>JAESGJ010000071.1_pt1 | contig 201382 bp, 172 predicted proteins | sample 9266241 | NCBI WGS metagenome assembly JAESGJ01 (sample SAMN14514841, study PRJNA621669) | algae metagenome | isolation source: Brasilonema octagenarum HA4186-MV1 and co-occurring heterotrophs from wet... | place: USA: Manoa Valley, Hawaii | collected 2009-07-20
AATGCCATGTAGCCGCAGGCCTGTTCGTGCCGCGCGCCGATCACCTTGAGCTGGGCCTGGTGGAAGGCGTCGAACAGGCCGTAGACCTGCGCGCCGGGCAGGCCGAACACGGTGTCGACGCCGTGGGCGACCAGCCCGCTTACGATTGCTTCGCCGCCGGTGAGGGTGGTCATTGCATCATTTCCAATCTTGTTCAGGCTTCGTCGACGACGCCGTTGCGCAAGCTGCCGATGCCCTCGGCCGCAACCTCGATGACGTCGCCGGGCTTCAGGTACCGCGGCGGATCGAACCGGGCACCGGCGCCGGTCGGCGTGCCCGTGACGATGATATCGCCCGGGACGAGCGTTGCGAAGGTGGAGATATAATTGATGAGGGTGCGGAACGGAAAGATCAGCCGACTGGTGCGATCGTCCTGCCTGAGTTCGCCGTTGACGTGCGTGGTCAGCCTGACGTCGGCGATCTGGGATTCCCTGACGTAAGGGACGAGCCAGGGACCAAGGCTGCCGCTGGAATCGAAGTTCTTGCCCTGGGTGACGTTGAACTTGGCGTGGCGCAGCCAGTCGCGCACCGAGCCTTCGTTGCAGAGCGTGAGCGCAGCGATGTGGTCGAGCGCGCTGCTTTCGGGGATGTGCCGGCCCGACTTGCCGATCACCAGCACGATCTCGCCTTCATAATCGAGCTGCGCGGAGGCGCGCGGACGCACCAGCGGCGTGTCGTGGCCGACGAAGGAGCGGGGCGAGCGCATGAACATGCTCGGATATTTCGGCGCCTCCTGACCGTCCTTGTATTCGGCATTACGATCAGGGTAGTTGACACCGATGCAGATGATCTTCTCCGGTGCGGGCACCGGCGGCAGCCAGGTGATGTCGTCGAGCGCGTGGTCCGGTGTGCGACCGGCGGCTTCCTCGGCAAGACTGACGAGCTTGCCGGCTGCGATCACCTCGCGCAGCGTCGGATAGTCCTTGGCGTAGCGTGCGGAAAGGTCGACGATGCCGCCCTGCAGGACGGCACCGTAGCCGATATCACCCTTGACGGAATAGGTGGCGAGGCGAGGGAGCTTCATCAGTCGGCCACCAGCACGTCGGCCACGAATTTCGGCTCTCGCACGGCCTGCCCGCTAAACGGCGAGCCCTGCTCGAACCAGGAGCGCGGGGCGGGTGCGCCCCAGAGCGTCTGGCGGCGCGGATCGCGCAGCGACCAGCGCAGCGGCTCGTGGTCGTGATCGCCGGTGAAGTAATCGCTGGTGTAGAGCTCGAGGCGGTGTCCGTCGGGGTCGCGCACATAGAGGAAGAACGCGTTGGAGATGCCGTGACGTCCGGGGCCGCGCTCGATGTTCTTGACGAAGCCTTGCGAGGCCATGACGTCGCAGAGATGGATGATGTTCATCGCCGTCGGCGTCCAGTAGGCGAAATGGTGCAGGCGAGGGCCCTTGCCGTTGGTGATGGCGAAGTCGTGGACATTGCCCTTGCGATGCATCCAGGCGGCGGCAATGCGCCCGTTCGGTCCATCCTCCTCGGCGTATTCGGTGAGGCGGAAGCCGAGCCGGGCGTAGAAATCGACGGTGTCCTGCACCTCGGCGGCGAAGACGTTGAAATGATCGAGCCGTTGCGGGTGGCAGCCCCTGTAAAGATCATAGCGGCGCAGGAGATGCGGCCGGCGGTCCATCGACGCATAGAGCTCGATCTGGAAGCCGAAGGGATCGGTGAACTGCAGGGTGCGGCCCTGGAACGGCTGGTCGACAAAGGCGTAGGCGAGGCCGTTTTCGGACAGGAAGGCGGCAGCCTTGTCGAGATCTCCGTCGTTGCCGACCTTGAAGCCGAGCCGGGCGCATGCCGGCGCTGCCGCTTTCCGCAGGACCAGAGAGTGATGCTGATGCTCCTCGGCAGCGCGCAGGTATACCACCTTGTCGTCGGCGTCCTCGACATGCAGGCCGACGGTAGTCTCGTAGAAATCGCGGCTCAGCTTCAGATCGGTAACGTCGAGCACGACGTGACTGGAGCGGATGATGTTGAATGGCGGCTCGAAGACGTGTTGCGGTACGGGCATTGGCGTTTTCCCCCTCGGTCTCCCGTCATTCCGGGGCGGCTTGAAGAGCCGAACCCGGAATCCATTGCGCAGCAGAGTTGGTTGATGGTTGGATTCCGGGCTCGGACTTGGTCGCGCCCCGGAATGACACTGCCGCTAAATTCCCAGTTTCTGAATCTTGTGCGTGCCCCGCGCCAGCGAGACGTGCTTGGTTTCCATGTAGAAATCGAACGAATAGTCGCCGCCGTCGCGGCCGATGCCGCTGGCCTTCATGCCGCCGAACGGCGTCGGCAGATGGCGCACGTTTTCCGAGTTCAGCCAGATCATGCCGGCCTCGAGCGCATCCGCAACGCGCAGCGCGCGGCCGACATCGTTGGTCCAGACATAGCCGGTCAGGCCATAGCGGGTGTCGTTGGCGATCTCGATCGCATCAGCCTCGTCCTTGAACGGCAGCACGGTGAGGAACGGACCGAACACCTCTTCCTGCGCCACGCGCATCTTGCCATGCGCACCAGTCACCAGCGTCGGCTCGACATAATGTCCGCCGCCCGGGCCGTCATGGGCCTTGCCGCCGACCGCGATGGTCGCGCCATCCTGGCGCGCGACATCGAAATAGGAGCAGACTTTTGCTAGATGGCGTTCGTGGATCAGCGGCCCGATCTCGGTAGCGGGATCGAGGGGGTGGCCGACCTTCAGCGCCTTCACGCGCGCGGTCAGCTTCTCCGTGAACGTTTCGGCAATGCTGGCCTGCACCAGGAGGCGGCTCGATGACGTGCAGCGTTCGCCGTTGAGCGAGTAGATCATGAAGACGACGGCATCGAGCGCGCGGTCGAGATCGGCATCGTCGAACACGATCACGGGATTCTTGCCGCCAAGCTCGAAATGCACGCGCTTCAAGGTCGGCGCGCCCTGCACCATGATCGCCGAGCCCGTGGCGCTTTCGCCGACGAAGCCGATCGCCTTGATCGCGGGATGCTCGGTCAGGGCTTTGCCGGCCTCTTCGCCGAAGCCGTGGACGGTGTTGAGCACGCCGTCGGGCACGCCGGCTTCCTTGACCAGCTTGGCCAGAATGGACGCCGTCACCGGCGACCACTCCGCCGGCTTGTGCACGACCGTGCAGCCGGCCGCCAGCGCCGGGGCGATCTTCCAGGTCGAGAGCATGAACGGCGTGTTCCACGGCGTGATCACGCCGACCGGGCCGATTGGAACGCGCGTCGAGATGTTCCAGTGCTCGTCGCTCGGCGTGTTGAGGCCGTCGCGCGCCTCCGCGCATTTGTCGGCAAAGAAGCGGAAATTCTCGGCGGCGCGGACCGCAGCCTTGGCCATGAAGCGGTAGGCCTGGCCGGTGTCGATGCATTCGAGCACCGCGATGTCGTCGGCATTGTCCTCGATCGCGTCGGCGACGCGGTGCAGCAGCTTCTTCCGCATCGCCGGGCCCATGTCGCGCCAGGACTTGAAGGCGAGCGCCGCGGCCGTTGCGGCGCGGTCGATGTCCTCGGCGGTGCCGCGGGCGACGCTCGCAAGCGTGCTGCCATCGACCGGCGATTTCGTCTCGAAAGTTTCGCCGGAGATCGAGGCGACGGTCTTGCCGTCGATCATGTGACCGATGCCGTCAGCCCGCAGCTTCTTCAGCAGCGGTGCGACGCGGTCGCGATTGGCCTGGAACACATCGGTTTTCGGGCTCGGTTTATCCATGGGCGGCTTCCACTTTCAATGCATCGTGGATGTTGTTGCGCTTCCAACTGGTGTCCTTGTCGTTGATCTGCATGTCGAACGACAGAGCGAATTTGCTGGCGGCGAAGACGGGATCGAGATGGCGGGACAGTGCCTGGAAGACGTGCTCGCCGGCTTTTTTGCGGGTGGGGAGGTCGCGGCCTTCGCCGATGCGCAGCACCATGTCGAGGAAACCATAGTCATTCCGCGCGTCGGCGATCGCATAGTGCTCGCAACGAATGGCGCGGACGCGGATGCCGCCGAGCGGAAAGATGCCGGTCTCGACTGCCGCCTTGCGCACGACTTCGCAGACCAGCTTCATATCGAGGCGGCTGTCGAGATTGGCGGAATATTCGATCGTGAATTGCGGCATCGCGGTTTCACTCCATGTGTCGTCTTGTTGCCTTACGCGAAGTAGCAGCTCACCGAGCCGTAGGCGCCATAATCGGCCTGAATTGTGTCGCCTCTGCGGGTCTCGATCGGGCGGATGAAGGAGCCGGCAAGCACGACCTGTCCGGGCTCGAGCGCAAGACCGAGCGGCGCGATCTTGTTGGCGAGCCAGGCGACGGCGGTCGCGGGATGATTGAGCACGCCGGCGGCGAGGCCGGTCTCCTCGAGCTGGCCGTTCTTGAAACACAGCGCGCCGATCCAGCGCAGGTCTGCGTCCAAAGGCCGGATCGGCCGCCCGCCGAGCACGATGCCGGCATTCGCCGCATTGTCGGCGATGGTGTCGAAGATCTTTCGCGTTGCCTTGGTTTGGGGATCGACGCGCTCGATTCGCGTGTCCAGAATCTCCAGCGCGGGAACCACGAAGTCGGTGGCGTTGAGCACGTCGAACAGCGTGCTATCAGGCCCTGCGAGCCGCTTGCTCATGACGAAGGCGAGCTCGGCCTCGACGCGCGTGGCGATGAAGCGGTCGGTCGGAATTATCCCGCCATCGGCGAAGAACATGTCGTCGAGCAGCACGCCGGAATCCGGCTCGTCGATGTCAAGCGCGCTCTGCATCGCCTTCGAGGTCAGGCCGATCTTGTGGCCCTTGACGATGCGCCCCTCGGCGATCTTGACGTCGACCCAGGCCTTCTGAATCGCGTAGGCGTCGGCGATGGTGATGCCGGGGAAGTCCTGCGACAGCTGCCGGATCTGCAGGCGGGTTTTCTCCGCCTGGTGAAGACGCCTTGCGCAGGCTTGGATATCGTCGTTGGAAAGCGCCATTTGTGATCTTACAAATTGGGGTGCCGGAAATTGCTTAACATGTTAAGTGAATGCGTCAAACACAATTCCGGCTTGCTGCACTGCAAACATTTTGCGGTTTGAAAGGGCGTCATGGTGAAGAGACCGGCTGATCCAGCCAACGGAAGTGTGCCGGCCGCAGGACCTGTCTCAAGGCCTGTCTCAAGGCCCGCCGCAAGGCAGGTGCCGATGCGCGATTTCTCGCGCTCCCTGCCGATGTCGCTGCTGCGGGCACGCGAAGCGGTGATGCGGCAGTTTCGCCCCGCGCTGCGCGAACACGGCTTGACCGAGCAGCAATGGCGCATCCTGCGCGCGCTGGCGGCGATCGACGCGGTCGAGGTCACGGAACTGGCGCGCACCGCGTTCCTGCTCGGGCCGAGCCTGTCACGCATCCTGCGCGATCTCGAGGCGCGCAATCTGATCGAGCGCAAGACGGCCAAGGCGGACCAGCGCCGCAGCATGGTCTCGATCTCCAAAGAGGGCGTGAAGCTGATGGCCTCGGTGGCGCCGAACTCGGAGGCGATCTATGCCGAGATCACGCGACGCTTCGGCGCACGCAAGCTCGCCGAATTGCAGGAGATGCTCGGCGCGCTCGAACTGTGTCTTGCAGAGCTTGGCGGCGCGGACGATACAATCGCGGAGGGATGAACCCAGATATGCGTGCGTGCGTGGCGAGAGCCATGGACATTCGCGGTTTTTTTCGCTCAAAGTGCGGCCCGACCCGATCCGCGGCGAGTGAGAGCAACAGGGAAGGAAAGACAACGTGGCGAACAAAGTCAAAGAGATCTGGAAGTCGGGCAAGGCCGTGGTCAACGCGTGGCTGGCTATTCCCTCGGGCTTCTCGGCCGAGATGATCGCGCAATGCGGCTTCGACAGCGTCACCGTCGACATGCAGCATGGCGTGCAGGATTATCTCTCGATGGTGCAGTGCTTCCAGGCGATGGACAAGCATCCGGTGACGCCCATGGTCCGCGTGCCCTGGAACGAGCCCGGCATCATCGGCAAGGTGCTGGACGGCGGCGCCTATGGCGTGATCTGCCCGATGATCAACACGGCGCAGGAGGCCAGGAACCTCGTTTCCTATTCTAAATATCCGCCGCAGGGCGTCCGCTCCAACGGCCCGATCCGCGCCGGCATGTACGGCACCGCGGGCTCCTACCAGAAGACCGCGAATACCGACACCATCCTGCTGCCGATGATGGAGACCAAGACCGCGGTCGAGAACATGGAAGCGATCCTCGATGTCGAGGGCATCGACGGCGTCTATATCGGACCGTCCGATCTCGGCTTCTCCTACGGCCTCGAGCCCAAGCTCGACCGCAGCGAGCCCGAGATCCTCGCGATCTACGAGAAGATCATCAAGGAATGCGGCAAGCGCGGTCTCAACCCGGGCATCCATTGCAGCGGCGCCGAAGGTGCTGCGCGTGCCATCAACATGGGCTTCAAGCTGGTGACGCTCTCGAACGAGGTCGGCCTGATGACCACCTATGCCAAGATGCAGGTCAATGCCACCCGCAAGGATTCGGGCGGCAAGGCCTGATGCTCTCTCTGTGTCCCGGACGCGAAGCGGCGCGTAGTGCTGCTTCGCAGAGCCGGGACCCAGAAGCCAGCGACATACATGACGTGACAACCGGGCCCCGGCTCAGCAGCGCATCGTTTCACGCTGCGCTGCGTCCGGGGAACGATACTTGAAGACCCAAGGAGACTCCCATGACCATCAGCCCCGTCATCCGCCTGCATCCCGATGATGGCGTGCTGATCGCGCGCGCCAGCCTGCCGCCGGGAACGCTCGTCGCAGACGGCGTGACGACGGTCGAGCGCATCCCCTCAGGCCACAAGGTTGCGATCAAGCCGATCGCAATGGGCGAGCCTGTCATCCGTTACGGCCAGATCATCGGCTTCGCGACCCAGGCCATCGCACCGGGACAGCACGTGCACGTGCAGAACATCGGCATGGGCGATTTCGCCAAGGACTATGCCTATTGCGCCGACGTCAAGCCAACGCCGAATTTCGACCTGCCCGCGACCTTCGAGGGCATCCGCCGCCCGGACGGCCGCGTCGCGACGCGCAACTATATCGGCATCCTCACCTCGGTGAACTGCAGCGCGCATGTCGCTAGCCTCGTCGCCGACGTCTTCAAGAAGAACCCTTTCACCGGCGACAATCCGCTGGCTGATTTTCCCAATGTCGACGGCGTGGTCGCGCTGACCCACAAGACCGGCTGCGGCATGACCCAGAACGAGCCGCTGGCGCTGCTCCGCCGCACGCTTGGCGGTTATGCGCGGCATGTGAACTTCTCGCATGTGATCGTGCTTGGCCTCGGCTGCGAGGTGAACCAGATCGGCGGGCTGATGGAGGAGCAGAAGCTCGCAGGACGCCTGCGCGCGATGGACATCCAGGAGGTCGGCGGCACCCGCAAGACGGTGGAGGCCGGCATTGCCTTCGTGCGCGAGGCGCTCGCGGATTCCAACAAGGTCACACGGGAGTCCGTGCCGGTGAGCGAACTCACCGTCGCCCTGCAATGCGGCGGCTCCGACGGCTATTCCGGCGTGTCGGCCAATCCCGCGCTCGGCGCGGCGAGCGATCTTATCGTGCGCCACGGCGGCACCGTGATCCTGTCGGAAACGCCGGAGACCTACGGCGCCGAGCATCTCTTGACGCGCCGCGCCGTCAGCCGCGAGGTCGGCGAGAAGCTGGTCGACCTGATGCGCTGGTGGGACGAATACACGACGCGCGAAGGCGCCGAGATGAACGCCAATCCGAGCCCCGGCAACAAGGCCGGCGGCCTCACCACCATTCTGGAGAAGTCGCTCGGCGCGATGGCGAAGGCCGGCACCACCAACCTCGTCGAGGTATTGCGTTACGCCGAGCCGGTCACCAAGAAGGGTTTCGTCTTCATGGATACGCCCGGCTACGATCCGGTCGCGGCGACCGGGCAGGTCGCAGGGGGCGCCAACCTCGTCTGCTTCACCACGGGTCGCGGCAGCGTGTTCGGCTGCAAGCCGGCCCCCTCGATCAAGCTCGCCACCAACACGCCCATGTACAAGCGCATGGAAGACGACATGGACGTCAATTGCGGCACCATTCTCGAAGGCGAGGAGAGCGTCGAGCAGTGCGGCCAGCGCATCTTCGAGCTCATCCTCAAGACCGCCTCGGGGCAGCCGACCAAGAGCGAGAGCTTCGATTTCGGCGGCGCCGAGTTCGCACCCTGGGTGCTCGGCGCGACCATGTGATCGCGTACGGCCCGACGCGGAATTTGCCGGACGGGCAAGGCGGCTAAGTAATCTTACGTAGGTGTCAGATCGCCGCGCGGGTTCCCGCGGTCACCGATGATTAAGACTTCTTGCCGTATTCCGATAGCGATGCGGGCGGTCCCTCGTGGGCGCTGGCTTTCGTGAGGATCCGTCAACGATGACGCGTGCGATACGGCCCACCGGCGTGGAAAATATCCTCGGCGAGGAGGAGCTGATCGTGTCGAAGACCGATCTCAAGGGCCGCATCACCTACGCCAACGACGTCTTCATGCGTATGGCGAAATACCCATGGAAGCAGCTGATGGGCGCGCCGCACAGTCTGATCCGCCATCCAGACATGCCGCGCTGCGTCTTCAAGCTGCTGTGGGACACGCTCCAGACCAAGCAGGAAATCTTCGCCTACGTCGTCAATCTCGCGGGGGACGGCAGCCATTATTGGGTGTTCGCCCACGTCACCCCGACGCTCGACGATCGCGGCAACATCACGGGCTATCACTCCAATCGTCGCAAACCCGATCCGGCGCCGGTCGAGAAAATCAAGCCGATCTACAAGGCGCTCTGCGCGGAAGAGGCGCGGCATGCCAATGCCAAGGACGGCATGCGTGCGGGCTTCGACATGATGGTCGGTTTGCTCAAGCAAAACGGTGTCGGCTACGATGAATTTGTGCTCTCTCTCTAAGGCGCAGGCAGCGACCGCCGGCGCGTGTCTTCTCGCCGCCGCCGCGTTCGTCCTCTCGCTGCTCGGCTGGACCGGCATCGTCAGTGCCGCGACGCTCGGCGCCGCGATCCTGCTGCTCGGCCATGCGCTCTGGTGCCAGCATCGCACGGCGGTGGCCGTCGATGAGGTGGCCGAGGTCTGCCGCAAGGCGGCGCGTGGCGATCTCGAAGCGCGGATCCTGAGCGAGCGACAGGCCGGGCGGATCGGCGCCATCCAGAAATCGGTCAACGACATGCTCGACATCGCCGACGCCTTCGTCCGCGAGGCTTCGGCGTCGATGGACTATGCCAGCCGCGGCAAGTATTTCCGCAAGATCCTCGTGCGCGGATTGCCCGGCTCGTTCCGCCGCTCGGCAACCGTCATCAATGCCGGCACCGACAGCCTCGGCCGCCGCGTGGTCGAGATCGCCGGCCTCGCAAAGCAGTTCGGCACGCATCTCGACGACGTCGCAGGCAGCCTGATGAGCGCCGCGACCGACCTCGAATCCGACGCCGGCCAGATGGCGACCGCGGCGGAGACGACGAACCGGCAGACCTCCGGCATGCGTCATGCGTCCGATCAGGCCTCGAGCAACGTTGCGACGGTGGCGAGCGCGGCGGAACAGCTCGCATCCTCGATCACGGAGATCAGCCGCCAGGTGGCCGGCTCGACCACGAGCACCGGGCGTGCCGTCGACGAAGCCAATCGTGCCGGCAGCGAGATTCGCAGCCTCGCGGAGGCCGCGATGCGGATCGGCGACGTCGTCAAGCTGATCAGCGAAATCGCCTCGCAGACCAACCTGCTGGCGCTCAACGCCACGATCGAGGCGGCGCGGGCGGGTGAGGCCGGCCGCGGCTTTGCCGTGGTGGCGTCCGAGGTCAAGAGCCTCGCCAACCAGACCGCGAAGGCGACCGAGGAGATCAGCGCCAAGGTCAGCGAGATGCAGCAATCGACCAGCAACTCGGTCGCGGCCGTCGAGGCGATCGCGCAGACCATCGCGGAGATCGACGGCATCACGGCAAGCATTGCGGCCTCGATCGAGCAGCAGGGTTCCGCGACACGCGAGATCGCGCGCAGCGTCCAGGAAGCCTCCGCCGGCACCTCGCAGGTGTCCTCCAACGTGTCAGGCATCAGTGAAGCCGCCGCCGACACCGGCCGCGTCGCTGCCCGCGTCAACAGCGCCTCCGAACGCGTCCACGGCGAAGTCGAGACGCTTCGACGCGAGGTGACGCAGTTCCTGCAGCGGCTGACCTCGGCGGCCTAGGGGCCTCGCCGGCAGGACGATGCCTTCTTTCCCTCTCCCGCAAAGAAGCAAGAAGACGGTCAACCCGCACTTTACCTAGGCACTCTCTGCCCGTTGTTAGTGCTTGATCGCGCTGACATCAGGTGTTCTGCTCAAAAAAGCTGCTGGAGCATTGCACCCCGTGTCGATCTACGTCGCATTACACCACGTCACCCACTACAAATACGACCGACCGATCGATCTCGGCCCGCAGACCATCCGCCTGCGCCCGGCGCCGCACACGCGGACGCCGATCCTGAGCTATTCGCTCAAGGTCACGCCATCCAATCATTTCGTGAACTGGCAGCAGGACCCGCAAGGCAACTGGCTCGCCCGCTACGTCTTTCCGGAGAAGACGACCGAGCTGAAATTCGAGGTCGACTTCACGGCGCAGATGACCACGGTTAATCCGTTCGACTTCTTCGTCGAGCCTTACGCCGACAGCTTTCCGTTCGACTATCCGAAGGATCTGAAAACGGAGCTGGCGCCTTACCTGGAGACCATCAAGCCCGATCCTGCCTTCGCAAAGTATCTCGCCTCGATCCCGCGCGAAGCCCCGAACACGGTCAATTTCCTGGTCGATCTCAACAGGCAGTTGCAGCAGAAGATCAGCTACGTCATCCGCATGGAGCCGGGCGTGCAGACGCCGGAGGAGACGCTCACCTCCGCGGCCGGCTCGTGCCGCGACTCCGCGTGGCTCCTGATCCAGACCTTCCGTCATCTCGGTCTCGCCGCGCGCTTCGTCTCCGGCTATCTGATCCAGATCCGTCCCGACATCGATCCGATCGAGGGGCCGCCCGAGGTCGAGAACGATTTCACCGATCTGCATGCCTGGGCCGAGGTCTACCTGCCGGGCGCGGGCTGGATCGGGTTCGACGCGACCTCCGGCATGCTCGCGGGGGAGGGACACATCCCGGTTGCCGCCACGCCGCATTATCGCTCCGCCGCGCCGATCTCCGGCGGTGCCGGCTTTGCCGAGGTCGAGTTCGATTTCGACATGAGCGTCAAGCGCATCCGCGAGGCGCCGCGCATCACCAAGCCGTTCTCGGATGATTCCTGGACGCGGCTCAACGATCTCGGCGAGCAGGTGGATGGCGATCTCGTTGCGCAGGACGTGCGGCTCACCATGGGCGGTGAACCCACCTTCGTCTCGGTCGACGATCTCGAAGCCGCCGAATGGAATACCGAGGCCGTCGGTCCCACCAAGCGCGCGCTCGCCGACGATCTGATCCGCCGTCTGCGCACACGCTTCGGGGCGGGTGGGCTACTGCACTACGGTCAGGGCAAATGGTATCCGGGCGAGAGCCTGCCGCGCTGGGCCTTCGGCCTTTATTGGCGCAAGGACGGCGTGCCGGTCTGGAAGAACGCGAACCTCATCGCCAGCATCGAGAATCCACGGCGCGCCCAGGTCGAGGACGCCGAGGATTTCATGGAGGGCACGGCGGCCCGGCTCGGGCTCGATCCCGGCTACATCATTCCGGCCTATGAGGACACCGCCTATTGGCTGCTGAAGGAGGCCGAGCTTCCTCTCAACGTCGATCCCTCCGATTCAAAATTGTCCAATCCGGAGGAGCGCGCGCGCATGGCGCGGGTGTTCGATCAGGGCCTCCGCGCGCCGCGCGGCTTCGTGCTGCCGGTGCAGCGCTGGAACGCGCCGCCACGCTGGCGCAGCGAACGCTGGCAACTCCGGCGCAATCATCTGTTCCTGGTGCCGGGCGATTCCCCGCTCGGCCTGCGCTTGCCGATCAATTCGCTCGGCTACGTCCCGCCGAGCGAATATCCCTACATCGTCGAGCAGGATCCGATGGAGGCGCGCGGCAAGCTGCCGGTGTTCACGCTGCCGGAGCGTCCGAAGGCGCCGCCGCGCGTCGCGTCCGAGAAGCTTAACACGACCGTCCCCGTCCGCACTGCGCTGTCGATCGAGGTCCGCGATGGCGTGATCTGCGCCTTCATGCCGCCGATCGAGCGTATCGAGGATTATCTCGAGATGATCGCGGCGGTCGAGGCCACGGCCGAGGAGATGCAGCTCCAGGTCCATGTCGAGGGCTATGCGCCGCCGTTCGATCCGCGCATCGAGGTCATCAAGGTCACGCCGGATCCCGGCGTCCTCGAGATCAACATCCAGCCGGCGTCAAGCTGGCGCGAGGCGGTCGAGATCACCACCGGCCTCTATGAGGATGCCGGCAAGGTGCGGCTCGGCGCCAACCGCTTCCTGGTCGACGGCCGCCACACCGGCACCGGTGGCGGCAATCACGTCGTGATCGGCGGCTCGAGCCCGCAGGACTCGCCGTTCCTGCGCCGGCCCGATCTGCTCAAGAGCCTCGTGCTGTACTGGCAGCGGCATCCGTCGCTGTCCTATTTCTTCTCCGGCCTGTTCATCGGTCCGACCAGCCAGGCGCCGCGCCTCGACGAGGCCAGGCACGACAGCATGTACGAGCTCGAGATCGCGCTCTCGCACGTGCCGCCGCCGGGCTACCAGGTGCCGCTGTGGCTGGTGGACCGGCTGTTCAGGCATTTGCTCGTCGACATCACCGGCAACACTCACCGCGCCGAGATCTGCATCGACAAGCTCTATTCGCCGGATGGTCCCACCGGCCGCCTTGGCCTGGTCGAATTCCGCGCGCTCGAAATGCCGCCGGATCCGCGCATGTCGCTGGCGCAGCAGCTCCTGATCCGCGCGCTGATCGCAAAATTCTGGCGCGAGCCTCAGCAGGGCAAGTTCGTGCGCTGGGGCACCGCGCTGCACGACCGCTTCATGCTGCCGCATTTCATCTGGGAAGATTTTCAGGACGTGCTCTCGGAGCTCAAGAGCTCCGGCTATCCGTTCGAGCCGGAATGGTATCTGGCCCAGCTTGAATTCCGCTTTCCCGCCTTCGGCCGTGTCCATCAGGGCGGCGTGACGCTCGAATTGCGCCAGGCGCTGGAGCCTTGGCACGTGCTCGGCGAGGAGGGCTCGGCCGGCGGCACCGTGCGTTATGTCGATAGCTCGGTCGAGCGGCTCCAGGTCAAGGCGGAGGGCTTCGTCGAGGGCCGTCACATCGTCACCTGCAACGGCCGCCGCCTGCCGATGACCTCGACCGGCCGCTCCGCCGAGGCCGTGGCCGGGGTCCGCTTCAAGGCCTGGCAGCCGGCCTCCGGTCTGCACCCGACCATTCCGGTGCACGCGCCCCTGACCTTTGATCTCATCGATACCTGGAACGGCCGCTCGCTCGGCGGCTGCGTCTACCACGTCGCCCATCCCGGCGGGCGCAACTACGACACCAAGCCGGTCAACACCTATGAGGCCGAGGCGCGGCGGCTGGCGCGCTTCCAGGACCACGGCCACACGCCGGGGCCAATGCAGCCGCCGCCCGAGGAACGCACAAATGAGTTTCCGCTGACCCTCGACTTGCGGACCCCGCTCCTGCAATGAGTATGATGGTGGGGCAGGGAGAGGCGCATGGGCGAGGGCGCAGCCGAACAGGACAAGGCGAGTAAGGCGCAAAGCCAGCGTGAGGGCCAGCGCCGGCTTGCGCAATGGGTTCGCGACTATCGCCGCCTGCCCGGCATTCCCGACGAATTCCTGGCCGCCGACGGCGTCCCGCGACCGGTCTGGAACCGCTTTTTCGAAGCCTTCGGCGCGCTTGCGACCGATGAGGTCGAGCGGCGCTTCGGCATGGCCGACCGCCACCTCCGCGAGGCCGGCGTCACCTACCGCGCGCCCGGCGACAGCGCCGACCGACCGTGGTCGCTCAGTCATCTGCCGCTCCTGATCGACGAGGCCGACTGGAAGCAGCTCTGCGCCGGCATTACCCAGCGCGCCGAGCTGCTCGAGCGCGTGCTGCGCGACATCTACGGCGAGGGACGGCTGGTCGCCGAAGGCGCGCTGCCTGCGGGCGCGATCGCCGGCAGCCCCGAATATCTCCGTCCCGTCTGTGGCGTGCCGCCGCCGGGCGGGCGCTACCTCTCGCTCTATGCCGCGGATGTCGGGCGCGGGCCCGATGGCCGCTGGTGGGTGCTCGGCGACCGCACGCAGGCGCCGTCGGGCGCGGGCTATGCGCTGGAAAACCGCCTGGTGCTGTCCCGCGCCTTCTCCGACCTCTACAAGTCGATGAACGTGCCGCGCGTCGCGCCGTTCTTCGAGGCGTTCCGCGACAGTCTTCGCGCCCGCGCCGATCGCGACGAGCCGCGGATCGGCGTGCTCACGCCGGGCAGTTTCAGCGAGACCTATTTCGAGCACGCGACGCTGGCGCGCTATCTCGGCTTCCTGCTGGTCGAGGGCGACGATCTGGCGGTCAGCGACAATCGCATCCACATCCGCACGGTCGCGGGGCTGAAGCGGCTCGATGTGCTGCTGCGCCGGGTCGATTCCAATTCGCTCGATCCGCTCGAGCTCGATGCCTCCTCCCATCTCGGCGTGCCCGGCCTGATCGACGTGCTGCGCAAGGACGGTGTCGTCGTCGCCAACATGCCGGGCTCGGGCGTGCTGGAGGCGCGGGCGCTGCTCGGCTTCCTGCCGGCGCTCAGCCGTCGCCTGCTCGGCGAAGAGCTGAAGATGCCGCATATCGCGACCTGGTGGTGCGGTCAGAAATCCGCGCGTGACGAGGTGTTGTCGCGATTGGACGAAGTCGCGATCGAAGGCGCCTACCGGCGCGGCGTTACCGGCTTCGACAGCAACGGCCCGGTGCTTGCCAGCGAGCTCGACGCCGCCGGGCGTCAGCGCCTGGTCGATGCCATCAGCGCGCGCGGCATGGATTATGTCGGCCAGGAGGTGGTGCGTCTCTCCACCATGCCGGTGTGGGAGCACGGGCAGCTCACGCCACGTCCCTTCGTGCTGCGCGTGTTTGCCGCCGCGACGGCGGACGGCTGGGCCATCATGCCCGGCGGCTTCTGCCGGATCGCCGAGCAGCCGGATGCGCGCGCCGTGTCGATGGGCGACGGCGCACGCGCCGCCGACGTCTGGGTGGTCTCGGAGAAGAAGGTCTCGACCGCGTCGCTGCTGCCGGCGACCGACAAGGTGCGGATCCGCCGCATCGCCGGCGTTCTGCCGAGCCGTGCCGCCGACAATCTGTTCTGGCTCGGCCGCTATCTCGAGCGCGCCGAGGCGACGCTGCGGCTGGTGCGGGCGGTGGGCTCGCCAAGCGGCCCCAACAAGGGCACCGCGGCCTCACTGCAATCAGCCGAACGAATCCAGCGCCTGCTGGTGGCCTGGGGCGCGATTTCGCAAGCCTCCCGCGCGACACCCGGGCGCATTGCCGCCGAGGCGTTGCAGAGCACGGAGCAGCCGGGCTCGGCGTTGTCGCTGGTGCGTGCGGCTCAGCGCACGGCGACCTCCTTGCGCGAGCGGTTGTCGCCAGATGCCTGGCAGGTCATCACCGAAATGGCCGACCGGCTCTCCTACGAGGTCGAGGACGATGACAGCGTGCTGAGCGCGGCCGAGCTGACCTTGCAGGAGCTTGCGAGCTTCGCGGGTCTTGCGCAGGAAAACATGAATCGCGCCGCCGGCTGGCGCTTCCTCGATGTCGGCCGCCGCGTCGAGCGCGCCATCAACACGACGCGCTTCGCCCGGCAGTTCGCCTATGACGAGGCCGGGGACGAGGATCTCGACATCCTGCTGACGCTGGTGGATTCCCAAATCACCTATCGCTCGCGCTATCTGCTGGCGCCGATCCTGGCCCCGGTGCGCGACCTCGCGGTGCTCGATCCCTACAATCCGCGCTCGGTGGCATTCCAGGTGACGACGCTGAACGAGCATATCGCAGCATTGCCCAGCCTGAAGGAGCATGGCCTGATCGAGCGGCCGCAGCGGCTTGCGCTGGCGGTTCAGGCGATGCTGACCACCGCCGAAGCCGAGACACTCGAAGTCAGGACCCTGTTCGCGCTGGAGCAGGATCTGCTCAGCCTCGCCGACGCGATCGGGCTGCATTACTTCCCGCACGGCACCAATGCCAGCCGGCCGGAAAAGCTGACGGGGCTGGCGTGATCTACGACATCAGGCACGTCACCACCTACGAGTACGAGAATGCCGTCAGCTTCGCCCGCTGCACGCTGCGGCTGGAGCCGCGGAGCGGCGGCGGCCAGGAGCTGATCTCGCACAAGGTCGAGATCCGTCCGAGGCCCTCCGAGCGCAACGTCCGCCGCGACTTCTTCGGCACGCTGACGGAGAGCATCGTGATCGAGGCCGCGCATCGCAATTTGCGCATCGACTCGCGTTCGCGTGTCTCGGTGTCGCGTAAGCCGCAGGCGCGCGACGCCGTCAGCCCGTCCTGGGAGAGCATCCGCGACATCGCCTTCGAGGCCACCAGCCTCGGGCCGTCCTCGCCGGTCGGTTATGTCTTCGCCAGTCCACTCGTGCCGATGCTGCGTCCCGTCAGCGCCTATGCGGCGACGAGCTTCGCACCGGGCGCGGGCGTCCTCGAGGGTGCGGTCGATCTCATGCATCGCATCCACACTGAGTTTCGCTATGATCCCAAGGCCACGGTGATCTCGACGCCGCTGGACGAGGTTTTCGACAAGCGACACGGCGTCTGCCAGGACTTTGCCCATGTGATGATCGCAGGGCTGCGCGGGCTGGGCCTGCCGGCGGCCTATGTCAGCGGATATCTGCGCACGATTCCGCCGGCCGGCCAGCCGCGCCTGCAAGGCGCCGATGCCACGCATGCCTGGGTGTCGCTGTGGTGCGGGGCGGAGCTTGGCTGGGTCGATTTCGATCCGACCAATGATCTCTTGATCGCCAACGACCATATCGTGCTTGCGGTCGGGCGAGACTTCTCCGACGTCTCGCCGGTCGACGGCATCATCGTCGGCTCGCCGAAGCAGAAGCTCGGCGTCGCCGTCGACGTGCTGTTGGTGGAGTAGGGCGTGTCCTCATAAGCGTCGGCTTGCCAGCGCACAGCGGAAGTCTGTCATCTCGAATGGGGTCGGCGGCTTGTGACCCCTGGCGGGAATGCCGTCGTGCGGTGGATGCGGCGTCCGTGAGGGAGTGACGCCGCTCCTACAAACACGCGGCACAAGGTGCACATGGACTAGCACGTTTATACGAGTGCGCCGGCTGAACACGATTTGATATGGTCCCTGAGCCGACGGCGTACAGAGTGGTTGTCCGCATGCCTACTTTGTCACCGTTTGCAGGACCGCCGCCACCCACCCCCCAGCCCCCGTGGCGGCGGTCTGTCTTGCTGACTTTTGACGGCCCAGAGCATCCGGCGGCGCTCGCCGGTCACCGCACCATGGTCTCGCGATCCCAGGCCTGATAGTCGGGCGAGCCTTCGATGCGGATCGGACCATCGTAGCCGTACTCCACCATGTGAACGGTCACATAGTCTTCTCCGAAAAACACCACGCCATAGGATTGCGGCAGGTCGGACGCGCTCAGCAGCCTGGTCTCCGAGAACAGGGGATAGCTTGCATGATTGGTGCCGCGCAGCGACGAGACGGGCACGCCAGCGACCGAACCGGCCAGCGGCAGATGACAATGCCCGAAGAAGACGTGACGGATCTTCGACCGGTTGCGGCCGACGAGACGCCGGAACGGTGCGTCGTCGAGCAGGCGGATCTGGTCGAGCGGCGCCAGATGCACCGGCATCGGGTTGTGATGCATGAACAGCAGGAACGGACCGCCATGCTCGGCAAGCCGTGCCTCGAGCCAGCCAAGGCGCTCGTCGCAATAGCGGCCGGCATGCGTGTCCGGATGAGCGGTGTCGAGGAACAGGCAGCGACCGGCGACGGTGTCGTGGATGCCCTGGACGAAGCCGTTGTCGTCGGCGAGGTCGGGGAAGACGCTCAGGAAGGCAGCGCGCCGGTCATGGTTGCCGATGCACAGCCGGACCGGCAGCGGATATTCGTCGAGGTATTGCTTCAGCCAGTGATAGTCGGCGGCATCGCCCCAATCCGAGAGATCACCGGTGATCACCATCAACTCGGCGTCGTGGTGATCCTTCAGGGCATGCGCCAGCGCCCGTTCGAAATTGGCGCGCGGATCGCGCCCGCCGATGGTCGCGCCGGGCGCCGTCAGGTGGATGTCGCTCAAGTGAATCAGCTTCATCGTTCTTTCCCGTTCCTGCGGCACGGGGCGCCGGTGGCGCCCCGTGATTGGCAGGCGTTGTGGGCTCAGCGCGCGGCGCCGGTGGTCTTCGGCAGCAGCTTCTGCACATCCGCGGTCATGTCGGCGAGGACGGCCTCGGGCTCCCTGGCGCGGGCGCGCGAGACGATCGAATTGAGGTGATCCTTGATCACGTCGGTGATCTTCAGGCCGTTGTCGCCGGGGAAGGCGTACCATTTGGTGAGCAACGGGAGCTGGCCGACCGCGGTGTAGTTGTTGGGGTTCTTGACGTAGAAGTCCTTCAGATAGACCTCGTTGGCGACCTTGTTGGGCGGCATGTAGCCGGTGGTCTCCGCCATGATCGCGGCGCCCTTGGCGCCGGTCCAGAACTTCACCGCTTCCCAGGCGGCGTCGCGCTTGGCCTTGTCCTTGGCGAGGATCAGCACGACATTGCCGCCGGCCGGCAGCCTGCCGTTCGGGGACGCCACGTCCGGGAACGGGATCGTCTTCAACGCGAACTTGCCGCCCGTCATCTGGGTGACCTTGTTGAGGTCGGAAGTCGAGGTGATGTGAAAGCCGGTCTTGCCGGCCGCGAACGCCGCGCGCATCGACGGCTGGTCGAGATTGGGCATGCCGCCCTCGTTGACCAGCCGCGCAATCATGTTGATGGCGAACTTGCCTTCGGGCCCGTCGAAGGCGACCTTGGTCTCGTCGGCATTGAGCATGGTGCCGCCGCGCGCGAAGACCGGAGCTTGCCACAGCCAGTTGCCGGTGATGTCCCAGGCATAGGTGACGCCGTTGGTGTCGTTGCCGAGCGCCTTGATCTTCCTGGCGAGCGCGATCAGTTCGTCCCAGCTCTTGGGCAGATTGTCCACGTCGCCGCCGGCCTGCTTCACGAGGTCGAGATTGACGTAGACGATCGGCAGGGAGATCGCGAAGGGAAGGGCGTAGACCTTGCCGCCGGCGGTGCCGATGTCATACATCGCCTGGTGGAAGCCCTGCTTGTCGAAATCCTTTTCGGCGGCGATGTAGCCGCCGAGCTCGGCCGGGATGTTCTTGTCGACCAGCACGCGGATGCGGTTCAGGCCCTGGAAGGACACGTCGGGCATCTGATTGGTGACGGCCTCGCGCAGCACCTTCTGGGTGGCGTCCTCGTAGGATTCGTAAGGCGCGCGCATGGTGACCTTGATCTCCGGGTGCACCTTGGCGAACTCCTCGGCGATGCGCTTGTGGGTCTCGGTGAACAGCTCCGGATAGGGATACTGCATCACGATCTCGGTCTTGGTCTGCGCGAGCGCAGAGCCGGCCGCGAGCGACAGAGCCGCCGCGGCGATGATCGACTTCAGCATGGATAGTCTCCTGTTTGAGGTGGTTTCGGTTACTTGATCCCGGTGAGGGTGATGCCCTCGATGAAGCGGCGCTGGGCAAAGAGGAAAGCGATCACGAGCGGGGCAATGATCACCATCGCCGCGGCCATCAGCGGTCCGTAGCTGGTGCCGGCCTCGTTGTTGCGGAAATGGGCGACCGCAAGCGGCGGCGTGCGCAATTGCTCGCTGTTGAGCACGATCAGCGGCCAGAAATAGTCGTTCCAGTGCGCAACCACGGAGAAGATGCCGAATGCGGTGACGGCCGGGATCGCGGCCGGCAGCATCACCTGCCAGACGATGCCGAATTCGGAGATGCCGTCCATGCGCGCGGCATCGACGAGATCGTCCGGCACGGTCTTGAAGAACTGGCGCATCAGGAAGATGCCGAACACCGAGATCGTGAAGGGCAGGACGAGCGCGGCATAGCTGTCGAGCAGACCGGCCTCGTGCAGCAGCAGGAAGACGGGGATCGCGGTCGCCTGCGGCGGGATCAGGATCCCGAACAGCACCAGCGCAAACAGCGTCTCGCGGCCGAGGAAACGAAGTTTTGCGAGTGCGTAGGCCGCCGGCAGCGCTACCATCACCTGCAGCACGAAGATCGAGACCGTGACGATCACGCCGTTGAGCAGGAAGCGCAGCAGATTGGCCTTGGCGAACGCTTCGCGCAAATTGTCCCACAGCGCGAACTGGTGCGGGATCAGGTGCAGCTCGCTGGAGAAGATTTCGGTCTGCGGCTTCGACGCGGTCGAGATCATCCAGATGAAAGGCGCGAGCATGACCGCGGCGCCTGCGATCAGCAGGAAATGGCGAAGGATCGCCCGGACCGGGATGGGATGTGCGTTGTTCATGTGTAATGCACGCCGCGATCGGCGAGCCTCGACTTGATCAGCGTGAGGGCGAGAACGAAGACCAGGAAGACGACCGTGATCGCGGCGGCGTAGCCGGAACGGAAGAACTCGAAGCCTTCCGTGTACATGGTGTGGATCAGCACCTCGGTGGATTTCGACGGGCCGCCCTTGGTCAGCACGTGCACCGTGTCGAATACCTGGAAGGAGCGGATGCCGGAGATGACGACGACGAAGGTCGTGACCGGCCCCAGCATCGGCCATGTCACGAGGCGGAAGCGAGCCCAGCCGCTCGACGCGCCGTCGATTTCGGCGGCTTCGTACAGCTGCTTGGGGATCGAGACGAGGCCGGCGAGGAATAGCACCATGTTGAAGCCGACCGCCTGCCAGATGCCGATCGCGCACAGCGCATAGAGGGCGGTGCTGCGGTTCTGCAACCAGGCGAAGGCCGGCAGGCCCGCATTGCGCAACAGCCCGTTCACCAGGCCGAATTGTGGATGCAGCATGAACTCCCACACCACCGCCATGGCGATCAGGGTCGCCATCACAGGCAGAAAATAGATCGTGCGATAGAGGCTGCGCAGGCTCGTGCCGCTCTGGATCAGCAGCGCGATCGCAAGGCCTGCGATCACGGCGCCGGGCACTACGATCACGACATAGGTCAGCGTGTTGCGCAGTGCCGTCCAGAACACCCTGTCGGCGAACAGGTCCTGGTAGTTGGCGAGCCCGATCCAGGAGAAATGCGGCGCGCCGAGCTGATAGTCGGTGAAGGAGAGGGCGATCACGCCGGCGAGCGGACCGAGCAACATGATCAGCATGAGGGCTGCGCCCGGCGCCACAAGGGCGTAGGCGGCGTATGTGCGCCTGCTGCCATGAGCCGGCAGGCTGCGCCGTGCGGTGCGGGCGGGGACGACAGCCGCGTCGATGGTCATCGCGCCGTCAGACATGGGCGGGCTCTCGGATGCGCTCGGACTGCTCCGCTCGCAGCGGAATGCGCTTTCCGGCCGGATCGAAAGCCCGCACGGCGTCGGGCGCGAAGCCGAAGGCGACGGAACTGCCCATCGCGGGCAAGTGCCTGACGTCGGCGAGCCGCGCGATCAGGCGCAGCCCGGCGTCGCCGATCGCAAGGTGCACGAAGGCCTCCGCGCCCAGGTTTTCGAGATGGACGACGCTTCCCGAGAACGGCCCCGTGCCGAGGTCGATCCGCTCCGGGCGCACGCCGACTCGGCATTCGCCCGCGGTCGCGCCGCACGCAAGCCGCAAGGCGGTCCCCAGCACGTCGATGCCGCCGTCCTTCCGGATGCGGCCGGGCAGGATGTTGATCTTCGGGCTGCCGATGAATTCGGCGACACGGATATCGCCGGGGTCGTTGTAGATCTCCGCGGGCGTGCCGGCCTGGATCAGTTCTCCGCCCATCATGACGGCGATCCGGCTCGACATGGTCATCGCCTCGGCCTGGTCGTGCGTGACGTAGACGAACGTCGCCTTGAGGCGGCGATGCAGCTCGGCGAGTTCGGCGCGCATGTGGACGCGCAGCTTCGCATCGAGATTGGAGAGCGGTTCGTCGAACAGGAAGGCGAGCGGCTCGCGGACCATGGCGCGTCCGACCGCGACGCGTTGCCGCTGTCCGCCGGACAATTGCCCCGGCTTGCGCCGCAGCAACGGCGCGATATCGAGCTGCTCGGCGATGGTCTCGATGTCGGCGCGGATGCCCCGCTCCTTGGCGCGCCGGCCCGGCAGCAGCGGGCCGAGCAGCGGCAGCCGTTCGATCGCGGAGAGGCGCCGCATCCGCAACGGCACCGCAATGTTGTCGAAGGTACTCAAATGCGGATAGAGCGCATAGGACTGGAATACCATCGCCAGATTGCGCGCGCTCGGGCGAATGCCGTCCACGGGGCGGCCGTCGATGTGGATTTGCCCGGAATTCTGTGGCTCGAGCCCCGCGATGATGCGGAGCAGGGTCGACTTGCCGCAGCCGGACGGACCGACCAGCGAGATGAACTCGCCGTCCCCGATCCGGAAATCGATGCCCTTCAGGACGTCGGTCCCGTCGAAGGATTTGCGGATTGCGGAAAGCTCGATCTGCGCCATTCGCGCTGGTCCCCTGCTGCCTGTTGCGGCGCGCGAGGAGTAGGGACGGCATCTGACATTCACATAACGGTCAATGGCATTGCCTATGCTGATCCCAGGTTTTGCTTTTGCGGGCCCGTGAGGCCGGCATATCGGTCGTGGAGTTTTCGTCGTGGCGTTGACGTCGTCGCGTGTCCGGGCGGTCAATGCGGTGTTCGACACCGGCAGCTTTGCCGCCGCAGCCAGGAAGTTGGGTGTGTCGCAGCCCGCCGTTGCGCAACTGGTGCGCGACCTCGAGGCCGAGTTCGGCGTTGCCCTGTTCGATCGGCACGGACAAAGCCTGATCGCGACGCCGTTGTGCAGGAGGCTCTATGCTGCAACGAGCCGCATGCAGGCGATCGAGGCCGATGCGATGGCCATCCTGTCGCAGCGCGACGAGCTGACGGGGGGCGAAATTCGCATCGGGCTCGGCAACGCCATGCCGGGCATGGCGCTGATCGCGGCGTTCCGCAATCTGTATCCGAAAATCCAGATCAACATCGAGATCGGCAGCTGGTCGGCCATCATGGCAGCGGTGGTCGACCAGCGCGTCGACGTTGCCGTGCTGCCGGAAGTGCCGCAGGACAACCGCTTCCGTCGCGAGGCCTGCGTGCAGCAGCGCGTCGTCGCGATCTGCCATCCCTTTCACGACCTCAGCCGGGAGTTGCGCGTGTCAGCCCTCAGCCTGACGCAATATCCGCTGGTGTTTCGGACCCGGGATTCCGCGACCCAGCGCGTCGTGGACAGGGCGTTTCGCGCCGTCAATCTGCGCGCCACTCCGGCGATCGTCGTCAACACGCGCGAGGGAATGCTGGAGGCTGTGGCCAACCGGCTCGGTGTCGGCTTCGTCTGGGAGCACGGCTCGAGCCGTATCGATCGCATCGCCAAGGTGGCGATCGCGGAAATCGAGGCGGAAACGCCAGAATACATCTTCTCGCTGGCGGGCAAACGCGGCAAGCTGGTCGAGCTGTTCTATCTGGCCAGAAGTCTGTCGCGCTCGGCGGACGGTGCCGACATCCTGTCCGCCCCGTGAAGCGGCCGGGCCGGTGGCCCCTTGTTTTGCCGTTTCCTTAAAGGTGTGACGGTCCTTCGCTGCAACCGGCATGCTGCGCAGCGAGATGCTACAATTTTGCGAATTTTTGCTCTGAAATTTGGTCAGGCGCCCAAGATGGGCTATGCTTCCCGTTGCGTCGAGGACAAGAATGAGACGGCGGGAGGAGCCATGGGACACCACCGACGGACGGGGCCGCATCCATGATGACGTTGCCGAGATTGGCGGCTGAATCCCTGGAGGATTTCCTCGGCAAGTTCATGCGTCGCCGGTACGACGAGTCTTCTGCCAGCATCGTCGCGAGCGCGACCCGCACCGCGATGGAATGCATCGGCAACAGCGATGCGCTCTACCACAACATCGAGCATACGATGCTGGTGACGCTGGCGGCCCAGGCCATCCTTCGCGGGCGGAGTCTCCATACCCATCTGTCGGCCGAGGATTACGTCCACGTCCTGATCGCCTGCCTCGCCCACGACATCGGCTATGTGCGCGGGCTGTTCGAGGAGGACGACGCCGACGGCTTCGTGATCGACGCGGCCAACACCAAGGTGTCGCTGCCGCGCGGCGCATCGGACGCCAGCCTGATGATGTATCACGTCGATCGCTCGAAGCTGTACGTGACGCGGCGGTTGCGGCATATCCCCGGGCTTGATCCGGAGCGGATCGCTCGCGCCATCGAGGGCACGCGGTTTCCGGCCCGCGAAGGGCAGGACTATGACGACGAAGCCTCGATCCTGCGCGCCGCCGATTTCATCGGGCAGCTCGGCGATCCCAACTATCTCCGCAAGGCCAACGCGCTTTATTACGAGTTCGAGGAGGTCGGCATCAACCGCCAGCTCGGCTACGATTCGCCGGCCGACATCGTGAATCGCTATCCACAGTTCTATTGGAATAGCGTCGCACCGCACATCCAGACCGAGATCGGCTATCTCAACAAGACCGAGATCGGCCGGCAATGGATCGCAAATCTCTACAGCAACGTGTTCCGCGCCGAGCGCGACATCTCGCTCTCGGGACCGCAGCGGTAGGTCCCTTCGCGTCGGGGCGTTGGGCGAAAGCTGTCGATCCCATGTCTCGCAAAATGGCTTACGTCACGCTTTCGGTGATCGTGTCCGCCTGGCGCCGGATCGCACGCAGCTCTGCGCCGTCCTTGCGCGCCAGATTGCTGTACTGATTCTTCATCCGGACGTTGGACGCGAATCGCCGTCGGTGCTTGTCCAGGAAGTTCCAGTACAGCGTCGTGAAGGGACAGGCGTCCTCTCCGGCGGACAGCTTGGGATCGAAACGGCAGTGCCGGCAGTGGTCGCTCATGCGATTGATGTAATTGCCGGAGGCCGCGTAGGGCTTCGTGCCGACGATCCCGCCGTCGCCATGCTGGCTCATGCCGAGGGTGTTGGGCAGCGAGACCCAATCGATGGCGTCCCAGAACATCGACATGTGCCACCGATGTACGTCGTAGGGCCGAACTCCCAGGAGCAGGGCGAACAGCCCAAGCACCATCAGCCGTTCGATATGGTGCGCGTAGGCATGGTCGATGGTGTGGCCGATCGCTTCGGCGAGACAGCGCATGTCCGTCTGGCCGGTCCAGTAGAATTTGGGCATCGGCAGGTCGGCATCGAGCGCGTTCTCCTCGGCATAGTGCGGCATGCGCTGCCAATAGATGCCGCGCACGAACTCCCGCCATCCGATGATCTGGCGCGTGAAGCCCTCGAGGGCGTTCAACGGCGCGCTCTTGTTGCGCAGCGCGGCTTCGACGACTTCGAGCGGGCGCAGTCGGTGGAGATTTAACGGCCCAGACAGGACGGAGTGAAAGAGGAAGGGTTCGTCGGACCGCATGGCATCCTGGTAGGTCCCGAACAGCGGAAGCCGTTCGCTGACGAAATCGTCGAGTTGTGCCAGCGCCTGTTCGCGCGTGACCGGAAGGTCGAAATCGCCGATCTTGCCGGGACTTTCGGCGAAGCGCTGTTCGACCAATCGCAGGACGTCGGTCGTGATCCGGTCCGGAGCACTGGTCGGGCGCGGCGGGATCGGTGGGCCGACCTTGCCAAAGGCCTTGCGGTTCTCCTGGTCGAAATTCCACGCACCGCCGACGGGCCGGCCCGCGCGGTCCATCAGCAGGCCGGTCTTGCGCCGCATGGCGCGATAGAATGTCTCCAGCACCGGGCGGGGATGCTGCTCGGAGAAGCGCGCGAACTCTTCTCTCGAGCACAGGAAATGACGGTCGGTGCGTATTTCGGGTGTTTCGGGCAAGCGGCGCAGCATCTCGGCGACACGCCAGTCGCCGGGTTCGAGCGCGATGGTTCGCTGCGGCCTGAACGCGCGCTGGGCCCTGGCAATCTCGGTTTCGAATTGCCCGGTATTCGAGGGATCGTCGATCTCGACATAGTGCACGCGGCGACCGCGGGCGACGAGTTCGTGCCTGAAGTGGCGCATCGAGGCGAGGAAGTAGGCGATGCGTTTCTTGTGCTGGGGGATGTATGACGCTTCCTCCATCACCTCCATCTGCAGCACGACATCGTGGTCCGGATCGAACCCATCGAATGCCGCACTGTCGGCATCGAGTTGATCGCCGAAGACGATCACGAGGTGCCTGATGTCCTTTGTCGTGCCTTGTTCCACAAGTGCTCCGGGGCCGAAATTGTAGCGCAACGTCGAGGTCAACGGCAGCTATGGCGCATGGTTGCAGCTTCCGTCGGTGGAAACGATCATTGCCGCACGTTGGATCATGGACCCTGAGACAGCGGTCAAGCAAAAGGGAGATTGGATCATTCGCGGCGGCGGGTTTATGCTGAGCAAAAAGGTGCGACATGCGACAAAAATCAGTGACCACGGATGTCCTCGACATCACCTATCGCGAATACGGCGCGCCCGACGGCTGGCCCTGCATCATGGGTCACGGCTTTCCCTATGACGTGAACGCCTATGCGGAGACCGCGCCGATCATGGCGGAGGCCGGCGCGCGCGTTCTGGTGCCCTGGCTGCGCGGCTACGGGCCGACGCGATTTCGCTTCCCGGACACGCCGCGCTCCGGCGAGCAGGCGGCGCTCGGGGCCGATCTGCTGGCCTTCATGGACGCGCTCGGCATCGAGCGTGCCGTCGTCGGCGGCTATGATTGGGGCGGCCGCGCGGCCTGCGTGGTCTCGGCGCTCCATCCGGAGCGCGTGATCGGGCTCGTCTCCGGCAATTCCTACAACATTCAGAACATCGCCCGCGCCATGGAGCCGGCCTCGCCGCCGGAGGAGGCCGCGCTCTGGTATCAATATCTCTTTCACAACGAGCGTGGCCGCCGCGCGCTGGAGCGCAACCGGCGCGGCTTTGCCCGCCAGCTCTGGGCGATGTGGTCGCCGACATGGACGTTCGACGACGCGACGTTCGAGAGAAGCGCGGTGTCGTTCGACAACCCCGATTTCGTCGACGTCGTGATCCACTCCTACCGCCATCGCTACGCGCTGGTCGAAGGCGACCCCGCCTATGCGGGAATCGAGGCGAAGCTCGCAAGCCAGCCGCCGATCCGCGTTCCGACCATCGCGATCGACGGCGACAGCGACGGCGTCAATCCCGGCACCGGCCATCACGCGCGCAAGTTCGAGGGCCCGTTCGAACGGCGTGTCTTCACGAATGCCGGTCATAATTTGCCGCAGGAGCGCCCGGCCGAATGGGCGCAGGCGGTGCTCGACGTGCACAAGGCGGCGTCGCCCCCACGCTGAGAGGCCGCAGCGCCATCAGCAACTCGACGCAAGACCATCTTGCGGAAGTCCGCTGAGCTGACGTGCTGACAAAAAGCAGCACGCCGCGCGGCCGCCTCGTGCCGGCGATGATCACCGGGGAGAAACCATGAAAGCCGCCTTGGCCCTGGCCGCAGCGCTCGCTGCCGCCTGCCTGTCCACGCCAGTCTCCGCGCAGAAATCCTACGGTCCCGGCGTGAGCGATACCGAGATCAAGATCGGCAACACCATGCCCTATAGCGGGCCGGCCTCGCCGCTCAGCATCACGGGCCGGGTGATCTCGGCCTATTTCGACGAGGTCAACGAGAAGGGCGGGGTTGGCGGCCGCAAGCTCAATCTGATCTCGCTGGACGACGCGTTCTCGCCGCCCAAGACCATGGAGGCCGCGCGGCGACTCGTCGAAGGCGACGGCGTCGCCTTCATCTTCGCGACCATGGGCACGGCGCCGAGCTCGGCGATCGCAAAATATCTCAACAGCAACAAGGTGCCGCAGCTGTTCCTGATCAGCTCGGCCTCGAAATGGAACGACCCCGCCAACATGCCGTGGTCGATGGCGCTGCCCTGGGCGCCGAATTACACCAGCGAGGCCGCCATCGACGTCGCCTATGCCCGCGCCAAGAACCCGAACGCGCGCTTCGCGGTGCTCTACCAGAACGATGACGCCGGCAAGGAATATCTTCGTGGGGTCAAGGAAGCGCTCGGTGCCGACGCCGACAAGGCGATCGCGATGGCCTCGAGCTTCGAGGTCGCCGATCCCACGGTCGATTCCCAGGTGCTGACGCTGGCGAACACCAAGGCCGACGTCTTCATGATCTATTCGGTGACGCCGCGCGCCTGTGCTCAGGCGATCCGGAAAGCCCACGAGGTCGGCTGGCAACCGACGCGCTTCCTCGCCAGCGGCTGCGCCAACAAGGCGACCGTGATGGTGCCGGCGGGACTTGAGGCCGGCAAGGGCGTGCTCTCGCTCGGCTCGCTCAAGCCCTTCGTCGAGCAGCCGAAGGACGACCCCGCGATGACGGCCTATATCGACTTCATGAAGAAGCGGCTGCCCAATGCCGACGTCAACAACGTCGCCGGCCTCTACGGCTACACCGTCGCCGAGGCGCTGGTGGTGCTGCTGAAGCAGTGCAAGGACAATCTGACGCGCGAGAACATCATGGCACAGGCCGCGAATTTGAAGAACGTGCCGCTGTCGCTGCTGATGCCGGGCATCACGCTCAACACCACGCCGCAGGATTTCCGTCCGATCAAGGACGGCTACATGCTGCAATTCGACGGCAACGACTGGGTGGTCGCAAGCGAGCTGTTGCGCGGGACGTGAAACGCGGCGGAACGCCCGCTTCGGGGATGTCGGTGTTTCCACATCGTCATGCCCGGGAAAGGCCCGGGCATGACGACCTCAGACGTTGCGAACAGGGGATTCCATGGACTTCCAGCACTCCGCCCGTTCGCTCGAACTGCAGGACCGCGTCCGGCAGTTCATGCGCACCCATGTCGAGCCGGTCGAGGAGCTCTATTACGAGCAGGTGAAGCCGGACGCTTCGCGCTACAGGACGCCGCCGGTGCTGCAGGACCTGAAGCGGCTGGCGCGCGAGCAGGGGCTGTGGAACCTGTTCCTGTCCGGCGAGCACGGACCGGGGCTGACCAATCTCGAATACGCGCCTGTAAAGGAGATCATGGGCCGCATCCTGTGGGCGCCCGAGGTCTTCAACTGTTCCGCGCCCGACGTCGGCAACATGGAGGTGCTCGCCAACTACGCCACCAAGGCGCAGCAGGAGCGTTGGCTGAAGCCGCTGCTGGAGGGGCGGATCCGCTCCGGCTTCTCGATGACCGAGCCGCAAGTCGCCTCCAGCGATGCCACCAACATCGAGTGCGCCATCACGCGCGACGGGGACGACTACGTCATCAACGGCCGCAAGTGGTTCACGTCAGGCGCGATGAACGAGGATTGCGAGATCCTGATCGTGATGGGCAAGACCGCGCCCGACGATCCCGACCGCCACCGCCAGCAATCCATGATCCTGGTGCCCCGAAATACGCCGGGCGTCCGCATCATCAGAGACATGCTCACCTATGGCTACGACGACGCCCCCAGCGGCCATCCCGAAATCGTCTACGAGAACGTCCGCGTGCCCGCCGAGAACATCCTGCTCGGCGAAGGACGCGGCTTCGAGATCGCGCAAGGCCGGCTCGGCCCCGGCCGCATCCACCATTGCATGCGGCTGATCGGCTGCGCCCAGCGCGCGCTCGAATTGATGTGCCGGCGCGCCGTCTCCCGCGTCGCCTTCGGCAAGCCGCTCGCCGAGCAGGGCTCGGTGCGCGAGGACATCGCCAACTCCTTCTGCGAGATTGCGCAGGCACGGTTGCTCACGCTCCAGGCTGCCGACAAAATGGACCGCGAGGGCAACAAGGCCGCGCGCGACCTGATCGCGGCGGCCAAGATCGTGGTGCCCGGCATGGCCGCGCGCGTCATCGACCGCGCCATCCAGATCCACGGCGCCGCCGGCGTCTCGCAGGATACGTTCCTGGCGCGTGCTTACGTCTACGCCCGTTTCATCCGCATCGGCGACGGACCGGACCAGGTGCATCTGGCTGCGGTCGGGAAGGAGCTGATCAAGCGGGGCGGGGTGCCGGGATAGAGACGTCAGCGTCCGCCGTCTGCGCTTGCCTGTGCATGCGACGCATGCCGCGCGCCGTGGCGGCGCGACCGCGGCGTCGAGGCTGCACTGTCTCCGCGCGTAGAGCAGCGTATCGTAACCTCTTGATTGAAAGAGTCGCCAATATGGCATTGCGGTTGTGGCGAACTGGTTCGGGCTGGCCAAGCGCGCTCGGCTCCAGGGGAACAAATGTTCACTTTTGGACTTAAGCCTGCTTGATGTGGGTTGGGGGATAAGGCGTGCAGGGTTCGGTCGTGGTGATTCTCGTCGTCGAGGACGACTTCCTCATTCAGGATATGGTCCAGGGCGCGCTTTCCGAGGGCGGCTTTGAAAGCGAGGTGACCTCATCGGGGGAAGAGGCTGTGACCCTGCTCCTGGGCGACCAGAACAATTACCGTGCGCTGGTCACGGACATTCATCTGCAGGGCGCGCTCACGGGATGGGATGTTGCGAAACGCGCCAGAGAACTCAATCCCGACCTGCCGGTGATCTACATGAGCGGAGCAGGGCCGATCAATGGCCTTCGCACGGTGTGCCGAGCAGCCTGCTCTTGCAGAAGCCTTTCGCACCGGCGCAGCTCGTGACAGCCGTGTCGCAGCTCCTCAACCAGGCGCCGCCGCCTCACGAATGAGGCGGTCTCGTGCATCATCCTCGATGCAGGCGCTCGGCCTTGGCCCATCCGCAAAGGAGAGCGAGCTCGAGAGCTGAAGCATCAGCAGCAGTTGCCCAAAGGTAGCATGGTGCTTTATGGTGCCGCGAATAATGTGATGCAGGCACTGCCGACGTTGTTGCGCTCGGCATATCAGCGAGCAACGCGACAATGCACAGTTCTGCCCCAGCCGGCCGGTCGTCCGGCGTGCGACCCATTGCGGCTATTTTTGCCTCTCTCCTGATCCTGTTGATCATCTGTAGCGGTCCATCGGCCTTTGCAGCAGTCGAGCCCTTTCCCTCAGCCTTCAGGATCGAGCGCATCTCGGTCAACGGTGCGACCCTGCATGTCCGCGTCGGCGGCAAGGGTCCGGCGGTCGTGCTCCTGCACGGCTTCGGCGATACCGGCGACATGTGGGCGCCGCTCGCCAAGGTGCTCTACAAGGACCACACCGTGATCGTCCCGGACCTGCGCGGCATGGGGCTGTCGTCGCAACCCGCCGGCGGCTACGACAAGAAGAACCAGGGCGTCGACATCGCCATGGTCATGGACAAGCTCAACGTTCAGAAGGCCGATCTGGTCACGCACGACATCGGCAACATGGTGGGCTATGCGCTGGCGGCGCAATATTCCGATCGCATCACCAAATGGGTCGTCATCGACGCACCGCTGCCGGGCATCGGGCCCTGGGACGAAATCCTGAAGAGCCCCATGCTGTGGCATTTCAATTTCCGCGGCCCCGACGTCGATCGCCTGGTCAAGGGCCGCGAGCGCATCTATCTCGATCGCTTCTACAACGACCTGTCGGCCGATCCCAAGGCCATCGACGAGGCGACGCGTAATCATTACGCAAAGCTCTACGCCCGGCCCGGCAACATGCATTACGCCTTCGAGCAGTTCGCGGCGTTCGCGAAGGACGCGACCGACAACAAGGCTTTCGCCGCGACCAAGCTGACCATGCCGATCCTCGCCCTCGGCGCCGAAAAGTCCTTCGGCGATCAGCAAGCTGCGGTCATCCGCGAGGTCGGCACCAAGGTCGACGGCGGCATCATCACCGGCTCCGGACATTGGATCATGGAGGAGCAGCCGGCGCAGACCGTGAGCAAGGTGCGCGCGTTCCTCGACGGGAAATGAGAGCGAGCTGGTTGGCCCCTCTCGTCGGTTCAGCCGTGCTGCGATGATGTGAGCAGACGCTGGTCGCCCGCTGTATCGTGCGTTGCCAAAGCGCAGGAGTGCGTCGGATCGCAGGCCGAAGCGGTTTGAACGCGGCGCGCAGTTCCTCGCCGCCTCCGCGCCGTTACCCCGCCTTTGCGATACGTCCGTCCGCAGCGCCCGAGCGCAGGTTCTGGAAGAACTTCTCCACCTCGCGCGACAGCGTGTCCGCGGTTTCGGTCAGGCTGCCCGCCGCCGTCAGCACCGAGGATGCGGCGGAATCGGTCTCGCCGATGGCGTCGCGCAGCGAGGTGATGTTGGCGACCAGCGTCTCGTTGCCTTGCGCGGCACTTTGCGCGTTGGATGAGATCTCGCGCGTGGCGGCGTCCTGCTGGCCGATGGCGCCGGCGATCGCGGAGGTGACCTCGTTGATCTCGCGCACCGCGCCGCCGATCTCGCGCACGGCATCGACCGCGTTGCGGGTTGAGGCTTGGATCATCGCGACGTTCTCGCTGATCTCCGCGGTGGCCTTGGCGGTCTGGCCCGCGAGCGCTTTCACTTCGTGGGCGACCACGGCAAAGCCGCGACCGGCTTCGCCGGCGCGCGCGGCTTCGATGGTGGCGTTGAGCGCCAGCAGATTGGTCTGCTCGGCGATGGCCTGGATCAGGTTGAGCACGCCGTCGATGCGCTGCGTGGCTGCGGCGAGGCTCTCGATCTCGCAGATCGACTTCTCGGTGCGCTGGCCGGTCTGCTCGACCGCGCCGGCGCTCTGCCGCACCTGGCGGCCGATCTCCACCACCGAGGCCGACAGTTCCTCGGCCGCGCCTGCCACGGCCGTGACGTTGTGCGAGGCCTGCTCGGTGGCGTTCGCCGCCGTGTCGGCGCGGCTGCTCGCATCGGCGGTGACGCGGGTGATGGTCTGCGCGGTCTCGCGCATGGTGGCGGCGTTGTCGCTGAGGCCGCGCATGATGGCGCCGATCGCTCCGCGAAACTGCTCGACGGACTGTTCGATATGACGCGCGCGCTCCTCGCGCGCGGCGGAGCCCTGCGAGACCTCCGAGGCGAGATTGCGGTTGCGGCCCATCGCCTCCTGGAACACCTGGATCGCGCGGGCGAGCGCGCCGATCTCGTCGGCGCGGTCGGAGTGCGGCACCACGACATTCTCGGCGCCGTCGGCGACCTGCTTGATGGTTGCAGTGATCGCAGCGAGCGGCCGGGCGACCGAGCGAGCGATGATGACGATTCCGATCACGACCAGGGCCAGCGCCACGCCGCCGAGGCAGGTCAGCACGAAGGACAGGGTGCGATTGGTCTCGGTCTCGAGCGCGATCTGCTTGGCACGCCCGGCATAGACCTTGGACAGCGCCTCGAGATCCTTGTTCAGCGCCGAGCGCACCGCGCGGTTGGCCTCGTTGTCGCCCCATTCGCGGCCCGCGGCGGCATTGATCTCGACGCCGCGCCGCACCAGTTCCTTGCGGAATTCGACGAACTGCTCGATGCGCTTCTTGAAGGTGGCGAACTGCTCGGCATCGTCGGCCTTGACGATGGTCTCCCAGCGCTTCACGACATCGAGGATCTGCTCGTTGAACTTGAGCAGGCCGTCGCCGTATTTCTTCACCACGGCGGGCTCGGTCGACATGTAGACGCCGCGCGATTCCATCACGACCGCGTAGACCAGCGAGTTGACGCGCTCGACGTTCAGCGCGGCTGCGTTCGCCGTCTCGATCGCGTTGGTCAGGTCGGCGCCGCGGCGGCTGTTGTAGTCGGACAGCATCGCGATCGCCGCCGTGAGCAGCGCGAACAGCGCGAAGATCGCATAGAGCTTGGCGGCAAGCGTGAAACGGCCGGCCAGCTTGGCGGCATTCCCAGATCGGTCTGATGTCATGATGTTCAGGGGCCCGGAATGGCCAGAAACGGCCGGTGAGCGGGGTCGTTCGAATTTAATGCAAAACTATGCAGAACGAAGATGGACGCGGCGTTAACGCCGGAGCGGCGCGAAGAGACGCCGGCTCGGCAGAATGACCAACCAATTCAGCTGGTTGCCCGTGTCTGATCGGCTTCCGGCGGATCGCCCCGTCATTTCGCGGGGGTGCCCCAAACGTCGGCGTGCATGCCGGCCGCCAAGCGCGTATTCCTGAGATCGGGATCGCCTTCAAATCGCTTTGGACTCGGCCACCGGCCGACGCACCCCGGAGAGGCCCTTGGTCTACCGCCACACCATCGACGCCACGACCCACACCTTCCCGGACCTGCGCGATCTCCTGGCCAAGGCGACGCCGCCGCGCTCGGGCGACCGGCTGGCCGGGATCGCCGCCGACACCGCCGAGCAGATGATTGCGGCGCGGATGGCGCTGGCCGACGTTCCGCTCGGCCAGTTCCTGCAGGAAGCCGTGATCCCCTATGAGGCCGACGAGGTCACCCGCCTCGTCATCGACAGTCACGACGCCAGGGCCTTCGCGCCGGTGGCATCCCTGACGGTCGGCGGCTTCCGCGACTGGCTGCTGTCGGATGCCGCCACGCCGGACGTCCTGCGCAAGCTGGCGGCCGGCATCACCCCGGAGATGGCGGCCGCGGTGTCGAAGCTGATGCGCAACCAGGATCTGATCCTGGCGGCGCGAAAATGCGAGGTCGTCACGGCCTTCCGCAACACCATCGGCCTGAAGGGCCGGATGAGCACGCGGCTGCAGCCCAACCATCCGTCCGACGATGCCAGGGGCATCACCGCCTCGATCCTCGACGGCCTCCTGCTGGGTGCCGGCGATGCCTGCATCGGCATCAACCCGGCCAGTGACGATCCGGCCGTCATCGCGCAATTGTTGCGGCTGCTCGACGAGATCATCACGCGGCTCAAGATCCCGACGCAGGGCTGCGTGCTGACCCATGTCACGACGACGCTGTCGCTGATCGGGCAGGGCGTGCCGGTCGATCTCGTCTTCCAGTCGGTCGCGGGCACCGAGGCCGCCAACCGCAGTTTTGGCGTCGATCTGGCGCTCCTGAAGGAGGCGCATGAGGCCGGGCTGTCGCAGCGGCGCGGCACCGTCGGGCAGAACGTGATGTATTTCGAGACCGGGCAGGGCTCGGCGCTGTCGGCGGGCGCCCATCACGGCGTCGACCAGCAGACCTGCGAGGCGCGCGCCTATGCGGTCGCCCGCGCCTTCGCCCCGCTGCTGGTCAACAGCGTGGTCGGCTTCATCGGCCCGGAATATCTCTATGACGGCAAGGAAATCATCCGCGCCGGGCTGGAAGACCATTTCTGCGGCAAATTGCTCGGCCTGCCGCTCGGAATCGACATCTGCTACACCAATCACGCTGAGGCGGACCAGGACGACATGGACAATCTGCTGACGCTGCTCGCCGCCGCCGGCGTCACCTTCATCATGGGCGTCCCTGGTGCCGACGACGTCATGCTGAACTACCAGTCGACGTCCTTTCACGACGCGCTCTATGTCCGAGACGTCTTCGGTCTGCGCCGTGCTCCGGAATTCGACGACTGGCTGGTGCGGTCGGGCATCGCTGGCGCCGATCTGCGTCTTGCCGGAGATGCAGGCCTGCTGCCCGATTTTGCCGCGCGGCTGATCGCCTGATGCGCAAAATTCTTCTCGGGGAAACTATCTGCGCCTCCCGGAATTATGGTCACGCCACAATATTGAGAAATTCCAGCGACAGCATTACGCTATGTGTCTGGCTGGCAATTTCCGCAACCAGATCGAGTGTGGCGGGGGAGCTTTGATGCGAGCTGAAAGTAACGGAACGTCCCGGCGGATTCTCTGTGTGTTTCCGCGCTATACATCGTCGTTCGGTACGTTCGAGCATTCCTATCCCCTGACCGATGGCGTCCGTGCCTTCATGCCGCCGCAAGGGCTTTTGCTGCTCGCGGCCTATCTTCCGCAGGAATGGCAGGTCAAATTCGTCGACGAGAACCTGCGTCGTGCGACCAGGGAAGAGTTCGAATGGGCGGAAGCCGTCTTCGTCAGCGGCATGCACATCCAGCGCCAGCAGATGAACGACATCTGCCGCCGCGCGCATGAATTCGATCTGCCGGTCGCGCTCGGCGGTCCGTCCGTCAGCGCCTGTCCCGACTATTATCCGTCCTTCGACTATCTTCACGTCGGCGAGCTCGGCGATGCCACCAACCAGCTGATCGAGATCCTGTCGCGCGACACCTCGCGTCCCGAGGCCCAGGTGGTGCTGACCACCAAGGATCGCGTGCCGATGACGGAGTTTCCGATCCCGGCCTACGAACTTGCCGACGTGAAGAGATATTTCCTCGGCAGCATCCAGTATTCCAGCGGCTGTCCCTATCAGTGCGAGTTCTGCGACATCCCCGGCCTGTACGGCCGCAATCCGCGCATCAAGTCGCCGGAGCAGATCATCGCCGAGCTCGACCGCCTGCGCGAATGCGGCATGACCGACACGGTCTATTTTGTCGACGACAATTTCATCGGCAACCGCAAGGCGGCGCTGGATCTGCTGCCGCATCTGATCGAATGGCAGAAGCGGACCGGCTATGTGGTGCGGCTGGCCTGCGAGGCGACGCTCAACATCGCCAAGCGGCCCGAGATCCTCGAGAAGATGCGCGAGGCCTATTTCGTCACCATCTTCTGCGGCATCGAGACGCCGGATCCCGACGCGCTGAAGGCGATGCAGAAGGACCACAACATGATGGTCCCGATCCTGGAGGGTGTGCGCACCATCAATTCCTACGGCATGGAGGTCGTGTCCGGCATCATCATGGGGCTCGACACCGACAAGCCGAATACGGCGGAGGCGCTGCTCGGCTTCGTCGAGGAGTCCCGGATTCCGCTGCTCACGATCAATTTGCTCCAGGCGCTGCCGAAGACGCCGCTATGGGACCGGCTGGAGCGCGAGGGACGCCTCGTCCACGACGACGGCCGCGATTCCAACGTCGATTTCCTGTTGCCCTACGACGAGGTCGTCGCGTCCTGGAAGCATGCGATGGCGGTCGCCTATGCGCCCGAGAAGGTCTATGCGCGCTACCAGCATCAATGCGACAATGTCTACGTGCGCCGTCTGAAGATGCCGGTACCGGATGAAATGAAGACCTGGCCCAACATCAGGCGTGGCCTCGTCATGCTGCGCAACATCTTCTGGAAGGTCGGCGTGCTCGGCGACTACAAGCGCGTGTTCTGGAAGTTCGCCTTGGGGCGCATCAAGCGCGGCGACATCGAAGGCCTGATCGGATGCACCCTGATCGCGCACCACCTCATCACCTTTGCGCGCGCGGCCTCCAGCGGCAAGCAGAACGCCTCGAACTACTCGATCCGGCTGCGCGAGGCCGCCGTTCCCGCCGAATGACGCGACATGTCTGATCCGGCCCTGCCGCGCCGTCCGACCCTCGATCTGCGGGCGTTCACGCCCGCACGCGTCGCGATCGGCCGCAGCGGCGCGAGCGTGCCGACCAAGGCGCTGCTCGATTTCACGCTCGATCATGCCCGCGCCCGCGATGCCGTGCATGCCGCCTTCGATGCGCCGCGTCTGGCCGCCGATCTCGGCGCGCTGGGCCTTGCCGTCACCGAGGTGAGGAGCCAGGCCGTCGACCGCAAGGACTATTTGCGGCGGCCGGATCTGGGACGGCGGCTCGCCCCCGGCTCGGTCGAGGTTTTGGCGCAAGCAGCCTCGACCCCGTGCCGGCTCGCGCTCGTGATCGGCGACGGCCTGTCCGCGGCGGCGGTCCACGGCCATGCGGCAGCGCTGATAAGTCGCCTGCTGCCGCTGCTTGCGGAAGGCAACGACGTCGCGATCGACCAAGCCGTCGTCGCCTCAGGCGCGCGCGTTGCGCTCGGCGACGAGATTGGCGCCCTTCTCGGCGCGCGCATGGCCCTGATGCTGATCGGCGAACGGCCGGGCCTGTCCGCGCCCGACAGCCTCGGCGCCTATCTGACCTTCGCCCCGAAGCCGGGCCGCAGCGACGCCGAGCGCAATTGCGTCTCGAACATCCACCGCGCCGGGTTGAGCTACGACGAGGCCGCCTTCAAGATCGCCTGGCTGGTTCGCGAGGGGCTGGCGCGGCAGGTCAGCGGCGTGGCGCTGAAGGACGAGAGCGCGGACCGCGCGCCGCGCCGAATTGGCACGGCGCAGCCCGAATGACCGGCGCATCGGCCCAAATCGCCACTTCTTGATCGATTCGGCCACACTTCGCCTGCTTGCGAAAAGACCGGTTCACCTGCTAAACCCCTCGCGTCGAATTCCCGCGCATTTTCAAAGGGCAAGCCTCCCATTGGTATGGCGTTTTCAAGCCGTTCGCGGGGCGCGCAATATGCTCTCAGACCGAGCCGATTAGGAACTGGATAAGGCATGCTCGAAAAGCACAGCGAGAATGAGGTTCATGTCGACAAGATCGAGCAGGGGCCTACGTCCTCGATCGCCTTCGGGCTGGAGCGCATCGGGCTGATCGCCGTCCGGGCGCCGATCGTCTCCTGCATCGTCCTGCTCGTCCTGATCGTCGGTGCCGTGTTCGGCATCCACCGGATCAAGATCGACGATTCGCTTTCGCAGCTGTTTCGCTCCGATACCCGCGAGTTCAAGCAGTACGAAGAGGTGACCAAGAAGTTCCCGGCCGAGGAATTCGACGTTCTCGTCGTGGTCGAGGGCAAGAATCTGCTGGCGCGCAACAATCTCGAGAAGCTGCGCGACTTCGTCACCGATCTGCAGCTGGTCGAGGGCACGCGCGGGCTGGTCTCGCTGTTCTCGGCACGCCAGGCGCCGGCGCCGGGCAAGCTGCCCGCGGCGCTGTTCCCGGCCGAGCTGCCCGAGGGCGAGGCCTACGACCAGTTCATCCAGACCGTGAAGAACAACGAGATCATCCGCGGTAAGCTGCTGTCCGAAGACGGCACGCTGGCGCTGATCGTGCTCTCGCTCGATCCGGAAATCGTCGGCTCCAACAAGCTGACCAAGACCGTCGCCGACATTCGCGCGTTGATGAAGGAAGACCTCAGCGAGACCGGGCTGAACGTGCAGCTCTCCGGCGTGCCGGTGATGCAGCTGGAGATCCGCAACGCGGTCGAGCGCGACGGCCTGACCTACAACATCCTCGGCATTCTCGCCGGCTGCATCATCGCGATCGTCTTCTTCCGCAAGATCTCCTTCATGGTCGCGGCGGCGTTCCCGCCGATGATCGCGATCCTGCTGGCGCTCGGCGCGCTCGGCTGGGCCAACTTCAATCTCAACATGTTCCTGAACGTGATGACGCCACTCATCATGGTGATCAGCTTCTCGGACTCGATGCAGCTCACTTTCGCGGCGCGCGACCGGCTGATCGCAGGCCAGGACAAGTACACCGCGTTCAAGAACGCGGTGCTGGTGGTGGGCCCGGCCTGCGTGCTGACGCACGGCACCGCCGGTATTTCCTTCATCGCGCTGCAATTCTCCGACTCCGATCTGATCCGCAAGTTCGGCGAAGCGGGCCTCGCCGCCACAATCATCGCGCTGGTCGCGGTGCTGTCGCTGGTGCCGGTGTTCGGCGTGCTGTTGGTGCGAAACGAGAAGCTGTTCGCCGTCAAGTTCCAGAGCGCGGATGCCGGCGTCCAGGCGCTGCGCAATTTCTGCTACTGGATCGCGGTGCGCATGGTCGGCCGCCCCGGCCTGTTCAGCCTGATCGCGCTGCTGTTCGTTGGCAGTCTCGGCATCGTCTACGCCAATCTGGAGCCGCGCTATCGGCTCGCCGACCAGGTGCCGGACAAGCGCCAGGCCGTTGCCGCCAGCGACCGGCTCGACGCCAAGCTCACTGGCGCCAACCCGGTCAACGTGCTGATCCAGTTCCCCAAGAACGAATCGCTGTATTCACCGGAGACGCTGCAGACCATCGCGGACGTGCATTCGACCGTCGAGAAGGCGGCCGGCGTCGGCAATGTCTGGTCGGTCGAGACCCTGCGCCGCTGGCTCGCGGAGAAGGCCGGCAGCGCCGACGTCGCGACGCTGAAGGAGTATGTCAGCGTCATTCCCGAACATCTGGTGCGGCGCTTCATCGACGCCCAGCAGGATGCCGTGCTGGTCGCCGGCCGCGTGCCGGACAAGGATTCCAGCCAGCTCCTGCCGATCGTCGACAAGCTCGATGCCGAGCTCGACGCCGTCCGCAAGAAGCATCCCGGTTATGAGATCGCGGTGACCGGTCTCGCCGCCATCGCAGCGCGCAACTCGGCCAGCATGATCGAGAAGCTGAACCACGGCCTCACCATCGAATTCGCGCTCGTCGCGATCTTCATCGGATTGGCGTTCCGTTCCTGGGTCGTGATGCTGGCCTGCATCCTGCCGGGCATCTTCCCGGTGGTGATGTCGGGAACGGTGCTGTGGGCGATGGGCGAGGGGCTGCAATTCGCCAGCGTCGTTGCGCTCACCGTCTCGTTCGGCCTCGGCCTGAGCGCCACGATCCACTTCCTCAACCGTCTCCGGCTGGAGAGCAAACCGGGCGTGGGCTCGGCGCTTGCGGTGGAGCGCGCGACCGTGCTGGTCGGCCCGGCGCTGATCCTGACCACGGTGGTGCTGGCCTGCGGCCTCGTCGTCACCGTGTTCTCCGATCTGCCGTCGCTGCGGCTGTTCGGCTGGCTCGGCGCCTTCTCGATGATCATGGCGCTGGTCGCCGACCTCTTCATCCTCAGGCCGACGGCGATGTGGCTGATCAACCTGCACGCCAGGCTGCAGGGGACCGACAAGCCGGCGATCTGAATCTGATCGCGACGGGCGACCTTGCCCTGAGACACGAAAAACCCCTGGCTCGAGAGAGCCAGGGGTTTTTGATTTGAAGCGTCGAAGCTGGAGCGTCAGCTCTTCGTCATGGTGATGTTGACGCCGCGGATCTCGCCCTTGGAAGAGATCTGCACCGTCTGCTTGGTCCCGTTGGTGCGCAGCGAGAGGTTGGCGGCAAAGCCGTTGGCCTCGACGAACACGTCGATCTGGCCGCCGCCGGCGGTGCCCTGCAAATTGCCGAAGATGTTGCGGCTGGACTCGCTCCAGTTTCCGGAGATGCGCTCGCCCTGGCTCGTCACGTCGCTGGTGAGGTCGAACTTGTAGCTGTCGGAGGCGCAGTGCAGGGCCTGCTTCAGATTGAGGCCGCTGCCGGCGACCTTGTAGTCGGCCTTGCAGCGAATGCGCTCGGTGGAGCCGTCTGACAGCGACACCGTGCCGGTGCCGGTCCACGCGCCGTCGAAACCGGCAAAGGGGCTGGCCGACTGAGCGTGGCCTGCCGAAACCGAGAAGAGCAGCGCCGCGCCGATGCCGGCCGTCTTGATTGCCAGTCCAGATCGCCCAAAGAATTTCATCTCAAAATATCCCGTTTTGGAACGACGTCCGCTTGCGCGTGATACGTCTCGCCACATCGAAAGTTTAGTGCTCCGAGCCGGTGTCAGGTTCAAAGCAAGGCTGCCGGAGACGGCGGTTCACAACGCCTCCCGCGATGCCTGGATCCCCGATTTGACTCGTTTCGGCATGTTTCTGCTTGGAAAGGCGGGGTGGACAGATGCAGCTCTGCAACAGGTCTGCAGTAAAACGCAGGGAGTCCGAATTATGACGTAGTATCAAGCTCTTGCATTTGCCAAGGAAGGCGCGGGGAAGACCTGATTTGGTGGGCGCGGCGCCAATTTGGCCGCATTTGCCAGCGCTTGTGCCTTCCCTGAGGCCGCTGATCCGCGGCGACTTGCCATCAGAACAATCCGCTCCGGTCGTCCGCCCTGTGCAGTCCGGGTCCGGTGCGATTCTGCCGTCAGAATGAAGGAATACAATGCGTAAGCTTCTCGTCGCTCTCACCCTGCTGTCGGCTTCCCTTTCGACTGCGGCGTTCGCCCAGGCAGGGCGCGGCACGGATTCCGAGCAAAAGGCCTGCACGCGCGACGTGCAGAAGTTCTGCCGTCCGGTCATCGATCAGGGCGATTTCACCATCCTGGCCTGCCTCAAGGAGAACCGGGCCAAGATTTCGCAGGCCTGCGACCAGGTCCTGAAGAACCACAACCAATAAGCTCGGCCATTGGCCCACAAAAGGCGGTCCCGGGCCGCCTTTTCGGGCTCGATCCGCGAGGGGCAGCCATCGAGAGACAGGATTGGTTTTGCGGTCGTATTCCCCTATATGGGGGCCGCGGCGGATCGCCGGCATGAGCCCGCGCGAGCGAAGAAGCCCCTCCTGTCCAAACGATTGTAAACCAGCCCTCGATGACCTCTGCGAGCGAATTGCGATCCGGCAAGGGTGACCGCGACGAGAATTTTCCCGTCGCGTCCTGGATCATTCATCCGCGTCATCGCGCCCTGATCCTGGCGTACTACAATTTCGTCCGCACCGCCGACGACATTGCCGATCACGCGACCCTGCCGCCCGATCAGAAGCTCGCCTATCTCGACCTGCTCGAGGCGGAATTGCTCGGCAAGGGCGACACCCAGGCTGAAGCCGTCATCTTGCGCCGTGCACTCGCCGAGCGCGGCATGGCGCCGCGCCACGCCCTCGATGTGCTGATCGCGTTCCGCATGGACGTGACCAAGCTGCGCTACGAGAATTGGGACGAGGTCATCCACTATTGCCGTTACTCGGCGATGCCGGTCGGCCGCTTCATGCTCGATGTCCACGGCGAGAGCACCTCGACCTGGGCCGCATCCGATGCGCTCTGCGCAGGCCTGCAGATCAACAATCATCTGCAGGATTGCGGTAAGGATTTCCGCGAGCTCAATCGCGTCTATCTGCCGCGCGATGCGCTGGCGGCACACGGCGCCTCGGTCGAGCAGCTCGGGCTGTCGCAGTCGCCGCCGGCGATGCTGGCCTGCCTGCAGGGGCTTGCCGTTCGCAACGAAGCGCTGCTCGGCGAGGGCAGGGCGCTCGCCGGGGAGATCCGGGATTTCCGTCTCGGCGTCGACGTCGCGGTGATCCAGGCCTATGCCGACCGCATCGTGCGCCTGTTGAAGGTGCGCGATCCCCTGCGCGAGCGGGTGCACCTGAACAAGTTCGAGCTGCTCGTGTTCAGCCTTGCCGGAATGCTCAGCGAAGCCGGGCGCCGCGCGATGGGACGCAAGGCCATGACCAGACCGGGGGCCGCACATGACGCTTGAGGCGACCGCGCCTGGTGCCGATTATGGCTCGAGCGCATCCGGTAGCTCGTTCTACGCCGCGATGCGCATCCTGCCGCATGACCAGCGCGAAGCGATGTTCCAGATCTACAGCTTCTGCCGCCAGGTCGACGACATCGCCGATTCCGACGGCCCGCGCGCGGAGCGGCTCGCTGCGCTTCAGCAGTGGCGCGACGACATCGACGCGCTCTACCAGGGCAATCCGCCGCCGCGGCTGAAGGACTACGTCGCTTCGGTGAAGACCTTCGGCCTCAAGCGCGAGGATTTCATCGCCATCGTCGACGGCATGGAGATGGACGTGCCGCAGGACATCCGCGCGCCCGACATGGCGACGCTGGATCTGTATTGCGATCGCGTCGCCAGCGCCGTGGGACGGCTGTCGGTGCGGGTGTTCGGCCTGCCGGAAGCCGACGGCATCGAACTCGCGCACCATCTCGGCCGCGCGCTCCAGCTCACCAACATCCTGCGCGACATCGACGAGGACGCCGGCCTCGGCCGGCTCTATCTGCCGCGCGAGGCGCTGCTGCATGCCGGCATCACCTCCGACGACCCGAACCGCGTGATCACCGAGCGCGCGCTGCCGAAGGTCTGCCTGCCGCTGGCGCAGCGCGCCAAGGCCTATTTCGAGAAGTCGGACGAGATCATGAACCGCAACAAGCGCCGCACGGTGCGCGCGCCGCGGATCATGTCGAGATATTATCATTCCATTCTGGATCTGCTGATCGCGCGCGGCTTCACCGCGCCGCGCCAGCCAGTGCGTGTGTCGAAGATCACGCGCATCCTGATCCTGCTTCGCTACGCTTTCATCTGATGCAAAACACAGCTCACATCATCGGTGCTGGAATTTCCGGCCTCTCCGCCGCCGTGCGGCTTGCCAACGCCGGCTTCAAGGTCGCCGTGCACGAGGCGACGCAGCAGGCCGGCGGCCGCTGCCGTTCCTATTTCGACGGCGCCACCAATCTCACCATCGACAACGGCAATCATCTGCTGCTGTCGGGCAACAGTCATGCCCGCGCCTATGCGCGCGCGATCGGCACCGAGGCGGGCCTTGTCGGCCCCGAGAGCGCGCAATTTCCCTTCGTCGACCTCACGACCGGGCAGCGCTGGCAGATCGATCTCGGCACCGGCCGGCTGCCGACCTGGGTGCTCGACGAGAGCCGCCGCGTGCCCGACACCGGACTCACCGATTATCTGAAGCTCGCGCCGCTGATCTGGGCCTCCGAGGACACGCTGGTCGGCAAGTCGATCCCCTGTGAAGGCGTGCTCTATCAGCGCCTGGTGCAGCCGCTGCTGCTGGCGGCGCTCAACGTCGATCCGCCCGAGGGCTCGGCCGGACTTGCCGGCGCCATCGTGCGCGAGACGCTGCTTGCCGGCGGACAGGCCTGCCGTCCCTTGATCGCGCGCGACGGTCTCAGCGCCGTACTGATCGAGCCGGCCGTGAAGTTCTTGGGCGACCGTGGCCACACGGTTCAGCTCGGCCATGAGCTGCGGTCGTTCACCAGCACCGACGGCAAGGCCAGTGCGCTGAATTTCGGCGGCGAGGATGTGATCCAGCTGGGTAAGGGCGATGTCGTCGTGATGGCGGTGCCGCCGCGGGCTGCTGCGAGCCTGCTGCCGGGCGTGAAGACCCCGACCGAATTCCGCGCCATCGTGAACGCGCATTTCCGGATCACCCCGCCGCCGGGCTCGGCGGCGATCCTCGGCGTGATCGGCGGCGTCGTGGAATGGCTGTTCGCGTTCCCGAACCGGCTCTCCGTAACCATCAGCAATGGCGACCGTCTGGTCGACATGCCGCGCGAGGAATTGGCGCAGGCGATCTGGAACGACGTCTGCAAGGCCGGCGGGGTGTCCGGCGAGCTGCCTCCCTGGCAGATCGTACGTGAGCGCCGTGCCACGTTTGCGGCGACGCCGGCCCAGAATGCCCTGCGTCCGGGGCCGGTCACTGCGCTGAAAAACCTGTTCCTTGCCGGGGATTGGACTGCTACGGGATTGCCTGCAACCATCGAGGGATCGGTCCGGTCGGGTGATCGCGCCGCAGATCTGGTAATCGCCGCCAAAGGAACCTGAAAGGCGGCCCTGACGGGCAGACGTCCCGGCCAATTTCAATCGACTATCGGAGCAATCGAGCGAGATGGATTCCGTGAACGCGACCAGCCGTGAAGGCCTTCAGCCAGGGATCTTGCAACCGGGCGTCCTGGAATCGAGCATTGCATCGGCGACCGAGGGCGTCATCGGCTTCCAGCAGGCCGACGGCCATTGGGTGTTCGAGCTCGAGGCCGACTGCACGATCCCCGCCGAATACGTGCTGTTGCGCCACTACCTCGCTGAGCCGGTCGATGCTGTGCTCGAGGCCAAGATCGCCAACTATCTGCGCCGCATCCAGGGCGCCCATGGCGGCTGGCCGCTGGTGCATGACGGCGAGTTCGACATGAGCGCCAGCGTGAAGGCTTACTTCGCGCTGAAGATGATCGGCGATTCCATCGACGCGCCGCACATGGTACGTGCACGCGAGGCGATCCATGCGCGCGGCGGCGCCATTCACAGCAACGTCTTCACGCGCTTCATGCTCGCGATGTTCGGCGTGGTGACCTGGCGCGCGGTGCCGGTGCTGCCGATCGAGATCGTGCTGCTGCCGTTCTGGTCGCCGTTCCACATCAACAAGATCTCCTACTGGGCGCGCACCACCATGGTGCCGCTGATGGTCATCGCCGCGCTCAAGCCGCGCGCGAAGAATCCGAAGGGGGTCGGCATTGACGAGCTGTTCCTGCAGGATCCGCGCTCGATCGGCATGACCGCGAAGGCGCCGCACCAGAGCATGGCCTGGTTCCTGCTGTTCCGCTCGCTCGACGCGATCCTGCGCGTCATCGAGCCGATGTTCCCGAAGAGCCTGCGCAAGCGCGCGATCGATGCCGCGCTCGCCTTCACCGAGGAGCGGCTCAACGGCGAGGACGGCATGGGCGCGATCTACCCGCCCATGGCCAACATCGTCATGATGTACGACGCGCTCGGCAAGGACGAGAACTTCCCGCCGCGCGCGATCACGCGCCGGGGCATCGACAAGCTGCTGGTGATCAAGGACGACGAGGCCTATTGCCAGCCCTGCGTCTCGCCGGTGTGGGATACGACGTTGACCGCGCATGCGCTGCTGGAAGCCGGCGGCGACAAGGCGGTGCCTGCGGCAAGGCAGGGCCTCGACTGGCTGATCCCCAAGCAGGAGCTTCAGGTCAAGGGCGACTGGGCGGTGAAGCGGCCTGACGTGCGTCCGGGCGGCTGGGCCTTCCAGTACAACAATGCGCATTACCCCGATCTCGACGACACCGCCGTGGTGGTGATGTCGATGGACCGCATGCGCCGGGAGCATGGTGCGACCGGCTACGACGCCGCGATCGCCCGTGGCCGGGAGTGGATCGAGGGCATGCAGAGCGACGACGGCGGCTGGGCTGCCTTCGACGTCAACAATCTCGAATATTACCTGAACAACATCCCGTTCTCCGACCACGGCGCGCTGCTCGACCCGCCGACCGAGGATGTCACGGCGCGCTGCATCTCGATGCTGGCCCAGCTCGGCGAGACCGCGCAGACCAGCAAGCACGTGGCCGACGGGGTCGCCTATCTCAGGAAGACCCAGCACCCGGAGGGCTCCTGGTACGGCCGCTGGGGCATGAACTTCATCTATGGAACCTGGTCGGTGCTCTGCGCCCTCAACATGGCGGGCGTCCGCCACGACGACCCCATGATTCGCAAGGCCGCGGCCTGGCTAGCCTCGATCCAGAACAAGGATGGCGGCTGGGGCGAGGACGCCGTCAGCTACCGGCTCGATTACAAGGGTTGGGAGGCCGCCCCCTCGACCGCCTCGCAAACGGCATGGGCCTTGCTTGCCCTGATGGCGGCAGGCGAGGTTGATCACCCGGCCGTCGCCCGCGGGGTGGAGTACCTGATTGCAACACAAAACAAAAAAGGACTGTGGGACGAGCAGCGGTACACTGCCACAGGCTTCCCCCGCGTGTTCTATCTGCGGTATCATGGTTACCCAAAGTTCTTTCCGTTGTGGGCACTGGCGCGGTATCGGAACTTGCGGAACACCAACAGCAGGGTGGTAGGGGTCGGGATGTGACTTTGGGGACGGGGGACTTTTTCACCGCGGGCAACGCCATTGATCCGCGGCCGATCTTGATCGTGACCGGACTGGTTCAAGAGGCCCGCATCGCAGCCGGGCCGGGAATGGCCGTGATTTGTTCGTCCAGCAGCCCGACCCAGTTGCGGGCGCTGCTGACCGTGGTGGATCCCCAGACGATTCGCGGCGTGATCTCGTTCGGCGTTGCCGGCGGGCTCGACCCGAGCTTGCGCTCGGGCGACGTGGTGCTCGCGACCGAAGTACTCTCCGGGGATACCCGCTGGGCCGCGGGGCTCTCGCTCGGCGACGATTTGATCGACCGCCTGACCTCGGGCCGCCGCCGCGTGGTGCGCGGCAGCCTGGCCGGTGCCGAGGAAGTGGTCACCAAGCGCGCCTGCAAGGCGGCGCTGCATTCGGAGACCGGCGCCTCTGCCGTTGACATGGAAAGCCACATCGCGGCCGCCTACGCCGCCGAGGCCGGCTTGCCGTTCGCCGCGGTCCGCGTCATCAGCGATCCCGCCCATCGCGCCCTGCCGGCACTCGCCCGCGCCGCGATCAAGCCGAACGGCCAGATCGACCTTGCCGCTGTGCTGTTCGGCATCGTGCGCAATCCCGCCGCGCTACATGGACTGGTCTCGACCGGCATCGACTTCAACCGCGCGCTGCGGAGCCTGCGCGGCTGCCGCGATTATCTGATCGGGACGGAGCTGATCGAGAGCGAAGTGCTGGTGTCGAAGGCGGCGTGAGCGGAGCAGCGAGCTGAGAATAAAGGAAAGCCCGGTCTTGCGACTGGGCTTCTTGTTTTGCCGTGAGCGATTGACCCATAGAGCGCATATGAAAACCAGCGGATTTCACTTGTCGGCCCTGGCAGTGGCTTTTACGTCGAGTTTCTCGGTCCAGGATTTCGGCTCTGGTGCAATCTGGGAGAGTCGTCGGCAATGGATCTGTCCGTCGACGACGTGCGTGCGCTGTTCACTTCTAGCCTGTGAACGTCAAGAAGCCATCAAGACCAGAATTGGGCGTTTGTCATGGACGACGGATGCCAGACCGAATCCAAAGCATCCGGAGCGTCTGACTGTGAAGTTCAGCGGACCGCTCGGTTCAGGAAATGTCGGGTTGAACCGTCGGCACGTGCTCTCAGCCTGCACGGAGTTTTCGAGTGTGTTTGGATAAGCATCTACGAGACTGACGGGTTATTCGAGGGTGCGCCCCGCTTGCATCTCGATGAGTGGGGCGGGTCATTCGGGAAGGCCGCCCAGCCAATTGCTTCAGAGAGGGTTGCCAAATGACGCGGACTGTCTGGACCATGCTGATCTCCTTGCTCATTACTTTGGCGATCACACATCTCTCTCTCTGGATGCGAGGTCTGAAACCGTCGCGCCGAGTTGGTCTTTGGGAGCACATGACCTGGGAGATGTTTCCCAAGGATGAGCAAACCAGGGTGTTCGTTCAGCAGCGCTTCCTCACGACGATCGTGGTGCTTCCGCTGACTTTGCTGCTGCTAACCCTGCTTAGCAGACTGTGGGAGTGATAACTTGCGCAGCAACGCGCAGGATAAGATTCGGTGCTCCATGAACAACGGTAACTTTGGGTTAGACCGAGGCGGCTTTGTCGGCCACTGCTATTCCTTGGCCAACGCACTGCTTATGATCGTCCCCGGCACCGCATTGCTGGTGTTTGGCGAAGGAAAAACGCTGATACTGCCTGCGCCCGTGATCGACTTCGTATTTCCATTCGCGCTCCCTCTCCCCGAAAGGATGCTGCTTGTCGCACTGACCGAGAAATTCAAAGTATTTGAGGAGATTACGTTTGCCGATGTCGATCGAGTAGACATTTTCGTTCGCCAGTTTTTTGTCTTGTCGCTCCTCGTCTCGTTGCTTGTTCTTGGGATTCTTACGCTGCAGTCCCGCGCGGGTTATCTTTTTCCTGCTCCGGAAGGACGAACCGCGCTGGGTTTTCTAAAAGTGATGGTGATCTTGTTTGTGCTCCGGGAGTGGCAAGTCTACTTGATTTTGGCGAAGGTTCCTTCCGGTTCTCAATCAGCTCGGGTGGAGTTCATGCGAATGATGCTCCATGTGATAGCTCCCGAGCTTCTGATCGAGTTGGGTTGCGGTCTCGGCGTCGTGATGTGGAGCGCCGGGCTGCTCATCTATCGCGAGGTCTCCGCACGTTGAGACTACTAATTACTTGGGCGTGCGCGTCACCCGAGGAGAGGTTCGCGATAACGGGTGACAGTGCACTTAACTCCGAGCTGACCGAAAGTGCTCTCGTTGCGGCTGTCCCCTTGGAGATCGCTTACGAGTTGAGTGCAATGTCACCGTTGTCGCGTCGTCATCATATTGATTGCCCGCCCAATCGGCCGGATGGTTCGATAGGGCTTCGCGACGAGCTCAATCCATCCTAGTTGGCATCCACCTGGCGCGGAAAGTCCGTCATTTGCTTTCTCCAGCCTTAGCTAGGCACAGATCGCGAAGTTTCGGGGCTTCTCGGGAAAGACTTTGACGATCGCGAAGACCGCGATTTCGGCCCTCGTATAGAACGCAAACGCTAAGGAGCGTTTCAATACTGACGTTCGACGCACGGACGCCAAATGAGTAATACAACCCGCCGATCAGGCAATCATGGAATTTCTCGGACAAGAGAATCACAGTGAAGATGACATTGCCCTTGGCGTCCGTTCGACTATTTGAGAGGCACCTTGCATCATCAGTAATTCGCCCCTTGAGGTCATCAATAACGTCCTCCGGGATTCCCATGGTCGTGAAGGCGGCTCTGTCAGTCTTCAAGCGAAGGAATACGTTCGTGTCATGAAAAACTGCGATCGAAGCGCTCGCCAGGCTCCGATCGACCTTCTTTCCGGCGGCTCGCGAGATGTCACCTAGAACCTGTTGAACGAGATAGAGACTATTCATCGAAAGGTTGCCGACATCAAAGAAATTAAGGGTTGGTTCGCCGTTGGACACCGCAATTTCCAGCCCGGTTGATTTATCTCCCTGCCAAATGAAATGGGGAAAGCTCTGCTCCTCCTGAGCGGCGCAAGGCGATATGCCGCACGCAAGCAATGAAAACGAGATCAGCGCGACGGCTATTGCTCGCGTGACGATATCCCGACCAGTTTGAGCTTGTCGCCGCCTAGCTGAGCAAGTCAGGATATGTCCTATTCCCTGCACATGACCGACGGGAAGGGGCTGGGCATTCGATAGAGCGTTAATGACCCCTCCAATTGCCCTTGGCAAGATTGCGAAAAATGCCGTTGCTGCGCTTCGAAAGCGCGACGCCGGCAAGCGCTCCTTGGCAAATTCATAGGCGGCTACCAACATCGGCAAACTCTCGGCTCGTAGGATGGGTTTCGCTGCAGCGAAACCCATTGATTGGTGAGGTAGTCTCGCCAAAAAGCTCGACCCGTCCAGCTACAGACTCCGGTGCAGGAAGTCCCCGATCTCAGCCTTGATCCGTCGGTTGACCGCTGCCCGGTCGACGCCGGGAGCATCCTTGCAGACGGCGGGTGCCTCAGCTTCCAGCGCGGGAGGGCATGGTCCGGAAAAAATGAAATGGCTCCCGGTATGGTCTCTTGCCGCGGCGGACGAGGCAATCCCGCCGCAAGAATGAGGATATTGCCGTCGGCCTTGAGAGCACTGCTTTCCGCACGATAGTGCAACGTTGGCATTTCCAGCGACGCTAACCCGTCCCGATCAAACAAGGACCCCCACGGCTCCAATAGAACGAGCGGTTTCACCGCGAGCGCATCCACTTTCCCGAATTTCGGATTTGTGACATAGAGCGTTCATCCCGGCCCTGCCAGAGGGGCGCTTCGCGATCGTCACGAGATGCGGGCCGGGGTGCGGTGGACGCGGCAGCGCCGGCGCGGAAGGCGATGACAGGGACGGGCGACCGTTGAGTCATGCGCGACGCGAACGACACGGCGCCGTAACAGCGGTCGCGCTGGATATCGGGGGCGAGCACACGCGAGCGTCCGATGCTTTCGGCGAGGCCGTCCGCGGACGGAGAAGTCGTGTGGTCCCGGCGCCCGGGGTTCTGGCGTCAAGGCTCGCGGTGATGTGGCCGCCAACCGGTGCGCGCATCGATCAGCCGTGAGGCGACGGGGGCAATAGTGCAACGCTCCCCGAGGAGAGCACGAAGGACACCGTTAAAACCATCGCGCAGGGAAGGCCGGGCGACCGGCAACACCTGTGATCCACCCCGTGTGCGTTTTCGATGCACGCGGATCGCGGGTGCCGCCGGCGCCCGGCCTTCCCTGCGCCCTCTGGTCCAGTTGAGGGCGGCAACGATCAGCAACACTCGGGCGGAATGCGCCGCGGGGATGCGAAGGCGCGCCTGCGATGAAGAGCGTTCATGGAGAAAGCGGGCCGTTGCCGCATACGCCGTCATTGCGCGTGAGCATCGTGCCTCGATGTCTCACGCGACTGGCGCAAAAGAAAAGGCCCGGTCGCGTTCGCGGCCGGGCCTTCGTCGTTTGTACGTATGATTGACGCTTTACGCCGCCGTCGACGCCTTCCGCGCGGCCTTTGCCTGCGCGGCTTCGGCCTCGTCCTTGCGGATCTCCGACAGGCGCTTCTGCACTTCGGACGAGAAGATGTACTGCGCCGGGCGCTGCTTGCTCATGTCGATCTCCGGCGCCATCGGACCCGTGGTCCTGATGCCGCGCAGCGAGACCCACATCGCCTTCAGCGGGTTGTTGAGCGCCGCAGTCGCCGCCGTCGGTTCGTAGCCGCAATGGGCCATACAGTCGGCGCACTTCTCGTAACGGCCGGTGCCGTAGCTGTCCCAGTCGGTGGTCTCCATCAGCTCCTTGAAGGTCTTGGCGTAGCCTTCACCGAGCAGGTAGCAGGGCTTCTGCCAGCCGAAGATGTTGCGCGCGGGCATGCCCCACGGCGTGCACTCGTATTCCTGGTTGCCGGCGAGGAAGTCCAGGAACAGGCCGGAATGCATGAAATTCCACTTCTTGCCCTTGCCCATCGCAAAGACGTCGCGGAACAGCTTCTTGGTCTTGGTGCGGTTCAGGAAGTGCTCCTGGTCCGGTGCGCGCTCATAGGCGTAGCCCGGCGACATCGAGACGCCGACACCAAGCTCGACGGTGAGGTCGAGGAACTTCGCGATCTCCTCGGCCGGATGGCCGTCGAAGATGGTGGCGTTGACGTTGACGGTGAAGCCGCGCGCCTTGGCCGCCTTGATCGCGGACACCGCGCGGTCGAACACGCCCTTCTGCGACACCGCCTTGTCGTGGTGATCCTTCAGGCCATCGAGATGGACGGAGAAGAACAGATAAGGGGAGGGCTCGAACAGATCGAGCTTCTTCTCGAGCAGCAGCGCGTTGGTGCAGAGCGAGACGAACTTCTTGCGCTCAACGAGGCCGCGCACGATCTCGCCGATCTCCTTGTGGATCAGCGGCTCGCCGCCGGGAATGGCGACCATCGGTGCGCCGCACTCGTCGGCCGCGTCCCAGCACTCCTGCGCGGTCATGCGGCGGTTGAGGATCGCATCCGGATAATCGATCTTGCCGCAGCCGACGCAGGCGAGGTTGCAGCGGAACAGCGGCTCCAGCATCAGCACGAGCGGATAGCGTTTGCGGCCAAGCATCTTCTGCTTGAGCAAGTAGGCGCCGATACGCATTTCCTTGAAGAACGGAATAGCCATTACAAGTTTCTTTCTGGGCTTCTGAATTCGGGTGGGTCAGCTCGCAGCCAATTGGGCCGGAAGCCGGAATTCGATGTTTTCCTCGCGGCCCGGCAACACCTGGACCTTCACCGGTCCGATTCGCCGCATCGCTTCGATCACGTCATCCACGAGTACCTCGGGCGCCGAAGCACCGGCCGTGATGCCGACGCTCTCCGCATTCTTCAACCATTCCGGATTGAGCTCGCTGCCGTCGGCAATCAAATAACTCGCGACACCGGCCTCGGTGCCGATTTCGCGAAGCCGGTTCGAATTCGAGCTATTGGCAGCGCCCACCACCAAGATCACGTCGACCAGCTTGCTCAAGTCCCTTACCGCAGATTGGCGGTTCTGTGTCGCATAGCAGATATCCCGGATATCCGGGCCTTGAATATCTGTAAAGCGGGCGTGAAGGGCCGAAATGATATCTTTGGTGTCGTCGACCGACAAGGTCGTCTGGGTGATGTAGGCCACCGGCGTATCTGCCGGCAAATTCAGGGTCTTAACCTCTTCGACGCTTTGAACGAGCAGCACCGGGGCGGGAACCTGGCCCATGGTGCCCTCGACCTCGGGATGGCCGGCATGGCCAATCAGGATCAACGTGCGGCCTCTCGTGATGTAGCGCTTCCCCTGATTGTGAACTTTCGTGACCAGCGGGCAGGTGGCATTGAGCACGGGAAGGTCGCGCGCGGCGGCCTCTTCCTCGACGCTGCGGGCGACACCATGGGCGCTGAAAACGGTCACCGCTTTTGGTGGCACCTCGGAGAGTTCCTCGACGAAGATGGCCCCTTTGTTCTTCAGGCTCTCGACGACGTACTTGTTGTGCACGATCTCGTGGCGCACGTAGACGGGCGGCCCGTACTTCTCCAATGCTCGCTCCACGATCTCGATCGCACGCACCACGCCGGCGCAGAAGCCGCGCGGCTGCGCCAGATAAACTTCCATTGGACGTCCATCACGCAAGTTGCACCCATCCACTCCGTAAGGCGGACCTAGATACCAAGGCGCTGCAATATCCGCACCATTGGTTCGCGCACGCGGTAGCCAACCACCCCCACCGGGGCTAGGCGCATGGAGGCGCAGTACTTTGTGTCAAAAAATCGGCAGAGGGGAAAGCTCGATGTTCCGAGTTCCCCCGGGCGGTCGAATTCGCGGTATTATAGTAGCGATATGGGTTCGCGCAACCCAGCGACGTCAGTGACAAGCCCTTCGTCACTTTCCCGCCTCAACTCCCCGGCTATACCGGCCCCCCGCATGATTTTGCCACGGTCTTCCGCCGTTTACCTCGAACCTCCCGGCGGCGAGTGCCACTCAAAACAGCAATAGGTTTCGCCTGGGAACTCCGATAAACAGCGGGCGTTTCCGGCAAGCTGTTAACCGCAGAAAGAAAAGAAGTGCTGCAAAGCGTAGTCGTTGCCATCGTCAGGGCCTGCACCCGGTTTGCCTCCCTCGTCGTCGTTCTCGGGCTCCTGCTGTCGGTGGGAGCGGGCTATTACGCTGCGCGCCACTTCGCCATCAACACTGACATCAACTCGCTGATTTCCCAGAATCTCGACTGGCGCAAGCGCGACCAGCAGTTCGACAAGGCGTTCGATCAAAACGAAACGATCATCGCTGTGGTCGAGGCCCGCACGCCGGAGATGACGAGTGCGGCGGCGGACGCGCTCTATGCCCGGCTGAAGGACGATAAGACCAACTTCCAGTCCCTGCAGCAACTCGGCAGCGGCGAGTTCTTCGAGAAGAACGGACTGCTGTTCCTGCCGACCGAAGAGGTCGGCAAGATCACCAGCCAGTTCGAGTCCGCAGCGCCCCTGATCGAGATCATGGCCGGCGATCCCTCGATCCGCGGCCTGACCGGCGCGCTGGAGACCGGACTTGCCGGCGTCAAGCGCGGCCAGGTCAAGCTCGACAACACCGCGCGTCCGTTCAACCTGATCTCGCAGACCGTCGAGACCGTGCTCAACAAGGGCGATGCGAGTTTCTCCTGGCGCGAGCTCGTCAGCGACGAGCCGCTGAAGGATTCCGACAAGCGCGCCTTCATCGAGTTCAAGCCGATCCTCGACTACAACGCGCTGGAGCCCGGCAAGGATGCCACCAACGCGATCCGCAAGGCCGCAGCCGATCTGGATTTCGCGAACAAGTACCAGGCGCGGGTGCGCCTGACCGGTCCGGTCCCGATCGCCAACGAGGAATACGCCACCGTCCAGGAAGGCGCCGTCGTCAACGGTATCGGCACCGTGCTCGTCGTGCTGCTCATCCTCTGGATGGCGCTGCACTCGTCGAAGATCATTTTCGCGGTGTTCGTCAATCTCTTCGTCGGCCTCGCGCTGACGACCGCGGCCGGCCTGATGATGGTCGGATCGTTCAATCTGCTGTCGATCGCGTTTGCGGTGCTGTTCGTCGGCCTCGGCGTGGATTTCGGCATCCAGTACAGCGTTCGCTACCGCTCGGAGCGCTACAAGCACAATGATCTCACGGGCGCGCTGGTGCTGGCCGCGAAGCGCTCGGCGGTGCCGCTGTCGCTCGCGGCGATGGCGACCGCGGCCGGCTTCCTCTGCTTCATGCCGACCGATTACAAAGGCATCGCAGAGCTCGGCCAGATTGCCGGCGTCGGCATGCTGGTGGCGTTCCTCTCCTCGATCACCATTCTGCCGGCCATGCTGAAACTGCTCAACCCGCCCGGCGAGAAGGAGCCGGTCGGCTACGCCTTCCTGGCGCCGGTCGATCACTTTCTGGAAAAGCATCGCGTGCTGGTGGTGGGCGGCACGCTGCTGCTGGCTGTCGCCGGCCTGCCGCTGCTCTATTTCATGAAGTTCGACTTCAACCCGATGAACCTGCGCAACCCGAAGGCCGAATCGATCGCGACCTTCCTCGACCTGCGCAAGGACCCCAACACCGGCGCCAACGCCATCAACGTGATGGTCACATCCGAGGAGCAGGCGAAGCAAGTCGAGGCCAAGCTGGAAAAGGTGCCTGAGGTGCTGCGGGTGATGTCGCTCAACAGCTTCGTGCCGGAGGATCAGCCGCCGAAGCTGAAACTGCTGGCACAGGGCGCCAAGGTGCTGAATCCCGCACTCAACCCCGATCAGATCGATGCGGCGCCGACCGACAAGGAAAACGTCGATTCGCTGAAATCCTCGGTCGACAATCTGCGCCGGACAGCGGGCGAGGCGACGGGCCCGGGCGCGATCGCCTCGCGTCGCCTGGCTGACGCACTCGAAAAGCTCGCCAACGGCGACGAGGCTACGCGCAACAAGGCGCAGAACGTCTTCGTCGCGCCGATGAAGATCGTCTTCGACCAGCTCAGGAACGCGATGCAGGCCGGGCCGGTCACCCTCAGTTCACTGCCGCCCGATCTCGTCAGCGGCTGGAAGAGCAAGGACGGCATCATCCGGGTCGAGGCGCTGCCCAAGGGCGATCCCAATGACAACGACACGCTGCGCAAATTTGCGGCGGCGGTGCTCGTCGCCGAGCCGACCGCGATCGGCGGGCCGGTCTCGATCCTGAAATCCGGCGACACCGTGGTGAAGGCGTTCATCCACGCCGGCATCTACGCGCTACTGGTGATCGGCCTGCTGCTGTGGATCACCTTGCGCCGCTTTGTCGACGTGTTGATGACTCTGGTGCCGCTGCTGGTTGCCGGCGCGGTGACGCTCGAGATCTGCGTGTTGGTCGGCCTGCCACTCAACTTCGCCAATATCGTCGCGTTCCCGCTGCTGCTCGGCGTCGGCGTCGCCTTCAAGATCTATTACGTCGTGGCCTGGCGCTCGGGCAGGACCAACCTGCTGCAGACCAGCCTGACGCGTGCGATCTTCTTCAGCGCGCTGACGACCGCGACCGCGTTCGGCAGCCTGTGGCTGTCGAGCCATCCCGGCACATCCAGCATGGGCAAGCTGCTCGCACTCTCGCTGGTGACGACGCTTGCCGCCGTGCTGCTGTTTCAGCCGGCCCTAATGGGCAAACCCCGCAATCTCAGGGAGTAGGCAGATGTCGCCGACCGGATCGGCCGCGCCCTTCTGACCGGGCTTGGCTGCGCCGGCGGCCTTCGGGGCTGCGGGCGCAGGCGCGGCGGCAATCGTCGTACCTGCGGCCTTCGGCGCCGCGCCGGCAGACTTCGGCGCGCCCTTGGCCATGGCGTTGGCGGTGCTTGAGGGGATCGGCGGACCGACCCGGGTCCAGGTCTCGCCGCCGCAGAGGAACCCCATCACGCAGCCCTTGATTTCGAGCTGGTCGGTTCCGGCCGGCGTGATGGTCGCACTGTAGAGCTGGCCGTCCTTGGCGTTGTAGACCTGCCCTTCCCACTGCTCGGCGCCGGGCTTCTTCTTCATGTCGATCAAGGTCACCATGCCCAGCGTGGGCCTGGTCTTCTTCGAGGCATCAGGATTGTTCTCGTCGCGGCCGCCGGGCTGCTTTTCCCAGGAAACGGCGCCCCACATGCTGCCATTGCATTGGGCAACGCGAATGTTGGCAACGCCGTCGGCGACCCGCCAGTCGCCGGTGGGATCGGCGGCGAGCGCCGGTGTCAGGCAGGTGTAACCGCCAGCCAGTATTAGTCCGGTGTAAAGGGCTAAACGCATGATAGTTCCTTGGCAGTGCAACATGGGCTAAAGCTGTGCTTGCGAAGATGGTCCGAAAAAGGGCAAAAGGCCGCACAGACCGTTTTCTGTCACGGTCCGTTTTCTGTTGACGAGACGGCCCTCAAGCGAAGTATGTAGCGGATGCACAGCCCAAATCCAGACATGTCTCAGCTTTTCGCGGACCGTCAGGCCCAGCGCAGCACCCTGCATAATCGGTATCTGAACGAGCAGTTCGTTCGGGTTCTCAAGACCATCGGCTACGATGTCGGCTTCCAGAAGGGGCAGGGGCAGTACCTTTACGATCGCGACGGCGCGCGCTATCTCGACCTGCTGTCCGGCTTCGGCGTGTTCGCGATCGGGCGCAATCATCCGGTCATGCGCGATGCGCTCAAGAGCGTGCTCGATGCCGACCTGCCCAACCTCGTCCAGTTCGACGTCTCGGTGCTGGCCGGCGTGCTGGCCGAGCGGCTGCTGAAATATGTCCCGTATCTGGACAAGGTGTTCTTCGCCAATTCCGGCGCCGAATGCGTCGAAGCCGCGATCAAGTTCGCGCGAGGCGCCACCGGCCGTCCCGGTATCGTCTACTGCGCCCACGGCTATCACGGTCTGACCTATGGCGCGCTGTCGCTGACGGGTGATTCGAACTTCCGCACCGGCTTCGAGCCGCTGCTGCCAGGCTGTACCTCGATCCCGTTCAACGATCTGGCCGCGCTGGAAAAGGCGCTGGCCTCGCGCGAGGTCGCGGCCTTCGTTGTCGAGCCGATCCAGGGCAAGGGCGTCAACATGCCCACCGACGAGTTCCTGCCGGGCGCCGCCGCGCTCTGCAAGAAATACGGCACGCTGTTCGTCGCCGACGAAATCCAGACCGGCATGGGCCGCACCGGCCGCTTCCTCGCGGTGGAGCACTGGAACGTCGAGCCCGACATGGTGCTGCTGTCGAAGTCGCTGTCCGGCGGCCACGTGCCGGTCGGCGCGGTGCTGACGCGCAAGGCCATATTCGACAAGATTTTCAATCAGATGGATCGCGCCGTGGTGCACGGTTCGACCTTCTCGAAAAATGACCTCGCCATGGCCGCGGGCATTGCCACGCTCGACGTCATGGAGTCCGAGAAGCTGATCGAGTCCGCGGCCAAGCGTGGCGCCGAGCTTCGCCTCGCGCTGACGCGCATGGTGCCCGGCTACGAGCTGATGAAGGAAGTGCGCGGCAAGGGCCTGATGATCGGCGTCGAGTTCGGTCCGCCGAAATCGCTGCGGCTGCGTGCCTCCTGGAACGTGCTGGAAGCCGCCAACAAGGGCCTGTTCTGCCAGCTCATCACCGTTCCGCTGTTCAAGGATCACAAGATCCTGACCCAGGTCGCCGGCCACGGCAGCCACACCATCAAGCTGCTGCCGCCGCTCACCATCACCGAGGAAGATTGTAGCTGGATCGAGAAGGCGTTCGACGACGTCATCGCCGGCAGCCACAAGGTCCCCGGCGCGATCTGGTCGCTCGGCAAGACGCTGGTGGACAACGCGGTGCGGCGGTCGGCATAAGACGCCGATCTATTTCAACGATCGTCATTGCGAGCGCAGCAAAGCAATCCAGTATCCCGCTGAGGCGTTCTGGATTGCTTCGCTGCGCTCGCAATGACAGCCGAGACCGCTACCCCTCCACATTCGCCTTCATCGCCGCCTCGAACTTGTCGACGAACTCGGCGAGCTCGTCGGCGCCGATATCGCTGACGGCCCAGAAATTCAGGCCGCGCTCGCCCCAGCGGCGGCAGTTGAAGCCCTGCATGGTCTGCGTCTTCGGCGGCCGGTGTTCGGTGCTCGAGGTCTGCGATACGAACAGGTTGATCACATGCTGGCGCCGCTTGTAGACCACGGCGCCGATGGCGCGGGCGTCGATGTAGTCGAGCCGGCCGCCGATGAGCGTGAAGCCTTGCGCGGTGAGGTCGATCACGGGCGGAGCGACGTCGAGCTTGCCGTTGAACCACGGCTTGACCGTGTGCCGGTCGGTCGAGACCACGTCGATGAGATGGCCGGCCTGCAGCGAGCGCAGATGCGCCGAGACGACCTCCGAGAGGATACGCTGCTGGTCGTCCTGGCGCAGCACCACGGCGACGATGCCCGTTGCGGCGAGCGCTGAGACCGCCGAGCCCATCGCAAAGCCACGCAGCACGGAGCGGCGGCTCGGCTGGCGTCGCGGCTCTGGCAATGACGCCTCGATCCGCTCGCGCAGGCTGGCGGGCGCGGTGTAACGCAGATTGGTGTCGGCGAGCACGCGCTGCATCTCGCGCTGTGCGGCAAACTCAGCCGCGCAAGCCGTGCAGCCGGCGATATGGGCTTCGACCTCGCGCGCATGGCCAGCGTCGAGTTCGCCGTCGAGCAGCGCGTGAAGCATGATCCTTGCTTCGTCGCAGGTCATCTGGAGTGCTCCTCTTCCGCCGTCCATGCCGCGCGCAACATGGCGCGGGCACGGGCGAGGCGGGACATCACGGTGCCGATGGGCGCGCCGACGGCCTCCGCGATTTCACGATAGGACAAATTGTTGATCTCGCGCAGCACGAAGGTTTCCTTGAAAGGTTCGGCGAGCGCGTCGATCAGCTTGCGGATGGCGCCGGCATCGCGGCTGCGCAGCACCTCAGTTTCCGGGCTCGCCTCGCTCTCCTGCCAGATCGGTGTCTGCTCGGCGGCGCCGGGCGTGTCCTCGAGCGCGCTGGGCCTGTGGGCGCGCCGCGCGTATTCGGCGTTGCAGACATTGCGCAGGATCGCGAACAGCCAGGGCTTCATGGCCGGCCCGCGATAGCTGTCGAAGTGCTTCAGCGCGCGCAGATAGCACTCCTGCACCGCATCTTCCGCGTCGGAGACGTCGCGCAGCAGGTAGCGCGCGAGCGTGTAGACGTCGTCGAGATGGGGCAGCGCCGCTTCCCGAAAACGCCGCGCCTTGTCTGGATCGTCGCTTGTCGCTGGCATCGCCGCTCGCTTTGCCGTTTCACCTGTTGTCGCCGGAGACGCAGGAGTTCGGCCAGCGTGGGACCACCGGCCGGGCAGGACGTTGATGCCTTGGTTGGAGACGTTACTCAACCTTGATCATCCCCGTCATGTGCGGGTGCAGCGAACAAAAATATTTGTAGTCGCCCGCATTGGTGAACGTGAAGGAGAACTTGTCGTCGGTGTCCAGAGTCTTGGACCTGAACTTGCCGGCCGACACCACGGTGTGCGGGATGTCATCCCGGTTGGTCCAGGTCACAGTAGCGCCGACCTTGATCTTGAGCTCGGCCGGCTGGAAGACAAAATTGTCGATATGGACCTCCATGTCGTCGGCACGGGCGGTCGTCGCGGGCAACAGGATGGCCGCGGCCAGGGACAGGCCGAAATCGACACTGAAGTCGCGACGGTTGAGAATCGTCATTGTCAGCTCCACTCAGCCCTGGAGCGGCGTGTCGATGATCGCCAGCCGCTGCTCGTTCTGCTTGAAGTTGATGCTGGCGACGCCGAGCATGGAGCGCAGCTTTGCGTCCTCGACCTTCATCGGGCCCGGCGATGGGGCAGCTCCCGGCGCCGGCTGCGGGAAAGCGGTCGAACGCGCGGTGTGGAAGGTGACGTTGCCCTCGACCTTCTGCATCACCTGGTGGATGTGCCCGTTCAGCACGGTGACCGAGCCGAAGCCTTTCACCTGCTCGAGCGCACGGCCACCGTCCTCGGTGCCCCAGCCCCATTCCGGATAGACGGTCCAGAGCGGGATGTGCGCGAACAATACGATCGGCGTCGATTTCGACTTGCCGCGCAGATCGTCCTCGAGCCAGGCGAGCTGCTCGGCGCCGAGATTGCCGAGGCCTCCGGCCTTGAGATCGACGACGTTGACGAGGCCGATGAAGTGCACGCCACCGGCATCGAAGGAATACCAGCCCTGGCCCTTGCTGCCACGGCCATAGCGTTCGCGATAGAATTTCACCTCCTCGTCCAGGAAGTCATGCTCGCCGGGCACGTAGTGCACGTCGAGCTTGCTTTGCGAGATGATGCGATCGGCATTGTCGAACTCGGCGGCCTTCGAGAGATGGGTGATGTCGCCGGTGTGGATCATGAAGGCCGGCTTTGCCGGCATCGCGTTGATCTTGCCGACGGCCTCCTCCAGCGTGCCGAGCGCGTTGGGATTGGCCGGCTTGTCGAAGCCGACATGGCTGTCGCTGATCTGCAGGAACGTCATGCCGGGCGTCACTGAGGTGGCAGCCTGCGCAGAATCGATGATGCCGAGCGAGCGCGGCACACCGCCCGTGACGGTCCAGAGCACCCCGGTGCCGGCCCAGGTCATGCATTCCAGCACCTTGCGGCGGCTGACGCCGTTCTCCCCGTGATCGTGTCCGCTCATCGCGCATCCTCCGCCTCGCCCGGAATTGGGCTTCGGGGAGATGATTGGCGGAATGGGAGGCTTATTCCCGGATGGGATGACGTTTTCGTGAGGTAGCTTCGTGTCCCGGAGGTGCTGCACCGCGTAGCGTTTGCTGCGCAAAGCCGGGACCATAAAGCTAAACGGCACGCGGTAAGATTGGCCCCGGCTCAGCGCAGCAGCTCTGCACGCTGCAGCGCGTCCGGGGCACGGGATCTACTTCGCAAATTCCCGCACAGCTTTCACCACACGCTCCGGCACTTCCTGCGCCACGCAGTGCCCGGCGTCGTCGAAGGCGAGCGTGCTGACCCGCGGAATCAGCGCGATCGCGCGCGATGCCATCTCCTTATAGATCGGTCCCGACTTCGCGGCCGTCGTGACGCGGACCGGGCAGTCGATCTCGGTAAGCATCGTAAACGGATTGCCGCGGGCGTCGCCGAGATAAACCTGCTCCATCGCCTCGTAAATCGGACGCAGGATCGCCGACTCGATCTCCGGCGTACAGCGAAGCCGCACTCGGCCATCGTCAAGCGTCGTGAAGCCATGGCGCACATATGCCTGCAGCGAGGTCTCTGTCCAATCCGCAAAGGACGGCGCGGCGCGGTAGCGCGCGAACACGGCGTCGGCGTTCTCGAACTCAGCACGCCGGCGCAACGTGCCTTGGACACGGGCGACGGATTCGTCGTCCAATCCCCCGGTACGCGTGGAACGCGGGTCCATCACCGTCGGCTCCATCACGAACAGGCGTGTGAAGCGCCCGGGCATAAGGTTTGCCACGAGCAGCAGATCCGTCGCACCGGCGCTGTGGCCGATCCCGTAGACATCATGCAGATCGAGCGCGTCGATCACCCCGCAGACATCCTCGGCATAGTCCAGAAAGTGATAGGCGCCGGGCTTGTCACTCGCACCGTGGCCGCGGCGGTCGAGCGCATAGACGGTGTAGCTTGATGCAAGCTCGCGCGCGACGTCTTCCCAAACAGCAGCGACGAAGCCGGTGCCATGCACGAGCAGGGCAGGCGGCTTGCCGCTCTCGCCCCATTGCAGCATGGCGATCTCAGTCTTGGAGGGGCTGATGGAAAAGCGACGGGGGCTGATCATGGCGACGGGCCGCTACTTCGCATCCTCCAGGATCATCGTCGCGCCCTTCTCGGCGATCATCGCTGTTGGCGTGTTCGTGTTGCCCGAGGTGATGGTCGGCATGATCGAGGCATCGACGATGCGCAGGCCTTCGAGTCCGTAGAAGCGCAGGCGCTCGTCCACCACCGCCATCGGATCGTTCACCGCGCCCATCTTGGCGGTGCCGACGGGATGGAAGATCGTGGTGCCGATATCGCCGGCGGCTTTCGCGAGCGAGGCATCGTCATCGCCGACGGAGGGGCCCGGCAAATATTCGCTCGGGCGATATTTGGCCAGCGCCTTCTGCTGCATCAGGCGTCGCGTGGTGCGGATGGCGTCGGCGCCGACCTGGCGGTCGTCGTCGGTCGACAGGTAGTTCGGCGCAATGATCGGCTTCTCGTCGGGGCTCGCCGAGCGCAGCCGCACGGTGCCGCGCGAGGTCGGTTGCAGATTGCAGGCGCTGACGGTGATGGCGGGGAAGCGGTGCAGGGGATCGCCGAACTTGTCGAGCGACAGCGGCTGCACATGGAACTGGATGTTGGCGCGCGCGCGGGTCGCGTCCGAGCGCGTGAAGATGCCGAGTTGCGATGGCGCCATCGTCAGCGGGCCGCGGCGGCGGAAGGCGTAGTCGAGCCCCATCAGGCCGCGGCGGACCAAATTGTAGTAGGTCTCGTTGAGCGTCCGCACGCCCTCGACCTTGTAGATCGCACGCTGCTGCAGATGGTCCTGCAGATTGCGTCCCACCCCGGGCTTGTCCATGACAATGTCGATGCCGAGCGGCGACAGCCAATCCGCCGGGCCGATGCCGGAGCGATGCAGCACCTGCACCGATCCGATCGAGCCTGCCGAGAGGACCACTTCGCGTTTCGCGCGCGCTTCGATCATCTCGCCGTTCTGGATGAAGCGCACGCCGACGGCGCGGCCCTGCTCGATGATCAGGCGGTCGACCAGCACATGCTTCTCGAGCCGCAGGTTCGGGCGCTTCAGGGCGGGCTTGAGGAAGCCGCGCGCCGAGGACCAGCGCCGGCCGCGCTTCTGGTTGACGTGGAAATAGCTGGTGCCTTCGTTGTCGCCGGTGTTGAAATCAGGGATGCGCTTGATCCCCAACTGCTCGGCGGCATCCCCGACGGCATCGAGAACGTCCCATGACAACCGCGGCGCCTCGATGCGCCAGCCGCCGCCCGCGCCGTGATGCTCGCTCGCCCCCAAGAAGTGATCTTCGAGCCGCCTGAACAGCGGCAGCACATCCTCATAGCCCCAGCCGGTCATGCCGAGCTGGCGCCAATGATCATAGTCGGCGGCCTGGCCGCGCATCGAGATCATGGCGTTGATCGCCGAGCAGCCGCCGATCACCTTGCCACGGGGATAGGCCAGCGACCGGCCGTTCAGGCCGGGCTCGGCCTCGGTCTTGAACATCCAGTCCGAGCGCGGATTGCCGATGGCGAAGAGATAGCCGACGGGGATATGGAACCAGATCCAGTTATCATCGCCGCCTGCTTCGAGGACCAGGACGCGTTTGCCGGGATCGGCGGACAGGCGGTTGGCGACGATGCAGCCCGCCGTACCTGCGCCGACGACGATGTAGTCAAATTCACCTTCGAGCCGTCTCGGCATCCTGCTTCCACCCAACAAGCGCTTCATGTCCGGGCTTGTCCCGGGCATCCAAGTCCTTTCCGTTCTAATAGTCAGACGGGGATGGCCAAGACAAGCCGGCTACGAGCCCGGCCATGACGAGAGGACAGGGTTACCCTCGGCCCGCGGCAGTTGGGTGGACTGGCGCTTGCATGTTAGACAGTCCTGCATTTTCAACAACGTCTGAGACCCTCCATGCCCATCGTGAACCGCGTCGCCGACCTTCAACCCGATATTCAGGCCTGGCGCCGGGACATCCATGAGCACCCCGAGCTTCTCTATGACGTGCACCGCACTGCAGCATTCGTCGCGGACCGGCTGCGCGAATTCGGCTGCGATGAGGTCGTCACCGGCCTCGGCCAGACCGGCGTGGTCGGGGTGATCAAGGGGAACAAGCCGGCCGGCGAAGGGCTCAAGACCATCGGCCTGCGCGCCGACATGGATGCGCTGCCCGTCGAGGAGCAGACCAACCTGCCTTACGCCTCCAAGACTCCGGGCAAGATGCACGCTTGCGGCCATGACGGCCACACCGCGATGCTGCTCGGGGCCGCCCGCTACCTCGCCGAAACCCGCAACTTCGCCGGTGATGCGGTGGTGATCTTCCAGCCCGCCGAGGAGGGCGGCGCCGGCGGCGCGGCCATGGTCAAGGACGGCCTGATGGAGCGCTTCGGCATCGAGCAGGTCTACGGCATGCACAACGGTCCGGGCATCCCGATCGGCTCGTTCGCGATCCGGCCGGGCCCGATCATGGCGGCGACCGACGAGGTCGACATCATGATCGAGGGCCTCGGCGGCCATGCCGCGCGTCCGCACAAATGCATCGATTCCGTGCTGGTCGGCGCACAGGTGATCACGGCGCTGCAGTCGATCGTCGCGCGCAGTGTCGATCCGCTGGAATCGGCGGTAATCTCGATCTGCGAATTCCACGCCGGCAACGCCCGCAACGTCATTCCGCAGACCGCGACGCTGAAGGGGACCATCCGCACGCTGTCGCCGGAGGTGCGCAAGCTGGTCGAGAAGCGCGTGCATGAAGTGGTGGCGGGCGTCGCGCAGATCACCGGCGCCAAGATCGACCTGCGCTACCAGCGCAACTATCCCGTCGTGAACAACCACGCTGCGGAGACCGAGGTGGCGCGGCGCATTGCCAGGCAAGTCGCGGGCGATGCCAATGTGCACGAGATGCCGCCGCTGATGGGCGGCGAGGATTTCGCCTACATGCTGGAAGCGCGCCCCGGCGCCTTCATCTTCTGCGGCAACGGCGACAGCGCCGGGCTGCATCACCCCGCCTACAATTTCAACGACGAGGCGATCGTGTTCGGCACGTCGTATTGGGTGAAGCTGGTCGAGGAATCGCTCGCGGCGTCTTGAAGCCAAGCCGGAAGCACATGATGAAAAGGGCCCGTGCACCGCATGGGCCCTTCGTTTTGAGGGATCCAATCGGCTTCAGAAGATCCGCGAGAAGATCACGTAGAGCGTGGCCGACAGCATGATCGCGCAGGGCAGCGTCAGCACCCAGGCCATCAGCAAATTGCGGATGGTCGACCATTGCAGACCCGAGCCGTTGGCCGCCATCGTGCCGGCGACGCCGGACGACAGCACGTGGGTGGTGGAGACGGGCAGGCCGAACACATCTGCGGCGCCGATCGTCGCTGCGGCCACCAGCTCGGCCGAAGCGCCTTGCGCATAGGTGAGATGGCTCTTGCCGATCTTCTCGCCGACCGTGATCACGATGCGCTTCCAGCCGATCATGGTGCCGAGGCCGAGCGCGATGGCAACCGCGACCTTCACCCAGGTCGGGATGAACTTCGTGGCGCTGTCGAGTCCGCCCTTGTAGGCGTTCAAGGTCGCGACCTCGTCCTTGCTGAGGTCGTTTTCCTTGTCCTTCATCAGGTAGCGGATCGCTTCGGAGGCCAGGTACATGTCGTTACGGGTGTTGCCGACCGCTTCAGCCGGTACCTTGTTGAGCGAGCCGTATTTCGCGACCTGGTCGCCGACATCCTTCACCAGCACCGACAGCGAAGGGTAGGTTCCCTCGCTGATGTGGTGCGAGGTGATGTACTGGGTCACCGCAGGACGGGGGTCGCCGATGATCGAGTGGCCGGCGCCCTTGGCCGCGATCACTTTGGAGGCGGCATCGGAGACATTCTGGAATTGGGCGACCTGGGACTCCGGCAGCGCGCGATTGAGCGCGTAGGCCGTCGGCACGGTGCCGATCAGGATCAGCATGATCAGGCCCATGCCCTTCTGGCCGTCGTTCGAGCCGTGCGCGAAGCTGACGCCCGTGCAGGTCGCGATCAGCAGGCCGCGGATCCAGAGCGGCGGCGCCTTGTTGCTTTCGGGCGCGGCATACAGGGCCGGGTTGCGCACGATGAACTTGAGCAGCAGCAACAGCACGGCAGCGCAGATGAAGCCGAACAGCGGCGACAGCAGCAGCGCATAGCCGATCTCGGTGGCCTTGCTCCAGTCGACGCCCGAGGTGCCGTCGCGGCCGCGCATGACGGCGTTGGCAACGCCGACGCCGATGATCGAACCGATCAGCGTGTGCGAGGAGGAGGCGGGCAGGCCGAAGAACCAGGTGCCGAGATTCCACAGGATCGCGGCGATCAAGAGCGCGAACACCATCGCGAAACCGGCGCTGGAGCCGACCTGCAGGATCAATTCGACCGGCAGCAGCGAGACGATGCCGAAGGCGACCGCACCGGAGGACATGAGCACGCCGAGGAAGTTGAAGAAGCCCGACCACATCACGGCAACTTCGGCCGGCAGCGAATGGGTATAGATCACGGTCGCAACCGCATTGGCGGTGTCGTGGAAGCCGTTGACGAATTCGAATCCGAGCGCGATCAGGAGCGCGACGAACAGGAGGATGTAGGGCAGGTAGGTCGTCACCCGCGCGCCGGTGGCGTTGACATCGCCATAGATGCTGTAGGCGACGAACAGCAGGCCCGCGGCAAGGATGCCGAAGAACAGGATCATCGTCAGCGGATTGAAGCCCTTGTCGAGATTCGGCCGCGAAGCCGGCTGGATCGGCGCGGGATCGGCTACCGCGCGGTCGAATGCAACATCGGTCATGTCTGGACGCCCCTTAACTTTGAAGTCAGGGTATTGTCCGCGATGGATTTGAAGGCCGGATGACAAGCGGCGGTTGAAAGCCGTTTTCCTGCCAGTATTTAGGCGGCCCGCGCGGCTTTCTTCTGCAAGCCGGCAGCGATCTTCAAATCGTCGACGAAGCGCTGATATTCCAGCGCCTTGGCTTCCGGATCGGGCAGCCGCAGCAAATAAGACGGGTGCACCGTCACCAACGCTTTGCGTCCCTCTGGAAGGTCGATGAGCCGGCCGCGGGTCTTGCCGATGGGGGTGATCTTGCCGAACACGCTTTGCGCGGCGGTGGCGCCCATCGCCACGATCAGATCGGGCTGGATTGCCGAGACTTCCCGTTCGAACCATGGCCGGCACGCCTTGATCTCCGGCGTATTCGGCTTCTGATGCAGGCGGATCTTTCCGCGCGGGACGAATTTGAAGTGCTTCACCGCGTTGGTGACATAAACCTTCTTGCGGTCGACACCGGCTTCCTCAAGCGCACGGTCGAGCATCTGGCCGGCCGGGCCGACGAAAGGATGGCCGGCAAGGTCTTCCTTGTCGCCGGGCTGCTCGCCGACCAGCATGATATTGGCGTGCTTTGGGCCCTCGCCGAACACGGTCTGGGTCGCATCCTTATACAGCGGGCAGGCGCGGCAATGCGCAGCCTCTTCGCGGAGCGCTTCGAGATCGTCGGCGGCAGTCGTGTGTATCATCGGAGCCTCCGGTCGCTTCTGAGGCTTGTGCGGATCGGTTGCGGCATTGGCGATCATGGCGCCGGTCATGCGTTCGGCATCCTCGATCAAGGGCCTAATGATCGAAGCCTCGGGCAGGTTCCTCCAATATTTCTTCGGCATCTCTTTCTGCATCGCCTTTACCTTCAATCGGGCCGGATTGAAGATGCTGGCATAGTAGCGCCGCCAGGCTTCCTCCAGCCGGTCTTCGCTCGGCGCCTCGCTCTTGTTGACCCCCGGTGTGAACGAAAGCGCATGGCCATCCCAATGCGCACTGAGATCCGGCGTCAGGATCGACCACGGCATATCGGCGAACCGCTTGGCGAAGAATGGCGCGGCGAGCTCGACGATGTGATGCTCTGGTTCGAACCAGGCGACGAAATGCGCTGCGCGTTCGCGTCCGATCTCGCGGAAGCGGACGAAGGCATGCATCTTGTGCTCGTCGCGGCGGACTCCCTTTGCCATGGCCGCGACCTGCGCGACATCAGGATCGATCGCGACGTCCATGAGATCGTGATTGTCTTTCAGGCGCCAGAGCAGGCGATAGAGGATCGCAAAGCGCTCGGGATCGCGATGCAGGATCGCGGTCCTGGCGAGATCGACGAATTTGCCTGATACGTTGAAGGTGCCCTCGTTCACCGCGAGGATCGGAAACGGCGCTTGCGGCGCGAATAAGTCCGCGTCGCGGCCCTGCACGGTCCAGGTGACGTCGGCAGGCTGCACATGATGAAGCGCGAGGCTGCGCGCGGCTTTGCGCCAGCCATCGAAATCGGTTTCGGTGTCGAGGGTGATATACTGCATCAGAAGCCAAACCCCAATTGCGTTGCCTTCGGCTTGAATCGCTCGATCAGCCCGGCGGCATCGAGGCGATGCGGCGAGGGGCGGTGGTCGCTGAGGACGATGAACGGTAACGCCTTGTTGCGGGGCACGTGCAGCCGGGCGAGATCGGCGAGGCGGATCGTGGTGGTGCGCCGTGTCGCGATGATGCGTTCGACGGCCTTGGTGCCGAAGCCCGGCACGCGCAGCAGCTCCTCGCGGCTGGCGCGGTTGATGTCGAGCGGGAAGCGGTCGCGATGGCGCAGCGCCCAGGCGAGCTTCGGATCGATGTCGAGCGGCAGCATCGCGCTGTCGTCGACGATCTCGCCGACATCGAAGCCGTAGAACCGCATCAGCCAGTCCGCCTGGTAAAGCCGATGCTCGCGCAGCAGCGGCGGTTGCACCAAAGGCAAGGCGCGGCTGGCGTCGGGAATCGGACTGAAGGCGGAATAATAGACGCGCCTTAACTTGTATGATCCGTAGAGATTGGAGCTGGTGTGGAGAATGGTGTGGTCGGAGGCGCTATCGGCGCCGACGATCATCTGCGTGCTCTGGCCTGCCGGCGCGAAGCGTTGCGTCCTGGCTTTCGTCTTCGCTACGCGGTTCTCCTCAGCCTCGTCCAGCTTCAGCCGCAGCCGGCCCATGGTGCGGCGGATCGCGCGCACGTCCTTCTCCGGCGCGAATTGCTGCAGGCTTGTCTCCTCGGGCATCTCGATGTTGATGGAGAGACGATCGGCATATTTGCCGGCCTCCGTGATCAGCGCGTCGTCGGCCTCGGGAATGGTCTTCAGGTGGATGTAACCGCGGAAGTGATGCTCCTCGCGCAGTTTTCGCGCGACGCCCACCACCTGCTCCATCGTGTAGTCGGGGCTGCGGATGATGCCGGAGGAGAGGAACAGGCCTTCGATGTAATTACGCCGGTAGAAGTCGAGCGTCAGCTTGACCACCTCCTCTACGGTGAAGCGGGCCCGCGGCACATTGGAGGAGGCGCGGTTGACGCAATAGAGGCAATCGTAATTGCAGGCGTTGGTCAGCAGCACCTTGAGCAGCGAGATGCAGCGGCCGTCCGGCGCGTAGGAATGACAGATGCCCATGCCCGGCGCGGTCGAGCCCATGCCCTTGCGGTCGCTGGAATCCCGCTTCTCGGTCCCGCTGGAGGCGCAGGACGCGTCGTACTTGGCGGCGTCTGCCAGAATTTCCAGCTTGCGTTGCACGTCCATCTTGAAATCCCTTTGATTCAACTGACGAATCTGACGGAGCACCAATTCGATTGACTCCCCGGCCGCCGTTAGCTTTATATTAGAACATATCATGAACAAATGAGCCAGCCGCTGGTTCTTATTTTTAAGAGCCATCGGCAATCACCCCTGAAGGAGCGGCGAGCATGAGCGGCGCACGCATGAGCGCGCTTGCGACCTTGCGCGGCCAGATCGAGCGCATCGAGACGGCCGCGGTCGTGCATCCGCACGATCGCATCGCGCTCGGCCACAACCAAGCCGATAGCGCGCTGAAGGGCGGCCTCGCGCGCGCGGCGATCCACGAGGTGTTTTGCGCTGGGTCTCAGGGGACGGCCGCCACCGGCTTCGTCATGGGCCTCGCCGGGCGCGTCTCGGCGCAGCGGCCGCTGCTGTGGATACGGCAGGATTTCTCGGAGATAGAGGCGGGCGCACTGTCGATGAGCGGGCTCGCCGAGCTCGGCCTCGATCCACGCCGTGTGGTGATGGTGCGCGCTGCCGATGTCGAGAGCGCGCTGCGCTGCTCGGCCGATGCGCTGGCCTGCGATGCGCTCGGCGCCGTCGTGCTCGAGCTCTGGGGCGAGACCAGGCAGTTCGATCTGGTGGCGAGCCGCAAGCTGACGCTGGCCGCGCAAGGCTCCGGCGTCACCGGCCTGATGCTGCGCATGGCGGCGCAACCGCTGCCTTCGACTGCAGAGACACGATGGATGCTGCGCGCGGCGCATTCTCCGCCGGGGTCAGTCTGGGACGCCTGGGGCGCGCCGCGCTTCGATGCCGAGCTGTTGCGTAATCGTCATGGCCCGTGCGGTCGGTGGATCATGGAATGGAATTGTGATGAGTGCCAGTTCAGTGAACCGTCGACGTATTCTCAGCCTTTGGCTGCCACGCCTGCCGATCGACAGAATTCAACGTTTCTTCAACAGCGTCGGGCTGGATAAAGTCAGAGCGTTTTCAAGCGAAGTGGGTCGCGGTGCGCGTGAAGAAAGCGCGTCAAAACAAAAAGACGAGCCCTGCATCGTCGTCATCAAGGACAACAATGCACTGGTCATCCATGCGCTGGACGAGGCCGCCGAGCGCCTCGGGCTGTATATCGGTCAGCCCCTGGCCAATGCGCGGGCGATGTGTCCGGACTTGAAGGTGTTCGACGCCGATGTCGTTGCCGATGCGAAGACGCTCAGCGACATCGCCGACTGGTGCGATCGCTTCACGCCGCTGGTGGCGCTGGATCCGCCGCATGGGCTGTTCCTCGACATCACCGGCTGTGCGCATCTGTTCGGCGGCGAGGCTGCGTTGTTGCAGACGCTGGTTCGTGCGCTCGGCCGACAAGGCTTTGCCGTCAGCGCGGCGATCGCCGGCACCTCGGTCTGCGCGCGCACGCTGACGCGGCAGGCCACGGGCAGCATCGTTGCCGATGGCGGGGAGGCGGCGGCGATCCGCCGGTTTCCGGTGTCCGCGCTCGGTGCGGGTGAGGCCATCACCACGGGCCTGCGCCGCGCCGGGCTGAAGACCATCGGCGATGTCGCCTCCCGTTCGCCGAGCGAGATCACGGCGCGGTTCGGCGCGCGGTTCTCCACGCTGCTCGCGCATGCGCTGGGGCAGGGCGATGCGCCGATCAGCCCGCGCAAGCCACTGCCCGATTACATCGTGGAGAAGCGCTTTGCCGAGCCGATCGCGACCGACACCATGATCGCGATGACGCTGTCGCGGCTGGCGGACACGCTGATTGCGTCGATGGAGAAGCAGGGCAAGGGCGCCCGCAGGCTGGAAGCCGCGTTCTTCCGCACCGACGGTGTGGTGCGCGCGATCATGGTCGAGGCCGGGCGGCCGGTGACGCAAAGCAAGGTCATCGACCGGCTGTTCCGCGAGCGCCTTGACGCGCTCGCCGATCCCCTCGATCCCGGTTTCGGCTTCGACATGGTGCGCCTGTCGGCAAGCCGCACCGAGATCGTGGTGCAGGAGCAGCGCGATCTCGATGCCCATGTCCATGACAATGACGAGCTCTCCGCCCTGATCGACCGCATCGCCGCGCGCATCGGCGGAAAACGTGTCGTCGTGCACCTGCCCGAGGACACCCATATCCCCGAATGCGCCGTGATGGCCGCCTCGGCGCAGCATCATCTCGCTGCTGCCATGCAGGCCGAATGGCCGGCGCGGACCGAAAGCGAGCCGCCGCTGCGTCCCTTGCGGCTGTTCGACAAGCCGGAACCGATCAAGGTGCCGTTCGCGGCCGTGCCCGATGGACCGCCGCATCAATTCACCTGGCGTCGCGCGCTGCATGCCGTGGTGCGGGTGGAGGGGCCCGAGCGTATCGCGATGGAATGGTGGCGGCAGGACGGCAAGCAGCTGACGCGGGATTACTTTCGCATCGAGGACGCCGAAGGCCTGCGCTTCTGGATCTTTCGCGACGGACTTTACGAGGGGGAGGTGTTCGACGGCGACGGCGAGCCTGCTTCTCCCGGCTGGTATGTGCATGGTTTCTTCGCATGAGTACGCCTGCTTATGCCGAGATCGGCATCACCACCAACTTCTCCTTCCTGCGTGGCGGCTCGGATCCGCGCGCCTATGTGCATCAGGCCAGCGAGCTCGGCCTTCCCGCGATCGGCATCGCCGATCACAACACCCTCGCCGGCGTGGTGCGGGCCTGGAATGAGCTCGATAACGACAAGGTGCTGCACAAGCCGAAACTGCTGATCGGCACGCGTATCGTCTTCAGCGACGATACGCCCGATATTCTGGTCTATCCACGCGACCGCGCCGCCTATGGCCGGCTGTGCCAGCTCCTGACCCGGGGCAAGCGTGGCGACGACATCACGCGGATCGAGAAGGGCAAATGCCGTCTCGCCTTCGCCGATCTCCTGGAGTTTTCGCAAGGCCAGCTCCTGGTCCTGACGTTGCAGCATCGCTTCGAGCCGGCGCAGGCGCTGGATGTGCTTGCAAAGCTGAAGGCAAGCCGCGCCGAGGGCGTGTGGCTGGCGGCGAGCCTGATCTATCGCGGCGACGACCGCCGCCGCTTGGCGCGGCTCGATGATCTCGCGGCCAAAGCAAATGTGCCGCTGCTCGCGACCAACGAGGTGCTCTATCACGAGCCCGGCCGCCGTCCGCTTCAGGACGTGCTGACCTGCATCCGGGAAAAGACCACGATCGAGGCGATCGGGAAGAAGCTGGAAGCCAATGCCGAGCGGTTCATGAAGACACCGCGTGAAATGGCGCGGCTGTTCCGCGATTTTCCCGAGGCGATCGCGGAGACCATGCGTTTTGCGGGGAAGATCGACTTCTCGCTCGACCAGCTCAAATACCAATATCCGGACGAGCCGGTGCCGCCGGGCAAGACCGCGCAAGGACATCTGGAGGATCTGACCTGGGCGGGCGTCGACAAATATTTCGGCGGCATCGAAAACATTGACGCGAAGCTGCGCGCCACCTTGCATAAGGAGCTCGCGCTGATCGCCGAGCTGAAATACGCGCATTACTTCCTCACCGTGCACGACATCGTGCACTATGCGCGCAGCCAGAATATTTTGTGCCAGGGGCGCGGCTCGGCGGCGAATTCGGCCGTGTGCTACGTGCTCGGCATCACCTCGGTCGACCCGACCAAGGTCGATTTGTTGTTCGAGCGCTTCATCTCCAAGGAACGGCTGGAGCCGCCCGACATCGACGTCGATTTCGAGCATTCGCGGCGCGAGGAGGTGATGCAATATGTCTATCGCCGCTATGGCCGCCACCGCGCCGCGATCATCGCGACCGTCATTCACTATCGCCCGCGCAGCGCTATCCGCGACGTCGGCAAGGCGCTGGGTCTGACCGAGGACGTCACCGCAGCGCTCGCCGACACCGTCTGGGGCAGTTGGGGCAAGGGCCTCAACGACATGCAGGTCAGGCAGGCCGGGCTCGATCCCAGCAATCCCATGATCAATCTTGCGGTCGAGCTTGCGACCGAGCTGATCGAATTCCCCCGTCATCTCTCCCAGCATGTCGGCGGCTATGTGCTGACCCAGGACCGGCTCGATACCTATGTGCCGATCGGCAATGCCGCGATGGACGACCGCACCTTCATCGAATGGGACAAGGACGACGTCGACGCGCTCAACATGATGAAGGTCGACGTGCTCGCGCTGGGCATGCTGACCTGCATCCGGAAATGTTTCGATCTGATCGACCAGCACAAGGGCGAGCGTCTTGCGTTGGCGAGCGTTCCGCAGGACGATCCGAAGGTTTACGACATGCTGTGTGCCGGGGAGTCGCTCGGCGTGTTCCAGGTCGAGAGCCGCGCCCAGATGAACATGCTGCCGCGCCTCAAGCCGCGAACCTTCTACGATCTGGTCATCGAAGTCGCGATCGTGCGGCCCGGACCGATCCAGGGCGACATGGTGCATCCGTATTTGCGCCGGCGGAAGATGAACCCGGAGGATATCGAGTATCCCTATCCGAAGGGTGGCAACAAGAACGAGCTTCGCGAGGTCCTTCACAAGACGCTCGGCGTGCCCCTGTTTCAGGAGCAGGCGATGCGGATCGCGATCGTGGCCGCAGAGTTTTCTTCGGAGGAGGCCAATGGGTTGCGGCGTGCCATGGCGACGTTTCGCAATGTCGGGACCATTGGCAGTTTCGAAGAGAAAATGATCGGCAATATGATCCGCCGAGGGTATGATCCTCAATTCGCACGAAACTGCTTCGATCAGATCAAGGGTTTCGGCTCCTACGGTTTCCCGGAGAGCCACGCCGCGAGCTTTGCGCAGCTCGTCTACATCTCGTCATGGCTGAAATACCATCATCCCGACGCCTTCTGCTGCGGCCTCTTGAACTCGCAGCCGATGGGGTTTTACGCGCCGGCGCAAATCGTCGGCGATGCCCGCAAGAACGGTGTCAAAGTGCGGGACATCGACGTGTCCTATAGCTTTGCGCAGAACACGCTGGAGAATACGGACGGCAAATATTGCGCCGTGCGCCTCGGTTTCCGCCAGATCGACGGCTTCCACTGGCTGGACGAGGATGAAGAGCAGTTGAAACGCTCTCAGTCGTCACTCCATGGCGCGAAAAGCGCGAACCCGGAATCAATCGGGCAGCATATGCCGGGCGGAATGGATTCCGGGTTAGATGCTGACGCATCGCTCCGGAATGACAATGTGGAGAGGGTGCCCGACTGGGCCGACCGCATCGTTGCCGCGCGCAACCGCCGGCCCTTCACCTCGCTCGAGGATTTCGCCCGCGATACCGGCCTGCCCAAGCGCGCGCTGATCCTGCTGGCAGATGCCGACGCGTTCCGCTCGCTCGGGCTCGACCGCCGCGAGGCGCTGTGGCAGGTGCGGCGGCTGCCCGACGACGTGCCGTTGCCGCTGTTCGAAGCCGCGACTGCGCGCGAGCAGCCGGACGAGCATGCCAAGCCGCTGCCGGCGATGCCGCGCGCCGAGCAGGTGGTCGCGGACTACCAGACCATCCGGTTATCGCTGAAGGGCCACCCGATGGAATTCCTGCGCGAGATGTTTTCGCGCGAGCGCGTCGTCGCCTGCAGGGAGATCAGCCACGAGAACGAGCGGCGCCGCGTCCGCTGTGCCGGCGTGGTGCTGGTGCGGCAACGACCGGGCAGTGCCAGCGGCGTCGTATTCATGACGCTGGAGGACGAAACCGGCATCGCCAATGTCGTGGTCTGGCCCAAGATCATGGAGCAGTACCGGAAAGAGGTGATGGGCGCACGCCTCATCGAGGTTCAGGGTTATATCCAGAGCAGCCCCGAGAAGGTAACGCATCTCATCGCCCAGCGCTTGATCGACCGCTCGCACGATCTGGTTGGCCTCGCCAACGACGCGCTGAGCCGGAAACATCCGATGCCGCTTGAGACCGGGGGCGAGCTCAATGACGATCGTCGCGATCTTCCGGACATGCCCGCGCAGAAGATTCGCCATCCTCGCAACGTCCGCATCCTGCCGCCGTCGCGGGATTTTCATTGAGCAGGGGGCGGGATGCTGCCGCACTGACCAAGTTGTTGAGACGGCCGTGCTTCACAAACTCGGTGTCATACCCCGCGGAGGCGGGGTATGGAGTACGCTGCGGCTTCTCGGCGCAATCGCTGTCGTCTCGGAAATACTGGGTCGCCCGGTCAAGCCGGGCGACGACAGTATGGTTGCCTCTAGAAATTCACCCGGTTCGAGATCGCGCCGTCCACGACGAGATTCGATCCCGTGGTGAATCCCGACACCGGGCTTGCCAGAAACACGGCCGCACTCGCGATTTCCTGCGGCGTCGCCATACGTCCCGTGGGATTTCGCTTCATCGCGTCGTTGTAGCGTTCGGGCATGTTCTTCTCGACCATCTCCCAGACCCCGCCCTTGAAATAGACCGTGCCGGGCGACACGACATTTACGCGGATCTTCTTCTTCGCATGTTGCCGCGCCAGTCCCTTGGCCATGTGGATCAGCGCCGCCTTGATCGGGCCGTAGGAACTGGCCGTGTCGGCCTGCGCCGCCGAGATCGAAGAAATGATGACGAAGGCAGCATCCCCGCTTTTTTCTCCGCTCGCTTCGAGGAACGGCCGCGCGGCGTCGAACGCATGCACGGCGCCGAGCAGGTCGAGCCTGAAGTTCTGCTCCCATGATGCAGCATCGTGGCCCTGCGCCATCGCGCCGGCATTGGAGAACAGCATGTCGATGCCGCCAAGCTCTCTAGCCGCACCCTCGATCCAGGATTTCAGCGCCACGCCGTCGGTGACGTCGACCGGGCCGCCGGTGGCGTTGACGCCCTGCGACTTCAGCTCGGCGACGGTGGCTGCAACCTGATCGGCATTGCGCGCGCACACCGCGACATTGGTGCCTTCACCGACCAGCGTCGCCGCAATCGCTCGCCCGATGCCGCGCGTGCCGCCAAGCACGATGGCGTTTTTTCCCTTGAGACCGAGATCCATTGTTGGTTTTCCTTTTTGTTGATCGTACGCAACTTAGTTGTTTCAACGAGGATGTCGAATTCATTCTCGGGTCATACCCCTCGAAAGCGGCGTATCCAGTAATCCCTGACGTCGCGGCTCTATCACCAGCGCCTCTGGAATACTGGATCATCCGCCTTCGCGGATGATGACACCGTGCAAGACCGAGGAGCGCGTCCGCTCACTCCGGCGCTGCGCCGACCGGCGGGCCGCCGGGCGGGCGGTGCAGGAACGTGAGCGAGGCATAGGCACCGGCCCAGGAGCCGATCGCGGCGAAGGCAACGTAAAAGGCGTTCTCGGTGTAGCTGATCACGGCATAGGAGGAGAGCAGGTACCAGACCGCGCTCCAGTTCGCCGCCGGCACGCGTTTTCGTGCGATCACGGCCGAGGTGAACATGACATAGACTGCGTCTGTGGCAGCCGTCGCGATGAACACGGCGCCCGCGGTGAGAGGATCGATGGCGGCCATTGCAATTCCTCATGCGCTGATGGATGGTCGCGGAAAAGCTAGGGGAGAGAGGCGGCCATGCAAAGCCCTGCCGACATTCTCAAGGACATCTGGACCTCCGCCGGTGGCGATGCGCCGGCGCTCGGACGCGTCCGGCTGAGTGGCGAGGAGCCTCAGCTTCCGTCCTCGTTTCGCGTCGCAATTGCCGGACAGACGACCATCGCCGCTGCCGGCCTTGCCGCCGCGGAGATCTGGCGGCTGCGCAGCGGGCAGGCGCAGGACGTGAGCGTCGATCTGCGCCACGCCGTCGCCGAATGCCGTTCCGAGCGGTATCTGCGCGTCGACGACAAGCCGCCGCCGCCGGCCTGGGACGCCATCGCCGGCGTCTACAGGACCGGCGACAATCGCTTCGTTCGTTGCCACACCAATTTCCCGCATCACCGCGATGCCGTCTGCAAGGTGCTCGGCTGTGATGCGGAGCGCGACAAGGTGCAGGCGGCGCTGATGCAATGGAAGGGCGAGGATTTTGAAGCCGCGGCCTACGCCGCGGGCGGCGTCGTTGCGCTGATGCGCTCCCACGACGAATGGTCGGCGCTGCCCCAGGCGCGCGTGCTCGCCGAATTGCCGTTGATCTCGATTGAGAAGATCGGCGAAGCCCCGCCAAAGCCGTGGCCGGAAGGCGATCGTCCGCTCGCAGGTCTTCGCGTGCTCGATCTCTCCCGCGTCATTGCGGGCCCCGTCGCAGGGCGCACGCTCGCTGCGCATGGTGCGGATGTGCTGCTCGTCTCAGGACCGGGGCTGCCCGCGATCGACTGGCTCACCATCGACACCGGCCGTGGCAAGCTGACCACCTTCATCGAGTTGAAGAGCGAGACGGGCAGGGCGCAATTGCGCGACTTGTTGCGGGACGCCGACATCTTCTCGCAGGGTTATCGCCCACGCGCGCTCGCTGCCCTCGGCTTTGCGCCCGAGGACGCGGCCGAGATCAACCCGGGCATCGTCTACGTGACGCTGTCGGCCTATGGCCATGCCGGCCCCTGGGCCGGGCGTCGCGGCTTTGATTCCCTGGTGCAAACCACCACCGGATTCAACCACGCCGAGGGGTGTGCTGCCGGCCTCGATGGCCCGAAGGAGTTGCCGGCGCAGATGCTCGACCACGCCACCGGCTATCTAATGGCGTTCGGCGCGATGATGGCGAAGATGCGCCAGGCGCGCGAAGGCGGCAGCTGGCACGTGCGCGTGTCGCTGGCGCAGACCGGACGATGGCTTTGGAATCTCGGCCGCCTCGCTAGCGGACTGAACACGCCGGATCTTACGGGCGAGGCCGTACATGCTGCGTTCATCGAGAGCATGCCATCTGGCTTCGGCATGTTGAAGGCAGTGCGTCATGCGGCGTTGCTGTCGACGACACCGGCGCAATGGTCTCGTCCGGCCATGCCGCTCGGCAGTCATCCGGCGCAGTGGCCGGCGCGAAGCTGACATGAAACTGACATGTCGCAAAATTTTAACGCAAACCGAAAGGCGCGCAGCGTTTTTTAGGTTGTTTGAAATCCTAATTCGGCACTATTAGCGCGACCGATAAGGCAGGCATCTGCCAAGATCGTCGCAGACACGACCGGGCTCCATGGTAGTTGAAAATACCAAGCGATTGCAGGTGTTTACAAAGCAACGGGTGATCGCATCCGTAGTTCTACTATCCCTTGCCGGCGCCGGTGCCTACGGCTTCCTTGGTTCGGGCTCGAAGGACAAGAAGCACTCCGAGATCTCCAGCCAGTCGCGCAGGAATGCGCAGAACTTCACGCCGACACCGTCGGAATGGGCGTCGCTGACGATCGAGCCGGTCAAGGCCAGAGCCTTCCGCGCCGAATATGTCACTGAAGGCAAGGTCGCCGTCGACGAGGACCGTTCGACGCCGGTGTTCTCGCCCTATGCCGGCCGGGTTACCAAGCTGCTCGCCAAGCCGGGTGAGATGCTGAAGCAGGGCCAACCGCTGTTCACGATCGAGGCCGCCGATACGGTGCAGGCCCAGAACGATTTCATCGCAGCAATGACCGCGCAGAACAAGGCGAAGTCGGCGATCGACCTTGCCGACATCCAGTTCAAACGGGCCAAGGACCTCTATGAAGGCCGCGCCATTCCCTTGAAGGATTATCAGCAGGCGGAAGCGACGCAGGTCCAGGCGCAAAACGACATGCGCTCTTCGGCGACCGCGCTGGAAGCTGCGCGCAACAAGCTGCGCATCCTCGGCTTCACCGACGAGACCATCAAGGCGTTCCAGGACAAGGGTGTCATCGATCGGGAGATCACGATCCACTCGCCGATCGCCGGCACGGTCGTGCAGCGCAAGATCGGCCCCGGCCAATATGTCAATTCCGGCGCCAGCGATCCTGTCTTCGTGGTCGGCGATCTCTCGACTGTCTGGCTCACCGCCTTCGTGCGCGAGAGCGATGCCGCTGCGGTCTGCGTCGGCCAGGACATCACCGTCAACGTGATGGCGCTGCCGGGCCGCCCCTTGACCGCCAAGATCAATTACGTTGCTGCCGCGATCGACCCCAACACCCGCCGCCTGATGGTCCGCGCCACCATCGACAACAAGGACGGGCTGCTCAAGCCCGAGATGTTCGCGAACGTCACGATCTATTCCGCGGGTGACCGCGCCGCGCCCGCGGTGCCGAAGCAGGCGCTGATCTACGAGGCCGACAAGGTCCGCCTCTGGGTCGCACGTGAGGACAAATCGGTCGAGCTGCGCGAGATCAAGATCGGCCTCATCAACGGCAACCTCGTCGAGGTCACCCGCAATCTGAATCCCGGCGAGCAGATCGTCGTCAAAGGCAGCCTGTTCATCGACCGCGCGGCGTCCGGCAGCTGATCGACCGCCCAAGAAAACGAAACAAGCTGAAGACCTGAATGGATCGCCTCGTCGCCCTTGCCGTGAACCGGCGCTTCCTGATGGTCGGGATGTTCGTCGCCGTGCTGATTGGCGGCGTCATCGCGTTCAACCAGCTCAACATCGAGGCGTATCCCGATCCGACCCCGCCGATGGTCGACATCGTGACGCAATCGCCGGGGCTGTCGGCGGAGGAGATCGAGCGCTACATCACGATCCCGATCGAGACCCAGGTCGCAGGCCTGAAGAACATCACGACCATCCGCACCATCTCGCTCTACGGTCTTTCCGACGTCAAGATTCAGTTCTCGTTCGCCTACACCTATGACGAGGCGTTGCAGCAGGTGTTGAACCGCCTCGCGCAGCTCGCGCCGCTGCCGGGCAACGTGCAGCCGCAGATCTCGCCGCTCAGCCCGATCGGCGAGATCTTCCGCTACCGTCTCGTGGGCCCGCCGAACTACAGCGTGCTCGATCTCAAGACCATCCAGGACTGGATCCTGCAGCGCCGCTTCCGAGCCGTGCCGGGGGTCATCGACGTCACCGGCTGGGGCGGCAAGAGCAAGACCTATGAGCTTCAGGTCGACTTCAACAAGCTGGTCGCCAACGGCCTGACGCTGCCGCAATTGCTCCAGGCGGTCGGCAATTCCAACGTCAATGTCGGCGGCAATACCGTCAATATCGGCCAGCAATCGGCCGTGGTGCGCGGCGTCGGACTGATCCGGTCGATCGACGATCTCGCCAATACCATGGTGGCGCAGAGCGGCGGCAATCCGGTGCTGGTCAAGGACGTCGCCACTGTCACCGTCGGCCAGAAGCCGCGCCTTGGCATTGCCGGCCTCGACGAGTCCGACGACATCGTGCAGGGCATCGTGCTGATGCGCCGCGGCGAGCAGAGTTCGCCGACCATCAAGCGCGTCCACCAGCTCGTCCGGCAGATCAATAACTCCAGCATCCTGCCGCCCGGCGTGCGCATCGAGCGCATCTACGACCGCGGCGACCTGATCGCGCTCACCACCCACACCGTACTGCACAACATGGTGGTCGGCATTCTCCTGATCGTGCTGTTGCAGTGGATCTTCCTGGGTGACCTGCGGAGCGCGCTGATCGTCGGCGCCACCATTCCGTTCGCGCTGTTCTTTGCCGTCATCATTCTGGTGCTGCGCGGGGAATCGGCCAATCTGCTGTCGGTCGGCGCGATCGATTTCGGCCTGATCGTCGATGCCACCGTCATCATGGTGGAGGCGATTTTCCGCCGTCTGACCCAGACGACGCCGATGTCCGAGACCGAACATATGTCCAATGAGACGCTGTTCGGCATGAAGAGCCACGCCATCCTCAGCGCGGCCGCCGACGTCTCGCGCTCGATCTTCTTCGCCGCGGCGATTATCATCGCGGCCTTCCTGCCGCTGTTCACGCTGTCCGGCGTCGAGGGCAACATCTTCGGACCGATGGCCCGCACCTATGCTTATGCGCTGGCCGGCGGGCTCCTTGCGACCTTCACCGTCACACCCGCGTTGTCCGCGATCATCCTGCCCGCGCATGTCGAGGAAACCGAGACCAGGGTGATGCGGATTCTGCACCGGCTGTACTCGCCGTTGCTGCGATGGGCCGTCGCCAACCGCAATATCGTGCTCGGCGGTGCGGTCGGTCTCGTGCTGATGACGGTGGCGCTGAGCCGGCTGCTCGGCCTCGAATTCCTGCCCAAGCTCGAAGAGGGCAATCTCTGGATACGCGCCACGCTGCCGCCGACCATCTCGCTCCAGGAGGGCAACTCCTACGTCAACGAGATGCGCAAGCTGATCCGCGCCCGGCCCGAGGTCGAGTCCGTGGTGTCGCAGCACGGCCGTCCCGACGACGGCACCGATGCCGCCGGGTTCTTCAACGCCGAGTTCTTCGCGCCGTTGAAACCGATCAGCGAATGGCCAGGCACCCGCGACAAGGAGGAGCTGACCGCGCAACTGCTCAAGCAGCTCGACGACCGCTTCCCGGGCGTCGAGTTCAACTTCTCGCAATATCTCCAGGACAACGTCTCCGAAGCCGTCTCCGGCGTGAAGGGCGAGAACTCGATCAAGCTGTTCGGCAGCGACCTTCAGGCGCTCACCGACACCGCCAACAAAATGAAGTCGGTGCTGGCCACGGTGCAGGGCGTCACCGACCTTGCGGTGTTCACCTCGCTGGGGCAGCCGACCGTCCAGATCGACATCGACCGCGCCAAGGCCGCGCGCTATGGCCTCGCGCCGGGCGACATCAACGCCACCATCAAGGTCGCGATCGGCGGCGATACCGCGGGCGATCTCTACGAGTCCGGCTCCGATCGTCACTTCCCGATCATCGTCCGGCTCGCGCCGGAATATCGCCGCAGTGCCGAGGCGATCCAGAATTTGCGCATTGGCGCGCCCGGACCGAACGGCACCGTCACGCAGATTCCGCTGAGCGAGGTCGCCACCATCAGCCTCGTCTCGGGCGCGGCCTACATCTATCGCGAGCAGCAGGAACGCTATCTGCCGATCAAGTTCTCGGTGCGCGAGCGCGACCTCGGCAGCGCCATCAGCGAGGCCCAGCAAAAGATCGCCGAACAGGTGCAGCTGCCGCCTGGCTCGCGCATGGAATGGGTCGGCGAGTTCGGCAACCTCCAGGACGCGATTCGGCGGCTGTCGATCGTGGTGCCGATCTCGCTGGCGCTGATCGGCGTGCTGCTCTGGTTCAACTTCGGCTCGATGACGGATACGCTGCTCGCGATGAGCGTGATCCCGATGGCGATCTTCGGCGGCGTTCTGGGGCTGTTGATCTCAGGTACGGCATTCAGCGTCTCCGCGGCGATCGGGTTCATCGCGCTGTTCGGCATCGCCGTGATGGACGGCATTATCATCCTGTCGCAGTACAACCAGCTGATCGAAGAGGGCATGGACCGCATGAGCGCGGTGGTGCGGACCGGCGAGCTTCAGCTCCGGCCCGTGCTGATGACCTGCGTCGTCGCCGGCGTCGGGCTGCTGCCGGCGGCGCTGTCGGAGGGCATCGGCTCGCAGGTGCAGAAGCCGCTTGCGGTCGTCGTCGTCACCGGCATGATGCTGGCGCCGATCGTGATCCTCGTGACCTTGCCGGTCCTGATCTCGTTCTTCTCGCGCCGCGCACGCTGAGGTCAGAACCCGTAAAGTCGTGCCGGGTTGTCGACCAGGATCTTCTTGCGCACATCGGCGTCCGGTGCCCACACCGGAAGCTGGTTGAGCAGGCGGCCGTCGTCGATCTGATAGAGCGGCGCGATGTCGGTGGGCTTGCGTCCCTCGACACGGCTCGAATCCGGATGCGGCCAGTCAGTGCCCCAGACGATGCGGTCCGCATTCGCCGCGATCAGCGCCCGTGCATAGGGCACCATGTCCTGATAGTCGGGCGCAAGCTTCGACGAGCGATACGCGCCGGAGATCTTCACATAGGCCTTGCCGGATTTGACGAGCGCGACCAAGTCCGCAAATCCCGGTTGCTCCAGCCCGAGCGAGGCCTCGAGCCCGCCGAAATGGTCGAACACGGCGGGCACCGGCGCGGCCAGCACGAGGTCCTTGATCGCGGAAATCATCGGCAGCGTCGTATAGAGTTGCACATGCCAGCCGCGTGCCTTCATGCGCTCGACGGCAGCGGTGAAGCGGGCGCGGCCGACGTCGGGATCGCTGATGCCGCCGGTCGCCAGATTGATGCGGATGCCGCGGAAACCTTCCTGCTGCATCGTATCGAGCTGTGCCTCAGTGGTCTTGTCGTCGATCACGGCCACTCCGCGCGCGGTCGCGCCGCGCGCCTTCATGCCGAATAGCGTCGAGGAATTGTCGGTACCATAGACGCTCGGCGTCACGATCACCACGCGCTCGATATGCAGCGCCTTGTGCAGTGCGGCCATTTCCTCGGGGCTCGCCGGCTCCGGCGTATAGACGCGCCCCGCGAAGAATGGAAACTTTTCGACATCGCCATGGATATGGGTGTGACAGTCGCAGGCGTGCAGCGGGACTTCGAAATTGACCGGCGTTGCGGGCTGCGAAGCACGTGCGTGGGCTTTGTTGGTCATGGCTGCTCCGGCGGCAAGGGAGGCGAACAGGACGCCGCGTCGGCTGAGCATGGTTTCTCTCCTGCTTCGTTATTTGAAAACGATGCCGAGACAGTATCACATCGGCCTGGCAACCGCCGCACTTCGCTGCATAGCTGCTCGACGAGATCCGCAAGCGGGCGTGAGCCGTCAACGCGCAACGTCGGGCAGGGCGCTCGAAGGCTCCCCGTTGCGAACCGCTACTGCCCGGACGGCGTGCGCAGCCCGTGCCAGGCGTCGCGAACCTGGTGGTAGTGCACCTCCGGCAGATAGTCGGGCGTGTTCAGGCTGAGCGTCTTGACGTCGAGATGACCGATGGCGCTGAGCAGCGTGTAGGAGGCGATGACGCGGTCGCGGTTGGCGCCGATCAGGCGGGCCTTGGCCTGGATCAGATCGGCCTGCGAGTTCAAAACATCGACCGTTGTGCGTTGTCCACCGGCAGCCTCGCGCTGCACGCCCTGGAGTGCGACGGTCGCGGCCTTCACTTCGGATTCCGAGGCAGACACGGTGATTTTGGCGCCCTCGTTGGCGACCCAGGCGCTCACGGCCGCCGTGCGCGCCTGATTGCGGACCTGGTCGAGCACGAGGCGGCTTTGCGCCGTAATCTCCTTGGCCTGCCGGGTCTGCGCGGCGGCCTGGCCGCCGTCGTAGATCGGCGCGGTGATGTTGGCGACGATCGAGGCCTGGTCCTCGGCGAAGGTGCCGAGGGTCGGATCGTTGTTGCGGCTCTTGCTTGCGCTGCCCTGGATGGTGGCGCTCGGCAGCAGGGTGCCTTCCGCGATGCGGATGTTGGTGGAGGCGACGTCGACGTCGAAGCCGGCGGCCAACACCGCCGGATGCTGGCGGATGGCCATTGTCATCGCGTCGTCGCGGCTCTTCGGCAGATAGCGATCGACCGTTTCGGCGGGCCGAAGCTGCGACGGCGCATTGCCGATCACCTGCGCGTAGGTCGCCTGGCTGATGGCAAGCGAGACTTCGGCCGCGTTGAGATCGGCAAGGCCGCGGTTGAGGCGCGCTTCGGCCTGCGCGCTGTCGGTCGGCGTGACATCGCCGGCGTTGAGGCGGCGCTGGGTGACCGAGAGCGTCTCGCGCAGGAAAGCGACGTTGGAACGCTGCGCCTCGACCAGCGACTGGTTGGCGAGCACGTTGGTGTAGGCGGTGACCGCGTCGAGCAGCACGCCCTGGCCCACATTGCGCAGCGCCTCGCGGCCCGACTGCACCTGGAGCTCGGCGGCGCGCACATTGTTGGCGGTGCGGAAGCCGTTGAACAGGGTCTGCGTCACGGTGACGCCGATGATCCATGGCTTCAGATTGCCGGTCTGAATGGTGTTGTCGGGCAGCAGATTGCGCACCGATTGCAGGCCGGCGCTAAGGCTCGCCACGATCTGCGGCCGGTAACCCGCGAGGGCCTGCGGCACGTTCTCGTCCGTGGCGCGTTGTCGCGCACGTTCGGCATTGAGCTGCGGATTGGTCTGGTAGGCCTTGGCGAGCGCCTCGGGCAGAGCTTCAGCCCCGGCGGCGGACGGCAAGGCGCAGCACAGCACCAGCGCGGTCCATGTCGCAAGCGCAGGACCCACGCCTGATCGATGCCGCGTCATCTCGCGACCAGCTCTGGCGGTACGCCCAATCATGTAATCCCGTTTAACCCGGCTGTCCGCCCCCGCCGACGGTGGCCTCTTAACTGTTTAACCAGCCGAGGTCCCGCAGGCAAACTGCCGCGGGGGAAACCCCCATGAAATCCGTGCTTGTTGCAGCTTCGTCACAGGGAGTCCGCGGGAACGCGGTCGAGCCTTACACCAGCCTGACCGTGCGCCGGATTACCTGTTCTTGTTCACCGGCTTGCGCTTCTCGATGAACGCCGCCATGCCCTCGGAGCGGTCCTCCAGCGCGAAGGTCGAGTGGAACAGGTTGCGTTCGACGCTCATGCCCTCGGCAAGCGTGGTCTCGAAGGCGCGGTTCACCGCTTCCTTGGCCATCGCGGCCGCAGGGCGCGACATAGCGGCGACCTTCTCGGCCGCCGCCATCACCTCGTCCATCAGCTTGTCGGCGGGCACGATGCGGCTGACGAGGCCGCTTCGCTCGGCTTCCGCCGCATCCATCATGCGGCCGGTGAGGCAGAGGTCCATCGCCTTGGACTTGCCGATGGCGCGCGTCAGGCGCTGGGTACCGCCGATGCCGGGAATGGTGCCAAGCGTGATCTCGGGCTGGCCGAACTTGGCGGTGTCGGCGGCGATGATGAAATCGCACATCATGGCGAGCTCGCAGCCGCCGCCGAGCGCATAGCCGGAAACAGCGGCGATGGTCGGCTTGCGGCAGCGCGCGACTCGGTCGCCGCCGATCGCGGCAAAATCCTCCGAGAACATGTCGATGAAGCCCTTCGGCTGCATCTCCTTGATGTCGGCGCCGGCGGCAAAGGCCTTCTCGCTGCCGGTCACGACGATGCAGCCGATGGCGTCATCGGCCTCGAGATCGTCGACGGCAGCTGCGATCTCGCGGAAGACGCCGAAGGAGAGCGCGTTGAGCAGCTTAGGCCGGTTCAGCTTGATGATGCCGACCGCGCCTTTGCTCTCGACGATGATGTGTTCGAACGTGCTCATGCTCCACCCACGTTTTTTGATCAGGCGGGCAATGTGCCCGCTGGCGCGGTGGGCTTCAAGGGGGCTGAGAGAGGCCAAAACACACAGCGGGATGCGCGTTCCGGTGACGGTCTCTCAAGCCAGAAATCCAGTCTCGGAATTCGGGCCAGCGCTCACGCCATGAACATGCGCGCGGCGGACGCCAGCGTTAGCAGCGTGCCGACGCCGATGAAGATCTTGCCGATCAGGGAGCTCTGGTCCCAGGCCGAGCTCTGCTGGCTGCTGGCCATCACCGGTGCCGGTCGGGGCTGTGCCTCGGTTGCGGCGATTACCGCCTTCTGCGCCGGTGGACTGTCCTGTTGCGCGGCGCGGTCGATGTCGTTGAGCTGATCGGGGGCGATGACCTGATTCTCGGCGTTCTGGCTCTCGCCATTCGCAGCGTTGGTATCGTCGGCCGCTGCCTGGACATTGCCGTTGGCGCGATCCGTCATCGCGGAGGCCGCTGCCGCAGTCGGGGTATCGGCGGCGGCGAGCTGCGCATTGGCGTTGGCAACCGCCGGCGGCATCTGGCTCGAGACCGCCACGTTGGTGTCGGTCTTGGTGTCGGCTTTCGGCTCGTCCTTTGCGGGAGCATCAGCCTTGTCCACCGAAGCCTTGTCGGCCGATTTCTGCACCGTCTTGCTGCTGACGTTGCGGCGTGACTCGTGGCGTCGGTGCTTGCTCGGCTTGGCCGCATCGGCCTGCTTGCCCGCGCCGTCCGATTTGGTGGTGGATGAGGCTGGTGCCGCCTGTGCAAAGCCGCCGAACAGCAAAAAAAGCCCGGCCAGAACAATCAGGGCCGCGCGCCCGCTGGCTTTCATCATGGTGATGATCTCCCCAATTCCGCCCGTCCCGGGACCGAACAGAGACCCTGGGGCGTGACGACAGCGGGGCAGAAAATGGGAATCTTCGGGCTACACCGGGCAAAACCGGGGCAAACCGGCACTCATGGAGCCAGCCGCCCGGTGCGGGACGAGCCGATCTCTGTTATGAGCCGGCGCATACGTCGATGGCCGGGCCGAAGACGACGCCGGCACTCGATCACGAATTCGTGATCTCGTCGGGCTGGCGTAACAATTTGAACGAGCGGCCGAATTGCTTTGTGAGGGGCGCGCGTGCGCGGACGTGAGGACGAATGGACCGGCCTGATGCGGTCGGCCATGGCTGGCGATGATGCGGCGTATCATCGCCTGTTGAGGGCGGTCACGCCGGTGCTGCGCGCGGCTGCGAGGCGAGGCCTGGCCCGGGCCGGCCAGCCTCCCGACCAAGCAGAGGATATCGTGCAGGAGATTCTGTTGGCGGTGCATCTGAAGCGGCACACCTGGGACAGCGAAGCCCCCTTCGCGCCCTGGCTGTTTGCCATCGGCCGCAACAAGCTGATCGACGCGCTGCGCCGGCGCGGCAGGCGCGTCTTCGTCAACATCGAGGATTTCTCCGAAACCCTGCCGGGCGAGGCGCCCGAGGAAACGGCCTCCGCGGGCGAGGTCGCAGCCCAGCTCAACACCCTGCCGCAGCGCCAGCGCGACGTGCTGCAGTCGATCGCGGTCGAGAGCGCTTCGATCAAGGACACGGCGACGAAGTTTTCGATGAGCGAAGGCGCGGTGCGGGTCGCACTCCATCGCGGACTTGCGGCGCTGACGGCCAAACTGCGGGACCACTAGTCATGGACACCGATCAACTCATCCGTTCGCTCGCAGCCGACAACCCTCATCGCGTGCCGCGCGTCGGCGCCGTGCTGACCATGGCGCTGCTGGTGGCCGCGCCCTTGTCGATCCTGATCTTTGCGACGTTCCTCGGCGTGCGGCCGGACGTAATGACGGCCATGCACAACCCGTTCTTCGACATGAAGTTCGCGGTGACGCTGTCGCTCGCGATCCCCGCAATCATCGTCAGCCTGCATCTGTCGCGCCCCGAGGCCCTGCTGCGTGGGTGGGGCTGGCTGCTGCTGCTTCCGGTCGGGCTGCTGGCAGTTGCGATCGGCAGCGAGGCGATGATGGCGCCGGCCATGCCGATGACGATGCGCTTGATGGGCAAGAACTCCAGGGTTTGCCTGGTCGCAATTCCGGCAATGTCGCTGCCGCTGCTTGCGGGCGCGCTGTTCGGCCTGCGCCATGGCGCGCCCTCGCACCCCGCGCTGGCCGGAGCGATCGCCGGTCTGGTGTCGGCCGGGCTTGCCGCGACGCTCTATGCCTCGCACTGCACCGACGATTCGCCCCTGTTCGTCGCAACCTGGTACACGCTCGCGGCGGCGGTGGTGACGGCGATCGGCGCGGCGGTCGGGGCGAGGGTTCTGCGATACTGACCGCGCCAGCCAGGCCGCGCGGTCCGTCGTCAGCGCTCGAACAAGCCGCTCGAGCCTTGCGTCATGATTTCCTACGATAGAGGATCAACCGGGTCGACTCTTCGGAGTGCTCGAACTGCTCCTGCAAGATCTGGTCGACCATCTCCTTCAACCAATCATATTGGTAGGTCGCGCCGCGTTCCAAAAAGAAATAGTCGGCTCCGGCAAAACTCCTGATGACCTGATCCCGGCTGAATATGTCCCGGAAGGGCATGAAGTCGCTCTTGGGGGCCCGGCCTAGAGCCGGAAGAATTAGCCAATCCTGATTGGACAACAACAGCATGCGGCCTCCGGGTGGCAAGACCTTGTTGACCAGATCGATGTCGCTGGCGTCGATTGCGACCTTGATTGGGCCTGCGGTTCGTTTCCATCTGAAGCTGGCGATGCTCCGATACTGCAAATACGACCGCAGCCCGATCGTCACGTGCTGTCGCCGGTCCTGCGCGCCCAGAAGCACGGCGACCGATACGACGGCCACCGCCCCCAGCGACAGGGCCGGCACCAACTGCGACTTTGTTCGGCCAACAGCGGCGCGGAATGCCGACCGGCCCCACCACGCGCCAACTGCCAGATAAGCAAACGCGTTCTGCTGCCACACCGCATCAAGTGACCGGTTCACCCACTTCGTCATGAAAACCAGCGCGACGAGAGAGAGAACCAACAAATAAGCGCGCTCGACGGTGCGTGAGCCGGTCCACGCGCCGACGACGCTCACCGCCGTGCCGATGGCGATTGCGGGCATGACGATCTGGAAGACCGTTCCGAAGCCGGGCTGCCAGATCAGAGTTACCGATACCCAATTCGAGAAGCTGTGCAGACCGAGCGGGGCAAGTAAGACGTACAGAAAGTCCTTCGAAAGGATCGCCGGGCCGAATGCAGCAACGAACAATCCCAGCAGGAACACGATCGACATGCTGGTGAAAGCCGCGACCTCCCAAAAACGGCGCCGTTCCAGCAACCGAACGCACAATGCCGCACAAGCCACGGCCCAGGTGTAGATCCCGGTTTCGGTGTTCCAAAAGATCGAGACAGCGCAGACGGCCGACAGCGTAACCAACAACCAACCTGACGGGTTCACCATGAGACGCGCCAGAATGCCTACCGCGATGAACACGAACATGTACCGGATCGCGAGCGCGGACGGTCCGCCGAAGGCATCGCCGTCGGCGTATTGGCACAAGGCGAGAAACACGAACGCCAGGACGAAAGGCATAGCCCGGTTCTGGAAGAAGTCCCGAAGCACCCAATAGGCCGACACGTGGAAGATCACGAGACTTGCGGCAATGAACCTGATGTAGAGGCAATACAGGGCATTGGCGTCTGCGGTGAGGAACCTGCTCAACAAGTAAGGCGGGCCGTATCCGTAGAACGACAGGAAGTCGCGGCCGGGCACCATGCCCTTCGCGAAATGATAAAGCGCCGGCCCCGTCAGGTAGGATACCGGATGATTGCCGCCGGCCGCCCGCGTGGCCATGCCCTGCACATCCCCGGGCAGGATCAAGGCCAGCAGTGCAGCGATCAGTACTGCATCGACCCATCTAAATTCGAATAGCCCGATTGGTCTGGAGTCGGCATCGCCATTGATTTGGATACGGGTCGGGAAGCGCTTCACGAACGGGATGAAGCCGGCGGCGACCATGGCGGTGAACGCGAGCGCTTGGAATCTGGGCTCAAAAGTCGCCCGCAAGAACGGATGTAGCTCTGTGACAATGATCACAGACGAGAGGTAGAACAGAACGAGCGATTGCCCTTCAAAGAACTTTCGCAGCTTGAGAGCAGCAAACGCTACGGCGGCGCCGAAACCGTAGAACAGAAGATAGAAGATTTTCTCGGCGCGTTTGACGGCTTCGCCGTTCGGGACGGCTGATTGAACGACCGGAAAGTCCTGTGCCAAGTTTACGGCAAGGTCCGGCTTGGCTGCATTCAGGATCAGATAGGCCGAAACGCCCGCTGCAACGGCGCCAACGCACGCTCCCCACAATGCCAAGCTCTGAAACCGCCAAATCTCAATTTCTGACCGTGTTATCGGTTTGACAAAACGCAATGGGCCCCCCCGGGACGAAATCATCCGGAACGCTAAAACAAAAAAAACGCTGACGCCATAAGCGCTGCGCCATGGATGGCATGCGCTTGGGGGAAGACCTGAAGCACGATCCCAATGCGCGGTGCGATCTCGTCCGTAAGGTTACGTCGTGCGCTTGACAAAAGGGTCACGCTCGACGGTCGAGCCGCGTGATGCTCTCACGCCGCCGGGATCGTGCCCTGCTGCATGCGGTGGAAGCGCAGCACCTGCTGCGCGGTTGAACTGCGCAGCGCCTCGTAGGCGTCGCGCAGCGTCAGCATGTCGGTCTGCGAGCCGCCGGAGAGCTTCTCGCGCATCGCGATGACGGCGCGCACGCTTGGCCAGGACATGCCCGCGACCTTGGCGAGGATCATCACGCCCTCGGTGCGGCTTTCGATCATCATGGTTTCGGCGGTCTCGACGGCGACGCCCGCGAGCGCCGCGAGCCCCGCATTGGTTTCGTCGAATTTGCCCTGCTCGGCGAAACTGGTGACCTGGAATTCGTTGAGACGGCCGTCCTCGTGCAGCGACCTCACCAGCGCGCGCGCCATCTCGGTCTGCTTCGTCATGGCGGCGGCGCGGGCCCTCTGGGCCACCTCCTGCACAACGCTCGACACCTCGTCGGCGAGCTCCGGATGCGCGGCCTCGAGCTTCCTGCGTACGCTCAGGGACGCTTTCGCGATCAGCTTCAAATAGTGATGGCGCGGCAGGTCCGGCCGCTGGCCGATGCAGGTGGCGAGGTCATCGTCGCGTTCGGCGCGGGTGACGAGATCGGCGAGGCTTCCCTCGGAGAGCCGCGCGCCCGGATTGCCGACGGTCGACTGCACCACGTCCTCATTGCCGCGCGTCACCAGCACGTCGGTCAGCGCTTCCGACAACACCCGCCTGAGCGAGATCGCCTTGAGATGCGCCTGGCCCCTCGTGCGCGCGATCTCGATCAGGGTCGTCTCGTCCAGCCGTTCCGATTTCGATAGCACGGGGCCGGAGACCTCGATGACCTCATCGAGCGCGAGCGTGCGGATGATTTTCGGCGGCGCGGCCGCGATCGGTGCGAGGCGATTGGCGAGCAGTGCTTTGGCCGAGGTCTCGATCTGCTCGATCAGGCACTGGAACACGTCGTCGAACACGCGGATTTGGTCGTCGGAATAGTCCACCGCGTTGCCCACGAACAGATCGGTGACGCGGCGCAGCGTCTCGACCCGGCGCGCGACGGTGCCGTGCGAGAGCGCGGCCTGCAGTTCCTCGAGCAAATTCTCGGATGTTTTCGCGGATCTGGATCTCATGGCCCTGTCCTGGAGCGCTTGGTCCGGCGGCGGCTTCTGCCGCAGCGGGAATAAATGGAGTGGTCAGCTCGTTGCAATGCGGTTGCGCCCTTGCGCCTTGGCGGAATAGAGCGCGCGATCGGCGCGCGCGAGAAACGTGTCGGCAGTATCGACGTCGCCCAGCGTCACAACGCCCGCGGAAATGGTCACGTGCATAGTCAGGGAAAAAGCGCTCCAGTCGAGATCGGCGACGATGCTGCGCAAGCGCTCGAGCATGCGCTGTGCGGCGTCACCCGAGGTGTCCGGCAGCAGCAGCAGGAATTCCTCGCCGCCGTAGCGGCCGAAGCTGTCGGCCGGCCGGATATTGGCGAACATGGTGATCGCGAAGGTGCGCAGCACCTCATCCCCGACAGGGTGGCCGTGGGCGTCGTTGATGCGCTTGAACCAGTCGAGATCGATCAGCGCGATCGCGAAAGGTCTCGATGCCTGCCGGGACTTTTCGATCTCGGCGTCGAGAAGCCGCATGATGCAGCGGCGGTTGTAGGAACCGGTGAGCTCGTCGAGCTCGGCCAGCTCCTCGATGCGTTGATAGGCATCCTTCAGCTCGATGCTGCGCCGGTACAGGATCTTGCGCAGGGTGGCGCCGAACAGGCCGAGGAAGGCGCACTGGCCGATCACCAGCACGAAGCAGAGCATCGCGGCAGTTCGCTCCAGGCGAGTGGCAACCGGCAATCCGATCGGCAGGTCCGAACCGAGGAAGACCAGAGCGAGCCCACAGGTGGCAAGGCCCCAGGTGAGCATCGCCTGACTCGAGGTCATCCGCAGCGTGCCGAACGCGAAGATCAGAAACAGCACGGCGATGAACGAGACCCCGACCGTGGGGACAGCGAGCAGGAACACCAGCTGCAGCGCCATATGTGCCGAGATCTGGAAGACGGTGAGGTAATGGTCCTGGAACCGGTCGCCGAAGCCGGCTTCCGACAGCACCGTGAACGTCCCGATGATCAGGAGGCCGCCGAGCCAGAACAGCGACGGAACGGCCATCGAGACTGCGCCAGCATAGGCGTAGAGCAACAGGACTGAGGCACCCAGCGAATAGCTCGCCCCCTGGCCGATATACATCTGGCGGCGCTGCCGGGCCCGGCGCGCCAGCACCTCGGGGGCCGCGGCACCGGGCGAGAGCACGAGATCCGCGGCCTCAGCGGCATTCCTCTCGGGAAAGGACGTCGCGGCCGTGCTCATGGTCCCGCCAATGGTGATGTCAGCGCAAAAATCTACGTGGCAAGCCTTTAGGTTTGGTATCCTCTGAAACCGAATCCGAACCGTGCAGCGCAAAACAAGGTGCACGGCTCGGACGATGCGCTTTTGGCGGCGACCGGACATCGCTCTGCGAGGCGATCGAGCCTAAGCCGGGCTTGGCGAGACATACGTCGTGCAGGACTGCTATGGAACCGGACGAGGTCGGCTTGTGCCGGACATGCATTCCGCAGGGAAGTATCGCAGTATTATGTTACCGATTTGGATGACGGCGGCCGAGGGCCGCGGATGGGATGAGAAAAACCCGCGTATGTGGGGTGGATCACACGGGCTCCCGTATGACTGCGGTAGGCTGAACAATTTTGCACCCCCGGTCGAACCGTCCGCCGCGCCGACCCGACCAACTTTGCGAGACGGGCATTGAGCGTGACACAGGCGGCTTCGGACGAGGTCCTGATCGCCAGGATCGCTCAAGGTGACCGGCTTGCCATGCAGGTGCTGTACGGGCGGCACCATGTCAGGGTGTATCGTTTCGGGCTGAGGCTCGTGCGGGACGAGCAGGCGGCGGAAGACCTCATCAGCGAGGTGTTTCTCGACGTCTGGCGTCAAGCCGGCAAGTTCGAGGGCCGATCCGCCGTTTCTACCTGGCTGCTGGCGATTACCCGGTTCAAGGCCCTGTCTGCGCTCCGGCGCAGGAAGGATTTCGAGCTGGACGAAGATGCCGCCAACGCGATCGAGGATACGTCCGACAATCCGGAAACGGCGGTTCAGAAGAAAGACACCAGTGCTGCGTTGCGGGAGTGTTTGACGGGCCTCTCGCCGGACCACCGGGAAATCGTTGATCTCGTCTACTACCACGAGAAGTCCGTGGAAGAGGTGGCCGAAATCGTCGGGATACCGGAGAACACCGTGAAGACGCGCTTGTTCTATGCGCGCAAGAAATTGGCCGAACTGCTGAAGGCAGCCGGCGTTGAGCGAGGCTGGCCATGATGGCTTTGAGCAAGAAGATGCTGGAGCAAGAGCCCGGTGACATTGAACTGCTGCTGCCGTGGCACGCTGCCGGCACGCTGAACGCGCGCGATGCGCGGCGGGTCGAGGAAGCGCTGGCGCGCGACCCCGAGCTTGCCAGGCAATATGCGGCGATCCGCGGCGAGTACGAAGAGACCATCCATCTGAACGAGAGCCTCGGGGCTCCTTCGGCGCGCGCGATGCAGAAATTGTTCGCCGCGATCGACGCCGAGCCGGCGCGGACGAGCGGCTCGCTGCCGCTGTCGGCGCGCATCTCGACCTTCTTCGCGAGCCTGTCGCCGCGCACGCTGGCGTGGTCGGCGGGCCTCGGTGCCATCGCGCTGATGCTGCAGGCCGGAATCATCGGCGCCGTGCTGATGAAGAATCAGCCTGCGACCTTCCAGACAGCTTCGCTCTCGACCAGCGGTCCGATCACCCGCGAACTCGGCACGGCTGTTCCGCCGGCGCGCGCGCTGGTGCGCTTCACGCCCGAGGCCCGCGTCGGCGACATCACCGCGTTGCTCGACAGCTACCAGGCTTCGATCATCGGCGATGCCAAGGGCGGCATGTTCCGCCTCCAGTTCGACAAGGCGATGAGCCAGGACGAGCTTGCTTCGCTGCTCGGCAGGATGCAGCGTGAGAAGTTCGTCAACCTCGCCGTCGCAGCGCCTTGAGCCGCGCTGCTGATCCGATGACACGCAAGTCCGAGAGCAGGGTGCGCGCCGGGGCCTACGCTTCATCGGTCGGCGCCGCGCTTCTGATCGCGGCCTGTCTCGGCATTGAGGTTGCGCAGGCGCAGGCGATCATGCGCACGCCGACGATCAGCGTGCCCACGCGAACGCCGACCATCTCTCCCAACATCGCCTCGCGTGTCGGTCCGACCGTCTCGGCCAGGGCGGTGTCCGTCGATCGCGGGCCGCGGACGATTGCGACCATTCCCCGCACCACGACGTCGCGCCTGCGGCCGACGACGGTGCTGCCCTATGCGCGCTATTCGCCGAACCTGTATCCGGCCTGCACCGCGCCCTATCGCGATGCCGGCGGCGAATGCCTGGCGCAGCCGAATGCAGGCGGCGAGGGCACCGGCAAATCCAGCAAGAAGAGCGCCGGCAAAGGCCGCGGCAATGCCACGCCAGCCGCCGCCAATCTGCAGAGCTTCGCCAACGAATTCGTGGCCGAGATCGACGGCACAATGTCGCCCGGTGATGCCGACGCGCTGGCCCGCCGGCACGGCCTGACGCGAATCTCGTCGGAGAGCTTCCCGCTGATCGGCGCCACGTTCGGTCTGTTCCGCATCACGGATGGCCGGCCGTACGAGACGGTGCGGCGCGAATTCGCGACCGACGGCGGCGTGCGCTCGGTCCAGCCGAACTTCCGCTACGTGCTGCAGGACCAGAAATCGACGTCTCCGCGCGAAGGCGATCCAGCGCAATATGCCCTGACGAAGCTCCGCCTGCCGCAGGCGCATACGCTGGCGCACGGCGCCAACGTCACGGTTGCCGTGATCGACTCCGGCATCGACACCAGGCATCCCGAACTCGCCAATTCCATCGCCGACAATTTCGATGCGCTCGGCAGCGCGGAGGGACCCCACGTCCACGGCACCGGCATCGCCGGCGCCATCGTGGCGCATGACCGGCTGATGGGCAGCGCGCCCGAGGCGCGCATCATTGCGATACGCGCATTCGGCGGCGCCAATGGCGGCGCCGAGAGTTCGTCCTACATCATCCTGCGGGCGCTGAATTACGCCGCCGAGCACGGCGCCCAGATCGTCAACATGAGCTTTGCCGGTCCCAAGGACGCGGTGATCGAACGGGCCATCGCGGCGACCGCCGCGCGCGGCCTCGTCCTGATCGCGGCTGCCGGCAATGCCGGCGCGAAATCGCCGCCGCTCTATCCGGCCGCCAATCCCAACGTGATCGCGGTCAGCGCGACCGACCAGCAGGACCGGCTGTTCACTGCGTCCAACCGCGGCAACTACATCGCCGTTGCGGCGCCGGGCGTCGACATCTTCCTGCCGGCGCCGGATGGCAAGTACCAGATGACGTCTGGAACATCGTTCTCGGCCGCCTATGTGTCCGGCGTCGCGGCGTTACTGCTCGAGCGCAACTACGCCTTGAAGCCGGAAGCGCTGCGCATGACGCTGGCGAAGACCGCACGCGATCTTGGCTCCCCCGGGCGCGACGAGCTTTTCGGCGACGGACAGGCCGATGCGTTCGCCGCGGTCATGGCTGTTCCCGGCGACAGCGCCACGCCGGTCGCGGCTGCGTCGGGTACAACAAAACGTGAAGATGCCGCCAAGCGGCGCGATGAGCCCAATAGCCGCGCGATCGAACAACCTTCATTGTCGAGCGCAGACGATAAAGCCACGGTTTCTCAGGCGGATAAGCCTGCGACGCGATAGTGCCTGCGGCAAAGATGCGCGCGTTGCGAAGGTCAAAAAATCGAACGCGGCATTGAACGTTCACCCGGCTGCCACGACCAAATTATGTGGGAGCGGTCATCCCTCCCCATCAGTCATATTAGGCGCGAGCGCCCATCCACCCCAAGCGCCCATATGGCTCGACCCGTCCGGTTGTCCCCCCGGACGGGTCTTTTCTTTTCAGGGCACTTTCAAGCGAAGTGGAGTCCGGTCGCGGGACGAGAGCGCGTCAAACCAGGAGCCAGAGCTTCCGATCTGGCTCCATCAGAACGAAGCTCTGGGTGTCCGGCTTGCGGCGTCGCGCGCGGTCAAAAGATAGCCGCGGCTCCTCTTCGTCGGTCCGGCGGCGAGCCGCAAGTCGGCTATGCTTGCGCGAAGCTTGACTCGAAAACACAGCAAATCTCCGCACGACTACGGTGATTGACGACCAAAGCCGCGTCGTTGCTGGACAAGTCAAAACTTTTCCACAAAATATTCATGTCGCTTCTAAATTGATTCGTGTGCGTTGCGTCCCCCGCGTCCGTGTTTTTCCCTGACGGGCTGGTTCATGACACATCGCCAAGAGTCTAACTGCGCGTCTGCGCGTGCCGTGCTTGCTGGCCGCGACGTCGCGGCGCGCTGGTGCGCTCTCGCCGAGCAGCGGCTGCAACATCTCTCCGAAATGTTCGAGACCGGCCGCTGGCGCCGTTATCATTCCGAGATCGCGTTCCTCGAAAACATCCAGGAAGCGAAGCGCGCCGTCCAGACCTGGCGCGCGCTGGCGACCGGTGCCGATGTCGCCGAGGCCGCTGCAAGCGTGACGCCGGCATTCGGCTGGACGCCGGCGACCATGCCCCGGGTGTTTCCGCGCGAGCAGCAGGCGCAGATCGTGGAATCCAGGACTTTGCAGCCCGAGACCTTGCAGGCCAAGACCCTACAACCGAAAGCCGTCCACATCGCCCCCGAGACCGCCGTGCCGGTCAGGCTCGACCCGCAGCCGGACGTTCTCGCCGAGATCACCGAAGCGCCGCTTCCCCCGCCTGCCGCTTCCGCCGCAATGGCGTCGTTTGTCGCGCCTGCCGAGATGCCGCCGCTCAAGGCTCCCGCGGCGCGGGCACCGTTCATTGCACCCGCCGTGAGGTCGCCGCTCGCGGCGCCTGCCGCAACGGCGTCATTCACCGCGCCTGAAGTGAGGCCGCCGCTCGCGGTCGCTGCAGCGAAGCAGCCGAAGACCGCGCCTGCCGCGATGGCAGCCCTCCTGCCGCAGTTCGCCCCGCCGGCCGAGGAAATCGTCGCAGCCCCCGAGCGCGTCGTCGAATTCACCTTCAGCCTCGACGGCCTGGAAGCCAAGTACCCGCTGCTCAGGAACGCGTTCTAGCGTCTGGCGGCCAAAGGCGAGGGGCGGCTTTAGCGCCGAACCGCATTGCCGCCGACCATCACCTGCGCGAATCGCTGCGCACCGTCGGCCGACAGATCCGAGGTCACCGCACGCGCATGGTCCAGGCCGACCACGGCGCCGCGCGGAGTTTCGGAAATCATGTTGTTGTTGACCAGCGCGATGCCTGCGCCCGGCACGACGGAGACACCGACGCCCGCCAGCGCCTTGCGGATCACGTTGCCGGTGATTGCGACGTCGCGCAGATATTTGCCCCAGCCGGCGACGATGCCGTAGGACGGCGCATTCTCAATCACGTTGCCGGTCACGGCAGAATCCGCCTCGATATAGATGCCGACGCCCGCATCGTCGTCGGGCGCGGTGCCGATCGGTCGTTTCGGGATCAAATTGCGGATGATGTTGCCCTGGACCACCGCAATGCGCCCGCCTTCGTTGAAATTGCAGACTGAGACGCCGACAGCTGCGCCGTCCACGGTGTTGTTGGCGATCACCGCGGCCTCGAACGCGAATTCGGAATAGAGCGCGACCTCGCGTACGTCGCTGACGCTGTTGCCGGTGATCTGGATGTTCGAGGCCGAATTGCCGCGCACCGCGGAGTAGTCGCAGTTCCTGATGCGGTTGCCGCGCACGATCACGTTGCCGGCGCGGAAGGCGTTGATGGCATTGCCGTACTGACCGGAGCCGCCAGGACCGGCCTTGATGTTCTCGATGCGGTTGTCGGCGACCAGCGTGCCATCATCGCCGATCGCGCTGCGCAGGATCTCGATGCCGTTGTCGTTGGTGCCGATGATCGTGTTGCGGGACACGCTGAGGCCCTTCGCGTCGAACGACACCACCGCGGTGACCGCAATGCCGGTGAAGATGTTGCCTGAGATGTCGCCGGAGACCTGCTCGAGCCAGAGGCCGCTGCCGCCCGAGTTCGTGATCTCGCAATCGGCGATGCGGATGTCGCGTCCGCCGAGCACATGGACCAGGCCGCGACGCGTCGGCAGCGGAATGCCGCCGCCGTCGAAGGTGATGCCGGTGAGGCCGATGGAGTCCGAACCGTCGCTCTGGATCGCGGAGGCGCCGCCGGTAAAGAGGAGTTTCGTCGCGCCGCGCACGCCGATCAATTGTGCGCCGTTCGGCAGCCGCAACAGCCCGGTGCGGTAGATGCCGGGCGGCAGCGCAAGCGGCATTTGTGCCCGCGCCGCTTCGTCGACCGCGCGTTGCAGCGCGCGGGTCTGATCTTCGCTGCTGCCGGGCCGCACGCCGTATTGCGTGGCGTCGCGGCCGAGCAGGGACGTCAGCGGCGCCGCGCGTGCGGCATCGGCCGGCATGGCGAGCGCGCCCGCGATGCCTGCGGTCGAAGCTCCGATGATACGACGGCGATTGAGGTCCATGACACGTCCTCCGGCGGACGCGGGCGTCCGCGACCGACTAGGTAACGCAGGGCGGGCGAGGGCGCGGGGATTGTTCGCGATAGGGTTAAATGTTTACCCCAGCAGAGGTGCCGTAGGGTGGGCAAAGCGCAAGCGTGCGCACCATCGAACGGCAGATCGGAACACGATGGTGGGCACGGCGCGAGCGCGCCTTTGCCCACCCTACGAGACCTCTGTGTTCCGCGATTTCCGTGCCAACCCCACCATCTCCATCAGCATGGCCTCGCCCGCATCCACCAGCTCTTCCAGCGTGATCCGGGCTGCGCCCTTGCGCCGCACCGCACCGCCGCGTGCGAGCAGGGGAATGTGGATGAAGGCCGCAAGCTGGGGCCCGCCGGCGCGCACATTCTCGATCGCGCGCCAGCTCAGATAGTTGCAAAGATAAGCGCCGGCATCGCGCGACGGACGCGCGTCGATACCGGTGAGGCGCGCGGCTCGCAGCAGCCGCGCCGTGTGCGGACCGAACGTCATCGCATCCGCATGAGCTGCGATGCCGCGCTTGCTCGATCGGGTGTTGGCGGCATCGGGCCAGAGCATGGTGACGGCGTTGCGCGCGCGGGTTTCGATGCGCAGGTAGGGCGTGCGTGCGGCGAGGCCGAACATCAACAGCGCATCCGGCTTCACTGTCGCGAGCACATCCGGCAATTGCCGGTCGACCGCGGCATAGGTGACCGGGAAGATGTGGCTGGAGAGCGCGACGTCATCGAGGGCCGGCCGGCGCAGTTGCGCGAGCCGCGCGACCAGCGGCTGGGTCGGGTTATAGGGCGCGCCGGGGAAAGGCCCGAACCCGGTGAGGAGAATGCGGAGCTTCTCGCTCATTTCAGCAACTCCAGGATCTGCTCGGCGGCGAGCGCCGGGGTGAGATGGCCGTCAGCGACTTCAGTCTCGATCTTCCGGACCTTGCTGCGAACCGAGGCCTCGCTGCGCAGCCGCGCCAGCATGCGCTGCTCCAGCATCGACCACATCCATTTCACCTGCTGCTCACGCCGCCGCGCGGCGAAGTCGCCCGATGCGTTCATCGCCTTGCGGTGATCGAGAACCTTCTGCCAGAGGTCGGCGATGCCGGTGCCGGCCAGCGCCGAATAGGTGACGACGGGCGGATGCCAATGCTCGGACCTCGGTGCCAAAATATGCAGCGCGCCGCGATAGTCGGCGGCGGTGATGTTGGCGCGCTTGAGATTGTCGCCGTCGGCCTTGTTGATGGCGATCATGTCGGCGAGCTCGACCAGGCCCTTCTTGATGCCCTGCAATTCGTCGCCGCCGCCCGGCAGCATCAATGCGAGGAAGAAATCCGTCATGTCGCAGACGGCTGTCTCGGACTGACCGATGCCGACGGTCTCGACCAGCACGACGTTGAAGCCGGCCGCCTCGCACAGCAGCATCGCCTCGCGCGTCTTGGCCGCGACGCCGCCGAGCGTGCCCGAGGACGGCGAGGGCCGGATGAAGGCATTGTCGGAGGCCGAAAGCCGCGCCATCCGCGTCTTGTCACCGAGGATCGAGCCGCCGCTGCGCGCCGAGGACGGGTCGACGGCGAGCACGGCGACCTTGTGACCCTGTTCGATCAGATGCGTGCCCAGCACGTCGATGGTGGTGGATTTACCGACGCCGGGCGACCCGGTGATGCCGACGCGAAACGCCTTGCCGGTGTCGGGCAGCAGCATCTGCACCAGCTCGCGCGCCAGCGCCTGATGGTCGCCGCGCCGGCTTTCCACCAGCGTGATCGCGCGAGCGAGGGCAGCGCGGCTACCGGCGCGCAGCTCTTTGGCGAGGGTAGTGATGTCCAGCGAGGCCTTCTTCTCAGTCATGCCCTGCTTTACAACGCCGAGGCCGGGCAGGCGAGGGCCGCTCGCTCGGAATCACCTGCTCGTCGCCGCCGCCGTCTGTGCCGGTTTCATCTTGCGCCAGACCCAGACCATTACCGGCCAGAGCAGGGCACCGATCGCCATCGCGGCGAGGATTGCGGCGACCGGGCGCTCGAAGAACGGCAGGATACTGCCGTCGGACTTGATCAGCGAGGTCACGAAGGCCTGCTCCACCATGGTGCCCATGACGATGCCGAGCACCATCGCGGCGACGGGATAGCCGTTCGCCTCCATGACGTAGCCGATGATGCCGAAGGCGGCGACCGTGACGACGCCGAACATGTTGTTGCCGATCGCGAACGAGCCGACCGCGCAGCACAGCATGATGACCGGCATGATCGCCGAGCGCGGCGCCAGCAGGATGTAGGCCGCGATCCGGATCATGGCGATGCCGAGCGGGATCATCATGATATTCGCGATAATGAACATCAGGTAGATCGCGTACATGCTCGACGCTTTTTCGGTAAACAGCGTCGGGCCTGGATTGAGTCCCTTCATGTAGAGCACGCCGATCGCAATCGCGGCGATGGTGTCGCCGGGAATGCCGAACAGCAGCGAGGGCACCCAGCCCGAGGCGATGCTGGCATTGTTGCTGGCGCCGGCCTCGACCAGGCCTTCGACGTGGCCGGTCCCGAATTTTTCCGGCTCCTTGGAGAAGCGCTTCGACATCGCATAGGAAACCCAGGCGGCCATGTCGGCGCCGGCACCCGGCAGAACGCCGATGATGATGCCAACGATGTTCCCGCGTGTCATCTGCCAATGATATTTCTTGGTCAGCTTCCACTGGCCGGCCATGATGCTTCCGAACTTGCGCCGCGGCAGCGGCGGGGGCTCGGGCGTCAGCATTGCGCGCATCACCTGCGCCACCGCGAACACGCCGACCAGCGCCGGGATCGGCTCGATGCCGCCAAAGAGATCGGTGAGGCCGAAGGTGAAGCGCGGCACGCCGCCGGGATTCTCGATGCCAATGCAGGACACGAGCAGGCCGAGGAACATGCCGGCGATCGCCTTCACCGGCGAGGAGCGCGCCACCAGGGTGGCGCACATCAGGCCGAGCAGCGCCAGCCAGAAATATTCGAAGGTCGAGAAGGAGAGCGCGACCTCGGCGAGCGGCGGCGCCAGGATCATCAGAGAAAGCACGCCGGCGATGCCGCCGACGGCAGAGAACCACACGCCGGCCCCGAGCGCGAGCTCGGCCTGGCCCTTGCGCGTCATCGCGTAAGCTTCATCCGCGTAGGCAGCGGAGGCGGGCGTGCCGGGGATGCGCAGCAATGCGCCCGGAATGTCGCCGGAGAAGATCGCCATCGAGGACGCCGCGACGATGGTCGCAATCGCCGCGATCGGCGAGAGATAGAAGGTGACGGGGACGAGCAGGGCGGTCGCCATCGTTGCCGAGAGGCCGGGCAGCGACCCGATCACGAGGCCGTACACGGAGGCCGCGAACATCGCGATGATGACCTCCCAGGTGGAGATCAGGGCGAATGCTTCAATCAGGGTCTTGAGCATGGGGAATTTACCAGGGCGTCGGCAGCAGGCCGGCAGGAAGCGGCACACGCAGCAACTTGCCGAAGATGAGGTGGATGGCGAACGGCGACAGCGCGGCAAGCGGCAGCGCCAGCTTCCACTTGGCCCCGAGCGCAGTCGAGGTGACGTAGACCATGAGCGCCGCGGTGATGATGAAGCCGAGCCGGTCGGCGGCGAGGACGTAGAACAGCAGCAGCGCCGGCGGCAGCAAGGCGCGCAGGCCGTAGAGCTTGCCCTGCGGTGGTGGAGCGGCCGCCGCCTGGCCGTCCTCCAGCGGGATCAGCTCTTCCTCCTCCTCGAAGGAGTGGCCTATTCCGAACACGATCGCGAGCCCGCACAGCGCGAGGCCGCTGCCGATCACCAGCGGAAACACGTTTGGCCCGACCGGCTGGCCGGGCACAGGCGGCAGGATATAGCCGCCATAGGCAGCCGCCGCGCCGAGCACGACGAGAAACGATCCCGTGACGGAGTCGGGAAGACGCATGGGAGCAATCCTACGAAAGAAGCGTTCCCTCTCCCCGCGCACGGGGAGAGGCGGTCAGAGCGCCGCAGTGTCTGGTCACGCCTTGCTGAGGCCGGCCGCCTTCATCGCTTCGCCCATCTGGGCGTCGCCCTTGTCCATGAAGCCTGCGAAGTGACCGGCATCGCCCCAGACGGTGCCGAAGCCGCGATTGGTCATGAAGTCCTTGAACTCGGCGGAGTCGTAGACCTTCTGCAGCGCAGCGGTGAGCTTGCTCGCGATCTCCGGCGGCAGGTTCTTCGGTCCGGCAATGCCGCGCCAGGCGCCGGTTGCGTAGTCGATGCCCATAGCTTCCTTCAGCGTCGGTACATCCTTGAAGACCGGGTTGCGCGCAGGCGCCATGATCGCGAGGCTCTTGGCTTTGCCCGCTTCGATGATGGCGCGCGCCTCCGGCACCGAGCACGTCGTGAGGTCAAGGCCGCCGGCGGCGAGATCCTGCATCGCGGGTGCCGCGCCGTTCGACGGCACCCAGGCGACCTGGTTGGCGGGCAGGCCCATCGCCTGCATCCAGCCGACCAGCGCCAGATGCCAGATGCCGCCCTGGCCGGTGCCGGACGCCTTGAACTTGCCGGGAGGCGCGGCCTTGATCGCCTCGGCGAGCTCCTTGACCGTCTTGTAGGGCGAGGAGGAGGAGACCTGGATGCCCGGGGGGTCCTCGTTCATCAGGGCCAGCGGCGTGTAGCTCTTCGGCGTCAGCTCGGTGAGGCCCTGCCAGTGCATCATGGAGATTTCGACGGTGAGCATGCCGATGGTGTAGCCGTCGGGCTGTGCGGTCGCGATCGCGCTGTGGCCGACCACCCCGGAGCCGCCGGTGCGATTGACGACGTTGAAGGGTTGGCCGAGATCCTTTTCCAGCAGCGCTGCGACAATGCGCGCCGTCGCATCGGTTCCGCCGCCGGCGCCCCAGGGCACGATCACGGTCACCGGCCGGGCCGGATAGGCTTGTGCGCGTGCGGGCTTGAAGCCGAAAGCGGCGGATGCGGCGACGGCGGCCGTCGAAGCCGCAAAGCTGCGGCGCGAAATCTTGGACATTGAATGCCTCCCAACGGCGCCCGTGATGTCGGGCGCTCTTGTCAATGGCGACATTCTAGTCGGCTTTGCAGGGGGGCCGCAAGGTAGCGCTACCAACGAGATCGACATGTTGTGTGGAAGTTGGATGCCCATCGGATGGGCAGTCGGAAATCGGGTGGGTTTTGCCCGCCCATTCGCCAACTTGGGCGCGCAACGAAAGCCAAAGGCAATCCCTCTATGACCAAAGCCTATTACAGCGCCGTGCTGGATCGTCCGCTGGACGAAGTCTGGTCGCTGATCCGCGACTTCAACAACTATCCCGCTTATATCGACGGCGTGAGCGAGAGCGTGATCGAAGACGACAGGCGAGGCGACGAAGTCGGCGCCATCAGGCGCTTCTGCTATCTCGGAAACTGGATCCGCCAGCGCCTGGTCGATCACTCGGACGAGCAGCGCACTCTCACCTATGCGGGTCTCGAAGCGCTGCCGTATCCACAGGATGATGGAAGCCGGACGCCGGCGCCGACGCGCTATCAAGGCACCATGCAATTGCGCCCGATCATCGAGGGCAACCGTACCCTCATCGAATGGGCGGTCATCCTCGATACCGAACCCGCAGATGCCGATCGCTGGCAGGCGCTATTCGCCTCCTGGATTCCCGACTGGACGAATTCACTCGCGCGGACGCTGGCGCGTTCCAGTTAGCGGCCGCTCACGGCTCCTGGGCGTCGCCCTTCGGCCTCGCGCCGCCGAAAATGCGGTTGCCTTCCGCGGTGAGATACGGCTTCAGCGTTTCCCACGGCACGAAGGCGACATACTCGCCCTCGGCATAGGGACCGACGGCGTAGGGCGGGTAGTGGAAGGTGAGGCCGGAGCTCTTGCCCGCTTCAGTCGATGGGGTGAGCGTCACCGCACCGATCTTGAGCAGGCTCGGTTTCAGCTCCTTGAACCATTCGTCCGTTGCAGTTTCGCCGGCGTCGCGCTTCTTTTTCTCGGTTTTGAGCGAGGTGATGATGGCCTTCATCATCGCCTTCATGGTCGCGCCGTTGTCGGCGGTCTCGGTGAAGAACGGGCGGATCGAGATGCGCTTGTTGTCGGCCTTGTCCCACAGGATCGTGTTCACGTCCGAGTTGGGATGCGCGCCGCGCGTGTTCATGTAGTCGTCGCGCAGGACGCTGACATAGCGGTCGGCGACGACAGAGCGGATCTCATATTTGCGCTCGAAATCCCAGCCGCCGTCCTTGAAGAACTGCGGGTCGGCCTTGCGCGCGGCGGCAGCCTCGGCGGAGTTCTTGTCGAGCCACTTCTTGCCCTCGGCCAGGCAATCCGCCGCCAGCGGTGCATCGGCCTTGATCCTATCGTCGAGGAAGACGCGCGCCTCGATGCTCTTGGTCTTGACGATGGCGTCGGGCTTTGAGTCGGCGGCATGGGTCGCACCCTGAAATGCGACGTAAGCCACAACCATGGCCAGCGCACGCACGAATGTTGGCGCGGAGAACATGACGCGTATCCTTTGTTATCCGGAGATCGGCGGCGGACTTACTCCGCCGCCTCGCTATGGCCGAGCCGCGCGTTCAGCTTGCGGATCAGCTCCTCGGCGGCTTCCGCGATCACGGTGCCCGGCGGGAATATCGCCTCGGCGCCTGCGGCATAGAGTGCGTCATAATCCTGCGGCGGCACCACGCCGCCGACGATGATCATGATGTCGTCGCGGCCCTGTTTTTTCAGCGCGGCCTTCAGCTCCGGCACGGCGGTGAGGTGGGCGGCGGCGAGGGAGGAGACGCCGAGAATGTGCACGTCGTTCTCGACCGCCTGTCGCGCGGCCTCGTCGGCGGTCGCAAACAGCGGTCCGATGTCGACGTCGAAGCCGATATCGGCGAACGCCGAGGCAATCACCTTCTGACCGCGGTCATGGCCGTCCTGGCCGATCTTGGCGACCAGGATGCGCGGGCGGCGGCCTTCTGCCTCTTCGAAGGTGTCGATCAGCGCCTGAACCTTCTCGACCTGGTTGCCCATGCTGGACGCCTCCCGCTTGTAGACGCCGGTGATGGATTTGATCTCGGCGCGGTGCCGGCCGAACACCTTCTCCATCGCGTCCGAAATCTCGCCGACGGTTGCCTTGGCCCGCGCCGCGTCGATCGCGAGCGCCAGCAGATTGCCGTTGCCTTCGCCGGCGGAACGCGTGATTGCTGCGAGCGCGGCATCGACGTCCTTTTGATTGCGCTCGCTCTTCAGCCGCGTCAGCTTGTCGATCTGCAGGCGCCGGACATTGGAGTTGTCGACCTTCAGGATGTCGATCGGCGCCTCATCGGTCGGCTTGTACTTGTTGACGCCAATCACCGCCTGCCTACCGGCGTCGATCCGCGCCTGCGTCTTGGCGGAAGCTTCCTCGATACGCAGCTTCGGCAGGCCGGCTTCGATCGCCTTCGCCATGCCGCCGAGCTCCTCGACCTCCTGTATGTGGCCCCACGCCTTGGCCGCAAGATCGCGCGTCAGGCGCTCGACGTAATACGAGCCGCCCCAGGGGTCGATGATCCGGGTGGTGCCGCTCTCCTGCTGCAGGAACAGCTGGGTGTTGCGGGCGATGCGCGCCGAGAAATCGGTCGGAAGCGCCAGCGCCTCGTCGAGCGCATTGGTGTGCAGCGACTGGGTGTGGCCTTGCGTCGCCGCCATCGCCTCGACCGTGGTCCGCATCACGTTGTTGAAGACGTCCTGCGCGGTCAGCGACCAGCCCGAGGTCTGGCTATGCGTGCGCAGCGACAGCGAGCGCGGGTCCTTCGGATTGAACGGCTTGAGCAGCTTCGCCCAGAGCAGGCGTGCGGCGCGCAGCTTGGCGACTTCCATGAAGAAGTTCATGCCGATCGCCCAGAAGAACGACAGCCGCGGCGCGAAACGATCGACATCGAGACCGGCGGCCAGGCCGGCGCGCAGATATTCGACGCCGTCGGCAAGCGTATAGGCGAGTTCGAGGTCCTGCGTCGCGCCGGCCTCTTGCATGTGATAGCCGGAGATGGAAATGGAGTTGTATTTCGGCATCCTCTGCGAGGTGTAGGCGAAGATGTCCGAGATGATTCGCATCGAGGGCGCGGGCGGATAGATATAGGTGTTGCGCACCATGAACTCTTTCAGGATGTCGTTCTGAATGGTGCCCGACAGCTTCTCCGGCGGTACGCCCTGTTCCTCGGCGGCCGCGACGTAGAGCGCGAGGATCGGCAGAACCGCGCCGTTCATGGTCATGGACACGCTCATCTGGTCGAGCGGAATCCCTGCGAACAGCGTGCGCATGTCGTAAATCGAATCGATGGCGACGCCGGCCATGCCGACGTCGCCGCCGACGCGAGGGTGGTCGGAGTCATAGCCGCGATGGGTCGCGAGGTCGAACGCGACCGAGAGGCCCTTCTGGCCGGCCGCCAGGTTGCGGCGGTAGAACGCGTTGGAATCCTCCGCCGTGGAGAATCCGGCATATTGCCGGACGGTCCAGGGCTGGTTGACATACATGGTCGGGTAGGGGCCGCGCAGGAACGGCGCGATGCCCGGATAAGTCTCCAAGAAATCGAGCCCGGCGAGATCAGCCTCGCCATAAGCGGGTTTCACGAGAATGCCCTCAGGCGTCAGCCACGGCTCGGCGCTGCCTGACAGTGAGGCGGTGGCGGCGCGCTCGAATTCGACATCGGCGAAATTGGGAATGCGGCTCATGGCTTCAACCATTTCCTCAATCATGATCCGGATGCTGATGGCTGACGATTGTCGCCATCTTCTCCGGTCCGTAATTCTGCTGCGTGGTCTGGCTTGGCAAATTGGCGATGCCGACCACCCAGCCGAGGCGAGATTCGGTGCCGAACTGGCGCGTCGGGATCACCCGGTCGGGGCGGTCGAAGGCGCCGGTCATGATCTCGATCCGGTCACCGTCGATGCGGCCGAAGCTCAGCGGCGTGCCGCAGGCCGCGCAAAAGCCGCGCTCGGCGATGGTGGAGGAGCGGAAGAACGACGGCTGCCCCTTTGTCCAGGCGAAGTCCGTCTTGTTGATGTCGGCAAAGGAGGCGAACGGCGCGCCGGCCGCCTTCTGGCACATCCGGCAATGACAGATCGAGACCCTGTTCGGCGCAGTCGTGACGCTAAAGCGCACCGCCCCGCATTGGCAGCCGCCGGTGAGAACGGGTTTGCTGGTGTCGGTCATGCCTGTTCCATCCGTCGATAGGCCTCTTGCAGCGTGGCAAGCGCATCGCCCCCGGCGAAGACAAAACCGGTGACGCCGGCCGCGCGCAGTGCCGCCTCGGCATCGGTCGGGCGGCCCGCCAAATAGATATGTCGCGCGCCCGCGGTTTGCAGCGCCTTGGCAGAAGCTTCGGCGTGCTCCGCATAGACCTTGTCGCTGGAACAGAGACAGGCCAGCCCTGCGCCGGAGGCCCTGAAGGCGGCAGCCAACTTGGCCGGATCGGCAAAGCCCTCGCTGTCGAGGGCCTCGATGCCGCCGGCCTCGAAGAAGCTTTTCGCAAACGTCGCACGCGCGGTGAAATCGGCGGGCGTGCCGAGATTGGCCAGGAACACCTTTGGCCGGGCGCCGCGCGTCTTCAGGGCCGCGTCGGATCTGTCGCGCAATGCCTCGAACGGCTCCGCAAGCCGGATCGGCGGCAGCGCATCGAACTTGTACTTCTGCTCTCCGTAAGGGGCGAGCGCGATCGGCTTCGCCGTCAGCACCGCCGTCTCTCGTTCATGCAGGTTCGGAAACTCGCTGGCGCCGGTCAGCACGTCGCGGCGTTTTGCGATGTTGGCCTCACGCGCTGTTCGCGCGGCCGCCACCTTGCTCTGGAACAGGCCCTGCTGAAGCGCGGCAAAGGCGCCGCCGGCCTTTTCGCTCTCCTGGAACAGCGCCCAGGCGGCGTCGCAAAGCTGCGCCGTCAGCGTCTCGATGCCGCCTGCGCCGGCCGCGGGATCAGAGACCTTGGCGAGGTTGCTTTCTTCCAGCAGCAGGAGTTGCGTGTTGCGTGCCACGCGCCGCGCGAATGGATCGGGCAGGCCGAGCGCCAGCGTATGCGGCAGCACGGTGATCGCGTTGGCGCCGGCAAGCCCGGCTGCAAACGTTGCGATCGTCGCCCGCAGCATGTTCACGTAAGGGTCGCGCTGCGTCAGCATGCGCCAGGCGGTATCGGCAGCGATGAACAATGGTTTGGGCGTCAGCCCGCACGCTGTTTCGATGCGCGCCCACAGCAACCGCAACGCGCGGAATTTGGCCATGCTCAGGAATTGGTCGGCGTCCGCGGCAAGCCGCGCATAGACCATGCCTTGCGCGTCTTCCAGCGTAATGCCGGCGCCTTCGATCGCGCGCAGATAAGCGACGCCGCAGGCGAGCACGAAGGCCAGCTCCTGCACCTCCGAGCCGCCGGCATCGTGGATGACACGTCCGTCGGTGGACGCGAACGGTCCCTTGAAGCCGAGCGCGGCGAGGCCCTTGACTGCTCCGGTGACGGCAGGGGCTATCTCCTCCCAGGTATAGGGACTGTGGCCCCACACCGCGGCCGCCGCGAGCGGATCGAGCCCGAAGCGGATGTTGCAGGCGGAGGGATCGAGGCCGTTGCTCTTCACGTATTCCGCGACATGGATCGCGGCCATTCGCGATTGCGGTCCGATGTCGAGCTCGATGCCGATGCCGGCGTCGAGATGGATGTCCTTCAGGACCTTTGCGACCGCCTCGGCCGAGGGTTCCAGGCCGAATCCGCGCGCACCATTGGCGCCGGCGAACACCAGCGCGAGCCCGGTCGCGCCGTTCTCCAGGTCCTGCAGCGCCTGCGCATTCGCGAGCGCCGCGTCGGGATGGTCGATCCGCTGCACGATCTGCCACGGCGCCGCAGCCGGCCGTCCCAACACGGGCGCGACGCCCCTGGCACGCGGATAGAGCGGTTCGATCTTGAGGCCGTCATAGGTCTTGCCGACCAGCTTCTCGAACGGCGCGCCCTTGAGCACGCCGTCGACCAGCTTGCGCCAGTCTTCGACGGTCGCTTGGGGAAAATCGGCCGCCAGCGGCAGGTCGTCAGTCACGGAGGTCATGCGGCCAAGGGCTCCCAAACGTATCGTTATTCGCGAGGCGAATTTGCCACGGCCGACCGTCCCTGCAAACGGTCGATTTTGGTTAACCGGTATCCGGAAGCCGCTCAATACCTTGTGTCGAGACGCTGGAAAGCCCGTCACGCACACGCATGCCCAAGATGACGCGGTCGGGCGCGATCTCGGCCAGCGGCACCAGCACGAAAGCGCGCTCGAACAGGCGTGGATGCGGCAAGGTCAGGTCCGGTTTCTGCAAGGAAATGTCGTCATAGGCGATCATGTCGAGATCAAGCGTGCGCGGGCCCCAGCGTCGTTCCTTGTTCCGGGTGCGGCCGAATTTCTGCTCGACCTTCTGCAGCACGAACAGGAGCGCGTGCGGATCGAGGTCGGTTTCGATCTCGACGCAGGCGTTGACGAAGGGGGCCTGCTCTTCGTCGCCCCAGGGCGGCGTGGCATAGTCCGCGGAGCGCGCAATCAGGGCGGCTTGCGCCATGCCGCAGACATGCGCGATCGCCTTGGCGAAGGTCGCGCGGACATCGCCGACATTGCCGCCGAGCGCGATCAGCACGCTTGCCATCTTATGGATGCCGCGAGCGGGTCAGCATGACGCCGACATCGTCGAAGATCGCGGCGATCGGCGCATGCGGCTTGTGCACGGTGATCTTCACGGCGCGGATGCGCGGGAAGTTCGACAGGATGGCGTCGGCCACCGCACCGGCCGCGCGCTCCAAAAGCTTGTAATTGGTGTTCTTGAACGCCGACGTGGTCGTCGCGACCACGTCGGCGTAGGATACGGTGTCGACGAGCCGGTCGCTGCGCGAGGGCTCCGACAAATCGGTGTAGAGCTCGAGATCGATGACGAAGCGCTGGCCGACTTCGGTCTCGTGATCCATCACGCCGTGGCGGGCATGGATCGACAGGCCGGTGACGAAGATCGTATCGGTCATTGCTTGCCCTCGATTGCGTTCGCCACGAGCAGCGCCTGCAAGGTCTCGGCGACGTCATGGGTGCGTATGATCTTTGCGCCGCGCTGCGCAGCGATCAGATGCGCCGCGATCGAGCCGGCGAGCCGCTCCTTCGGCTCGGACGGCGAGACCGAGGCGATGAAGCGTTTACGCGAGGCACCAACCAGAATCGGCAGGCCGAACATCTCGAATTCGCGCAACCGCGCCAGCGCGGTCAGGCTCTGTTCGGCGGTCTTGCCGAAGCCGATGCCGGGATCGAGCACGATTTTGTCGCGCGCAATGCCGGCCTTTGCCGCGATGTCCAGCGAACGCAAGAAGAAAGTCTTCATGTCCGTGATGATGTCGATGGCGGGATCGGCGTCGTCGCGGTTGTGCATGACGATGACGGGGACGCCTCTGGCAGCCACCAGCGGCGCCATCGCGGCGTCGCGTTGCAGGCCCCAGACGTCGTTGGCGATCACCGCGCCCTGGTCGAGCGCGTAGGCCACCACCTCCGCCTTCATGCTGTCGATCGAAACAGGCACGCCGAGCGCCACGACGCCTGACAGCACCGGCTTGAGCCGGGCCAGCTCGTCGTCCGCCGTGATCGCCTTCGCGCCCTTGTAGGGCCGGGTGGATTCGGCGCCGATATCGATGATGTCGACGCCAGCGGCAATCATCGCCTGCGCCCGTGCCAGCGCCTGCTGGGGCGCGATAAACTCGCCGCCGTCGGAGAAGGAGTCCGGGGTGATGTTGAGCACGCCCATCACCGCCGGGATCGGTCGTTCCAGCAATGTCCGCAGCACATCAGGCCCGGCCGAGCCGGCCGGCGGGACGGATGGGGAGGGCGAGGCATTCATGGCGCCCGCTTTAGCGGGCGGGGAGGGGGAGTCAAGACCAACACCCACGCTGTCATTGCCCGCGAAGGCGGGCAATCAAGCATTCCGAGGCCGTGCGGTGATACGGAGGAGACCCGGCGTATTGGATACCCTGCCTTTGCGGGGTAGGACAACGAAAGCCAACGCGGCAGGTCGTAAGCCGAAGGAGACGCCCTAATACGTGATCTTCGGCTGCAGCTTCTTCGCCTTGGCGATGATGTCGCCGACCGATTTCTCTGTGGGCAGGATGCGCAGCAGCTTCTTCTTCTCGTTGGCGTCGCGCATGCTTTGGGCGAGCCTTGCCGGATTTCGATAGGCGAGCTCGCGCACGGTGGTGACGCCGGCGGCGCGGACCAAATTGACCTTGGCGCGGCCCATACCGGGGATGCGCATGTAGTCGGAGACGTTGGCCCATTCCAGCAGCAGCTGCTCGCTGATGCCGGTCTTGGCGGACAGCGCCTTGCGGCCCTTCACCGTGCCGGCCGCTTCGAGCAGCGCGTCGGTGGTGCGGATACCCTGCGCCTTCAGCTTGTTGGCGGCAAAGACTGACAGGCCTTCAATCTCGGAGATCGGATATGTCATGATACTCGATATGAAATGCGGCAGCTTCAGGCGAACTGGCTGAGGCCCGGCGTCCCCGCGACGATCTTGCCCATCTGATCCGCTCCGATTTTGTCTCGGCCATAGCGGAAAAGTTCACGGGCGACGTTTTGAATCTCCGACATGCCAAGTCCGAGACCCATCAGGCGCGTGCCGACGGCCATCAGGCCGCCGCCCATCAGCCGCGACAGTCCGCCGCCGCTCCTGGATGCCTCGATCGCGGCTTCCGCTCCGGGAATCTGATCGATCAGGGCCTGCACGCTGTCGGAAGGACCCTCGTTACGGAGGAAGCCCAGAATAATGCCGACGGACTTTTCAGCCACAGCATTATCTATGCTGGCGTTTGTCGCCAGCCGCCCGATCAGTTCGTCCATAAGGCCCGCCCCTCAGCCGGTTTGCTTGCCGGAGTATTTCTTTCAAAAATGATCTTGAGCCGGTGTGATGTGAAATTCAAGCGATGAACGCACGCGTCGCCGCGATTCATCTTCGAACGCGCGAAAAGTGTTGCAGCGGTGCAAGAGCGGAGATCGAATCGGCGAAAAATTGCCGCGTTGCGAACACCTCGTTCCTACTTTCGGCTGATGTCGTCCATCCGTATCCGACAAGTTCGCATGTTCGGGCCCGTTGAACCGTTTCAATCGGCGCTTAACATGCGTTAAGCTCCGGAACTGGTGGATGAGTTTCGATACGCGAAATCGGCAGAGAGATCAGAGAGAATAATGACCGCACAGGACAGCAAGCTCGGCGATACCGACGAGAAGATTTTCGTCGGCAAGGGTGACGAGCAGGCTTGGCTGACGCTGGCGCTCGCCAATCGCCACGGCCTCGTCACGGGTGCAACCGGAACCGGCAAGACCGTGTCGCTGCAAGTGATGGCGGAAGGATTTGCGCGCGCCGGTGTTCCGGTCTTCGCGGCCGACATCAAGGGCGACCTCTCTGGCATCGCCGAGGTTGGCGAAGCCAAAGACTTCATCGTCAAGCGCGCCTCAGCAATGGGGCTGAATTTCCAGCCCGACCAGTTCTCGACGGTGTTCTGGGATGTGTTCGGCGAGCAGGGCCATCCGGTGCGCGCGACCGTCACGGAGATGGGCCCGCTTCTGCTCGCGCGCATGCTCGACCTCAACGACGTGCAGGAAGGCGTGCTCAACGTCGCCTTCCGCGTCGCCGACGACAACGGCCTGACCCTGATCGACATGAAGGATCTGCGCGCACTGCTCGACGCCATCGTGCCCGACAGCGGTAAGAAGGCGGCGGACGCGACGGAGGATCCGCTGGCGGCCATCCGCAAGGCTGCGCAGGGTTTCGGCAACGTCACCAAGGCCACCGTCGGCACCATCCAGCGCCAGCTTTTGGTGCTGGAGAACCAGGGCGGTACCAAATTCTTCGGCGAGCCCGCGCTGACGCTGAAGGACTTCATGAAGACCGATCGCGACGGCCGCGGCATGGTCAATATCCTGGTCGCCGACAAGCTGCTGCAGAACCCCAGGCTTTATGCGACATTCCTGCTGTGGATGTTGTCGGAGCTGTTCGAGGAGCTGCCCGAGGCCGGCGACCTGCCCAAGCCCAAGCTCGTGTTCTTTTTCGACGAAGCGCATCTGTTGTTCAACGACGCGCCGAAGGCGCTGATGGACAAGATCGAGCAGGTCGTGCGCCTGATCCGCTCTAAGGGCGTCGGCATCTATTTCGTGACGCAGAATCCGATCGACGTGCCGGATCGCGTTCTCGGACAGCTCGGCAACCGGGTGCAGCACGCGTTGCGCGCCTTCACCCCGCGTGACCAGAAGGCGGTCGCCGCTGCGGCCCAGACCTTCCGGCCCAACCCGAAGCTCGACACCGCCAAGGTGATCATGGAGCTCGGCAAGGGCGAGGCGCTGGTGTCCTTCCTCGAGGGCAACGGTACGCCGGCGATGGTCGAGCGGGTGATGATCCGGCCGCCCTCGGCCCGCATCGGGCCGATCACGCCGGACGAGCGCAAGGCGATCATGGCCGCAAGCCCGGTGAAGGGCAAATACGACACCGCAGTCGACGAGGAGTCCGCCTACGAGATGATCCAGAAGCGCATCGCCGGCACGGCCGCGACCGCGGACGGCCAGGCGGGCGGAAATGGCGGCGGCCTTCTCGGCCAGATCGGATCGATCGTCGGCACCATCTTCGGCACCAACGTCAAGCGCGGTCGCCTGTCGACCGGTCAGGTCATCGCGCGTGACGTGACGCGATCGGTCACCAACCAGGTGATCGGCGGGATGGCCGCCAATATCGGCAAGTCGGTCGGCGGCCAGCTCGGTGGCTCGATCGGCCGCACGCTGGTCCGCGGCGCGCTGGGCGGATTGCTGCGGCGCTAGGCAGTTTAAGACGTCGTCTCAGGCAATCCGCTTCCGGCTGGTGCGTCGACCTCGCTTCCCTCGCGGGGACTTCGACCACCACCGGTACAATTTCAGGTGAGGGGCTCTCCAAGCCTGCGCCGGTCTGCTACGCCCTGTTCGCCGCCGCACAGGACCATTCAGTGACCCCGCCCGCCCCGTTAGCCAAGCCCGACGCGCCCAGACATCCGTCGCTGCGCGCGCCGCTGGACCTGCTGTTTCTGTTCTGCTGCGTCCTGCTCACCGCCGACGTGCTCGTCCCTGAAGTCTTCGGCAGCGGCAAGACCAAGGATTACCCGCTGTGGTTCTGGGCCGGGCAGCAGGTCTTGCAGGGCGCGCCGCTTTATCCCGCCACGGCTGTCGAGTATTTCGAGTTCATCTATCCGCCGCTCCCGGCGATCATGCTGGCGATTCCGAGCTGGTTCGGCAAACTTCCGCTCTACATCGTCCTGTCGATCCTCAACGCCGTGGCCTGGTGGTACACCGGGACGCTCTCGCAGGTCATGACCGGCTCGGGCCGCAGGCCCGGCCGCTGGCTGGAGGCGCTGCCCGCCGTCATCACCGTGCCCTTCGTGTTCGATATGTTCGACCTCGGCCAGCCGAACCTCGGCCTGCTGGCCATGATGCTCTACGGTTTCTGGAGCTTGCGGCATGAGCGTCCCTGGCTTGCAGGCTTCATGTTCGCGCTCGCCGCTGCCATCAAGGTGTTTCCCGTCGCGGTCCTACCTTACCTGGTCTGGCGGCGGAAATGGGCGGCGGCCGCTGCTACGATCGCCTTTGCAGGCATCCTGCTCTATGTCTTGCCGGCGCCCATCCGCGGCTTCGAGCGCAACGCGGCCGAGCTTAAGGTCTGGTATCAAGGCATGGTCGGAACGAGCTCGGAAAAAGGCTTCGGCCAACGTGACGAGCAGAACTGGTCGTGGGTCAACCAGTCCCTGATCGCCGTCACGCACCGCCTGGTTCGCCCGATCAACTACAATCAGGACGATCCCAAGCAGCCGCCGCGTACGATGAACATCATCGATGTCGACTACAGGACGGCGAACTGGATCGTGCTGGGACTGTCGGCATTGCTCGGGCTCGGCTTCCTCGCGGTCATGCCGCGGCAAGCGCGGCGAACGGCGCGTTCGGACGCCGAGGAGCTCGCCATCCTGTTCTGCCTGATCACGGTGGCCTCGCCTCTGGCGCGGCAATATTACTTCATGTGGCTGTTCTTCCCGATAACTGTGCTGATGCATCGCGCAGCCTTCGATGAACGTGCGAAGGTGCGCCTTGTAACATGGCTCGCCCTTGGCGCGAGCGTCCTGATCTTGCTGTTGGCGCTGCCGTGGTTTCCCCATGTCCTCCAAGCCTGGGGAAATAATCTCCTGGCAACGGCGGTTCTTGCAGGTACCCTCGCATGGCACATCCGGCATCCGCCCGTTGCCGCTGGCTCCGAGCCTGCGACGGCGCTAAAACCCGGTATCTCGTGAGACTCGAACGTCAGGAATCCGACCATGGCCAACGCGCAGCTTCAATCCGTGCTCGATCACATCGACGGGGATTTCGACAACAGCCTGGAGCGCCTGTTCGCGCTGTTGCGGATCAAGTCGATCTCCGCCGATCCGGCCTTCGCCGGGGATTGCAAGGCTGCGGCCGAGCATCTCGCCAAGGACATCGCGAGCCTCGGCGCCGCCACTGAAGTGAGGGCCACGGCCGGGCATCCCGCCATCGTCGGCAGGACCGGGGCCGGCGGACGGCCGCATGTGATTTTTTACGGCCATTACGACGTGCAGCCGGTCGATCCGCTCGATCTCTGGCACCGTCCGCCGTTCGAGCCCGTGGTGACGGACCATGCCGATGGCCGCAAGATCATCGTCGCGCGCGGCGCCGAGGACGACAAGGGGCAGGTGATGACCTTCGTCGAGGCCTGCCGCGCGTGGAAGAAGGTGACGGGCTCGCTGCCGATCGACGTGACTTTCCTGATCGAAGGCGAGGAAGAAGTCGGCTCGAAGAACTTCGTGCCTTTCATCGAGGCCAACAAGGACGAATTCAAAGCCGACTACGTGCTGGTCTGCGACACCGGCATGTGGGACCGCAACACGCCGGCGATCACGACCTCGCTGCGCGGCCTGCTCTATGAAGAGCTGAAGATAACCGCCGCCAATCGCGACCTGCATTCCGGCGTGTTCGGCGGCAGCGCCATGAACCCGATCCGGGTGCTGACCAAAATTCTGGGCGGCCTGTTCGATGACGACAACCGCATCACCATCCCGGGCTTCTATGACGGCGTGAAGGATCTGCCGCCCGACATCCTTGAGCAGTGGAAGAAGCTCAACCTGACGCCGGAAATGTTTTTGAAGCCGATCGGTCTGTCGATCCCGGCCGGCGAGAAGGGTCGGCTCCTGATCGAGCAGGCCTCGTCGCGTCCGACCTGCGACGTCAACGGCATCTGGGGCGGCTATATCGGCGAGGGCTCCAAGACGGTGATCCCGTCGCATGCGTCGGCCAAGGTCTCGTTCCGCCTGGTCGAGGGGCAGGATCCCCAGAAGATCCGCAAGGCCTTCCGTGACTACGTGACGGCGCGCATTCCCGGCGATTGCAAGGTCGAGTTCGGCGACCATTCCGCCGCGCCCGCGGTCGCACTCGACTGGAACATGAAGCCGCTTGCCGCCGCCAGCAAGGCGCTGACGGAGGAATGGGGCAAGGAGACCGTGCTGATGGGCTCCGGCGCGTCGATCCCGATCGTCGCCGACTTCAAGCGCACGCTCGGCCTCGACTCCCTGCTGGTCGGCTTCGGCCTCGACGACGACAACATCCACTCGCCGAACGAGAAATACGACCTCCGCAGCTTTCAGAAGGGCATTCGTTCGTGGGCGCGAATTCTCGCTGCGCTGGCGGAAGTGAAGTAGGGCGAAAATTCTATCCTCGTCATTGCGAGCGCAGCGAAGCAATCCAGAATCCCTCCGCCCGGCCGGTTTGAATTGCTTCGTCACAAGAGCTCCGCAATGACGAGCAGAGAAGGCGCCCCAAAACAAAAACGCCGCCCGGAATTGGGCGGCGTTTCATTCCAAGACGTGCAGAGGGTGTTGAAACTACCCTACACCAAACCCCGAAAATTTCAAGACCGGTAGCCCGGAAGCTCGCGGTCCAGCTTGCGGAGCAGCGGCGGCCACACGAGCTTGGTCGCGCGCAGCTCGGCGCGGTCGCGGTTGGCGAGCAGTTCGGTGTTCTTCTCGATCGCAATCTCCTCGACCGGGTAGATCGGCGTACCCAGCGCGCGCGTGCGCACCTGCATCGAGCAGGCCCGCTCGAGGTGATACATGCGCTCGAAGGCGGAGGCGACCGAGCGGCCGACCGTGAGCGTGCCGTGATTGCGCAGCAGCATGTGATTGTGGTCGCCGAGATCCTTCTGCAGCCGGGGCCGCTCGTCGTGGTCGAGCGCGATGCCTTCATAGTCGTGATAGGCCAGATCGTGGGTGACGAGCTGCGCGGTCTGGTTCAGCGGCAGCAGGCCTTCCGCGCTGCTCGACACTGCGGTGCCGTCGAGGGTGTGGAGATGCAGCACGCAGATCGCGTCCTCGCGCACCTCGTGGATCGCCGAATGGATGGTGAAGCCCGCCGGGTTGATGCTGTACTCGCTCTCGGAGAGCTGGTTGCCGTGCAGATCGACCTTGACGAGGCTCGAGGCCGTGATCTCGTCGAACATCAGCCCGTAGGGGTTGATCAGGAAGTGATGATCGGGGCCGGGCACGCGCGCGGAGATGTGGGTGTCGACCAGATCGTCCCAACCGTACAGCGCGACCAGGCGATAACAGGCGGCGAGATCGACCCGCTGTTGCCACTCGGCCTCCGTCATATCAGACGGCACTTCCTTCAGGCGCGCTTCCGCTGGCGACATGGCTGGTCTCTCCGAACATCGTTGTTGCGGGGAGGGAGCGTAGACTTGGTGGAAGCTGGCAGCAAGGCGTGCGGAGCGTGGCTGTCGCGCGTAGTCCGCATGAGCGAAGCGACATGCGGGACCGCTGTGAGAGCGAGCCCGGATATCGCTTCGCTCATCAGGACCACGGTTTCGGAGAAATCTGTTACGGCGCCGGGATCGACAGCAGGCTGGAAATGCTGCGGCCGCGGATGTCGTAGACGCGGGCGAACACAACGTCGTCGCGCTTGATCTCGACCATCACGGGCGCGGTGAGGCCCTTGCAATAGAACTCGCCGAGCGTCATCGCAAAATCGGCCGCGTTGGAATCCCAGCCGATGGTGAAGTCGGGCCCGAGCGCGACCTGCGCGGGGCGCTGCGGACCGCAGACTGCGACCTTCCATTTGCGGCCCGCCGGCGGCACTTCCTGGCGCTCCACAAGTTGCTCGCGCAATTCGTCGGAGGCCTGCTTCAGCGCAAGGCCCCAGTAATCCAGCATGAAGCGGTCGTCGGCGCCCCGCACGGTGCCGGCGATGTGGTTGAAATGCGTGTACTGATAGGGATGCAGCCGGATCATCTCGGCAAGCGAGAGCGCGAGGCCGAAGCAGAAGGTCGCGAGCACCACCGGCTGCCAGGTGCGGTGATTGGCACGCAGGCGCTCCATCACCCAGGCCAATGCAACGCCGCCGAGCACCGCCATCGGCGGAATCACGAACACGAAATGGCGGATGCCGTTATACAGCGCCGGCCGCTTCACCATTGCGATCGCGAGCGGCAGGGTCGCAGCCAGCGTCAGCATCAGCATGACGGTCTTGCGGCGCGCCGGAACCTCGCGGCGCGGCAGCATGGCAAAGGTGCTGAACACGGCGCCGCCCATCAGCACCAGCATCACCTCGGGCAGCTGCAGCGCGAACAGCGTCGGCAGATAGGACCAGGGCATGTCCGGCACGGACACGATCGCGCCGTCGAACATCTCCTTCCAGGGCTTCTCGAAGAAATGCGAGAAGTAGGTCAGCGCCTCGAAGGGATTGCCGGGTTCCATGATCGACCACGGCCAGATCAGGCCCATCACGAGATAGCCGAACGCAAGGCCGGGCAAAAGCACATAGACGACATGGGCGAAGCGCCTGATCGACTCGCGCAGGCCCTCGCTGCGCAGTTCTTCCAGGAAAAGCGGGATGAAGCCGAACATGGCGTAGACCAGCGCGAGCCCGCCCAGAATGCGGCAGCCGATTGAAAGGCCGGCGCCCAGGCCGACGATCAGGATCGTGCGCGGCGAGGGCTTGGGATATTCCTCGGCGAGCCGGACCAGGCCCAGCATCAGGATGATCATGGCCACCGCGAAGGGCGCATCCTTCGGGTTCATGAACATGTGGCCGTAGAAGATCGGGCACAGCGCGAGCAGCAGGAGTGCAGCAAGACCGGCAAGGGGGCCGCCGATACGGCGGGCGAGCCGCCAGGTCACCGCAAGCCCGATCACGCCGACGATCGCACCGAGCAGACGTCGCGTCTCGAACAGCTCGAGCGGAATGATCTTGTGCAGGAGGGCCGCGACCATGTCGAAGCCGCCGCCATACATGTAGAGATTGGCGAAGGAGAGTGCGGCGGTGTCCTTGAAGCCGGAACCGAACATGCGCAGCAGCAGATCGGCATATTCGGCGTGGGTGTAGTCGTCCCAGCCGAGGCCGTAGTCGCGGAAGGTCAGGCCTGCCACGACGGTCACCGCCGCCAGCACCAGCATGGCGAGATCGTCGCAGGTCCGCTCGACCGAGCGCCGTTGAGGCGTGTCGATCGCCGAAGTCGTGATGGATGTCATGGCTATCGGTGCCCCGGAATCCCCTCTTGGCCCGGCTGGTGCGCGCGGGCCTGCTCCCCGGACTCCCTATAGCGCAGTTCCATTACCAAGTAATTGGGCATTATGGCTAAATTCCTGATGCGACGCAGCAATTCCGGATATCGGCAGCAGCCTAGCAGTAGCGAGCCGTAGCTGAAGGGAATGTGAATAAGTCCCTGATTTCCTTCCCTTTAGGAACGCCGCTTGCAATTCGCCGTTGGCGTGGAACATCGTATGACGGTATCGTGCATGACGGGTCGCGGGTGGATGTGCGGCCGGGGGTGAGTTCGATGACCTTGGCATTGTTGATCGCGGGGATTTTCGCCGTCGTGGCGGGCCTCCTTTCGATCCTGTTCGGCTTCTCCGTCAGGGAGTTCAGCCTCGGCAGCCCCCTCATAGTCTCGGGCACGATCGCAGTCTGCTCCGGGATGTTACTGGCCGGCCTCTATGTCGTGGCCGTGGAGCTGCAGGGTATCGCGCGTCGGCTCGCCGGTGCGCCGTCGGAGGTTCGTGTCAGGCCCGTGCTGCCGGGCCTCGCCGTATCGGGTGCTGACGGGCCCGAGCCGATGCCTGCCGCGGCCGCAAGGATTGAGGGGAGGGTCGAGCCGCCACCGCCGCCGACCCCCGCCGCGGGCGCGCCGCCATGGCAGAGCGAAGCTGCCGCGCGCGAGCGTCCGCGTGTCGAGCCGCCGCCGGAGCTTGAAGCCCCGACGCCGCCCGCGCCTCCGGAAGCCCCGCGTCGCCGCAACCTGATGTTCGCCTCCACCTCACGCAAGGAGCGCGAGCGCGCGGAGGCGAAGACCACCGACGGAGCGCCGCCGCCACATCCGGAGCCCGGCGAGGCCGCGGATATGCCGCCGGCAAGCTTCGACGATGCCTGGCCGAAGCCGGACCGCATGCGGCCGCCGGAGCCGCCGGCCGCGGCGCGACGGCCCCCGCCGCGTTCGCCCTCGACCTTTGCGGAGACCGCTCCGCCTGCACCCGAACCGCCGCCGCCACCTGTCGAGCAGCCGCCCGTCACCGTGCTCAAATCCGGAATTGTCGACGGCATGGCCTATTCGCTCTACTCCGACGGCTCGATCGAAGCGCAGATGCCGGAGGGCATGATGCGCTTTGCCTCGATCGACGAGCTGCGCTCCCATCTCGACCAGCGGTCCTGAGCTCCGCCGCGCGGCAGTCAGCGTCGCCGTCGCACCGTCAATCCCTTGTTTCAGTCCAACGTGTTGTTGACAGGGAATAGTTCGCGTCGTCTATCCCGTGAGGCGCAAGTGCAGAGAGGGCGGGCTCATGTCGGATGCCGGGGCTAAGAATTTCATCGAGCTGACGGCGAGCATCGTGTCGGCCTATCTGAGCAACAATCCGACCCCCGCCGCGGAAATCCCGAACTTGATCAGCCAGGTGCACGGCGCCCTGGTGCGGGTGTCGTCAGGCCGCACCGAGACCGCGCCGCTCGAGCCGGCCAAGCCGGCAGTGTCGCTGAAGAAGTCCATCGCGCCCGATTATCTGGTCTGTCTGGAAGACGGCAAGCGCTTCAAGTCGCTGAAGCGCCATCTGCGCACCCAGTACAACATGACGCCGGAGCAATACCGCGAGAAATGGGGCCTGCCGGCCGACTATCCCATGGTCGCGCCGAACTATGCGGTGGCGCGCTCGCAACTGGCCAAGCAGATGGGCCTCGGACAGCAGCAGCGGAAGCGGAAGTAGTCGGGGCCGCTGATCTCGTAGGGGCCAAAGGCGCCTTGCACCGTGCCGACCAGCTATCGTCGATCACACTGAAATTGGTGGGCGCGCTTCCGCCTTCGCTCTTCGAGCTAGGGTGGGCAAGTCCCTTTGCCCACGCTAGGAAGTTTCCTTACGACGCCTCCGCCAGCGCCTCTCTCGCATCGGTCTTGATGCGCTCGACCATCGAGCGCAGGCCGTTGGAGCGCTGCGGCGTCAGATGATCGCCAAAGCCGAACTCGTTGAACACCGCGATTGCGTCGGTATCGAGGATCTCCCGCGGCGTGCGTCCCGAATAGAGCGAGAGCACGATGGCGACCAGCCCGCGCACGATATGCGCGTCGCTGTCGCCGCGATATTTCAGGATGGGGGCGCCACCATCGCGGTCGACCAGCTTCTGGAGCCAGACCTGGCTGACGCAGCCGTTGACCTTGTTGGCGGCAGAATGCTCGGCCTCCGGCATCGGTTCCAGGGTGCGGCCGAGTTCGATGACGTACCGGTAGCGGTCGTCCCACTCGTCCAGAAGCTCGAAATTGTCCCTGATTTCGTCGATCGTCGTCATGCTGGCCCGTGTTCCCGTTGGGGCCAATATAAGGAAGCGAGGAGGTGAAATCGATAGGGTTTGGACGCTAATTCGCAGCCGAAGGGCCGCGCCATTCCAGCGCGAGGTCGTCCTGGCTCAGGGTGTCGTGCGGCGCTTCGCTCGAGACGGTATCGCCTTCGCCGGCCATCGCGATCGAGCCGGTATGGTCGGGCGCCTTCTTGTCGTTCTTCTCGTTCTTGTCGTTGCTGATGTGCTCCTTCTTGTCATTGATGATCTGGTAGATCTTGCGCGCGCCATCCTGGGCGCGTTGGCCGATGATGGTGGCGGCCTGTCCGCCGACCTCGCAGGCCGCCGGCTGGCGCTTGCAGAACTGGGTCATGTCGGAGACGGCCGCGGTCGCAGCCTGAACCGCGTCGGCGGCGCCGATCTGGGGCAGCTTCTCCGATTCGGGCGTCTTGTCCCTGGGCAGGAGCACCAGCACCAGCCCGAGCCAGAATGTGATGCGGAGCAGAAAGCGCATCTTGTCGACCTGTACGTTAGATCCCGTTCGCGGCGATGGTCCGCGCGCGCTTCGACCTAGCAACTCTCGATAAATCGCAAGTGATTGCCTTGAGCTTAATTCGCGGAAAATTTACGGAGAATTCTTCGAGATCGAAGGTGTCGTAAATTTTCGATTGACGCCGGCGCCCGGGATTTGGCCGGCACACATGTCCACCAATTCGAAACCATGCCTGGATGCGCGAAACCCTGTGTTCACCATCCTCGCCGAAGACGTCGCCAAATCGTCTAAAAGGCCCCGCGATGTCCCGGCGTCCGGTCTCGCACCGGGGAGCCTTAGCACTCGTTTAAGGTCGCTCTGACACGGTAGCTCAACGATAAGGAGGCGTTGCGGCACGTCTTCAAAGACGAGTGAGCCGAAGCGCGAGACCCGTGACAGTTTTGAGTATCATCCGCGATTGTCTCGATGCCCTGCTGCATCCCTCCGCGCGTTCCGATGCGCTGATGCGGGCGCGTCATCGTGCCTTCATGGCTCCGCGGCTGCTCGGCAGCTTGGCCGCCTTTGCCGCATTCCCGGTTTATCTCGCCATGCGTGGTGCGCCGAGCGCGGTCGAGGTCGCTGCATTCGCGTGGCTGATCGCGCCGATCCTGCTGTCCTGGTTCCTGTCGCGTACCGGCCGCTATGAAGGCGCGCATGTGCTGTCGTCGCTGGCGCTCACCGGCCTGATCGTGGCGGTCGCGGGCAGCACGGGTGGCATCGAATCATTCGCCGCGGTCTGGCTGGTCGTGGTTCCCCTCGAAGCAGCGCTGTCGGCCTCGCGCCGCGTCGCGGCCTTCGCATCCTTGCTGGCGCTGTCCTGTGCGGGACTCCTGATCCTCGCCGGCCAGCTCGGCTGGCTGCCGGTTGCAGACACAAGCACGGCGGAACGCGGCGTGTTGATGGCGTGCGGTATCATCTCGGCGACGCTCTATGCCGCCGGCCTTGCGTTCGGCGCTGAATCGCTCGCGCGTACCAGCGTTGCTTTGCTGTCGCGCGAGGAGGAGCGCTATCGCCTGCTCGCCCGCAACATGAGCGACGTCGTCTCGCGGCACCGGCGCAACGGTGCGGTGCAGTTCATCTCGCCGGCGGCCGAGGCGATGCTCGGCATGCCGGTGGCGCAATTGCTGGGGCATGGCCTGTTCGACCGCGTCCATGTCGCAGATCGCCCGGCCTATCTCACTGCGCTCTCCGATGCCGCGCGCGGCGACGTCCGCAGCATCGAGTTCCGGCTGCGGCGTGAGCCCGACGGTTCAGAGCGCGGCCAGGTCGACTTCATCTGGGTCGAGATGCGCTGCCGCCCGCTCGACCAGTATATCGCCCCAAATTCCCAAGATGACGTCTCGCGCGAGACCGAGATCGTCGCCGTGATGCGCGACGTCACCGAGCACAAGCTGTCTGAGCAGGCGCTGGATCAGGCGCGCAGCGCCGCGGAAGCGGCCGATGCCGCCAAGACGCGCTTTCTCGCCACCATGAGCCACGAGCTGCGCACGCCGCTGAACGCCATCATAGGCTTCTCCGAGATGATCGCGCAGGAGCAGACCCTGATGCTGGGTGCGGCCCAGCGCCGGGAATATGCCCAGCTCATCAACGATTCCGGTCAGCATCTGCTATCGGTCGTCAACGGCATCCTGGACATGTCGAAGATGGAGTCCGGCAATTTCGAGATCGCGTCCGAGCCGTTCGCGCCGCGTGCATCGCTGCTGCATTGCTGCAACCTGCTGGCGCTGAAGGCGCGGGAGAACGGTATCGACCTCATCACCGACGCGCCGCAGGATCTGCCGCTCATGACCGGCGATCCCAGGGCGTTCAAGCAGATCGTGCTCAATCTCGTCGCCAACGCCATCAAGTTCACCGAGCGCGGCGGTCAGGTCTCGGTGACCGCTTCGGTGTCGGGTTCGCAACTGATGCTGCGCATCGGCGACACCGGCGTGGGCATCGCGGCCGACGATCTCCAGCGCATCGGCGCACCGTTTTTCCAGGCGGGCAAGACCTATCAGCGCCGTCACGAAGGAACCGGCCTCGGACTTTCGATCGTCAAGAGCCTCGTCGCGTTGCATCTCGGCGAATTGACGGTACAAAGCAGGTTGGGAGAGGGCACTGTCGTCACCGTCAGGCTGCCGCTCGTCTACACGCCGCCGCAAGTCAAGCCGGTCGAGAGCAAGGTCGCGACGCTGGCGCCGGTGCTGCGCCACGACCTTCAAGACCAAGCTCACGACCAGTCTCAGGATCAACCCGCTCTGGTGAAGAAAAGTGCCTAGGAAGTCTGCCAAGGACGAAGCCGCTCCGCGCCGCCGTGGCGCCAAGGTCGCCGTTGTCGATGTCGAGACCGAGCGCAACCTCGTGATGCGCGTGCTGTTGCACAGCCCCAAGGACACGCTCGCCGGCCTCGTCGCCGTCGCCGCGGTCGGCGCGATCGTCGCCAACGCACTGTTCCTGCAGACCGGCCGGCATCCGGCGCCGATGTTCGGCACCGTGATCAATCTTCCCGCGCCGTCCTCCGTGGCGCTGTCGAACCCCTTGCCGCGTCCGCGCCCCGTCGGAGCCGATACCTCGCCGCTGGAGCCGCGCGCGACCGAGTTTCGCGCCGAGCCGAAACCTGCCGAGCGAGCCGCCGAGAGGCCGCCGGAGAAACCGGTCGAGGCAACCGCATCGACGCGCTCGAACGATCCGATGACCAATCTGGTCAAGCAAGCGACGTCGACGCCGCAATCAGCCATGCGTCCACCGGCGCCTATTCCCACGCCGCAGAGTCCCGCCGCACGGCGTATCGCCGGCGTGCAGCGCGCGCTGTCTGAATATGGCTACGGCAATTTGAAGATCACGGGCACGATGAGCGGCGAGACCCAGTCCGCGATCCAGAAGTTCGAGCGCGAGCACAAGATGCAGGTGACAGGCCAGCTGTCCGACCGGCTGCTGCGCGAACTCGGCGCCGCGATCGGCCATCCCGTCGAATAGCGCGTATTCCGCGTCATTGACGCCGATCAATTTCCGGCATGACGCTCCGGCGAGACAGGCCGTGCCCGCGCGCGGGCGATTTGCTCGGGATCAATGACGGCCGGCAGCTTCGGGGAACATGATTGCTCATCTTCAAGGAAGAAGAGAGGATGTCATGTTCAAGGTCTCTGTTCTGGTCTGGATCATGCTGGGTACGGTGCTCGCGGGCGTCAGCCTGATCGTCGTGCTGATGGTGCCGAGCTTCGCGGCCGATGCGATCAGGAACATCCCTTATGCGGTCGCCGTGGGATTCGCGCTTGCGATGCCGCTGTCATACCTCGTGGCACGCCAGATCAACGGCGGGCAAGGGATGAGCAAGGCGTGACATTCGGACACTGACACTGGCGGCGCGCCGCGCACTGGCCTATCGTTCGACTCATGCGTTTGAAATCCAACATATGGGTCGCGGCCTATTTGCGCCGGTGCCAGACCGAGGGCGTGTACGGCGCGGTGCTTCGTCGCGGTGCCGAGGAGGCGGGCGCGGTGTTCGTCAAGGTCTCGTTGCTCGACGGCAATGCGATGCTCTACGCCCCGGCGCCGCAGACGTCGTACGACGACGACCGCCCCGTCGATCGTTTCTTCGTGCCGGTTGCGCAGCAACCTCTGCCCGAGCACACGATCGAGGAGCGTCTGGCCAAGGAAATCCGCTTCGATCCGGACGCCTGGATCGTCGAGACCGAGGATCGCGCCGGGCGGCATTTTCTGGATCTGGCGAAGACGTAGCTGCTGCTCGCGTTCCCGGAGAAGCGGCGACGCGCCAGCGTTGCCACGCAGAACCGGGAGCAAGACGAAGCTGCGCCAGGACGGACGCGCTACCGCTCCGACGATCCGTCGGTACCGGTGCGGCGCGGCATCGCGCCCGGTTGCACGCCCGGCCGGGTCTGGCTTGCGCCGGCGCGGGCGCGCTGGCGTTCGCCGTCATGCAATGAAGGTTGGTATTTTGCGCGGGTGACGGCGAGCGTCGAGCCGCGCCAGGCCGCCAGCATTACCAGTGCCGAGCGGTCGCTGATGCGGTCGTAGAGCCGCGACAGCCGGTACACCTCGTTCACGGAATTGCCGATCTCCGGCTTGAAGAACAGCAGGATGCGCTGGAAGTTCGGGCTCGGCATGTCCAGCGCGCGCGCGGCGACCGCGAGCGCCTCGCCGCCGGCATCGTCGACGATCTGGGCTGCGACGCGCGAGGGCAGGATCAGGCTGTCGCCGAGCTCAAGGGTGAAATTCTCGACGTCGCCCGCGATCGCCGCCATCTCCAGGATCTGCCATGCGCGCTTGGCGCGCGCGGTCGGAATGCGGGGTGCGGCCTTCAGCGGGGTCTGCGCCAGATTGTGCAGGATCAGCGCGCGCTCGGAAGCGCCGGCGCGGAAGAACATGTCGTGGATCTCGGCGGCGTCCGTCGGCTGCATCGCCATGTTGGCGGCCATCCGCCGCTCGGCGTCGGTCGGCGTACGAACCGGCGAGGGGGCGGGTGCAGGCATGGGGATCTCGCGGGCCAGCGGGACCCTGCGGCCTTCCTGCGCGGCGACAAGCCCGAGCTTCTGGAGAACCGGGATCGGCGCCTGCGGATAGATTGCGAGCCGCGCCTTGACGGCTGCGCGCGTGGCATCGTCGACCTGGTCGATCAACCGCGTCGCCAGCTCGACGAATTGCCGCTGTTCGTCGTCGCTGTGGGTGCTCTTCTGGACGTAAAGGTCGGTCAGCACGCGCAGCAGCGTCGGCCGAACATCGACACCTTCGCGACGGGAGAGCGACATCAGCCCGTCGAATCCGGGAAACAGCGACTTGGTCATGGAGGATACGCGACCTGGAAGAGATACTCGTCGCCAGCCTATCGCAGGCTCCTTTAAAGGCTCGTTAAGGAAAACGAGGCGTGAAGCCGAACGCTCGATTTGAAGCGATGTCGTGCCGCTGCGGGACGCCGCGGCCCGCCCGTGCGGTTACTGTTCCACCGCGATGTTTACACCCCGTTAACCATGAACTGATCTTAATGAATCCATGTTGCACGGGCGCGCATGATCGCGCGGCAATTGAAGAGAGCTGACATGGGGACCATCATTGAATTTCCGGCCGGTCGCCGGGTGGGCTCGTCCGGGGATGTCGCTCCGCGCGCGGACATGGGAACGATCCTGATCCTTCCCGTCATCCGTATCGAGCGCGAGGCCGACGCCACCAGCGGGGATCACGGGCCGGAGCAGGGCACAGCGCCGGGGCGCCGTCGTCGCCGTCGTTGATTTCGGACTTCGCAATGCCGGACACTATCCGCCAGATCCGGTCTGTCCTGTCGGGCGTCTTGCTCGCGCTTTCGGCTGCGAGCCTCGCGGCCTGTAGCGGCGGCGATTTCGGCCGCACCCGCGAGAGCATGCGCAGCGACGACATGCATCGCTGGCTGGGCGCGGAGGTCACCGGCAGCGTGGGTCTCAAGCCGTCGCAGTTCCAGCTGACCGACGAGGAGCGCCAGCTGCGCGACCTCGCTTATCCCATGATCGAGCCGCCGCTGTCGCGCCCCGCCTGGAAGAGCGTGTTCGGCGACTACAAGGCGATGCCCTCGCCGTGGCGACAGAAGATCGTGTTCGACCGCACCATGTACGGGCGCACGCTGATCGACGAGCCGCACCGCTCGCATTCGTCGCGCTATGCGCAGCTGATGGACGACGTGCGCAACGACATCACCCGCTTCGAGCCGTTCTTCGCCAGCGCGATCCGCGTCATCGATCTCGACAGGAAGCGCAATGCCAGCATGGCCCGCGTCTCCGCGCTCTCGCCGCGGGAGAGGGACGACGCGGTCGCGCGCATGCAGGAGAACTCGCTGATCGTGCAGTGGGTACAGCAATGCCTGGAGCAGCGCATCTCGTCCTACCGATGGGCGCTTGAGCGTCTGGTGATCCAGGCCCCCGACGGCTTGGCCGCCGACGCCGACCGCCTGATCGGCGAGCTCGCCGCCCAGACCGCCAACCCGCCGGTCCAGGCGCAACCGCCTTATGGACGTGCGGTGGTCTCGAAGGGCTGATCGCGGGAAGACCGCGGCCTGAGGCGCGGCCATCTCCGTGCCGATCGGCCCGACCCGGTCCGCCTCCATTCGCCCTCGGAATTCGGGGCAGGCCCTGCCTTGCAAGCCCTCATCCCGGTTGAGACATCACGTGGGAACCATCATTTGGCTTGTCCTTCCGAGCCGGATGGCTAGGATTATTTCGTTTTCTTCAAGTCATTTGCCCAAAGGTCCTTAGAGATGCTCCTAGACGCCCCGCGTCCTTTGAAGAGCCGTCCGGACGTTTCCCACCGCACCCTGCTGGCTCTCGCCATCCTGCTCGGCACCACCGGCTCGGCCGCCGCCCTCAGCAAGGAAGCGGCGGTTGAGAATTGCCGAATGACCATCGGCAAGCCGATCGTGCAGGCCTGCATGCGCGGCGGTGGCGGCGCCAATCTCGAAGCCTGCCGCGCCAAGGCCTCGCCGCAAGTCAGGGCCTGTGTCATGGCGGCGCTCAATGCCGCCAACGGTCGTGCCAACGTGGCCGTCGAAATTCCCAAGGAAGCGGCGCCCAAGCTCGAGGCAGGTGCCGCGCTTCCAAAGGACTTCGTCGCACCGCCCCGCAGCATCGCCGATATCACGGCGATCCTGGACGGCGACAAGCCCGACGAGAAGATGATCGCGGAATTGAGGTCGGACGCCGATGCCGTTCCGACGGGGAAGGAATCCCGCGCGGATCTCGCCCAGCTCTATTTCGACCGCGCCAACGCACGCGCCCAGCTCGGCCGGCTCGCCGAAGCGATGGCGGACGCCGACAAGGCCGCAGAGCTCGGGCGCGGCGCCGTGAGTCCGAACCTGCTGGGCCGCATCCTGCAACTCCAATCCCTGCAGCACGCGCTCGCGGGCGATCCGAAGCGTTCGCTGGAGATCATGCAGCGACTGCTGCGTGAATCCGCCAGCATGCCCGGCGCCAAGGGGCTGCAGTTCAACACCAACCGCGGCATCGCCAGCGTTCTCATCCAGATGGGTGACGTCGCTCAGGCCGAGGGCTATCTGCGCCGCAGCCAGACCGCGATCCAGGAGGCCCGCACCAGCGGCCATCCCAACTGGCGAGCGTCCTATGCCAAGTTCGGCCAGAGCTGGGAAGGCGAGCTGGAGCTGGGTCGTGCGCTGATTTTCGAGGCGCGCGGACAGTTCGCCGACGCCGAGGTCGCCTATCGCAATGCCGAGCTGCGCAAGCGCGCGAGCACAAAGGCGATTCTGGAAGGCGACAATCCGCCCGCCGAAACCATCCTGTTGCAGGCGATCGACGGCATCATCCTGAACCAGGCGCGCATGAAGGCGAAGCAGGGCCGGCTCGCCGAGGCCGAGGTGGACGCACGCCGCGCGCTGCTGTCGCGCCTGAAGGATACCGGCAAGTACAATTCCGTCACGCCGCGTTTCGTGATGGGGTTCGCGGGCATCCTGGTCGACCAGGGCCGGTACGAGGAGGCCGAGAAACTCGGGCGTGTCGCGCTCGAAATCAATCAGAAGGTGGGCGTGCCCGAGGATTCGCAGGCGACAGTGCAATTGCTGTCGCAGCTCGCCGGCATCCTCACCCTGCGGCGCCAGAATGCCGAAGCGAACGCGATGTTCGCGCGGATCGACAAGGCCGTCGCCGGCTGGGATCCGCAGCGCCGTCAGGTGTTCGAGCTCAATCCGTCTCGGATCCTCTCGCTCTATGGTTCGGGTCAGCTGGACGCAGGCATTGCCGCTGCCGAGCAGCTCGTGAAGAAGCAGATCGCCCGGGTGGGCGAAAATCATTTCGACGCGGCGTCCGCCCGTGGCACGCTGGCCATGGGCCTGATGCGCGCACGCCGCGATGCCGAGGCGATCCGCGAGTACAAGGCCGCCATTCCGATCATGATGGCGGGCGCCAACGAGAACGCCGATGACGAGAACACGACGGTGGTCGCCGCGCGCAGCCAGCGGCTGCAGGCCATCGTCGAGAGCTATCTGGTGCTGCTGGCGAGGTCCGAAGGAGCCGGCAAGGACATCGGAGAAGAGACGTTCAGCCTCGCCGACGCCATCCGCGGTCGTTCGGTGCAGCAGGCGCTGGCGGCGTCGAGTGCGCGCGCGGCCGCAAAGGACCCCGCGCTCGCCGAGCTCGTGCGCAAGGAGCAGGACCTCACCAAGCAGGTCAACGCCCAGCTCGGCACGCTCAACAACGTGCTCGCGCTTCCCGGGACCGAGCGGGACGACAAGGGCGTTGCGCAGATCCAGGCTTCCATCGCGGCATTGCGCTCACAGCGCGACAAGGCGCGGCAGGAGATCAAGCAGAAATTTCCGATCTACGCCGATCTGGTCTCGCCCAAGCCGCCGAGCGTAGCCGAGATCCGCGCTACGCTGGCGGACGACGAGGCCATGCTGTCGTTTTATTTCGGTCAGAACGGCAGCTTCGTGTGGGCCGTGCCGAAATCGGGGCCGGTGGCGTTTGCGGCCGTGCCCGCCAAGATCGGCGACATCGAGAGCAAGATCCGCAAGCTGCGCGAAGCGCTCGAGCCGCAGGCAGCGATGATCTCGGACATTCCGCCGTTCGACCTCGCGCTCGGCCATGAGCTGTACGAACTCCTGCTCAAGCCGGTCGAGAGCGGATGGAAGCCGGCCAAGAACCTGATCGTCGTGACCAATGGCGCGCTCGGGCTGCTGCCGCTGTCCCTGTTGCCGACGGCGAGGGTAGAGGTGGCAGCCGACGAGGATCCGCTGTTCATCGGCTATCGCAACGTGCCGTGGCTGGCGCGGACCCATGCGGTTTCGACGGTCCCGTCCGCGGCGGCCTTGCGCACGCTGCGGCAATTGCCGCCCGGCAAGCCCGGCCGCGGCGATCTCGTTGCCTTCGGCGACCCCTATTTCAACAGGGATCAGCAGGCCGAGGCTGACGGCGCCGGGGAGAAGGTGCAGGTCGCCGATGCCGGTGGCAACGTCACGCGCGGCGGTCCGCTGAAGCGGCGCAACAGTCCAAAGCTCGACGGCGTCGACAGCGCCGAGCTCGGCCTGCTGCCCCGGCTTCCCGATACCGCGGACGAGCTGAAATCGATCGCGCTGGCGCTGCAGGCCGATCCCTCGAAAGTCCTGTTCCTCGGTAAGAGCGCCACCGAGAGCGCGGTGAAGACCATGAATCTGTCCGGCTTCCGGATTTTGGCCTTCGCCACCCACGGCCTCGTTCCGGGCGAGCTGAACGGGCTGACGCAGCCGGCGCTCGCTCTGTCCTCTCCGGCGGTGACCGGCGAAGGCGGCGATGGGCTTTTGACCATGGAGGAAATTCTCGGCCTCAAGCTCGATGCCGACTGGGTTATCCTTTCGGCCTGCAACACCGGTGCGGGTGCCGGGGCCGGGGCCGAGGCGGCCTCCGGACTTGGCCGCGCCTTCTTCTATGCCGGAACGCGTGCGTTGCTGGTGACGAACTGGTCGGTGCATTCGCAGTCGGCGCGGCAACTGGTGACGGATCTTTTCAAGCGGCAGGCCGACGATCCCAAGCTGTCGCGCGCCGAAGCGTTGCGGCAGGCCGCGATGGCACTCGTCGACGGCCCCGGCTATCTCAACAGCGAGGGCAAGACGGAGTTTGCCTATGCTCATCCGCTGTTCTGGGCGCCGTACACGATCATCGGCGATGGCGGCTTGCGGTAACGGACAGGCAGGGGAAAGGTGGACGGACGATGAAGCGGAATGTCTTGTTGGGCGTCGTGGCGGCAGCTTTGTTGCTTTCGGCACCTTCGTGCGCCACGCCATTGATCACCGAGGAAGAAGCCAAGCTGCCACCTCCGAAAGGCGCGGTCGCGGCCGACCGGCGCGGCATCCTGCGCGGCCCGAAGGTCGAATTCATCTCGCCCGGCGAGTCGGTCAGCTCTCCAATGCCGCTGGTGTTGAAGTTCGAGTCGTTCGGCGGAGCGAAGATCGATCCGGACTCGGTCAAGGTGCTTTTTCTCCGGACGCCGAATGTGGACCTCACGGCGCGGGTGAAGCCCTTCGTGAAGGCCGAGGGCATCAACATGCAGGACGCCGAGTTGCCGCCCGGCGAATACACGGTGCGCGTCGACGTCAAGGACAGTGACGGTCGGCCCGGCACGACCATCTTCACGCTGAAGGTCGCGCCTAAGTGACGTGTCCCTACTGCTGCTCCGGGACCGCGGAGGGGGCGCTGGTTTGCGGCGCCTGCGGGCGCGACATCGCCGTTCCCGCCACATTGGTCGCGGAGCGGGACGACCTGCTGCGCAAACGCGAGGAATTGCGCGATGAGCTGAGACGGGCGAGGGACGAGGTCGAGGAGATCAACAGGCGAAGGAAGTCTCGCTAGCGATGGAATGTCCGTTCTGCGCCGAGACGATCAAGGATGAAGCGATCGCGTGCAAACACTGCTCGCGGGACCTGCGCGTCGTGAGGCCGATGCTGCTCGAAATCGAGGACATCGTTGCCGATCTGGACAAGCTCAGGCGCGATCTCGACCGTGTCAATGTCCGGCTCGAACGCTACAACAATCCGCTGCGCTATTATGGCGCACATGCCGTGCTCTACATCGCCGTGCCGTCGCTGTTGCTGGTGATTGCGCATGTGCTCGTGACCATCACCTTCAACGTCTCGCCGATTCCGCTGCGGATCGCCTCGATCGTGATACCGCTCCTGTTCGGCTTCGTGGCCTATCCCCTGCATCGCGTCTTCACCCTGACGGCGTTCGTGCTGGCTTTCCTGATGGCGCTGGTCAGCATCTCGGCGATGCTGACGGTGACCGGCGTTCACGACAACGTTCCGATATTGCCGGAAGCCTGGATCGAATGGCGCGAAGTATTCGAATATGGCGCCAGCATCCTGCTGGCCTTCGTCTCCGGAAACATCTTGAGCGTGGTGATCTTCCAGGTGCTGCCCCGGGTGCTGACGCAAGGCGGCAAGCCGAACGCGTTTGCTTTCCGCGTAGCGCGCCTGTTGGGGCAGCATGTCGGCGAAGAGCAGCTGCGTCGTCGCGCCCGCTTGATCCAGGACCTCATGCAGACCGTCGGTCCGTTGGCGGGTGTCGCCGCGACCGGCATAGGCTCCATCTACGCAGGCTTGAAAGGCTTGCTCGGATAAACCCGGGCTTTGGTTTCGACGAGCCGCACACGGAGCAGCGGATCATTTTTGGAGCTCAGTGTGTTCGCGATGCCCAAATGGTCTGGGCCTTACGGACGGGCTTCCACCCCTGTCGGGGCTCGGCTCGCGCCGGCTTCGTACCAGCCCCTTGTCGCCTTGACGATGCGGACGACGGACAGCATCACGGGTACCTCGACGAGCACGCCGACCACGGTCGCCAGCGCGGCGCCGGAATCCAGGCCGAACAGGCTGATGGCGGCAGCGACCGCCAGCTCGAAGAAGTTGCTCGCGCCGATCAGGGCGGCTGGAGCCGCGACGCACCAGGCCACGCCAAATCGCCGGCTCAGCCAATATGCCAACCCCGCATTGAGATAGACCTGGACGAGGATCGGCACGGCGAGGATGGCAATGACGAGCGGCTGCCTGACGATCTGCTCGCCCTGGAAGCCAAACAGCAGCACCAATGTCGTAAGGAGCGCTACCAGCGAAACAGGCTGGAGCTTCCGCATGATGCGGTCGAAGCTGGCGGCGCCGCGTCGCATCAGCGCCTTGCGCCACAGTTGTGCGACGATCACGGGAACCACGATGTAAAGCAGGACCGAGAGCAGCAGCGTGCTCCAGGGGACGCTGATCGAGGCCACGCCGAGCAATAGCCCTACCAATGGCGCAAACAGGAACACCATGATCACGTCGTTCAGGGCGACCTGGCTTAGCGTGTAGTGGGGCTCTCCCTCGCACAAATTGGACCACACGAACACCATCGCGGTGCAGGGCGCGGCCGCCAGCAAAATCAAGCCGGCGATGTAGGACGAAATCTGGCCGGCCGGCAGCAGCGGTGCGAAGAGGTGGCCGATGAAGAAGGAGCCGAGCAGCGCCATCGAGAACGGCTTCACGGCCCAATTAATGAAGAGGGTGACGCCGACGCCGCGCCAGTGCTCCCGGACCTGGCCGAGCGAGCCGAAGTCGATCTTCAGCAACATGGGCACGATCATGAGCCAGATCAGCACTGCGACCGGCAGGTTGACCTTGGCGACCTCAGCGGCGGCGATGGCTGCGAAGACGCCGGGCAGGACGTGTCCCAGTGCGACGCCGACGACAATGCAAAGTGCGACCCACAGAGTGAGGTATCGTTCGAAGATGCTCATCGTCACGCCACGTCGTCTCGGCCGGATGTCGCGCCATCGGAGCGGCCTATCTCGCGCAGCTTGGTGCCGAGCGACAGCCTGTCGATCTTCCTCAACGGCAGGTTCACGAAGGTATCGATCCGATTCTTGAGATAGCGGAACGCCGTGACGAACGCCGCCTGCTTCTGCAGCTCGGAACCTTCGGCCGCGGCGGGGTCTTCAATGCCCCAATGCGCCGTCATCGGCTGGCCCGGCCAGATCGGGCAGGCCTCGCCCGCTGCGTTGTCACAGACAGTGAAGACGAAATCCATCACGGGCGCGTCGGCGCTCGCAAACTCCAGCCAGCTCTTCGAGCGAATCCCGTCGACGGGGTAGTCCATGGCCTTGAGCGTGCTCAGCGCGAGCGGATGCACCGTGCCCTTTGGCGTGCTGCCGGCGGAATAGGCGTGAAAGTGGTTGGCGCCGTCTTTGCGAAGGATCGACTCTGCCAGGATCGAGCGCGCCGAGTTGCCGGTGCATAGAAACAGCACATTGTAGATCTGGTCAGACACGGCTTCGCTCCTTTCGTTTCGGCGAGCAGCAGGATTGCAATGTTTCGACGACGGGATCGCAGACCTCCGGTCGCCCGCCGCAGCAATCGCGAAGCAGGAAGAGCGTCACGTCGCGGAATTCGCTGAGATTGGCGCGGTAGACGATCGAGCGGCTGTGCCGCTCGGAGGAGACGAGGCGCGCCCGGCTCAGGATCGCCAAATGCGCGGAGAGCGTGTTCTGGGGAACCTCCAGCAGGCGGGCGAGGTCGCCGGCAGCGAGGCCGTCGGGCTCGTGCCTGACCAGCGTGCGGAACGCCTCCAGACGGGTGGACTGAGCCAACGCGGCGAGGGAAAGGACGGCATCTTCATTTTCCATACATCCAGATTTATGGAATAGACGAGGAGGCGTCAATCGGAAATCTCAATTCCTACGGTCATAATTCGAATATTCTAGAAATATGGTTTGACAGATGGCGTGAACAAGCGCACCATGAGGATCATGAAGATTGCTGACGCAGCAGCACGCCTGGAGGCACTGGGTAATCAAACCCGGCTTCAAATCTATCGGGCGTTGGTCCGAGCCGGGCATGCCGGCATGCCGGTCGGTCGCCTCCAGGACAAGCTGAAGATTCCGGCGTCAACACTGTCGCATCACATCAAGACCCTGGTCTCGGTCGGCCTCGTCAGCCAGACCAGGGAATCGACCACCCTGATCTGCCACGCCAACTTCGATGCCATGCGCGGGCTCGTCGATTTCCTGGCGGCGGAGTGCTGCGCGGACGAAGTCGGATGCAAGGATAAGCAAACGGCCGCCTGAAATTTTTCGGTTCAGTTTATTCGATGATTCTAGAAGGATAGGAGAAGTCGCAATGAACGCCAGGACAGACGTCAAGACGGTCGCCATCATCGGAGCCGGGCCGGTTGGCCTCGCTGCGGCTGCGCATGTTCTCGAACGCGGCATGTCCCCCATCGTGATGGAGGCCGGCCCTGAAGCTGCACATGCGGTCCGTCAGTGGCAGCACGTCCAACTGTTCTCGCCGTGGGAATACAATGTCGACAAGGCGGCAGCGCGCCTGCTCGCACCGACCGGCTGGAATTCGCCGGATCCTCACGCCTATCCGACCGGCGGCGAGCTGATCGAGCGCTATCTCGCGCCGCTCGCAACACGTACGCCGCTGCGCGACACAATCCGAACGTCGAGCCGGGTCACGGCGATCAGCCGCGCCGGCTTCGACAAGGCGAAAACGAAGGGCAGGGAGCAGGCGCCGTTCGAGATCCGCTATCAGAACGGCAAGGGGCCCGAGGTGCTGCGCGCCGATGCCGTGATCGACGCGTCAGGTACGTGGTTCTCTCCCAATCCCGCCGGCAGCAACGGCCTGCCCGCGATCGGCGAACGCGAGCACGCGGGCCGCATCGCCTACGGCATGCCGGACGTGCGCGGCGCCGATCGCGCCCGCTATGCCGGCAGGACCGTTGCCGTGCTCGGTGCCGGTCATTCCGCGCTCGGCACGCTGATCGATCTCGCTCAGCTCGCGGACGAGGCGCCGGGCACGCAAGCGATCTGGCTCTTGCGCGGCACCGATCCCGCAAAGGCCTTCGGCGGCGGCAGCAATGACAAGCTGGCCGCGCGCGGCGCGCTGGGGTCAACCTTCGCCGCGCTCGTGGCTGCCGGCAGGATCAAGGTCGAGACGGGATTTGGCGTGACGCATGTCTCGGAGTCCGAAGGCCGCCTCAGGATCTCGGCGGGCGCCTGCTGCGGCGCGCAGAGCGTTGTGGCGGACGAACTTGTGGTTTCGACCGGCTTCCGGCCCGACCTCTCGTTCCTGTCCGAATTACGGTTGCGGCTCGATCCGGCCATCGACGCGCCGGTCGCGCTCGCGCCGCTGATCGATCCCAACGAGCATAGCTGCGGCACGGTTCGTCCGCACGGCGCCCGCGAGCTCGCGCATGACGAGCCTGGCTTTTATCTGGCCGGCATGAAGTCCTATGGTCGTGCGCCGACCTTCCTGATGATGACCGGATACGAACAGGTCCGTTCCATCGTCGCCGACATCGCCGGTGACATGGAGGCCGCGGCCCGCGTCGAGCTCGTGCTGCCGGAGACCGGCGTCTGCACGCGCGGCGGTGTCGAGGCGGCGGGTGCGGGATGCTGCGGCGGTCCCGCGAAGGGGGAGCCGTCAGCCTGCTGTGCTGCCGATGAAATCGCCAAGACGGAAGGTCGCGCGGGGTGCGGCTGTTCATGACGCAGGTCTCGGCGGGCCGGGAGACAGGCCCGCTCGCAGTTGTCGTCGCACTCGGAACCGCGCAAACCATCGCGTGGGCATCGAGCTATTATCTTCCTGCCATCCTGGCGGCGCCGATTGCGCGCGATCTCGGTCTTGCGCCGACCTGGGTGTTCGGCGCGCTCTCGGGAGCGCTCGTCATCTCCGGCCTGCTCGGGCCACGCGTGGGGCACGCCATCGATACGTTCGGAGGGCGTGGCCTGCTTGCGGTCTCGAACCTCATGTTTGTGGCAGGCTTGCTCCTCTTGTCCGTGGCTCACGGCGTGGTGGTGCTGCTTGCAGCCTGGGTGTTGCTCGGGATCGGCATGGGCATGGGCCTCTATGAAGCGGCCTTCGCGACGCTAGCGCGCATCTACGGCAGCAACGCGCGACGAACCATCACCGGCATCACTTTGATCGCGGGTTTCGCCAGCACCCTTGGCTGGTCCCTCACGACGTGGCTGGCCGCCGAGTACGACTGGCGCGTGGCCTGCCAGGTGTGGGCGGCGATTCACATCTGTCTGGCGCTGCCGCTCAATCTGTCCCTGCCGCGCGCCGTTCCTCTGGACCAGCAGCCTCGGCCGGACCCGGGCGCGAGCGAAAGATCCGGACGGCAAAGCGAGACGTTTGCGATGGTGCTGCTGGCTTACATGTTCGCGGCAGCAAGCTTCGTCAGCTCGGGTGTCTCGGCCATTCTGCCGACCATGCTGGTGACGTTCGGCGCGACGCCGGCACAAGCACTGCTCGCAGGCGCCTTGGTCGGGCCTGCACAGGTCGGCGCCCGCCTCCTGGAAGCAGGGTGGCTCGGTCGGTTTCATCCGCTGTTGTCGGCACGCCTCGCCATGCTGATGAATCCGATCGGCGTGGTTGCGTTGGTTGCGGGCGGCCCCTTGCTCGCATCGACTTTCACGGTGCTGTATGGCGCAGGCAACGGCATCATCACCATTGCCCGCGGTACGCTTCCTTTGGCACTGTTCGGGCCGGCGGGATTCGGCCGGCGCGTCGGCATGATCTCGCTGCCATCGCGGGCGACCGGGGCGCTCGCCCCGCTCGCGCTCGGAGTGATGGTGGAGCAGTTTGGCAGCAGCGCGCTCTGGATCAGCGCGCTGGCCTCGATCTCCGCGTTTTTCGCGCTGCTGTTGCTGCGGGCAGACCAAACAAGATAGGCACGGAGGGGAGGCCAGTATTCGGAGTGTGAGCGGGGGATCGCTGATCGCGGTGATGTGTATGGGCCAGCTCGGCAATCTGCTGCCGCACGTGACGCTGTCCGCGAATCTGGCGCAGCATCTGATGCCGGCGTGGGGGCTGTCTGCCGCCGAGGGCGGGCTGATGGCAAGCGGCTATGCGTTCGGCTACATGCTGGCGGTGCCGGTGCTGACGACGCTGACCGATCGCATTGACGCGCGGATAGTGTTGCTGTGCGGCTCCATCGTCAGCGGCCTGGCGACCATAGCCTTCGGCATTTTCGCCCAAGGGTTCTGGTCGGGCACGCTGATCTGGTCGCTCGCGGGACTGGGCTTTGCCGGCGCCTACATGCCCGGCCTGAAGGCGTTGACCGACCGGTTGCCCGCAGGCGACACCTCGCGGGCGGTGACGCTGTACACGTCGAGCTTCTCGGTCGGCGTCGGCCTGTCGTTCCTCGTCGCACAAGTCCTCGCCGATCGCTGGGGATGGCGGACTGCGTTTTACGTCACCGGCGTCGGCCCCATCGCGATGGTGATCGCGTGCCTTCTGATGGAGGGCCATCGGCCTGCCCCGAGGACGGGACGGCTGCTGAATTTCGCACCCGTGTTCGCCAATCGTGAAGCGCTCGGCTACATCCTCGGTTACGGCGCGCATTGCTTCGAACTCTACGGCATCCGAACCTGGCTGGTCGGCTTCTGGACCTTCGTCGTCGCTCATCAGGGCGCGCCGTCCTGGCTGACGCCGGTCGTCGTGAGCTTCGTCTTCGCCGTGATCTCGATGCCCGCCAGCATCCTCGGCAACGAGGCGGCGCTGAAGTTCGGCCGCCATCGCGCCATTACGATCGTGATGATTGCCTCCGCCTGCGTCGCGCTGCTGCTGGGCTTGAGCGCGACGGGGCCGGCCTGGGTGCTGGCGCTGCTGCTTGTCGTCTACGGCCTCACCGTTCCCGCCGATTCCGGGGCGCTCACCGCGGGCATGTCGGCCGCTGCCGTCAGCGAGCATCGCGGCGCGACGCTCGCCCTGCACTCGACCGTCGGTTTCGGGCTGTCGGCGCTGGGCGCCTGGGGCACCGGGGCCGCGCTCGATGCCGCGGGCGGTCCGCAGAGCGCGAGCGGCTGGCTGCTGGTCTTCCTCGTTCTGGCCGCCGGGATCGCATCGGGACCGCTGGCCCTGCGCTGGGCCCGCCGGCACCAGGAGCGGGCAGCGGCGTGACGCCGCGGTCGTGGCATCGCGCTCAAAAATTTTCCCACCCGCCTCTTGAACCGAAAAAATCGCGCGCCTAGGTCGTTCTCCGCCCGGGGGCCGGTTCCGGCCTCGGGATTTGGACATCGCTGAACCTGTGAAGGAGGGTGTGCATGCATTTCCGTCCATTGCACGACCGTGTGCTCGTGCGCCGCATCGATGCCGAGGCCAAGACCGCCGGTGGCATCATCATCCCGGATACCGCCAAGGAGAAGCCGCAGCAGGGCGAGATCATCGCCGCGGGCCCCGGCGCGCGCAACGAGCAGGGCCAGCTCGTGCCGCTCGACGTCAAGCCCGGCGACCGCGTGCTGTTCGCCAAATGGTCGGGCACCGAGGTGAAGATCGACGGCGAGGAGCTCCTGATCATGAAGGAAAGCGACCTGCTCGGCGTGGTCGAGACGACCGCCACGCTGAAGAAGGCCGCCTGAATCTGACAGTCATCGAATGGAAAGGAGTTTTGCAACATGGCTGCCAAGGACGTGAAATTTGCGACCGAAGCCCGCGAGCGCATGCTGCGCGGCGTCGACACGCTGGCCAATGCGGTGAAGGTGACGCTCGGTCCCAAGGGGCGTAACGTCGTCATCGAGAAATCGTTCGGCGCGCCACGGATCACCAAGGACGGCGTCACCGTCGCCAAGGAGATCGAGCTCGAGGACAAGTTCGAGAACATGGGCGCGCAGATGGTGCGCGAGGTCGCGTCCAAGACCAACGATCTCGCCGGTGACGGCACCACGACGGCGACCGTGCTGGCGCAGGCGATCGTCAAGGAGGGTGCCAAGGCCGTTGCGGCCGGCATGAACCCCATGGACCTCAAGCGCGGCATCGATCTCGCCGTCGAGGCTGTCGTCGGCGATCTCAAGAGCCACGCCAGGAAGGTCACCTCCAACGCCGAGATAGCTCAGGTCGGCACCATCTCGGCCAATGGCGATACCGAGATCGGCCGCTTCCTGGCCGAGGCCATGCAGAAGGTCGGCAACGAGGGTGTGATCACCGTCGAGGAGGCCAAGAGCCTCCACACCGAGCTCGAAGTGGTCGAGGGGATGCAGTTCGACCGCGGATACGTATCGCCTTACTTCATCACCAATGCGGAGAAGATGCGGGTCGAGCTCGAGGATCCCTATGTCCTGATCCACGAGAAGAAGCTCTCGGGCCTGCAGGCCGTGCTGCCGTTGCTCGAGCAGGTGGTGCAGTCCGGCAAGCCGCTCCTGATCATCGCCGAGGAGGTCGAGGGCGAGGCGCTGGCGACGCTTGTCGTCAACCGGTTGCGCGGCGGGCTGAAGGTCGCCGCGGTCAAGGCGCCCGGCTTCGGTGATCGCCGCAAGGCGATGCTGGAGGATATCGCGATCCTCACCGGCGGCACCGTGATCTCGGAGGATCTCGGCATCAAGCTCGAGAACGTCACGGTCAAGATGCTCGGCCGCGCCAAGAAGGTCGTGATCGAGAAGGAGAACACCACCATCGTCGACGGGGCCGGCGCCAAGAAGGACATCGAGGCCCGCAGCCAGCAGATCCGGACGCAGATCGAGGAGACCACCTCGGACTACGACCGCGAGAAGCTGCAGGAGCGGCTCGCCAAACTCGCCGGCGGTGTCGCGGTGATCCGCGTCGGCGGCGCCACCGAGGTCGAAGTCAAGGAGCGCAAGGACCGCGTCGACGACGCGCTGCATGCGACGCGGGCTGCAGTCGAGGAGGGCATCCTGCCGGGCGGGGGCGTTGCCTTGCTACGCTCGCTCAGGGCACTCGACGGCGTCAAGACCGGCAATGCCGATCAGAAGGCCGGCGTCGACATCGTGCGCCGTGCCATCCAGGTGCCGGCGCGCCAGATCGTGCTGAATGCCGGCGAGGATGGTTCGGTCGTGGTCGGCAAGTTGCTGGAGCACCAGGACTACAATTGGGGCTTCAATGCCGCGACCGGCGAGTACCAGGACATGGTCCAGGCCGGCGTGATCGATCCGGCCAAGGTGGTTCGCACCGCCTTGCAGGATGCGGCCTCGGTCGCCTCGCTGCTGATTACCACGGAAGCGCTGGTGGCTGACAAGCCGAAGAAGGCCGAGGCGGCACCGGCACCGGCCATGGACTTCTGAGGAGCGTGCGAGCCCGGCGGCAACGTCGGGCTCGCAGTTCGAAACGGGGATGCTGCGACCTCGTGCGCGGATTGTGGCCGCCATCGAGGCTCGTGGCGCACGTATGCCATGCGCTATCAAGACATCTCACGCGGCGCCCCGGCGGGCGCTGCGCTCAGCTTCCTGATGGAGAGCGAGCAGCGCGTCATCGCGCATTGCGACCGGCTGCTCGGCACGCCCGATCTTCCGGAGCAGGACCGGAACCGCCTGTTGAGGCTTCGCGGGGAGGCCGAGGCCCGGCTCGGCCGACTGACATTCGCTGCGGCGGCTTGAGCCGCTGCAGCCGCAGCCGTGACACGTCCGCTGGGCGTCGCCCAAAAAAAATTTGCGGGCCCTCTTGAAGTCTTTTCTCCATTTTCTAAGTCGTTTTTCGCCGCGAGAGCGGTGTGCCGGACGCCGGATCGGGTCCGGTACGGGCGCCGGACCGGTCGTTCGCCGTCTTGCGCTCCTTCGTATCCATCTTGCTCTCAGGAGGACTTGGCTATGAGGACATTAGACTTCGCGCCGCTATGGCGCTCCACCATCGGCTTCGATCATTTGGCCGACCTCGTCGATTCGGCGCTGCGCCAGGCGACCGAGGACAGCTACCCCCCCTACAATATCGAACGCTCCGGCGAAGATCATTACCGGGTCACATTGGCAGTGGCCGGATTCGGCGTGCAGGATATCGCCGTGACGGCTGAGCAGAACGTGCTGACGGTCGAGGGCAAGAAGCCCGAAGGTGCCGCGCGCGAATATCTGTACCAAGGTATCGCGGCCCGTCCGTTCAGGCGCGTCTTCAACCTTGCTGACTATGTCCAGGTCAAGCAGGCCTCGTTTCAGGACGGTCTGTTGATCATCGATCTGGTGCGCGAGGTGCCGGAAGCGATGAAGCCGCGCCGTATCGAGATCGGAACGGCGGCTTCTTCTTCGCCTCGGATCGCGCAGAAGCAAGCGGCCTAAGCGCAATTGGAGCATCGCGATGGGACGTGCGGCGCGCGAGGCGTCAGCACTCCCTTCCCCATGAAAGAGTGAGGTAGAACAATGGCTATTCGTGATCTGATTCCGTGGTCGAAACCCCAGCAGCTCGCGCCCGCGCGCGACAGCTTCGATCCGTTTCTGACCTTGCACCGCGAAATGAACCGTCTGTTCGACGATGTGTTTCGCGGCTTCGGCAGCCCGGCCCTGGCGCCGTCGATGGAAGGTCGCTTTGCCTGGCCGAAGGTCGAGCTCAGCGAAACCGACAAGGCGTTGACCGTCTCGGCCGACTTGCCGGGGATGACCGAAAAGGACGTTCAGGTGGAGATCGCCAATGGCGTCCTGACCATCCGCGGCGAGAAGAAGGCCGAGCGCAATGGCGAGGGCCGACACTTCAGCGAACGCTATTACGGCGCCTTCGAGCGTCAGATTCCGGTCGACGACGTGTTGGAGGACAGGGCCGAGGCGTCGTTCAAGAACGGCGTCCTGACCATCTCATTGCCGAAATCGGACAACCCGCGTGAAGGCGTGAGGCGCATCGCTATCAACACGCAGTAACCTGAGAAGGAGACGGCCGCGTTCGCCGCCGTCTCCTTCGACACCTGTCCCTTGGAAAGGAGAGAAAAGGGAAGCACGACGATGACGAACACCAACGCAAATGCCCGCAATCTTCATCCGGTCTTTCACCCTGCCGCGCACTATGAGTCTCCCACGAGCGTCCTGACCGATGGCGAGCTTTCGACGCCGGAGAAGCGCATTATCCTGTCCTCCTGGGCGTCCGACATGTATGCGGTCGAATCCTGTCCGGCGTTGCGCGAAGTCCCCGGCATGAGCCACACGATCCGGCTCGCCGACATTCTCGCAGCGCTGCGCCAGCTCGATGGCGACAATGACAACGACGATCCGCCGCGGGGCGGCGGCGTTCCGATGCGGCTGCGGCGGCCTTGGGCCGCCGCGTCAGGGAGAGCGGCGTGATGTTGACCCCCACCGTGATGGCGCTCGTGATGCTGAACCATGCCGCGGCGGCGTTCGCCGCTCCCTTCCTCGCCTTGCAGGGCGCGTTGCTCGCGGAGGCTGCCTCGCGCACTTCGGACGCCGCGCAGGGAGAGGTGCGATGACGATCCGCACCCTGCGTCTGCTTCTGTTGACGATCGTGATGCTGGCGATCACCGCCTCGCAGGCCGGTGCACAGGTCCCCGATCTCAAGCTCGGCGGAACCATCCCCACGCTGGCGCCGCTGGTGCGGCAGGTGACGCCGGCGGTCGTGAACATCTCCGTGCACGGCCGCGTCCGCGAGGACAATCCACTCTACCGCGATCCGATCTTCCGCGAGTTCTTTGATGTGCCCCGGCAGATCGAGAAGGAGGTCAACGCCACCGGCTCCGGCGTCATCGTCGACGCCGTACGAGGCTATGTCCTGACCAACAATCACGTCGTCGAAGGCACGCCCGGGGTGCAGATCACCACCAAGGACGGCCGGCAGTTCTCCGCCCGGGTGGTCGGCCGCGATCCGCCGACCGACCTTGCGGTGCTTCAGATACGCAACCCCGCCGGTCTCAAGGCCTTGTCGCTTGGCGACAGCGATGCCCTGGAGGTCGGCGATTTCGTGCTGGCGATCGGCAATCCGTTCGGACTCGGCCAGACCGTGACGTCAGGCCTCGTCAGCGCGCTCGGCCGCACCGGCATCGGCAAGCAGGGTTATGAGGATTTCATCCAGACCGACGCCGCGATCAATCCCGGCAATTCCGGCGGGGCGCTGGTCAGTTTGCGCGGCGAACTGATCGGCATCAATTCGGCGATCATCTCGCCCGCCGGAGGCAACGTCGGCATCGGCTTCGCGATTCCCGTCAACATGGCGCGGCGGGTCATGGAGCAGATCATCGCAACCGGTCACGTCGAGCGCGGCCGCATCGGCGTCTCCCTGCAGGACCTCACGCCGGCCCAGAACAAAGGACGCAACGAAGGCGCTGTCATCGCCGAGGTCGCGCCCGACTCGGCCGCAGAGAAGGCGGGTCTGCGCAAGGGCGACATCGTCGTCATGGCCGATGACCGGCCCATCCGCACCTCCGCGCAGCTCCGTAACAAGATCGGCCTCGCACGCGTTGGCCAGAACGTGAAGCTCACGGTGGAACGCGACGGCGCGCCGGCCATCGTCGTCGTCACGGTGGCGCCGCCGGCGGAGCCGAGCACGGCCTCGGTCAGCGGCAATCGCCGCCTGCGGTAAGGCGAGCGACGACTTGAAACCTGGCGTCTCGCCGGCGATCGGGACCAGGGAGCTGCCGAGGCATGATTGACGGCATGCAACGAGACTTTGACACAGCGCAATGCCGTCAGGGACGAAATCGGTTGACTCTCCGGAATGTTCGATTTCGACCAGCCGCTATTCATCGCCGGGCTCCTGCTGGGCTTTTCCTCGAGTCTGCATTGCTTCGGCATGTGTGCAGGCATTGCTTCCTCCCTGCACTTCGCCGCCGACTTCGGTTCGGACCGGCCGCGGCAGGGTCTGCTGACGGCGACGGTCCTGATCAACGCGGGACGCATCTCGGCCTACATGCTGGCCGGCGCCACGGTCGGCGCGATCGGATCCAGCGTGTTCGGATCCTTCGACCAAGCATTCGCCCATGCGATCCTGCGCTGGGCCGCAGCCGCGGCTCTCGCCTGGATCGGACTATCGATGCTCGAAGTGCTGTCGCTGCCGGCGTGGCTGTCGCGGCTGGCTGCGGCCGTCAGCGCCAGGATCGGCACGGCCGCACGTGCGACGAATTTACCACCGGCGCTGGGACTGTTCGTCAGCGGCGCGGTCTGGGGCTTTCTGCCCTGTGCCATGGTCTACGCGGCCTTGTTCTACGCCATGCTGACCGGCTCGTCGCTCGGGGGCGCGCTGGCGATGAGCGGCTTCGGTCTCGGCACACTTCCGGTCCTGCTCGGATCCGGGTTGGGACTCCCATTGCTGAGGCGACGAGCGACCGCGGGATGGCTGAGAAACACGGTCGCGCTCGCCATCATCGCTGTGGGCATCGTCAGCGCCGGCGTGTCGCCGTCGACCTTGGCCGTGTGGTGCCGAACCTGACCGGCTTGCCGACGTCTTCAATCGTCGGCCGCAAGCGGTGCCGGTTCCGCCGCTATGGCTGCGGCGGATAGCGCTCGAACGTCGGCAGTTCGTGCGCGTGCGCCATCCAGCGAAGCCGCTCGGCAACCTGGATGTGCATCGTCGCCGGCACCGCATCGGGATTGTCGTAAGTCGCGCTCTGGATGTCGATGACGCCGGGCAGCATGTCGGCATTGATATAGAACAGGCCGGTTCCGCAATGGCCGCAAAAGTGTCGCCGTCCGTGTTCCGAGGAACTGTAGACCTTGGGCTCGCCTTTGGTCACCTTGAGCGCGCTCTCCGGATACATCGTCCAGCCGACGACGGGAGCGCCGGCGTGGAGCCGGCAATCGCGGCAGTGGCACAGCGCATGCACGATCGCGTCGCCCTCGACCTCGTAACGGATTGCGCCGCAGTGACAGCCGCCGCTGATGGTGCTCATTCGTTTCTCCCGATCCAATAAGGCAGGCATCGCAGATCGATAACTCCCGAGACGCGCGGCTTCAACGACGCAAGCGATTTGAAGTTGCGTCCTACTGTCGCTTGACAGCTGCTGCCACGCCAATCCTTCGACGTGAGACCTTCGGTGCCAAGCCTTTGGTGACAGGCCTCCGAAGTCGTAGCGTCGCCAAGTGACCTGCAGCGCCGGTTGTCCACACCCACGACCGGCAGTGTCGAATTGCGGATCCCGCCTACCAGCTATCGATAATTTGCCAGCGCCGTCGGGTGCGGCTTTGGTTGCGGCATGAGCACCAAATCACGTGAGGTCATCTGGAGCGGCCGAATTCTGGGTGCGGAAATTTCGGCCAAGCACGCGCGCGAGGAGGCCAGAAAGGCCGTCCGTGAGGCCGACCGCGCTGAAGCCGAAGCCTGGTCGGTCCGGATGGAAGGCTACGGAGGTCCATCACAGCCGTCTCCAACGATCGCGCAATGCCTCAACGGTGGCATGGGCTGGCTCGAGGTCGAGTGCAACAGGTGCAAGGCGCGCGCGAGCCTGCCGCTCGATGCGATCCGTCGTCCCCGCGATACGCCGATCTGGAAGCTGGAGGCTTCGCTCAAGTGCCGGTCATGTCGGAAGGGACGTTCCGCACCGCCGGTCCACATGATCAAGCTGACGGCCACGCGAAGCATCACGCCCTATAAATGGGTGCACCCGACCGAGGAGAGATAGGTCCGCGCGGGCTACCCGTCATCTGAACCATCCGCTCGATGATAACGACCAAGAGCCGAGCTTCTCACCAATCGCTGCGCCGAATGGCCTGGAACACAGGCAAGTTGGAAGCGCTTTGAAAGCCGACCGGAGAGAGATCGTGTTCGACGTTATGGTGAACCTCCTGGTCGGTCTGTCCTTCGGCTTTCCCGCTGTGCCTTGGCTCTTCGGTGCGCGATGGGGAACGAGAGGCGTTTGGCTCAGCACGGGATTTGCCGTCGCGATCCTGCTGTGTCTTTTTCCCGTCCTGTTCGGGTTTGGGTGTGGCGACTGCGGGCAGGGCGCGATTGCCATCTTCGTGCTGGTGCCGATCTGGATTGCCGTGGCATTGCTGACGGTCGCTTCGGCTGCGTTCGCTCACTTCAAATTCGCGCGCTGACGTCCGCAGGTCCGCCCCCCGCTCTTGTGCATGGGGTTGGCTTCACGCTTTTCGCGATGAGAGCTGCCGAACCGGCCTGGCTTCAGCGCCGGCCGCGCGGCGCCTCGGCCTTGGCGGGCGGCTCGGTCTGCGGGCCGCAGCTCGCGGCGGCGAGTGTGGCTTGCGCCTGCGGCATCAGGCCGGGCTCGGGGGCGAGCGCCTTCATCACGATCAGGCCGGTGGTGCTGGGAGAATCGATGATCAGGCGGTCGGCCGCGGTGATCTCTTCGTCCTCCGGCAGCTCGCTGTGCTGCGCCTCCGTCATCAGGTCGAGCTCGATCACCTTGCGGCCCGCCGAGCGGTCGTTGATGGCGTAATAGGCGATCTCGTTGCGGGTGTAGAACGACACCGAGGTGTAGGCCTGGCTCACCGGCACCGTCAGCTTGATCGGTCCGCTCGAGAGGTCGTAGCGGCAGATCGCCAGCGCAAAGGCGGGATCCATGAACGGCATCGGCGACGTCTGGGGATCGGCGAGGGGAAGCTGGCTGACGCCGTTGAGCTTCGTCATCGGCGTCAGTCGCGAATAGGCGTCCTGCGTTGCGATCCGCGGCAGCGCCAGCACGCTGACGAGGTGAACCACGAGGCCCAGCACCACGCCTGCGACGATGGTGAACAACAGCCGGATCATGAGCAGCCCACCGTCGAAATCGTGGGCATCGGCGCGTCGCGCTGGGTGCGCGTGGCAACGCCGACCGGGGTGTCGTAGAGGCGGAGCATCAGCGCGTAGCGCTCGATGCCGCCGGTCGGCAGCCAGTTGCCGGCGCGCGAGCGCGAGGCGATGCGGATCTCGAACGAGCCGTCGGATTGCCGCACGATCTCCTGGCTGGTGAAGCCGTAGCGCTGCAGCGAATTGGCGACGAGGTGGCCCTTGCGGTCGTACAGCGTCAGCGTCCAGAACCGCGCCGGCGGCGTCACGCCGGAGACGATCACGTCGCAGCGGCCGTCGAGCGCCTTCTTCTTGTCGTCGGTGGTAGCGGTGAAGGCGACGCCGTCGCCGGTGCCGATCGGCAGCTCGCCGTTGCGCACGATGGTGGCGCGCGAGTAGGGGTCGACGTCGGCGGTTCCGGTGCGCGGGCGCGCGGTCCAGGGACCGATAGTCAGCGCGCCGATCTCGGTGCCGCGCGTCGTCGTCATCCAGGTCGCGCCCAGGCCGACCACCGTCGCGAGCAGAAGGGCCGTCAATGTGATCAGGATCAGCCGCACTTGTTTCGATCAGTTCTTGCGCGGGGCGGAAGCGTTGGCACTCTCTTCCGCATAATTCTGCGGGAAGGCGAGCGCGCTCGTCGCCGAGGACGGCCTGCCCGCCTTGGTGTCCGCCTCCGCCGACTTCTTTGCAGTCTTGGCGGCGTCGTCCAGCAGCTTTTCGACGCGCACCAGAATGTCGGCGCCGCGCTTGGTCAGCACCGGCGGCGGACCCGGCTTGGTCTCCAGCACCTTCGGCGCCGCATTGGCCTGCGCATTGCTGACATGCTGCGGCGGCAGCTTCTGCCCCATGCCGATGCCGGGAATCTCCCGGACCTCGACGCCCTGATGGGCCGCGAGCATGATGTCGTGCCAGGTCTGCGCCGGCAGCGAGCCGCCGGTCATGCGGTTGGTCGGCGAGTAGTCGTCGTTGCCGTACCAGACCGCGCACGTGAAATTGCCGGTGTAGCCGACGAACCAGGCGTCGCGATACGCGTTGGTCGTGCCGGTCTTGCCCGCGGTCGGAATGCCGTCGAGCGCGGCGCGGCGCGCGGTGCCCTCGCTGACGACGTGGCTCATCATGCCCGCCATGTCGGCGGCGACGGAGGCGGGAATCGCCTGCCGCGGCTTCGGCCCGTCACGGTCCCAGCGCCAGACCGGGTCGCCGGCGCCGGTGCGCACTTCGAGCACGGAATGCGGCGTCACCGCCTTGCCGCGGTTGGGGAAGGTCGCGTAGGCGACGGCGTGCTCGAGCACGGTGACCTCGTCCGAGCCGATCGGCAATGACGGCGTGTCGGGCAGCGGCGCCTTGAGGCCGAAGCGGCGCGCGACCTCGACGATCTTGGCGCGGCCGACCTTGGCCGGGTTCTGCGCCTTGGGCTCGCTCTTCCGGCCGATCTCGATCGACAGCTTCACCGGCACGACGTTGATCGAGCGCGTGATCGCCTGCGTCAGCGTCACCGCGCCGGAATAGGAATGACCATAATTCTGCGGGCACCAATTGCCGATGCAGACCGGGCCGTCGACCACGATCGAGTTCGGCGTGTAACCGTTCAGCAGCGCGGTGGTGTAGACGTAGGGCTTGAAAGACGAACCAGGCTGGCGGTAGGCGTCGACGGCGCGGTTGAACTGGCTGGCGCCGTAGTCGCGGCCGCCGACCATGGCGCGGATGCCGCCGTCGAGATCGGACACCACGGTCGCCGCCTGCGTTGCGTGATAGTCGCGGCCGAACTGGCGCAGCTGGTTCTCGACCGCGTCTTCGGCGGCCTTCTGCACGTTGGTGTCGATGGCGAGGCGCACCACGAAGACGCGCTCGGTGTAGGATTTCGGGAAGGTGTCGACCAGCTTTCGCATCTCGTCGAAGGCGTAGTCGAGATAGTAGTTCGGCGAGGCCTCGTCGCGGCGGTCGACCGCGAAGGCCGGGTTGCGGCGGGCGCCGAACACCTGGCCCTCGGTCATGAAGCCGGCATCGACGAGGTTGTCGAGCACGACGTTGGCGCGGGCGCGCGCCGCAGGCAGGTTGATGTGGGGCGCGTATTTGGTCGGCGCCTTGAACAGGCCGGCGAGCATCGCCGCTTCCGCCAGTGTCACGTCGCGCGCGGACTTGTTGAAGTAGAAATGCGCCGCGCCGTCGACGCCGAAGGTGCCGCCGCCCATATAGGCGCGGTCGAGATACAGCTTGAGGATTTCGTTCTTGGTCAGGCGCCATTCCAGCCAGACCGCGAGGAAGGCCTCGTTGACCTTGCGCTCGATGGTGCGCTCGTTGCTCAGGAACAGGTTCTTGGCGAGCTGCTGGGTGATCGAGGAGCCGCCCTGGCGGACGCCGCCGGCTTGCGCGTTGGTGACGAGCGCGCGCGCGGTACCGGCGATGTCGATGCCGAAATGCTCGTAGAAGCGGCGGTCTTCGGTCGCCAGCGTCGCCTTGATCAGGACATCCGGAAAATCTTCCAGCGGAATCGAATCGTTGTGCTTGATGCCGCGGCTGCCGATCGGCGTGCCGTAGCGGTCGAGGAAGGTCACCGCGAGGTCGGACTTCTTCAGCCAGTCCTCGTCCGCGGTCTCGCGGAAGGCGGGGATGGCGAGGGTGAGCATCACGACCAGGCCGCCGAGGCCAAGGGTTGCGGCCTCCGACAGCGGCTCGATGAACACCCAGCGCTTCCAGCGTCCGACATAGAAGCGGTCCATGAAGGTCGAGTAGCGCTCGTAGAGCTCGCGGATGCCCTTGGCAGAGGAGAACAGCGAGGAGTCGATGCGCGCATCGAGGTCCAGGAAGAAATTCCGGACCTTCTGCTTCCAATGCGATGGTATGATCTGGCGCACCTAGAACCCTTGAGGCTCGCTTCGAAAGCGTTCAAGCACCCGGCCGGGGGCGGCATCGAGACGTCTTGAGGGAATGTTGCGGCAAACCCAAGGCGCCCGGCCAGCATCCGAGGGACTTGCTGTTCCTTCTAGCCGAGCGGGGCCGATAAACCAATGGTCACGCTCGGGATTTTGAACAACAGGCTGAATTGACCCCGTTTCATTGCGGGCCTCAAAGGCGCCTTGCTTGCACCACCCCGGCCGCACGCCCTAGATGGCTTGAGCCGTAGCTCTTTCGAACCTTGTTGAGGCGCATGACCGCAGTTCCCAAACGACCTTCAGACCAGGAAGGATTCTTCTGGAAAACCAAGACGTTGGAAGAGATGTCGGCGGCCGAATGGGAAAGCCTGTGCGACGGCTGCGGGCGCTGCTGCCTGAACAAGCTCGAGGACGAGGACACCGGGCAGATCTATTTCACCCATGTCGGCTGCAAGCTGCTCGACGGCGCCAGTTGCGCCTGCAAGGACTATCCGAATCGCTCCGACAAGGTTCCGGATTGCGTCCGCCTGACCCCGGCCAATGTCCGCAGCCTGAACTGGCTGCCGCCGAGCTGCGGCTACAAGCTCGTTGCGGAAGGGCGCGACCTCTATTGGTGGCATCCCCTGGTCTCCGGTGATCCCAATACCGTGCATGACGCCGGCGTCTCCGTGCGCGGCCGGGTCGAGGGCAGCGAGGAGGAGATCCCGGACGAGGAGCTCGAGGACCACATCGTGCAATGGCCGGCGCTGCTGCCGAAGCGGGCTCGCCTGAAGCGACGCCCGAAGGACTGAGCCGCCGCACGGCACCCATCACGTCTTCGGGATGACCCGGGGGCGGGATGCACCCATGCGCCGCGATGCCTGCCCGGGACAAATTTTGCTGTCTACATTGGACTGCATAGAACGAATCCTTCGCGGCGTTGCGCCGCCACACGGCACCCGAGCGAGATGAACAAGTTCGACCGGCGGAGCAGTTCTGCCGACATCCAGACGTTGCCCGACGACATCGCCGAGGAGCTGTCCCGGCTTCCTAGCGAAGTCATCAGCGTCGATGATGCCCCGTCGATTGCGCCGCCGGTGCCGCTGTCGCAGGACGAGGTCCGCACCATCGTCATCAGCCTGATGCTGACGATGTTCCTGGCCGCGCTCGACCAGACCATCGTGGCGACCGCGCTGCCGACCATTGGACGCCAGTTCCAGGACGTCTCCAATCTCTCCTGGGTCATCACCGCCTATCTGCTCGCTTCGACCGCGGTGGCGCCGGTGTTCGGCACGCTCAGCGACATCTATGGTCGCCGCGCCATGATCATCATCTCGCTCAGCCTGTTCGTGGCGGGCTCGGTGCTGTGCGCGATCGCGCCGAGCATGCCGATGCTGATCCTGGCGCGCGGCCTTCAGGGGCTCGGCGGCGGCGGCATCATGCCTGTGGTACAGACCGTGATCTCCGACGTCGTCTCCCCGCGCGAGCGCGGCCAGTATCAGGCCTATTTCTCCAGCGTGTGGATGGTCGGCGGCATCCTCGGCCCGGTTATCGGCGGCGTGTTCGCCGAGCATCTGCACTGGTCGATGATCTTCTGGATCAATCTGCCGCTCACGGCGGCGGCGCTCGCGCTGCTGCTGCCGAAGATGAAGAAGATCCCGGTGTTCCACCGCAAGCGCAAGGTCGACTGGCTCGGCGGCGTGCTGCTGATGGCCTCCGCCGTGGTCTTCATGCTGGTGCTGACCTGGGGCGGCACGCGCTATCCCTGGCTGTCGCCGACCGTGCTGGCGATGGTGGGCGGCGCCGTCGCGCTCGCCGTCAGCTTCGTCTGGCACGCGCGTCGCGCGGACGAGCCCTTCCTGCCGTTGAAGTTGCTGACCGGATCGGTGGCGCCGTACGCGATGACCGCCGGTGGCTGCGGGCTCGGCGCGATCACCGGCCTCACCGTGCAGCTGCCGCTTTATTACGAGCAGGTCTACCATCTGAGCGCGAGCGAGGCGGGCCTTGCGCTGATCCCGCTCGCGGCGGTTTCGACCGTTGGCGCCGCCGTCGCCGGCCGTACCATGGCCCGTGCGAAACACTACAAGCGCGTGGCCATCATCGGCACGTCCTGGGCCGCGCTGTGCGGCCTCGGGCTCACGTTCACCACTCTGCCGCTGTGGGGCCTGCTCATGCTGATGGCGGCGTTCGCGCTCGGGCTTGGCACCACTTTCCCGGTCTGCGTGGTTTCGCTGCAGAACTCGGTCGCGCGTCCGCAAGTCGGCACCATCACCGGTGCGATGAACTTCTTCCGCTCGCTGATGTCCTCGTTCACGGTCGCCGCCTTCGCCGCGATCCTGCTGATCGCGCTCGGCATCGACGTGCCACTCGCCGGCGAGCACCACGCCGCAGGCGCCGTCGCTATTCCCGCCGACGATATGCGGCACGCCTTCCGCTACGTGTTCGGCGCCGCCACCGCGCTGATGACCACCGCCGCGCTGTGCCTGATCGCGATGGAGGAGCGGCCGCTGGCCGGTCCCTCGGCAACGCAACCCGTCGAGATGGCGGAGTAGGGCGCTAGCCCGCGCCGTTCGGGAAGCTGCTGTTCCGCGGCAGCACAATGGTGAATTCGGTGAACTCGCCCGGCGCGGTCGTGACGTCGATCGTGCCGCCATGCTGCTTCACCACGATGTGGTGGCTCATCGACAGGCCGATGCCGGTTGCTGCGCGACGGCATCGCGATTGCAGCGCGGCATCGTGGCGGATTATCACATCCTCCGCGGCCGGAACCAGCGTCCGGCTTGCCTTACGTTCCCGGGCGCGACACCTCGGTTTCCTTGCTGGTGATGAACTCAAGCAGCACTGGAATGCCTTCCTGCGTCTTCTGGATGCCGCGCCTGATCGCAGGGATGATGTCTTCGGGCCTGGTGACCCGCTCGCCATAGCCGCCGAAGGCGCGCGCCATCGCGGCGTAGTCGCCGGAAATGTCGGTCGAGCGATACTTCTCCGTCGAGACCGGCATCACCTTCAATTCGATCGCCATCGAGAAGTTGTTCAGCAGGATCGACATGATCGGAATGCGCTCGCGCACCGCGGTCTCGAAATCCATGCCGGTGAAACCGATCGCCGCATCGCCCCAGACGTTGATGCAGAGCTTGTCGGGTTTGGCGAGCTTCGCGCCCATTGCGAGGCCGAGGCCGTAGCCGAGCTGCGTGGTCTTGCCCCAGCCGAGATAAGTGAGCGGTTTTGTCGATTTCCAGAACGGCGAGAGCTGGTCGCGCGGGCTGCCGGCGTCGTGGGTGATGATGGTGTTGTCGATGTCGACCGTGTGCTGCAGGTCCCACAGCATGCGATAGGGGCTGAGCGGCGCGTCGTTGCTGGTGAGCTTCGGCAGCCATTTCGCCAGCCATTCCTTGTGCGACGCTGCGATCTCGGCCGCGACTGCGGAGGCATCGCGGTCCGCGGTGACGGTCTTGCCGATGTCCTCCAGCAGCGCGTCGAGCACAAGGCCGGCGTCGCCGACCAGGCCGATCTTGGCCTCGACATCCTTGTTGAGATGGTTGGGATCGAGCGTGGAATGGATGATGGTCTTGCTTTTCGGCATCGCGATGCCGAAGTTCGTTTCCGTGAACGAGCAGCCGATGCCGAAGATGACGTCGGCCTCGGCGAGGAATTTCGGCACCGCGCGCGGCACCGCCAGGCCGCCGGAGCCGAGCGAGAGCGGATGCGTTTCCGGGAACGACGATTTGCCCCCCAAGCTGGTGGTCACCGGGATCGCCAACCGCTCGGCGAGCCGCTTCAATTGCGGCCAGGCCTGCGCGTAATGCACGCCCTGGCCGGCATAGATCACTGCACGCCTGGCATTGACGAGCAGCCGGGCAGCTTCCTTCACATGCACGGGGTCGGCGCCATAGCGGGTGCGCAGCACCGGCGTGTAGTCGAGCGGCTCCGGCACCTCCTCGTTCCACATGTCCGCGGGAATCTCGACGATGACGGGCCCGCCACGGCCGTTCTTCAGCTTGGTGAAGGCGCGGCGGAAGATGTTGGCGACCTCGGCTGCCAGGATGATCGGCTCGGATGATTTCGCGAACGGCTTCATCGCCTCGCTGGAATTGAAGTTCGGTTCGATATGCGCAAGCCGGCGCTGATAGCCCATCGGCAGCACAAGCACCGGAACGGACTCGCCATAGCACTGCGCCACGCCGCCCATCGCGTTCTCCGCGCCGGGCCCATGCTGCATGCAGAACGCGCCGATCGTGCGTCCCGACGTCACCCGCGAGATCGCGTCCGCCATGTGGATGCCGACGCGCTCCTGCCGCACCATCACGGGGCGGATATCGGCTTTCGCCGCGTGCTCGATCAGGTGATTGACGGGATAGCCGCAGAGGATCTCGATCCCCTCGCGCCGCATGATTTCCGCAATGGCGGTGCCGAGCTTCATGGCGTCTCTCCCTCGAAGGCCTCGCCGGTTGATCCGGCCGCTTGACCTGAGAGGATCAGGAAATTCGGGAAGCGTAAAGCAGGCCGCGGCGAGCCCTGCGGTAGGCCAGCCATGCATCGCCCGGGTGTGGCTGCGCACGACGGCCGCGCCTGCCGCAGTCAGGGTCTCGCTTGCAGTTCGGCCAGAAGGCGCGAGGCGGCAACGAGGTCCTGAGTTTCGAAGCCCTCGGCGAACTCGCCATAGATTGGAGCAAGCAAGCGCGCGGCTTTTGGTCTGCGGCCGGTCGCCATCCAGTGCGCGGCGAGATCGACGGCGATCCGCAGTTCGAACGTTTTGGCGCCTATGCTGCGGGCCTCGGACAGCGCCTGCTGCAGCCGCTTCTCGGCGCGCGCGGGCTCGCTGGTGTGGAAGAGGACAGATGCATCGACGCGCATAAGCTCCGAACGGCACCAGCGTTCGCCCTGCCGCTCCTGGTAGTCGAGTGCTTCCGCGATGGTCCGCTGCGCGTCCTCGATCGAGCCTTGCCTGAGAAGCGCGCGCGCGAGCACCGCGAGATAGCTGCCGATCCGCATCAGGAAGCGGCATTCGATCAGTTCGTCGATCGCGGCCCGGATATCGTCCACCGCGCGCGGATCGCCCCTGAGATCGCGGAGGCAGGCCGAGAAATAACGCTCCACCGGAACCCAGCGGGAGATGCGCTCCCGTTCGAGATTTTCACGCAGCCGTTCCGCGTAGCTTTCGAGCGCATCCAGATTGCCGGTTTCGAGCGCAATGGGGAGCGCAGCAAGTCCGAGCGCGTTCGACTGGGATACCCATTGACCGCTGCGATCCGCCGCATCGACGGCATCGCGGGCCAGCCTGGCCGCGGTGTCGGACTGTCCCTGCATCCACGCGACAAAGGGCAGATTGAAGCGGACGGTGATGAACCGGTAGACCTCGTTGGCATCCTTGCGGGACCTGCCTTCGGCGAGCGAATGGGTCGTCGCGAGACGATCCAGAACCGCGCGGCTCGTGCTCAATTCACCCGCAAACGCTTGCGCCCAGGCCAGCGCCCGGTCGGCTTCTGAGGTCGATGTCAGGTTGCGGTCGCGATCCGCGAGCCCGGTCGCTTCCTCGAGATAGACGATGGCACGCGGGATATGACCGATCTGCAGCAGGTAGAAGGCGAAGCCGACCAGCGCGCGTTGCTGATAGTCGGTGTCCTTGGCACGTCTTGCAAAAGCGATCGCATCGAGCCATGCAAGCTCGTTTTCGTTGGATAGTTTGCGAGCGTAGAAAAGGCTCCATCCGAGCGCGCAGGCGAGCTTCGCCCGCAGCAGATCGTCGCACTCGATGGTTTTGGCCAGCGCCAGCGCCGAGGCCAGCCGCGCCTGCGCCTCCGACAGGATGGCTGTCTCCGACCACAAGGTGATCCCCGCAACCGTCAGCCTGATGCCGAGCAAGGCATCGCCGTCCTCGCCAAAGGCCCACGCCAATGCGGCCCTGAGATCACCGATGCGCCAGAGGTAGCGTTGGGTCCAGTCGGCCGGCTCACGCCAGCTCCACTCGTCCTCGGACTGTTCGAACAGGGCAAGAATGCGCTGCGCATGATGGTTGAGAGCTTGTTCGCAAGCGGGATCGGCGCGGCGCCGGTCGGCCGCATAGCGCCGCGTGCTGTCCAGCAGGCGGTAACGCAGGCCGCGCCCGCTGGACTGCGCGCTCAGAAGGGATTTTGCGACGAGGCTGCCGAGCCCGGTGACGACGTCGACCAGATCGAGGCCGGCCGCTCCGGCCACGAAAATCGCGTCCTCGGCTTCGAACGCATCGCTGAACACGGAGAGCAGGGCGAACAGCCTGGCTTCCTTGGAAGGCAGCAGCCTGAAGCTCCAGTCGATCGTGGCCATCAGGGTCTCATGGCGCGGCGAGGCGCCTTCGGCCCTTGGTGCGCGAAAACTCAAATCCTGGTCGAGCGTATCCAGCAGTTCGTGGGGGCCGAACGTTCGGATCTGGGCGGCCGCCAGCTCAATCGCCAGCGGCAGGCCGTCCAGTGAACGGCAAATCGAGGCGATGGCCGCGTAGTCGTCATCGACGAATTCGTAGTCCGACCATTCGGCCGCGCGGCGAACGAACAATTGAACCGCCGGGAATTCGACCGCCTGCTCCGTCGTCGGCACCTGGCCCGGGCTTGGCGCCGGGAGGGAGCCGAGCCGCACGACGTGCTCGGTCGCATTGCCCAGCGGTTCGCGGCTGGTCGCGAGCAGCTTCGAGGGCGAAATGTCCGCAAGGAATCTGCCGGCAAACATCGTGGCGGCCGGCAGCACATGCTCGCAATTGTCCAGGATGAGGAGCATCTGGCGCTGCCTGAGATAGTCGAGCACCGCGGTCAGGCCGTTGTCCGGATTGCCCCTGATGCCCAGCGCCGTGACCATCGCCGCGCCGAACAGGGTCGGGTCCGCGATCGTGGCGAGATCGACGAAGCAGATGCCGTCGCGATAGCGCGAGGCAGTGGCCTGCGCCACCGCAACGGCAACGGTCGTCTTGCCGATCCCTCCCGCGCCGGCGAGGGTCACGTGCCTGAGGTCGACCAGCAGGCGAGCGATAGCGGCGATCTCGGCCTCGCGCCCGACGATGACGCGCCGCGATGGCGGCGACGAGGGGATCGGTTCCGCCTGCGCCGGGTGATCCTCGATCTCACCAATGCTCGTTTGCACGTCGGCAACGAACCTGTAGCCCCGGCGGGCCACCGTCGCGATGTAGGCAGGCTCGGTCTGGGTATCACCCAGCGAACGCCGCAAGCTCCACATGTTGACCTTGAGATTGCTGTCGTGAAGGAACGTGCCCGGCCAGGCCGCCTCCATCAGTTCGTCCTTGCTGACCAGTTCGCCGCGACGCTGTACCAGCAGGTGCAACAGCTCGAAGGCGCGTCCGCCCAGTTTCACCGCGCGTCCATCGAGGAGAAGCAATTGGCGGCGGGGGACGAGTTGGTATGGGCCGAAGGAGAAGGTGAGTTCCTGTCGGCGCGTGCCCCGTTGCCGCGTCTCGGTGGCAGTCCGCATTGCTCATTGCCAATCGATCGAAAGATCGCCTAGCAACTATCATGCGCTGCACACATGTTGAAGTGAGCGGTTCTGAATTCGCACGATTGCCCCCGCGCAGCTGCCCCTCGGGTGCTGCGACAAATCGCTCGCGCAATCTTTTTGACCGTATCAGGCTATTTTTTGGGCTTGCCGAGTATCGCCATGCGCATGACCTCGACACCGCCGTCGGCAAGGTCCGGCAGCTTGGCGAACCAGTCCTTCACGTAGGGCATCGCATTGTGCGCGTCGAAATCGGCCTGGCTGGCGAAAACCTCGTAAAAGATGAAATGACCGGGTTTGGCGCGATCTTCCTGAAGGAAATAGACCAGGTTCTTGGGATCGCCGCGCACCAGCTCGATCAGCGGCAGCGTAGCGGTGCGCAGTGCGTCCTCCTTCCCGGGCTTGGCGCGGACCTGCGCCACGACGGAATAGGCGCCCTCCGGCATCTCCTGATAGCGCACGCGCGGGGCTTCCTGGGCGATCATGGGTGCGGCGGGCACAGTCAACGCGACGGCGAAGAGCAGGGCGACACGCGTATCGCGGGCGAGAGCTTGCATGACAGAATCCTTCATGTGTCTGTTCAGCGCACGATGCTTTGCTGGCGCTTGGCCAGTGCATCCGCGAAGCGCTTCTTGACCGGGTCAAGGGCCTTGACGAATTCGAGCTGCTCGCCCTCCGGGCCCTTGCAATAGATCAGCTCCCAGCCATTGGAAGGCTCCGCGGTCACCTTGTTGGTGTTGGTATCGCGGGGCGCGGCCTTGCGGTCCGCTTCGGTCATGACGCGGACGGTTCGGTTGGCCCGCACCTGGGTCATGCCGCGGCGTGCCGATTCGGCTTCGAGGTCGGAGATGAACTTGTTGAAGTCGACGTCGTCGCGCACATAAAAACAGATGTGCATCATGCGCGGGAAGGCCGGGCTCATGTGCTCCACCGGTTCGGCGAAGCTCTTGGTGCTGCCCATCGGCTGGTCGGCCTCGCGATATTGCAGCAGTTCGAGCACCATGTTGTCGAACTGGATGAAGCGGACGTCGAGCCGTTGGGCTCCGCTGCGCAGGTCGGGCACGCCGATGGTCCGCGGATTGACCCCGCGGGCGTTCGCCTCGATCTCCTGATCGGCGAGCAGCGTGTTCTGCACGCCATCCCCCTGGAAATCGCCATGGCGGAACACCTCGCTGCCGCCGAGCACTTCGGTGTAGAACTGATAGGCCCGCTCCATGTTCTGGACCGTCAGCCCGAAATGCTGGACGCCCTGGAGCCGTGCGCCGAGCGGCGCCTCGTTGCGTTCGGCGGACGACATGGGATCGCCCTTCTGTGCCGCAGCCCTTGCGTCGGTTGTGGTGCCGGCAAGGCCCATGACGACGGCCGCGCCGGTCGTCCGCAACAGGGCGCGGCGGCCCATGGACTTGGTGTTGTCTGCCTGGTCTGTCATGTCGCTCTCCTTGTTTGTAGGGCGTGCTGTCGGCGCTCGAGCGCGACGGCTCTCGTCGGCTGCGAATGGATCTGCGCTTCCGATCCGTTCACTAGCTGAAACGCGGATTGCGCGATTTCCGATTCCTGCGCGATGACGCACGCATCTTGCTTTGGACGGGCGACGATTTCGAAATCGCACGCCTCCGGCGAAGCCTTTGCTCTGTCGCCGTTTTACCTCTTTTAACCGCGCGCCCTCTGGACTTCGGGCACGCCGCTTGTGAGACATTCGTTTCACGGTGGCGCTGCAATGCCGCAGCTCACCACCGGACGGGAATGGTCGCTCGCTCGCGACAAGGGGGCCTGAATTGCCGCAAGCAAAGCGGAGGTCGTGATGGCGCTCGTGACGCATGGCGATGAAAAATACCGGACCAGCGAGAAGCTTGCGGAGGCCCGCGACTGGCCCGGGCTCAGCATCGAGCATCGCAAGTTCGAAGCGGGCCGCCAGGCCACGCCCGTTCCCGTCTGTAACGAGCTCGTCATGGTGCTGTCGGGCGGCGGGATGGTGTGCCGCGAAGGCAATGGCGAAGTTCAGAAGAGTCTCGCGCGGCCCGGCATGAGCTACCTCGTGCCGGTCGGCACGCAGGAAAGCAGTCTGGAACTTTCAGACCGGATGGAATGTCTGCATGTCTATCTGCCGCCTGCGTTGCTCGACGAGAGTGCGCTTGCCGATTTCGACATCGATCCGGCCAAGGTGGAGATCGCGTATGCGCGGTCTTGCCGATCGGGTGCTCTTCCACATTTGTGCGCCGCTTCGCGACCTCTTGCATCGACCCCGACAGCCGACCGATGCGCTGTTCGTGGGAGGAATCCAGGTTGCGCTCGCGGCGCATCTTATGGGGCATTACACGATCGATCGCTGGCAGGCGCCCGGCAAGGCGCTGTCGCTCGATCCGCGGCGCCTGCAGCGCGTGCTCGACTACATCGAGAGCTCGCTCGGCGGCGACATCAGGCTCGAGGATCTGGCCGCGCAGGCCTGTCTCAGCCCTTACCATTTTTCGAGGTTGTTCCGCGAAGCCACCGGTTTGTCACCCTACCGGTATGTCACCGATCGGCGTGTCCAGGCCGCGCGACACGAACTCGCGAGGGACTGCATGTCCCTGGTCGACATCGCCCTGGAATTCGGTTTCGGCTCGCAGGCGAATTTCACGCGCGTGTTCCGCAAGGCTGCAAGCCTTACACCCGGGCAGTATCGCGAATTGTGCGGCGGCCGGGCCGAGGTGACAACCCATCGCGGCATTCCGCAGGGATTGCGCAAGATGCCGCAGGAATCGGAAATACGGCCCGGCGTGCATCCGCTGTGCTGTCGCAGCGACGCGTTACCTCTGGAGGATGGACCGACATGATCGAGCTCACCGTCAATGGCAGCAAGCAGGCTGTCGATGTCGTCCCCGAGATGCCCTTGCTCTGGGTGCTGCGCGACGAGCTCGGACTCACCAGCACCAAATATGGCTGCGGGGTCGCGCAGTGCGGCGCCTGCACCGTTCACATCGACGGCAAGGCGGTGCGGTCCTGCCAAGCGCATATCGGCGAGGTTGCCGGCAAATCGGTCGTGACGCTCGAAGGCCTTGCCAACAAGGAACAGCACCCTGTCGTGCAGGCCTGGATCGAGCATCAGGTGCCGCAATGCGGTTACTGCCAGGTCGGGCAGATCATGCAGGCGATCTCGCTGCTCTCGAAGATCTCCAGACCGACGGATGAGCAGATCGATCAGGTGATGTCGGGCAATCTCTGTCGTTGCGGGACCTACCCACGCATTCGCGCGGCGATCCACGCGGCGGCGGCCAAGAAGATGGCGGAGAAGTGAGATGGGCCACATGCAGAGTCTGTCACGCCGCGTCTTCGTCTTCGGCTCCGCCGCGCTCGCCGGCGGCATCGCCTTTGGCGCATACGGCCCCGCCGAAGCGGCCGGACACGCCAATGGCAATCCGCTGGCCGCGGATTTGCCGCCCGATTCCGTGACGTTCAATCCATGGGTCGAGATCAGCCCCGAGAAGATCACGCTCATCGCCCAGCACGCCGACATCGGGCAGGGCGTCGGCTCCGTGCAGCCGATGATGATTGCCGAGGAGATGGATATTGATCCCGGCCAGTTCGAAGTCCGCTTTGCCGGACCGAGCCCGGCCTATTTCAACACCGGCTTCAAGGAGGAGTCGGCGCCGTTCCTCGCCGCGGACCTGAGCCCCGCCGCCGAAGCGGCGCGCGCCGCAGCCCTTGAAACGCTTCGAAAGTCCGGCGTGCAGATGACCGGCGGCTCGAGCACCGTTCCCGACACTTACGAAAAGCTCCGGCAGGCGGGGGCCGTCGCGCGCGAGACGCTGAAGGCGGCGGCCGCCAAGCGGTCCGGCGTTGCCGTGGCCGACATTCGCACCCAATCCGGCCACGTCATCCTGCCGGACGGCAGCAAGATACCCTATGTCGCTCTCGCCGCGGATGCCGCCGGGATTCCGCCCGTGCTCGATGCGAAGCCGCGTGATCCCTCGACGTGGCGCCTGCTAGGCAAGCCGATGATGCGCCTCGACGTGCGCGCCAAAGTGATGGGCGAGCTGAAGTTCGGGATCGATCAGAAGATGGACGGCATGCTGTTCGCGGCCGTCAAGCTGAACCCCGCCAAGGGACAGCCGATGAAGTCCTATGACGCCAGCAAGGCGCAATCGATGCCCGGCGTGAAGAAGGTCCTCGAAATCAAGAACGGCGTTGCCGTCATCGCCACGAACAGCTGGTACGCGATGCGGGCCGTCGACACCATCAGATGCGAATGGGCGCCCCCGGTCTATCCGGCGGAGCAGGCCGATCATTGGAAGGTCCTGCAATCATCGTTCAAGCCGGAATTCCTGGGCAAGGAGTGGCGGACGATCGGCAACGTGGAGGCGGCCCTGAAATCCGGGACGCGCGTCGAGGCCGAATACCGCGCGCCCTACGTCGCGCATCAGCCGCTCGAGCCGCTCAACGGCATCGGTCTCGTCACCGACAAGGGCATGGAGATCTGGGTCGGGCATCAGAGCCCGCAGGCGGTGCAGTCCATCGCTGCCAACGCGATCGGGCTGAAGCCGGAGCAGATCACCTTCCACAATCAGTGGACTGGCGGAAGCTTCGGGCATCGTCTGGAATTCGAAAACGTCCGCGTGCTCGCCGAGATCGCAAACCAGATGCGTGGGACGCCGATCAAGCTTCTGTTCTCGCGCGAGGAGGACTTCCTTCAGGACATTCCGCGGCAGATCGCGATCGCCCGCCACCGGGGCAGCATCGCCAAGGGCAAGATCGTTGCGGCCGATCTGCAACTGGCCTCGACCGCTCCGTACAAGGGATTGCTCGAACGCATGGGCTCGCCCATGAAAGAGGCTGATCCACAACTCGCCGCGGGCACGTGGAACGTCTACTACGACATCCCCAATTTCCGGGCCACGAGCTACGAAGCAAAGGGCCTGTCGCCCTCCACCACGTGGCGCTCGGTCGGGGCGTCCACAGCCGGCTTCTTCACGGAAAGCTTCATCGACGAATTGATCCACGCCGCCGGCCTTGATCCGATGAAGGCGCGGATCGAGATGTGCAACGTGCCGCACTATCGCAAGCTGCTGGAGACGCTGGCGGACATGTCCAACTGGAAGGGGCCGCTCGGCAAGGGCAAGGGGCGCGGCGTCGCCTTCGTGGAATCGTTCGGCACGCCGACCGCGGAAGTCGTCGAGGTCACCAAGACCAACCGCGGCATCAGGATCGACAAGGTCTGGGCCGTGGCCGACGTCGGCAAGGTGATCGACCCCGTCAATTTCGAGAGCCAGATGCAGGGGGGTGTCGTCTGGGGCCTCGGCCACGCCATCAATTGCGAATTGACCTACGCCAAGGGCGCGGCGCAGCAGACCAATTACAATCACCACGAAGCCATGCGCATGTACCAATGTCCTGTCATCGAAGTCCGAGGGCTGGAGAACGATCCCAAGGTGAGGGGCGTCGGGGAGCCGCCGGTGCCGCCGGCTGCGCCCGCGCTCGCCAACGCGATCTTCGCGGCGACGGGGCTGCGGATCCGCGAAATGCCGTTCAACAAATTCATCGATTTCGTGTGAGGCGGGCCATGAAAATATCTCTCGTTGCGTGGCTGCTCGCCGGCGTCGCGATATCGGCCGTCACGGGCATCGTCGCGGCCAAGGACGAGGTCAAGCTGGCGGCCAAGGACCTGCTTCCTCCCGGCAGCGTCAGCCGTACCGACGGGCTCGCAGCCTGGAAGCGGATCGAAGCGGTGGTGACGCACCCACGTTGTGCCAATTGCCATGTCGATGCCAAGGCGATTCCCATCTGGACCCCGGCGGGCGAAACCAAGCCGCGCGTGCACGGCATGAACATCCACGGCGGCGAGAGCCGCATCGGCACGGAGGCGGTGCCGTGCTCGACCTGTCACATGACATCCACCCAGGCGAACGAGCCGGCCCCGTCACCGCCGCGCGCCGGCATCGACTGGCAACTCGCGCCCGTGGCCTTCATCTGGTTCGGCAAGAGCGGCAAGGAAATCTGCGCGCAGATGAAGGATCCCAAGCGCAACGGGGGGCGCGATGCCGCCGGCCTCGTCGAGCATCTGCGGCACGATGCCTCGCTGAACGGCTTCATTCCGCGTGGCTGGGCTCCCGGAGAGGGACGGTCGACGCCGCCCGGCACCTTCGAGGATCACGTCAAGGACATGGCGAGGTGGGCGGCGGCCGGGCAACCCTGTCCGAATTGATGCGCTCGCGCATTGCGCCGGCGCGATCCCGCATTTCGTCTGAAAGGAAGAAATCGTGACACAACATGTCCTCTTCATCGTCACCAACGCAGCCGTGATCGGTCCGCATAGCCGCAAGACCGGCTTCTTCTTCGCCGAGGTCGCCCATCCTTTCGACGTGCTCGACAAGGCCGGCGTCGCGGTCGAGTTCGCATCGCCCGCCGGCGGATGGACGCCTTACGATGCGTATGACGAGAAAGATCTCGCCCAAAAGGAGTTTCTCGCGAGCAAGGCCTTTCGCCGCTTGAATCACAGTCGCAGATTGTCCGAGGTGGACGCTGCCGACTACGACGCCATCCTGGTGCCCGGCGGTCTTGGGCCCATGGTGGACATCCAGCGCAATGCAACGGTCCAGACTGCCATCGTGCGCGCCTGGACCACCGGCAAGCTCGTCGCTGCTGTTTGTCACGGGCCGTGCGCGCTGCTGGGCGTCAACCTCGGTGACGGCACCCCGTTCGTGCGCGGCAGGAAGCTCACGTCCTTCTCGAAGAAGGAAGAGTACGACTACGCTCGCGATGACGTGCCTTACGAGCTCGAGGACGCGTTGAGGGCGGAGGGCGCCGAGTACTCGTCGGCAGCCAACTGGCAACCTCATGTCGTCGTCGATGGCCGGCTCATCACGGGGCAGAATCCTGCTTCGGCCGGACCGCTGGGAAAAGAGTTGCTGTCTGCCCTCAGGGACCGCTGACGTGCTATCTGCAGTTCTGGCAGATCATCAGCTTTCGCTTCAACGCCCCATCTTCCTGGCCGATGCTATCTGCATCGGCATTGGAGCTGGCGTCCCTTGCGGCGCGTGACCTCATTGGCGGTATCGCCTGGTACGGGACGTCATTGTCATCAGCGATCCCGAAGCTGTAGCCGTCGTAGTCCGCGGCCGGATTCGGTGTCGCCAGTGGTCCGCCTGTCGCAGGTGTCGAAGTCGCTCTGCCGGCTGCTGCTGGTGAAGCTCTGTTTGTCGTCACCCGTGCAGGCTTGTTGGCACCCTGCCGTGGCGGCGATGCATCGTGCGGAGCGAGCGAAACCGGCGGGGCTCCTGAACTCTGGCCTCTCGCGTCGTCGTGCGGCCAGGCAACGAGCCACATGATGCCGAGAGCCAGGAGCGTCACGCTTCTCATCCGCATCCTCTCGGCAGTTCGGGGTCAGCGATCGATGTCATGTGGTCCTGCCGGATCACGACGGGGACAGAGTATCAGGACCAGCATCGCCGTCCAAGCATCATGGCCGCGACAGCTGGTTTCCCGACGATACCGGTTCCTTGAGAACGGCGCGGATTTCGCGAAGGGACGGCAGAGCGCACGCCTCCTTCTTCAAGAGGACCGGCTTCGCGCGCTCCTCTCGATCAGGCCAATCGTCCCCCCTGAGGGAATGGTTGGAGCACCCTGCTTACCTTGCGCTATGGTGGCGGCTTTTGGAGATGCCCATGTCGCCAATACAGTATTGGTTCCCCGGAGCCGTAGCCTTGAGAGGAGTGCACTGGACCTGTTCTGCCTCAATAGCGGACATCGTGCGGGCGCCTTGGCATGGACAGCTTTTGACCCAGAACGGACGTTCGACCATTCCGTACAGAAATCGCGTTTGTTCCCGCTCAAAACCCCGAGTGTCCTAAGTTGATTTTGGGAGCATCCAATCCTGCCAAAGCGGCGGGCGCTGGCCTGCTTTAAACTCTCGGTAGCCATGGCCTAGTCCGAATTGGAACCAAATGTAAACTTTTTAACTTATCCCGCTCTGTATAGTGGGGCGCTTGGAAATGAGCCAACACGACGCAACTCGTTACCGCGAACAGGCAGAATATTGTCTGGCGCAGGCTCGCAAAACAGTTGATCCCAAAGAAGAAGAAACTTGGCTCAAGATCGCGGCCGACTGGGCGCAAATGGCTGACGAATGCTGCGCGAAAGATTCGCGAGGATGAGTAAGGCCGCTACAGTCGGCGGCCTCGGCCTGGGGCGGAAACCGCGCAATGTGCAGACGCGCGGTTCGATTCAGAAAAGCACATGTGGATTTTTCACAAGCCGGTTCGGACTACGCACGCGTAGGTGATTAAGGCGATCTTTTCGATGTGGGTCAAAAGGCGGCGTGGGCAAATCACCATAGGCGCTTCGATGAAGTGGCGTCCTAATTCCCCTCTGCGCGTGTTGAAACAAAAGGCCGCAGTCGGGGGCTGGTGGGACTGGGGCCCAAGCACAGGGTAAGCGGCGCGTTCGGCTAGCAGAGCCATCCTCTACTCGTTTGCCGCGAATAGATAGGGGCCGCGCATTAGGCGGCCCCCCTGCCGGTTGCAATACAGTTCGGGATAGAAATCCAGCCCCGGCGAGCCGAAATTAAAATCCCAAACCGCGAAAAATCAAGTGTCCTAATCCCAAACCGTGTATCCAAAAAACGCAGCAAAATTCGGCAGCGCGTATTAGGTTACCTTCCACCTGAAACTGGCGTCCTTTACTGTAATTCGATCCCGTGTAGAGCGCGGTTAGGACGGCCGCATAAGCGCGGCGATGATGGACGATGAGCGAGCGCCTCGGTTTTTGGCCGGCGGCGGAGAGATGGGCAAGCTCACGAGAGAGTTCGATTGGTCAAAAACGCCACTCGGTCAGCCGGAAGGATGGCCTCAGAGCCTCCGCACAACGGTGCGGCTCGTCCTTAATTCGCGCCATCCTATGTTCATTTGGTGGGGACAAGAACTCATTCAATTTTACAACGATGCCTATCGGCAAACGATGGGGCCCGAACGCCATCCAAGTGCTCTAGGAGCGCGAGGCCGCGAGTGTTGGGCGGAGATCTGGAATATCATTGGTCCCCAGATCGATTATGTTATGGCAGGCTGCGGTGCGACTTGGCATGAAGATCAGCTGGTGCCGGTGACCCGCCATGGTCGTCTCGAAGATGTGTGGTGGACCTATAGCTTCAGCCCTATCGATCTCGACGACAAAGTTGGCGGCGTGTTGGTCGTTTGCAGAGACGTAACCTCCGAACACAATGCCACTCAATCCATAACGCTTATCAACGAAGAGCTGAAGCACCGCGTCAAAAATGTGCTTGCTGTGCTTGGAGCTATGGCCAGCCAGACATTTCATAACGTCGCGAGTAGAGCTGACCTTGCCAAATACCTGGAAAGAGTTTCCGCTTTTGGAAGGGCAAACGACCTGCTAATTGCGGCAAATTGGGCCGCGGCGCCGTTACACGATGTGGTCACCACGGCCTTGCAACCTTATCAAACGAATGAAGGCCAAATTCTTGTTTCTGGTCCACCTCTCTTCGTGAAATCGCAGCAGGCGCTCAGCCTTTGCCTGGCAATACACGAGCTTGCAACTAACGCCATCAAATATGGCTCTCTAAGCGCTGCTAATGGCCACGTTTCAATCACATGGTCGGTCGATGACCGAGACCCGGAACCGCAGTTCGTTTTCGTTTGGCAAGAAATAGATGGGCCACCGGCATCGGAGCCCAGAGAGGCGGGTTTTGGCTCCCGTCTCATTCCGCGCGCCCTGAAAGGCGATTTTGGAGGCTCGGTAGAGATGAACTATGAACAGACCGGCCTGATTTGTCGTTTGACGGCTCCCTTGAATAACTTGAAAAGCCGTTTGACTTGAAAAGCCGCGAGCTCGCCGCACCAAGAACGCTTCGGATTTATCTTTAGAAATTGGATCGCGGTGCGATAATTCAATTTATCGAATGCTGGAGCATCGACTCGCTGCGAAGCACTCTCGCGCAGCCGAGGCACCGTTGAGCCATGTCACGAACAACGGCGAAGATTTTTATCCGTCACTGGCCGACCGCGCGAAAAGCCAGCGGAAAGCCGTCGAGGGCAGCTTTTGGGATGGGAGTAGTTCTAAAACGCAAACGACCCAAATCCAACTCTGAATCAGGACACAATCACCTGAGCAACATTGGCGAAGGTTGCCCGCGCTTTAGAGCAACTGCGACAGAGCCCCGGTCGCGCCAGCCGCGGATCTGGGCTTTTTGCTCTCGACATAAAAAACGCCGCTCCCCTAAAGAGTCAGTCTGGTTCCTCGCGATCGACCCAAGCACTTATTGCTCGTTCGCCCCGAGAGATTTTGTCAGTTTCACGTAAGATTTCCGATTTATCCTTGAAAGCGTCGATCCCATACCGCGCGTGGATCGATAAATTGGAATGGGGCCCCGGTGCGATGCAAGCGACGCCGGGGCTCCTTTATTTCAGAGAGGCCAGTTGCTCCGAAGCACAGCGGATCGTCCGCTACACGCCGACCTGCCGGAGGGGGCCGAAGGCCATGATGCGCTGAAGCTTCCGAACCCGACACTTTTCAAACTTGCAACAAGCAAATGCTGCCTCCCAACCACAGCGGACTAGCGACTAATCAGCAACAAAGCTATTGTGTCCACATCACCGGCTTCGGCTCTGACCGTAGGCGTCGGTGGCTTAGAGACCGTGCGTGCTCCCGCCTGCTATTACGGGAGTGTTGCTATGTCGGATTATTCTCGAAAGATTTCCATTCAGACTGCCCTGATAATCGAAGCGATCGGGCGGACCCGGGACATCTGCGCCCGCTCGCTTGAGGCACTCCGGCAACCCATTCCGAGCACGTTCCTCGGCAATAGAATCCACCCTCCGCCTAAGGCGGAAGAGGATCGTTTCCGAGCCAACGATACAGCAGGGGGCTCGCCGTTGTCGTGCGAAATGAACACGGCCCAGTCCTCGAACGTTCAACCTTCTTAAAGCAGAAGACGCTGCTCCAGAGAGATTGGCCCCCTTCCGACGCAACAAGCGCGCTTCGAGCCCATCATCTGCCGAAGGCCAGATATTGTCAGAGCCACTTCGACAACGGCGGATACACCTCTTTCCCGGATCAGGCGCTGGCTTGAGAGGAGCGAGAGCGACGAACGTCGGCTATTGGCCCCTTAGCTGACTTTGCTGAAGCACCCGAGCCAAGTCTGCTCGTAGCCTGAAATCGGACTTCCGTGCACAGTCCCCGAGATGGCGAATGAATCGGTTTCGGAAAGTTCATCCACCGAAACCCACAATCGCTTGTGGTGGCCGTCAGGCAAAACACACCATCGCTGGGTCGAGTGCCCCTTACCAAAATATTCGTATTTACAGAAGTTCGGTTTTGCCGTACACCTCGCCGCATCCCGCCCGCCACAAGGGGCGTTTCGCGATCGTCACGAGACGCGGGCCGGGATGCGGTGGCCGCGACGGCGTCGGCGCGCGATGGAGCTGCAGGGCGGGAAACCGTGAGCAGCGGCAGGCGCGATACGACACGGCGTCGACAGCGTCTTCGCATGGTCTCTGCGGTGAGCGCACGCCAGCCGTGGAGAACCCAGCGAGGATGTGCGCGGACGGAGAAGTCGTGTGGTCCTGACGCCCGGGGTCTGTGCGTCAAGTCATGTGGTGATGCGCGGCCAACCGGTACGCGCATCGATCAGCCGCAAGGCGACGGGGGCAATAGTGCAACGCTCCCCGAGGAGAGCACGAAGGACACCGTGAAAACCATCGCGCAGGGAAGGCCGGGCGACCGGCACACCTGTCGTCCAAGCCCGTGCGCGTTCTTCGCACACGCGGGACCTCGGGTGCCAGCCGGCGCCCGGCCTTCCCTGCGCCCTTGTTTCAGATAAGGGCGGAAGAGGACAGCAAAACTCGGGCAGTATATGCCGCGAGAAGGCGATGCTGTGTTTGCGAATGATCATTGAACAACGGTCTCGTGCCCCGGACGCAGCGCAGCGCGCGGCGTCTTCGTCGCGTGGTGCGCTGCAGAGCCGGGGTCCACGCATCAGCTGAACGTGCAGCCTGCTGGGACGCGGCTCTGCTCAGCAGCGTAAGAACGCTGCAGCGCGTCCGGGATACGAGAGACCCGCGTTTCAGGTGCCGTCATCGCACAGCAATCGGCCTCTCGCTACGCCTCCTCCAACGCGCGGCGCAGCCGTCGGATGATGATGCCGCGGGCGCGGTCGTCGGCGGCCGCTCCGACCTTGTCGTTGATGTCGAGCACGAGCTCGGACATCTCGTTGTGCCAGTCGAGGCGGGTCACGGCCTCCGGTGCCAGGCGCCGGCGGTGATCGACGTCGAGCACGCGCGGTTCGGGCGCGGCCAGCTCGTAGATGTCGTCCAGCAGCGGCTGATAGATCCGGGCCGCGGGAACGATGCGCTCGGCGACGCGGTCGGCGAGCCCTGCGATCGCGGCTTCCTCGCCATGGACCAGAAACAGCCCGCGGCTGATGGGCCGGCGTGCCGCGATCCAGCCGGCGATGCCGGCGGCGTCGGCGTGGCCGGAATATTCGTCGATCATGCGGATGCGGGCGGCAACCTTGATCTCCTCGCCCTGGATCCGCACCGCCTTCGCCCCGTTCTGCAGGAAGCGGCCGAGCGTGCCGTTGGCCTGGAAGCCTGCGAGCAGCACGGTCGCGCGCTCGTTCCACAGCCAGCGCTTCAGATGATGGCGGATGCGGCCGGCATCGCACATGCCGCTTGCGGCGATGATGATATGGAATCCGGACAGGCGCATGATTGCCTTGCTCTCGTCCGCGGTTTCGGTGAATTTGAGATGCGGCGAGTTGAGCAGGCGGGCCGCATCGACCGACGGGTCGAGGCTCTCGGCATGGCGGCGAAACACTTCGGTGGCGCGGATCGCAAGCGGAGAGTCGAGGAAGATCGGCGCGGTCGGAATCTCGCCGCGCTCCATCAGGTCGACGAGATCGACGATCAGCTCCTGGGTGCGCTCGACCGCGAAGGCAGGTATCAGCAGCGCGCCGCCGGCCGCCGCGGCATCGCGCACCTCGACCGCGAGGTGCTTGCGGCGGAGCGCGGGTGTCGTGGCTTCGCGCAGGCGGTCGCCATAGGTCGATTCCGAGATGACGTAGTCGAAATCAGTCGGCGCCTCGGGATCGGGCTGCAGCAGCTTGGCCTCCGGCCCGACGTCGCCGGACAGCAGCACGCGCATTGGACGCGGCGATCCCTGCTCGGCGATTTCGAGCTCGATCGAGGCCGAGCCGAGCAGATGGCCGGCGTTCCAGTAGCGCGCGCGAACGCCCGGGATCACATCGGTCCAGCGTTCATAGTCGACCGCGCGAAACGATTGCAGCGATGCGATCGCGTTGGCCTGCGTGTAGATCGGCTGAACCTCCTTGCGCCCGCGCGAGGCGTTGCGCCGGTTGAGCTGGGTGACTTCCGATTCCTGGATACTGCCGGCGTCGGGCAGCATGTAGGAGCAGAGGTCGATCGTGCCGCGCGTCGCCAGGATCGGTCCCTCGAATCCCGCGCGCACGAGCTTCGGCAACAGGCCGCTATGGTCGATATGGGCATGCGTGAGCAGCACGGCGTCGATATCGGCGGGCCGGAACGGAAACGCCCCGTAATTGAGCTCCTTCAGCGTCTTCTGGCCCTGGAACAGGCCGCAATCGACCAGGAAGCGGCCGGTTGCGGTCTGGAAGAGATAGCTCGCGCCGGTCACGGTGCGGGCGGCGCCGCAAAATCGAACGGTGATGCTCATGGCGTCGTCTCCGGAAGATGTGTCCTGGTCAATTCGGACCGCAAGGCGGCCGCGAGACTCTCGTCGAGCGGAATCGCATTAGTCGGATGCGGCACGCTGTCGGTCGAGCGGATCGAGCGGATGCCGGCGTCGGTGAATGCACCGATCGTCGCAGGCGGAAACAGCGCGTGCGTCACGACCGCATCGACGGCGGTCGCGCCCATCGCAATCAGCGCCTTCGCCGCGGCCATCAGCGTCGTCCCGGAGGAGACGATGTCGTCCACCAGCAGCGCCGGCCGTCCCGCGAGCAGGCCGGGATCGGCAAAGCTGATCGCCACGGACCGATCGCCGTGGCGCATCTTTTGCGCCACCGTATGCTGCAGTCGCAGCCGGCCCGCGATCTCGCTGACCCACGGCTCGGACTCCATGTCGGGTCCGATCACGATGGTTGCGGGATCAATGCCTTCAATCGCCAACGCGTTCGCGATCGCAGGCATGGCGGACAGATTCTCAGCTTCGATGCCCGGAAAGACCGATCGGATGTCGGTGGTACGATGCAAATGCGCGTCCACAGTGACAACGCGGTCGACGGTCGTCGCTAGAAGATTGCCCATGGCGCGCTGGCTGATGGCTTCGCCGGCATGAAATGCAGCATCCTGCCGCATATAGCAGAGATAGGGCGCGACCAGCACCAGCCGCTTCGCGCCGTTGCGTCGCAGGGCCTCGGCAGCGAACAGCAGCGCGATCAGCTTGTCGTTGGGTTGATCGAGCGGGGCATAAAGAATGGTGGTCTCGGTCGCAGGCGCGACGCTGACCCTCAGCTCGCCGTCCGGAAAATGGTGCACGGCGATCTCGCCGCAGGAAAGCCCGAGCCGGACCGCGAGGCGCTTCGCCGCATCGCTGCCGCGGGGCAGGGTCTGGAGCGCGATCGTGCTCACGACGCCGACTTGCCCTGGAGGGGCTCGTGACCGTTGACGACGTAACCGCTCTCCTCGGCGGCGGCATCGGCAGCGAGATCGTGCTCGGGACGGTCGAACGTGTAGACGCGGTAGAGCGGCTCGCCCTGCTCGACGCGATCGCCGATCTTCCTGAACAGGCGGATGCCGGCGCCCTTGTCGAGCGGCGCGCCGGCGGTGCGGGCGAGGCGGTTCAGTCGCAGGCAGTCGATCGCGGACACGATGCCGTCATGCGCCGCCTTGACGTCGAAGCTGAGCGATCCGAGCTCGCTGCTGCAGGTCGATGGGCCCTGGGCGTCGATGATCTTCTGCATCTGCTTCAGCGCCGCGCCGCTGTCGAGCAGCTCGCGCGCCCTCGCATAGCCGGCGCCGCCGCGCAGCTTCGGATCGTATTCCAGCAGATGCGCGGCAAGCCGCAGCGATTTCTCGCGCAGGTCGCGCGGCGCATCCTTGTCGTTGCCGAGCACGGCCATGACGTCATTGGCCTCGAGCACCGGCCCGATGCCGTTGCCGATCGGCTGGCTTCCGTCGGTCGTGATCACTTCGACCGTGCGGCCGAAGCGGTCGCCGACGAATTCGAACAGCTTGCGCAGCCGCATCGCCTCGACGCCGGTGGTGACCTTCGCGGTCGGTCCGACCGGAATGTCGATCAGCAGATGCGTCGAGCCCACCGCGATCTTCTTCGACATGATGGAGGCCACCATCTGCTCGCGCGTATCGAGGCTCAGCGGCCGCTCGACCGAGATCAGCACGTCGTCGGCCGGCGACAGGTTCACATGCCCGCCCCAGATCAGGCAGCCGTTGCAGGCCGAGACGATCGCCTTCATCTCCTCGACGCCGACATTCACCCGCGCCAGAACCTCCATGGTGTCGGCGGTGCCGGCAGGCGAGGTGATGGCGCGCGAGGAGGTCTTCGGGATCGGCAGGCCGTGCGCGGCGACGATCGGCACCACCACCATCGAGGTGCGGTTGCCGGGAATGCCACCGATGCAATGCTTGTCGACCACGACGGGGGTCGGCCACACCAATTGCGTGCCGGCCTGCGCCATCGCCCCGGTGAGAGCGAGCAGCTCGTCGCTGGTGATGAAGCTCGCCGAACCGATCAGGAAGGCGGCGATCTCCATGTCGGAATAGCGATAATGCGCGATGTCATCGATGATCGCGCCGATCTCACCCTGGCTGAGGGTTCGCCCGCGGATCTTCGCGCGCACCGCTTCCAGGCTCTCGGGCGGCGCGGCGGGCCTGACCGTGACCAGCGTGCCCACGCTTTGTCCAAAGCGCCGGAACGCGGGCTCGGAGAGTCCGATGTCGTCCGGGGCCGCCAGCGTATCGTCGTCCGTGATCAGCAATGTCGCCAGCAGGACCTTGTCGCCGTGTCGCAGTTCGACGCGGCTGAAGCCGCGGAAGATCTCGGCGCGCAGCGCCTTCGACTGCCTGGAGACGACGACCACGTTCTCGCGGCCGGTATCGAGCCGGACGCGGCGGATTTTCAGTTGGGAGCGCGGAAGGTCTGGATGCATGGACAGGCCGGCAGCAAGGGAACGCGACCTCCATGCTTAGACGGCGCCGTCCTGATGCTGTTGACCCAGATCATGGCCCCGCGTGGGACATGGGTGAGCTACGGCGGGCCTCTAATCAGTCGCGCTGCTGCGGGCGCGCCGGTGGCCAAATCAGGGATCGGGCTACTTTATCCCCGTGCTGATCGCGACAAACTTGTTGTTGAGGAGGGCGCCACCCATGGTGTTCACGGCCGTTATGATCGCCAGTGCGATGCCTGCGGCAATGAGGCCGTACTCGATCGCAGTTGCACCACTCTCATCGGCAAGGAAGGACCTAAGCAAACGCATTGCCAACTCCCGTTCATCCGATCCAACGTATGGCCGCGTCGTCATCGGACTTGCAAATAGATCGAGTAAGTCTTTATGCGCGCCAAAAGAATTAAGCCCGGGCGAGCGCGCCTCTGCTCATACGACGGCATTCATTAAATTAAGGTTCCATCGATCCGTCCAAATGAATTCATCTCGGCAGGCCTCGACCGGGCTGCGCCGCTGCAGCGTCCGTCAGGCACCATCGTGCGACCGCTTAACCGATTGTTGAGCCTGTTCGTCAGGCGCTCAATCGCGCCCGTCGGCATTCAGCGCCCGCAACATCGCGATGCGGGCGAACATCACCCAGCCGCCGCCCGTTTCGGCCGCGTTGATCAGGGTCTCGACGGCGGTCTGCCAGCGGGGCTCGTGCTGGGCGTCCTCGGGCAGCCGCATGATGTAGTCGGCCGCCTCCTGAAGCGTGAGCAACTGCAACTTGTTGTTCACGCGAACGGGGTCGTCGAACGCCGTCGACCAGGGCATGTCAGGCCGCCTGATCGGCGAGGGGGGACATCACGGCGGGATCGCGGGACGATGCGGCTAGCCGGCCTTCTTCGCCCGCGCCGGCGCGCGCATCGGCTTGTCGGCGGCCTTTTTGGGCGTGGCGGCCGCCTTCGCCGCGGCGTCCTTGCCGCCCTTGCCGGCGATCGGCAGCAGCATCTCGCGCTGGCCCTCGACGCGCTTCTTCGGCCTCTTGGCCTTGCCCGCTTCCTTGGCGACCTTTGCCGCAGGCGCGTCCTTCTCGTTCGCGATGCTCTTCTTCAGCGCGTCCATCAGGTTGATGACGTTGCCGCCGCCCTTCGGCGCGGCCTTGGCGGTAATCGGGGTGCCGCTGCGCTTCTTGTTGATGAGATCGATCAGCGCGGTCTCGTAATGATCCTCGAACAGCTCGGGCTCGAATGCGCCGGACTTCTTCTCGACGATGTGCTTGGCGAGGTCGAGCATGTCCCTGGTCAGCTTCACGTCCTGAATATCGTCGAAATATTCGGTCTCGCTGCGGACCTCATAGGGATAGCGCAGCAGCGTACCCATCAGCCCGCTGCCGAGCGGCTCGAGCGCGATGATGTGCTCGCGGTTCGTCAGCACCACGCGGCCGATCGCGACCTTGTCCATGCTGCGGATGGTCTCGCGGATCACCGCATAGGCGTCGTGGCCGACCTTGCCGTCGGGCACGAGATAATAGGGGCGGATCAGATAGCGGTTGTCGATGTCGGTCTTCGGCACGAACTTGTCGATATCGATGGTGTGGGTCGAGTCGAGCGCGATGTCGTCGAGCTCGTCCTTGGTGACCTCGATATAGGTGTCGGTGTCGACCTTGTAGCCCTTGACGATGTCCTCGGAGGTGACCTCGTCGCCGGTCTCGGCGTCGACCTTGAGGTACTTGATCCGATGGCCGGTCTTGCGGTTGATCTGGTTGAAGGAGACCTTCTCGGTATCCGAAGTGGCCGGATAAAGCGCGACCGGACAGGTCACGAGCGACAATCGCAGAAAACCCTTCCAATTGGCGCGGGGGGCCATGGGCTACTCCAAACGCAACAGAGGACAACGTCCCAGAATACCATCCGGGAACAACGAATCATAGCGAGGTCGATCGTTGAATCCGCCAACTGCGTTAACCGGCTGCCGGGCGGCCGGTTGCGGTCCGATCGCATCGCAAATTCGGAACATCATATCGGATCGGGCGTTGGCTCCGGACACAGGCTGCGATGAGATCGCGGTCACCGGGGGCGACACGCACAGATCGAGGGCATCATGGCCACTACGCGAGAGCAGCAACAGATTGTCGAAACGCCAACCGAGGCGCGCCAAGGTGAACCCGGGCCGTCCGTTGCCGCACTGCTCGCCATCTCGACCGGGCTTGCGATCCTGATGCTCGCCGTCATCTGGTTCGTGTTCTTCCGGACCTGACCGGACGAATTCAGCTCTCCCAAAATTCGCCGCGGAACGCGGCAATTGCGCCCGTCATGCTGCCGGCTCGTCCGGTCGCATGGCGGGCGCAGTCGCTTGGTCTCCAGACTCATTGTATATGACCAAAAAGTAACGCGTCGGGTTCCCCGCGTTCATATTCAGTTCACGCCGGAATTGCTCATCTGGGGCAGTGTTGATGCGGCCTATGTCTGGAGAAAAACGTGCGCCTGCTCGTTGTTGAGGACGACCCCGATCTCAATCGCCAGCTCACCAAGGCCCTGACCGACGCCGGTTACGTCGTCGATCGCGCCTTCGACGGTGAGGAGGGACACTTTCTCGGCGACAACGAGCCTTATGACGCCGTCGTGCTCGACATCGGCCTGCCCAAGAAGGACGGCATCTCGGTGCTGGAGGCCTGGCGCCGCAACGGCCGCACCATGCCGGTCCTGATCCTCACCGCCCGCGACCGCTGGAGCGACAAGGTGCAGGGCTTCGATGCCGGTGCCGACGACTATGTCGCGAAGCCGTTCCATCTGGAGGAGGTACTGGCGCGCATCCGCGCGCTGCTGCGCCGCTCTACCGGCCATGCCCAGAGCGAGCTCAGCTGCGGCCCGGTCACGCTCGACACCAGGACCGGCCGCGTCAGCGTCTCCGGCAATCCGGTCAAGATGACCTCGCACGAATATCGGCTTCTGGCCTACCTGATGCACCATTCCGGGCGCGTGGTGTCGCGCACCGAGCTGGTCGAGCACCTCTACGACCAGGATTTCGACCGCGACTCCAACACCATCGAGGTGTTCGTCGGCCGTATCCGCAAGAAGCTCGACGTCGACATCATCCAGACCGTGCGCGGCCTCGGCTATCTCCTGACGCCGCCGGCGGCTTGACGCGACCCGGGGCTTGACGGGCAGCGCGACAGGGGCCTTGGTCCGGTCATGACCTCCGACGCCCTGCCATCCTGTGCCTCCCGGGATCGTTCCGATGGCCGCTAGCTCGCTTGCCAACCGACTGTTCCTGTCGGCGACCGCCTGGCTCGTGGTGATCCTGGCCATCACCGGCGTGGTGCTGTCGTCGGTTTACAAGAACGCCACCGAGCGCGCCTTCGACCGCCGGCTCAATCTCTATCTCCGCACCCTGATTGCGGAGGTCGCGACCCCCGACGAGCCGCCGGACCGCCAGTTTCAGTCGCTGGGCGAGCCGCTGTTCGAGCTGCCGCTGTCGGGCTGGTACTGGCAGATCACGCGGACCGATACCGAAAAGCCGGAGATTCGCTCCTCGCGCTCGCTGTGGGACAAGAAGCTGCCGAAGCTGGAAGAGCAGGGCACCGAGCTCACCCCCGCCGGCATCCGGCTCGCCTATGTCGATGGTCCCGAAGGCCAGAACCTGCGGATGGTTGAGCGTCCCGTCGATCTCGGCGCCGACGGCAAGTTTCTCGTCAGCGTCGCCGGCGACGACACCGAGATTTTCGACGAGACCCGCAGCTTCGATTACTATCTTGGCGGCACCTTCACCGCGCTCGGCATCGTGCTGCTGCTGACGACCGTGTTCCAGGTCCGGTTCGGTCTGGCGCCGCTGAAGCGCATCTCGGAGTCGATTGCCGACATCCGCTCCGGGCGGGCCGAGCGGCTGGAGGGCGAATTTCCGGTCGAGATCGCGCCATTGGCGCGCGAGACCAACGCGCTGATCGATGCCAATCGCGAGATCGTCGAGCGCGCCCGCACCCACGTCGGCAATCTCGCCCACGCGATCAAGACGCCGCTCTCGGTCATCGTCAACGAGGCCGGCGCCCACGCCGCGGAACCGTTCGCGGCCAAGGTGATGGAGCAGGCCGACGTGATGCGCGACCAGGTCGCGCATCATCTGGAGCGGGCGCGCATCGCGGCGCGGGTCTCGGTGGTGTCGACCGTGACCGAGGTGGCGCCGGCCATCGAGGCTTTGCGACGGACCATGGAGAAGATCCATCGCGATCGCGGCATCGCGGTCGAAGCCAAGGCCGATGCATCGGCAAAATTTCGTGGCGAGCGCCAGGATCTGGAGGAGATGGTCGGCAATCTCGTCGACAATGCCTGCAAATGGGCGGCCTCGCGCGTCTTCATCGAGGTCCTCGTGGAAGCGCCGCAGCAGGCCGGGGTGGGCCCGCGGCTGCGGATCATCGTCGATGACGACGGCCGCGGCCTTTCGGAAGCCGAGCGTGCGCAGGTCTCGCGGCGCGGCCAGCGGCTCGACGAGTCCAAGCCCGGATCGGGGCTGGGGCTGTCGATCGTCACCGACCTCGCCGCGCTCTATGGCGGCAGCCTCACGCTCAGTGGTGCGCCGACGGGCGGCCTGCGCGCCGAACTGGTCCTACCGGGCGTATAATCCGTTGTTCCGACGAAGATATTTCCCTCATCCCCGATGCCGGGCCGCAGCAACCCGGCGGCAATTCGGCCACACTTGCTAAACGGCTTCTTAAGTGGGGGCCTCCTATGATCGCGCCGGACCCATCCCATGTCCGCCATTTTACCGTGCATAACCTGGGCGCATGAGCCAGACATCGATCGAGCGGCTGAGGGAATATCTCGCGCAGCTCCCGCCGCAGGCGCAGGCGCTGCTGATGCGGGAGTTCGAGCGCGCCCTGGAGCGCGGCCAGGACACGGCTGTCGCGACCTTGGTGCTCGACCAGTTGCGCAAGATCGTTCGCAAGTCGGAAGCCGATGAAGCCCCGCCGCCGCGCACGGACGATCTGTCGCGGCTGCTGTTCCAGGCGCTGGAACCGTTCCTGATCGAGGCCGGCGTCCCGCTGCGCGTCGGCCAGATCCGCCGCGCCTCGCTCCAGCCGATCTGGCAATGGTTCGGCCGCGATGGTGCGCCCGACAAGGTGAAAGAGTTCGAGGCCGCGCTGGCGCGCATGCCCGCCGACAGTGCGGGGCAGGTCGAGGCCCTGGCGCAGAAGCTCCAGGCGGTCGCTGCGGATGCCATTTTCGAGCTGACCGGTCCGGGCGGCGGCGACAAGTCGCGCGCGCTCGCCCGCGTCGGCCCGCCGAACGTGATCGAAGACCTCTATTCGATCGGAGCGGTCCTTCAGGTCCGGGACGCCATCGCCAGCCTGAACGAGAAATTGCCGCGCACGCTCCGCGCCTTCGGCGATTCACAGATCGCCTCGGTGACGTCGGCGCTCAACATTCCGGTGCTGCAGACGCCGCAGATGCTGCCATTCGCGCTATCGATCGTGGTGCAACGGATGACCGCGCCGTGGCAGATCATCCGTCTTGCCATCAAGATTGCCGCGTCCGACGACGAGATACGTGTCGCGGCGACGCCCTACGGGGTTGCCGTCACGATCGCGCTGCATGATCTGTCCTGTGTCGCCTCCGCCCTGCGCATGGACATCAAGCGCGGCCATTTCGACAACGTTGCCGGCAACCTCAAGGCGTTGCACGACGGCGTGCGCGGTCTGCGCACCGAGCTCGACCTGCGTAACGATTCCGCCTGGGGCAAGCAGCTGACCTCGATCCGGGCCGACATCTCCAATGCTCTGCAATCCGAGATCGACAGCGTTCCCGGCCGCGTTCGCCGCATCCTGCGCCAGCGCCCCGAGAAGGACATTCCGCCGGGGGCGCGGATCGACAGCACCGAGGTGGAGGAAACCGCGGCGCTGATCGATTTCGTCGCGACCTGCCGCAACTACGCCAGCGAGCTTGCGATCAACGAGGTGACGCTGCGCACCTATTCCGACCTCCAGCAATATGTCGAGCGCTCCACCGAGCAGCTGGTCCAGTCGCTGCGCGCCGCCGACCACAAGGTCCGCACCTACAGGCAGCAGCAGGTGCAGGCCGCGATTCGCTTCTGCCAGGTGCTGTTTGGCGATGATTATGCCTCGTTGATGAGCCGGGCAGCGGAAAACGCGGCGACCGGCGAGCGTAAATCGTCGCGCGCAAGCTAATTCAGGCGCATATTCTTGTGATCACAATTTGTAGTTGACCATGCCGGTGGCGCGCCGTACGGTTCGCGTGCAAGTCCGGGGAATTTCTATTTGTGGGCGCATGAAACCCGTTATCAGCTCCATTGAAATCGAGAACCGCGTCGTCGTTGCCAAGTATCAGAGATTGATGGTCGGTGCCAAAGTGGTGCTGGTCGAGAAGGCAAGCGGTCGGCAACTGTCCGAGACGATCACGAGGGTTGCCTCTCCGGTTCCGGTCGGAGCGCTGCGCATCAGATTGCCTGATGCGATCGAGCCTGGAACATACTTCCTGAAGGCCTTCAACGGGCATGGCGAGTACGCCGCGCAAAGCACGGACTTCGAAATCGGCTAACCCGTTGGATTTTCACCGTTTCAAGACCGCGCGCGGTCGCGTCTAATTGACAATTGTCAATTGCCGCATCGTCCGGCTGTGGTGTAAAGCCACCTATGGGCGCAGTTCGTGCGCTGCCGGAAGTTTGCCAGATGACGCTGTGGTTCGTGTTCGCGCTGATGACGGTCGCGGCGATTTTCGCCGTGCTTTGGCCGCTTGGGCGCAATGGACGCGCGCAAAACCAGGGCAGCGAGGTCGCTGTCTACAAGGATCAGTTGGCCGAGATCGAGCGTGATCTCGCCGCAGGCATGATTGCCGCGCCGGATGCCGAGGCGGCGCGCGTCGAGATCAGCCGCAGGCTGCTCGCCGCAGCTGCCAGCGAGCCCGTCATCGACTCCGCAACGGCCCCGAAATCCAATCTCAAATGGCGCCGCGCGGCGGCGGTGCTGGCGCTCGCCGGCCTGCCGCTCGTCGCGATCGGCGTTTACATGCCCCTCGGGTCGCCTCGGCTTCAGGATTTCCCGCTGGCTGAGCGCGAGCGCGGATCCGGGTCCGGCGTGGCGCAGTCGCTCGAGAACCTCGTGGTGCAGGTCCAGCAGCATCTGGAGAAGAATCCTACCGACGGGCGCGGCTGGAACGTGCTCGCTCCGGTGCTGGAGCGGCTCGGCCGTTTCGACGAGGCGGTGCGGGCCTATCGCAACTCGCTCACCTACAATGGCGAGAGCGCGGAGCGCCGGTCCGATCTCGGCGAAGCGATCTCGGCTGCCGCCGGCGGTGTGGTGACCGTCGAGGCCAAGACGGAATTCGAGCGTGCACGTTCCCTGAACGCGGACGATCCCAAGGCGAACTACTTCCTCGGACTCGCCGCCGAGCAGGACGGCCGCAAGGACGATGCAGCTGCGATCTGGCGCGCGCTGCTCGCGAAAGCACCCTCGGATGCGCCGTGGCGTGCCTTGGTGCAGTCCTCGCTAGTGCGGGTCGGCGGCGGGACGATGCCGGCGCTGTCGGACGAGACGATCGCCGCGTCCAGGGACATGGCCGAAGGCGATCGCAACGCGATGGTGCGCGGCATGGTCGATCGTCTGGCCACCCGGTTGAAGCAGAACGGCGACGACGTCGATGGATGGCTGCGCCTCGTACGCGCCTATCTCGTGATGGGCGAGCGGGACAAGGCGATGGGAGCATCGACCGATGCCCGGCAGGCGGTTGCCAGCGACGCCGAGCGGCTGCGCCAGCTCAACGATGGCCTCAGGACTCTTGGGCTCGGCGGATGACGATGTCGGGACGAGAGCAGCGGAGAACGGATACGCCATGACGCGCAAGCAGCGACGTATGACCATCATCGGCGGCTCGCTCGCCGTGCTCGCGCTCGCGGCCGCGCTGGTGCTCAACGCGCTTCGCGACTCCATCGTGTTCTTCTCGACGCCGAGCATGGTCGCCGAGAAGCACGTCGAACCCGGCAAGCGGTTTCGCCTCGGCGGCTTGGTGCAGCCCGGCTCGCTGCAGCGCGGTGACAATCTCGCGGTGACCTTCGAGGTCGCCGACGGCAATGCCAAGCTGCCGGTGGCCTACAAGGGCATCCTGCCCGACCTGTTCCGCGAGGGGCAGGGCGTCGTCGCCGAAGGTGCGCTCGACGCTCAAGGCGTGTTCAAGGCCGATACGGTACTCGCCAAGCACGACGAGACCTATATGCCGAAGGAGGTTGCCGATGCCCTGAAGAAGCAGGGGCACTGGAAGGACGATTACGGCGGCAAGCCTTCTAACGGCGATAAGACGTCTGACGCGGGCAAGCCCGCGGCGACGACCGCCCAGGGCAATCCGCAGGGAGCAATGCGGTGATCGCAGAATCGGGACATTACGCGCTGGTGCTGGCGCTTGGGCTCGCACTGATCCAGTCAATCGTGCCGCTGATCGGCGCGCGCTTGAACGATGTGGCGCTGATGAACGTGGCGCGCTCCGCGGCGCTGGCGCAGCTGCTGTTCGTCGGTGCCTCGTTCGTCGCTCTCGTGACGCTGCACGTGAACTCGGACTTCTCCGTCGCCAACGTCTACGAGAACTCCCATTCGATGAAGCCGCTGCTCTACAAGATCACCGGCGTCTGGGGAAACCATGAAGGCTCGATGCTGTTGTGGGTATCGATCCTCGCGCTGTTCGGCGGGTTGGTTGCCGCGTTCGGCAACAATCTGCCGCTGTCGCTGCGCGCCCACGTGCTTGCTGTGCAGGCCTGGGTCGCCAGCGCCTTCTATCTGTTCATCCTCGTGACATCGAACCCGTTCCTGCGCATCGCGAACCCGCCGATCGAGGGCCGCGATCTCAATCCGGTTCTTCAGGACATCGGGCTCGCCGTGCATCCGCCGATGCTCTATCTCGGCTATGTCGGCTTCTCGATCTCGTTCTCCTTCGCAATTGCGGCGCTGATGGAGGGCCGGATCGATGCGGCCTGGGCGCGCTGGGTGCGGCCGTGGACGCTGGTGGCCTGGATCTTCCTCACGCTGGGCATCGCCATGGGCTCGTACTGGGCCTATTACGAGCTCGGCTGGGGCGGCTGGTGGTTCTGGGATCCGGTCGAGAACGCCTCGCTGATGCCGTGGCTCTCCGGCACCGCGCTGCTGCATTCGGCCCTCGTGATGGAAAAGCGCAACGCGCTGAAGGTCTGGACCATTCTGCTCTCGATCCTGACCTTCTCGCTGTCGCTGCTCGGCACCTTCCTGGTGCGCTCGGGCGTCATCACCTCGGTGCACGCCTTCGCCACCGATCCCACCCGCGGCGTGTTCATTCTGCTGATCCTCTGCCTGTTCATCGGCGGCAGCCTGTCGCTGTTCGCGGGCCGTGCCACGTCGCTGAAGCAGGGCGGCCTGTTCGCACCGATCTCGCGCGAAGGGGCGCTGGTGCTGAACAATCTGCTGCTCACTGTTGCCTGCGCGGTCGTGCTGTTCGGCACGCTCTATCCGCTGGCGATGGAGATGCTCGCCGACTTCAAGATGTCGGTTGGTGCGCCGTTCTACAACCTCACCTTCGCGCCGCTGTTCACCCTGCTGCTGCTGGCGGTGCCGTTCGGGCCTATGCTCGCGTGGAAGCGCGGCGATCTGCTCGGCGTGACGCAGCGTCTGCTGGCGGCCGGCGTTGCCGGGCTCGTCGCAGTCGCCATCGCCTGGGGCTGGGCGAGCGGCGGCAGCACGCTGGCGCCGCTCGCGATCGGGCTCGGCGTCTTCGTCATCGCCGGCGCGGTTACCGACATCGTCGAACGCACCGGCCTCGTGCGGCTGCCGTTCCCGACGGCGCTGCACCGGGCGCGCGGCCTGCCGCGCTCGGCCTGGGGCGCAGCGCTCGCGCATGCCGGCCTCGGCGTGGCGCTGATCGGCATCGTCTGCGAGACCACCTGGAACAGCGAACATATCGCGACCATGAAGCAGAACGACGTCGCCCACATCGCAGGCTTTGACGTGAAGCTCGACGGGGTGCTGCAGCGTCAAGGCCCGAACTATCGCGAGATGATCGCCGAGTTCAACGTCAGCCTCGATGGCAAGCCGCTCAGCGTCATGACGCCCTCCAAGCGCAGCTTCACCACCCGCGGCTCGTCGACCACCGAAGCCGCGCTGCTGACGCGCGGCGCGAGCCAACTCTACATATCGCTCGGCGACGCCAACGCCGAGGGCGCCATCGCCGTGCGCATCTATTACAAGCCGATGGTGCTCATGATCTGGTGGGGGCCGGTGCTGATGGCGTTCGGCGGCGTGTTGTCGCTGTCCGACCGGCGCCTGCGGGTCGGCGCGCCGAAGCCGGCGCGGGCCAAGCAGCGCCTCCAGCCGGCGGAGTGATCCGATGCGCCGGATGATGGCCGCGTTCACCCTGATGATGCTGCTGGCCTTGCCTGCGGCTCATGCGGTGCAGCCCGACGAGATCATGCCGGATCCGGCCAAGGAAGCCCGTGCGCGCGAGCTGTCGCGCGAGCTGCGCTGCATGGTCTGCCAGAACCAGTCGATCGACGATTCCGACGCGCCGCTGGCGCGTGATCTGCGGCTCCTGGTGCGCGAGCGCATCGGTGCCGGCGACAGCAACTCGCAGGTGCTCGACTTCCTGGTCGCGCGCTATGGCGAGTTCGTGCTGCTGAAGCCACGCTTCGAACGTCAGACTCTGCTGTTGTGGCTGCTCGGGCCGTTGCTGCTGATCGGCGGTGGCCTGGCGTTGTGGCTGCAAATCCGGCGTCGCGCGCGCAGTGGTGCAGATGTACCAGCACCGCCGCTTACGCCCGATGAGCAAGCGCGGCTCGCGACCCTGATGTCGGACGAGCCGCGATCTCCGTGAGCTCATGGGCGCCGTAGTGCTACGGCCAGCGCCGCCCGGTTCATGCAATTTTGACCTTTGTCTGGAAGCTTGACGCGAGCCATGTCTCCAGACTCTGAGTCCTACTGATGTTCGCCAACAGCAACCTGACGATCCGCTTCCTGGTCGGCGCCGTCGTCGCTGCATTATTGTTTCTGTTGGGCATCGGCGGCGGTACCGGCTTCATCGCGGTGCTCTATCTCAACAACGAGATCACCAGCCTGTCCTCGGACTTCGCCGCGCTCAGTGGCCCTGCGCGCGATCACGCCATGCAGATCTATCAGCAGGCGCAGGCCGCGTTCTACTATTTCCTGATGGCCTGCGGCGTGATCGGCGTCGTTGCCGCCGCGATCTGCCTCACCACCTGGTTCGCCGTGCGCAATGGCATCCTCAGTCCGCTGGCGGCGATCGTGCACGCCATGCGCGAGGTTGCCGACCAGAAATTCCAGACATCGGTTCCGGGGCTTGGCCGCACCAACGAGATCGGCCTGCTCGCCGGTGCGCTGGAAGTTTTCAAGACCAACGGGCTCGAGCGGCGCCACCTCACCGAGCGGCAGCTGCAGGAAGCCCAGCACCAGGCCGAGCGGTCGAAATTCCTGGACGAGCGAATCAAGCGCTTCAACGATCTGGTCGCCAGCGTCGTCGACAGCGTGGCCTCGTCGGCGGTGCATCTGAAAAGCAACGCCGAGACACTGTCGCGGACCGCCAACGACACCAGCACCAAGGCCAACGCGGTCGCGAGCGCCGCGAGCCAGGCCAGCGCCAGCGTGCAGACAGTCGCGGGTTCGGCAGAGGAGATGACGAATTCGATCGGCACGATCAGCCGCCGCGTCACCGACGCGACCCAGCGCGCCGAGGGCGCGGCGTCCCAGGCGGAGAAGAGCCGCGACACCATCCACACGCTGTCCGATGCCGCCGACAAGATCGGCGAGGTCGTGCAGCTGGTGCAGGCGATCGCATCGCAGACCAATCTCCTGGCGCTGAACGCCACCATCGAGGCGGCGCGGGCAGGAGAGGCCGGCAAGGGGTTTGCGGTGGTCGCCTCCGAGGTGAAAAATCTGGCGCACCAGACCAGCAAGGCGACGGAGGAAATCACTTCCCATGTCGCCAGCATTCAGGGCATCACCGCGGAGACGCGCGGCGCGATCGACGGCATTTCCAGGTCACTGTCGGAAATTTCCTCCATCATGTCCGGCATCGAGGTCGATACCGCCCAGCAGCGCAACGCCACGCAGGAGATCACGCGCAGCGCCCAGAACGCCGCGCACGGCACCCTCGATGTTTCCAACCATATCGTCCAGATTACCTCGACGTCGGCAGAGACCGGCCGCATGGCCTCAGAGGCGCGGGATTCCGCGGTCGACCTGTCGCAGCAGGCCGCGACCTTGAAGCGCGAAGTCGACGAGTTCATCGTCAGCGTCAGGGCGAGCTGAACGCGCCCAAAGGCGCATGCGACGTCATTCGGGAACTCCGCTTAAGTTCCTGTCGTATAACGTTTTTCGGCTGCGCTAAACGGTCGCATCGGCGACATCCTTTATTACAAAAGTTTAACCCCGCCGCCAGCGCACGGTAAGGCGGGAGTCCCCATCTTCAGGACCGTAAGGTGCCGCCGTCAGGCACCAAATCGATTTCAAGGCCCTGGAGATCTCTGCATGTCCGATCGTATCGACCTCTCGAACCTTCCGTCCTACCGGCAGCCACGCCGGTCGGTGTTCTCCGCGCGCAGGTTCGCGCTGATGGCCTCGGTCGTCGCCGGTCTCGGCGCGGCGGTCTATGGCTTCAGCCCGTCGACCTCGCCGACCGACCTGTTCTCGACCCCGGCCCATGCGCAGGTCAACAACGAGGTTCGCAAGGTCGAGCGTCCGGTCGGGTTTGCCGACGTCGTCGAGCGCGTGAAGCCATCGGTGATCTCGGTGAAGGTCAACATCAAGGAGAAGACCGCGAGCAACGATGACGGCGATGATTCGTCCTCGCCGTTCCAGCCGGGCTCGCCGATGGAACGCTTCTTCCGTCGCTTCGGCGGTCCAGACGGTTTCCCCGGCGCGAAGGGCGGTCGCGGCCGCGTCGTGCAGGGCCAGGGCTCCGGCTTCTTCATCTCGGCTGACGGTTATGCCGTGACCAACAACCACGTGGTCGACGGCGCCGACAAGGTCGAGGTCACCACCGACGACGGCAAGACCTACACCGCCAAGGTGATCGGCACCGACCAGCGCACCGACCTCGCGCTGATCAAGGTCGAGGGCAGCTCGAACTTCCCGTTCGCCAAGCTGGCCGACAGCAAGCCGCGGATCGGCGACTGGGTGCTCGCGGTTGGCAATCCGTTTGGCCTCGGCGGCACCGTGACCGCCGGCATCGTTTCGGCCAGCGGCCGCGACATCGGCAACGGTCCCTATGACGATTTCATCCAGATCGACGCGCCCGTGAACAAGGGCAATTCCGGCGGTCCGGCTTTCGACACCAACGGCGAGGTGATGGGTGTCAACACGGCGATCTATTCGCCCTCCGGCGGCAGCGTCGGCATCGCGTTCTCGATTCCGGCGAGCACCGTGAAGAGCGTGGTCGCGCAGCTCAAGGACAAGGGCTCGGTCAGCCGCGGCTGGATCGGCGTACAGATCCAGCCCGTGACCTCCGATATCGCCGACAGCCTGGGCATGAAGAAGGCCGAGGGCGCTTTGGTGGCGGAGCCGCAGGCCAACGGTCCGGCCGCGAAGGCCGGCATCGAGTCCGGTGACGTGATCACCGCGGTCAACGGCGAGGCGGTCAAGGACGCCCGCGAGCTCGCTCGCACCATCGGCGGCATGCCGCCCGGCGCGACCGTGAAGCTAAACGTGCTGCACAAGGGCCAGGACAAGGTCGTGAACATGACGCTCGGCCAATTGCCGAACACGGTCGAGGCCAAGGCGGACAACGACAATGACAGCGGCAAGGGTGCGAGCAAGGGCACCGACGTGCCGAAGCTTGGCATGACCGTTGCCCCCGCCAATTCGGTGGCCGGCGCCGGCAAGGAAGGTGTCGTCGTCACCGAAGTCGATCCGAAGAGCGCCGCGGCCGAACGCGGCTTCAAGGAAGGCGACGTGATTCTCGAAGTCGGTGGCAAGAGCGTGGCCACCGCCGGCGACGTTCGCGAGGCCATCACCGCGGCGCGGACCGACAACAAGAACAGCGTCCTGATGCGCGTGAAGAGCGGCGGCCAGTCGCGCTTCGTCGCGGTGCCCCTCGCCAAGGGCTGACGAGGGTCGAGGCTTCAGACGGCCTCCGAGATGAAGGGTGTCGCCGGCATCAGTCGCCCCCGCCGACGGCGCCCTTCGGGGAAGCAGCGCAACGCTCGCTTCCCCTGTCTACCTTCCGGTGGAAATACGCCCCCCTCCGTCGGAAGGCCTAGGGCGGTGAAGTCCCCCCAGCTTCACCGCCCGCCTTTTTCTCGATGCCAGAGTCTCGCACTCGGCTTGCATGCGATTGCAGCTCGCGCCATGTTTAGAGAAGGTTGACCTCCTTGACCGCCGCCGAACGCACGATGCGCCTCCTCATCATTGAAGACGACCGCGAATCCGCCGACTACCTCGTGAAGGCATTTCGCGAAGTCGGACACATTGCCGACCACGCCGCCGACGGCGAGGAAGGCCTCGCCATGGCCGAAAACGGCGATTACGACGTGCTGGTGGTCGACCGCATGCTGCCCAAGCGCGACGGCCTGTCGGTGATCGGCGCGCTGCGCGACAAGGGCAACACGACACCGGTGCTGATTCTCTCCGCGCTCGGACAGGTCGACGACCGCATCAAGGGCCTGCGCGCCGGCGGCGACGACTATTTGCCGAAACCCTATTCCTTCGCCGAACTGCTGGCCCGGGTCGAGGTGCTGTCGCGCCGCCGCGGCGGTCCGGCCGAGGACACGCTCTATCGCGTCGGTGACCTCGAGCTCGACCGGCTGTCGCATCGCGTCGCCCGCGGCAAGGACGAGCTGACGCTGCAGCCGCGTGAATTCCGCCTGCTCGAATATCTGATGAAGCATGCCGGTCAGGTGGTGACACGCACCATGCTCCTCGAGAACGTCTGGGATTATCATTTCGATCCGCAGACCAACGTGATCGACGTGCACATTTCGCGGCTGCGCTCCAAGATCGACAAGGGCTTCGAGCGCCCGCTGCTGCACACGATCCGCGGCGCCGGGTACATGATCCGTGACGGCATTCGGTAAACTCGTCCGCACAACCGCATTCCGGCTGACGCTGGTCTATTTGCTGCTGTTCGCGATGTTCGCGGCCTCGCTGCTGGCCTATTTCGCCTGGAATACGCGTCGGCTGATCACCGAGGAAATCACACAGACAGTCAATGCCGAGACCTCTGAGATCTCCGAAATCTACGGCCGCCGCGGCCTGCGCGGTCTGGTGCTGGCGATTGAGTATCGGGCGCTGCGGCCGGGCGCCAACCTCTATCTCGTGACCACACCGACCGGGCAGTCGATCGCCGGCAATGTCGGCTCGCTGGCGCCGGGCGTGATGGCCACGCGCGGCTGGTCGGAGACTGCCTACCGGCGCATCGAGGACGCCGACGACCGCGACCATCGTGCGCTGGTGCGTGTCACCGAACTGGAAAACGGCTTCCGGCTTCTGATCGGCCGCGACCTCGCCGAGCGGCGTCGCCTGTTCGGCATCGTCGCCAAGGCGGCGCAATGGTCGATCCTGATCGTCGTCGTGCTCGGTCTGGGCGGCGGCATCTTCGTCGCGCGCCGTGTGCTCCGGCGCATCGACGCCATGACCGGGACCGCGCAGCGCATCATGGCCGGCGATCTCAGCGGGCGTCTTCCGGTTGGGCGAAGCGGTGACGAGCTCGACCGCCTCGCCGAAAACCTCAATGCCATGCTGGAGCGGATCGAAGCGCTGATGGCCGGCTTGAAGGAGGTCTCCGACAACATCGCCCACGACCTCAAGACGCCGCTGACGCGCCTGCGCAACCGCGCCGAGGAGGCGCTGGCGCAATCGGGCTGCGAAGCCGATTACCGCGCGGCGCTGGAACGGACCATCGAGGAATCCGACGGTCTGATCCGCACCTTCAACGCGCTGCTGATGATCGCGCGCGCGGAGTCCGGACAGGCCCGCGGCAACATGGATGATTTCGACGCGGCCGAGGTCGCGGGCGGCATCCACGAGCTCTACGAGCCGCTCGCAGAGGACGACGGCATGACGTTGAAGGTCAAGGCCGAGCCCACACCGGTTCACGCCAATCGCGAATTGGTCAGCCAGGCGCTCGCCAATCTGGTCGAGAATGCGATCAAATATGGCAAGCCGGTTGCACCGTCCGGAGGAACCGTGGTCAGCATGGACGCTCGCCCGATCACGATCGAGGCCAGGCGCGATGGCGACAAGGTGCTGCTCAGCGTCACCGATCGCGGTCCCGGCATACCCGAGGCCGATCGCGCGCATGCCGTCGAACGATTCGTGAGGCTGGAAGCGAGCCGTACACTGCCTGGTTCCGGGCTCGGTCTCAGCCTCGCCTCGGCGGTTGCAACATTGCATGGCGGTGAGTTGAAGCTGGGCGATGCCCAGCCCGGTCTCGTCGCCACGCTGGTGCTGCCCGCGCGCGCCGGGGCCGGCGACAGGGTTGCTCCGCCAATACCGGATGTGCCACAGAAGGTGGCATGAACCACTCCGCGCCGGGAAACGCGGACAAGCATGGTGAGAGCCTCGCCGCACGCTTCGCGGAGGCTCCCCATATTGCCGCTTCCACAACCGACGAACGACGGTTTGACAATTGGCTGGCCGAACTCGAGCCGGCGCAATTGGCTCGTCTCGAAGCGTTGCTGGCGCACCCCTTCGCGCGGGATATCCTGACCGGCATCGCGGAATTCTCGCCTTATTTGTTCGATCTGGTGCGCACGGAGCCGCTGCGCTTGATCCGGCTGCTCGAATGCGATCCGGATACGCATCTGCCCGCGTTGATCGCGGAGGCGAGGGGCGGGGTACTGGCCGCGACGGACGAAGCCGAGGTGATGCGGCTGCTCCGCCGCATGAAGGCGGAGGCTGCGCTTCTCACCGCCCTGTGCGACATCGGTGGGGTCTGGCCGGTGATGCGGGTGACAGCTGCACTGACCGATGTCGCGGTGTCCTCGGTGCAGGCGGCGCTCCAATACCTGCTGCGGCAGGAAGCCGCACGAGGCAAGCTTTCGCCGCCGAATCCCGAGGCACCTGAAGAAGGCTGCGGGCTGATCGTGCTCGCGATGGGCAAGATGGGTGCGGGCGAGCTGAACTATTCCAGCGATATCGATCTCATCGTGTTCTTCGATCCAGATGCCACGACGCTCGCGCCCGATATCGAGCCGCAGCCGTTCTTCGTCCGGGTCACCCAGGGCATGGCGCGCATCCTGCAGCAGCGCACCTATGACGGCTATGTGTTCCGCGTCGATCTGCGCCTGCGGCCCGATCCGTCCTCGACGCAGGTGGCGATCTCAAGGGACGCCGCGCTGAATTACTATGAGCGGGAGGGGCGCACCTGGGAGCGCGCCGCGATGATCAAGGCGCGTGCCTGTGCCGGTGACGCCAAGGCGGGCGAAGCTTTGCTCGCCGAGATCGCGCCCTTCGTCTGGCGCAAGCATCTCGACTTCGCCGCGCTCGCCGACGTCCATGACATGAAGCGACAGATGCAGACCTATCGCGGCCAGAGCGAGGTTGCGGTGGAGGGGCACAACGTCAAGGTCGGTCGTGGCGGCATCCGCGAAATCGAGTTCTTCGCGCAGACCCAGCAATTGATTGCCGGCGGCCGCCATCCGGAATTGCGGGTGCGGCCGACGCTGAAGGCGCTCGACATTCTCGCCTCCAGCAACTGGATCACACCTACGGCGCACGACGAGCTGACCATTGCGTATGAATTCCTGCGCCGGGTCGAGCATCGACTCCAGATGATCGCCGACGAGCAGACCCACACGCTCCCCGAAGACAAGGAGGCGGTCGAGCGTTTCGCGCGCTTCTTCGGCTATCCGGGTCGCGAAGCCTTTGCGAGCGACCTGCTGCGACAGCTCGGGATCGTGCAGGGGCACTATGAAAAGCTGTTCGAGGGCGACGATCCGACCGGCACGGCCAAGCTGCCGGCGCTCGACTACAGTGCGGGTCCCGACGATCCGCGCCTGCTCCAGCACCTCGCAACGCTCGGCTTCAAGAAGCCGGCCGCCGTTGCGCAAACGGTGCGCGACTGGATCACCGGCGACTATCGCGTATTCCGCGTCGAGGCGACGCGCAGCGCCTTCGTCGAGTTCGTTCCGGCCCTGATCGACGGCCTCGCCCATGCCGAGGAGCCGGATCGCGCCGTCGTGGCGTTCGATGATTTCCTCGGGGCGCTCCAGCGCGGCGGCCGGCTGATCACGCTGCTCGGGCAGAACCGCGATCTCGTCGCGCTGGTAGCGCTGGTCTTGGGCGCAGCGCCCCGGCTTGGCGAGATGCTGGCGCGGCAGCCGCAGCTGATGGATGGCCTGATCGACCCGCGCTTCTTCGGCGCCATGCCGGACAGGCAGGAATTGTCGGGACGGTTGGCCGCGACCGTGCAGGACGCCGGCTCATACGAAGAGTTCCTCGATCGCCTGCGGCTGTTCGGGCAGGAGAGCCTGTTCCTGATCGGCACGCGGATCCTCTCCGGCACCGTCTCGGCGCAGCAGGCGAGCACGGCCTTCGCCGATGTCGCCGAGGGCATCGTTCACACCGTGCACGGCCTCGTTGCCGAACGCTTCGCCGCCCAGCACGGCCGCATCAAGGGACAGGAGACCGCGATCATCGCGATGGGCCGGCTCGGCAGCCGCGAGATGACGGCCTCGTCCGATCTCGACCTCATCCTGCTCTACGATTTCGACGGCGACCATCCGGACTCCGATGGGCCGAAATCGCTTCAGGGCGCGCATTATTTCGCCCGCTTCACCCAGCGCCTGATCAGCGCTTTTACTACGCGCACCAATTACGGCGTGCTCTACGAAATCGACATGAGGCTGCGTCCTTCGGGGCGCGCCGGTCCCGTCGCCTCGAGCCTCGTCTCGTTCGCGGATTATCAGGCCAACGAGGCCTGGACCTGGGAGCACATGGCGCTCACGCGCGCCCGCGTGGTGTCGGCTTCGCCGGAATTCCGGATGCGGATCGAGCGCGTCATCCGCGATGTCCTGACCCGTCACCGCGACCCCGGAATCACCGCCAACGACGTCGCCGACATGCGGCGCGCGATCGCCCAGGAGAAGGGCGAGGCCGATTGCTGGGATCTCAAATACGCCGCCGGCGGCATGGTCGACATCGATTTCATCGCGCAATATCTCCAGCTCGTGCACGCGCACGATAAGCCGGAAATTCTCGACGTCAGCACGGTGCAGGTGCTCGACAACGCCTGCAGGCTCGGCGTGCTTCCGCAGTCGGAAACCGAGATCCTGCGCGCGGCCGCACGTCTCTATCACGACCTCACGCAGATCCTGCGGCTGTGCGTCAGCGACCGCTTCAAGCCGGAAACCGCCGGCACCGATCTGCAGCGCGTGATGGCGCGGGCCGGCGACGCGCCGGATTTTTCCTCGCTGGAGGCGCGCGTGAAGGAGACGCAGAGCGAGGTGCGGCGCGTGTTCAGGGCGCTGCTGGAAGGGACGCCGCCTTCAACGAGGTGAGCGCTTCGCGGACGTCTGGCTCGAGGCCTGCGCCGCCGGCGTCGAGATGGGCGAAGATCGCGCGCTTCATCCGGGGATCCCAGAACTTCTTGATGTGCTCGGCGATCCCCGGCACGGCTTTGCCGAGGCCCTGGCTCTGGAAGAACTTGCCGATCTGGTTGGCCATGTAGACCAGGCGGTCAGGCGACATCGGCAACCTCCTTGGCGTGGCGAGCGGCGATCCGGCCGCCATGCGTGAATATCTCGAATCCGTCCTGCCGGGCGATCGCGATCAGCGTGATGCCGGCGGCTTGCGCCGTACGCACCGCAAGCGCAGTCGGCGCGGACACCGCGACTATCACCGGTGCGCCGATCGCGGCGGCCTTCTGCACCATCTCGACCGAGACGCGGCTCGTCAGCAGCACCATGCCCCCGTGCGTGTCGGTGCGGCTGCGCGCCAGCGCGCCGGCGAGCTTGTCCAGCGCATTGTGGCGGCCGATATCCTCGCGCAGCGCGACGATGTGGCCGGCAGGGGACCAGAACGCGGCGGCGTGAACCGCGCGGGTCTGCAGATTGATCGATTGCAGCGGCGCGATCGCCTGTATCGCCGCCATGATCTGCTCGGGCGTGAAGGTCTGGACGTGCGGCACGACCGCTGCGGGGCGCACGGCCTCGGCTATGGACTCGATGCCGCAGATGCCGCAGCCGGTGGGTCCCGCGACGTGGCGACGGCGCTCGCCGATGCGCGCGGCATCGTCCGATGCCAGCCACATCCGCAGCTCGATGCCGTCGTCGAGGCGAACAACGTCTAGCGACTTGATGTCGTCGACCGACTTGACGATGCCTTCGCTCAAGCTGAATCCGATGGCGAAGTCTTCGAGGTTCTGCGGCGTCCCCATCATGACGGCATAGGTGCCGCCGTTGTAGGTCAGCGCCAGCGGCGTCTCCTCCGGGATCAGCCGCACACCCTCCGACGCGCCGCCGTGGCGCCATGTTTTTCGGTCGATGGCCTGGACCGGGACATGCATGCGGCTACTCCGCGGCCTCGGCCGGCGCGATGCGGCGGGACTGCCGCGCCTGCGCATCATAGGCCTTCTGCCAGTCGGACGGCCCGTTCGAGGGCGAGATCTCGACCGCCGTGACCTTGTATTCGGGGCAGTTGGTCGCCCAGTCCGAATAGTCGGTCGTGATGACGTTGGCCTGCGTGTCCGGATGGTGGAAGGTGGTGTAGACGACGCCGGGCGCGACACGATCGGTGATCTCCGCCCGCAGCGTGGTCTCGCCGGCGCGGCTCCTCAGCCGCACCCAATCACCGTCGCGCACGCCGCGCTGCTCGGCATCGTGCGGGTGGATCTCGAGCCGGTCCTCGGCGTGCCAGACCACATTCTCCGTGCGCCGCGTCTGCGCGCCGACATTGTACTGGCTGAGAATGCGGCCCGTGGTGAGCAGCAGCGGATAGCGCGGGCCGGTGCGTTCGTCGGTGGCGACATATTCGGTGACGACGAACTTGCCCTTGCCGCGAACGAAGCCGTCGATATGCATCACGGGCGTTCCCTCCGGCGCCTTTTCGTTGCAGGGCCATTGCACCGAGCCGAGCTCGTCGAGCTTGGCATAGGAGACCCCGGCGAACGTCGGCGTCAGCGCCGCGATCTCGTCCATGATCTCGGATGGGTGGCTGTAGTTCATCTCGAAGCCCATCGCCTTGGCAAGGCCGATGGTGACCTGCCAGTCAGCCATGCCGTTCTTCGGCGTCATCACCTTGCGCACGCGCTGGATGCGGCGCTCGGCATTGGTGAAGGTGCCGTCCTTCTCGAGGAAGCTCGAGCCAGGCAGGAAGACATGGGCGTAGTTCGCGGTCTCGTTCAGGAAGAGGTCGTGGACGATGACGCATTCCATCGCCGACAGTGCAGCCACCACGTGCTTGGTGTTGGGATCGGACTGCAGAATGTCCTCGCCCTGCACGTAGATGCCCATGAACGTGCCTTCGACCGCGGCGTCGAACATGTTGGGAATGCGCAGGCCCGGCTCGGGGGTGAGCTTGACGTTCCACACCGCCTCGAACTGGTCGCGCACGGCGTCACCGGAGATGTGGCGGTAGCCGGGCAACTCATGCGGGAACGAGCCCATGTCGCAGGAGCCCTGCACGTTGTTCTGCCCGCGTAGCGGGTTCACGCCGACGCCGGGACGGCCGATATTGCCCGTCACCATCGCAAGGTTCGCGATCGCGATCACGGTGGTCGAGCCCTGGCTGTGCTCGGTGACCCCGAGACCGTAATAGATCGCACCGTTGCCCCCGGTGGCATAGGTGCGCGCGGCTTCGCGCAGATCCTTCGGATCGACGCCGGTGAGGATGGCGGTGGCTTCCGGGCTGTTCTTGGGCTGCGCGACGAAGGCCGCCCATTCCTCGAATTCGCTCCAGTCGCAACGCTCGCGCACGAAGGCTTCGTTGGCGAAGCCTTCCGTAACGATGACGTGCGCCAGCGCGGTCATGACCGCGACATTGGTGCCGGGCATCAGAGGCAGGTGCAGTGCCTTGACATGCGGTGATTCCACCATCTCGGTGCGGCGCGGATCGATCACGATCAGCCTGGCGCCCTGCCGCAGCCGCTTCTTCAGGCGGGAGGCGAACACGGGATGAGCCGAGGCCGGATTGGCACCGATCACGAGGACGACGTCGGTGTCCTCGACCGAGTCGAAATCCTGCGTGCCGGCTGATGTGCCGAAGGTGGTGGCGAGGCCGTAGCCAGTCGGCGAATGGCAGACGCGGGCACAGGTGTCGACATTGTTGTTGCCGAAACCGGCCCGGATCAGCTTCTGCACCAGATAGGTCTCTTCGTTGGTGCAGCGGGAGGAGGTGATGCCGCCGATGGCGTCGCGGCCGTACTTTTTTTGTATGCCGCGCATCTTGGCGGCCGCGAACGTGAACGCCTCGTCCCAAGACACTTTGCGCCAGGGGTCCTCGATCCGTTCGCGGATCATCGGATTGAGGATGCGCTCCTTGTGGTTCGTGTAGCCCCAGGCGAAGCGGCCCTTGACGCAGGAATGGCCGCGGTTTGCCTTGCCGTCCTTGTACGGCACCATGCGTACGACTTCCTCGCCGCGCATCTCGGCCTTGAAGGTGCATCCGACGCCGCAATAGGCGCAGGTGGTGACTACGGAGTGCTCGGGCTGGCCGATCTCGATCACGGACTTTTCGGTCAGCGTCGCGGTCGGGCAAGCCTGCACGCAGGCGCCGCACGAGACGCATTCGGAGCCGAGGAAGCTCTCGCTCATGCCCGGCGAGACGCGGCTGTCGAAGCCGCGGCCGGAGATCGTCAGCGCGAAGGTGCCTTGCACTTCCTCGCAGGCCCGGACGCAGCGCGAGCAGACGATGCACTTGGAGGGGTCATAGGTGAAATAGGGATTGGACTCGTCCTTCGGCATCCAGTGGTCGTTGTCGCAGCCGTGGCTTTTGGCGACAACGTGGTTCTCGCCCTCATAGCCGTAGCGCACGTCGCGCAGGCCGACCGCGCCCGCCATGTCCTGCAACTCGCAGTCGCCATTGGCGCCGCAGGTGAGGCAGTCGAGCGGATGGTCGGAGATGTAGAGCTCCATCACGCCCTTGCGCAACTTCTTCAGCCGCTCGCTCTGGGTGTGCACGACGAGGCCGGGCATGACGGGCGTGGTGCAGGAGGCCGGCGTGCCGGTGCGGCCCTCGATCTCGACGAGACAGAGGCGACAGGAGCCGTAGGCGTCGATCATGTCGGTCGCGCAGAGTTTCGGGATCTGGTGGCCCGCGTCCATCGCGGCCCGCATGATCGAGGTGCCCTCGGGCACCGCGACCTCGTTGCCGTCGATGGTCAGCGTCACCATCGTTTCCGACTTGGATCGCGGTGTGCCGAAGTCGATTTCTTCGATCAGAGCCATCGTCGTTCTCCTATTCCGCGGCCTGAAGCGTGGTCGGCGCCGGGATGAAGTCCTCCCGGAAGTGCTTCAACGCGCTGAGCACCGGATAGGGCGTGAAGCCGCCAAGCGCACAGAGCGAGCCGAACTTCATGGTGTTGCAGAGGTCTTCGACCAGCGCGATGTTTTCGCTGACGCGCTCGCCGTGGATGATCTTCTCGATGGTCTCGACGCCGCGGGTCGAGCCGATCCGGCAGGGCGTGCACTTGCCGCAGGACTCGACGGCGCAGAACTCCATGGCGAAGCGCGCTTGCTTGCGCATGTCGACGCCGTCGTCGAACACGACGATGCCGCCATGGCCGATCAGGCCGTCGCGCGCGGCGAAGGCCTCGTAGTCGAATGGCGTGTCGAACAGCGCGCGGGGGAAATAGGCACCTAACGGACCGCCGACCTGCACGGCGCGGACCGGCCGGCCCGTGAAGGTGCCGCCGCCGATGTCGTCGACGAGCTCGCCGAGCGTCACACCGAAGGCGGTTTCGAACAGGCCGCCGTAGCGGAGATTACCGGCCAGCTGGATCGGCATCGTGCCGCGGGAGCGGCCCATGCCATAATCGGCGTATGTCTTGGCGCCTTCGGCGAGGATGAAGGGGACGGCCGCGAACGACAGCACGTTGTTGATGACGGTCGGCTTGCCGAACAAGCCGTAATGGGCGGGCAGTGGCGGCTTTGCGCGCACGATGCCGCGGCGGCCTTCGAGGCTTTCCAGCAGCGAGGTCTCCTCGCCGCAGACATAGGCGCCGGCGCCGACGCGGACTTCGAGATCGAAGCTGTGGGTGGAACTGCTAATCTTGCTGCCGAGATAGCCGCCGCGCCTGGCGGCTACGATTGCGGCATTCATCGCTTCCACAGCGTGCGGGTATTCACTGCGGATATAGATATAGCCCTTGGTCGCGCCGACTGTGAGGCCGGCGATGGTCATACCCTCGATCACTACGAAGGGATCGCCTTCCATGATCATGCGGTCGGCGAAGGTGCCACTGTCTCCCTCGTCGGCGTTGCAGACGATGAATTTGCGGTCGGCCACGGCCTGAGCGACGGTCTTCCACTTGATGCCGGTCGGGAAGCCCGCGCCGCCACGACCGCGTAAGCCCGATGCGGCGACTTCGTCGAGGATCACATCGGAGCCGAGCGACAATGCGCGCTCCAACCCCCTATAGCCGC
>JAESGJ010000064.1_pt1 | contig 201322 bp, 182 predicted proteins | sample 9266241 | NCBI WGS metagenome assembly JAESGJ01 (sample SAMN14514841, study PRJNA621669) | algae metagenome | isolation source: Brasilonema octagenarum HA4186-MV1 and co-occurring heterotrophs from wet... | place: USA: Manoa Valley, Hawaii | collected 2009-07-20
CCCAATCGGCCACTCTGGCACCTCTCCGGATCGCAAGCGCGTCCTAGCGAGGGGAGGAGGGCCTCGTCAAGGCTGTGGGGGCTCGTGGGCCAGAGATGGGTTTCGAGGACGCTCATTGCCCAGAGCGCCGCGGTCATGCCCGACAACGCGTAGAGCTATCTCACCAGTGCAATCTGACTGGCCATCCTGTCCGGCGCCCCGTTTACCCTGGCGGTGACCGCTGGATCAGAGGCCGAGAAGGCCCGGCAGCCCGCCGATGTCGCGGATCTCGTGATAGCCGTAATAGGGGTTCGGCGGCTCATGCCCGCGGTTTACCCAGGCCTTGTCGCGGATGCCCATGTCGTGCGCCGTCATCAGGTCGTAGCGGAAGGAGGAGGAGACGTGCAGCAACTCCTCCGGCCGCGCGTTCAGCTGGCCCAGCATGTACTCGAAGGCCTGCATGCGCGGCTTGTAGGCCTGGGCCTGCTCGGCCGTGAACACGGCGTGGAAGGGTGCCTCCAGCTTCGCGACGTTCTGTTGGATCTGGTGGTTCGCCGCGTTGGAGAGGATGACGAGGGGGAACTCCCGCGCCAGGCGCTTCAGCGGCTCCGGCACGTCCGGATGCGGGCCCCATGTCGGCACGGAATCGGAAAAGACGGCACCGTCACCCTCGCGATAGGCGATGCCGTGCTTGGCGCAGGTGCGGCGGACGGCGTTGTCCAGCACCTCCGCATACGGCTTCCAGGCCCCGAGGACCTCGTCGAGCCGGTAGGCGCTGAAGTCGCCCACGAAGGCATCCATGCGTTCGGCCGGAACACGTCCGGCGAAGTGCTCCCGCGCCAACGCGCCCGTCTGGACGTTGATCAGCGTGCCATAGCAGTCGAAGGTGATGAACCTGGGCCGCAAATGGGGCATGGGACGCGTCCTTCGATACGGCCCGGCACGGCCGGGCTCGCGGATGATCCTGGGCGTATGACGAGGGAACGCTATCACCGCCGTTCCGCCGTGGAGCGAAGATCGTGCCGGGGCACCGCACCGTTGAAGATGCCTAAGTCGAGGGGACAACGGAAGCTCGTGCCGCGCGGTTGCCTTATGCGTGACGGCCCGGAAGGCGCGGTGAGGTGGGCATGACGGAACGACCGATCACAGGCGGCACGGGGGCGGCGCGGCTTCGCCCGCTGACGGCCGAGGACATTCCCGCCGCGCAGGCGCTGACGGCCGCCTTGCGGTGGCCGCACCGGGTGGAGGACTGGTCCTTCGGACTCGCGCTCGGGCAGGGGCTGGCGGCGGAGCTGGACGGCAATCTCGTCGGCACCGCCCTTGGCTGGTGCTATGGCCCGGACCACGCGGCGCTGGGGCTGGTGGTGGTGGCCGATGCGGCGCAGGGGCGAGGCCTCGGCCGGGCGCTGACGCAAGGCGTGCTGGATCTTCTCGGCGGACGCTCCGTGCTGCTCAACGCCACGGTGGCGGGGATGCCGCTCTACCGCGCCCTGGGCTTCGCGCGCACCGGCACCATTCGCCAGCACCAGGGCAGCACGTTCTCGGCCGAGATCGTGCCGCTGCCGCCGGGGCAGCGCCTGCGTCCGCTCGGCCGCCGCGATGCGCCCATGCTCGCGGCGCTGGATGCCCAGGCGCTTGGCATGCCGCGCGCGGCGGTGATCGAGGCGCTGCTGCCGCTCTCGGACGGCGTGGTGCTGGACCGCGAGGGCGAGGCGATCGGCTTTGCGCTGATCCGCCGCTTCGGGCGCGGCCAGGTGATCGGCCCAGTTGTGGCGCCGGATCCGGAGGCCGCGCGGGCGCTCATCGCGCATGGGCTCGGCTCGCGCCAGGGGCAGTTCATCCGCGTGGACGTGCCGGAGGAAAGCGGCCTGTCGCCCTGGCTCGAATCCCTCGGCCTGGACGAGACGGGAAGGGGCGAGACCATGGTCCGCGGCACGCCGCCGCGCGGCACGGGCCGGCTGGGCGCCTTCGCCCTGGTCAGCCAGGCGATGGGGTGAGGAGGAACGGCACGAGCCTCCTGTATAAATCCGATCCGGCGCGCGGGGCTGAAGGGGCGCGGCGCTTCTCCGAGGCGTTGCCCGATGTCGCCGTCAGACCATCCATTCTGGTCGCATCCGCGCATCGGGATGACGCCACATGTCGCGAGCAGGACGCGCGCCGACACCATACCGAGCCGGCGATCGAGAATATCCGCCGACACAGGCGGGGCGAGCCGATGCGGGTCCTTGTGGATCGGCGACGCGGCTACTGAGCGTCTCCGGGACCTTTGCGGGACCGGCGCTTGTCACGGAAGCGGGAGCCAAGCTAGCGTCCCGGGGCGCCGGGCCCGTGGCGTGGCGGCGAGGCTTTCGCCCTGGATGGTTCTTCATGTTGGCAGGCGCGCCCAAGCTCGACCGGATCGATCTTCGCATCCTGTCCCACCTGCAGAAGAACGGCCGCGCCACGAATGTGGACCTCGCCGAGGCGGTCGGGCTTTCCGCCAGCCCCTGCCTCACCCGCGTGAAGCGGCTGGAAAAGGCGGGCTACATCACGGGCTACGGCGCCCATATCAACCTGCAGAAGCTGGGCGACACGGTGACGATCTACACAGAGGTCACGCTTTCCGATCACCGCAGCGCCGATTTCAAGCGCTTCGAGGCGAGCGTGCGCGGGATGAGCGAGGTGATGGAATGCCATCTCGTCAGCGGCGGCTATGACTACCTGCTGAAATTCGTCACCCGCTCCATCGCGCATTACCAGGACCGGATCGAGCACATGCTGGCGCTGAGCATCGGGATCGAGAAGTATTTCTCCTATGTCGTCATCAAGTCGGTCTTCGTGAAGACGCATTGCGACCTGGAGACCTTCTTCCCCGCCGAGGGTTGAGGCGGGCCGCGATCCACCGCCCGCCATCGGCGGCGCTGCGGGCCGCTCCGCCCGTTCCCCATGAGGCATGGTTATGGACGGGCATGGCACTTCGTGTCCCGCGCCCCTATCCTCCCGCCATGAACGCCCGCCAGCTCGAGGTCTTCCGCGCCATCATGCGCAGCGGCACGCTGACCTCGGCGGCGCAGCTGCTGAACGTCTCCCAGCCGGCCGTCAGCAAGATCCTCCGGCATCTGGAAAGCCAGCTCGGCTACCACCTGTTCGAACGCGCGGGCGGGCGGCTGCACGCCACCGCCGAGGCGCAGCTCCTCTTCACCGATGCGGATCGCGTGTTCCGCGAGATCGAGACGGTGCGCGATCTCGCGATCCGGATCCGCGAGCGCCGCGTCGGCCTGCTGCGGATCGGCGCCAGCGCGCCGCCCACCTTCGCGCTGCTGCCCCGCGCCCTCGGCGCCTTCCAGGCCCGGCATCCCGGGGTGAAGGTGGTGCTGCGCACCCTGCCGGCGGAGGAGTTGAGCGAGAAGATCCTGGTGGGGGAGGTGGATCTCGGCCTCACCCTCTCCACCATCCGCGTCCCGATGGTGCAGGCCGAGGTGCTGACCACCACGGAGGTGGTCGCACTGCTGCCGGCCGGTTCCCCCCTGGCCAGCCGCCCGGTGATCGAACCCGCCGACCTCGTGCAGGAGCGGTTGATCTCCTATGGCTCCCACGCCGATGTGGGGCCGTTGCTGGATGCCGCCTTCGAACGCGCGGGGCTGGTCCGGCAGGTGCATACGGAAGTCGCCATGGCGCTGGCCGCCCTGCCGTTGGTGCAGGCCGGGCTCGGCGTGGGGCTGGTGGATGGGATGCTGCCCTGGGCGGGATTCCCGGGGGTGGTCGCGCGCCCCTTCAGGCCCAGCGTGATGATGAGCCTCAGCCTCGTCACCTCCGGCACCCGCCCGGCCTCGCGTTTCGTGCGCGACATCTCGCAGGACATGCGCGCGGCCATCGCCGCCGGGCGGGTGGAGGAAGCCGCCGCCGCGGCGCGCGGGCGCGGGCGGTGGGGATGATGCGGCATAAATGTCCTGGTCTGCCCTGCCGCCTCGCGGTGCTCAGCCTCCCCGTCCCGGGATGACGATGCAGCCCCGGCGCGCCGCGCGGCAGGCGTTCCGCGCCTGCGCGGCGGAAAGCCCGACCACCCGGGCGCGCCAGAGCGGGCGCCCCCGCACGCGCACGCGCTGCACCTCGGACCGCCCGCCCGGGCTGGCGGCACGGCGCGCGGCGGATCGGGCGGCGCCCCGCTCGGCATAGGCGCCGACCTGCACGGCCCAGTCCCGGCGCAGGACCGGCGCGGCGCGCGCCGGCCGTGTGACGGCCGGGGATGGGACGGGGCTTGAGGTGGGGCGCGAGGCGCGTCGCGGGCCAGGGCGGGCGGGGCCAGGCAGGGCAGGGCCAGACAGGGCGGGGCCGGATAGCACGGGGCGGGGCAGCACGGGGGAGGCCTGGGCGCCGCCCACCAGGCGCAGCCCGTTGCCGCGCCCGGCCATGAGCATACCGCCGGGCCGGCTGCGTTCCAGCTCGTCGAAGCCGCGGTCGAGCAGCGACATGACGTGCTCGTCGCGTTCCTGCCCGGAGCTGCCGCCGAACATCACCGCCACGAGGCGCCGCCCGTCCCGCATGGCGCTCGCGGCGAGGTTGAAGCCGCTGGCCCGGATATAGCCGGTCTTGATCCCGTCCGCCCCGTCATAGCGGGTGAGCAGCCGGTTGTGGTTCGGCATGTGCCGGCCGCGCCAGGAGAAGCCGGTCGCGCTGAAATAGGCGTAGCGGTCGGGGAAGTCCTGGATCAGCCGGCGGCTCAGGATCGCCATGTCGCGCGCCGTGGTGACCTGGCGCGGATGCGGCAGGCCGGAGGCGTTGCGGAAGGTGGTGCGGGACATGCCGAGGGCGCGCGCCCGGCGCGTCATCATCGCCGCGAACTGCGCCTCGCTGCCCCTGCCGATCCGCTCGGCGAGCGTCACCGCCGCGTCATTGGCAGACTTCGTGACGAGCGCCATGACGGCATCGCGCACGCGGATCGTCGAGCCGGCGCGGAGCCACAGCTTGGATGGCTCCATGGAAGCGGCATGGCGGGAGACGCGCAGCGGCGTCGTCTCGCGGATCGTGCCGCGCCGCAGCGCCTCGAAGGTGAGGTAGAGCGTCATCATCTTCGTCAGCGAGGCGGGATAGCGCGGCTCGTCCGCATCGATGGCCAGCAGGACCTCGCCCGTCATCGCATCCTGCAGGAAGGCCGCGTAGCGCCGGTCGCCGATCTGGGCGGAGGCTTCCCCCGCCACCAGCAGCGACACAGCGGCGATCATCATGCCCAGGCGCCGCATCGCGGCATGCGCACGGCCTCCGGCCCGGTGCCCGGAAAGCGGCATCGGCAGGTCCCCCATCCTGCGCAGGGCGCCCCCCGGCACCCGCGGGCGAAAGGCCATCATCCCGCCCCCGCGAAGGGGGCGGCCGATCCTCACCCGGCAGGTGCCGTTGCGCGGCTGGATGGCTCCTGCGAGCCCGAGGATGCATATCCGCCGGGGCGATGAAACCTTGCGGCGCGCGGAAGCCGTTGCGCCATCAAGGTTATTGCGGGGCTGCGGGGGCGCGGCGCTGGCCCGCGCGGCCAAGTGGCGCAACGCCGCACTGCCCGCGCGATGTCCTGTGCCGGGGTGCCATGTTGAGAATTGTGACCGCCCCCGCGGGGTGGATCCTCAGCTTTCCTCGCCGGGGGGCATGGCGCGTCGGCGGAGGGTGAGCGCGAGCAGCGTGCCCGGCTCGCGCCGCGGCCCGCCTTCCGCGAGGGAGGCGAAATCCGCCCGCAATTCGAGCAGCTCGGAGCGGGCGCCGGCCTCCGCATCCCGCCCGAGCCAGAGAAGCTGGCCCGTCGGCAGTTCGGCCACGGGCGGGCCGAGCTGCGCCTCCAGCTCCCGCCGCAGGGCGTCCGGCGCCATGCCGGGCAGGAAGCGCAGCTCCTCCACCTCCGCGACATGTCCGGCCAGGGAGCCGGCCGGGTCCTCGGGCTGGAAGGCGATGCAGGCGCCGAACATGTCCTCGGGCGCGAGCGGCAGGCCGAAGGCGCGCAGATCGGCGACGAGGCCGCTGGAGCATGCGGGATCCCGCACCCCGCGCGAGCCCTCCTCCAGCCCTTCGTAGAAGCCGGTGGAGCGCGCCTGCGGATATCCGCGGATGGCGGTGGCCTGGGCCGCCGGCAGAGGCATGCCGACCCGCAGGCCGGAGAGCGCCGCCACCGCCAGTTCCGGCGCTCCCGCGCGCCGCGCGGCGGCGGCGGCCTGGCGGGCGCCGGCCGGGGCGAAGCGGTGCAGCGCGACGCCGGATTCGGCCGTCACCTCCGCCGAGACGATCTCCGCCAGGACAGTCGCATCGCCCAGTTCCGGCAGCAGCGGCAGCGATGCCGCGAAGACGAAGCGGATGGTCAGCGCGCCGCGGCCCGCCCAATCGCCGAGCGAGGCGAGGCGGGCGCGTTGCAGCATGGCGGCCGCCGCCTCCGCATCGGTGGCGGGGATCAGCGAAACGGCAGCCGCGTTCCGGAAGCGCAGCGTGAAGCCCAGGCTGCGGTCCGCCGCGTTCCGCATGGACAGGCCGCGCAGCGCCCCGGCCCGCAGCGGAACGCCACCCCGCGCCGCGTCATGCCCCAGGATCTCCGCGCCCACGCGCAGGCTGAAGACGCGCCCCATGTCGAAGGCGCCGAACTCCGCCTTCAGCTTCCGTTCCGCGAGGGTGATCAGGTAGCGCCGCTCCCGCTCGGGGTCGCGCGGTGGGCGGGCCGGCGGTGGGCGGCTGTCCACCGCCAGCTCGGCCAGGGCACGGAAGTCCGGCTCCGTGCCGAGCAGGCGGTGATGGACGAAGAGGAGATCCTGCTCCGTCAGCTCCGCCGCTTCCGCGGCCTGGCCCGGGCGGGAGGCGGCGGCGGGCTGCGCCGCGGCATCCTGCATCGGGGCAAGGGGGGAAAGGGCCAGCCATGCGAAGGCAAGGGGGAACAGGCGCACGCGCACGCATCCACGAGGTGAGGAGGGAAGGCCGCTGGTCCTCTTCGCCAGCGGATGGCGGGCGGGGAGGGTAATGCGGGGCCCCGTGGGCGCAAAGCCGCGGAACGCCGCGCCTCACGGCCTCGTCAGATCGGCCCTCCCGGCCCGCCCCCGCTCAGCGCGCCCGGCGTGCGAGCACCGCGCGCGTGTAGTCGTAATTCGTGGCCTCGTAGGTGATGCCCCGGCGCGTCGCCCAGAAGTTGGTGAGATGGTAGAGCGGGATGACGGCGAGGTCGGCCATCGCATCGGCCACGGCCTGGCGGAACAGCGCGTTCCGCGGCCCGTCCTCCAGCGTGGTCAGCGCGCGGGCGATCAGCGCGTCCAGCGCGGGGTTGGAATAGCCGGAGCGGTTGAAGCCGCCCGTCAGCTTCGCGCGGTCATAGGTGCTGACCACGTTGAGCAGCGGATGCCCCGCATGGCCGGAACTCGCCCAGCCCCACAGGGTCATGGCGAATTCCATGCGGGCCGAACGCGGGCCGTACATGGAAAGCGGCATGGCCTCCACATTCGTCTGCACGCCGATGCGCGTCCACATCTGGGCGATCGCCTGGGCCGCGATCGGGTCGGTGGGCCGGGCGTTCTGCGCCACATGCAGCACCATGCGGAACCCGTCGGGGTATCCCGCCTCGGCCAGCAGCCGCCGCGCCGCGCCCGGGTCCGGCGCCGGCACGGGGATGGCGGGGTTGTGGGAGGGAAGCTCCGGGGGCAGGAACTGCCCGGCCGGCTCCGCCGTGCCCTGCATCACGCGCTCCGCCAGCGCCGCCCTCTGGATGGCGATGGAGAGCGCCTGGCGCACCCGCCGGTCGCGCAGCGGGTTCGTCGGCAGCGGCTGGCCGTTGTTGTCGGCGACGAAGGGCGCCACCTCCGCCGACTGGTTCGGGGCGAGATAGACGAGACGCAGCCCCTGGGTGGAGAAGACCGAGGTGCCCGGATCGCCGCGGAAGCGCGGCAGGTCGTTGGGGGAGGGCAGGTCGATGAGGTCCACCCCGCCGGAGAGCAGGGCGGCGGAGCGCGCCCCGGCATTGGGGATGTAGCGGAACACCACCCGGTCCCAATCCGGCTTCGGGCCCCACCAGTTCTCGTTCCGCACCAGCTCCGTCTCGTTCCCCGCCGTGTAGGAGCGCATGACGAAGGGGCCGGTGCCGATGGCGGCCTTGCCGGAATTGTAGTCCTCGGTCGTTGCCCCTTCGCCCGCATGGCGCGAGACGATGGCGATGACGGCGAGGTCGGTCGGCAGGTTGGGGGAGGGGCCATCCGTGTGGAAGCGCACCGTCAACGGGTCCACCACCTCCACCCGCTGGATCGAACGCACCTGCCCGGCATAGCTGGCCGTCGCATTGGGCACATTCGGCACGCGGCCGATGGTGAAGGCCACGTCGTCGGCGGTGAAGGGCCGTCCGTCGGAGAAGCGGACACCCGGCCGCAGCCGGAACTCCCACACCGCCTCGGCCACCGGCGTCCAGCTCAGCGCCAGCCCGGGGCCGACGCTCGAATCCGGGAGGCGGTCGGTCAGCGTGTCGAAGATGTGGTAGGTCAGGGTCTGGGTGGAGGTGCCCTGGTTGAAATGCGGGTCCACCGAGCCCGGGGCGGCGCTGATCCCCATGGTCAGCACGGATTGCGCCGCGGCGGGCAGGGCCAGGAGCAGGGCGGCGAGCGCCAGGGGCGCCGCCGGCCGGCGGAGGGTCTTCAGCATCGGCGCGGATGTCCTGTCAGCGGTCGCGTGGATCGGCGGGCTTCGGCGCGCGGGCATGGAGCCGGCGATGGCGCGTTCCATCACCCCCCGGCCGAGCCCCCGCGCCCGGTAGGATTTCTCCGAAAGGAAGGCGTGGATACGGCCGGGGTCGAGCAGCGCGCGGTCGGTCGAAAGACGATGCTCCCCGCGCCGCACCTCCGGCACCGCACGCTCGAAGGGCGGCATCGCGGGCTTCATGCCGCCGCCATCGCGAAGCGGCCGATATGGAAGGGCTCGATGGGCGTCTCGGTGCGGCCGGTCGCGATCAGCTCCGCCATCACGTCACCGACCCCCGGGCCGAGCTGGAACCCGTGGCCGCAGAAGCCGAAGGCGTAGAACAGGCCGGGCCACCGCACGCTCGGGCCCATCACCGGGATGTCGTCCCGCATATAGCCCTCGATCCCGCTCCAGACCCGGATGATCCGCAGCGCCCCGATCGCCGGCACCATGCGGCGGAGCTGGGTGAACTGGTGCAGGGTGATGCGCGGATCCACGCCCGCACGGAGGGTGTCGAGATCGGCGGGAACATGCCCCGTGCCGCCGAAGACGATGTTCCCGCGCGTGACCTGGCGGAGGTAGATGACCTCCCGGATCTCCTTCGTCGTGATGCCCAGCACGGGTTCCAGCGCATAGGGCACCGCCTCGGTGACGCCCATCTGCGGGCCGCGCGCGGTGATCGGCACGGGCTCGCCCAGCCGCTCCGCGATCCGGCCGCCCCAGGCGCCGGCCGAGACCTGCAGGACGGGCGCGCGCCAGCCGCGGCCATCCGCCGTGTCCAGCCGGAAGCCGCCGGCCTCGCGCTCGATGTGCAGGACCTCGGCATTCTCCTCGATCCGCGCGCCCGCGCGCCGGGCCGCGCGGGCGAAGGCAGGGGCGGCGAGGCGGGGGTTGGCGTGGCCGTCGCGCGGCGAATAGGAGCCGGCCAGCACCTCCGGCGAGAGCCAGGGAAAGCGGGCGCGCACCGCATTGCCGCTCATGACCTCAAGCTCGAGCCCATAGGGGCGCGCGCCGTCGCGATAGGCCTCCATCAGGGCCACCGCCTCGGGCGTATAAGCCACGCGGAGATGCCCGCTGGGCAGGAACTCCACATCCTCCCCCAGCAGCTCCGGCAGCCGCCCCCAGATCTCGCGGGAACGGTTGGCCAGTGGCAGCTGCGGCAGGAAGCGGCCCTGGCGGCGGACATTGCCGAAATTGACCCCGCTGGCCTGCTGCCCCACCAGCCCCCGCTCCAGCAGGATGACCGAGAGGCCCCGCTGGCGCAGGAAGAAGGCGGTGGCGGCGCCCATCAGCCCACCGCCCAGGATCAGCACATCGGCGCGGTTCTCGCTCATTCCGCCTCGTCCAGCATGGCGGCGACGGGAAGGGGCTTCACCGGCGCCTGGCCGCGCAGCCGCCCCGCCGCCTGCACCGGCAGGCCCCGCGCCGCGGAGACGATCTCGGCGCTGGCCATGCCGCAGAAGCGGCCCTGGCAGCGCCCCATCCCCACGCGGCTGAAGGCCTTGGCGCGGTTCACCTCCGGCGCGTCCAGATCGGTGGCGCTCCGGCGCAGCGTGCCGGCCGTGATCGCCTCGCAGCGGCAGACCAGGGTTTCGTCCGGCAGCCCGGCCACGAGCTCGGCGGGCCAGGGGAAGGCGATGGCCAGACCGCGCCGGAAGCGGTCCATCGCCCCGCGCCTGCGGCGCAGCGCGGCCGCATCCACCCCGGCGGGGGCGGGCAGGCCGAGATCCTCCAGCACGGCCAGGGCGGCGAGCCGCCCGGCGATCTCCGCCCCATCCGCGCCCAGGATCCGCGCGCCATCGCCGGCCAGGTAGACGCCGGGCACCGCGCTGCGCCCATCCTCATCGGCGCGCGGCAGCCATTGCCGGCTGTCCCGGTCGTAATCGAAGCCGCAGCCGGCGAGGTCGGCGAGCTGGCTTTCGGCGCGCAGGTGCCAGCCCATCCCCACCGCGTCGCAAGCGATCACCTCCTCCGCGCCATCCGCCCCGGCGATGGCCACGCCCGCCACGCGGAGCCCCTCCGCATCCGCGACGATCCGCCGCGGCACCACGCCGCGCCGCACCGGCACGCCGGCCCGGGAGAGGCGCCCGAGCAGCGCCGCCCCCTTGGCCAGCAGGGCAGGGCGGGCGGCCATCAGCGGCAGCGCCTTCCAGCGCGCCCCTGGCGGCGCGGTGTCCAGCACCGCCGCGACCTCCGCACCGGCCTTCACATATTGCGCCGCGACGAGATAGAGCAGCGGCCCCGAGCCGAGGAAGGCGACCCGCCGGCCGATGGCACAGGCCTGGGCCTTGAGCGCGATCTGCGCCCCGCCGAGGCTGAACACGCCCGGAAGCGTCCAGCCGGGCAGCGGGATCAGCCGGTCCGTCGCACCGGTGGCGAGGATCAGCGCGTCGAAGGGCCGGATCTCCGCGCGCCCGTTGCGCAGCACGTGCAGCGCGCCGTCCCGGATGTTCCAGGCCAGGCTTTCCGGCCAGTGCTCGATGCGCGGGCGGATGGCATCGAAGGCGGCATGGAGCGCCGTCGCCCGCCCTGCCTCGGTGCCATAGAGGGCGCGCGCCGCCCGGCGGAAGCCGGCGGGCTGGCGGCGGTAGATCTGGCCACCATTATCGCGCGCCTCGTCCACCACCAGCGGACGCAGCCCGGCGCGGACCAGCAGCTCCGCCGCGCGGGTGCCGGCCGGGCCGGCGCCCACGATGACTACCCGTGGCGCGGCCATGGAACCTCCCGGGTCAGGATGCGCAACCCGGCAGCCACCGGGGTGCCGCAGGCGCGCAGCCGCGCGCCTTCCTCGGTCCAGACCCAGCAATCCTGGCAGGCGCCCATGAGGCAGAACCCCGCCCGCGGCCCGTCGCCGAATTCAGAATGGCGGAGCGCGGCGGCGTTCACCAGGATGGCGGTCAGCAGCGTGTCGCCCTCCAGCGCCGTCGCGGGCTGGCCGTCGATGGTGAAGGCGATGCGGGGGCGGTCCGTCTCGTCGAGGCGGTGCAGCAGCGGGGCGGGATCAGCGCGCATGGGCCGGGGCGCCGCAACCGCCATGCCATCTGCTTCCATGAGCCACGCCCGAGCCGCCCCCTTGCCTGCCGCGAGCGGGGAGGATCGGACCTGTGACGGGGCCGGTCCAATCGCTTCTGGATCAGCGGCCAGAACCCCGGGTTATCCCCCCGCCGCCCATAACCCGCGGTTTGCGGCGGGGCCCGAGAAGTCATTGGCCGCCCCTCGCCACGCATGGCAGTGATCCCGCACCGAAGCGGGGAGAGTGGCATGGGCTGGCGCGTGGGTGTCGATGTCGGCGGTTCCTTCACCGACTTCGCCGCGCTGCATGAGGCCGACGGACGGCTCGTGACGCTGAAGGTCTTCTCCCGCCCCGATGCGCCGGGCGCCGAGATCGAGCAGGGGCTGGGCCTGCTGGCCGGGCGGCACGGCGTCGCGCCGGAGGATGTGGCCTATTTCACCCATGGCACGACGGTCGGCATCAACACCGTCATCCAGCGCAACGGCGTGCGCCTGGCGCTGCTCACCACGCGCGGCTTCGAGGACGTGCTGGAGATGGCGCGGCTGAAGATGCCGCGCTTCCACAACCTCTATGCCCGGCGCCCCGAGCCGCTGGTCCCGCGCGAGCGCGTCTTCGGGATCGAGGAGCGCATCCGCGCCGATGGCGGCATCCTCATCCCCGTCTCGCGGGAAGGCGTGCTGGCCGCGCTGGCGGCGGCCCGGGCGGCGGGGGCGGAGGCGGTGGTGATCGCCTTGCTGCACGCCTGGCGCAACGACGCGCATGAGCGCGCGGTGGAGGCGATCCTCGCGGAAGCCGCGCCGGGCCTGCCGGTGTTCCGGGCCAGCGGCGTCTGGCCGATCATCCGCGAGTACGAGCGCAGCATCACGGCCTGCATCAGCGGCTATGTGCAGCCGCGCGTGGCGCATTACCTCGACCGCTTCGAGGCCACGCTCGCCCAGCTCGGCGTGCCCGCGCCGCCGCGCATCACCAAGTCCAATGGCGGGGTGATGGGGCTGGCGCAGGCCAAGGCCGAATGCGTGCAGATGATCCTCTCCGGCACCGCCTCGGGCGTGATCGGGGCCGGATTCATCGCGCGGGAATGCGGATTTACCCGCCTGCTCACCCTCGATATCGGCGGCACCAGCGCCGATCTCGCCGTGCTGCGGGATGGCGAGGCCGAATACGCCACGGGCGAGGTGATCGGCGACTTCCAGATCCACATCCCCTCCGTTTCCGTCACCTCCATCGGCCAGGGCGGCGGCTCCATCGCCTGGGTCGATCCCTTCGGCGTGCTCAAGGTCGGCCCGCGCAGCGCCGGCTCTACCCCCGGCCCGGCCTGCTACGGCAAGGGCGGCGAGGAGCCGACGGTGACGGATGCGGTCGCCGTGCTCGGGCTGATCGGCCACAGCGACCTGGGCTACAGCGCCGTCCGGCTGGACCGGGAGGCCGCGCGCCGCGCCGTGGGCCGCCTGGCCGAAAGCCTGGGCGCGGGGGTGGAGGAGACGGCGGCGAGCATCGTCGAGCTCTCCGTCTCCTCGATGTATGCCGATGCCAGCGGGCTGCTCTCCCGCTTCGGGTTGGATGCGCGGGCCTTCCGCATGCTCGCCTTCGGCGGCGCGGGGCCGATGCTGGCCTGCTTCCTGGCCCGGGAGCTGAACATGGCGGGGGTGGTGGTGCCCCCCACCCCCGGCGTGCTGAGCGCGCTCGGCGGGCTGGTGGCGGATCTGCGCAACGACTTCATCCGCACGATCTACGCGCCGCTCGAACCGGGCGCCGAGACGCTGCTGCGCGACGCCCTTTCCGCCATGCGGCGCGACGCCCTGGCCTGGCTGGTGGAGGAACAGGGCTTCGGCGGCACGCCGCAGATCGCCCTCTCCGCCGAGATGCGCTACCGCGGCCAGTCCTTCGAGGTGGACACGCCGCTGGACCCCGCCTGGATCGAGGCGGGGGCGCTGGCGGCGCTGCGCCAGGCCTTCCATGACGAGCATGAGCGGCTCTACGGCCATGCCGATCCGGAGGAGGCGGTGCAGATGGTCACGCTGCGCCTCGTCATCACGGGGGAGACGCCCAAGCCCGTGCTGCCCCGCATCCCGGATGCCACCGCCCCGGCGCAGCCCGGCGCCGTGGTGGACGCCTTCCTGGAGGGCGCCTGGCGGCCCGTGCCGCTCTATGCGCGGGAATCGCTTCGGGCCGGGCACGGCTTCGCCGGCCCCGCCATCATCGCCCAGCCCGACAGCACCACCTGCGTGCCCGCGGGCTTCGGCATCGCGGTGGATGGCCATGGCAACCTCATCATCACCCCCGAGAGCCGCTGAGGATGAACCCGATGCCGCCATCCCAGCGTATCGACCGCCGCAGCCTGCAGATTCTGGCCAATCACTGCGCCGCCGCCGCCGATGCGATGGCCTTCACCCTCATGCGCACCGCGCATTCCGCCTTCGTGAAGGAGACCGAGGACTTCTCCTGCACGCTGGTGACGCCGGAGGGCCTGGCCTTCGTCTCCCCCCGCCATTTCGGCGCGCCCTGGTACAGCGGGATCGACTACGGCCCGGTGCTGGAGATGATCGATTCCTATGAGGAAGGCGACATCTGCATCACCAACGACCCCTATAGCGGCAATGTCGCCACCCATACGCCGGACATCCACATCTGGAAGCCGGTCTTCCACCAGGGCGAGATCGTCTGCTTCGTCGTCGGCCATATCCACAACACCGATGTGGGCGGCGCCGTCCCCGCCTCGCTCTCCCGCTCCCTGACGGAGATCGAGCAGGAGGGCATCCGCGTGCCGCCGCTGAAGCTCGCCAGCCGGGGGCGGATGAACGAGGACGTGCTGCGCATCATGCGCCTGAACGTCCGCGCGCCCGCGCAGAACTGGGGCGACCTCAAGGCGCAGATCGCCTCGGTCAACATCGGCGAGCGCAAGATCCACGAGATCCTCGGCCGCTTCGGCGCCGAGACCTTCCGCGACGGCATCCAGGAGATGCTGGACTATGCCGAGGAACAGGCCCGCGCCGTGATCCGCGGCATCCCGGATGGCGAGTACTTCTTCGCCGACTTCGCGGATGAGGACGGGGAGGGCGGCGTGCCCTGCCGCATGGCCCTCACCCTGCGCGTGCGGGACGACATGGTGGAGCTGGACTACACCGGCAGCGACCCGCAGGTGGCCTCCTCCCTCAACATGCCCACGGGCGGGCGGGAACGGCACCCGCTCGCCCTCGTCGGCCTCACCTATGTCCTCTACACGCTGAACACCGACCTGCTGCTGAACGCCGGCACCCTGCGCGCGGCGCGGGCCATCCTGCCGGAGGGCACGGTGGTGAACGCGGTGGCGCCGGCGGCGGTGGGCATGCGCTCCCTCACCTGCATGCTGACGCAGATCGTCACCTTCGGCGCCTTCTCCCTCGCCCTGCCGGACCGGATGCCCGCCACCTCGCCGGGCGGGAACTCCATCATGAATGTCCGCACCTCCGGCTGGGACGGGCGGCCGGTGATGGCCTCCATCGGCCCGGTGGGCGGCGGCGGCGGCGGCACGCCGGTCTCGGACGGGCCGAACGGCGCGGGCGGGGCCCAGGCCTTCCTCAAGAACACGCCGATCGAGATCAGCGAGGCGGAGGTGCCCATCCTCTTCCGCCGCTATGGCCTGTGGCCCGACAGCGCCGGGCCGGGGCGCCATCGCGGCGGCCTCTCCGCCGTCATGGAGTTCCAGGTCTTCTCCCCGGATACGGTGGTGACGGCCCGGAACCGGAACCGCTCCGTCTTCTCCTCCTGGGGGGTGATGGGCGGCCGGGCGGGCGCGCTCTCCCGCTTCCTGCGGAACCCGGACACGCCGGCCGAGCTCAGCCTGGGCAACACCGACATCCTGCGCTGCGAGCCCGGGGACGTGGTCCGGGTGGTCGGCGCCGGGGCAGGGGGCTATGGCGACCCCTTCACGCGGGACCCGGCCCTGGTGGCGGCGGACCTCCGCTGCGGCTTCGTCTCCCCCGCCCAGGCGCTCGAGGCCTATGGCGTGGTGATCCGGGACGGGGAGGTGGACGAGGCCGCCACCCGCGCCCTGCGCGCCGCCCAGGCCCCGCCGGCACCCGCCGGGCATTTCGACCTGGGCGAAGCCCGCCGCGCCTTCGAGGCCGTCTGGTCCGAGGCCCGCTATGCCGAGCTGACCCGCTTCCTGATGGCCCAGCCCGTGCGCTGGCGGCACTATCTCAAGCGCCGCTTCTTCGCCGCCGTCGCGGCCGGGGAGGATGCGGAGCTTGGCCTGGAGGCGCAGATGGCGCGGATCGGCGCCCGGCTGCTGGCCTCGGCCAATGGGATGGGGGCCGGTGGGGTATTGGTCGGTGGGGTATTGGCCGGCGGGGTGGCGGCCGGCGGGCCCGCCACCGCATCCCGTGGTTGACTCTCGCCCCCAGGGCCCGCTATAGGCCCCCCCTCTCCGGTGAGGCCCCCCGTTTCGGGCGCGGGCCCCGCCGGTTCTTGCACGACCGAAGAGCCGAGACGAAGGCGGACCGCATCCCCATGACCTACGCAGTGATCCGCACCGGCGGGAAGCAGTACCGCGTGACCCCCAATGCCGTGCTGACCGTGGAGAAGCTGGACGCCGAGGCCGGCGCCACCATCACCTTCCACGACATCCTGGCCCTGGGTGGCGAGAACGGCCTGCAGATCGGCGCCCCGACCGTTCCGGGCGCCTCCATCACCGCCACCGTCGTCGAGCAGAACCGCGGCGACAAGGTGATCATCTTCAAGAAGCGCCGCCGGCAGAACAGCCGCCGCAAGAACGGCCACCGCCAGCACCAGACGGTGCTGCGGATCGGCGAGTTCTGATCCCCGGCCCAGACCAGGAGACCTGACAGATGGCTCATAAGAAGGCGGGCGGCTCCTCCCGCAACGGGCGCGACTCCGCTGGCAAGCGCCTCGGCGTCAAGCTCTTCGGCGGCCAGGCCGTTCGCGCCGGCAACATCATCGTGACCCAGCGCGGCACGAAGATGCTCCCGGGCCGCAACGTGCTCGTCGGCCGCACCCACTCCCTCCACGCCACCGTGGACGGGCATGTGAAGTTCGAGCGCAAGGCTGACCACCGCGTGGCGGTCTCCGTGGAGCCGCTGGCCCAGGCGGCCGAGTAAGCTCCCAGCCCAGTGCTGCGGATCACGGGGGCCCTTCGTGGCCCCCGTTTTCGTTTGGAAGTCCTGTTCCCATGAAGTTCCTCGACGAGGCGAAGGTCTATCTCAAGGCCGGTGACGGCGGGGACGGCGTGGTCGCCTTCCGGCGCGAGAAGTACATCGAGTTCGGCGGGCCGGATGGCGGCAATGGCGGCCGCGGCGGCAATGTCATCGCCGAGGCGGTGGAGGGGCTGAACACCCTCATCGACTATCGCTATGCCCAGCACTTCAAGGCCCGCAAGGGCGGCAACGGCGCGGGCTCGGACCGCACCGGCGCGGCCTCGGACGACGTGACCCTGAAGGTGCCGGTCGGCACGGTCATCCTGGCCGACGACAAGGAAACGGTGCTGGCCGACCTCACCCAGCCGGGCCAGACCGCCATCCTCTGCCGCGGCGGCGATGGCGGCCATGGCAACGCGCATTTCAAGACCAGCACCAACCGCGCCCCTCGTCGGGCCGATAAGGGCTATCCGGGCGAGGAGCGCTGGGTCTGGCTGCGGCTGAAGCTCATCGCCGATGCCGGGCTGGTCGGGCTGCCCAATGCCGGCAAGTCCACCTTCCTGGCCGCCAGTTCCGCCGCGCGGCCGAAGATCGCCGACTACCCCTTCACCACCCTGCACCCGCAGCTCGGCGTCGTTCGCCTGAACGCCACCGAGGAATTCGTGCTGGCCGACATCCCCGGGCTGATCGAGGGCGCGCATGAAGGGGCGGGGCTGGGCGACCGGTTCCTCGGCCATATCGAGCGCTGCGCCGTGCTGCTCCACCTTATCGACGGCACCCAGGCCGACCCGGCCGAGGCCTATCGCACGGTGCGCGCGGAGCTGGAGGGCTATGGCGGCGGCCTTTCGGAGAAGCCGGAGATCGTGGCGCTGAACAAGATGGACGCCATGACGCCCCAGGCGCGCACCAGCCGAGTCAAGGCGCTCGCCCGGGCCCTGGGGAAGGAGCCGCTGCTGATCTCGGGCGCCACGGGCGCCGGCGTGCCGGAGGCGCTCCGCGCGCTGGCGGACACCATCTACAAGGCGCGCGAGAAGGCCTAGCGCCGCGCCTCCGCCACCCCCTGGGCGACCATCTCGGCCAGGGACTGAGCGAGGCAGCGGTTGAGCTTGTCCACCTCCACCACCTTCAGCTCCCGCGGCGCGCGCTCCACATCCACCGTGCCGGCCTCGGCCCAGGCGCCCATCAGCTCATAGCGGCTGAACAGCCCGGCGCCCGTGGCCGCCGCGGCGGCCCGCAGCGCGTCGCGATAGGCCTCCACATCGGCATTGGCGCGCAGGAAGCGCGACCATTGCGGGTCCAGCAGGATGAGGTCGCCGCCGGCCTCCCGCACGCGCTCGGCGCCTTGCTGCAGGGCGGCGGTCATCTCCCCGATATCCGCCCCGCGCACCGCCTCCACCGTGCCGGCTTGCCAGAGCACCAGCGCCCGGCGGCGCTGCCCGAGCGCGCTGCGGATCAGGGCCAGGTGGTCGGCCGCCAGCATCCCGCGCCCGCCCTGGGCCACCACCTCCACCCGCGTGCCGGGGAAGCGGCGGGCGAGCAAGGCTTCGAGCTGGGCGGGATAGGCGCTGTCCGCCCCGCTGCCGCCGGGCCCCGCCACGCTGGCCGAGCCCACCACCAGCACCGGCAGCACCCGGTTCGCCACGGCCGCGGCGGTGGCGGGCAGGGGCACGGGCTCGATCAGGTCGTCCGGCGCTCCGCAGGGGGAGGCGGCCGCGAGCGCGGGGAGGAGCAGCAGCGCGAGGAGGAGGACGAATCGGGCGGCCGGGCGGCGCATGGCGCTCAAGCCGTATCGGTTGCGGGATGAACGGGCAAGGCGGGGCGGGGTGGCTTGGCATGGGACCAGGCCACCAGCGCCGCGATGGCCACCATGGCCCCCAGCCCCGCCGCGTTCACCGCCAGCTGCATCCCTCCATCCTCCGACCATTCCAGCGCCAGCCGGCCGAGGAAGGAGAGGAAGATCCCCGCGCAGAACACCGGCAGGCCCTGCTGGCCGATCAGCACGAAGGGGTAGGCCGCGGCGCCCCTGAGCCAGCGCGCGCCGCGCGGCACCGCATGGGCCACGAGATAGGCGAGGGCCAGGATCGAGAGCAGGCGGAAGGGGTGCAGCGCCGACTTGTCCACCGCATCCACCACCGTGGCCACGGGCAGGGGCAGCAGGCCGATCAGGTCCCGCCGGAGATAGACGACGAGGGTGGCCGCGAAGGAGAGCAGCAGCACCAGCAGGCAGGCGGCCCCCACCGGCCGACGCCAGGGCAGCCCCTTGCCCGGCGCCGTGGCCCCATGGCCCAGCACCGCGCCGATGGCGAAGAGGAGCTGCCAGGCGAAGGGGTTGAAGAACCAGCCGCCCCCGGTCCAGGAGGGCAGGTTGAGCGGCACCCACCGCGCCGCCGCATAGAGCAGCAGCGAGGCGCCGAGCAGCCAGGCCGGGCGGCGCAGCAGGGGCAGCGCGAGGGCGAAGAGCCCGAGCACCACGATGTAGAGCGGCAGGATGTTCAGGAAGGCCGGCTGATAGGCCAGCAGCAGGGCCTGCAGCAGCGCCAGGTAGGGCCGGTCCCCGAAGGGGTCCAGATGCATCTCGTCCAGATAGGCGCTGGCGTCGAGCGTCGCGGCCGAGTACCCGACCTGGGCGGTGAAGACCACGAAGAGGAAGATGTGCGCGACATAGAGGGTGAAGCACCGCCCCGAGACCCGGGCGCCCGCGCGCAGCCATCCCTCCCGCTCCAGCTGGCGGCCATAGGCGATGCCCGCGGCATAACCCGCCAGCAGCACGAACACCTCCGTCGCATCGCAGAGCAGCATGTTGCGGATCGTCAGGCCGCCCAGCACATTGCCGGGGACGTGGTCGACGAAGATGAACCAGAGCGCGATCCCGCGCGCCCCATCCACGCGCAGATCCCGCCCCTGGCGGATCAATCCTCCCATACCGGCCTTTCCGGAGCACCCGATGCAGCAGCCTAGCACGCCCCAGGACCCCCGGCAGAGGGCCATGGCCTTCGTGCGCGAAGGCGCGGCGCGCCATGGGATCGGGGATATCCAGGGCGCGCTCGCCCTCTATCGCCGCGCCGTGGAGCTGGTGCCGGACGAGCCCAACGCCACCAACCTCCTCGGTATCGCGGCGCGGCAGCTCGGGGATATGGAGCTGGCGCTCGTCCTCTCGGCCCGCGCCGTGGCGATGGATCCGGAATCCGCGATCTTCCTCGCCGCCCGCGGCGCAACCCTGGCCGAGGCAGGGCAGCTCGAGGGCGCGGTGGATGTGTTGACCAAGGCCGTGGCCAAGCGGCCCGCCGATGCCGTCTCCCGCCGCAACCTCGGCCAGGCGCTCTGCGCCCTCGGAAGGGTGGGGGAGGCGATGCCGCATCTGCGCGAGGCCGTCGCCCTCACGCCCCAGGACCCCGAGGCGCAGCTCGCCCTGGCCCATGGGCTGCGGGAAGGCGGCGCGAATGCCGCCGCCGCCGAGGCGGCCCGGCGCGCCCTCTCCGCCGGGGGAGATGTCGCGGCGCAGGCGCGCTTCCTCCTGGCCTCGCTCGGCGAGGGCAAGGCCCCGGCCAGGCCGCCCGCCGCCTATGTGCGGAACCTGTTCGACACCTATGCGCCGCGTTTCGAGGCGGAGCTGACCGGCACGCTGGGCTACCAGACGCCCGAGGCGCTGGCCGGGCTGCTGCGGCAGGCCGGGCTGGTGCCGGAGGCCGCGCTGGACGTGCTGGATGCCGGCTGCGGCACCGGCCTTTCCGGCCAGGCGCTGCGCCCCTGGGCGCGGCACATGGCCGGCGTGGACCTGTCCCCCCGCATGCTCGACGTCGCCCGCCAGCGCGGCATCTACGACGCGCTGGAGGAGGCGGAGCTGGTGGAGTTCCTCGTCGCCCATCGCGGCGCCTACGACCTCGTCGCCGCCTCGGACGTGCTGAACTATCTCGGCGACCTCGCCCCCGCGCTGAACGCCATGGCGGCCGCGCTGCGCCCCGGCGGCCATGCGGCCTTCAGCCTGGAGACGGGGCAGGGCGTGCCCTATGCGCTGGGCGAGGGCATGCGCTACCGGCACGACCCCGGCCATGTGCTCGCCCTGGCCGGGGCGACGCGGCTGAGCCTGCTGGGGCGGGAGGAGGTGGTCCTGCGCGAGGAGCGCGGGGCGCCGGTGGCCGGAACCCTCCTCCTCCTTCGCCGGGACTAGGCGGCGGCGCGCGCCGCCAGCAGCCCCCCCGCCAGCGCCTCGATATCCTGCGCGGCGTGGCATCCGGGGTGGCGGGTCAGCACGGGGGTCTGGTGGCGGATGGCGTCGCGCACCTTCCCGTCGCGCCGCACCACCCCGGCCAGTGCCGCTCCGCGCCCGAGGAAGCCGCGGCAGGCCCGGTCCAGCGCCGCATGGGTGCGGACCCCGCCCGCCGCATCGGCCGCGAGGTTCACCACCACCCGCGCATCCGCGCCCGGCGCGTCCCGCGCCAGCAGCTTCAGCACCGCATAGGCATCGGTGAGGCTGGTCGGCTCGTCGGTGGCGACCACCAGCAGCGTGTCGCAGCAGGCGGAAAGCCGGCGCGGCACGGGGTCCAGCCCCGCCCCGATATCGAGCACCACATCGTCATGCGGCGCGCTGCGAAGCAGGGCGATGAAGCGGTCGATCCAGCCGGATTCGAGGGCGGCGAGCGCGCCGGAGCCGGAGCGGCCGGGCAGCACGTCGAATCCCTCCGGCCGGCGCAGCAGGGCTTCCCCCAGGGTCACGTCCCGGCCGAGCACCGCCATCAGGTCGTGCCGCACGTCCAGGCCAAGCTGCACATCCACATTGGCGAGGCCGAGATCGCCATCGGCCAGCAGCACGCGGCGGCCCGCCCGGGCCAGGGCCTGGGCCAGGCCGATGGCGAGCACGGTCTTGCCGACGCCCCCCTTGCCCGAGGCGACACCGATCAGACGGGGCGTGCTCATGCGGCCTCCTGCACGCGGCGGGCGGGGCCGGTCAGGCGCTCCGCGAGCCAGGCGGGGGTGATGGGGGTCAGTCCGTCCGCGGCGCCGGGGCCGGTTCCGGCCTCGGTCAGCGCCAACGGTCCGGCCAGGGCGGCGGACAGCACGCCGCCGAGGCGGCGCGCGGCATCCAGCCGGGTGGGCAGCAGGTGCCGGGTTCCCAGCGCGGCGAAGGCGCGGGCGATCTCCGCGGCCTCCTCCGCGTCCAGCCCGGCGGGCAGGACGAGAACCGGCACCGCCTCGGCCAGGCGGAGCAGGGCGAGAAGCTGCTCCGCCTGGTCTGGGTCGAAGGGGTCGCAGCCCGCGGTGTCGAGCAGCATGGGCTGCCCGGCCATCCGGCGGCCGAGGGCGGCGGCGAGCTGCGCGCCCGTGCCGGCCGGGGCCAGGGGAATGCCGAGGAGACGGGTGAAGGCCGCGATCTGCTCCGTTGCGCCGGCGCGCTGGGAGTCGGCGTTCACGACCAGCGGCGTCGCGCCGCCCAGCACCAGCCGGGTGGCGAGCTTGGCGCAGGTGAGGGTCTTGCCCGCGCCCGGGGGCCCCACCAGGGCGAGGGGCTGGCGCACGGCATCGGGCAATCCGCCGAAGCGGAGGATGGCGGCCAGGGTGCCCGCGCCGCCCGTGCCGAAGCGGGCGCGCAGGGCGGCGGGGATGTTGTGCCGGGCGAGCGGGTCCGGCGGTCCTGCCGGGGCGGGGGCGACGGCTGGCCCCGGCGCGGGCGGAAGGGGTTCCTCCGCCGGTTCCAGCGCGGCCGTGACCTCCACCCCCGTGGCGGTGCGCCGGGTGGCGAGGATGAGCGCATCCGGTCCCAAAGCCTGGCGGCACTCCGCCATGGCATCGGCCATCCTGGCTGCGCGGAAGACTCGAAGCCGCATGATTCGATGCTGCCCTGTCCGGGTTAGGGAGCGATGAACACTAGATCGCGCCCACCGTGCGGATGCGCGCGCGCGGATGGATCTCGGTCTGCGCCATCACGGCGGTGGAGGGACGGAACCGCTCCACGATGGCGCGCACATGGGCGCGCACGGCGGGGCTGCATACCAGCACGGGCGATTCCCCCTGGGCGGTCGCGCGGTCGAAGGCGTCGCGCACGCGGTTCATGAAGTCGTGCAGGCGGCTGGGCGCCATGGCGAGCTGGCGCTCCTCGCCGGGGCCGATCAGCGCCTCGGCGAAGGCCTGCTCCCATTCGGCCGAGAGCGCGATGAGCGGCACATAGCCCGCCGGTCCCCGCGCTGCCTCGGAGAGCTGGCGTGCCAGCCGCGTGCGCACCACCGCGACCAGCGCCGGCACGCCACGGATACCCGCCGCCATCCCCTCCTGGATGCCCTCCAGGATGGTGGGCAGGTCGCGGATGGAAACACGTTCGGCCAGCAGCGCCTGCAACACGCGTTGCACGCCGCCGGTGGTGATCTGGTTGGGGATGAGATCGGCCAGCAGCTTCGCGTGCTCCTGGGGCAGGTCGTCCAGCAGCTTCTGCGCCTCGGCATGGCTCAGCAGCTCGGGCATGTTCTCGCGCACGATCTCGGTCAGATGCGTGGCGAGCACGCCCGCGCCATCGACCACGGTGCAGCCGCGCGCCAGCGCCTCATCCTTCCGGTGCTCCTCGATCCAGAGGGCGGGCAGGCCGAAGGTGGGCTCGTCGCAGGGCTCGCCCGGCATGTCCGGCCGGTTGCCGGAGGGGTCGATGGCCAGCTGCATCGGGATCCGCAGCTCGCCGCGCCCGGCCTCGATCTCCTTCACGCGCACCACGTATTCATGCGGCCGGAGATGCAGGTTGTCCTGGAGCCTGACGCTGGGCAGCACGAAGCCCATCTCCTGGGCGATGGTCTTGCGGAGGTTGCGGATCTGCTCCGTTAGCCTCGGCCCTTCTCCGGCGGCGAGGGAGAGCAGGCCGTAGCCCAGCTCCACCCGCAGCAGGTCGATCCGCAGCGTCTCGGCGATCGGCGCCTCGGGCGAGACGGCGGGCGGGGCGGCGGCCGCGGTCTCGGCCACCTCATCGGCCTTGCCCCGGTTCCATGCCCCGGCCGCGAAGGCGCCGGAGAGCAGCAGGAAGGGGATGAGCGGCATGCCCGGCAGGAAGCCCATCATCGCGGCGGAGGCGGAGGCGATCCAGAGCGGCTTGGCCAGGCCGAGCTGCTTCACCAGCGCCTTGTCCGCCGTGCCCTCCGTGTTGCCCTTGGTGACGACGATGCCGGCGGCGACGGAGGTGAGCAGCGCCGGGATCTGCGAGACGAGCCCGTCGCCCACCGTGAGGGAAGCGAAGGTGGAGATCGCCTCCATGAAGGGCAGGCCATGCCGCCCCGCGCCGATGGCGATGCCGCCGACGAGGTTGATGCCCGTGATGATGAGGCCGGCGATAGCGTCGCCGCGCACGAATTTCGCGGCGCCGTCCATGGCGCCGTAGAAGCCGCTCTCGGCCTCCAGATCGGCGCGGCGCTGGCGCGCCACCTTGTCGTCGATCAGCCCGGAGGAAAGGTCGGCGTCGATCGCCATCTGCTTGCCCGGCATGGCGTCCAGGCTGAAGCGCGCCGCCACCTCCGCGATGCGGCCCGAGCCCTTGGTGACCACCATGAAGTTCACGACGAGCAGGATGGCGAAGACGATCAGCCCCACCAGCACGTCGCCGCCCATGAGGAAGCCACCGAAGGCCGAGACGACATGGCCCGCCGCCTGCGGCCCCTCATGCCCATGGGTGAGGATGGTGCGGGTGGTGGCGACGTTGAGCGCGAGCCGCAGCAGCGTGGTCAGCAGCAGGATGGTGGGGAAGGAGGTGAAGTCCAGCGGGCGCAGCAGGAACAGCGCCGTCATCAGCACCAGCACCGAGAGCGTGACCGAGAGCGCGAGCCCCGCATCCAGCAGCGGCACCGGCAGCGGCACCACCAGCACGACGATGAGCATGACCACGCCGATCGCCAGCGCCACATCCGTGGAGCCGCTGATGTTCCGCAGCCAAGCGGGCATCGTCATGCGCCGTCAGCCCATCGAGGCGTAGGGGAAGGGCGCCACCGGCATCTGCCCCGGCGCCACCGGCACGGGCGCGCCGGCCGCGCGGTATTCGTGCAGCTTGTTCCGCAGCGTGCGGATGGAGATGCCGAGGATCTCCGCCGCGCGCGTGCGGTTGCCCAGGCAATGGGTGAGCGTCTCCAGGATGAGGTCGCGCTCCACATCCTCCATCCGGCGGCCCACCAGGGCGGCGACGCCGATGGCGCGCGCGGGCTGCGGCTCCGTGGGAAGGGCGGCGGCGCCGGCCAGGGCGGCAGGGCGCGGCGCGGGCACATGCAGCTCCACCGCCTCCGCGCCGATCTCGTCCCCCTCGGCCAGAAGCACGGCGCGATGTACCGTGTTCTCCAGCTCCCGCACATTGCCGGGCCAGGAATGGGAGAGCAGCGCGCCGCGCGCCGCCGCCGCGAAGCGGCGCTGCGGCAGGCCGTTCGCCTCGGCGTAGCGATGCGCGAAGTGCTCGGCGATGGGCAGGATGTCGTCCGGCCGGTCCCGCAGGGCCGGGATGCGAAGCGCGACGACGTTGAGGCGGAAGAACAGGTCCTCCCGGAAGCGCCCGGCCGCCACCTCCGCGGCCAGGTCCCGGTTGGTGGCGGCGAGGATGCGCACATCCACCTTCACCGGCCCCGCGCCGCCGAGCCGGTCGATCTCGCGTTCCTGCAGGGCGCGCAGGATCTTCGCCTGCAGGCGCGGGTCCATCTCGCCGATCTCGTCCAGCAGCAGCGTGCCGCCATCGGCCTGCTCGAACTTGCCGCGCCGGGCGGCGACGGCCCCGGAGAAGGCGCCCTTCTCATGGCCGAACAGCTCGCTCTCCAGCAGCGCCTCGGGCAGGGCGGCGCAGTTCAGGGCGACGAAGGGGCCGGAGGCGCGGCGGGAATGGCTGTGGATGTAGCGGGCCAGCACCTCCTTGCCCGTGCCGCTCTCGCCGGTGATCAGCACGCTCGCCTCGGCCCGCGCCACGCCTTCGGCGCGCTTGAGGACGGCGGCCATGGCGGGGTCGCGATGGATCGGCCCCTCCACCTCGCCCACCGCGGCCTGGAGCATGGCCGCGATCAGCTCGGCATCGGGCGGCAGGGGCAGGAACTCCTTCGCCCCGGCCTGGATCGCGCGCACCGCCGCCGCTGCGTCGGCATTGCGGCCGCAGGCCACCACGGGGCAGGCGATCCGCTCGGCCTCCAGCGAGGCGACGAGCCAGGAGACGTCGTGCAGCACGTCGCAGAGGATGAGGTCGAAGCCCTCCGCCCGCGCCATGGCGATGCCCGCCGTCACCCCATCGGCCTGGCGCAGCCGGGCGCCGCGGGAGGCGGCGATGCGCGCCGCCTGGCCCAGCTCCGCCTCCAGGCTGCCGATGATGAGGAGGCGTGTCATCCCGCGCGATCCGCCTTCACGATTTCGGTCATGGTCACGCCGAGGCGGTTATCCTCGACCATGACCACCTCGCCGCGCGCGACGAGGCGGTTGTTGACATAGATGTCCACCGCCTCGCCGAGCTTGCGGTCCAGTTCCACGACCGCGCCGCGGCCCAGTTTCAGGAGCTGACTGACCTGCAAGGTGGCGCGCCCGAGAACGGCGCTCACCTGCACCGGGATGTCATAGACCGCGTCCAGCCCCTGGCTGGCGCCGGGCGCGCGGGGTTCGCTCGCCTCATTGGCCGCGACGGGTTCGAAGCCGCTGCTGCTCATGCATCATCCTCCAGGGGAAGTCTCAGGGCCGCCAGCGCCTCGCGGATCGCGCCGCGGCGGCGGGAAAGGTCCAGCTCGATGCCGCCCTGCCGCCAGGCGATGCGCGCATCGCCATCGGGCAGGCCGGGATCGGCCTCGATCGGAAGGCCCGTCGCGCCAAAGCGCGCGCAGGCATGGTCGAGCAGGGCGGGCGGCACCTGGAGCACGGCGCCGGCCGGCGCATCGGCTAGGGGGCCCAGCGCGCGCATCAGCGGCTCCAGCAGCTCCGCCGCCTCCCGCGCGGCGGCGCCGGGCAGGGCGGCGTCCACCATATCCGCCAGGAGCCCGGCCAGGACATGGGCATTCCGGTTCGCCATCTCGCGCGCCGCCTCGCCGGCGCGGTCGAGATGGGTGAGGGCGACGCGGATCGCCTCCTCCGCCAGCGCCTCGCGGGAGGCCTGCTCGGCGGCGCGGCCGCGCGCCTGCCCCTCGCGCAGGCCGGCGGCATGGCCCTCCCGCCGGGCGGCTTCCAGCATCTCCTCCAGCGTGGGAGGGGCGGGGGTCTCCGGCGGCGGAACGTCGGGCGCGTCCAGGTCGGGAAGGGTGAGGCCACGGAGGCCCGTGAGGCGCGCGGTCATCTCAGCTGATCATCGCCTCCTGCCCGTCTTCCAGCTGCAGCTGGCCGGCGGCGGCAAGGTCCTTGGCGGTGGCGACCATCATCGCCTGCGCCTCGTCCACGTCGCGCAGCCGCACGGCGCCCAGCGCGGCGATGTCGTCCTTCAGCATCTTCGCCGCGCGTTCGGACAGGTTGCGGAAGAACAGGTCCTTCAGCGTCTCGCTCGCGCCCTTCAGCGCCAGGGCCAGCTTGTCCTTGTCCACGCTGCGCAGCAGGAGCTGCACGCCGGGGCTGTCGAGCCGGCTGAGATCGTCGAAGGTGAACATCAGCGCGCGGATCCGCTCGGCGCTCTCGTGGTTGCGCTCCTCCAGCGCGGCCATGATGCGCCCTTCCGCGGCGCGGTCGAGGTTGTTGAAGATCTCGGCCATCACCTCATGGCTGTCCTGGCGGCTGGCGCGGGCCAGGTTGCTCATGAACTCCATCTTGAGCGTGCGCTCGACGCCCTCCAACGCCTCCTTCTGCACGGTTTCCATGCGCAGCATCCGCATCACCACCTCCATGGCGAAGCCCTCCGGCAGAAGGGCCAGGACGCGCGCGGCGTGGTCGGGCCGCACCTTGGAGAGCACGACGGCGACGGTCTGCGGATATTCGTTCTTCAGGTAGTTCGCGAGCACGGCCTCGGAGACGTTGCCGAGCTTGTCCCACATGGTTCGCCCGGCCGGGCCGCGGATCTCCTCCATGATCTGCGCGACGCGATCCGCCGGCAGGGTCTTCAGCAGCATCCGCTCCGTCGTCTCGAAGGAACCGATGAGCTTGCCCGTGGCGCCGAGGCTGTCGGAGAACTCCTTGCACAGCTCCTCCACCACGGAGGCGTCGATCGCGCCCAGCGTCGCCATCGCGGCCGAGACGTCCTTGATCTCGTCCTCATGCAGGCGGGAGAAGAGGCGCTCGGAATGGCCATCCCCCAGGGTGAGGATCAGGACAGCGGCCTTCTGCGGTCCGTTCAGCTTCATGCTCAATCCTCCTCGGGCGCCAGCCAGCGCCGGATGACCGCCAGCCCTTCATCCGGATGCGCGTCCATCAGCGCGTTCACCTTCGCGACGGAGGAGGCGCGGAGCTGGCCCTGCACATTGTCCAGGCTGACCATCTCGTCCGATTCGGCCGGGCCGGCCAAAGCTGGCGTCCCGCCCGGACCGGCGAGGGCGGTGCCGCCCGGCCCGGCCAGCGCCGCCCCGCCCGGGCCGGCGAGGACGGCGCCATCCGGCCCGATGCCCGCCAGGGCCGCCTGCGGCACGAGGGTGGCGGTCAGGCGCTTCGTCATCGGGCGCACCACCAGCAGGATCGCGAGCAGCGCGACCAGGGCGTAGAGCGCCGATTCCGCCAGCCGCGCCACCGTGGCCGGGCCGATGCCGAGGCCCAGGAAGCCCGCATCCGCCGGACTGTCCCCGCCCTCCGGGATGGCGAAGCGCATGGAGACCACCTCCACCCGGTCGCCGCGCCGCTCGTCGAAGCCGACCGCGCTGCGCACCAGGGTGGTGATGCGCGCCAGCTCCTCCGCGCTCCGCTCCCGGAAGGCCGGGGGCGTGCCCTCCCACACGCCGTCCACGAGAACGGCGACGGAGAGGCGGCGCAGCACCGGATGCTCGCGCAGCGTGCTCCGCACGGTCTTGCCGATCTCGAAATTCGTCGTCTCCTCGGACTTGCTCTCCTGGCTGCCGCCGCCCCCGCCACCCTCCGCGCCCGGCAGCTGGTTCGCGACGGAGACATTGCCGCCCTCCGCCCCACGGGACTGCTCCTGGCTGCTCTGCACGCTGCGGGGCACCTGGTTCTCGGGGTCGAAGCGCTCCTCGGTGGTCTGGACCCGGTCGAAATCCATCTCCACCGCGGCCTCGGCGCGCACGCGGCCCGGGCCGAGGCTGCGCTCCAGCATCTCCTCCACGGCGCGGGCGAGGCGGAGCCCCTCCGCGCGGCGCATCTCCTCCTGGGTCGCGGCGGCGGCCGGGCCGGAAAGCGCCTGGCCGCCGCGCGCCAGCAGCTCGCCGCGGCTGTCCACGATGGAGACGTTGCGCGCCTGGAGCCCGGGCACGGCGGTGGCCACGAGATGCAGCACGGCCTGCACGCCCTCGCGGTCCAGCCGCTGCACGCCCTGCATCGTCAGCACCACGCTCGCCTGCGCCTCGGCGGGCTGGCGGGAGAAGGCCTCGCGACGGGGCAGGACGAGATGCACGCGGGCGGCGCGCACGCCGGCCAGGCCCCGGATGGTGCGGGACAGCTCGCCCTCCATCGCGCGCAGGCGGTTCACGTCCTGCTGGAAGGGGGTGGTGGTCAGGCTCTCGCCGCGGTCGAAGATTTCCCAGCCGACATTGCCGCCGGCCGGCAGGCCTTCCCGCGCGAGGGAGAGGCGGAGCCGGGGCACCAGCTCTTCCGGCACGAGGATGGTGCTGCCATTCGCGCCCAGCCGGTAGGGCACCTTCTGGCGATCGAGCGAGGCAACCACCGCGCCCGCATCGCGCGGATCGAGTTCGGAATAGAGAAGCGCCATGCCGGGCTGCCCGGCCCGCATGCCGAGCCAGGTGATGAGGCCGAGCACGGCCAGGGCCGTGACGGCCATGGCGCCGAGCCGCGCGGGGCCGAGGGCGCGAAGCTGGGAGAGCAGGGCCGCCATTCAGCGGCCCGCCCGATGATGCGGCGCCGGCCAGGCCCGGCCCGGCCTGGCCCGCACGAAGCCTGGTGGCGGAAGCTGCTGCCGCATGAAGCCTTCCCCTCGTGCCGGCGTCTTGCCGGCCCGGCAATCCTTGCCGGGTGGGGATTAAGGAGTGGTTACGCCGCCCCGCTCAGCTTCCCGCGGCGATGGAGCGCACCTTGTCGAAGGTGTAGCTCGCGGCGCCCATGCGCAGCCGCAGCGCGCCATCCGTGCGCTCCGCCGCCGTGGCGGTGCCGAGCACGCTGAAGGAGGTGGCGGCGGAGGCGCCGCTCGCATCCGCCCCGGTCACGGCCACCCTGTAGGCGCCGTCGGGAAGCTGCCGGCCTCTCGAGTCCCGGCCGTCCCACACCCAATCCTTGCTCGTGCTGCCCAGCGTCACCTGGCCTTCCCGAAGCGTGCGGCCGCTGCTGTCCAGCACGGCGACGCGCGCCGTGCGGGCGTTGCCGGCCGGCGGCAGGCGCACCGTCGCGCTGCCGCCCTGCAGGGGCACCGTATCCCCCTCCACCTCCACCCGCTGGCCCAGCATGGGGGAGGCGGCGGTGAGCTGCGCGGCCTGCTGGAGAGAGACCATCTGCTCCAGGTTCTTGTTCATCGCGATCTGCTGCTCCACCGAGGCGAACTGCACGAGCTGCGCCGTCATCTGGTTGGTGTCGAGCGGATCGGTCGGGGACTGGTTCTTCAGCTGGGTGGTGAGCAGCGTCAGGAAGTTCCCGAAGCTGCCCGCCATCTGCGCGCGCGCGGCGCTCGAGCCGGAGTTGGTCGTGCCGGTCGTGCCGGTCGTGTTGCTGGTGCCGGAGACGGCCATGGGATGCCCCTGTCAGATCGCGATATCGAGAAGGCCGAGCAGCGACTGGCACCGCGGGCCCGCTTCCTCCGGCCCCGACGCGGCATCGCCGCCACGCCAGCCGCCACCCTGCTGCCCGCCACGGTTCCGGCCCCCTTCGCCCCCGGCGGTGCCGAAGGCGTTGCCGCCCGCCGCCCCGGCATCGCCGCCCAGCAGGGAGAAGCTGATGCTCCGTCCGGCCCCCTCCGTGCCGATCCCCGCGCCGCCCAGCGCGCGGTCCAGCGTGCCGGCGTCGCGCGCCAGCAGGGCCAGGGTCTCGGGCCGCTCGGCGGAAACCTGCACATGCGCGGCCTCTCCCACGCGCTCCACCACCACCTCCACCCGCCCGAGCTCCACCGGGTCCAGGCTGAGCGTGATCCGTCCCTCGGCGCCGCCCCCCAGGGCCAGGGCGATCGCGACCGGCGCCACCTGCTCGGACGGGGCCACGCGCGGCACGAAGCGGGGCGGCGGCGGTGCCTCGGCCGGAAGGGCGGGCGCGGGCGAGAGAGGCGTGGCGGGCGGCGCCACGGCCGGGGATGCCCCGGTTGGGGCGGCGGTGGCCGCCGCCAAGGCGGGCTCGGCCATGCGGGCCTCCGGCATGGCCGCCAGGGCCGGGGCCTCCGCGCCGGAGACGGGGTGAGGCTCCACCTCGGCCGGCCGCGCGCGCTCGGTCCGGGCGGGTTCCTCCGCCGCGTGGCGGGGAGCGGATGGCGCGTCGCGCCCTCCGGCTCCCTCGGGGCCCGTGGCATGGCGCGGCCCGGAAGCCTCGCGCGGTCGCTGCGCCTGAACGCCTTCCGGATCCGGGGCGGCGGCGTCCTCCGCGGGGCCCGATGCGCCCGCGCGCGGGTTCGCGGCGGCTTTGCCGGGGGAGATCTGGCTGGGAAGGGCGGGCCCGCCGGCGGTCGCGGCCGGGGAGCGGGCCGGAGCGGAGGGCGCCAGCGCGGAGCCTTCCGCCGGGGGTGCGGCGCCCAGGGCGCTCTCCTGAACCGGCTGCCCCGGGGCCAAAGACGGGGAGGGGGCAGGGGCCGGGGCGGATGCCGGAGGCATCTCGGGGGCGGCGATCGGGACCGGCATCCCGGCTTGCGCCGCATCCAGGGATGAAGGCGGCACGTCGGAGGGTTCCGCCTCCGCCGGCGGCTCCTCCGCCGCCGGCAGCTCGCCCGCCGCTTCGGGCCCGGACGGGATGGCGGCGGGCGGCAGGGCGGCGGAGGGCAGGCCCGCCGGGGGTGGCGCGCCCGGCACCGCCCCGTCCAGCGCCGCGCTGTCCGGCGCCACGCCCGGAGCACCCGTGGGAACGGCCGGGGAGGCGGCGGGAAGGGCCGGCATTTTGCCGGCGGGTGAAGGAGACGGCGAGCCGGCGCCGGCCGGCGCCGCGGCCGCGAGCGCGGCGGAGATCGACGCCTCGGCCATGGCGCCCGGCACGGCCGCGCCGGCCTGGGCCAGCGCGCCCTCCAGCGCCGCGGAGAAAGCACCCCCGTTTTGGGGTGTCCCGTTTTGGGACAGGACGGGGCCACGCGCCGGCATGGCGATCGGCAGCTTTTCCAGCGCGTCCATGCTCGGCTCCGTCTTCCAGGGCCCGCTTCCGGCGGACCCGACGGGGCTTCCGCAAGCGCCTTGCCAGCCCGTGCCAGGCCCGAGGCGGCATCCCTGGCAGCCCGGACGGCAAGCTTTGCCGCCTGCCGGCACGCCTGGCCCCAGGAACCCCGCGCCAGCCCTGGCATGCCCGTTGCGCTACCCTGGCGGGGCTCCGGCGGCATGCTGGCTGCCCGGCACAGGCCCTCAACCGCAACGGAGCCCCGGATGTCGCTCTACGCCTCGATGAACACGGCCATCAGCGGCCTGGCCGCGCAGGCCCGCGCGCTCGGCAACGTCGCCGACAACGTGGCGAACAGCCAGACCACCGGCTTCAAGCGCACCGATACCAATTTCGTCGCCTATGTCACCCGCTCCAACCTGCAGGTGAACCAGCCCGGATCGGTCACGGCGCGGCCGGACTACACCAATTCGGTGCAGGGCACGGTGCAGCAGTCGGACAACCCGCTGGCGATGGCGATCGCGGGGCAGGGCATGTTCGCCGTGGCCATGCCGCGCGGCACGGAGGACGGGCTGCCGACCTTCGACGCGCGCACCTATTATACGCGCGCCGGCGACTTCAACATGGACACCGACGGCTATCTGGTGAACGGCCAGGGCTACTACCTGCAGGGCTGGACAGCGGATACGGAGGGCAATCCGGACCGCTCCAGCATCCGGCCGCTGCGGGTGGACCAGTCCGTCTACAACCCCGTCGCCACCGGCAACGTGAACCTCTCGGCGAACCTGCCGGCGGATTCCACCACCGTGCCCGTCGCCGCGCAGATCCAGATCTATGACAGCCTCGGCCGGCTGCATTCCGTGGACATGACCTGGACGAACACGGGCACCAACACCTGGCAGCTCTCCATGGCCATTCCGGACGACACCTCGGGCGTCACCACCCGCACCATCAACGTGAACTTCGGCGCGGCCGCCAGCGCGACGACGCCGGCCGGCACCATCGGCTCCTTCGGCACCGCGGTCGGGCTGACGGGCAGCGCCGCCGTGGCGGGCGATCCGGCCGCCGTCACCTTCACCGCCGATTTCGGCCAGGGCGTGCAGACCGTGCAGCTCAACCTCGGCACCTTCGGCGTGGCCTCCGGCGTGACGCAGTATTCCGGCCAGGAATACACGCTGCGCGACATCTCCCAGGATGGCGTGCCGCTGGGCAGCTTCTCCACCGTCTCGCTGAACGACAATGGCGACCTCGCCGTGAACTACGACAACGGCCAGTCCCGCGTGATCGGCCGCGTCCCCATCGTCACCTTCTCCGACCCGGACAAGCTGCAGAAAACCGACGGCCAAGCCTATCTCCGCACGGAGGAAAGCGGCGAGGCGCGGGCGAACGACGCCTCCTCGAATGGCAGCGGCAAGATCGTCAGCTCCTCGCTCGAGAGCTCGAATGTCGACATCGCCTCCGAGTTCTCGAAGCTGATCCTCGCCCAGCGCGCCTATTCCGCGAACACGAAGATCGTGACCGCCGCGGACGAGCTGCTGCAGGACACGCTGAACATGCGCCGCTGACGGCGCGCGGCACCAATCTTGATGGCGTGGCCAGGATGGCCGCGCCGGGGAAGCGGAGCGGATGAGCCTCGACCTCGCCCTGTCCATCGCGCGCAGCGGGCTGGCGCATGTCAACCGGCAGCTCGCGCAATCCGCCGCGAATGTCGCGAACGCGGCCACCCCCGGCTACACCCGCAAGGTGGTGCAGGGCGAGGCCTCCGTCGCCGGCACGCTCTCGGCCGGAGTGCGCAGCGCCGAGGCGACGCGGGCCGTGGACACCGCGCTCGTCACCCAGATGAACGCGGCGCGCGCGAGCACCGATGCCGCCGCCATCCGCGCCCGCCTGCTGGAAGGCGTGGAGGTCGCCCATGGCGCGACGGGTGAATCCATCGCGGACCTCACCGCCGCGCTCGGCGATGCCTTCGTCTCCCTTCGCGGCGATCCCTCGGATGGTGTCCTCCAGGCCGCGGCCGCGGGTGCGGCGGAGGAGCTGGCCAGCCGCTACAACACGGTTTCCGCCGCCATCCAGACCGCGCGCCAGGCCGCGCAGGACGGGATGGAGGAGGATGTGGCGAAGCTGAACGCGGCGCTGCGCCAGGTTTCCGTGCTCACCGACCGCATCATCCCGCTCCGCGCCCAGGGGATGAGCACGGTGGAGCTGGAGGACCAGCGGGACCAGGCGATCGCCGGCATCTCCTCCATCATGCAGATCCGCGCCGTGGCGCAGGACAATGGCGGGGTGGTGCTGATCGGCGCGGCGGGGCTGAACCTGCCGCTCAACACACCGGACGGGCCCTTCTCCGTCGGCTCCGCCGTCGTCGGGGCGCCCTCCTATCACGGCGGCAGCGGCACCCTGCCCGGCGTTATGCTGGGCGGGGCCGATGTGACGGCGCGGCTCGGCCAGGGCACGCTGGGGGCGCTGGCCTCGTTGCGTGACGTGGAGCTGCCCCTGGCCCAGGCGGAGCTGGACGTCTCCGCCGCCAGCCTGGCCGCCCGCTTCGACGTCCAGGGCCTGCGGCTCTTCACCGGCAATTCCGGCAGCGTGCCGGACCCCTCCACCCCCTATGCCAGCAGTGGCTGGATCGGCTTCGCCGGCGCGCTGCGGGTGAACCCGGCCGTGCTGACCAACACCTCCCTCCTGCGGGACGGCACCCATGCGGTGACCGCCACGCCGGGCGGCGCGACCGCCTTCACACCCAATCCCGCGGGTGGCCCCGCCGAGTTCACCACGCTGATCGACCGGGTGCTGAACCAGTCGCTTGGCAAGGAGGTCTCGGCCGGCAACCCCCATCCCGCCTTCGCCACCACCGCGCTGGGCCCGAACGGGCTGCTCAACTCCAGCCTGCGCTCCGCCCTCAGCCTGGGCGACCATGCCTCCCGGCTGGTGGCCACCCAGACCGCGGCCCGCGCAGAGGCAGAGGAGATCGGCCAGGGCGCGGGCGATCTCCTGACCGCGCTGGAGGCGCGGTTCTCGGACCGCGCGGGCGTGGATGTGGACACGGAGCTCGCGGCGATGGTGACCCTTCAGACGGCCTATACGGCCAATGCCCGCATCGTCTCGGTGGTGCAGGGCATGTACGACACTCTCTTCCAGGCGGTGCGGTGATGGCGATCGCGGGTATCGGCTCCGGGGCCCTGGCGCGGATCGTCGCGCAATCGGCGGAGATCAAGACGCAGCTTGATACGCTCTCCACCCAATCCACCACCGGCCAGCGCGGCAGCTGGTATGGCGACATCGCGGGCGATGCGCGGCGCGCGATCACCCTGCGCGCGGAGCTGGACCGGCGCGAAACCCATGTCACCGCCATCGACCGCGCGCTCGGCCGCACCGGCGCCGCGCAGGAGGCGCTGGAGCGGCTCTCCTCCATCGCCGAGGAGTTCCTGACCCAGGCCGGCAAGGTCAGCAGCGCCGACAGCATGCGGATCAGCGCCCTGGCCAGCAACGCGCGCCAGGCGATCGGGCAGGTGGCCGCGCTGCTGAACGAGCAGCATGCGGGCGCCTATCTCTTCGGCGGCGCCGATACCGCCAACCCGCCTATCCCCAACCCCGGCGGCATCATGGCCACGGGCATGGCGACCAGCATCGCCACGGCGGTCGCCTCCCTCGCGCCCGGCAACAGCGGCGCGGTCCTGGCCGCCACCCAGGCGGCGGCCAGCGACACCACCATCGGCCAGACGCCCTTCTCCGCCTATTCGCTCGATCCCGCGCGTGGCCTGAACGAGCCGCGGCCGGGCACGCTGACGGGAGATGGCGAGACGGTGGAGACGGGCCTCTTCGCCAGCCGCAACGCGGGGGCGGGCGCGGCGGGCAGCGAGGCCGGTGGATGGTCGCGCGACCTGCTGCGTGGCCTGATGACCCTGGCCAACCTCACCCCCGCCATGGCCGGGGCGGGGGCCGACTTCGAGGCGGTGATGACGAATGTGAAGGCCGGGCTGAAATCCGCCATGACCTCGCTCGGCGAGGAGGCGGGCGCGCTCGGCCTCTCCGAGGCCCGCCTCGAATCGGCCCGCAGCCGCCATGACGACCTGCAGGTCACCCTCAAGTCCCAGGTCGCCGATGTGGAGGATGTGGACCTGGCCACCACGCTGACGGCGATGCAGGAAACCCAAACCCGGCTGCAGGCCTCGTGGCAGGCGCTGTCCCGGCTGTCGCAGATGTCGCTCGCCAACTTCCTGCGGTGAGCGCGGGATTCAACCGTCGTTAACACCTATGGGGACAGGATGTCCCCCTACCGCAAGATGCGGAACGCAACGGGCGGGGGCCGGAGGAAGGCCGCCGCTGGACAGGAAAGGGGCAAGACATGGCCCTGAACTCGGTCAACACCAATATCGGCGCGCAGGTCGCGCTGCAGTCTCTCAACCGCACCAACGAGGCGCTGTCCGCCACCCAGAAGCGGGTCTCCACCGGCTTCCGTGTGGCCGACGCCAAGGATGACGGCGCGGCCTTCGCCGTCGCCCAGTCCGTGCGCGCGGATATCGCGGGCATCTCCAGCGCCAACGAGCAGATCGGCGGCGTGCAGGGCGTGCTCGACACCACCCTCTCGGGCCTCACCAAGGTGTCCGAGGCGATGAGCGATATCCGCGGGGTGATGGTGAAGCTGGCGGACGGAACCCTCTCCACCTCCCAGCGGACCCAGTACCAGGCGCAGTACGAATCGCTGCGGACGCAGGTGCAGAACTACATCTCGGACGCGACCTATAACGGCCGCACCCTGCTCAGCACGGCGAGCGCCTCGGGTGGCGGCAATATCGCCACCGTGCGGAACGAGAACGGCACCACCTACACGCTGACCGCGGTGGATGGGGCGAACCTGACCGTCGCGGCGGCGCCGACCGATGCCGCGGCGGCGGCCACGGCGCTGGGTTCGAGCGGCGACTTCTCCACGAAGATGGCGGCGGTGAACACCGCGCTGAACACCTTCGGCAGCAACAACACCTATCTGAAGGGGCAGGTCGCCTACAACAAAGAGAAGATCGACTCGCTCGAGGCCGGTATCGGCGCGCTGGTGGATGCGGATCTCGCGAAGGAAAGCGCGAAGCTGCAGGCGCTGCAGATCAAGCAGCAGCTCGGCACGCAGTCCCTCAGCATCGCGAACCAGGCCCCGCAGAGCCTGCTGAGCCTCTTCCGCTAAGTAAAAGGGCGCGGCGCCGTGAAAGATCCACGGCGCCGCGTTCCGTCCCCCCTCCATCACGCCGGGCGGAAGGCATCCCCCGGTGGTGTTGCGATCGCCGCGAAAGACCTGCGGCCCGCAGCACAAGCCACGAAGGAACGCGAAGACCGTGTCCACGCTGGTTCTCGAGTTGCGCCAGGGCGATCTGATGGTCGTCAACGGCGCACCCATCCGCTTCCGAAACCGAACACGGATCGAGCTGACGGCTAAGGCCCGCTTTCTCTTCGGCAAGCAGATCCTTCCCCCCGAGGCGGCCGACACCCCCGCGCGCCGCATCTATTTCGCGCTCCAGACCGCCTATATCGGCAGCGAGGAGGAGCGCGAGCGCGGGCTGGAGGCCGCGCGTCATCTCATCTCCGAATTCCAGGCCGCCACCACCTCCAACCTCGCCTCGGCGATGCTCGAACGCGCGCTGACGGCCGCGGAGGAGGATGACTGCTACACGGCGCTGAAACTCGCCCGCCGCGTGATGCGGCACGAGGAGGCGGTGCTGGGCATCGCGCCGCCCGACACCCGTTCCGTGCCGGAGGAGATGACCGCATGATGCTGCATCCGAACCTCGTCCAAGCCTATCGCGCCGCCCGCGCCGGCCTGCCGCCGCGCGCGCAGGAGGCAGATGTGTTCCGGCGGGTGAATGGCGGGCTGCGCGCCGTGCTGGCGACCGACGGCGGCAAGGGCGCCCAGGCCGGGCTGCGCGCCATCCGTGCCCTGGCCGACAACCGCCGCCTCTGGCTTGCGGTGGAGGGGGTCCTGATGGACCCCACCAACGCGCTGCCACCGGCGCTGCGGGCCTCCATCATCTCCGTCGGGCGCAGCGTCCTGCGCGAAATGGAGAAGGAGGAGCCCGACATCGCCTTCCTCGTCGAGGTGAACGAACACATGGCGGCCGGGCTTTCGGTGAACAACTGACATGTCCGGCTCCATCGCGCTTTCCCTGCTGGGTGGCGGCGGCGGTGCCGGCCAGGGCGATCCCGCATCGGCCCTGCTGGCCTTCCGCCGCGCCGCGGCGCAGGGCGCGGAGGAGAAGGGCGTCGCGCAGCTCTCGAAGGACAACTCGGTGAAGCAGGCCCTCAGCCGCTTCACCGAGGGGATTTCCCGCGCGAAGACCGTGGAGGATGCCCTGCGGGACCCGCGCGTGATGGCCGTGCTGCTGCCGGCCCTCGGCCTGCCGGATGCGGTGGATACGCCCGGCCTCGCCATCCGCGCGCTGATGTCGGACCCCAACGACCCCAACTCCGCCGCTTCGAAGCTGGCCGCCGCCGATGCCCGATGGAAGAGCGCCGCCGCGACGCTGAACCTGGCGAAGCGCGGCATGGATGGGCTGCGCGATTCGGCCGTGCAGCAGAAGCTCAGCAACGGCTACACCTCATACCAATGGCGCGTCTCGAAGAATGACGAGGCGAGCGGCATTTCCGATGCGCTCTACTTCCAGCAGCGCGCGGCCACGGGGAAGGCCTTCACCGTCTATGAGGTGCTGGGGGATGCGGTGCTGCGCCGCGTCGTCACCGGCGCGCTCGGCCTACCCCAGGCCATCGCGATCCAGAGCGTGGAAACCCAGGCCCGGGCCATCACCGCGCGCATCGACCTCGCCAAGCTGACCGATTCGCGGCAGGCCAAGAAGCTGGCGGAAGGCTATGTGATGGCGGCCGCCGGCGGCGGGGGCGGTGGTGGCGGCCAAGGCAACCTGCTCGCCCTGTTCGCCTGAACCGCGCGGTTCAGGCCGGGCGCCATCCCAGCCGCCGCTCGAGCCAGCTCCGATAGGACAGGGTCGCATCCGGCGGCGGCGTCAGCAGGGCGAAGGCCGTGGTGGCGGCGGGGCCGGTCAGGGCCTGACCCACTTCCGGCTGGCCACGCTCCTCCTCCGGCCAGCGGGCCGCCGCGCGGCGCCAGGCGGCCACGGTATCGGCGGGGGTGAGCAAGGGCATGACGAGCGCCGCGCGCATCTGCAGCCCCGCGGCGGCGGCCAGCACGCCCCGGGCGGCCGGCGTATCGGAGGGGAAGGCGGGGATTTCGCCGCCATCTCCCTCAACGGGGGAGAACTGGTACCAGGGCAGGGCGCCCAGGGCCTGGGCCCGCGCCAGCGCATCCGGCCCGGCCAGGATCAGCACATCCGCCTCGCCCGCCGCGAATGCCGTGTCCGGCGTGCCGGTCACGGGCTGCGCGGGCAGGCCCAGCAGGTCCAGCGCGGCCAGCGCCGCCGCCTCCGGCGCATCGGGGGAGGGGATGGCGACCCGCAGGGCCGCGCCGCCGCGGGCGGGCAGGGGCCCGCGCCCCGCCAGCACCGCACCATGCCAGTTCACGAGCAGCGGCAGCCAGGCGCGCGGCTCGAAGCGCGCCCGCGTGGCGCCGGTCAGCCGGGCATGGCAGGTCCAGCCGGGCAGGGCGAGGAAGCGCGTGCCGTCGGCGCCGTCCAGGGTCGCGAAGCGGTTCGCGGCCGTCACCCCGTCCGGCCCGCCCAGATAGGTCAGGCGCAGCGCCCCCGGTCGGTGCAGCCCGCGGGAGAGCGAGGCGGAGGCACGGGCCGCCCAGCGGGCGCATCCGCCATCCTCAGGCCCGGGCACGAGGATCGTGCCGCCCTCCTGGCCCTGCGCCATGGCAGGCCGCGTCAGGGCGAGGGAGATCAGGGCGAGCCCGGCCGCGCGCCGGCCCAGGCGGGGCGAGAGGGCGGGGCGGGGAGGGCCCGGCGGCGGCGGGTTGGTCATGGCGCCGGACGCTGCCGGGCCGCTGGGGCGGGAATGTGGCAATCCCGCCTCCTCTAGTCGTCGTAGGCCACGAGCGCGTCGAAGGCGGTCTCTCCCAGCCTGTCGCGGCCCTTGAGGAAGGTCAGCTCGATCAGCGCGGCGGCCGCCGGAACCTCGGCGCCGGCCTGGCGCAGCAGGGCCACGGAAGCGGCGAGCGTGCCGCCCGTGGCCAGCAGGTCGTCCAGCACCACCACGCGGTCGCCCGGCTTCACGGCATCCGCCTGCATTTCGATCCGGTCCGTGCCGTATTCCAGGGCGTAGTTCAGCCCGATGATGGCGCCCGGCAGCTTGCCGCGCTTGCGCAGCATGACGAAGCCCAGCCCCAGTTCCAGCGCCAGCGGGGCGGCCACCAGGAAGCCGCGGCTCTCGATCCCCGCCAGCATGGTCGGGCGGTGCGGGCGCACGATCTCGGCCAGGCGGCGCATCGCCTCCTTCCAGGCCGGCCCATGCCGCAGAAGGGTGGAGATGTCGTAGAAGAGGATGCCGGGCTTCGGGAAATCCGGGATGCCGCGGATATGGTCCTTCAGGTTCATCGGGGTGCCGGCGGCGGACATGTCGGCGGGGCTGTCGGTCATCGCTCGGGACTCTGTCTCGGGGTTGGCGCCCGCGTCATAGGCCGGGGCGGTGCCGGCGGGCAAACCTGAGCGTGGGGAGAGGGCTTGGCGCGCCGCCGGGAATGCGGCACCAGCACGGGCATGTCGCGCGTCCCCGTCGCCACCATCGCCGGAATCCTGGGCTTCCTGCTCTATATCGGGGCGGTCGTTGCGCTGGCCGATTTCGTGCTGCCCCGGCACTGGGTGCTGCAGGTGGCCTATTTCACCGTGGCGGGCATGGCCTGGGTCTGGCCCGTCGGGCGCCTGATGCGTTGGGCGGCGCGGAAATAGGTCCCGCGCCGCCCGTTCCTTCGGGGTCTCAGAAGGTCCGGCTGAGATAGACCATGCCACGCGCGTCGCAGATCTTCTGCCCGGCGAAGCACTCCGCCTTGGAGAGGCCGGTGTCGAAGTAGCCGGCGGTGAGGACGAAGTCCGAGAACTTGTAGGACAGGGTGACGTTCCAGTTGGCGAAGTCGGGCGAGCCCCAGCGGGTGTTGTTCTGGATCCACTGGTAGCCGACGCGGCCGGCGAGGGTGAAGTCATAGGGCAGGCTGAGCTCCAGCCCGCCCTCGATGTAGTAGCCGTTGCCGCTTTCGAGCTGGTAGTTGGGCGACCAGTTGAAGGCGCCGAGCACCTTCACGGGCAGTGGCAGGGACGGGATCTCATAGGCCGCCTTCACCGCCAGCTCGTAATACTGCAGGTCATAGAGGCCCGAGCCCGCCGGGTTGCGGTAGCCGGGATAGGTATAGGCGATGCCGCCGAGGTCGAGGCTCACCCCCGCCAGGGTGGTGCGCCAGCCGGCCACCGCATCCACCTCCTGGCGCGCATTGGTTCCGAGGAAGGAGACGTTGGAGGCGAAGGCGCCGACATAGAAGCCGGTGGTGTGCTGGATATCGATGCCGCCCTGCACGGCGGGGCGGTTCTGCGTCTGGCTGACGCCGCGGAAGAGATAGTCGGACGAGATGGTCGGCGTGATCCCGACGGTCAGCCCGGCGCTCTCCAGCTCGAAGGCCTTCGCGCTGCCGGCCGCCAGCGAAAGGCCCAGGGCGAAGGTGGTCGCAGCGGCGACAATGGTCTTCATGGAATATTCCCCCTCACGCGCGCTTGCGTGGTGGGAAACGCTTAGCGAGGCGCGTGCCAAGCGCGCCGTGGGGCGGCGTCGGCGGGTCCTGTGCCGGCGTTGCTGTTGCTGAACCGCCACGAGTGGGCCCGGGCGCCATGCGCGGCGGGGCGAAACAGAAAGCCCCGCATGGCAGGGCCATGCGGGGCTTCTGGAAGCCGTCTTGGTCGGAGCGAGAGGATTCGAACCTCCGGCCCCTGCGTCCCGAACACAGTGCTCTACCAGGCTGAGCTACGCTCCGTCAGACGACGTCCGGGCGGCGGCGTATACCGCCGTGCCGCACGGGCGGCAAGGGTGCCCTCGCCAGATTGTCGTCATCATGCGAATTCATCGTGCGGAACGGGCAGCGCCCGATACTCTCGGCTCGCGAATCCCGCAGGAAGGACCTCATGGCCCGCATCGCCCTCCCCATCGCCGCGTTCCTCGCCGCCGCCTCCACCCTGGGGGTGGCCATGGCCCAGCCCGACCCGGTTTCCACCCGCAAGGAGGGGCTGCGCCGGATGCAGACGAATCTGGAGGCGATCGGCGCCGTGGCGAGCGCCGGGGGCGACACGCGCGACGCGGCGCCGCGCGCGGAGGAGATGGTCGCCTTCTTCCGGAACCTGCCCTCGCTCTTTCCGCCGGGCTCGGATGGCAACGGCTCCCGCGCCCTGCCGGCGGTCTGGTCGGAGCGCGCGGGCTTCGACCGGGCAGCGGCCAATGCCGCGACCGCGGCCGAGGCCCTGCGCGCGGCGGCGGCGAGCGGCGATGCCGCGGCCACCACCGCGGCGGTGCGAAGCATGGGCGCCACCTGCGGCGCCTGCCACCGCACCTATCGCGGCCGCTGACCGCCCGGCGCCCTGGCCCGGGGAGGGGAGGCGCGGGGTCCTTCCGCCTGCCCTATCCCTGCCGGGCGATGGCCCCGACCACGCCCGCCGCCAGGGCCAGGAGGATCAGGGCGAGCCAGGGGCTGCCCATGCGCGGCGCCCGGGCTGCCATGGCGGTGGGCAGGCGCTTGAAGCCGGTCACCATCGGACGCACCAGGTCCTGCCGCTTCAGCGCCGCATAGGCCAGCACCGCCAGCACATGCAGCCCCACCGCGACGAGGATGAGGTCGAAGGTGAGGAAGTGCAGGCTGCGCGCGGCATCCGCCACATCGGGCGGAACGCGGCGGGCCAGCGGCCCGCGCGTGAGGATGCCGTCATCGGTGAACAGGCCCGAGACCGCCTGGGTCATCAGCAGCGCCAGCAGGGCCAGCACCATCCAGCCCCCGGCGGCGTTGTGCCCGATCTCCGTATCCGGCTCCCGCCGGTGCAGGTGCCTCAGGTGGCGCAGCCCTTCCAGGGGGGAGCGGAGGAAGCGTGAGAAGCGGGCGGTGTCGGAGCCCATCACGCCCCAGGCCAGGCGGAAGAGCAGCAGCGCCAGGACCACCTCCCCCGAGAGGATGTGCCAATCCATCCGCCCCGTCTCCGCGCTCCACCAGGAGAAGCCGAACAGGACCACAACGCCCCAGTGCACCAGGCGGATCCAGCCGTCCCAGACCTTGACCCGCACCCGGCCGCCATCCGCTTCCGCCATCCCGTCCTCCATGCCTCTCCCGGGAGGATAGGAAGGCCGGGCGGCCACCGCCCAGGGCGGAAGCGGCCCTGGCCGCGAAATCCCGCGCATGGCGCCAAGCGCGCCCTTGTGATGCGGGGCTGTCAGGCCGTAGTTACGTGAGCATGACAGACGCATCGCGGCTGCGAGTCGTCGGCGCCGCCGTGGTCCTGATCGGCGTCGCTGGGGCAGTGGCTTTTTACGGAACACGGGAAGCGGCCCCGCCGGCACGCCCGGCCGGTCCCGCCCCGGCTTCCGCGCCCGCACCGGCTGCCGAGGCGCCCCGCAACGCCGCGCCTGCCCCGGCGGTGGCCTCCGCCGCGCCCGTGACCCCGACTCCTGCGCCCGCGACGGCGGCGCCCACCGCCTCTGCGCCCACAAGCCAGCCCGCCGCCCGGGCCGAGGCCCAGCCCCCCCCCACGCCAAGCCCCTCCACGCCAGGCCAAGCTGCGCCCAGCCAGGCTGCGCCCAGCCAGGCTGCGCCCAGCCAGACCACGGCCGGCCAGGCGCCTCAGGGCGGGGCCACGGCCAGCCCCGTCCGCGCTGCCGAGCCGCCGCGCTTCGATGTGGTGCGGATGGGCGCGCGGGGCATGGTGGTCGTGGCCGGCCGCGCCGCCCCCACGGCCGAGGTGATCCTTCTCGATGGCGGGCGCGAGATCGGCCGTGCCCGCGCCGATGGCCGGGGCGAATGGGTCATCCTGCCCGCGGACCCGCTGGGACCCGGCCCGCGGGAGCTGTCGCTCCGCGCCCGGCTGGCGGGTGGGGAGGAGCTGGCCGGACCCGACACGGTGCTCGTCGTCGGCCCCGCCCCGCCCGAGCCACAGGTCGCCCAGGCCCCCCAGCCCGCGCCGCGGCGCGAAGGGGCCAGCACCCCGGCATCCGCCGGAGCGGAGACGCCGCGGGAGGAAACGCGCGTCGCCGAAGCGGCTCCGGCCCCGGAGAGCCGGCCCGGCCAGCCGCTCGTGCTTCTGCTGCCGCCCACGGCGCAGGCGGCCCCGCGCCCGCTTTCGGGGGCCCCGGCCGGCGAGGCATCCGCCCGGCTCGGCCTGGACGTGGTGGATTACGACGACAGCAACACCATGCGCTTCGCCGGCACCGCCCCACCCGGCGCGCAGCTCCGCCTCTATGCCGATGGGCGCCATCTCGGCGATGCCGCGGCCGATCCGTCCGGCCGCTGGTCCCTGACCCCGGCCGAGCCCCCGCCCGTGGGCCGCCATACGCTGCGGGTGGACCAGCTCGGCGCCAATGCCGTCTCCAGCCGTGTCGAAGTGGCTTTCCAGCGCGAATCCCTGCCACCCGGCCTTATCCGGGACGGGCGCGTGGTGGTGCAGCCCGGCAACAACCTGTGGCGCATCGCGCGGGACGCCTATGGGCGGGGTATCCGCTACACCGTGATCTACCAGGCGAACCAGGACCAGATCCGCAACCCCGCGCGGATCTATCCGGGCCAGGTCTTCGCGGTTCCGGGAGTCCCCTGAGCCAACCGGCCCGGTGGCGCCGAAGCCACGGCGCAGGGTTGTCCGGTGCCCATCAAGCAACCATAACCGGACCTTCCCTCTTTCCTGGATCGCCATGTCCCTCGCGCACAGCCTGCGCCTCGTCCTCGCGCCCCCGCACCCCGCCGGCAAGCCCTTCCTCATCGGGGGGGCGGCCGTGGCCGTCGTCGGCGGCCTGGCCCTCGGAAGCTGGCTCTTCTGGCTGGGCGCCGCCTTCACCGGCTTCTGCCTCTATTTCTTCCGCGACCCGGAACGGGTGACGCCGGCCCGGCCAGGCCTCTTCATCGCCCCGGCGGACGGGCACATCGTCTCCATCGAACCCGCCGTGCCGCCGGAGGAGCTGGGCCTCGGCCCGGCCCCGCGCTGGCGGGTCGCCATCTTCCTCTCGGTGCTGGACGTGCATGTGAACCGCATGCCGATCGACGGCACGGTGACGCGGATCGCCTATCGCCACGGCGCCTTCCTGAACGCCTCGCTCGACAAGGCCAGCGTGGACAATGAGCGCAACGCGCTCGCCATCCGCTTGGATGACGGGCGCGAGATCGCGGTGGTGCAGATCGCGGGGCTCATCGCCCGCCGCATCCTCTGCCATGTGCGCGAGGGCGACCGGGTGCGGACCGGGGAGCGTTTCGGCATCATCCGTTTCGGCAGCCGCACCGACCTCTACCTGCCGGAGGGCGTCCGCCCCGTCGTCGAGATCGGCCAGACCATGATCGGCGGCGAGACGGTGATCGCCGACCTGTCCCTCCCTGCCGTTCCGCATCACGCCGAGCTCTGAGATCACGCATGGGACAGGCGCCGCGCCGCTTCCGCTTCACCCCGCGCCGCCGTCCGCGGCTGCAGGGCCTGTCCTTTAACCGGCTGCTGCCGAACCTCCTCACCATGCTCGGCCTCTGCGCCGGCATGACGGCGATCCGCTTCGCCATCGAGGACCGGTGGGAGCCGGCCGTGACGCTGATCGTGGTCGCCGCCTTCATCGACGGCATCGACGGGCGGCTGGCGCGGCTGCTCCAGGCCACCTCGCGCTTCGGGGCGGAGTTCGACAGCCTGTCGGACTTCCTCTGCTTCGGCGTCGCCCCCGCCTTCATCCTGTATCTCTGGACGCTGCATGACGCGCGCGGGCTGGGCTTCATTCCCTGCCTGCTCTTCGCTGCCTGCATGGCGCTGAGGCTGGCGCGCTTCAACGCCGCCATCGACGTGCCGGACGCGCCGGACAGCGTGCCGCGTCCCGCCGGCTTCTTCACGGGCGTGCCTGCCCCGGCCGGGGCAGGGCTGGCCCTCTTCCCGATCTTCGCCGCGCTGACCCTGGAGGGTTGGGGGCTGGAGGGCCTCGCCGCCGCGCTGCGGCATCCCATCGTCTCGGCGGTGCTGCTGGTGGGGATCGCGGCGCTGCTGGTGAGCACCCTGCCCACCTGGTCCTTCAAGAAGGTGAAGATCCCGCGGCAGGCGGTGCTGCCGCTGATGCTGGGGGCCGCCGCCTATGCCGCGCTGCTGGTGGCCGAGCCCTGGGCCGCCCTGGCGGCGGCGGGGTTCCTGTATATGGGGATGATCCCCTTCTCCCTCCGCTCCTATCGCCAGAAGCTGGAGGCGGCCCGGCTGGCCCAGTTCGGAGAGGACCAGCCGGCGCCCTGACCGCGCGGCCCTCAGGCCGCGCGGATCTCGGAGAGGAAGCGGTCCACCCGTCCGCGCAGCTGCTCGGATTGCTGGGCCAGCTCGGCGGAGGCGGCGCGCAGCTGGTCCGCCGCCGCCCCGGTCCGCTCGGCGCCCTCCGTCACCCCCGCCGTGTGGCGCGACACCTCCTGCGTGCCCGACGCCGCCTCGGAGACGGCCCGCCCGATCTCGCGGGTGGCCGCCGTCTGCTCCTCGGCCGCCGCCGCCACCTGGGCGGTGATGCTGTTCATCTCCTCGATCGTGCGCACGATCCCGCCGATCGCCTGCACCGCCCGCGCCGTCTCGCCCTGCATGGCCGAGATCTGCGCGCCGATCTGCTCCGTCGCCTTGGCCGTCTGCGCCGCCAGCGTCTTCACCTCCGACGCCACCACCGCGAAGCCACGCCCGGCCTCCCCGGCCCGCGCCGCCTCGATCGTCGCGTTCAGCGCCAGCAGGTTGGTTTGCCCGGCGATGTCGTTGATCAGCCGCACCACATCCCCGATGCTCCGCGCCGCCTCCGACAGGCCCTGCACCGCGCCATCGGTCGCCCGCGCATCCTCGGCCGCCCGCCGCGCCACCTCGGCCGAGCTGCCCACCTGGCGCGCCACCTCGGCGATCGAGGCGGCCAGCTCCTCGGCCGAGGCCGCGACCGTCTGCACATTCGCGCTCGCCTGCTCGGAGGCCGCCGCCACCGAGGTCGCCCGCGCCACCCCGTCCTGCGCCGTGCCGGCCATCTCGCCCGCCGTCGCGTTCAGCTCCACCGCCGCGGAGGCCACGCCCCGCAGAACCTCCGCCGCCTCCGCCTCGAAGCCGCGCAGCAGACCGTCCACACGCTCCCCGCGCGCCATCTTCGCCGCGGCCTCCTCCGCCTGCGCGGCGGCCAGCGCATCCGCCTCCCGCAACCCGTCCCGGCAGGTCGCCACCGCCCGCGCCATCTCCCCGATCTCGTCCCCGCGCGACGCCTCCGGCAGGTCGAAGCCGTAGTCGCGGCGCGACAGCCGCAGGAGGGAGCTGGAAAGGCTGCTCGCCCCGCCGGCCACATTGCGGGTCAGCCAGGTCACGCAGACCACGCTCGCCAGCACGGCGAGGGCCAGGCCGCCGGCCGTCAGCCAGATCGCCCGCTGATAGGACCGCTCCGCCTCCGCCGCGGCCAGCGCGGCGCCGTCGGCGTTGATCTTCCCGGCCGCTTCCAGCGCCTCCAGCGCCTTCCGCCAGAGCTGTACGGATTCGCCGTTGAAGGCCGCCATCGCCCTGGCATCGCCGGGCGGCTGGGCGAGCAGCCCGTCCACGAAGCTCGCATAGGTGTTGTAATCCGCCTTGAAGCGGTTGAGCACGGCCCGTTCCTCCGGGGAGGAGACCAGCGGCTCATAGGTCCGGAGCGCCGCCTGCAGCTCGGCGCGTGAGCTTTGATAGTCGTTCACCCCGTTGCGCCGCTCCGCCGGGTCCAGCGTTCCCATGGCCCGGGCTGCCCGGGTGCGTTCGCGCGAATAGGCGAGCTTGACGTCGCCGACAGCCTGGATGGAGGGGACCCAATTGTCCCGCAGGTCCCGCGCGGCGCCGTTGACCACCTGGATCTGAAACGCCGACATGGCCCCGAGGCCGATGACGAGCGCGAGCATCAGCCCGAAGGCGGCCAGCAGCTTGCCGCGAATGGAAAGCGATCTCAGTGACATCGAAAAGGCCCCGCCGAGTTGGTTTGGCACCATCCTCGGCCGGACCTCTGAACATTCCCTTGCCCGGGGGTAAAACCCCCTAGCGCGGCGTCTCGACGAGGATGCCCTGTGCCTTCAGCGCCTCGATCTCCTCCGCCGAATAGCCGGCCGCCGACAGCACCGCCTCCCCATGCTCGTTGAAGCGCGGCGGCACGCTGCGCGCCCCGCCCGGCGTGCGGGAGAGCTTGATGGGCGTGTTCAGCGCGCGGAACTCGCCGATCTCGGCCACCATGTTGCGCGCCGCCGTGTGCGGCGCCGCCACGGCCTCGTCCACATACAGAACCGGCCCGGCGGGCAGGCCGGCCTTCAGCATCCGGTCGCAGAGCGCGTGCCCGTCCTCGGTCAGCAGCCGTGCCTCCAGGATGGTGTTCAGCTCGCCCCGGTTCACCACGCGGTCGCCGTTCGTGGCGAAGCGCGGGTCCTTCGCGATCTCGTCCAGGCCGAGGAAGGCGCAGAACTTGCGCCAGGCCGGCTCGTTGCCGCAGGCGACGAAGATCTCGCAGGTCGCGGTGCGGAACTTGGAATAGGGGCTGATATTCGGATGCGGGTTGCCCGTGGCCGCCGGGCGCTTGCCGTTGAGGAAGTGGTTCGCGGCCTGCGGGTGCAGCAGCGCCATGCCGCAGTCATGCAGGGTCATGTCCACATACTGGCCGTGGCCGGAACGCTCGCGCTCCTGCAGCGCCATGAGGATGCCGATGGTGGAGTAGAGGCCGGTCGCGAGGTCCACCACCGGCGTGCCCATCCGCAGCGGCCCGCTGCCCGGCTCGCCATTGATGGACATGAGCCCGACCATCGCCTGCACGATGGCGTCATAGCCCGGCAGCCCCCCCAGCGGGCCGGTGGCGCCGAAGCCGGAGACCCGGCAATGCACGAGGCGCGGGAACTTCTGGGAGAGGGTGTCGTAGCCGATCCCCCACTTCTCCATGCTGCCCGGCTTGTAGTTCTCGATCAGCACATCCGCGCCATCCAGCAGGCGCAGCAGCACCTCGCGCCCCTCCGGCTTGGAGAGGTCGAGGGCGATGCTCCGCTTGTTGCGGTTCACGCCGAGGAAGTAGCTCGCGGTGCCATCCAGGAAGGGAGGGCCCCAGGCGCGCACCTCGTCGCCCTGCGGCGGCTCGATCTTGATCACCTCCGCCCCGTGGTCCGAGAGGATCATGGTGCAATAGGGGCCGCCCAGGACGCGGGTGAGGTCGATCACCCGGATACCGGCCAGGGCGCCGGGGCTGGCGGCCCCCGGGGCGGGGCGGTTCTCGGCCTGGGGCAGCGCGTCGGTCATGGGTTCTTCCTCCGTGCCCCCGTTCTGCCTCCATGGGCCGCCGGGCTCAAGCCGGTGCTGGGCAGACGGGGAGGGGAGGGGCAAGCTGGGGGCCATGACGCTCCTGGAATTTATCCGCCCGGACGAGCCGCAATACGCGGCCCTCCCGCCGCTCTCCCCCGCCGTGCGGGTGGGTAACCTCGTCTTCGTCTCGGGCCTGCCGGGCTTCGACCGCGAGGGAGGGCTGCCGGTGGGCGACTTCCCCGCCCAGATGCGCCAGGCCATGGCGAATGTGGGAACCGTGCTGCGGCAGGCCGGGGCGGGCTGGGACCGGGTGGCGAAGGTGAACGTCCTGCTCACCCGCGCCGGCGACTACGAGGCGATGAACCGGATCTATACGGAGCATTTCCCCGATGGACGCTACCCCGCCCGCACCACCGCCATCGTCGCCGCCCTGCCACGCCCCGATTTCCTGCTGGAAATCGAGTGCGTGGCGGTGATCGGCTGAGCTCAGGCCGCGGCCGCGCGGCCCCAGACCCGGGCGCAGAACTCCGGATAGGTCTCCACCATCTCGTCGCAGACCGCGCCGCGCAGCAGGGCCAGCTCCTCCGGCGACGGGTCTGGCGTCACCGGCACCTCGGCCGGCGCGTCGAAGTCGAAGGCGGTCTCGGCCCGGATGGTCGCCAGGCTCTCGCCGGGATGGGTGCTCTCCAGCGTGAAGCGGGCCCGCGCCGGGTCGAAGCGGAACACGCAGCGCCCCGTCACCAGCGCCTGCGCCGTGCCGCGCCGGAAGACCTCGGGCGGGGAGACGCCGGGGGCCGAGACATGATCGACGCGCGGCACCAGCACGCGGGGGGAATGCTCCTCCCGGAACAGGATGGTCCGGGGCGTCATGAAATACATGAAGGCCGAGCCGAAGCTGCCGGGGAAGCGCACGCCCTGGCCGGGCCATTCGCCCGTGCCGATGAGGTTGATATTGGCCTGCCCGTCGATCTGCCCGCCGCCAAGGAAGAACAGGTCGATCCGCCCCTGGCCGGTCAGGTCGAACAGCTCGCGCGAGCCTTCCGTGAAGGGATTGCCGCTGCGCTTGTGCAGCAGGGAGAGGCGCACGGGGCGGCCCAGCTTGGAGACCAGCCAGCAGGCGGCGGCCGGAATGGGCGAGGCGGCGCCGACCGCGATGTGACGCGCCGGCGGGGCGGCGGGGTCGAGGATCAGCCGCGCCAGGGCGGCCGCCAGCCGCTCCTCGGGCTGGACATCGGCGAGGGGGGCGCTCATTCGGCGGCCACCTGGGCGGCGCGACCGAAGACATGCTCCTCCATCCAGGCCCGGAAGCCCTCCTCCGTGCGCGCGGCGCGGGCATAGGCCGCGACATAGGCGGCATCGAAGCCGTACTCGTCCAGCAGCGCCACGGGATGCGCGCCGCGCTCGGCCACGGCATAGGCCTCCACATAGGTGGCCGAGATCGTGCCGGGGGCCATGCGCTCATCCTCCAGGAGGTTGCCGGGCACCACGCGCTCCACCGTCACCAGCAGCTTGCGGGAGGCATGGGCGAGGGTGGCGCATTCCCGGCGGCGGCCGACCCAGACATTGCCCTGGGAATCCGCCATCACGGCATGGATCGCCGCCACGTCCGGATGCAGCGCGGGCAGGATGAGGATGGGGTCCGGCCGTTCGGAGAGCGGGTTCTGCACCACGCGCCAATCCGGCCGGTGCGCCAGGATGTCGCTGCCGATGACGCCCCGCAGCGGCATGAAGGGCACGCCCTTCTCGGCCGCCTGCAGCATGGTGTGGATGGCGGGGCAGGTGGCATCCCGCAGCGTGATGCTGCCGGCCTTCACGGCGGCGGAGAAGCGCGGCGCGAAGCCGGCCTCCCCGAGGGAGACGGCGCTGGTCTGCACCTCCTCCACGCAGCCCGCCCCGATCAGCAGGTCGGTCGCGAAGCCCGAGACGGGCACGCCCAGCAGTCGCAGCCCCCTTGCGCCCCGCCGCACCAGCGCCTTGGCCAGCGCCACCGAGGGCAGGGAATTATCCGGCGGCAGGGCCAGCAGCGCGCCATCCGGCACGGCGGCGGCCAGGGCCTCCAGGCTCATTTGCGTCATGGCGGTTCCTCCGGGGGGGAGGCTAGGACGGGCGGGAGCCGAGGGGGAGGGGGGAATGCGCCCCCCCGCCCCTAGCGGACCAGCACCTTCGCCGCCTCCTTCGTCTTCACCACCGTGCCCGCCGCCTGGTCCACCGCCGCGGCGATCTGCCCGACGCTGGCCGAGACGGTCTGCACCGCCGCCGAGGCGCTGCCCATGCTGGCCGACATGCTCTGCGTGACCGCGGTCTGCTCCTCCACCGCGCTCGCGGTGACGGCGACGTGCTCCCGCACGGATTCCACCGCTTCCCGGATGGCGGAAAGGGAACCGGCCACCGCGCCGGAGGTCAATTGGATCGCCTCGATCTCGCGCGCGATCTGCTCGGTGGCGGCCGCGGTCTGGCTCGCCAGGTTCTTCACCTCGGCGGCCACCACGGCGAAGCCCTTGCCGGCCTCCCCGGCCCGCGCGGCCTCGATGGTCGCGTTCAGCGCCAGCAGGTTCACCTGGCCGGCGATGTTCTGGATGAGGTTGACCACCCCCGTCATGGCCTGGGCGGCGGCCATGAGCTTGGCGGTGTTCTCTTCGCCCGCATTCGCCTGGCCGGAGGCGTTCTCGGTCGCGACACGGGACTGTGCCATGTTCCGCGCGATCTCGCCGATCGAGCCGGCCAGCTCCTCCGCGCTCGCCGCGACGGTCTGCACGCTGCGCGCCGTCTCGTCCGCCGCGCGGGCGGCCGCGCCGGCCTCGGCGTTGGAAAGGCTCATGGCCCCTTCGATCTCGGCGAAATTGACGTCGATCAGCGCCTTCAGCTCGCCCAGCAGCCGCACCTCCGACGTGACATCCGTGGCGAACTTCACCACCTTCGCGACGCGCCCCTGCTCGTCCAGGATGGGGTTGTAGGAACCTTCGATCCAGATCGCGCTGCCATCCTTGGCCAGGCGCTTGAACTGCGCCGCCTGGTACTGGCCGGCGCGCAGCCGCTCCCAGAACTGCTTGTATTCGGGGCTGTCGCGCAGGGCGGCTTCCACGAAGATGCCGTGATGCCGGCCACGCACCTCCTCCAGCGTGTAGCCCATGGTGCGCAGGAAGTTCTCGTTGGCGTCCAGGATGATGCCGTCGGTCGAGAACTGGATGATGCTCTGCGAACGCCCGATGGCCGCGATCTGGGCGGCGTAATCGAGATTCAGCAGCCGCTCCCGCGCATCCGCCCATTCGACGACGAAGCCGAGCCGGGTGCGGCCCTGGAGGATCGGGCAGACCCGCAGGTCGAAGCGGCGGGAGCCGACCTGGATGGTGGCCGAATGCGGCCGGTCCAGCCCCGCCAGCATCTTGCGCTGATGCACGGGGTTCTTGTGGAAGATGTCGATGTTGCTGCCGATCAGCCGCTCGACGCTGAAGCGCGGCAGTTCCTTCTTCAGCTCCGGCTCGGCTTCCCGCATCAGCGCCATCACGGCGGGATTCATGTAGGTGATCGTCAGATCCGTATCGGCGATCATCACATTCGTCCGCAGCGCATCCAGCGCCTTGAGACGGGATGTCGCGCTGTCTTCCCTTTTGAAGCGGCCGAACATGCAGCGGGTTCCATCTTGGCTGATCCCACCTGCAAGATCGCCCGGCATCCTGAAAAAATCGTTATGATGTCTCGAAGTCCGAGAAGCGCCCGGGCCGTTCGGGCGGGCATGGCCGCGGGACGCCCGGACCGGCACAGCATCCTCCGCGCCATTCGCTTCAGGATCGGTCGAAGGGGCTGGCATTCCCGGCCGCGAGCGCGGCCCAGGCATTCGCGGCGAGATGACCGCGCGCGGGATAGAGGAAATCCGCCGCACCGGGACGCAGCCCGGTGCCGAGGCCGGTGGTCAGCCACGGGATGCTCGCCGCCCGGATCCAGCCATCCGGCCGGCGATTCCGCGAGACGGTCGCGGCGAAGCGCCCGGCCTCCGCCGGGCGCCCCAGGCGGCGCAGCAGCAGGATCGCCTGGGCCGTGCCCTCCAGCCAGATGCCGTCCCGGTCGTCGTTGAAATCCAGCCCCTCCATCTCCGCCGGCGGCGCCCCGGCGGGAAGGCCGTGACGGGAGAGCACCCAGTCCAGCGCCCGTTCCCGTCCATCGCCCGGCCAGGCCAGGGCGGGCCAGAGATTGGCATCCAGCGCGCTGCCGCGGTTCAGCTCCCCTTCGGGGGTGAGCCCCATGGCGAAGCGCCCCTCGGCCGGCAGCCACATGGCATGCACGAAAGCCTTCGCATGGGCCGCCGCCGCGGTCCGTCCCAACCGGGCGAAGGCCACCGCGAGATCCAGGTTCTGCTCGGTGCTCACCCAGCCGAGGGCAGCGGGGGAGGGCTCGTGCCCGATGACCCCGCCCCGATAGCCCGCCGGGGCGCGGAGCCCTTCCAGCCAGTCCGCGGCACGCCCGGCGGCCTGAAGGAAGGGCGCGTCGCCCAGCGCGGTCCAGAGCAGCACCGCGAAGGCCACGGGCCCGGCGGCGCTGCCGGCCTGGTAGCCGTCCTCCAGCCACTGCCCGCGCGCGGCATCCCACCAGCCCGGTGGCCGCGCGCTGCGCGGCGCCTCGGGGAAGGCCCGCCCGGCGGGATAGGCGTTGCGCAGGCGGCCATCCCGCCAGTGGCGGTCCTGCTCCTGCGCCAGCCGCAGCGCCTCCGCGATGCGGGCGGCCAGCGCCCTTTCCCCCCCGGCCAGCAGTGCCAGCCCGGCCAGGGCGTTGTCATAGGTGAAGGCGACCTCGGCATGGACGCGGTCGAAATCCTCCCGCCCCTCCGTGGTGAAGGATTTCAGCAGCAGCGGACCGTCGGCGGCCGCCACGGCGGCGCGGATGGGGGCCAGCGCCTCCCGCATCAGGGTCGGCCAGTCCACCGCCGCCGGGGCCGCGGCGGCACCGCGGGCCAGCAGCAAGGGGAGGGCCAGGGCGGCCCGGCGGGGCAGGGGGGCGGGGTGGCTCATCCCGGCCATCTGGTGCGGCCGGGCGCCCCGCGCATCCCGGCCCTATGAAAGCGGGCTGATCGGCGCGATACCGGCCGTGTCGCAACGCAGCAGGGAAGACGCCTCATGGAGCCGAGCCGCCAGGAGTTCCGCGATGCCATGGCCCGGCTCGGCGCGGCCGTGACCATCGTGACGACGGACGGCCCGGGAGGCCGCGTGGGCATCACCGCCAGCGCCGTCTGCAGCGTCACGGACACGCCGCCCACCCTGCTCGTCTGCATGAACCGCAGCAGCAGCCTCAACCCCGCGGTGCAGGCCAATGGCGTGCTCTGCATCAATGTCCTGCCCGGCGACGCGAAGGACCTGTCCAACATCTTCGCCGGCTTCACCGGGGCGGACCAGGCCGGGCGCTTTGCCGAGGGAAGCTGGACCAGCCTGGCCACCGGCGCCCCCGTGCTGGAGGAGGCGGTGGCCGCGCTCGACTGCGTGGTGGAGGAGATGGTCGAGAAGGGGACGCACAGCGTGGTCTTCGCGCGGGTGCAGGCCATCCGCCTCGGCCCGCAGCGCCCGGCGCTGATCTGGTTCTCCCGCAACTACCACCCGGTCGGCCTGCCGGAATAGGCGGCGCCGCGCATCGGGGGGCGGCGAGGCCCCGAGAGGGCGGTGCCCTCGCCGGAACCTCGCCCGTACGCGGGTTCAGCCCGGCATGCGCCGGAGGCCGAGCGCCACGAGATCCCGCCGACCGGTCCGCGCGCCGAGGATGGCGGCGCCCGCCCCGAGCACGAGGGCGGCGAAGACCCAGAAGGCCGCCATGGAGGCGGCGCGGGCCGCGTCATCCGCCGCCTCGCGGGCGCGCTGCTCGGTCTCCTCCGCCACGCGCTGGGCCTCGGCCTCGAAGCCCTGGACGCGGGTGGCCGCCTCCTGCTCCGTGATGCCCGCCTCGGCGGCGACCAGGCGGTTCAGCCGCGTGCGGTCGTCGCCGGAGAGGTTGCCATTCGCCACGCGCTTGCCGATCAGCCCGGCGATCTCCGCCCCGCGCTGCTCCGGCGTCATCCGCACCGGATCGGCCGGGCCGGAGAGGGCGATGCGGGCGCGGTTCACGATCTCCTCCGGCTCCATCGCCGGGGCCGCGGCCTGGGCGGCCTGCCCGGCGCCGCGGGCGATGCCGCCCACCGCGCCCGAGAGCGCGTTGGTCGCCGCATGGGTGGCGCCCGAGACGACGCTGCCCAGCAGCACGGCGGAGACGAGATAGGCCGTCGCCCAGACCGCCGCGCCATGCAGCGTGGCATCCGGCGAATCCGAGGTGCCGGACAGCCGGGCCGCCGCATAGCCGCCGAGCGCGAGGCCCAGCAGGTTGGAGACGAGCATCCAGATGCTGCCGGCGATGCCGAAGCTGGCGGCCGAGGGCGTCTCCCGCACCGACGGATCCACCGCCGTGAGGCCGATGGCGAAGCCGAGCAGGTTGAGCGCCGCGCCGATGGCGATGGCGATCAGCGCGCCGGCGATGATCGCGCCCCAGGAGATGCGGTGGCTGAGCACGGGCGCCCCTTCAGGGCGGGCAGGAAAGTCCGATGAGGGTTGGATGGGGCCGGGCATGGTCCTGCGTTCCTTGGGGGCCGTCGCGGCCCCAGCCCCGGGAACGGGAGGCGATGACCCGGGTTGCCGGGCGGCGGCGGTCGGTGGAAGCGCGTAGCCCGAAAAGCACGTTCCGCCGCCGCCCGTGTTGCCATGGCGCCCGTGCCACGAACGCAGAAGGCCCCGGCGGTTTCCCGCCGGGGCCTTCCCATCGCGTGGCCGGTTCGCGGCCCGCGTCACACGGTGACCCGCCGGGGTGAGCCCCGAGTGCGATTCACGTCTTCGGCCCGTGGCCTCCGACAATCGCGCTCAGGCGCCGACGGTGATCCGAGTGGCGGCCGCGAGGACCTGGTTGATGCGATGAGACACCGGATCACCTCCTTTCATGTTGTTGACGTCAGCGGAGATGGTTCGGTGCCCCGAGGTCTTCAAGACATCTCGGCGTAGGTGCCGTTCCTCCAGACATAGAAAACATAGTCCGGCTCGGTCACGTCGCCCTTGCGGTCGAAGGCGATGGGGCCGAGCACCGTCTGCCAGGGGCCGCTCGCCTTGATGGCGTCCGCCACCCGGCGCGGGTCCACCGTGTTGACCTTCTTCGCGGCCTCGGCCCAGATCTGGCCGGCGGCATAGGTGTAGAGCGCGAAGCCCTCGGGATCGACATTGCGGGCGCGGAAGCGCTGGACCACCTCGGCCGCCGTCGGGCGCTTGCGGGGGTCAGAGGAGAAGGTCATCAGCGTGCCCTCGCCGGCGGCGCCGCTGATCTGCCAGAACTCGTTCGTCATCAGCGCGTCACCGCCGATGAGCGTGACGTTCATGCCCTGCTCCTTGGCCTGGCGGACGATCAGCCCGGCCTCGGTGTGATAGCCGCCGACATAGATGACATCGACATTCGCGGCCTTCAGGCGCGAGACCACGGCGTTGTAGTCGCGCTCGCCCGGCGTGTAGGCGGCGTAGATCTGCTCCGTGAGGCCGGCCGCGTTCATCGCCTTCTTCGTCTCGTCCGCCAGGCCCTTGCCATAGGCGGAGTTGTCGTGAAGGACGGCGACGCGCTTCCCCCGATAGGTCGCGGCGATGTACTTGCCGGCCACGGCGCCCTGCTGGTCGTCCCGCCCGCAGGTGCGGAAGGTGTTCCAGGCGCCGTTGTCGGTATAGGCGGGGTTGGTGGAGGCGGGGCTGATCTGCAGCACGCCTTCCTCCGTATAGACCTTGCTGGCCGGGATGGAGGAGCCGGAGCAGTAATGCCCGAGCACCACGCGCACCTGCCGGCCGGAGAGCTGGTTGGCCACCGAGACGGCCTGGCGCGGGTCGCAGGCGTCGTCGCCCGCCTCCAGGGCGAGCTGCTGGCCGAGGAGGCCGCCGGAGGCGTTCACATCGGTGATGAACTGGGTCGCGCCCTCGCGCATCTGGGCGCCGAAGGTGGCGTTGGCGCCGGTCAGCGGTGCCCCGAGGCCGACGCGGATGGGGCCGCGGGCCTGGGCGAAGGCCCCGCCCCCGGAGAGGATCGCGGGCGCCGCAAGGGCGGCACCCATAAGGGTGCGGCGCTGGATGGTCATCTCGGTGAAGCCTCCGTTGGAACGGTTGTGCAAGAGCCTAGGGCCAGGAAGGGCGCGGCTTCAATGGGTTCCGAGATAGGCGTCTCGGATCTCAGGGCGGGCGAGCAGGCCCGCCCCCGTGCCCTCGAGCGTGATCCGCCCGGTGACGAGGACATAGCCGCGATGGGCCAGGCGCAGCGCCTGGTTCGCGTTCTGCTCCACCAGCAGCACGGTGAGCCCCGTTTCCGCGTTCAGCGTGCGGATGGCGGAGAAGATCTGCCGCACCACCAGCGGCGCGAGGCCGAGGGAGGGTTCGTCGAGCAGCAGCAGGCGGGGGCGGGACATCAGGGCGCGCGCGATGGCGAGCATCTGCTGCTCCCCGCCCGAAAGCGTGCCGCCGCGCTGCGCCTCGCGCTCCTTCAGCCGGGGGAACAGGGTGAAGGCCTGTTCCAGCCCGGGTCCGGGATCCACGCCCAGCGCCTGGGCGCCCATCAGCAGGTTCTCGCGCACCGACATGCGCGGGAAGATCCGCCGCCCTTCCGGGGACTGGGCGATGCCCGCGCGCGCGATCTCGTGCATCGGCAGGCCGGTGATGTCGCGCCCCTCGAAGGTGATCCGCCCGGAGCGCGCCCGCGGGCTGCCGAAGATGGTCATCAGCAGGGTGGACTTGCCGGCGCCGTTGGCGCCGATCAGCGTCACGATCTCCCCGGGCTCGACATGGATGGACACGCCCTTCAGCGCCTCCACGGCGCCATAGGCGGCCGTGACGCCCTCCATGCGCAGCATCGGGCCGGCGGTGCCGGGGGCGGCGCTCATGCCGCGCCCTCCGCAGGGGCCGGGGCCTCGTCCTCGTCGCCCTCGCCGAGATAGGCGGCGATCACCTTCTCGTCGGCCCGGATCTGGGCGGGGGTGCCGTCCGCGATCTTCTTGCCATGGTCCAGCACCACGATGTGGTCGGAAATTCGCATCACCACGCCCATGTCGTGCTCGATCAGCAGGATGGAGCAGCCGCCATCGCGGATCAGCCGGATCATCCCGGCCAGTTCCTCGGATTCGCGGGGGTTGAGGCCCGCGGCGGGTTCGTCGAGGCAGAGCAGCACGGGGTCGGTGCACATGGCGCGCGCGATCTCCAGCCGCCGCTGCGCGCCATAGGGCAGGCTGCCGGCCGCATCATCCGCGCGGTCCATCAGCCGGGTCGCCTCCAGCCAGTGCTTCGCGCGCTCCACCGCCTCGCGCTCCGCCGCGCGGTAGCGGCCGAGGCCGAGCACGGCGGCGATGCCGAAGCCCGTGGCCGCCTGCAGCCGGTTGTGCTGCGCGACCAGCAGGTTCTCCAGCACCGTCATCCCGGGAAACAGGCGGATGTTCTGGAAGGTGCGGGCCACGCCCGCCTGGGCGATCCGGTGCCCGGGCGTGGCATGCAGCGCGCGCTGCCCGGCCGGCCCATGCAGCAGGATCTCGCCCGCGCTGGGCGTGTAGAAGCCGGTGATGAGGTTGAAGACCGTGGTCTTGCCCGCGCCGTTCGGGCCGATCACGGCCGTGATGTCGCCGGCCGCCGCCTTAAAGGAAACATGGTCCACGGCGGTCAGCCCGCCGAAGCGCATGACCAGTTCGCGAACCTGGAGAAGGGGCGCGCTCATCCGTGGCCCTCCCCCACCAGGTCGCCCGAGATGGCCTTGCGCTTGCCAAGCGAGATGGAGGGCGTGCGGGTGGAAACCAGCCCGCGCGGCCGCCACACCATGATGACGACCATGGCGCCGCCGAAGACGAGCATCCGCCACTCCTCAAGATCGCGGAAGGCCTCGAAGCCGCCGATCATCACCAGCGCGGCCAGGGCGACGCCAAGCTGGCTGCCCAGCCCGCCGAGCACGACGATGGCGAGGATGATGGCGCTTTCGATGAAGGTGAAGCTCTCCGGGGAGACGAAGGCCTGGCGCGTGGCGAAGAACGCGCCCGCGAAGCCGCCGAACATGGCGCCGATGGCGAAGGCGGTCAGCTTCGTGTTGGTGACGTTGATGCCCAGCGCCCGGCAGGCGATCTCGTCCTCGCGCAGCGCCTCCCAGGCACGGCCGAGCGGCTGGCGCCGCAGGCGCAGCGTCACCCAGTTCGTCAGCAGCGCCAGGCCGAGGATGAGGTAGTAGAGGAACACGACGCGATGCGTGGGCGAGGGCTCCAGCCCGAAGAAGTCGGAGAAGGAGCCGGGACCGCCGCCCGCGCTGAAGGACAGGCCGAAGAAGGAGGGCCGGGGAATGCCCGAGACGCCGTTCGGCCCGCCGGTCAGCGAAACCCAGTTGATCAGCACGATCCGGATGATCTCGCCGAAGGCCAGCGTGACGATCGCGAGGTAGTCGCCCCGCAGCCGCAGCACGGGAAAGCCGAGGATCACGCCCCAGAAGGCGGCGAGGATCCCCGCGAGCGGCAGGCAGACCCAGAAGGACCAGCCGAAGCCCGTGGAGAGCAGGGCATAGGAATAGGCCCCGACCGCGTAGAAGGCGACGTAGCCGAGGTCCAGCAGCCCGGCGAGGCCGACCACGATGTTCAGCCCCCAGCCCAGCATCACATAGGTGAGCACGAGGATGCCGAGGTCGAGCCCGTAGCGCGTGGTGCCCGGCAGGGCCGGGAAGGTGAGGGCGAAGATCAGCAGCGCCGGGGCCACCCAGGTGCCCACGCGCAGCAGCAGCGCCGTGTTGCGCGCGCTGCGCGGCTTGCGTTCCGGCCGCAGCGTCTCCCACAGGTTGAGCAGGAGCCGCCCGCCGAAGACAAGGGCGACGAGGATGGCCACATCCGCCCAGCGCGTGCGGATGATGAGCCCGCCGGCGGAGCCGACATCGGTGCGAAGCCCCACCAGGGGAACGAAGAGCCCCACCGCCACCAGCGCGGCGATGCCGGCATCGCGCAGCGCATGGGACAGGGGCGGGCGCGGCGCGGGCGGGGCGGCCTGGCGCGGGATGCCGCCCATCTCGCCCGGATCGGGCACGCCGTCGTCGTTATGCGGAACGCCGCCCTCATGCGGGATGGCGGCGCCGCTCATACCTTCTCCACCTCCGCGCGGCCGAGCAGGCCGGTCGGCATGAGGACGAGGGTGACCACCAGGATCCCGAAGGTCGCCACATCCTTGTACTGCACGGAGAAATAGGCGCTCCAGAAGGTCTCGATCAGCCCGATCAGCAACCCGCCCAGCACCGCCCCGGGCAGGGAGCCGATGCCGCCGAAGACCGCCGCCGTGAAGGCCTTCACCCCGACGAGGAAGCCGTCGCTGAAATGCACCACGCCGTAGCGCAGCAGGTACATGGTGCCCGCCACCGCCGCCAGCGCCGCGCCGATGACGAAGGTGATGCTGATGGTGCGGTCCGTATCCACCCCCAGCAGCCCCGCCATCTTCCGGTCCTGCTCGCAGGCGCGCATGGCGCGCCCGAGTGATGTCTTCGTGACCAGCCAGGTGAAGATGGCCAGCACGGCGAGCGTGACCACCACGATCAGCGCCTGCATGGTGGAGATGGACACGGCGAAGCCGTTGCCGTGCCAGAGCTCCACGCTGCCCGTCACCACCGATTCCATCGGCTTCGCCCGCGCGCCCTGGGCCACCTGCACGTAGTTCTGCAGCACGATGGACATGCCAATGGCGCTGATCAGCGGCGCCAGGCGGAAGGAGCCGCGGAGCGGCCGATAGGCCACCCGCTCCACCGACCAGCCATAGAGCGCGGTCACGGCCATGGAGACGAGCAGCACGAGGAGGATCGCCCCGGGCCCCGCCCCCCAGCCCCCGGTGCTGAGGAGCACGAAGGAGATGAGCGAGACGAAGGCGCCCACCATGAAGATGTCGCCATGGGCGAAGTTGATCATGCCGATGATCCCGTAGACCATCGTATAGCCCACCGCGATCAATCCATAGATCATGCCCAGCGCGACACCGTTGATCAGCTGCTGCAGGGCATAGGCCAAGCGCGGTCTCCGTCGTTCCGGGCCGGTTTTTCCCGGCGGTGAAGCGTCCCGGAACGAAGCTACGCCGGGGGCGCGCGCCAAGTAAACCGGGCGCGCGCCGGCTTCTCAGGCCTTGATGCGGAGCGACCAGTCCCGCAGCGCCACCACCAGCTGGCCGATGAAGCCCCGCGTCGCCTCGTCGGTCAGCCGCCCCTCGGCATCCACCTTGCTGCCGGACTGGGCGATGAAGACCTCCGGCTTGTTCAGCGGATAGGCGTTGAGGAAGACGCACATCTTCCGCAGGTCGTATTGCGCCCGCGCGGTGCCCAGCAGCCCCTGGCTGGCCCCCATGATGCCGATCGGCTTGTTGTCGAAGGGCTGTTCCGGCGGGCGGGAGGCCCAGTCGATGGCGTTCTTCAGCACGCCGGGGATGGAGTAGTTGTATTCCGGCGTCGCGATCAGCACGGCATCCGCCTCCCGCACGGCCTGGCGGAAGACCTCGACGGCGGCGGGGTAGCCCGAGCCGGTGCGGAGGTCGTCGTCATAGGGCGGGATGTCGCGCAGCCCCTCGAAGATCGTCACCCGCACCCCCTCGGGCGCCAGCTCCGCCGCGGCGCGCAGGGCGGCGCTGTTGTGCGACCCGCGCCGGAGGCTGCCGGAAAGGCCGAGGATCTTGAATTCGCTCATCGTCGATGATGTCTCCCGAAGGGTTCAGCCATGCTCCGCCGCCGGCGGCTCCCCGTGCAACGCGCGGGCGAGGAGGGCGGCGATGCCCGCCTCGGTCACGGGGCGCGGATTGGCATAGGGGCTGGCGGTCGCGAGCGCGACGGCGCGCGGCAGATCCACCTCCCGCAGCCCCAGCGCCGCCAGGGAGGAGGGCACGCCCAGCCGCCGGGCCAGCGCCCAGAGCCCGCCGGCGGCCTCCCGCGCGCCCAGGGCGCGGGCGATGCGCGCCATGGCCTCCGGCGCCGCCGGGGCGTTGAAGGCCGCCGCATGGGGCAGGATCACGGCATGGGTTTCGGCATGGGGCAGGTCGAAGCCGCCGCCCAGCGCGTGGCAGAGCTTGTGGTGCAGCCCCATCGTCACCTGGCCCAGCACCGTGCCGCAGAGCCAGGCGCCCATCAGCGCCTCGGCCCGCGGCGCCGGGTCGCGCGGCGCGGCGAGGATGCGGGGCAGCGCGGCCGCGAGCGCCCGGATCCCCTCCTCGGCCATCAGCGCCGTCACCGGCGTGCCGTCGGGCGCATAGAGGACCTCCACCGCATGGGCGATGGCGTTCAGCCCGGAAACCGCCGAGATGCCGGGCGGCAGGTCGAGGGTGAGGAGGGGATCGTAGACGACCAGGCGCGGCAGCACGCGCGGGTCGCGCCCCGTGCTCTTCGCGCCGTCCCGCGTCAGCCCCCAGATGGTGGTGTTCTCGGAGCCGGAATAGGTGGTGGGAAGCGCGAGGACGGGCAGCCCGGAGGACAGCGCCACCGCCTTGCCCAGGCCGATGGCACTGCCGCCGCCGACCGCCAGCACCGCATCCGCGCCCCGCTCGGCCGCCCGCGCCGTGGCGGCCTCGGCGAGGGCGGCCGGAACATGCATCCGCGCCTCGGCATGCAGCCCGGCGCCGCGCGCGCCGATCGCCGCCAGCACCCGCTCACCCAGCGCGCGCTGCCCCGGGGTGGAGAGGACCAGCACCCGGCGCAGGCCCATGCCCTCCAGCTCGGCGGGCAGGCGCTCCAGGCTGCCCTCGCCGAACACCACGCGCTGCGCGGGCGGCGCATGCACGAAGGCCAGGGGCACGGTCACGCCATGCGCCCCTTCGGCAGGGGCGCCGGATTCCCGTCCGCTTCCTCGCCCATCCGTTCCCCTTTCCGGCGCATCTTCCCGCCAGGATAGGCCGCCCCTTTCACCCTGGCGATACGAAGCGCTTGACCGCCCTGCCGGCGACCCTCCCCAATCCGGAACGGCCACCGCATCCGACACTTCCGCCAAGGAAGGGCAAGGGGCCGGGAGGAGAGTCCATGCCCCGTTCCAAACCCGTGCCGCGGCGCGCCGCACTCGGCCTGTTGGCCCTGCCGCTGATCCGGCCCCCCGGGGCCTCCGCCCAGCCACGCTGGCCGGACCGGCCGATCCGCTTCATCCAGGGCTTCGGGCCTGGCGGCACCACCGACATCGTCGCGCGCCTGATCGCCCCGTCGCTCGCGGCCCAGCTCGGCCAGCCCGTGGTGGTGGAGAACCGCCCCGGCGCCGGTGGCACCCTGGCCGCCGAGGGGCTGGCCCGCGCGCGGGACGGGCACACGCTCATGCTCATCAACAACGGTTACGCCGTCTCCGCCGCCCTCTACCGCCGCCTTCCCTATGACCCGCTGGCGGATGTGGAGCCGGTGGCCATGGTCGCCTCGGTCGGCCTCGTGCTGCTCGCGGGGAACGGCCCCGAGGCGCCGCGGGACATGGCGGAGCTCCTCCGCCGCGCGAAGGCCTCGCCGGACGTGCTGCATGTGGCCACGGTGGGCGCCGGCAGCACTCAGCATTTCGTCGCCGAGGCCATCCAGTCCGCCGCCGGGATGCGCCTCACCCATGTGCCCTATCGCGGCACGCCCGCCGCCCTCGTCGCGCTGCGCAACGGGGAGGTGGAGCTGGTGGTGGAGCCCGCCTCCTCCGTGCTCGGCCAGATCCGGGGCGGCGATGCGCGGCCCCTGGCGATCACCTCGCGGGAGCGGTCCCCGCTGCTGCCGGATGTGCCGACCGTCGCGGAGCTTCTGGGCGCGCCCGACTTCGACATCCAGACCTGGTACGCCATCGCCGTTCCGGCCGGCACGCCGCCCGAGAGCATCGCCCGCATCACCGAGGCGACCGGGGCCGCGCTGGCCGACCCGGCGCTGCGCACCCGCCTCGGGGAGCTGGGCCTCGCGCCTCGTCCCGCGATCCCCCCGGCGGCGGTGAAGGCGGCAGTGCATGCCGAGATCACCCGCTGGGCCGGGGTGATCGAGCGGACCGGGATGGAGCGGCCCTAGGGCCCGTCTGACGGGCCCTGGTCAGCCCGGCAGGATCGGCTCCAGCCCCGCCGCCCGGAGCGCCGGGGCGGCCTCCGGGGAGGCGAGGAAGCGGATGAGGCGCGCCGCGGCTTCCGGCTGCGCCGCGTCCCGGAAGACGGCGGCGGAGAAGACCGCCACCACCTCCACCTCGGCCGGGAGGCGGCCGATCACCTCGATCCCCGGCACGGCCAGCAGCTCGCTCACCTGCTGCACGGCGAGCGCCGCCTCGCCCCGCGCCGCCAGCTCGGCGGTGAAGCCCGCCTGGATGATGCGGGCCTTGGCGTTCACCGCCTCCGCGATGCCCAGCCGCTCGATCAGTCCCGCGAAGGCGATGCCGCTCGCCCCGGTGCGCGAATAGGCGATGCTGGGCGCCGCCAGCAGCGTCTCGCGCAGCTCCTCGAGCGAGCCGATCGCCGGATGCGGCGCCCCCGCCTTCACTGCGAAGCCGACATGGGAGCGGACGAGGTCCTTCCGGCTCGCGGCGTCCAGCACACCCTCTTCCGAAAGCGCCGCGATCCCCTCGGCCGTGAGGATGGCGACATCCGCCCGTTCCCCCGCCCGGATGCGGGCAAGGAGCCCGACGGTCGGCAGGAAATCCGCCTGAACGGGGGTGCCGGCCACGGCTTCCAGCCGTGCCGCCAGCCCGCCCATGGCGCCGGCGACGGCGAGGGTGGAGAGAATGCGCAGGGTCATGCCTCCAGCCCCGACAGTTCGGCCACCAGCGCGCCGAGGGAGGAGGAATCCAGCCCGCCCCTCCCGCTGTTCACCAGCGCCTCCATCATCTGCGCCGCCATGGCCGTGGCGGGGGCGAAGACGCCGTGGTCGCGCATCGCGGCCAGGGAAAGGCGCGTGTCCTTGCGCATCAGCTCCGCCCGGAAGCCCGGGGCGAAGGTCTTCTCATTGATGCGCTTGGCATGGTTCTCCAGCACGAAGCTGCGGGCGGAGCCGCCGAGCAGCGCCTGGCGCATCGCCGCCGGGTCCAGCCCCGCCTTGCGGCCGAGCGCCAGCGCCTCGGAAACCGCCTGCATCGTCGCGGCCACCAGGAGCTGGTTGGCGGATTTGCAGACCTGCCCGGCACCCGCCGGGCCGAGATGGGTGAGCGTCTTGCCCACGGCCTCGAAGAAGGGCCGCGCCGCCTCGAAGGCCGCGGGATCGCCGCCCACCATGCAGGTCAGCGTGCCGTCCCGCGCGCCGGCCGGGCCGCCGCTCACCGGGCTGTCCAGCAGATACGCGCCGCGCTCCTCCCGCAGGCGCTGCGCGAAGGCGGCGGCGGGCGCGGCGGCGATGGTGCTGAAGTCGATGACGACCGCGCCCGGCGCCACGCCGCCCGCCAGCCCGTCCGGCCCGAACAGCACCGCCTCCACATCCGGCGTGTCGGGCAGGCAGAGGCCGATGCACGCCGCCCCGCGCGCGGCCTCGGCCGGTGTCGCCGCCCAGCGCGCGCCCCCCGCCTCCAGCGCCTCCGCCTTGCCCCGGCTGCGGTTGTGGACCGTGAGCGGGAACCCGGCCTTGAGGATGTTGGCGGCCATGGAGGCCCCCATCACCCCCAGGCCCAGGAAGGCGACGGGCGCCGGTGGCGAAATGGTCTGCAAGGCGTTCAGCTCCTCTTCAGCGCGGCGCGGATCTGGTCGAGCAGCGTGTCCATGGAACGCTGGAAGGTCGGGCCGTCCGCATAGCCGTCCGCCTCGCCGACGCGCTCCATGAAGCGGTTCCAGGTGGCGGTCTGCATGCCCTGGCGGAAGCGGTCATGCAGATAGGTCACCATCTCGTCGGTCATGCCGGCGGGGCCGACCCAGCCCTTCATGTTGTCGGCCACGATGTCGTAGCCGAGTTCCCGCAGGGTCGGCACGTCCCTGTAGGCCGGCGCACGCTGCTCGGAGGCGATGGCGAGGGCCTTTAGCGCGCCGGAGGTGACCTGCGAGCCCAGCTCGTCCGTGGCGTTCACGTTCAGCTGCGTCTGCCCCGCGAGCAGCGCCTGCAGCGCAGGCCCGCCGCCGGTATAGGGCACGTGCAGGAACTGCGCGTTCGCCGCGCGCTCCAGCAGGATGAAGATGGAATGCGACAGCGAGCCGACGCCCGCCGACCCGTGGGCGAGCCCGCCGGGGTCGGCCTTGGCGGCGGCGATCGCGGCGGCCAGGTCGGCGAAGCGCGGCTGGTCCCCGCCCTTGCAGGAGAGGATGTGGCCGTTCCGCGTCAGCCGGATCACGGCGCGGAAGGAGGTCTTCGGATCATAGGGCACGTCCCGATGCGCGGGGATCGAGGTGCTCTCGCTGCCGCCATGCATCACCAGCGTGTGGCCATCCGGCGCGGCGCGCGCAACGAATTCCGCCGCCAGCCCGCCGCCCGCGCCCGGGCGGTTCACCACCACCATCGGCACGGGGACGAGAGGCGCGCAGGCCTCGGCGATGGTGCGCGCGATGATGTCGCTGCCGCCGCCCGGCGCGAAGCCGACATTCAGCTGGATCGGGCGCGTCGGCTGCCATGGCCCGATCTGCTGGGCATAGGCGGGGCAGGCGAGCGCCGCACCCGCTGCGCCGAGGATGCCCCGGCGGGTGATCCTGTTCATTCCTGTCGCTCCCTGTCCTGTTCTTCGTCTTTCGGAGCCCTGCCGGTCCGCTCAGTCTTCGCTGAGTTCGTACCGCGCCCCGCACCGCGCGCAGATCTCGCGCACATGCTTTTCCAACGCGGGCGGCACCGGAATGCCCTCCGCCAGCCGCCGCTCGCGCTCCTCCGCCTCCGGATCGCCCGCCACCTTCACGGGTTTCGCGAGGTCCGCGGGCGGTGTCGCGTGCAGCACGTCGATCATGGCATCCAGATCCTCCTCGAACCCGCCCTCGGGCCGGAAGGCGCGGGGATCGATCGCCATGAAGAAATGCCCGACATCGTCGGGGTCGCCGGGCGCCCGCTGCGGGTTGCGGATGGGGCCGAAGGCCGCGCCGGTCAGCGTGGCCGAGAGGATCTGCACCATGGCGCCGAGCCCGTAGCCCTTGTGGCCGCCCGTCACCTCCGCCCCGCCCAGCGGCGTCACGCCCCCGCCCGGTTCCTGGAAGATAATCTGCATGGCGCGCGCGGAATCGGTGATCGGCCGCCCGGCCTCGTCCACCACCCATCCCTCGGGGATCGGCTTTCCGTTCAGGTCGTAGACCTTCACCTTGTTGGCGGCGACGGTGGTGGAGGAGATGTCCAGCACGAAGGGCCGGTTCCGCAGCGCGGGCGCGGCGAAGGCGATGGGATTGGCCCCGAGCAGCGGCAGCGTGCCGCGCGTGGGCACCATCAGCACCGTGCGGGCCGAGGAGGTGATGAAGCCGATCACCCCCGCCGCCGTGGCGATGCGCGCGTAATGTCCCGCCGCCCCGAAATGATGCGAGTTCCGCACCCCCACCGCGCCGATGCCGGCGGACTTCGCCTTCTGCACCGCCAGGCGCATCGCGAAATCGGCATTGGGATGGCCTAGATTCGCGCCGCCATCCACCAGCGCCGTCGCGGGCGCGTCCAGCAGCACCTTCGGCCGGGCGGTGAGGTCGAGCTGACCGTTCTTGCGGAAGTTCTCATACATCATCAGCATCGACAGCCCGTGGCTGTCGATGCCCATCAGGTCCGTCTCCACCATCGCTTCCGCGGTGGTGGCGGCCAGGTCCTCCGCCATGCCCCAGGCCTGGAGCACGTTGAGGATCTGGCGCCGGACGCGCTCGGCAGGAACCGCCCTCATCGGGTGACGGAGACGCCCTTGCCGGCGAGCGTCTCCTCGACCCAGCCGCGCACCCAGCCGCCACCATGGATGGCCGCGGTGGTCTCGGCCTCCTTCGCCGCGTGCTTCTCGGCATCGGCGATCACCCGCGCCGCCTCGGCGCGCGGGATCACCACCACCCCATCCTCATCCGCCGCGATCAGGTCGCCCGGCATCACCACCTGGCCGCCGCAGGCCACCGCATAGCCGATCTCGCCCGGGCCATCCTTATAGGGGCCGGAGGGGTTCGCACCGCGCGCCCAGACGCCGATATCCATCTTGCGGATGCCATCGAGGTCGCGCACCGCGCCGTCGATCACCAGCGCGCCCACGCCGCGCTTCTCGGCATGGCCGATCATCAGGTCCCCCGCGAGGGCGATGTTCAGGTCCCCGCCACCATCGCAGACGATCACCTCGCCCGGACGCGCCAGGTCGATCGCGCGGTGCAGGAAGAGGTTGTCGCCAGGCCGCGCCTTCACCGTCAGCGCCGGGCCCACGAAGGCCTTCCGCCCGCCATAGGCCAGGAACCCGCCACGCATGGACTGCAGCCGGTTCATCACATCGCCGATATTGGCCACGGGCAGCTTCGCAGCGCGGGCGATCAGGGCGGAATCGGGCTCGGGCCGCGTCTCGAGGATGCGAAGGCCAACACTCATGCGGAACTCTCTCCTGAAAGGCGGGATGCAAGCGGGAGAGGAAGCCCGGCACGATACGCCGCGCAGCTCGTCGTTCCCCTCCACGCCGTCTCTGCGGCACGCGGGAGGATCGGCATGTTCAGGGGGTGTTGGCAAGCCGGGGGACGGGCACGTCATGCCCTCCGCGTCTTCTGGGCTGGCGGTTTGTCCCGGGGAGAGGAAGAAGGAATTCTTCCTCTCCCCGGACCCCTCACCATCACCTTCTTCTAGAAGTTTGGAACCACCGGGCTGACGGTGCGCCTCGGGTCGATGACCCGAGGCGACTGAAAAGGCAGGAACGGCACCCTCAACCCGAGACCCCTTCGATCACCGTATCCACGGCAGTCAAAAGGGGTTCCAAGGGCCTCAGGCCCTTGGCGGGTCGAGGGCAGAGCCCTCGCCTTGCGCCGCTCAGCGCCTTTCCATCACCCGCAGCAGCGGTGCCGGGTTGGCCACCCGCTCCCCGGGCCGGGGTGCCTGGTCCACCCAGCGTGAGACGGCGCCCCCTTCGCATTCCTGCACCACGGGAAAGGCGAGCACCCGCCCCGCTTCCGCCGGGGTGCGGATGAAGAGGACGAACTCGTCGTAGAAGGCGTCGGCCAGCGTACCGCCGGTCCAGGCGATCTCGCCCGGTGACGTGGCGGCGTGGTGCGCCGCGCCGTGATGGGCGCCGTGGCCGGAATGGTCCGCCGCCTCGGCCCCGCCGCCGATGGAGAGCGTCCAGCCCGGATGCGGCATGGGCCGGGCGCTCGGCAGGTCCGGTGGCAGGGTCACGCGGATGGCCGTGGTGGCGGCCCCGGCGCAGCCATGGCCGACCCGGAAGGCGAGGCGGACATAGGTGCCGGCCGGCGCCTCGGACTGGTCCAGCACCACATGCGCGGCGGCCGGCGCGGCGAGGGCCGCCAGCAGCCCGAGCGCGGCGGGGAGGGAGCGCAAGCTCATGGTCCCGCGCCCCTCAGTGGTGGTGATGCGCGGCGGGGGCGGAGGCGCCGGCGGCCTGCACGGCCACCTGCACCTGCACCGTCCCGGCCCGCTCGAAGGTGAGGGTGAGGGGCAGGGTGGTGCCCGGGCGCAGCGCCTGGGAGAGCCCCACCATCATCACATGCGCCCCGCCGGGCTGGAGGGTGACGCTGCCCCCGGCCGGCACCTCCAGCGCCTGGATCGGCCGCATGCGGGAGATGTCGCCCTCGCGCACGGTCTCATGGATCTCGGTGGCGCGGGCGAGGGGGGTGGAGGCGGAGAGCAGCCGGTCGGGCTGGCTGCCCGCGTTGCGGATGGTGAGGAAGGCGCCGCCGGTGCCGCCCTGCAGGGCCGCGCGGGCCCAGGGCTGCTCGACGGTGAGGCCTGCCGGCTGGGCGGAGAGCGGATGGAGGAGGGCAAGGCTGCCCAGCGCGGCCAGGCTGGCCACGGTGCGACGGGAAAGGGTCATGATTCAGGTCCTGATGATCCCGGGCGCGCAGGGGCGCGCCCCTTGATGGCGTGAGGAGCGGGAGATCAGGCGGCGGGTGGGGCGCGCGGAAGCTGCGGTGGGGCGCGGGGTGGAAGCGGCGGCAGGCCGGGACGGTCCGGCGCGGCGACGGGGGCCGCATAGCCGACCGGAACCGGCGGCACGGCCGGGGCGGGCGGCGGCGCGGCGGCGGGTGCCAGGCACAGGGCGCAGCAATCCGGGCCCGCGTCGCGCTGGATGGGCTGCCCGTCCTCATCCACCAGCAGGCTGCGCGCCCCGTGCGGGCTGCACAGCTCCACCCGCAGCGCGGTCCCCAGGGTTTGCAGCGCCCGGGCATGCGGCGCCGTCGCCGCGCCCCATTGGAGCAGCAGCAGCAGGGCGAGGAGGCGCAGGAGGCCGGGCCGGAGGCGGCGCATGGCGGCGGCTCTAGCCCGGCCGCCGCCCGAAGTCACCCGGTTCGGCCTCCAGGGCCAGTCACCGGGCTGTCAGTCCACCCATTCCCCGCCGCGCATCAGCGGGGTGCGGCGGCCCTCGGTGTCCAGCCCATCCACCTCCACCTCCGGCGAGCCGATCATCCAGTCCACATGGATCAGGCTGCGATTGGCCCCGCGCTTCACCAGCTCCTCCTCGGAAAAGGTCTCGACGAAGCACTTGGAATAGGCCTGGCCGAGGGCGATGTGGCTCGCCGCGTTCTCGTCGAACAGCGTGTTGAGGAAGAGGATGCCGCTCCGCGCGATGGGGTTGGAGCTGGGGACCAGCGCCACCTCGCCCAGCTGCCGCGCGCCGGCATCGGTGGAGATCATCTTCTCCAGGACCTCCTGCCCGCGCGTCGCCTGCGCCTCCACGATCGCGCCCGCCTCGAAGCGCACGCGGATGCCGTCGATCAGCGTGCCCTGGTGCGAGAGCGGCTTGGTGGCGGCGACCACGCCCTCCGTCATCGCGCGATGGGGGGTGGTGAAGACCTCCTCCGTCGGGATGTTCGGGTTGCCGTAGACTCCGTTCTTCGCCTTGCTCGCCCCGCCCATCCAGGCATGGCCATCGGCGAGCCCCACGATCAGGTCCGTGCCCGGGCCGCGGAAGTGCAGGGAGCGGAAGCGCTGCTCGTTCAGCCGGTCCTGCCGCGCCTTCAGCCGGGCGTTATGGGCGGCCCAGGCCGCGATGGGGTCGGCCTCGTCCACCCGCGTGGTCGCGTAGATCGCGTCCCAGAGCTTCCGCACGGCGGCCTCGGCGGTTTCGCCGGGGAAGACCGCCCTTGCCCAGGCCGGATGCGCGAAGGGCACCAGCGTCCAGTTGATGTGGCTGTCCACGATCAGGTCCAGCGCGGGGCGGTAGGCGAGGCTCTGCGCCCGGTTGGCCCGCGCCACCCGGGAGGCATCCTGGCCGGAGAGCAGCGAGGGATCGGCGCCCACGATGGCCAGCCGCGCCGCGCCGCCGCGATAGGCGGCCGCCATGCCCTCGAACAGCCAGCCCGGCGCCACGTCGAAGCTCTCGTCCCGCGCATGCTGGTAGCGCAGCAGGGACGACTGCTCGTCCGAGAAGAGGGTGGTGACCAGCGTGGCGCCGGCCTTGTAGGCATGTTCCGTGATCAGCCGGGCCAGGGGCAGCGCCTCCACCGGCGCCGTCATCACCAGCTCCTGCCCCGGGATGAGCCCGAGCCCGACCTTCACGGCCAGCTCCGCCAGCCTGTCCAGGCGGGCATCGGCGGGGGCGGCGGTGGCGGGCAGCGTGGCGGGGGAAGGGGCGAGATCCATGACGCAGTCTCCTCAGTCCCCGCCAAGATCGAAGCGGCGACGGAGCGAGACAAGGGGGGAGCGGCGCGGGGGAGGCGCCGCGCCCCCGCCACCCTCACCCCCGCTTGACGTTCAGCGGCAGCATCATGCCCCGTCGCTCCAAGGTCATCCCGCGGCGATGGGCGCAATCGACGAAGTACTGGCCGAGCGGCCAATAGGGCACGTCTTCGAAGAACTGCGCCTGGATGGAGCGGCTCACCCGCTTCTGCGCCTCGGCATCCCCGGCCTCCAGCCACTCGTCCCGCAGCGCCTCCAGCCGCGGGCTGCTGGGCCAGCCGAACCAGGCATCCTGCCCATTGGCGCGCAGCAGCGGATGGCCCCCGGGGTTGGACAGGTCGTCGCCGCCGAACAGCACCACCACGGCATTCCATCCGCCCTGCGCGGGCGGCGCCTTGTTGCCGCGGCGCTGCAGCAGGGTGCCCCAGTCGGAAACCGCATCCTCCACCTCGAAGCCGATCTTGCGCAGCATGTCGATGGCCACGAGGGTCAGGGCGTTGTTGGTGGCCTGGTCCGCGGGGTCGAGCACCACGACCTTGGCGCCCGCCTTGCCCGTGGCGGCCAGCGCGGCCCGCGCCGCCGCCATGTCGCGCGGCGAGGTCAGCGCGGCGAGGCCTTCATCGGAAGCCAGGGCCGTGCCGGGCGGGAAGGGGCCCACGCCGTCGCGCCAGAGGGAGCGGTCATTCCCCATGATCGATTGCATGAAATCCGCCTGGGCGAGGGCGGGCCAGACCGCGCGGCGCACCGCCGGGTCGTCGAAGGGCGCGTGCAGGTGGTTCGGCCGCAGCATCACCACCGTGCCGGTCGTCTCCACCCGGTCGATCACCACGTCCCGCCGGCGTGCGAGGATGGGGCGCAGGTCGTTGTGCATGCGCTCCCAGATATCCACCTCGCCGGATTGGAGGGCGGCGCCCGCGGTGCTGGGATCGGCGATGTTCATCCAGACCATCCGCTCGAAATGCGCGAGCTTCGGCCCCGCCGTGACGCCGGGCGTACCCTTCGGCGTCGGCACATAGCGCTCGTACTTCCGGTACACGACCTGCGCGCCGGAGCGCCGTTCCTCTGCCACGAAGCGATAGGGGCCGGAGCCGACGATCTCGGTCAGCGCCGTGGTCGGCGGTGTGCTCGCGAAACGCTCGGGCATGATGAAGCAGGGATAGGAGGAGGCCTTGCCCAGCGCGTCCAGCATCACGCCGAAGGGCCGCTTGAGCCGGATCTCGAAGCGCCGGTCATCCAGGGCGCGAATCTCGTCCAGCCGCGCGGCCAGGGTCTGCCCATGGGTGTCGCGCACCATCCAGCGGCGGATGGAAGCCACGGCATCGGCGGCGCGGATCTTCTCGCCATCATGGAACGTGGGGCCGTCGCGCAGGGTGAAGGTCCAGCGCCGCCCGTCATCCTCCACCACATGCCCTTCGGCCAGCTGCGGCTGCGGGCGGTATTCGGCATCCAGCCCGTAGAGCGTGTCCCAGCACATATGCCCGTGGTTGCGCACGGCATAGGAGGTGGTGGAGAGCGGGTCGATCTGCGTGACATCCGCCTGGGGGATGAAGCGCAGCGTATGCGCGGCATCACCCTGGGCGATGGCGGGCGCCCCGCCGAGGCTGGCGGCGGCAGTGCCCAGGGCGGAGCCCATCAGGGCGCGGCGTGTCGTCATGGGGCATCCCTTCGGCAAGCGAGGGGCGCATGCGACGGACCTCGCGCCGCCCTGTCAAGCAAAGGCGGCGCGAGGGAGGCGGGCCTCAGCCCTCCAGCGTTGCGTCCAGCGTGATCTCGGCGTTCAGCACCTTCGAGACGGGGCAGTTCGCCTTGGCCTTGGCCGCCAGCTCCTGGAACTGCGCGTCATCCGTGCCCGGGATCCGGGCGCGGAGGGTGAGGTGGATCTTCGTGATGGCGAAGCCCTCGCCCTGCTTCTCGAAGGTCACCTCCGCGCCCGTGTCCATCTGCTCGGCGGTCAGGCCCGCGCCGCCGAGCACGGCGGACAGCGCCATGGTGAAGCAGCCCGCATGGGCCGCGCCGATGAGCTCCTCGGGATTGGTGCCCTTCACCCCCTCGAAGCGCATGGCATAGCCATAGGGATGGGCCGCCAGCGCCCCGCTTTCGGTGGAGATGGTGCCGCGCCCATCCTTGAACCCGCCCTGCCAGCTGGCCGAACCATGCCTCTTCATCGCGCTCTCCTTCTCTCCGCGCGCGTGCCGCCCGCATGATGGGGCGGCGTGGCGCGCGCCCCATATGGATGGGCACGCTTCCCCGGGCCGCCAATGCGGCCCTCCTTCACGACACCCTCAGCGAAAGGACCGAATGCCCGCCGGAACCCGATATGGCGTGGATATCCGTGCCGCCCTGCCCGCCGATTCGGCCGATCTGGCCGCTCTGCTGGGCGGAACACCGCGTGGCATGGCCGCGCGCCTGGAGGCCATGCCGCGCGATTCCTCCGCCGTGCTGGTGGCCACCGGCTGGAACGGCGCCGTCATCGGCGTGATCGCCCTGCACTGGCACCCGGGCCTCACGGCGGACCGCCCGCTGGCCCGCATCACCGCCCTGGCCGTCGCGGAGGAGGAGCGGCGGAACGGCATCGGCCGGCTGCTCATCAAGGCCGGCTCCCAGGCGGCCCGCGCCGCCGGCTGCGACCTGCTGGAAGCCGCGCCGGGGGAGGGGCAGGAGGCGGCGGGCGCCTTCCTCGGGGCGCTCGGTTTCACCCGGACCGGGGAAAACCTGGCCCGCCCCCTCCGCAAGCGTGCCCCGGAAATGCCCTGATTCCGCCCCGCATCGCAGCCCTCCACCGGGCGTTCATGCTGGCGACACAGCGGGAGAGACCCTTTGATGCGCTATGCCCTCCTGCCGGCCACAGCCCTCCTCATCGGCCTGGCTGGCCCGGCCCTCGCCGCCCCGGGCTTCGCCACCGGCAACGTCAACCTGCGGGCCGGCCCAGGAACCACCTATCCCCAGGTGACGGTGGTGCCCCAGGGCGCGCAGGTCGAGATCTTCGGCTGCCTCCAGGGCTACAGCTGGTGCGACGTGGGCTTCGGCCAGGTGCGGGGCTGGGTCTCCTCCAACTACCTGCAATACCTCTATGAGGAGCGGCGCGTGCCGCTGGTGGAATACGCGCCCCGGGTCGGCCTGCCCGTCGTCACCTTCCAGTTCGGCGACTACTGGCGGGACCACTACCGCGGCCGTTCCTGGTACAGCGACCGGGACCGCTGGGGCGGCCCGCCGCCGCCCCGCGCCGCCTGGCGCGAGCCGCCGCCGCCCCCGGGCTGGCGTGGTGGCCCCCCCGGCCCGCCCCCGGGCCGTGGCCCGGATTGGCGCGACGACCGGCATGACCGCCGCGCGGATTGGCGCGACGAACGCCGGGAGCGGCGGGAGGAGTGGCGCGAGCGGCGGGACGACAGGCGCGATGATCGCCGGGGCGAGGGGCGTGGCCCGGATCGTGGGCCGGATGACCGGGGCCCTGGGCGCGGGCGCCCGGACTGAGCTCGGGGGGTGGTTCCTGGGGTGATGGTCCGTCCCGGGGAGAGGAAGAAGGAATTCTTCCTCTCCCCGGACCCCTCACCATCATCTTTTTCTTCAAGTTTGGAATCACAGGGCTAACGGTGCGCCTCGGGTCAATGACCCGAGGCGACTGCAACGGCAGGAAGGGCACCCTCAACAGGAGACCCCTTCAATCATCGTATCCACGGCAGTCAAATGGGGTTCCAAGGGCCTCAGGCCCTTGGCGGGTTGAGGGCGGAGCCCTCAGACGGCGAAGCCCCGGCCAACCGCATCCTCAGCGCAGAAGCGGCCCCACGACCAGCACCACCGCGAAGGCCCCGACCGCGGCCGCCCCCACGCGCGGCACCAGCCCGGCCTGGCCCACGGCGCTGGCCGCCCGGCCCAGGGCCGCCCCGATGGCGATCCAGCTCAGTGCCACGCCGGCGAGCAGCCCGAGGAAGCCCAGCAGATAGGGCCACCAGCCCGGCGTGCCGAAGGGGATCACCCCCAGGGCGAAGACCAGCGCCTTGGGGTTCAGCAGGGTGGTGACGAAGACCTGGCGCGGGGTGACCGGCACGGCCGAGAGGTCCACCGCCCCCTGCCGCCAGAGCTTGACCGCCAGCCAGGCGAGATAGGCCCCGACCGCCAGCCGGAGCCCCATGGCCACGGCAGGGGCCGAGGCGATGAACGGCCCCAGGGCCAGCCCGATGGTCAGGATGGAGATGAGGTAGCCCGCGGCCTCCGCCGGAACGAGGGGAAGGGCCCGCCGGAACCCCGCCGTTCCCCCGGCGGTGGCGAGAAGGGTGTTGGTCGGCCCTGGGGTGCCGAGGATCAGCAGCACCGTCAGGGCGAAGAGGACCGGGTCGTGCATGGCGGCTCCAGCATCGGAGGCGGTTGGCGCGGGGCCGCCGCACCGGTAGAAGGCGGGCACTCTACAGCCCGCCCACACCTTGCCCAGCGGAGCCCCCACCATGGCCGCCTACCAGTACATCTACGTGATGAAGGATCTGACCAAGTCCTATCCGGGCGGTCGCGAGGTCTTCAAGGGCATCACCCTCTCCTTCCTCCCCACGGCCAAGATCGGCGTGCTGGGGCCGAACGGCGCGGGCAAGTCCACCCTCATGCGGATCATGGCGGGGCAGGACAAGGAGTTCGGCGGGGAGGCCTGGGCGGCCGAGGGCGTGCGCGTGGGCTATCTCTCCCAGGAACCGCATCTCGACCCCACCAAGACCGTGGGCGAGAACGTGCGCGACGCCTTCGGCACGCTGACCGCCGATCTCGAGCGCTTCAACGAGATCAGCATGAAGTTCGCCGAGGAGATGTCCGAGGACGAGATGAACACCCTGCTGGCGGAGCAGGCCGAGCTGCAGGAGCGGATCGACGCCGCCAATGGCTGGGAGCTGGACCGCACCGTGGACATCGCCCTCGATGCCCTGCGCTGCCCGCCGGCGGAGAGCGCGGTGACCCATCTTTCGGGCGGCGAGCGCCGGCGCGTGGCGCTGTGCAAGCTGCTGCTCGAGAAGCCCGACATGCTGCTGCTGGACGAGCCGACCAACCACCTGGACGCCGAGAGCGTCTCCTGGCTGGAGAAGACGCTGCGCGAGTACCAGGGCGCGGTGCTGATCGTGACCCATGACCGCTACTTCCTGGACAACGTGACCAATTGGATCCTCGAGGTCGATCGCGGCCGGGGCATTCCCTATGAGGGCAACTACTCCTCCTACCTGAACGCCAAGCGCAAGCGCCTGCAGCAGGAGGAGAAGGAGGAGAGCACCCGCCAGCGCCAGCTGGCCGAGGAGCAGGAATGGATCGGGCGCAGCCCGGCCGCGCGCCAGTCCAAGAGCAAGGCGCGCATCCAGGCCTATGAGGAGCTGCTGCAGAAGAGCCTCGACAAGGCGCCGGACCCCACCGAGATCCAGATCCCGCCCGCACCGCGCCTGGGCAACATCGTCATCACCGCCGAGAACATCCGCAAGGCCTTCGGCAACCGCCTGCTGATCGACGACCTGTCCTTCAAGCTGCCGCCGGGCGGCATCGTCGGCGTCATCGGCCCGAACGGCGCCGGCAAGACCACGCTGTTCAAGATGATCACCGGCCGCGACAAGCCCGATGCCGGCACCATGATCGTCGGCGACAGCGTGCAGCTCGGCTATGTCGACCAGAGCCGCGACACGCTGGACGACAAGAACACCGTCTGGAAGGAGATTTCCGACGGGCAGGAGCTGATCACCATGGGCAAGCGCCAGGTGCCCAGCCGTGCCTATTGCGCCGCCTTCAACTTCAAGGGCGGCGACCAGCAGAAGCCCGTCGGCGTGCTATCGGGCGGTGAGCGCAACCGCGTGCATCTCGCGAAGATGCTGAAGAACCCGCACAACGTGCTGCTGCTGGACGAGCCGACCAACGACCTCGACGTGGACACGCTGCGTGCCCTGGAAGAGGCGCTGCAGGACTTCGCGGGCTGCGCCGTCATCATCTCGCATGACCGCTGGTTCCTGGACCGGCTCGCGACCCACATCCTCGCTTTCGAGGGCGACAGCCATGTCGAGTGGTTCGAGGGCAACTACCAGGCCTATGAGGCCGACAAGCGACGCCGCATGGGCGCGGCGGCCGACCAGCCGCACCGGATCAAGTACCGCCCCCTCACCCGGTGAGGGCGGCCATGCCCGCTTCCGCGGAATGAGGCGCGCCGTGCAGGCCGCGTCGCGCCTCGTCACCTCCCGCGTCGTTCGCACGGCGCGGCTGACGCTGCTCCCGGTCGGGAAGGAGAACCTGCCCGACCTCATCCGCCTGAAGGCCGATCCGGAGGCGTTCGGGCTGATGCTCCACGGCGTGCGCTCGCCCGAGCGCACGGAGGAGGAGCTAGAGGACGACATCGACTTCTGGGAGGTGCGGGGCTACGGCACCTGGGCCGTGCACCGCAGCGAGGATGGCGAGTTCCTCGGCATCGTCGGCCTGATGGAACGGCCGGATGGGCGCGGCGTCGCGCTCCGCTACGCGCTCTGGCCGCATCACCGGGGCAAGGGCTATGCGCGGGAGGCGGCGAGGGCCGCGCTGGAATTCGGCCATGCGGCCGGGCTGCGCCGCATCATCGCCATCGCGCGCGAGACGAACATCTCCTCCTGCGCGGTGATGACGGATATCGGGATGACACCCGGTGGCGAGTTCCTGAATCTCGGCCACCGGATGCTGGTCTTCGAAAGCCTGCGCTGAGCCCGCGCCGTTTCAGACGGCGCGGACCTCCGAGACGAAATGGGTAACGGTTCCGTTCAGCCGTTCGGCCTGCTGGGCGAGGTCGGAGGCGGCGGAGAGCACCTGGCCCGCGGCCGCGCCGGTTTCGGCCGAGCCCTGGCTCACCGAGGCGATATTGGCCGTCACCGCCTCCGTCGCACGCGCCGTCTCCTGCACCGTCCGCGCGATCTCCCCGGTCGCCGCCGTCTGCTGCTCCACCGCCGCCGCGATCGCCACCGCGATCCCGCTCACCTCCTCGATCGTCCGCCCGATCCCCCCGATCGCCACCACCGCCTGATCGGTCGCCGACTGGATCTCGGCGATCTGCGCCCCGATCTCCTCCGTCGCCTTGGCCGTCTGCGCCGCCAGCGTCTTCACCTCCGACGCCACCACCGCGAAGCCACGCCCGGCCTCCCCGGCCCGCGCCGCCTCGATGGTCGCGTTCAGCGCCAGCAGGTTCGTCTGCCCGGCAATGTCGGTGATCAGCCGCACCACATCCCCGATCCGCGCCGCACCCTCGGCCAGCGCCTGCACCGTCGCATCCGTCCGCCGCGCATCCTCCACCGCCCGTCCGGCCACCGTCGTCGCCTGGCTGACCTGCCGGCTGATCTCCCCGATGGAGGCCGTCAGCTCCTCCGCCGCCGCCGCCACCGTCTGCACCCCCGTGCTCGCCTGCTCGGCCGCCGAGACCACCCGCCCGGCCTGGGTGCTCGTCCCCTCCGCCGTGCCGCTCATCCCCCGCGCCGTCGCCTCCAGCTCCGTCGAGGCCGAGGAGAGGGTCCGCACCATCTCCCCCGCACGCTCCTGGAAGCCGCGAACCAAGCCCTCCATCTGCGCCGCGCGCGCTTCCCGCGAAGCGCGGGAGGCCTCCGCCTCGGCCGAAAGCCGGTCCGCCTCGATCATGCTGTCGCGGAACACCGCCACAGCCGCCGCCATCTGGCCAATCTCGTCCCGCCGCCCGGTGCCGGGGATGGCGCCGCCCATGTCCCGCTCCGCCAGGCGCCGCATCGCCTCGGTCATGCCCAGGATCGGGCCGGAAATCCGCCGGCTCGCGACCAGCAGGCCCGCCACGCCGAGGGTCAGGGCCAGCAGCATCAGCAGCGCGTTGCCCGCCAGGGTCCAGCGCGCCATCTCCATGCGCCAGTCGGCATGGGCCACCAGCTCATCCATCGCCGTCTCGGCCACCCGCACCGGGCCGTTCAGCGATGCGGCCTGGCGCTCGCGCAGCGTGGTCAGGTTCAACGAGGACACGTCGCCCTGCGAGAGCATGGCCGCCGCCGCCTCGCGCTCCTTGGCCATGCCTTCCAGCCCGCGCTCGGCCTGCGCCACCGCCTCACGCAGCGATGCGGGGGTGCCCGGCATCGCCGCCAACTCGGTCGTCAGCACCCACATGGCCCGGGCCTCGCCCTCCACCTGAGCGATGGACAGGAGCTGCGGCACCTCCATGCGCCGGCGCGCAGCCACGGCGGCGAGGGTGGTCGCCACCGTCTCGCCCATCCGGCTCCGCGCCGTCCAGGCGGCGCGCTTGAGGGAGACGAGCTGCTGCGCCGTGGGGTCGGTCCCGAAGATCTGGCCTTCCAGCGTCTCGCTCGCGGCGTTCAGCGCGGCGAGAAGAGCGTCGGCGGCGTCACGCCAGGCGACGGCCAGCCCCGCATCGCGGCTCGTCTTGGGGATCGCCATCGCCGCGTCCACGCGCGGCCGCAGGGCGTTCACCTTCTCCCAGGCGCCCTGGATGCGGGCCATCAGCGCCGCCTCGGTGCTGGCAGCGCCCGCGAAGGCGGTCCGGATCTCGGCCATGCCGGCCTCGGTCCGGCCCCGATGCAGGGCGATGGTGCCGCGCTCATCCGCGTTCGCCGGCGCCGCGTTCTCGAGGAAGATCATCCCGCTGCCGCGCTCCAGCCGGAAGTTCGAGAGCACGCGCGTGATGCCGGCGATCATCCTGGTCATCGACGCCACATGGCGGGCTTCGGATTCGGTGCGGAGGGTGCCCAGGACCTGCTGCCCCGCCGCCCCCACGGCGAGCAGCACCATGGTTCCCAGGAGGACGATCAGAAGTGTTCGGATGGACATGCTGCGGACGCTGGGCATGAGAGGACTCCGGCAGGGGGCGTTGTTCCGCTCCACCATCCTCCGCTTATGTTTCCGTTCCGCTAACCAATACGCCTCCCTCGCCTGGCCCTCGGGGGGGGGCGTGGCGGATCAGGCCGCTCCGCCCGTGCCCTCCCGCCCGGGCCCGCGGATCCGCCCGCCGCTCAGAAGCGACAGATGCTCCCCGATGACAGCCACCTCCGTCTCCGTCTCCAGCAGACCGGCCCAGTCGAGCTCGTCGGCGATGCCCAGCGGGTTCCGCAGCAGGAGGTCGGTCTTGACGAAGGGAAAGCTGAAATCCTCCACCAGCTCACGCCAGAACAGATGCGTGGCGTTCAACGGGCGCTGGCGCAGCGCCACGCGCATGCCCTCGGCATCGTCCTCCGCCAGGCCGGCGAAAAGGCTGGGATAGAGCATCCGCACCCGCCGCCGCGCAACCGGGCTCCACAGCGCGGCCGCCTCCACCCGCTCATACCCGCACCAGGCCGCCACGGGATGCCCCCGCCCGCGCATCCAGGCGCTCAGCCGCACCTCGCCCTCGCGGATCGTACGCCGCTTGTTCGCCGTCACGCGGTGACGGAGGAGGAAGTCCGCGACATCCTTCACCACGCCCTCGCCACGGGCGAGGAGGAAGTAGGATTGCAGGTGGGGCGCGGGGGCGAGGTTCTCCGTCAGCCCGTAAAGCCCCTCCGGCGCCGCCCGCATCGCCTCCAGCGCCGGCGACAGCGCCCGGAAGGGGCCGCAGAGGCTGTCATTCACGAGCAGCAGCTCCGCCATCCCCGGTGCGCGGGCCAGCACCTCGGGCAGGATGTCGTGCCAGGCGCCGAAATCGAGCCCGTGGTTCCGCCGTTCGACCAGAAGGGCGCAGCATGCCTCGAGCTCCGGCAGCACGGCCTCCGGCAGGCCGGGCGACATCGAGACGAAGACCACCGCGAAGCCGAGGTCCCGATACGCCCGCACCTGTGCGAGCACCATGCGGCTGACCGCCGGCACCGGCGCGTAGTGGATGTAGATCGCGACCCGGCGCGTGCCCTCGAGCGGGACGGCCCCGGGGCGGATGGAACGGATGCGCCCGTCCTTCGCCCGCCGCTCGGCGGCGTCCAGCCGCGCCGCCCGCACACGGTCCGTCGCAACCCCCAGCAGGGCCCGGAACAGCGAGTTCCGGAAGCGCGGGCGACGCAGGAAGGCCCCCAGCCGCTTGCCGAAGGCGAGCCGGCGATCCGGCCGGTCGGCCACGGGCGACAGCCGCGGGGAGAGGAGGTCACCCCCGCCCAAGCGCTGGAACCGATGATGCATCGTCACGCCGTCCATCCCCCATTCGGCCGTCCCGATCCGGGCGGGGAGGGGCGGGCCGGGCCGCCACGGCCGCGTCGGAAGGCGTCGGGATACCGTCCTCGTCAGGCCAGATTAGTGGGAAGTTTTCCCACGTCTATGTCAAAGGGGAGCCCGGAGGCCGTTGTTACGTCTTGTCATTCTACGGGGCGGGCGGGATGCGCCGGGGCCGCGCCAGCTTGCCCGAGCATGCCGCGCGGCGCATCCTTCCACGCCGTTTTCCGGGAACCCGCCATGCCGACCCTCGCCGCCCTCGACGCCCTTCGGCCGGAGATGGAGGCCTGGCGCCGCGATTTCCACGCCCATCCCGAACTCGGCTTCCAGGAGGTCCGCACCGGCGGGATCGTGGCGGAAAAGCTCGCTTCCTGGGGCATCGAGGTGCATCGCGGCCTCGGGAAGACCGGCGTCGTCGGCGTGCTGCGCGGCAAGCGCCCGGGGAACCGCAGCATCGGCCTGCGCGCCGATATGGACGCGCTGCCCATGCCCGAGCTGAACGGCTTCGCGCATCGCAGCACGCAGGCCAACGTCATGCATGCCTGCGGCCATGACGGGCACACCGCCATGCTGCTGGGCGCCGCCAGGCATCTCGCGGCCACGCGCGATTTCTCCGGCACCATCCACTTCATCTTCCAGCCGGCCGAGGAAGGGCTGACCGGCGCGCTGGAAATGGTGAAGGACGGGCTGTTCACCCGCTTCCCCTGCGACACGGTCTACGGCCTGCACAACCATCCCAGCATGCCGCTGGGCACCATCGCCATCCGGCCGGGCACGGTGCTGGCGGCGGTGGATTATTTCAGCATCCGCCTGCACGGGAAGAGCAGCCACGGCGCCGAGCCGCAGAACGGCCTCGACCCGCTGCCCTGCGCGGTGCAGATCTACAACGCGCTGCAGACCCTCGTGAGCCGCCGCACCGACCCGCACGACACCGCCGTGCTCAGCATCGGCCAGTTCCACGCCGGCACCTCGGACATCGTGATCCCCGAGACGGTGGAGATGCGCGGCACCATCCGCACCCTCCGGCCGGAAACCCATGACCACCTTCACGCCCTGTTCCGGCAGGTGGTGGAGAACACGGCCGCCGCCCATGGGGTGCGGCTGGAGCTGGAGCTGAACTACTCCTATCCGCCCACGATCAACACGCCGGCCGAGGCCGCGCTGGCGGCCGAAGTCGCCGCGGAGGTGGTGGGGGCCCAGGGCGTTAAGGCCGACCTGCCCTCGCTCACGGCGGGGGAGGACTTCGCCTACATGCTCAACGAGACCGCCGGGGCCTTCCTGCTGCTCGGCCAGGCCGGGGAGGCCGAGACCAGCCGCACCCCTGTCCATAACGGTCATTACGACTTCAACGACGACCTGCTGCCGATCGGCGCGAGCTGCCTCGTGCGGCTGGTCGAGCGGGAACTGGCGGCAGGCTAGGCCGCGGGGGAGGGGAGAGGCGGCGGCCGCCTCTCTCCCGATCCCCCTCCCGTTCAGGAACGCGGCGGCGCGGCGATCACTGGTTCTCGCGGGCGGCGAGCTGCGCCACCTGGTTCTGCATCGCCTCCAGCAGGGCCGAGACGCGCCCCCCGTTCCGGCTGATCACGGCGGAATACTCGCTGCGCGTCGTCAGGCGCAGCGAGGTGCCCTCGGCGATCACGTCCACCACCCGGGGCTGGCCGCCGACCTCGCCCACCCGCCAGTCCAGCGAGAAGGGGGCGCTGTTCGGGCGCTCGATGACCGTGTTGACCAGCGTGTCGTCCTCGGTGCGCTGCTGCGAGCGGCCGAGGGAGAAGCGCACGCCCTGGTACTCGCCGAAGCGGGCCGAGAGGTTGCGGATCAGCGTCTCCTCGAACAGGCGCATGTATTGCTGCTGCTCCTGCGGGGTCGCCTGGCGGTAGTAGCGGCCCAGGATGAAGCGGCCGACGCCGTCCACATCCACGGCCCGGCGCAGGACCGCCGCCACCTGTTCCCGCCGCTGCGCCACGGGCGCGCGGCCATTGATGGCCGCCACCAGCTCCTGGCCGGTGCTCTGGATGAAGGAGGCCGCGCGGGCCGTGTCCACCGCCTGGGCGGAGGCGGGGAAGGCCCGTCCCGCCACCACCATGGCACCGGCGGTGCCCAGGGAGGCCAGGATGGAGCGTCGGGCGATCATCGTCTCGGGCATCGGCTCAGGCGTCTCGTTCTGTCTGTGTGGCGCGGCGCCGGCCCAGGGCCGGCGTCTCCGCGCCCCAGGTGGTGTGGGGGCGTTGCCGCCTCAACGCCCCGGAACGCCAGATGTTCCCGGACGAATGGCCCCGGTCTCCGCCGGGCTCAGGGCTGCCGTGGGGCGGGGGCGGTGCTGCCCAGCCCGGTGCCAAGCCCGCCGCCCAGCCCCCCGCCAAGTCCCTGGGGGGCGGCCGGCGTGGCGCCCGGGACGTTCGCGATCTCCTGCGCGCGGCGCTGGCGATAGGCGCTGCGCAGGGTGGCATAGGGGTCGAGGCTGGTGCGCTGCACGTCGTCCAGCGTGTCCAGCAGGGCTTCGCGGGTGCTGACCACGGTGGCGCCGGCACGGATGAGGTAGAGGGTGTCCGCCAGGTCCCGGTTGCCGAAGGTCAGGTAGGTGAAGGGGTCCGCGGCGATCCCGGCGGCGAAGCCCAGCAGGTCGCGCGGGTTGCTCGGGCCGAGCAGGGGGATGAAGAGATAGGGGCCTTCCTCCACCCCGGCCATAGCGAAGGTCTGGCCGAAATCCTCGTTGTGCTGGGGCAGGCCCAGATCCGAGGCCACGTCGAAGATGCCGCCGAGGCCGAGGGTGGTGTTCAGCAGGGCCCGCCCCAACGTGGTGGCGAAGCGATGGGTCTCGCCCTGCAGGAGGTCGTTCACCGCGATCACGGGGGTGCGGAGGTTGTCCAGCACGTTGGAAACGCCCACGCGCACCGGCGCCGGCACCACCTCCCGATAGGCCACCGCCACCGGGCGCAGCACCACCGTGTCGATCGCCTGGTGCACGTCGTACATCGCGCGGTTCCAGGGCTCGATCGGGTCGTTGTTGGCGCGGAACTCCTCCAGCGCCTCGGGGTCGTCGGCCGGCGGGCGCGTGGCGCAGCCGGAGAGGGAGCCGCCGAGCAGTCCAAGCGCCAGGGTGGCGGCGAGGAGGCGGGGCAGGGGCGGTCGGGGTAGGCGCATCGGTTTCGGGATCCTGGGACGCAAGGCTGTTAGCACCCGCGGAAGCGGACGGGAAATACAGGTGAGAGGACCGGTTCGTTCACGGCCCCATGCTCTCGAGATCGTGGTCCGCAGTACAGAATGGTCCAGGGGAAGGGCCAGGGGGAAGAGCCAGGGGAGGGCCCAGGGAAGGGGAGGGGCCACTTCGCCGTTTCGGCTTAACCCCATCATGCATTATGACCGGCGCCATGAACGAGATGTCGCCCTCCGCCCCGCATCCGGCCAAGACGCTCCAGAGCTGGCTGACCGGCCCGCGCGTGGGCGCGCTGCCCTCGCTGACCGCCATGCCGGCCCCGCTGCTCTCCTTCGAGTTCTTTCCGCCGCGCACCGAGGCGCTGGAGAGCCAGCTCTGGTCCTGCGTGAAGCGGCTGGAGCCGCTGCGGCCCCGCTTCGTCTCCGTCACCTATGGCGCGGGCGGCACCACCCAGGCCCGCACCCATGCGACCGTCACCCGCATCCTGCGGGAAACCTCCCTCACCCCCGCCGCCCATCTCACCTGCGTCGGCGCGACCCGGGAGGAGGTGGACGAGGTGGCCCGCGGCTACTGGGAGGCAGGCGTCCGCCATATCGTCGCCCTCCGTGGCGACCCGCCGGCGGGCCAGCCGGGCTATGAGCCCCATCCCGGCGGCTATGCCTATGCGGCGGACCTCGTGGCCGGGCTGAAGCGCATCGGCGACTTCGAGATCTCCGTCGCGGCCTATCCGGAGGTGCACCCGACCGCCTCCTCGCCCGAGACCGACCTGGACAACCTCAAGCGCAAGATCGACGCGGGCGCGACCCGGGCCATCACCCAGTATTTCTTCGACGCCCCGACCTTCCTGCGCTTCATCGACCGCGCCAATGCCGCCGGCATCACCGTGCCGATCGTGCCCGGCATCCTGCCCGTGACGAATTTCGCCCAGGTGGCGAAATTCTCCGCCATGTGCGGCGCCCGCGTTCCGGACTGGATGGGCAAGCTCTTCGAGGGGCTGGATGACGACGCCGAAACCCGCCGGATGGTCGCCGCCGTGGTGGCCGCCGAGCAGGTGCGGCTGCTCCAGGCCAATGGCGTGGACGAGTTCCACTTCTACACGCTGAACCGGCCGGACCTGACCTATGCCATCGCCCATATCCTGGGGGCGCGGCCCCAGGGCTGAGGGGCCCGCGCCCCGGCAGCCCTCGCTCCCGGCCAGGCCCCGCCCCCATGACGGGGCGGGCCGCCGTGCCGCTCAGCCCACCCGTAGGCGCCGATAGACCGGCCTTAGCAGGAAGGGGCTGAGGAAGAGCGGGAACTGGCAGAGCACGAAGAAGAACATGATCCGCGGATCGGTGCTGGCCGGCAGCACCGCGAGGTAGAGCGCCATGTTCCGGTTGCCCGAGAGCAGCCCCGCCGAAAGCGCCAGCCGCCTTCCCGCCGGGGCGAAGGCCAGGGCCGTGCCCGCATTCAGCCCGAGGCAGAGGGCGAAGGCCATCGCCACGCCCCACAGCACCGCCCCCGGCGCGGCCAGCAGCTGGGCCAGCACCCCGTCCATCACCCCGAAGCCATAGAGCACCACCAGCAGCACCACGGCCCCATCCACCGCGCCGCCCCAGCGCGCCAGACGCGCTGGCCCCATGGCATGGCGCAGCCCCATGGAGATCACCAGCGGCAGCCCCACCACCAGCGCCAGCCGCAGGCTCAGCGCCGTGGCCGAGAGGGAGAGGTCCACCCCCAGCAGCCCGAGGGCGAGGGCGGGGGCGGTGAAGGGCACGGCCAGGGTGGAAAGGACGGAGACGACGAAGGCCACCTCCCCATCCAGCCCCACCAGCCGCGCGAAGGCGGGGGAGGAGGTGGCGGCGCAGCCTGTGGCCATGATGACCATGCCCGCCGCCAGGGCCGGCTCCATGCCGGTGGCCCAGGCGATGGCGAAGACCAGGAGGGGGCATCCCAGCAGAAGCCAGGCCAGCAGGGCGCCCACGAGGACGGGCCGGCGGAGATAGGCCACCACCTGCGCCGGATCCACGCGCAGCAGCACCAGCACCATCAGCAGGGCGACCACCAGCGTCACCCAGTCCCGCAGCGCCGCAGCCAGGGGCGGCACCAGCAGCCCGATGAAGATGCTGGCGGCGAGCAGGGCCCCGCCATGCCGGGCACACCATTCCAGGGCGGGACGAAGGACCAAGCGCGCTCCCCTTCGCGCCGAATGCTTGGCGCGGGTTCGCGTCCCGTTCTATAGCCGCCCCCGTGTTCCCACCAGCCCAGCCCCCCCATCCCAACCCCGGCGATCTCGCCATCCCAGGGACCGACTACCTCGCCAAGCTCAATCCGGAGCAGCGCGAGGCGGTGGAGACGGTGGACGGCCCGCTGCTGGTGCTTGCCGGCGCCGGCACCGGCAAGACGCGGGTGCTGACCACCCGCTTCGCGCATATCCTGATGACGCGCCGTGCCTTCCCCAACCAGGTGCTGGCCGTCACCTTCACCAACAAGGCGGCGAAGGAGATGCGGGAACGCGTCTCCGCCATCCTCGGCCGCCCGGCCGAGGGGCTGTGGCTCGGCACCTTCCATGCCCTCTGCGCGCGGATGCTGCGGCGCCATGCCGAATATGTCGGCCTCACCAGCTCCTTCACCATCCTCGACACCGACGACCAGATGCGCCTGCTCAAGCAGGTGATGGATGCGGCGGCGCTGGACCTGAAGCGCTGGCCCGCCCAGGGCATGATGGCCGTGATCCAGCGCTGGAAGGACCGCGGCCTGACGCCGGCCCGCGTGACGCCGGCCGAGGACAGCGACTATGCCAACAACCGCGCCCGCCAGATCTACGAGGACTACCAGTCCCGCCTGCGCGCGCTGAACGCCGCCGATTTCGGCGACCTGATGCTGCACATGACGGAGATCCTGCGCAGCCAGCCGGATGTGCTGGCCCAGTACCACCGCATGTTCCGCTACATCCTGGTGGACGAGTACCAGGACACCAACACGGTGCAGTATCTCTGGCTGCGCCTGCTCGCCCAGGGGCACCACAACATCTGCTGCGTCGGCGACGACGACCAGTCCATCTATTCCTGGCGCGGCGCCGAGGTGGAGAACATCCTCCGCTTCGAGAAGGACTTCCCCGGCGCCAAGATCGTGCGGCTGGAAGCGAATTACCGCTCCACCCGCCCCATCCTCGCCGCCGCCTCGCATCTCATCGCGAAGAATGAGGGCCGGCTGGGCAAGACGCTCCGCGCCGGGCGCAACGACGCGGAGGGCGAGAAGGTCCGCGTGGTTTCCCTCTGGGACTCCGAGGAGGAGGCCCGCATGGTCGGGGAGCGGATCGAGCAGGCGCAGCGCAAGGGCGTGTCGCTGGGCGAGATCGCCATCCTCGTCCGCGCCGGCTTCCAGACCCGCTCCTTCGAGGAGCGGCTGATCACGCTCGGCATCCCCTATCGCGTCGTCGGCGGCCAGAAGTTCTACGAGCGGGCCGAGATCCGCGACGCCATGGCCTATATGCGCGTGCTGCACCAGCCGAGCGACGACCTGGCCTTCGAGCGCATCGTGAACACGCCCAAGCGCGGCATCGGCGACGGCGCGCTGCAGCAGATGCATCTCGGCGCGCGCGAGCAGGGCATTCCGCTCGCCATCGCGGCCGAGCGCCTGGCCCGCACCGAGGTGATGCGCGCCAAGCCCCGCACCGCCATGCGCGAGCTGTTCGACGGCTTCTCCCGCTGGCGCGCGCTGATGCAGCGGGAGGGGCATGTGGTCGCGGTGGCCACCATGCTCGACGAATCCGGCTACACGGAGATGTGGAAGCAGGACAAGTCGGCCGAGGCTCCGGGGCGGCTGGAGAACCTGAAGGAACTCGTCCGCGCCATCGGCGAATTCGCGACGCTGGAGGGCTTCCTCGAACACGTCGCGCTGGTGATGGAGAATGACGAGAACGCGGAAGGCGCGCGTGTCTCGCTGATGACGCTGCATGCGGCCAAGGGGCTGGAATTCGACCTCGTCTTCCTGCCGGGCTGGGAGGAAGGGCTGTTTCCCCATCAGCGCGCCCTCGATGAGGGCGGCACCAAGTCGCTGGAGGAGGAGCGGCGCCTCGCCTATGTCGGCATCACCCGCGCGCGGAAGATGGCGGTCATCTCCCATGCGGCGAACCGGCGCGTCTATGGCAACTGGTCCGCGGCCATTCCCTCGCGCTTCCTCGAGGAACTGCCGCCGGGCGAGATCGAGCGCGAGGGCGGCGGGGCCGCCCAGCGGGCGCGGATGGTGAACGCGCCCTCCGTCTTCACCCATGGCGGCATCTCCTCCCAGCGCCCGGCCCGGGTGATCGAGGCCGGCGCCTGGGAGGTGAAGGAGCGCCCCGCCCGCGCCGGCGCCATGCCGGTGGGCCAGCGGGTGTTCCACCAGAAATTCGGCTATGGGCGTGTCACGGCGGTCGAGGATGACCGGCTGGAAGTGGATTTCGAGAAGGCGGGCCAGAAACGCGTGCTCGACCGTTTCGTGGAGAAGGCCTGAGATGTCGCGACGCCACGCCCAAAGCCTGGAGACCGTCTGGCTCGATTCCCTGCCGGAGGAGGCCGTCCCGGCGGTGGAGGCCGCGCTGGAGCGCGTCTGCCGCAGCGTCGCCCTGTTCCTGGACGAGCCGACCGACACCTGGCGCGTGGAAGGCGTGCGCGAGGAAGGGACCAGGGAGGACGACCTCACCGCCGCCCTCGCCCTGGCCTCGCTGATGACGGGGCTGGACCTTCAGCCTCAGCGCGCCCCGGTGGAATCCGAGGGTTGGCTCGCCCGCACCGCCCAGGCCTTTCCGGAGCAGGAGATCGGCGGCCGCGTGCTGATCCGCCCGACGCATCTGCCGGACCGCAAGGTGCATGGCCGCACCGTGCTGAAGCTGGATGCCGGTCTCGCCTTCGGTTCGGGCGAGCACGCCTCCACCCGCGGCTGCCTCATCGCCTTCGAAGGGGTGGCGCGCCGGATGCCGAAGCTGCCGAAGGACCGGCTGCGGCTGCTCGACCTCGGCTCGGGCTCCGGAATCCTCGCCATGGCCGCCGCCCATGCGCTGCATCGCCGCGTGCTGGCCACCGATATCGAGCCCTGGTCCGTCCGCGTGGCCGAGCAGAATGCCGCGATGAACGGGCTGAAGCCCCTGGTGCGCGCGGTGCTCGCCGATGGGTGGAAGTCGCCCGTGGTGTCCCGGGGCAGCTACGACCTAGTCTTCGCCAATATCCTGGCCCGTCCGCTCTGCGCCATGGCGGGGGATCTGGCCCGGCATCTGCGCCCCGGCGGCACGGCCATCCTGGCGGGGCTGCTCGGCACCCAGGCGAACCGGGTGATGGTGGCGCATCGCCGTGGCGGATTGCGGCTGGAGCGCCGGCTGAATCTGGGCCCCTGGACCACGCTCGTCCTGCGCAAGCCGGGCTGAGCCCGCCCCGGGCCGAGGCCCGAAAACAGCACCGGCCCGCATCGGCGCCCAGGGGGGTAGGGGGCGCTGTGCGGGCCGGGCATCAGGACGGCGGCGAAGGGGGAAGCGCGCCGTCCCGGTACTCGATGGAAGGGCGCGCCGTCAGGCGGCGACGCGCTTCCCGAGCTGGTCGTTCGCGGCGGCCGGAACCGGCGCCTTCGCGGCGCGCGGGGCCACGGCCTCGCCACGCTGCATCTCGCCGCTGAGGACGAAGGAGATGTCGCCGCGGGTCAGGCCGATATCGGCCAGCTCGCGATCGGTCAGGCTGCGCAGCTCGGCCTCGGCGCGGCGGCGCTGCATCCAGGCGGCGAAGCCGGCCACGAGGCGCTGCAGGGCGGAGGTGGCGGCGGCGTTGCGGGCCTCATTGGCCTGGCGCAGAAGCTCGGCCTCGCTCAGCTGCCGGAGGTTCGCGGGGTAGGGCATCATCGGCGCGGGGTTCTGCACCTGGGAGATGCGGGGGTTCATCGGTGTCTGTCCGTCTGTGGGCAGTCCTGTCGCACAGGGACCCATATCCCCGCTGCCCGGCTGCCTTCGGTGGAGGCAATATGGGCCTCCGATGCGTGCAGATGTCGCGTTGTTCATGTGGCTGAGCCATGCGTCCAGCGCATGGAAATCTGGGGAAACATGTCGTGGTTAACCAACTGGTGACTGATTTGCCGCAAAATCGTCTCGCGTCCCTGCGCGCGGAGCTCCAACGGGTGGGCGTGGACGGCTTCATCGTCCCGCGCGGCGATGAATATCTGGGCGAATATGTGCCCCCCTCGGGCGAGCGGCTTTCCTGGCTCACCGGCTTCACCGGCTCCGCCGGCCTCGCCATCGTCCTGGCTGACCGCGCGGCGGTCTTCACCGATGGCCGCTACACCACCCAGCTCGCCCAGCAGACCGACCCCGCACTCTGGGAACGCCGCCACATCACCGAGGAGCCGCCGGCGGGCTGGCTGAAGCAGCACGCGGCCGGGCGCCGCATCGGCTACGACCCCTGGCTGCACCCCCAGGCCGCGCTGGACCGTCTGGCCGCTTCCGGCGTCACCCTCGTCCCGCTGCCGGCCAACCCCATCGACGCCATCTGGTCCGACCGTCCGGCCCCGCCGACCGCCCCGGCCGAACCCTGGCCCGACCTCTTCGCCGGCCGCTCCGCCGCCGAGAAGCGCGAGATGATCGCCAAGGAGCTGCGCGAGGCCGGGGAGGAAGCCGTGGTCCTCGCCGATGCCCATTCCGTCGCCTGGCTGCTGAACATGCGCGGCGGCGACCTGGACCACACCCCGCTCGCCCTCGCCTTCGCGCTGCTGCGGGCCGATGCCTCCGTCACCGTCTTCATGGAACCCGCCAAGGCCGGCCCCGTCCTGCGCGAGGCGCTCGGCAACGCCGTCTCGGTCGAGCCTCGCTCCGCCCTTCCCGCCGCCCTGGCCGCCCTCCGCGGCCGGAAGGTCCGGCTGGACCCCGAGGCGACGCCGGCCTGGTTCGCCCACAGCCTCGCCGAGGCTGGGGCCGAGGTGGTGAAGGGCGCCGATCCCATCCGGCTGCCGCGTGCCTGCAAGACCGAGGCGGAGCAGAACGGCGCCCGTGCCGCCCATCACCGCGACGCCCGCGCCATGATCCGCTTCCTCCACTGGTTCGCGGAGGAGGCGCCGAAGGGCGGGCTGACCGAGCTTGCGGCCGGCGAGCGCCTGTTGGCCTTCCGCGCCGCCGAGGACCGGTTCCGCGCGGAATCCTTCCCCGCCATCACCGGCGCGGGGGAACACGGTGCCATCATCCATTACCGCGCCACCGAGGCGACCAGCCGCCCGGTGAAGCCCGACGAGGCCTTCCTCATCGACAGCGGCGCCCAGTACCTGGACGGCACCACCGACATCACCCGCACCCTCTGGACCGGCCCCGGCGAGCCGCCGGCGGAGCTGCGCACGCGCTACACCCTCGTGCTGCGCGGCCTCATCGCGCTCGCGGCCACGCGCTTCCCCGAAGGCGTCGCCGGCCCGCATCTGGACGCCATCGCCCGCCGCCCGCTCTGGGAAGCCGGGCTGGACTACGACCACGGCACCGGCCACGGCGTGGGCGCCTTCCTCTCCGTGCATGAGGGGCCCGTCGCCTTCTCGCGCAACGCCGCCAACGTGCCGCTGCGCGAGGGGATGATCCTCTCCGACGAGCCGGGCTTCTACCTGCCGGGCTCCTACGGCATCCGGATCGAGAACCTCCTCCTCGTCCGCGCCGATCCGCAGGCGGCCGGGCCGAAGCGCTGGCTCGGCTTCGAAACCCTCACCCTCGTGCCCTTCGAACGCGCGCTGATCGACGCGGCGGCCCTGGGCGCGGCGGAGCGCGCCTGGATCGACGCCTACCACGCCCGCATCCTCGTGGAGGTGGGGCCGACACTGGACGGCCCCGACGCCGCCTGGCTGCGTTCAGCCTGCGCGCCGCTCTGAGCTGCTTCGTGTGACGGTCGAGAGGAGGGCTCCGCCCTCCACTCGCCAAGGGCCTGAGGCCCTTGGAACCCCATCGGACTGCCGTGGATACGATGATCGGCGGGGTCTCTGGTTGCAGGGCCTGTTCCTGCCTTTGCAGTCGCCTGAGGTCATCGACCTCAGGCGCACCTTCAGCCGGATGATTCAAACTTCCAGAAAAAGATGATGGTGAGGGGTCCGGGGAGAGGAAGAATTCCTTCTTCCTCTCCCCGGGACAGACCGACAGAAAAAGCCTGCCCCCATCAGCTCCGGCTGACGATCAGCCGCGCCCCGAGCCCCAGGAAGATCGCCCCGGCCACCCCGTTCAGCCAGCGCGCCGCACTGGCAGAGCCGGCCAGGAGGCCACCCGCCTTGGCCGCACCGGCGATGATGACAGCGAAGACCGGCACGGAGACGAGCGGCAGCACCGGCCCGAGCAGCAGCATCTGCGCCCATTCCGGCGCCCGCCCCGGGCCGCTCGAGACGAATTGCGGAAGGAAGGCGAGGAAGAACAGCGCCACCTTGGGGTTGGTGAGGTTCGTCAGCGCGCCCTGCAGCAGCACCCGCCGCACGGCGGCCGAAGGCGCCCCGGCCGGCGCCCCCGCCCAGGCCGCCCGCAAGGCCTGCAGCCCGAGCCAGAGCAGATACCCCCCGCCCGCCAGGCGCAACGCCGTGAACAGCGCGGGTTCGGCCGCCAGCAGCGCCGCGACGCCGAGCGCCGCGAGCAGGATATGCACCGCCGCCCCGCAATAGATGCCCAGCGCCGCCGCCCAGCCCCGCCGCGTCCCGCCCGCCAGCGTCTGGCCGAGCACGAACATCATGTCCGGCCCCGGCGCCAGCGCCACCACGGCACTGGCCAGGATGCAGGCGAGGAAGAGGGCGGGATCAACTGGCATGAGCGCAGTCTGTTCCCGCCCGTTTTCGCGGTCGAACGCCTTTTCCTGTTGCCGGCCATCAGCGGTATTGATGCCGGGGCCCGCCCTTTCGGCATAGCTCGCCCGCCCGTTCCGTGATGGTGGCGGCAATGCCGCGACGCAATATTGCGTGCCACCAAGTCTGCGCGAAAGCTTCCGCCAGGCCCCGACGAATTCCCGGAACACCCCGCCCATGGTCCTTCCCAGCGCCGAGACGCGCCAGCTCACCCGCCAGGATGCACGCACCCTGTTCCTCGCCTCGCTGGGCGGTGCGCTCGAATTCTACGACTTCATCATCTTCGTCTTCTTTGCCACCGCCATCGGGCAGCTCTTCTTCCCCGCGGACATGCCGGACTGGCTGCGCCAGCTCCAGACCTTCGCCCTCTTCGCCGCCGGCTACCTGGCCCGGCCGCTGGGCGGCATCGTCATGGCGCATTTCGGGGACCTGTTCGGGCGCAAGCGCGTCTTCACCTTCTCCGTCTTCCTCATGGCGGTGCCGACCCTGATCATGGGCCTGCTGCCCACCTACGCCTCCATCGGCGTGGCCGCCCCCATCTTCCTGCTGGTCATGCGGATGCTCCAGGGCGCCGCCATCGGGGGCGAGGCGCCGGGCGCCTGGGTCTTCGTGGCCGAGCACGTGCCCGCCCGCCGCGTCGGCATCGCCTGCGGCATGCTCACGGGCGGGCTCACGGGCGGCATCCTGCTCGGCTCGCTGATGGCCACCGGAATCAACATGGCCTACAGCCCCGCCGAGGTGACCGCCTTCGCCTGGCGCATCCCCTTCATCACCGGCGGCATCTTCGGCCTGCTGGCCATGTATCTGCGCCGCTGGCTGCATGAGACGCCGGTCTTCGAGCAGATGCGCGAACGCGCCGGCACGGCGCGCGAAATGCCGATCAAGACCGTGCTGCGCGGCCAGGGGGTATCCGTCGCCATCTCCATGCTGCTGACCTGGATGCTGACCGCGGCCATCGTCGTCGTCATCCTGATGACCCCGGCGCTGTTCCAGAAGATGCACGGGCTGGCCCCGGCCGTGACGCTGCAGGCCAATGTCGCCGCCACCTTCACTCTCACGGTGATGGCGGTCGTCTTCGGCGCGATGCTGGACCGCTTCGGCACCCTGCGCGTGGGCCTGGCGGGCGGCGTGCTGCTGATCGCCGCCACCTACGCCCTGTATTACGGCACTGAGGCGAACACCGGGAACCTGCTGGCGCTCTACGCCCTGGCGGGCGCCGCGGTCGGGATGATCACGGTGGTGCCCTATGTCATGGTCCACGCCTTCCCCGTGGCCACGCGCTTCACCGGCGTCTCCTTCTCCTACAACCTGGCCTATGCGGTCTTCGGCGGCATCACCCCGCTCGCCGTCTCGCTGCTGATGGCCGCCAACCGCCACGCGGCCGCGCATTATGTCGGCGCCGTGGTGCTGGTGGGCATGGCGGCCCTGGCCTGGAACGCGGCCCGCAACGCCCGCACCGCGCCGGACCTCCTGCCCGCCGAGGCGCAGCCCGCCGCACGCTGACCGGCCTCCGGGCCGGATGCGGGGCACCGGGGGCACGTGCCCCCCGCGCTTTCATTGCGGGCCCGTTGCGCTCGGCCGGATGCCAGGCGAGAAGCCCCGCATGAAAGCAGAGGCCATCATGGGGGACGAAGGGGTCCGGTCGGACCTGGTGCCGCCGGACTACGCAGCGGGCGCCCCGCTGCCCTGGTGGGCGAAAATGGCCACCAAGCTGGCGATCGCCGCGCTGCGCCTTCCCCACGCGGCCCTGCGCGGCCTGGGCGTGAACCGCCACAGCTTCGTGCATGAGGCGGAAAGCCGCGTGCTGGGCGAGCCGATGGCCCATGTCGCCCGCTTCGTTGCCCTGCATGGCCGCCCGCCGCGCGGCGTGCTCGAACTCGGCCCGGGCCGCCTCGTCACCCGCGCCGCCGCCTATGCCGCCCTCGGCTGCGGCCCGATCTGGTTCGTGGATGTGGAGGACGACGCCCCGCAGGACCCCGCGGCCTATGCGCGCGTGGCCGACCTCGCCCGCGCCGCCGGCCTGCCCGCCCCGGCGCTCGACGGGCTGCCCGACCGCGCGGCGATGCTCGCCGCCTGCGACGCACGGCAGCTGATCGGCGGCACGGCGGTGATGGAGGCGATCCCGCCCGCCTCGGTGGAACTCGTCATCTCCGATGTCGCCCTCGAGCATGTGCGCCGCGACGCGCTGCCCGGCCTGCTGGCAGCCCTGCGCCGCGTCTCCGCCCCCGCCAGCCTCGGCATCCACGCGGTGGACTTCCACGACCATGTCGGCGGCGCGCTGAACACGCTGCGCTTCCCGCCACGCTTCTGGGAAGGACGGCTGGTCGGGCGCAGCGGCCTCTACGTGAACCGCCTCGGCCTCTCCCAGATCCGCGCGGCCTTCGCCGAAGCCGGCTTCACCACGCGCCTGACCGACCTCCGCCACTGGCCCGCGCCCCCGCCCGGAGCGGAGAAGGCGCACCCCGCCCTCCGCCGCCCGGCGGAGGATGCGCCCATCGCCTTCGCCCGCTTCGAGGCGGAAACGGCCTGATCCGGTTCGGGGCTGCGCCGTTTGAGGGCTCCGCCCTCAACCCGCCAAGGGCCTGAGGCCCTTGGAACCCCGTCTGACTGCCGTGGATACGATGATCGAAGGGGTCTCTGCCCCTGATCCTGCCTTTGCAGTCGCCTGAGGTCATCGACCTCAGGCGCACCGTCAGCCCCGTGATTCCAAACTCGAAGAAAAAGATGATGGTGAGGGGTCCGGGGAGAGGAAGAATTCCTTCTTCCTCTCCCCGGGACAGACCACGAGATCAAAACAAGCGCCAAACCGCTCCTTCACCCAGCCGAAGCATCGAGAGCCTGGCTGAGATCCGCCAGGATGTCCTCCGCGTGTTCCAGCCCGATGGAGAGCCGGACGTAGCCGGGGGAGACGCCCGTCGCGAGTTGGTCCTCGGGCGAGAGCTGGGAGTGGGTCGTGCTGGCGGGGTGGATGGCCAGGCTTCGCGCGTCCCCGATATTGGCGACGTGGTAGACGAGCTTGAGGGCGTCGATGAAGCGCCGCCCGGCTTCCACCCCGCCCGCCAGTTCGAAGCCCAGCAGCCCGCCATGGCCGCGGGTGAGGTATTTCGCCGTGCGCGCCGCCGCCTCGCCCTTGAGGTATTTCGGGTGGATCACCCGCGTCACCTCCGGCCGCCCCGCCAGGAAGTCGGCCACCGCCTCGGCATTGCGGCAATGCTCGCGCATCCGCAGCGGCAGGGTTTCGATGCCCTGGAGCGTCAGGAAGGCGTTGAAGGGGGACATGGCGGCGCCGAGGTCGCGCAGCAGCGTCACCCGTGCCTTCAGGATATAGGCGATCGGCCCCATGGCCTTGGCCGCCTCCGCCCAGACCGCGCCGTGATAGGAGGGGTCGGGCCGGTGCAGCGCCGGCTGGCGCGCGGGGTGGGCCGCCCAGTCGAAATTGCCGCCATCGACGATGATGCCGCCGATGCTGGTGCCGTGCCCGCCCAGGAACTTGGTGGTGGAGAGCATCACCACCGCCGCCCCATGCTCGAGCGGCCGCACCAGCGTCGGGGCGGCGGTGTTGTCCATGATCAGGGGAATGCCCATCGGGCGGCCGAGCGCGGCCACCTCCGCGATCGGGAACACCTCCAGCTTCGGGTTCGGCAGCGTCTCGGCATACCAGGCGCGGGTGCGCTCGTCCGAGGCGCGGACGAAGGCTTGCGGGTCTGCCGCATCGACGAAGCGCACCTCGATCCCCTGGTCCTTCAGCGTGTTCGCGAAGAGGTTCCAGGTGCCGCCATAGAGCGCGGTGGAGGAGACGATGTTGTCGCCCGCCACCGCCAGGTTCTGCACCGCCATGGCCGAGGCCGCCTGGCCCGAGGCGACGGCCAGCGCCGCCACGCCCCCTTCCAGCGCCGCCACGCGCTGCTCCAGCACGTCGGTGGTGGGGTTCATGATGCGGGTGTAGATGTTGCCCAGCTCCTCCAGCCCGAAGAGGCGGGAGGCATGGGCCGCGTCGTCGAACTGGTAGGAGGTGGTCTGGTAGATCGGCACCGCCACGGCCTTGGTGGCCGGGTCGCGCCGCCAGCCGGCATGCAGGGCGAGGGTTTCGGGGTGCTGGGGCAAGGCTGTCCTCCTGGGGCCGTCTGCGCGGCGATGCCCCGCAGCATCGCCCGGCGGCCCGGGGAAGGACAGGGGGAGCCCCGGACGGGGTGCTTCAGGCCGGGCCGAAGCCCGCCATCTCCCGCCACTCGGCCTCGGTCAGCGTCTTCAGCTCCAGCTCGGCCGCCTTCTTCGCCTTGGACCCCGCATCCGCGCCGATCACCACGAAGTCCGTCTTCTTCGAAACCGACTTCACCACCTTGGCGCCCAGCGCCTCGGCCCGCGCCTCGGCCTCCTGCCGCGTCATCGTCTCCAGGCTGCCGGTGAAGACGATGGACTTGCCGGAGAGCGCGCCCTCCGCCACGGCCTCGGCGGGTTCGGGTGATACCTCGCGCAGCAGGTCGTCCAGCGCCTCCACGTTCCGCCGCTCGGAGAAGAAGTCCACCAGCTCCTGCGCGATGGCGGGGCCGATGCCCTGGATGCCGCCCAGATCCTCCCGCGCCTCGCTGCCCACCACCCGGGCGGCCAGCATCGCATCGCGCCAGGCTTGCGCCGTGTGATAGTGGCGGGCCAGCAGCCGCGCATTCTGCTCGCCGATGCGGCGGATGCCGAGCGCGAAGATGAAGCGCTCCAGGCTCACGCTTCGCCGCGCCTCGATGGCGGCCAGCAGGTTGGCGACCTTCCTCGATTCCCCCTTCGCGCTGCCGCCCCAGCCCTTCCAGCCCCGCAGCGTCTCCGCATGGTCCTTCAGCCGGAAGATGTCGGCGGGGGTGGTGACGAGCTTCGCCTCGTGCAGCAGCACGACATTCTCGATGCCCAGCCCCTCGATATCCATGGCGTTGCGGGCGGCGAAGTGGATCAGCCGCTCCACCTGCTGCGCGGGGCAGATCAGCCCGCCGGTGCAGCGGCGCACCACCTCGCCCTCGGGCCGAATGGCGGGGCTGCCGCATTCGGGGCAGGTGGTGGGCGGCTGCCAGGGCGGGGCGCGATCCGGCCGGTCGGGATCCACCACCCGGATGATCTGCGGGATCACGTCGCCCGCGCGCTGCAGCTCCACCGTGTCGCCCACCCGCACGTCGCGCCGGGCCACCTCGTCCTCGTTATGCAGCGTCGCGTGCTGCACCATCACGCCGCCGACATTCACCGGCTGCATCACGGCGCGCGGGGTGAGGGCGCCCGTGCGGCCGACCTGGATCTGGATCTCGAGCAGCTTCGTCACGGCGCGCTCGGCCGGGAACTTCCAGGCGATGGCCCAGCGCGGCGCGCGGCCGACGAAGCCCAGGCGGGACTGCCAGTCCAGCCGGTCCAGCTTGTAGACGACGCCGTCGATATCGTAGTCGAGCCCCGCCCGCCGCTCGCCCATGCTGGCCTGGAAATCCGCCGCCGCATGCTCGTCATCGAGCAGCTGGGAGAGCGGGTTCACCCGGAAGCCCCAGCGCCGCAGCGTCTCCAGATAGGCCGAATGCGTTTCCGCCACCGGGGCCGAGGAGGCGCCCTGGGCATAGGCGAAGAGCTTTAGCGGCCGGCGCTTCGTCACCTTCGGGTCCAGCTGTCGCAGCGACCCCGCCGCCGCGTTGCGCGGATTGACGGGAATGCGGACGGCCTCGCCCACCTTGCCCCCGGTCTCGCGGCGATGCTCGCGCTCCTCGAACAAGCGGGTCTGCTCGGCATGGAAGGCGAGGAAGTCCGCCTTGGTCATGAAGACCTCGCCGCGGATCTCGATCCGCTCGGGGAAGGGGGCCTTCAGCGCGCGGGGCAGCTCCGCCAGGGTCTTGAGGTTCTCGGTGATGTCCTCGCCTTCCGTGCCGTCGCCGCGCGTCGCGCCCTTCACGAAGGCGCCGTTCTCATAGGTGAGGTTCACGCTCAGCCCGTCGATCTTCGGCTCGGCCACGAAGCGCAGCACCTCCTCCGCCGAGAGGCCGAGGAAGCGGCGGATGCGCGCCGCGAACTCCGCGAAATCCTCGGGCGAGAAGGCGTTGTCGAGCGAGAGCATCGGCGTGCCGTGGCGCGACTTGGCGAAGCCCGCCGCCGGCTCCTCGCCCACCTTCCGCGAGGGGCTGTCCGCCCGCACCAGCTCCGGAAAGCGCGTCTCGATGGCCTGGTTGCGCCGGAACAGCGCATCGTATTCGGCGTCCGAGATGATCGGCGCGTCATGGAGGTGATAGGCCGCATTCGCCTCGGCGATGCGGGCGGCGAGGGCTTCCAGCTCCCGCGCGGCCTCGGCCTCGGTCAGCTCCTCGGCGGGCATGGCTTGGGCGGGGGCGGGGGAGGGGGTCTTCGCGGCCATCGCCCCGGGAGATAGCAGGCCCCCGCCCGCCACGGAACGCGCCCGCACGGCGTTGTGCCCCCATGACCCCCGAGGACTGGATCCGCCCCGCCGATCTGGACGCCGCCCGCAAGGCCCAGCACGAGATCGCCGCCCGCGCCGAAACCGCGGACCGCCTGCCCGAAGCCCCGGCCCTCGTCGCCGGGGTGGATTGCGCCGGCGCCGCCCGTGGCGCGCCGGACCGGGTGCGCGCCATGGCGGTGCTGCTGGGCGCCGAAGCCCGCTCCCGGCCCCTGGCCACCGGCCTGGCGGAGGGCGTGCCCGCCTTCCCCTATATCCCGGGATTCCTCGGCTTCCGCGAGGTGCCCTTCGTGCTGGAGGCGCTGGCGAAGCTGCCGCGGCGGCCGGAGCTGATCCTGGTGGATGGCCATGGCATCAGCCATCCCCGGGGCTGCGGCATCGCCACCCATCTCGGCGTGGTGCTGGACCTGCCGACCATCGGCGTCGCGAAATCGGTCCTGGTCGGGCGGATGGAGGGCGAGCTGGGGCCGGAGGCGGGCAGCACCGCGCCGCTGGTCTGGAAGGGGCGGCGGATCGCAACCGTGCTGCGGAGCAAGCGCGGCGTGCAGCCCCTCTTCGTCTCCCCCGGTCACCGCGTCTCGCAGGAGCGGGCGGTGCGCCTCGTCATGGAGTGGCTGGCCGGCTACCGCCTGCCGGAGCCCACGCGGCTGGCCGACCGGCTGGCCGGGGAGGCCCGCCGTGCCGCGACGGAGGGAGCGACGCTGCTCTAGGCGGCGCCCGCCAGCAGCTCGTCCGCCGCCGCCCGCGCCGCCTCGGTCACGCGCTCGCCCGCCAGCATGCGCGCGATCTCCTCGCGCCGCGCGCCGGGCTCCAGCGGGGTGACGCGCGTTTCCGCCCGGTCGCCCCGCACGCCCTTGGCCACCTGGAAGTGCCGGTTGCCGCGCGCCGCCACCTGGGGCGAATGGGTCACCACCAGCACCTGAAGCCGCTCGGCCACCCGCGCCAGCCGTTCCCCCACCGCCGCGGCGGTCGCGCCGCCGATGCCGCTATCCACCTCGTCGAAGACCAGGGTGGGCACGGGCGATCCGCGGGCCAGCACCACCTTCAGCGCCAGCATCAGGCGGGACAATTCGCCGCCCGAGGCGATCTTGGCGAGCTGCCCCGGCTTCTGGCCGGGATTGGTGGTGACGAGAAAGGTCACGCGGTCCTGCCCATCCGGGCCCCAGGCGCCTTCCTCGCGGGCCGCGATCTCGATATGCAGCCGCGCGCGGTCCAGCTTCAGCGGGGCCAGCTCCTTCGCCACCGCCTTTTCCAGCTTCTCGGCATGACCGCGGCGCTCGGCGGTCAGGGCGCCGGCGGCGGCCACGTAGCGGCCCCGGGCCTCCTTCGCGGCCGCATCCAGCGCGGCCACCCGGCCCGTGCCGGCATCGAGATTGGCCAGGCGCTCCTTCAGCCCGGCCAGCGTCGCGGGCAGGTCCACCACGGCCACCGCATATTTCCGCGCGGCGGCGCGCAGGGCGAAGAGGCGCTCCTCCACATGCTCCAGCCGGCGCGGATCGGGCTGGGCATCGCTCGCCAGCCGCTCCAGCACGTTCTCCGCCTCGGCCAGCGCATCCTGCGCGGCGGCCAGCGCCGTGAGGGCGGCGGTCACCTCCTCGGTGGGCGGGGTCAGCCGCTCCAGCGCCCGGGCCGCGTTCCGCAGCCCCGCCGCCGGCGCCCCGCCGCCACGGCGGTCGCGCGGCTGCAACTCGGAAAGGGCGGAGGCGATGGCCTCGGCCCGCCGCTCGCTGCCCTGCAGCCCCTGGCGTTCGGCGGCCAGCGCGTCCTCCTCGCCCTCCGCCGGGGCGAGGTCCGACAGCTCGGTGACGGCGTGGCGCAGCCATTCCTCGTCGCGCTGGGCGGCGGCGATGGCCTCCTGCGCCTCCTTCAGGGCGCGCTCGGCGCCCCGCCAGCCCCGGAAGGCCTCGGCCACGGCGGTCCGGCGGGGCTCGAGCCCACCGAAGGCATCCAGCAGCCCGGCATGGCTGGCCGGGTCGGCCAGCCCCACCTGGTCGTGCTGCCCCTGCACCTCCACCAGCAAGGAACCGAGGCGCCGCAGCAGGGCCACCCCCACCGGCTCGTCATTGACGAAGGCGCGGGAGCGGCCGTCGGCGGTCACGATGCGGCGGACGACGATCTGGTCCTCGCCCTCGATCCCCTGTTCGGCCAGGAGCGCATGGGCGGGGTGGTTGGCGGGGGGCTGGAAGACGGCGACGACGCCGGCCTGGCTCTGGCCCGCGCGCACCATGCCCGCCTCCGCCCGCTGCCCCAGCGCCAGGCCTAGGCTGTCGAGCAGGATGGACTTGCCCGCGCCGGTCTCGCCGGTCAGCACCGAAAGCCCGGGCCCGAAGTTCAGGTCCAGGCGCTCGATCAGCACCACGTCGCGGATGGAAAGGGAGGCGAGCACGCGGGCCCTAGAGCGGCCGGCCGGACGGGGGCAGGGCCGCCCGCGCGGCGGAGCCCGCCCTGCCCAGGGGCTGGATGGTCCGGAGGAAACGCATGCGGTCCCGGGGCAATCAGAAGATCGCGTTCACCGCGCGGCGGATGAAGCCCGGCCGGTCGCCCGGGGCGGGCTGCGCCCCATCCACCAGCAGCGCGTAGCTGTCCTGGTACCAGGGGTTGCCGGGATAGTTGTGGCCGAGCACCGAGGCGGTCTTGCGCGCCTCCTCCGTCAGGCCGAGGGCGAGATAGATCTCGGTCAGCCGGTGCAGCGCCTCGGGGGTGTGGTTCGTGGTCTGGTAGCTCTCGACCACGGTGCGGAAGCGGGCGATGGCGGCCGCGTAGAGCTTCCGGTTCTGGTAGAACCGGCCGATGTTCATCTCCTTGCCCGCCAGGTGGTCGCGGGCCAGGTCGATCTTCAGCCGGGCGTCACGGGCATAGGTGGAGTTGGGGAAGCGGTTCACCACATCCTGCAGCGCCGCCATGGCCGTCTCGGTGCCCTGCTGGTCGCGCTCGGCATCCGCGATCTGCTCGTAGTAGCAGAGGGCGCGGAGGTAATAGGCATAGGCGATGTCGCGATGCGCCGGATGCAGCTGGATGAAGCGGTCGAGTTGGCCCAGCGCCTCGGTGTAGCGGTTGCGCGAATACTCGGCATAGCCGCTCATCAGCCGGGCGTTGGTGGCCCAGGTGGAATAGGGATGGTCCCGCTCCACCGCGTCGAACAGCTCGATGGCCTGGGCGTAGCGCTCCGCGCGCAACGCCTCCAGCCCGGCGGCATAGACCGCCTCGGGCGACATGTCGGCATAACTCGCGCCCCTCGGGCGCAGGTTATCGGACTTGCCGTCCCAGAAATTCAGGCTCTCGCAGCCACCCAGGGCGAGGGGTGCGAGGAGCAGGGGAAGGATCGCGATGCGGCGGATCGTCATGGCGGCGGCTCTATAGCACGCGACCCCCGGGGTGCGACATAGCCGGCGCGGAAGGCCGGACGGAGGGGGCCGGCGGGGGCAGGGCAGGGGATGGCGCCCCCTGTCGGATCCGGCCCGGCGGGCGCCGGGCCGAGGCGCGGTCAGGCCGCCGCGGCCGCCATGGGCAGGCGGGCGGTGGCGCCGGACATGGCCGGCATCGCATCGCCATCCACCCGGCGCCAGGCGCGGGAATCGGCCAGCAGGGCGCGCAGCAGGCGGTTGTTCAGCGCGTGGCCCGAGCGGTGGCCCCGGAACTTCGCCCGCAGCGGGGCGCCAGCCAGGGCGAGGTCGCCCACGGCATCCAGCAGCTTGTGGCGCACGAATTCGTCGGCATGCCGCAGCCCGCCCGGATTCACCACCAGCGGGCCATCCACCACCACCGCATTGGCCAGGGAGCCGCCGCGCGCCAAGCCGACGGAGCGGAGGCGGGCGATGTCCTCGGCCATGGTGAAGGTGCGGGCATCGGCCAGCATGGTGCGGAACCCGTCCTCGGTCACATGCATGGCCAGGGACTGGCGGCCGATGGCCGTGGCGCCGAAATCGATGCTCAGCTCGGCCTCGAAGCCCGGGCCCTCGGCCGGGGAGAGCTCGGCCCAGGCGGCATCCGGGCCTTCGCCCTCGGTCACGCGCACCGTGCGCAGCACCTCGATCGCGCCGGCGGGGGCATCCAGCTCCACCACGCCCGCGCAGTCGATCAGGAAGATGAAGGGGGCCGAGGAACCGTCCAGGATGGGGATCTCGGGGCCGTCCACCTCGACCAGCGCGTCGGTCACGCCCAGCCCGGCCAGCGCCGCCATCACATGCTCGATGGTGCCGATCCGCGCCTCGCCCTCGCCGATGGCGGTGCAGAGGCGGGTGTCGGTCACCTGGTCATGCCGGGCGGGGATGTCCACGCCCAGATCGGTGCGGCGGAAGACGATGCCGTGCCCGGCCTCGGCCGGCCGCAGCGTCAGCGCCGCGCGGGCGCCGGAGTGCAGGCCGACGCCGACGCAGCCGATCGCGGACTTGAGGGTCCGGGCGCGCGCCGTGCCGATCGGGAAGAATCCGTCCATCGAAGTCCCCGGAGAAAACTGTTCCGTGCCGGCATCAACGCTCCGGCAGGCCGCAACGTCGCACTGCAACACGGTCGTTGCCAGTCAAGCCTTGTTTCTCCGTGTTTCGCCGTAAGTACTTGATGCAAAAGGGCTTCGAACAGAAGAAGGGCCCCGCCGACATGATCGGCGAGGCCCTTCCGGAAACCGTTCCGCCCCGGAGGGGGCGGCGCGAGGCCTGGGTTCAGTTCCCCTGGCGGCGGAGGAAGGTGGGGATATCCAGCCCCATCCCATCCTCCTGCGGCTGCTGCGCGCGCGGGGCCGGGGCGGCGGCCTGCGGGGCCTCCGCCTGGTCCGGCAGGGTGCGGCGCATGCCGCCGATGCCGGTGGCGCGGCGGAAGATCCCGCCCAGGCCGCCGGTCGGCGCCGGGGGCTGGGCAGGGGCGAGGCGCGGCGCCGGGGCGGCGTTGAGCGGCGGCGCGGAAACCGGCGTCATGGCGGGGGCCGGCATCTCGGCCACCGGCTCCGGCGCGGCGCCGCCGCCATTCTCGATCGTCGCGGCGCGGCGGACGCCCATGGGCAGGCGCGGGCCGGCATTCGGGGCCGGGGCCGCGACAGGCGCCATGGCCGGGGCCATGGCGACCGGGCGCGGCGCGCCCATCACCGGGGCCGGGCGGCCGGCACCGGGCTGCACCACGGAGGGCCGCATGGAGGGCGCCTGCGGGGCGCCCGGCACGGAGGCGGGGCTGACCGCCGCGACCGGCGCGCCGCCGCCGATGGCGACCACGCGCTGCGGCTCGGCCTGCTCCGCCGCCTGCTCCTGCATAGCGTCGATGCCGGTGGCCACCACGGACACCCGCAGGCGGCCGTTCAGCGTCTCGTCCACCGAGGTGCCGAAGATGATGTTGGCGTCCTCGTCCACCTCGCGGCGGATGCGGTTCGCGGCCTCATCGACCTCGAACAGCGTCATGTCGTAGCCGCCGGTGATGTTGATCAGCACGCCGCGGGCGCCGCGCATGGAGGTGTCCTCCAGCAGCGGGTTGCTGATCGCGGCCTCGGAGGCCTTGACCGCGCGGTCCTCGCCCTCGGCCTCGCCCGTGCCCATCATCGCCTTGCCCATCTCGGCCATGACGGTGCGGATGTCGGCGAAGTCCAGGTTCACGAGGCCCGGATTCGTCATCAGGTCCGAGACGCCGCGCACGCCCATGTAGAGGACGTCGTCGGCCATCTTGAAGGCCTCGGCGAAGGTCGTCCGCTCATTCGCCTTCCGGAACAGGTTCTGGTTGGGGACGATGATCAGCGTATCGACGTACTGCTGCAGCTCCTCCAGCCCCTGCTCGGCGGCGCGCTTGCGCTTCGGGCCCTCGAAGTCGAAGGGGCGGGTCACCACGCCCACGGTCAGCACGCCGCGCTCGCGCGCCATGCGGGCGATCACCGGCGCCGCCCCCGTGCCGGTGCCGCCACCCATGCCGGCGGTGATGAAGATCATGTGCACGCCTTCGAGGTGGCGGGCGAGGTCCTCGGTGGCCTCCTCCGCCGCCGCGCGGCCGATCTCGGGCTTGGCGCCGGCGCCGAGGCCCTGCGTCAGATGCGGGCCAAGCTGCACGCGCCGCTCGGCGCGGCTGTTCACCAGCTGCTGCGCATCGGTGTTGGCGACGAGGAACTCGACCCCGTCGAGCCCCATGCCGATCATGTTGTTCACCGCGTTGCACCCGGCGCCCCCAACGCCGATGACGGTGATGCGCGGCGTGAAGTCGGTATGCTGCTGACGCGGGATGGTCAGGTTCAGCGTCATCGTTCTGGGCCCCCTTCGAAGACGCGATGATTACGAATCGCCCCCAGGCCCTTATGCATCACACACGGTCCCGGAGCCAATTGACGAAACGCGTGAAAACGCCACGCGATCCCTGTGTTGCATAATCGAAATCCAGCGCCGGCCGCCCCTCGCCGCCACCCCAGGCGAGAAGGCCGAGCGTGGTGGCGAAACCGGGGGCGTGGAAGGCTTCGGGAAGGCCGCGAACCGGCGCCGGCCGCCCCAGGCGGACCTGCCGGCCGAGAATCCGCGCCGCCGCCTCGCGTACGCCGACCAGCTGGCAGGCGCCGCCGGTCAGCACCACGCGCTGGCCGGCATCGGGGCCCAGATTCGCCTCCGCCAGCCGGTCCCGCACCAGCTCCAGCGTCTCCTCCACGCGGGGGCGGATGATCGAGAGCATCAGCGCCCGCGGCACGCGCGACAGGATCTCGCCCTCCTCTCCCAGCTGGGAAAGGGACAGCATCTCGCGCTCGTCCTCGATGGTGCCGATCATGCTGCCATGCATGGTCTTCAACCGCTCCGCCTGGTCCAGCGGGGTGGAGAGGCCGCGGGCCAGGTCGTTCGTCACCTGCCAGCCGCCCACCGGCACCTGCGCGGTATAGAGGAGGTTGCCCTCATGCAGCACGGCGAGGCTGGTGGTGCCGCCGCCCATGTCGATGACGACCGCGCCCAGCTCCCGCTCATCCTCCGAAAGGGCGGAGAGGGCGGCGGAATAGGGGGCCGAGACAGGCTCCTCCACCTCCAGGTCGCAGCGCGCCAGGCAGGTGCCGAGGTTGCGCAGCGAGGCCGAGGCGGCATCCACGAGATGCAGTCGCACGCCCAGGCTCTCGCAGATCATCCCGCGCGGGTCGCCCACGCCGGGGGTGGCGTCCAGGGTGAAGTTCAGCGGCAGGGCATGGACGGCCTCGCGGCCCTCCTCGGCCATGCGGCGCCGGCCCTCGCCCACCATGGCGCGCAGGTCGGCCTCGGTCACCGCGCGGCCGCCGATGGTCCATTGCACATGCTGCTGCCGGCTCTCCGGCTGCCCGCAGGAGAGGTTAACGATGACGCCGGACAGCTTCGTATCCGCCATCTCCTCCGCATGGGCGACGGCGGCGCGGATGGCGCGTTCGGCGGCGGCGAGGTCGACGATGTTGCCGCCCTTCACCCCATGGGAGCGCTGCCAGCCATAGCCCAGCGCGCGGGCCATCCCATCCGGCTCGATCCGCGCGATGATGCAGACGATCTTCGTGCTGCCGATGTCCAGCACGCCGAAATTGCCCACCCGCGCCTTGGGGTGGCGCGCGCGGGGCGGCGGCAGGCCGGGGCCGGATCCGTCGGGAAGGCGGGACACGGCGTTCACCCGTTCCTCCCGGCCCGCGCGCGGGTCGCGGGCGGGGTGGCGGGCTCGGGCGAGGCGACGGGGCGCAGCACCAGCCGGTCGGGCAGGCGCAGGTCCACGGTCTGCATCGGGCGGTCCAGCAGCTGGTTCTGCCGCTGCATCTCGGCCAGGCGCTGAATGGCGGCCTCCTCATGCCCCTCGGGCAGCAGCACGTCGGTGCCGCTGTGCAGCCGCAGGTTCCAGCGCCGCTCGCCGATGCGCACCAGCGCCTGGGTGCGGGCCATCACATCCGGCGACTCGCGCAGGATGTCGTGCAGGGCGGCGGCATTCTTCTCGGCGCCCGCGCCGACGATCAGGGGCAGCGGCCCGAAGGCATCCAGCCGGTCGGTCGCCACCGTGCGGCCCTCGCGGTCCACCACCGCGAAGCGGCCGTTGTTCTGCCAGATCGCGAAGGGCGCGCGCTCCTTCACGCGCACGAGCACGAGGCCGGAGAGGTGGCGCTGCACCTCGGCCTGCTCGATCCAGGCGATGGCCTCCAGCCGCTCCCGCGCCGTGGCGGGGGCGAAGCCGAGAACGGGGTCCCCGGCCTTCACGCCGAGCGCCTGGCGCAGCAGGGCGGGGGGCGTGTTCTTCGCCCCTTCCACCCGCACCTCGTTCACCACCAGCCCGCCCACCCGGGCGCCCAGCGTCGCCATCGCGCCATCCAGCGCGGAGGAGAGGCGGCTCGCCGGGTCGAGGCTGGCGACCCACATCGCCGCCACGCCGAACAGGGCGAGGAGCATGCCGACCTTGCCCGCCGGCTTCAGCAGCGGCTTGCGCCGGCGCAGCCAGAGGCGGAACGCGCTCGGGCGGACCGGCTCGGGCGGGGCGGGGCGCGCGCGGACTCCGGCGGCGAGCTTACGCGGCATCGCGCATCCCCTTCGCCCCCCGCTGCATCCCGTCATGCCGCGCCTGCCGCACCATCCAGGCGCAGAGCTCGGGGAAAGGGATGCCGCGATAGGCCGCCTGCTCCGGCACCAGCGAGGTGGGGGTCATGCCGGGCTGGGTGTTCACCTCCAGCAGCACGAGCCCCTCGGCGCCCGGGCGGGAATCGTCCCAGCGGAAATCGGCGCGCGAGATGCCGCGGCAGCCCAGCGCCGCATGGGCCGCGACGGCGACCTGCATCGCCCGGTCCCGCACCGCATCCGGCACGGGTGCGGGGATGGTGTGGTGCGACCCGCCATCGGCATATTTCGCGTCGTAGTCGTAGAAGGCGTGGCCCGTGGCGATCTCGGTCACGGCCAGGGCCCGGTCCTCCATCACCGCGACGGTCAGCTCCTTCCCCGGGATGAAAGGCTCCGCGATGATCTCGCCCCAGCGCCAGCCGGAGGCGATCTCGGCGCGGCGGTTGTCCCCCTCGCGCAGGATATGCACGCCGACGGAGGAGCCCTCGCGCACCGGCTTCACGACATAGGGCAGGGGGAAGGGATCGGCTTCCGCCAGCTCGCCGGCTTCCAGCAGCCGGTGCGGCGCGACCGGCAGCCCGGCCGCCGAGAAGGCCGCCTTGGCCGCGGCCTTGTCCATCGCCACCGCCGAGGCGCGCAGCCCGGAATGGGTGTAGGGGATGCCCATCCAGTCCAGCACGCCCTGGATGCAGCCATCCTCGCCGAAGCGGCCATGCAGCGCGTTGAACACCACATCCGGGCGCGAGGCGGCGATGCCCGCCACCACCGCGCCGAGATCCAGCCCGGGGTCGAGGGTGGTCACCTCGAAGCCCGCTTCCCGCAGCGCCTGCGCGATCTCGCGGCCGGAGGAGAGCGACACCTCGCGCTCATTGGAGAGGCCGCCCAGAAGGACCGTGACGCGCGTCATGCGGAACGCTCCCCGATGCGCTTGATCTCCCATTCCAGCGAGATGCCGGAATGGGCCAGCACGGCGGCGCGCACCGCCTCGCCGAGATCCTCCAGATCGGCGGCGGTGGCCGCGCCGGTGTTCAGGAGGAAGTTGCAGTGCTTCTCGCTCACCTGGGCGCCGCCCAGCACCTTGCCGCGGCAGCCCGCCGCGTCGATGAGCGCCCAGGCCTTGTGGCCCGGCGGGTTGGCGAAGGTGGAGCCGCCGGTGCGCGCCCGCACGGGCTGCGTCGCCTCGCGGCTCTCGCGAATCTCGGCCATGCGCGCCGCGATCGCCTGCGCCTCGCCCGGCACGGCATGGAAGCGCGCCCGCACCACCACCCCGCCGGGCGGCAGCTGCGAGCGGCGATAGGTCAGACGCAACTCGGCGGCGCGGACGCGGAGCAGCCCGTCCACCGTCGCGATCTCGGCCCAGTCGAGCCGGTCCGCCACCTCGGCGCCATAGGCGCCGGCATTCATCGCCACCGCGCCGCCGATGCTGCCGGGAATGCCGGAGAGGAATTCCAGCCCGGACAGCCCGGCCGCCGCGGCATGCTCGGCGACCGTCGCATCGAGCGCCGCGGCCCCCGCGACCACGCCGTCGGCCTCGACCTCGACATCGCCGAAGCCCCGGGCCAGGCGCAGCACGATGCCGCGCACGCCGCCATCCCGAACGATGAGGTTGGAGGCCGCGCCCATCACGGTGATCGGCGCCTCGGCCCGGCGCAGAAGGCGCAGCAGGTCATCGACATCCGCCGGGCGAACCAGCCAGTCGGCCGGCCCGCCCACGCGGAACCAGGTCGCCGCCCCCAGCGGCGCATCCCGCTGCACGCGGCCGCGCAGCGGGGGAAGGGGGCTCTCCGTCATGGTGACGGAGGCGCTCATGCGGCGCCCTTGATGCGGCGCGGGCCGGTCTTGGCCTGCAGCTCGGCCAGCTGCGCGGGCAGCGCATGCGCCCAGCCCGTGATGTTGCCGGCGCCGAGGCAGACCACGTAGTCGCCCGGCCGGGCGATGGCATGCACCATTTCCGCCAGATGGTCCGGCCCGGGCAGCGGCACCACGCTGCGATGGCCATGGGCGCGCAGCCCCTCCACCAGCGCATCCTGGTCCCGGCCCTCGATGGGCTGCTCCCCGGCGGCATAGACATCGGCCACGATGACCGTGCCGGCATCGTTCATGCAGGTGCAGAAATCGTCGAACAGCGCATCCAGCCGGGAATAGCGGTGCGGCTGCACCACGGCGACCACGTCGCGCGCGCCCGCCTGGCGCGCGGCCTTCAGCACGGCCGCGATTTCCACGGGATGATGGCCATAATCGTCGATCACGGTGATGCCGCCAGCTTCCCCGGCGCGGGTGAAGCGGCGCTTAACGCCCTTGAACCCGGCCAGCGCCATGCGGATCGTCTCCTCCGGCACCTCCATCTCCACGCCGATGGCAATGGCCGCCAGGGCATTGAGGACGTTGTGCTGGCCGAGCATCGGCAGGCGGAAGGGCTTGAAGGCGCGGGAACGGCGGGTGACGCGGTCCTGCACCACCACCTCGAAGGTGGCGCCCATGCGGTCCGTGATCACGCGCTCGGCGCGCACATCCGCCTGGGGGGAGAAGCCATAGGTGATGAGGCGCCGGTCGGAGAGGCGCGGGATCATCGCCTGCACCTCCGGGTGGTCGGCGCAGAGAACCGCGAAGCCGTAGAAGGGGATGTTGCCGACGAACTGGGCGTAGCCCTCCTTCATCGCATCCGCCGTGCCCCAGTGGTCCAGATGCTCGGCATCCATGTTGGTCACCACCGCGACCACGGCGGGCAGCTTCAGGAAGGAGCCGTCGCTCTCATCCGCCTCCACCACCATCCACTCGCCGGCGCCGAGCCGGGTGTTGGTGCCATAGGCGTTGATGATGCCGCCATTGATGACCGTCGGGTCGATCTTCGCCGCTTCCAGCACGCAGGCGACGAGGGAGGTGGTGGTGGTCTTGCCATGGGTGCCGCCGATGGCGATGGACCATTTCAGCCGCATCAGCTCGGCCAGCATCTCGGCGCGGCGCACCACGGGCAGGAAGCGCGCGCGCGCCGCCTGCACCTCCGGATTGTCCTTCTTCACCGCCGAGGAGATGACGACGACCTGCGCCTCGCCCAGATTGGCCGCGTCATGCCCGATGGAGACGGGGATGCCCGCCTCGCGCAGCCGGGTGACGTTGTAGCCCTCCGCGATGTCGCTGCCCTGCACCTGGTAGCCGAGATTGTGCAGCACCTCCGCGATGCCGGACATGCCGATGCCGCCGATGCCGACGAAGTGGATAGGGCCGATGTTCAGCGGCAGGGCGCGCATATCAGGCTGCTTTCCCCAAGGAGGGCTGCGGCGTTTCGGCCACAAGGGACAGAACCCGGTCCGCCAGCCTCTCGGCCGCGTCCGGTCTTCCCAGGGATGCCGCAGCCCGGGCCGCTTCGTCCAGGGTTTCCGGTGCGAGAATCCGATTTTTCAGCGCCGTTGCAAGGGATTCCGCCGTAAAGCTTCCTTGGAACATCACCTCGGCCGCGCCGGATGCCGAAAGGGAACGGGCGTTCTCACTCTGATGGTCGTCGATGGCATGCGGCAGGGGCACGAGAATGCTCGGCCGCCCGGCGCAGGCGATCTCGGCCACCGTCGAGGCCCCGGCGCGCGCGATGACGAGATGCGCGGCCCTGTAGCGGGCATCGACATCCCCGAAGAAGGGCGCCAGCTCCGCCTTCACCCCCGCCGCGGCATAGGCGGTGCGGGTGCGGTCCATGTCCTCCTGCCGGCATTGCTGCACCACGCGAAGGCGCCGCCGCAGATCCGGCGGAAGGGCTGCGATGGCGGCCGGCACCACATCGGCGAAGATGCGCGCGCCCAGCGAACCGCCCAGGACGAAGACCCGCATCTCCTCCAGCGGCGGCTGGTAGCCCTGCCCGTGCAGCGCCGCGATGGCGGGGCGCACGGGATTGCCCAGCACCTCCGCCCGCAGGCCCGCCGGGACGCGGCGCGTGCCCTCGAAGCACAGCGCGAGCAGGTCCGCCCCGCGCGCCAGCGCCCGGTTCGCCCGGCCGAGCACCGCATTCTGCTCATGCAGCACCACCACGGGCCGGCGCGAGGCCGGCAGCAGCCGCGCCGCGACCAGCGGCGGCACCGAGGGATAGCCGCCAAAGCCCACCACGGCGGAGGGGTTGAGGTCGAGCAGCAGGCGCCGCGCCTCCAGCGTGCCGCGCGCCAGGGCCAGCGCGCCCCGCGCCGCGCCCAGCACGCCATGGCCCGCAAGGCCCGAGCCCTTCAGCACGAAGCGCTCCGCATTGGCGAAGACCGGGCTGGCCAGGGCGGAGGAGCGGGCATCGGTCATCAGCGCGATCCGCTCGCCGCGCCGGATCAGCGCGGCGGCCAGCGCCTCGGCCGGGAAGAAATGCCCGCCCGTGCCGCCGGCGGCGATGACGATCGGCCGCGCCCCTGGTCCCCTCACCGATACCCCCCTTGGGCCGCCCCTTCCTCGCCCCGGTTCATCCGCCTTCGCGTGAGGGCCAACAGGAAGCCCATGCCCAGCGCGATGGCGATGACGGAGGAGCCGCCATAGGAGACGAAGGGCAGGGTCATGCCCTTGGTCGGGATCAGGTGCAGCGAGGAGGCCATGTTGATGAAGGCCTGCAGCCCGAACTGCGTCAGCAGCCCGGCCGCGGCCAGGATGACATAGAGATCCGTCTCGGCCAGCAGCCGCATCAGCCCGCGCACCACCACGAAGGTGAAGAGCCCGAGGATGAAGAGGCAGACCAGCAGGCCGAACTCCTCGCCCACCACGGCATAGACGAAGTCCGCATGGGCGTCGGGCAGCACGTTCTTCATCCGGCCCTCGCCGGGGCCCACGCCCATCATGCCGCCGGCGCCGAAGGCCTCCAGCGCCACATCCACCTGGTAGTTCGCGCCGCCCTCGCCGAAGAGGAACTGGTCCACGCGGCGCTGGACGTGGTGGAAGACGAAATAGGCGCCGACCAGGCCGGAGACGCCAAGCCCGCCGAGCGCCGCGACGATCGCCAGGTTGATGCCGGCGACGAAGACCTGGGTGAAGAACACGGTGGTGACGACCAGCAGCATGCCGATATCCGGCTGGCGCTGCAGCACCACCGCCACCAGCCCATAGAGGCCGAGCACGATGGCCCAGGCCACCCAGCCCCGCCGCCCCGCCGTCTTCGCCTCCGCGATCAGCCAGGCCGCGACCACGGCGAAGCAGGGCTTGAGGAATTCGGAAGGCTGGAGCGAGCCGAGCATCGGAAGGTTCAGCCAGCGCCGCGCGCCCTTCACCTCCGCGCCGATCACCAGCGTCGCCATGGTCAGCAGCAGCGCCCCGGCGAAGCCGAGCAGGGCCAGCCGCTTCACGCCCTTCGGGCTCAGCAGCGAAATCCCCGCCATGACCGCCGAGGCGCCGGCCAGATAGACCACCTGCCGGGCGAAGAACATGTTGCGGGAGGAGGCGCCGATGCGCTCGGCCACCGCCGGCGCGGCGGCCAGCACCATCACATAGCCGAAGAAGACGAGGGTCAGCAGGGCCGCCAGGGTCCAGCGGTCCACGCTCCACCACCAGCGCCCGAGGGTGGATGTATCGGCGCGCGACAGGGCCATCAGGCGGCCTCCGCTTCACGGTTGAGAAGATCGGCGACGAGCGCGCGGAAGGCATCGCCCCGCGCCTCGAAGCTGCGGAACTGGTCGAAGGAGGCGCAGGCCGGGGAGAGCAGCACCGCCCCGCTTCCCGTGCGCCGTGCCGCCTCCAGCGCGGCGGGCACGGCCGCCTCCAGCGTGGTGACGATCCGGTGCGGCACGCCATGGGCGGCGAGGGTGGCGGCGAAGTCCTCCGCCGCCTGGCCGATGAGAAGCGCCTCCGCCACGCGCGGGAACCAGGGGGCGAGCGGGGCAATCCCGCCCGCCTTCGGCACCCCGCCCGCGATCCAGACCACCCGTTCCTGGCAGGCCAGCGCATAGGCGGCGCTGTCCGCATTCGTCGCCTTGCTGTCGTTCAGGAAGGTGATGCCGCCGATCTCGCCCACCCGCTCCTGCCGGTGCGGCAGGCCGGGATAGGTGAGCAGCGCGGCCGCCACCACCTCCCGCGCGATGCCAAGGCCGAAGGCGAGGGCGCTGGCGGCGGCCGCATTCTGCGCGTTATGCGGGCCGGGCAGGGCGACGGCGCGAGACAGATCCGCGATCACTCCGGTCTCGTCGCGCAGCAGCGGGCCTTCGGCCCAGATGCCGCCGGGCTGGGGCGTGCTGCCGGAGATCCGCACCACCGGGCCGCGATGCGCGGCGGCCACCGCGCGCGTCTCCGCATCATCCATCCCGAAGACGGCGAGGGCATTGCCCTGCATCACCCGCGCCTTGGCCGCGGCATAGCCGGCCATGTCGCCATGCCGGTCCAGATGATCCGGGGAAAGGTTCAGCAACGCGCCCAGATCGAAGCGCGCCTGGTCCAGCCGCTCCGCCGAATAGGAGGACATCTCGAGGATATAAACGCCAGCATCGGGCAGCACCGGCATGTCGAGCGCCGCCGGGCCGAGATTGCCGCCGGTCGCCACCGCCATGCCGGCCGCGCGCGCGAGGTGGTCCAGCAGCGCCGTGGTGGTGGACTTGCCGTTCGTGCCGGTGATGCCGACGAAGCGCGCCTTGCTTCCCGCCGCCCGCACCGCGCGGAAGAGGAACTCCACGTCGCAGAGCACCGGCGCGCCGATCGCCGCCGCCCGCAGCGCCACCGGATGCGCCTTCGCGCCCCGATGCGGGATGCCGGGCGAGATCATCAGCAGGTCGAAATCGGTGGGCTGCCCGACGGCCAGCCCGGCCGCCTCCGCGGCCTCCCGCGCCGCCTCGCCATCATCCCAGGCCGTGACCTCGGCGCCCCATTCGCGCAGGCGCAGGGCCGCCGGCAGCCCAGCCCGCCCCAGGCCGAGCACCGCGATCCGGCTTCCGGCGAAGGGGCGCATGCCGCTCACCGGATCTTCAGCGTGGACAGGCCGACCAGGGCCAGGATCATGGAGATGATCCAGAAGCGGATCACGATGGTCGGCTCCGCCCAGCCCTTCTTCTCGAAGTGGTGGTGCAGCGGCGCCATGAGGAAGACCCGCCGCCCCGTGCGCTTGAACCAGAAGACCTGGATGACGACCGACAGCGTCTCGACCACGAACACGCCGCCGACGATGGCCAACACCACCTCGTGCTTCGTCGCCACGGCCACCGCGCCCAGCGCCCCGCCGAGGGCGAGGCTGCCCGTGTCGCCCATGAACACCGCGGCCGGGGGCGCGTTGAACCAGAGGAAGCCCAGCCCCGCGCCGATCAGCGCCGAGCAGAACACCGCCAGCTCGCCCGTGCCCGGCACGAAATGCAGCTGCAGGTAATCGGAGAAGACGCGGTTGCCGACGAGATAGGCGATCAGCGCGAAGACGCCGGCCGCGATCATCACCGGCACGATGGCCAGCCCGTCCAGCCCATCGGTCAGGTTCACGGCGTTGGAGGCGCCGACGATGACCAGCATGCCCACCAGCGGGAAGAAGATGCCGAAGGGGATCAGCAGCTCCTTGAACACGGGCAGGGTCAGGCTCGTATCCAGCCCCGGCGGCAGGAACCACAGGATGGCCACCGCCACCATCAGCCCCAGGCCGAACTGCACCACCAGCTTGCCGCGCGCGGAGACGCCCTTGGTGTTCCGCTTCGTCACCTTCAGCCAGTCATCGGCGAAGCCCAGCAGCCCGAAGCCGAGCGTGACCAGCAGCACCGCCCAGACCATGCCGTTGCGAAGGTCCGCCCAAAGAAGCGTGGAGACGGTGAGGGCGAGCAGGATCAGCACGCCGCCCATGGTAGGCGTGCCCTTCTTCTCGATCAGGTGGCGCTCCGGCCCGTCCGTGCGGATAGGCTGCCCGCCGCGCTGGAAGCCGCGCAGCCAGCGGATGACCATCGGCCCGAAGAGCATCGAGACGATCAGCGCCGTGATGCAGGCCGCGCCCGCGCGGAAGGTGAGGTAGCGCAGCAGGTTGAAGATGATGAGGTCGCCGGGGCCGGCGAGCAGGGCGGGGATCATGCGGCGGCTCCCTGGCCGCCAAGGCCCTTGATGGCGCGCACCACCACCGCCATGCGGCTGCCGAGCGAGCCCTTCACCAGCACCGCGTCCCGCGCGCGCAGCGCATCGGCCACCATCGGCGCCAGCGCCGCGCTGTCCGCCGCATGCGCGCCGCGCTTCCCCGCGGGAAGGGCGTCGTGCAGCGCCGCCATCTGCGGGCCGCAGGTGAAGACGAGATCGGCGCAGTCCGCCGCATCCGCGGCCAGCGCGGCATGCATGGCCACGCCCTCGTCACCCAGTTCCAACATGTCGCCCATCACCGCCACCCGCCGCATTCCCTTCTGAGCCGCCAGGACGGCAAGGGCCGCACGCATGGAGGTCGTATTGGCATTGTAGGATTCATCAAGCAGCAGCACCGTGCCGCCCGGGACGGGGATTGCCACGCGCGCCCCCCGCCCGGCCAGCGCGGAAAACGCAGAGAGCCCTTCAGCAAAACGCGATGGATCGGCCCCCATCGCCCGCGCGGCCGCGAGCGCCGCCACCGCGTTCATCGCCATGTGCCGCCCGGGAACCCCGAGGGTGACGGCGAATTCATCCCCGCCGAGCCCGATGCGGAAGGACTGGCGGTCCGCCCCGCCCTGCCAGTGCAGGAGCCGCGCGTCGCCGCCCTCGCCGAAGGTGATAACGGAGGCCCCCGCCGCCTCGGCACGGTGCCGCAACAGCCCGGCCTGCGGACCTTCCGCCGGCAGCACCGCGACGCCGCCCGGCTCCAGCCCGGCGACGATATCCGCCTTCTCCTCGGCGATGGTCTCCATGGAGCCGAGCCGTCCGAGATGGGCCGGCGCGATGGTGGTGATCACCGCCACATGCGGCCGTGCCAGGCGCGAGAGCGGCGCGATCTCCCCCCGCGTGTTCATCCCGATCTCGATCACGCCATAGGCGGCCGAAACCGGCATGCGGGCGAGGGTGAGGGGCACGCCCCAGTGGTTGTTGTAGCTGGCCACCGCCGCATGCACCGCACCGCAGGCCGAAAGCCCGGCGGCCAGCATCTCCTTCGTGCTGGTCTTGCCCACGCTGCCCGTCACCGCGACGAAGCGCGCGGCGGAGCGCGCGCGCCCGGCGGCGCCCAGGGCGGTCAGCCCGGCCAGCGTCTCCGCCACCCGCAGCAGCGGGGCGGCACCGGGGATGTCGCGGTCTACCATCGCGCAGGCCGCCCCGCGCGCCAGCGCATCCGGCACGAAGTCATGCCCGTCCCGCGCGTCGCGCAGCGCGACGAAAAGATCGCCCGGCCCGATCGCCCGGCTGTCGATGGAGACGCCGGCGATGGCGACGCCATCCGGCACCGTGCCCCCCGTCGCCGCGCGGAGCGAGGCCGATTCCCAGAGAGGCGCGGTCACGAGAGGGTTCCCGCCAGGCGCCGCACCACCTCGACATCGTCGAAGGGGTGGGTCACCCCCGCGATGGTCTGCCCGCTCTCATGCCCCTTGCCGGCGACCGCCAGCACCTCGCCCGGCCCGAGCGCCGCCATGGCCTCCGCGATCGCGGCCTCGCGCCCGCCGATATCCACGGCGCCGGGGCAGGCGGCAAGCACGGCGGCGCGGATCACGGCCGGATCCTCGCTGCGCGGGTTGTCATCCGTCACCACCACCCGGTCGGCATGGCGCGCAGCCGCGGCGCCCATCAGCGGCCGCTTGCCGGGGTCACGATCCCCGCCCGCGCCGAACACCACATGCAGCCGCGACGCATGGGGCCGCAGCGCGAGCAGCAGCCGCTCCAGCGCATCCGGCGTATGGGCATAATCGACATACACCGCGGCACCGTTCGGCAGCCGCGCCGCGAGCTCCATCCGCCCGCGCACGCCGGCCAGATGGGGCAGGGCGCGCAGCACCCGGTCCGCCGGCATGCCGGTGGCGACCGCGAGGGCGGCGGCCACCATCACATTGTCGGCCTGGTAGCGGCCGACCAGCGGCAGATGCACCGTCTCCCGCCGGCCGAAGAGGCTGATCTCGATCTCCTGCCCATCGGCCCGGGGCGCATGGCGCAGCAGGCGCAGGTCCGACCCGGCCTCGCCCACCGTCAGGAGCCGCAGCTTGCGGCTGGCCGCGATGGCGCGCAGGGCGGCGAGCGTCGCGCCCTCCATATCCGCATTCACCACCGCGGGGCGCCCAGCCTCCAGCAGCGTGTCGAACAGCCGCAGCTTGGCCGCGCGATAGGCCTCGACCGTGCCGTGATAGTCCAGGTGGTCGCGCGTCAGGTTCGAGAACCCCGCCCCGGCGAGCGCCACCCCATCCAGCCGCCGCTGCTCCAGCCCGTGGGAGGAGGCTTCCAGCGCGGCATGCGTCACCCCGGCGCGCGCGATGGCGGCAAGGGTGGCGTGCAGCGAGACCGGATCGGGCGTGGTCAGCGAAGGGCCCTGCGGAAAGCCGTCCGCCACCAGCCCGAGCGTGCCCATGGAGGCGGCGCGGGAGCCGCCATCGGCCCAGATCTGGCGGAGGAAGTCGGCCGTGCTCGTCTTGCCGTTGGTGCCGGTGACGGCCACCACCGTGCCGGGCTGCACGCCATGGAAGCGCGCGGCCATCAGGGCCAGCGCCCGGCGCGGGTCGCGCGCGGTCACCAGCGGGCGGGGCGGCACGCCGGGCGGCCATTCCGTGCCCTCCGGCGCCAGCACGGCGGCGGCGCCGCGGCGCACGGCCTCCTCGATATGCGTGCGCCCATCGGTGCGCGCGCCGGGCAGCGCGGCGAAGAGCGCGCCCGGCACCACTTGGCGGCTATCCGCCGTCAGCGCCGTCACATCCGGCCGGTCCTCGATCCCCGGGGCGAAGCGCCTCTCGATCGGGTCCAGCCGGGCCATCAGCTCATCGAGCCTCATGGCTCTCGGGCCGCGTCAGCGTGGCGGCCTCGGCTGCCCGCGTCAGCGTGGCGGCCTGGGCCGCCATGCTGAAGCGGATCCGGCTCACCGACTGCTCCCGCATCTGGTCCAGCTCCGTCACCCGCAGCGGCACGGGCGGCGCCAGGGTGGGGGTGGAGGGCACGGGCTGCGGCGTGGCCGGGCGCGGCGCGATGGCGGGCGTCGTCGCCGGGCGCGTCGGCGAGGCGGGCGGCGCCGCCGTCGTGCCCGGGCGGGCCGCCGGCGCGGAAGCGGTCGCCGGGCGCGGCCCGGGCCGGCCGGGCTGCAGCGGGATGCCAACGGCCTGGAGGATGGAGGGCTCCTGCGGGTTCTCGGGCACCAGCCCGAGCACCGGCGCGATGCGCGCGATGACCGAGCCGGCGGCGGGCGCCGCCACCCAGCCCGCCGTCGCATAGCCATGGCTGCGCGCATTCGGGTTCGGCTCGTCCACCATCACATAGACGGCGTAGCGCGGCGCGTTCATCGGGAAGGCGCCGACGAAGGCGGCGATGCGCTTGTTCGGCAGATAGCCGCCGCGCGGCCCGGTCTTCTGGGCCGTGCCCGTCTTGCCGCCGACGAAATAGCCGGGAACATCCGCGCCCTTGCCCGAGCCATCCGTCACCACCAGCCGCATCAGCCGCCGCATGGTCTCGGAGGTGCGCTCGCTCACCACGCGCGTGCCCTCGCGCACGCTGCCCGGCGGCTGCGCCAGCAGCGTCGGCTGCCGCAGGATCCCGCCATTGGCGATGGCCGCCACGCCGCTGACCACATGCAGCGGCGTGACCGAGATGCCGTGGCCGAAGGAGATCGTCATCATGTTGATGTCGCGCCAGCCATTGGCCGGCGGCACCAGGGGAAGCGCCGTCTCGGTGATCTCCACCCCGATGCGGGAGAGCATGCCCATGCGCTGCATGAACTCGCGCTGGCGCTGCGGCCCGAAGCCCTGCGCCATATGCGCCGCGCCGAGATTCGAGGAATAGGCCAGGACCTCGGGGAAGGTCAGCCAGCGCCCCTTGCCCTTGTAGTCGCTGATGGTGAAGCGGCCGTAGCGGATCGGCGCGGAGGCGTTGAAGCTGCTGGTGTTGACATTGGCCGTGCCGAATTCCAGCGCGGCCGCCGCCGTCAGCAGCTTGAAGGTCGAGCCGGGCTCGTAGGTGCCCACCGTCACCCGGTTGAAGCGCTGCTCCGTGGTGGCCGCCCCGATATCGCCCGCGTCGTAATCGGGCAGGGAGACCATGGCCATGATCTCGCCGGTGTTGATGTCCAGCACCACGCCCGCGCCGCCGATGCCGGTATAGTCGTCGATCGCCTTCGCCACCGCATCGCGCAGCGCGAGCTGCACGCGGATGTCGATGGAGGTGCGGAGCGCGTCATGCGGCCGGGCCCGCAGCCGCTCGTCATGGTAGCGCTCCATGCCCGAGAGGCCGGCGCCGTCCACGTCCACATTGCCCAGCACATGCACGGCCGCCCGGCCCTGCGGGTAGTAGCGGCGCTCGCCCTCCTCGAAATGGAGGCCGGCGATGCCGAGGTCGTTCACCGCCTGCTTCTCGCGCGGGGTCAGCGCGCGGGCGAGGTAGGAGAACTGCCGCTCGCCCGAAAGCCGCCCGACGAGGCGCGAGGCGTCCAGCTGCGGCAGCACGCGCGCCAGGCGCTGCGCCACCTCCGCCGGATTCTCGATCTGCCGGGGATTGGCATAGAGCGCCGTGACCGGCAGCGAGACGGCGAGGATCTCCCCGTTGCGGTCGGTGATGGGCGCGCGGCCCGTCACCGGATCGGCGGAGGGGGTGGCGGTCGAGCGCGGCTGGGCGATGCGCCGCGGCTCGCGCGGGTCGATCACGGTCGCCAGCGTCGCCTTCAGCGCCACGGCGCCGAAGAGCAGCCCGAAGCCCGCGGCGGCCAGCACCAGCCGGCCCCGGCTCTTCTCCAGCACCGCGCGGCGCGCGAGGTCCGGCTGCCCCGTGCGCGCGGCGGCGCGGGGGTCGCCCAGGCGGGAGGCCCGCACCGGCTCGCGCAGGTGGTAGGCGATGGCGGCGTTGGGGTCCGGGGCGGAGGGCTCGATCACCGCGCGCCGCCCAGCGTCGCCGCATTGGCGCTGGCCAGCGGCACCGGCGGCGCCAGCATCGGGCGGGAGGCGCCACCGAGCATCGAGCCCGTGGAGGCCGGAACCTCCGCCATGCGCGGCGAGGGCGGCTGCACGGCCGGGGCCGTCTGACGCAGATGCAGGGCGGTGCGCAGCAGCGCCGGGGGCTGCGGCGGCGCCGCCAGGTTCATCCCGCGATCCACCTCGCGATCCGCCAAGCGCTGCTCGGCCGGGCGCTGCTCCGCCGGGCGCACGGGTGCGGCCAGGCGCGGCGCCGGGCGCGGCGTGGCCTCACGCGGCTCGGGCGCGCGCAGCCCCGCCACCTGCGGCAGATGCGAGGGCGGCACGCGCACCGGCGCGCCACGCTCGGCGGTGGAGGCGCCGCGCTCGGCGGCGGGCACGCTGCGCTCCGCAGGCGCCGGGCGGGCGGCCATCTGGGTGGGCGCGGCGGCGCGCGGCGGGGCGGCCGGCAGCGGCACCACGGAAACCGAGGCGGCGGCCGGCGCGGCCGTTGCCGGGGCCTGCGCCAGGCGCGGCGCGGCATTCGCGGCCTGCTCCGCGGCGGGCGAGGTCACCGAGACCGGCACGGCGGAGGCGATGGCGACGTTGCTGGCGCCCGGCCGCTCATTGGGCGCCGGCGCGAAGAGGCTCGGCGCGCCGGCGAAGGCGACGGCCGCCGGCAGGCGCCGGTCCATCTCGGCGGGGCGCACGAATTGCGAGGTCTGCATCACCTCCAGCGGCAGGTTGCGGACGGCGGCGGCCCGCAGCCGCTCCGGCTCGTTCAGCAGCGCCCATTCGGCGCGCAGCACCGCCGTGCGCTCCCGCGCCGCCTCCGTCTGGCGCACGGTCTCGCGCAGCGTCTTCTCCAGCTGCGAAACCTCGTGCTTCACCGAATACAGGTGCAGCCCCGCCCCGGCCGCGGCGACGAGCGAGAGGAAGGTGAGGGGTCGGATCATGCGGCCAGCCTCTCGATGACGCGGAGCCTTGCGGACCGCGCTCGTGGATTCGTTGTGGACTCTGCCATGGAAGGGCGCAGAGCGGTGGTGGTCAGCAGGCGGAATTCCGCCTGTTTCGTGGCTTTTTTTAACGAAGCCGGATCGAATCGGGACGCGCCGGGTGTGCGACCTGCCGCATCGCGCATGAAGCGCTTCACGATCCGGTCCTCCAGCGAGTGGAAGGAGACGACGACGAGCCGGCCGCCGGGCGCCAGCAGCCGCACCGCGGCCTCGAGCCCCCGCTCCACCTCGCCCAGCTCGTCATTCACGCGCAGCCGCAGCGCCTGGAAGCTGCGCGTGGCGCTGTCCATGCCCGAGGGATCGCGCGGCATCACCGCATGGATCGCCTCGGCCAGCTGCAAGGTCGTCTCGAAGGGCGCGTCGCCGCGCGCCGCGACGATCTTGCGCGCGATTCGCCGGGAATGCCGCTCCTCGCCGAGTTCCCAGAGCAGGTCTGCGAGCTCTCGCTCGGACAGGGTGTTCACCAGCTCGGCGGCGGTCGGGCCGGTCTTCTCCATCCGCATGTCGAGCGGCCCGTCCGAGCGCAGGGAGAAGCCGCGCTCCGCCTGGTCGATCTGATAGGAGGAGACGCCGAGGTCGAGCACCACGCCGTCCAGCGAATCCACCCCGCGCTCGGCCATGAGGGAGAGCATGTCGCCGAAGCGCCCCTCCACCAGCTGCAGCCGCCCGGGAAAACGCGCGACCAGGGCGGCGCCGCGCGCGATCGCATCGGGGTCGCGGTCCACGGCATAGAGGGTGCAGTCGGCGGCGGAGAGGATGGCGGCGCTGTAGCCGCCGCCGCCGAAGGTGCCATCCAGGAAGATGGCGCCGTCACGCGGGGCGAGCGCCTCCAGCACCTCGGCCAGCATCACCGGCACATGGCCGCCCTCGGTCGGGTCGGGCGCGACCAGGGGGGAGGGGGCGGCCGCGTTCATGCGCGCCCCAGGGTCGGCGGGGCCGCGGGCAGGGCGGAGGGAACGGTCAGCCCACGCTCGCGGGCACGCTGCCGGGCCGCCTCGGTGCGGGCCTTGGCGGCGGCGGGCTCCCAGATCTGGAACTGCTTGCCCAGGCCCATGAAGGTCACCGCCTCGCTCAGCTGGGCATGGCCGATCAGCTCCTCGGGCAGCACCAGGCGGCCATCGCCATCGGGGCGCATCGGGAAGGCATCCGCGAAGAGGCTGAGCGAGAGGTCGTCATGGGCGTCGGAGAAGACGTCGAGCCGGTCGAGCCCGCCCGCCATCGCCTCGAAGGTCGGAAGAGGCCAGGCCTCGACGCAGGGATCACGGTGGGAAAGGCGCAGGACCAGCTCCAGCGTGCCCAGGCGCTCCAGGGCAGCCCGGAAGGACGCGGGGACGGAAACCCGTCCCTTCTTGTCCAGCTTGCCCGTGAAGCTGCCCATGAAATGGGTCATCCGCTGGACGTCCGCCCCCTCGCGGTCGCACCGGGCGACTGTGGTTCCCCTTCATCAGATGGCCGGCGAGGCCCCCCGACCCCGCCGGCTCACCCGACCACCCCGCCAGCCCCTCGCCCCCCTCAGGTCCGGGCCCTTGCGGGATGAGGTGGGATAACATGGGATGATCTGGGCCAACAAGCGCGATTACACGAGGCTGACGAAGTGTTGCAGAATGGCAACGCGTCGTATTCCCGATCATTTCAATCGGTTATACGAATTCTTTACAGTCGAATAACAGGGGAAATGCCAGACGGCCTGTAAGCCGGGTTCTGTCGGCCCTTGCGGACCGGGCGACCATTCCTCTGGAGTCGCCGTCACCGGCGACTTCTCGCGGCCAACCCGGATGGCGGGGCGGAAAAACCCCTGGCGACGAGCCCTCGCGGACCCTCTCCGGCCATCCCTATTCGGCCTTGCTCCCGGTGGGGTTTGCCGTGCCGCCCCTGTCGCCAGGGGCGCGGTGGGCTCTTACCCCACCGTTTCACCCTTGCCCCTTGCGCCTTTCGGCGGCGGGGCGGTCTCTTCTCTGTGGCACTGTCCCTGGGGTCGCCCCCGCCGGCCGTTAGCCGGCACCGTTCTTCCGTGGAGCCCGGACTTTCCTCCACCGCCTCTCGCGAAGCTGGCAGCGGTCGCCCGGCCGTCTGGCGGCCGGGGTATGCGACTCGGTGGGGCGAGGGTCAAGCCGGCGCGCGTGCCGGATCCAGCGGGAAGCCGGTGTCGATCGCCCGCGCCACCTCCAGGCGCTGCCGCAGCAGCCCGAACTCCAGCGCCCGGTCGGCCGCGTCCTGCAATTCCGCCAGCACCGCCGCGTCCAGCGCGATGGCGCGGGTGCGCTGCAGGCCGAAGGCGCGGCGCACCGCTTCCTCGGGCAGGCGCGTCAGGCGGGCGTTCACCGCGGCATATTCGGGGATATGCGCCTCCGCCCAGGCCCAGCCGGCGCGCTGGCGCCGCATCAGCTCGGCCAGCTCGGCGCGCCGGTTGCGCAGCGCGTTCTCATGCGCGGCCAGGAAGCTGATCGTGGGGGTCAGGCCGCTGCCGCCCAGCAGCACGCGGGCCCCGAAGCGCTCCACCTCGATCGCCACATAGGGTTCCCAGATCGCCCAGGCATCGACAGAGCCCGAGCGGAAGGCCAGCGCCGCCTCGGCCGGGCCGAGGAAGACATGCTGCACCGCATCCGGCGCCAGCCCCTTCCGCTTCAGCGCGGCGCGCACCAGGAACTGCCCCCAGCCGCCCCGATTGCCCGCCACCCGCCGGCCCCGCAGATCGGCGAGGGAGCGGAAGCCCGAATCCCCGCGCACGAGGATCGCCTGGGACCGCGGGTCGGCGCGGGTGGCCGCATAGGCCCGCAGCGGCGCCCCCGAGGCGAAGACACTGAGGAAGGCCAGGTCGCCCATCGTGCCCACGTCCAGAGCATCCGCCGACAACGCCTCCAGCAACGGGGCCGCGGCGGGGAACTCGCTCCATTCGATGGGGAAGGGAAGGCCGGCCCCCGCGCCCGATGCGTCCAGCAGCGAGCGCAGGCCGCCCTTCTGGTTGCCCACGCGCAGGGCAGCGGGCGCGGCCCGGGCCAGGGGAGGGGAGGAAAGCAGCCCCGCCGAGGCGAGGATGAAGGAGCGGCGGGAAGGAGAGATCGTCATGCGCCCGATCCTTCCCACCCGGACCGTGTGGGGAAAGGGAGGCTTTTCAGCGAAGATTCGGCCGGAACCCGCGCTCTGTGCTCCGCCCGGGGCACTCCGTGGCACGGGCATTTCCGGCAGGAGGAGGGAGGGTAGAAGGGGGTGCCTTCGACCCATCAATCTCTTTCTGGAAGTTTGGAATCACGGGGCTGACGGTGCGCCTCGGGTCATCGACCCGAGGGCGGAGCCCTCCCAAGGAACGCCCGAAACCGGCCGGGCGGTATCAGCCCGCCCCGGCCAGCGCCGCCACGGCTTCCAGCCGGGCCAGCGTCCCGGCATCCGGGCGGCCGCCCCATTCCTCTTGCCGCCAGTGCCGCTGGAAGGCGACCAGCGCGACATCGGGCCGCGCCGGATCCACGGGATAGCCGATGCGCCGCATCAGCTCCGCCGCGCGGGCCATGCCGCCCGGCACCACCGTCAGCTCGCCGCCCTCCACCCCTTCCGGCCAGAGCCCGACGCCCAGCGAGGCCAGGCCCCGCCAGTCGAACAGCTCGCCCGGGTCGCGCTTGCGGTCCGGCGCCACGTCGCTATGCGCCACCACGTTCCGCGCCGGAATCGGGTGCCGCGAGAGGATGCCGAGGCACAGATCGGCCAGCGCCGCCATCTGCAGGGCGGGGAAGGGGCGGTAGCCGCAGGAATGGCCGGGATTCACCACCTCGATCCCGATGCTGCGCCCGTTCAGCATCTCGTTGCCCCGCCAGGAGGAGAGGCCGGCATGGAAGGCCCGCCGCTCCTCGGGCACCAGCCGGAAGACCTGCCCGTCCTCCTCCACGACATAGTGGGAGGAGACCCGCGCCTCCGGGTCGCGCAGCCGCGCGATGGCGGCCGCGCCCGTCTCCATGTCCGTGTAATGCAGGATGAGGGTGTCGATCGGCAGGCCGGGCGGCCGCTCGTCCTGGTTGGGGCTCGGCAGATCGGTGATGGCCAGGCCACCCTCGTTCGGCACCAGCGCCAGCACCGCCCCGCCCCGCTTCCGCGCGGCCGGGGGGCGGGGTAGGGGGCCGCGCCGGGCGGTCAAATCCCGCGCTCCCGCTTGATGCGGTCCCAGGCCGCGTTGATGTCGGCCACCTTACCCGTGGCCCGGCGCACCAGCTCGGCCGGCAGGCCGCGGGCGGTCATGCTGTCCGGGTGGTGCTCCCGCATCAGCCGCTTCCAGGTCTCGCGCACCTGCTGGTCGGACGCATCGCGGGGCAGGCCGAGCACGGCATAGGGGTCGGGCCCCTCCGGGACGAGCGCCGGGCTCGTCGGGTTCGGCCGCCCGAGCCGCGCCCGCTCCCAGGCCGCCGCATCCAGCCCCAGCCGGGCATGGATGCCTCCCAGGAAGGCCAGCTCCGCCCGGTTCACCGGCCCATCGGACTCGGCGATGCGGAACAGCGCCGCCAGCACATCCTCCAGCACCGTCTTCTCGGCCGCGAAGGCGGCGCCCAGACGGTCGGCATAGGGCTCGGCGCCCTCGGCATTCTCGCGCGCGCGGTCGAAGAGCTGCGCCACCTCCCGCATGTTCTCGGGCGGGATGCGGAACAGGCGCTTGAAGGCGTCGATCTCCGCGCGCTTCACCGGCCCGTCGGTCTTGGCGAGCTTGGCCGAGAGCACCACGACGGAAATGGCGAAAAGGCTCTCGCGCGAACCCAGCATGGCCGCGATCTGCGCGCCATCCATGCCGGGCAGCCCGCGCACGAGATTGCCCTCATCGGCCGCATGGCCGAGCGCGCTGCCCAGCACGGCGCCCACCGGCCCGCCCATGGCGAAGCCGACCGCGCCGCCGATGATCTTGCCCCAGAAGCCCAAGGCCCCTCCGCGCATCAGGAGAACGAGCCTATGCCCGGTTTCCGCCGCCACCGGAAGCACGCGGCTTCCTTGCCGCGACCTCCCGCCTCAAGCATGGTCGGGCCGAGAGAATCGGGTGATTCCACGCGCGCGGAGGTGTCTTGTCCAGAACCGGTGCCAGTCCCGGAAGCCCGGCCAGAAGGGTGCCGGTCCGGCCCGGCCATATCCGCGCGGCCATGGGCTGACATGCGACGCCTTCTCCTCATCGGCCCGGCCCTGGCGCTGCTCCTGCTCGCCGCCCTCTACGCCGCGCCGCTCTTCACCGACTGGACCGCCCGGCGGGACCCGCTGGCCGAGCTCGCCTCCGCCCGCATCGGCCGGCCGGTCACGCTGCATGGACCGGTGCGCCTGCGCCTGCTGCCGCATCCGGTGGTGGAGGCCCAGGGCGTCACTCTCGGCGATGCCGGGGATGGGCTCGCCTTCTCCGCCAGCTCGCTGCGGCTGCGGGTGGATGGCGGCGCTCTCCTCCTCGGGCGCATCGCCCCGCGCGAGGTGGAGATCGTCGGCGCCGAGCTGCGCCTGCCCTGGCCGCCGGTGGAGGCGGCGCTGCTTCCCGGCAGCCTGTCCACCCTCACCGCCCAGCTCGTGGACAGCCGCCTCGTCATCGGCGGCGTGCGGCTGGAAGGGGTGCAGGCCCGGCTGATTGCGGGCGACCCGAACCAGGGCACGCGCGCCGAGGGCCGCTTCGCCTGGGGCGGGCTCGAATGGCGCTTCGAGGCCGGGATCGGCCGCCCGGGCTATGACGGGATCACCCCGGTCGAGCTCACTCTCGCCATGGGCAATGCGAGCTTCCAGGCGCGCGGCGTGCTCACCCTGGACGGCACGGTGGAGGGCAGCCTGGAGGCCTCGGGGCCGGATCTCGCCCTTCTCGTGCCCGGCCCGCCCGGCCCGTTCCGGGCGCGCGGCCGGGTCACGGTCGCCACCGACCTCCTCGCGGCCGACGACCTCGCCCTCGATATCGGCGGCAGCCCCGCACGCGGGGCGCTCACCCTGCGCCTGTCCCCCACGCCACGGCTGGATGCGGCGCTTCTGGCCAGCCGCATCGACCTCGACCCCTGGCTGGCGGCGCTGCGCGCGCGCCCCACCCCGCTGCCCCTGGGGCTGGACCTCTCGGCCGAGGCGGCGAGCTTCCGGGGCATTCCGCTCCGCCGGCTTCGCGCCGCCGTCTTCCGCGAGGGCGCGGCCGAAGGGGGGCGCCTGACCTTCTCGGACGTCTCCGCCACCCTGCCCGGCGGCACGCGGGTGGAGATGAACGGCGCCACGGCGGGCAACCGGCTCGAAGCCGGCCTGCATGTCTCGGGCACGGATCTGCGCGGCACGGTGGATGCGCTGGGCCTCGGCACGGATTGGCTCGCGCCCGGCCGGCTGCGGCAGGGGGAAGGCCGCGCCAGGCTGGTGCTGGAACCCGGCTCCATCGCCGTGCCGGAACTCTCGGCGACGCTGGATGGCGCCCGCATCTCCGGCGCCGGCGTGCTCCGCTTCGGCGCCCGCCCCGCCCTTGGCCTGGGCCTCACCCTCGACAGCCTGGACCTGGAGGGCTGGCTCCGGCCGGGGCTGGACTGGCCCACCGCCAGCCGGCTGCTCGGCGGCATCGACGCCAATCTCCGCTTCGCGGCCGAGCGCGCGCGCTGGCGCGGTGCGGTGCTGCAGCGCGCCTCGCTCGACGCCGCGCTGGAGAACGGGCGCCTCACCCTGCGCCGGCTCGCCGGGCAGGTGGCGGGCGGCGACCTCTCCGCCTCCGGCACGGCGCTGCTCGGCCCCACGCCCCGCCTCTCCGATGCGGTTGTGGAATTCGCCGCCCCCAATGCCCGCGCCCTCTCGGGGCTGCTGCCCGGCGCCTGGCCCGACGGCACGCGGCTGGCGAGCGAGGCGGTCACCCTGCGCGCCACGGGCGGCGGCGCGCCGGACGCGCTTTCCATCCAGGCCGGCGCCGAATGGGGCGATGCGCGGCTGGAAGCGGCCGGCACGCTCGACCTGCCGGGCCGCCGGGGCAACGGCACGCTCACCCTGCGCCACCCCGGCGCGCCCCGCCTGCTCAGCGACGCGCTGGGCATCACGCCGGGGGAACCGATCGGCCAGGGCTCGGTCTCGCTGATCGCCGCCCTCGCGGCCGGCCCCCAGGGTGTCTCGGCCGAGCGCTTCGACCTGGTCCTCGGCACCCTCCGGGCCAGCGGGCAGCTCGCCCTGGCCCTGGATGCCGGCCGCCCGCGCCTCACCGGGCGGGTGGCGGCGGAAACCGTGACCCTGCCGCCGCTGCCCTGGCGCGGCCGCGATCCGCTGCCCCTGGCGGCGCTGCGCGCGCTGGACGCGGAACTCGCCCTTTCCATCGCCCGGCTGGAGCCGGAGGACCGCCCCGCCCTGCGTGACCTGCGCGGCCGGCTGCGGCTTTCCGCCGGAACCCTGGCGCTCGAGGAGCTGGAGGCGGGGCTGGAAGGCGGCACCCTGCGCGGCGGGCTGCGCTTCGAGGCATCCGGCGACACGCCCCGGCTGGGGTTGAACGCCGCCCTGCGCGGCGTGGCCATCACCGACCCGCTCCTCGGCCTGCCGCTGGACCTCTCCTCCGGGGAGGCGGAGGGCGAGGCCCGGCTGGAGGCCACGGGCAGCAGCCCGGCCGCCCTGCTCGCCACCCTGTCCGGGGAGGCGGGGCTGACCATCCGGCGCGGCATCCTCACCGGGCTGGATGCCGCCGCCGTCGGGCGCGCCGCCGCGGCCGGGGACGAAGCCGCCCTGCGCTCCGCCCTGGCCGGGGGAAGCACCGGCTTCGACACCCTGGCCCTGCGCGCCGCCCTCGCCGCCGGCCGGGCGACCCTGCAAGAGGGCCGCGCGACCGGGGAAGGGGTCGCCCTCAGTCTGGGCGGGGAGCTGGACATCGCCCGCGCCGCTCTCGACCTGACCGCGACGCAGAAGCCGGCCGACCCCGTGCCCGAGGTCGGCCTGCGCCTGACAGGCCCCGCCGCCCAGCCCCGCCGCGTGCCGGACCTCGCGGCCTGGCTGCGTTGGCGGGCGGAGCGCTGACGCCCGCCGCATCACCGGGCCGGGCCCGGCCGGACGACCCTACTTGTTGATCTTCGCGAAATTCGCCGCGATGCGCTGGTTCAGGAATTCCTTCGCCGTGATCGGCTCGTCGCGGCCGGAGGGCGAGCGGATCACCGCATCCCGGTTGGCCTGGCAGAAGAAGGGCAGGGAGTAGCGCGGGCCGAGATACTCGTCCGCGCGCGGCATCCGCACGCGGTGCAGGGTGGATTGCAGCTGGTCGTCGCTCCAGCGCATCAGCATGTCGCCGATGTTGCAGGTGATGACGCCGGGCAGCGGCTCCACATCGGTCCAGGCCAGCTCGCCGCCCTCGGCCTCCTTGCCCGGGCAGAGCTGAAGCCCGCCCTGGCCCGTGCGCTGGTGCAGCAGGGTGAGGCAGCAATAGTCGGTATGCGCGCCCGCGCGCCAGCCATCGAAATCCTCGGGCTTCGCATGCTCCATGGCCATGTAGTGGATCATGCGCAGCGTGGACTGGTATTCGGGCGAGGTCGGGTCATGCGCCTCGGTGAAGAAGTCCTCGGGGAAGCCGAGCTTCATCGCGAAGCATGAGAGCACCTTCATCCCCAGCGCCCAGTTCGCCCGCTCCAGCGCCAGCATGGTCGCCTTGAAGCCCGGCAGCTCCTCGCCGCTCGGCCAGAGCCCGGCCATCTTGGGCACGGTGATCTGGTAGGATTCCTTGTTGTCCGCCGTGCCGGTGGAGGGGCGGACCTGCGCCTTGTACTCCCAGCCCCAGTTCGTCCCCTTGGTCATGGGATATCGGGCCTTCACCTCCATCGGCAGGTCGAAGAAGCGGGCCGCCATCTCGAAGCCCTCGTCGATCAGCTCCTGCGGGATGCCGTGGTTCACCAGCTGGAAGAAGCCCGTATCGGTGGAGGCGTCCCAGAGCTGCTCGGCGATCTCGGCCTTGCGCGCCTGGAAGTCCGAAAGATCGATCCGCGGCACGCGGCGGGCCTTGGTGGTGCCCTGGCCTCCGAAGCCCTTCTCCTTGTTCAGTTCCTTCAGCGCGTATTCCTGGGTGGCAGACATCCCATTCTCCTCATTGGATGAAGGAGCAATGTCAGAGCGCCCGGTCGCATGACCTCGGGGCCGCCCGCCGCTTCTACTCCTGGATTTCCCGCCCGCCGGACCATCCGGGGGCGGGCCGGTGCCGTGGCGCCCGCTCAGCCCTCCGCCATGCCGCACGCAGGACGACGCGCCGGCGGCGGACAGCGTCCGCGCCGGGGGGAATCCGCGTGAGAATGGAGTGCGAGCATGAGGACACCTCGATCCGGTCGATCGTGGAGCAATGCCCCGGACACCCCGAAGGGAGCCCTGGCCGCTTCTACCCGCGCCCCCTGGTTAAGGCGGGCGCGTGTCCTCCCGCAAGCAAAAACCGTGCGACCGCTCCGTCGCGCACGCCTCGGCCCGTCGCGGGACCTCGCCTCAGCGCCCCCGCGCCACTCCGAGCGCGAGCACCCGCAGCGCCGAGGCGAGGGGGAGGGACGGATCGTCCCGCGCCGCATCGGCCGCAGCCACCAGGCGCAGCAGGGCCTCCCCCCGCCGCGCCGCCTCCTCCTCCAGCACCGCCCAAAACTCGGGCTCCAGCGCGACGGAGGTGCGATGCCCCGCCAGGGTGAAGGAGCGCTTGACCAGATGTCCCGCCATCAGCCCCCGGCCAGCGTGGCCCCGGGCCGCGTCATCTCCTCCGGCCGCACCCAGCGGTCGAAATCCTCGGGCTTCACATGGCCGAGCTGCGCCGCGGCGTCGCGCAGCGTCAGGTTCTCGGCCAGCGCCTTCTTCCCGATCTGCACGGCCTTGTCATAGCCGATCCTGGGGTTCAGCGCGGTCACCAGCATCAGCGACTTCGCCAGATTCTCCGCGATCCGCTCCCGGTTCGGCTCCAGCTTGTCCACCATGTTGTGGGCGAAGCTGGCGGCGGAATCGCCCAGCAGGGTGGCGGATTGCAGCACCGCCTGGATGATGACGGGCTTGAAGACGTTCAGCTCCAAGTGCCCCTGCGCGCCGGCCACGGTGACGGTGGTGGTGTTCCCCATCACCTGCGCGCAGACCATGGTCAGCGCCTCCGACTGCGTCGGGTTCGTCTTGCCCGGCATGATGGAGGAGGAAAGCCCGTCCGCCGGGATCACCAGCTCGGCGAAGCCCGCCCGCGGGCCGGAGCCCAGCAGCCGCACGTCATTCGCGATCTTGTTCAACGAGACGGCCACCGTGTTCATCGCGCCCTGAAGGGCCACGAAGGCGTCATGCGCCATCATCCCCTCGAAGGGGTGGGGATGGGCGGTGAAGGGCAGGCCGGTGAGGGCGGCCATCCGCTCCGCGAAGACGCGGGCGAAATCCGCATGGGTGTTCAGCCCCGTGCCCGCCGCCGTGCCGCCCTGGGGCAGGCGCATCAGGTCCGGCAGCGCCGCCTTCACGCGCGCGATCCCCAGCTCCACCTGCATCGCCCAGGCCCGGAACTCCTGGCCGAGCGTGACCGGCACCGCATCCATCAGATGCGTGCGCCCGAGCTTGACGATCCCGTCCCATTCCGCCGCCCGCCGGGCGAGGCTGGCCTGGAGCGCCTCCAGCCCGGGGACCAGCCGCTTCACCACCGCCTCGGCGGCCGCGACATGCATCACCGCGGGGAAGCTGTCATTGGAGGACTGGCCGCGATTCACATGGTCGTTCGGATGCACCGGCTTCCGCGAGCCGAGCGGCTGGCCCAGCATCTGGTTCGCCCGGTTCGAGATCACCTCGTTGGCGTTCATGTTGGTCTGGGTGCCGGAGCCGGTCTGCCAGACGGGCAGGGGGAAATCCGCGTCCCGCTCATTCGCCGCGATCTCGCGGGCGGCATCGATGATGGGGTCGGCGATCTCGGGCGGCAGCTCGCCCAGCGCCTTGTTGGCCTCGGCCGCCGCCTGCTTCTGCAAGCCCACGGCCCGGATCAGCGCCGGCGGGAAGACCTCCGACCCGATCTGGAACAATCGCCGGGCCCGTTCCGTCTGCGGCCCCCAGAGGCGCCCGGCCGCGATCTCGATCGTGCCGAGGCTGTCGGTTTCCGTGCGGGTGGCTTCGGTGCGGGTATCGGGGGCGTTCGACATGCCGCAGGAGTTGGGCAGCCGCCCAGCCAGCCGCTAGCCCTCAGTGCCAGCCATCGACACGCGCCCAGCGCGCGATGGCGTTACCCGTTCCATCCAGCACCTCATAGGCGCCATAGCCGCCCGCCGCCGTGAGGCAGGCATGGTTGGGATAGACGCGGACAAGGCTGCCCACGGGAAGCCGCTCGAACCAGCTCTCATCCGGCACGGGCACCATCCCATGCTCCTGGTAGGCGGCGGTCACATGCAGCGGCAGCGCCGCCCCGGTCCGCGCGTCGCCGAGCGTCCCATAGGCCGTCTCGGGGGCGAAGGCGTTGGCCGTCACGTCCTTGGAGAGCGCCAGCGCCCCCGCATCCAGCACCAGGGCGCGGGACTGCCGGTTGTGCCCGATCACGGTGGACAGGACGGACAGGGCCATGTCGTCCCAGGTGCACATCCCGCGCGACATCTGCGCCAGGTCCCAGAAGAGGGAGACGCCCGCGCGCACCTCCGTCACCCCCGTCAGGTGCCGCGCATGCAACAGGGTGGGGGAGGAGCCGACGGAGACGATCGGCGCCGGCATCCCGGCGCCACGGATGGCCTCGGCCGCCGAAACCGTCGCCACGCGCTCGGCCTCCGCGATGTCCGCGATCGCTTCCGGATCGTCGGAACCATAGGAATGGCCGCCATGGGTCATCACCCCCGCCAGGCGCAGGTGGCGCCCGGCATGGATGGCCCGGGCCACGGCCAGGGCCCGCTCGGGCGGCACGCCGGCACGGTGCTCGCCGGAATCCACCTCCACCAGCACCTGATGCGGCATGGTGGCGGCCTCATCGAGCATCCCGGCCATCTCCGGCGTGTCCACCACCAGCACGAGACGCGTGCCGTGGCGGCGCATCAGCGCCTCAGCGCGCGGCAGCCGCGCGGGGATGGCGGTGGCGGCGAGGAGGATGTCGGTGGACGCCCCGGAGGCGGCCAGGGCCTCCGCCTCCTTCATGGTGGAAACCGTCGCCGGGCCGGGCTGCCCGCCATGCGAGACCAGCGCGACCTCGACCGACTTCGCGGTCTTGAAATGCGGCCGGAAGGAAACCCCCAGCGCCGCCGCCCGGTCCCGCAGGCGCCGCGCATTCGCCTCCAGCCGTGCCGCGTCCAGCAGCAGCCGCGGCGTGTCGAGCATCGTGCTCACCGCACATCCCCATAGGAGGAGATCTCGATCAGGTTGCCATCGGGGTCGCGGCAATAGACCGAGTTGATGGTGCCGAGCGCCCCCGCCTTCTCCACCGGCCCCGCCTCGACCGTGACGCCGCATTCGCGCAGATGCGACACCACGTCCTCGCCCATCACCGTCACGATGAAGCAGAGATCGTTGCCGCCCGGCGCGGCGCCGCGGCCGGTGAACCACTCCTCCTGCGTCGCCTCCTTCGGGCGCAGATTGATCTTCTGCCCGCCGAAGCGCAGCGAGGTGCGGTTGTGCGGGCCGAAGCTCTCCCGCTCCATGCCCAGCACGCGCTGGTACCAGCTCGCCATGGTCTCCACGTCGTTGCAGGTGATGACCAGATGGTCCAGGCGGTCCACGGCGAAGCGCATCGGGGCAGTCCTCAGAAGGGCGTGTGCGGGGGCGTGTTCAGGGCGTGGGGCGAAGGCGCGCGGTCACCTCGATCTCGATCCGCATCGCATCCGTCTGCAGCCCGGCATGGATGAGGGTGGAGGCGGGGCGGGTCTCGCCGAAATGCCGGCGCAGCACGGGCCAGCAGGGCTCCCAGTCGCCGCGGTTCGGCACGATGAAGAGGATCCGCACCACATCGGCGAGGGTGGCGCCGGCTTCGGCCAGGGCGGCCTCGATGTTCCGCAGCGCCTGCTCGCACTGCGTCTGCACATCCTCGGCGATGGTCATGGTGGCGTAGTCATAGCCGGTGGTGCCCGAGACGAAGACGAGGTCCCCATCCACCACCGCGCGCGAATAGCCGATCTCGCGCTCGAAGCGCGAACCGGAGGAGATGAGGCGGCGGGTCATCCGGGCTGCTCGTCTGGCCGTTTCGGGGGCAGCAGATGGCAGGGGGCGGCCATGGCGGTCAACCCGCGGTCCGATGAGAGCATCCGGGAGGCAGGCGGCCCCAATTCAGACATCACGATTCTGTGATAATCCTGGCGCTTCTGGCAGGCCTCGTGTCGTGCCCGATACATTGGCGGCACCTTCCAGTGAAACGGCGGCCCGATGCTTCCAACGGAAACCAGCTACTACAAGCTCGACCTTGCCGAAGGGGCGGAGGACCTCATCCTGGTCTTCCCCGGCTTCACCGAGAGCGAGGGACGCTTCGGATCACCGACCCGCTTCTCCGGCGTGCGGGCCAGCCGCCTCCAATACACCAACATGCGGCCGGAATGGGCCACGGGCGGCATTCCCGCCCTGGTTGAGAGCATCCCCGGCATGCTCGAGGAACTCCGCCTCCTCATCGCGCAATCCGGTGCGAAGCGCGTCTATAGCTTCGGCTTCTCCTTCGGGGCCTTCGGAGCCCTTCTGTTCGGCCTGCTGCTGAAGGCGGAGCGCATCGTGGCCGTCTCGGGCCAGACCGCGCTGGGCATGCCCGGCACGCGCAGCGCGCGCCTCCTCGGGCGCCGCCTGGACCTTCCCTATACCGATCTCCGCAAGGTCGCGCTGGAGCACCCGCCGAAGGAGGCGCATCTCCTCTACGGCGAACGCGACGCCCAGGACCTCCTCAGCGCCATCCACATGGTCGGGGTGCCCGGCCTGCGGCTGCACTTCTTCCGCGGTGCCGCGCATACGCTCCCCGGGGACCTGCGGCGCGCCGGCGTCCCCCACGACCTGCTCGCCGACACCGTCTCCGGCAGGGGCCTGCTCGACAAGCATCCCCGCCGAATAGACTTCGAGCTGAAGCCGCGCATGGCGGAATGGATCCGCACCGGCTTCGACGCGCTGGCGGAGAACGATCCCTTCACGGCCGAGGAGGCGTTCCGGGCGCTCGCCCGGGCCATCCCGGGCAGCGCGATGGCCTGGCACAATCTCGGCCACAGCCTGCGGCTGCAGTCCCGCTGGGCGGAAGCGGTCGAGGCCTATCAACGCGCCATGGCCCTCGACGCGGATGACGCGACGCTGATGAGCTATGCGGCCCAGGCCATGGCGCGGACCGGAAGGCAGGCGGAGGCCCTGGCGCTCTGCGACCAGGGACTGGCCATCAGCCCGGGCCAGTCCCGCCTCACCCGGATTCGGCAGGCAATCGCCTCCAGGCAGGAGCAGCCGGCGATGGAGGACAGCGCCGCCTGAACGGGCGACGCTGAGAACAGCCGCCGGATCACGGACTGGCGGGCCTCTCGCCCGCCAGCCCAGCCCTCACTCCAGCCCGTCGTAGAAGTCGTTGCCCTTGTCATCGACCACGATGAAGGCGGGGAAGTCCTCCACCTCGATCCGCCACACGGCCTCCATGCCGAGCTCCGGATATTCCAGCACCTCGACCTTGCGGATGCAGTCCTGCGCCAGCCGCGCCGCCGGCCCGCCGACCGAGCCGAGATAGAAGCCGCCGAACTGCTTGCAGGCATTGGTCACCGCCTTGGAGCGGTTGCCCTTGGCCAGCATCACCAGCGAACCGCCGGCCGCCTGGAACTCGGCCACATAGCTGTCCATGCGCCCCGCCGTGGTCGGGCCGAAGGAGCCGGTGGGCATGCCCTCCGGCGTCTTGGCCGGGCCGGCGTAATAGACCGGGTGGTTCTTGATGTAGTCCGGCAGGCCCTGGCCGGAATCCAGCCGCTCCTTCAACTTCGCATGGGCGATGTCGCGCGCCACCACGATGGTGCCGTTCAGCGAGACCCGGGTCTTCACGGGGTGCTTCGACAGCTCCGCCCGGATCGCCTCCATCGGCTGCTGCAGGTCGATCTTCACGACCTCCCCAGCCTCCTCCAGCCCCTCCGTCTGGTCGGGCAGGAAGCGCGCGGGGTCATGCTCCAGCTGCTCGAGGAACACGCCCTCGGGCGTGATCTTCGCCTTGATCTGGCGGTCGGCCGAGCAGGAGACGCCGATGCCGATGGGAAGGCTGGCGCCATGCCGCGGCAGGCGGATCACCCGCACGTCATGGCAGAAATACTTGCCGCCGAACTGCGCGCCGATGCCGATGTTCTGCGTCAGCTTGTGGATCTCGGCCTCCAGCTCCCGGTCGCGGAAGGCATGGCCCGCCTTGCTGCCCCGCTCCGGCAGCGTGTCGTAATAGCGGGTCGAGCCCATCTTCACCGTCTTGAGGTTCGTCTCGGCCGAGGTGCCGCCGATGACGATCGAGAGGTGGTAGGGCGGGCAGGCGCTGGTCCCGAGCGTCTTGATCTTCTCCTCCAGGAAGGCGAGCAGCTTCGGCTTGTTCAGCACGGCGCGCGTCTGCTGGTAGAGGAAGGTCTTGTTGGCCGATCCGCCGCCCTTGAGGATGAACTGCAGGAAGAACTCGTCGGCATGGTAGTCGCCGGGCGAGGCGTAGATGTCGAACTGCACCGGCAGGTTGTTGCCGGTGTTCACCTCGTCATACATCGTCAGCGGCGCCATCTGCGAATAGCGCAGGTTCGTCTCGGTATAGGTGCGGTGCACGCCGTAGGAGAGCGCCTCCTCCTCGTCGCCCTCCACCCAGACCCGCTGGCCCTTCTTGCCGAAGACGATGGCCGTGCCCGTATCCTGGCACATGGGCAGCTTGCCGCCGGCCGAGATGCTGGCGTTCTTCAGCAGGTCCAGCGCCACGAAGCGGTCGTTGGCGCTCGCCTCCGGGTCCTTCAGGATATTCGCCAGCTGCTGCAGATGCCCCGGGCGCAGCAGGTGGGAAACGTCCTTGCAGGCCTCGAAGGCCAGCTGCTCCAGCACCTCGGGCTTGATCTTCAGCACCGTCTTGCCCTCCACCTCGAGGGTGGAGACGCCGGCGATGTCCAGCTTGCGATAGGGGGTGGTGTCCTCGGCCAGCGGGAACATCGGGCTGAACAGGAAGCCCGCCGTGCGCTGGGAGACGGGCGTGCCGGCATCGGCCTCGGCGCCGTCATGCGTCGCAACCGGGCTCGCCGCGCTGCTCGGCCCGGGCGGGACCGGCGGCTGGGCGGCGTCGAGGGTCTGGTCGGAAGGGGAGGTCACGGAAGCGCTCTCCGAAGGCTGGCCCGCCGGAGAGGCGGCAGGCGCGGGGCGGCGCGGCATTCGGCCGCGCAATGGATGGGGCCGGTGTTAGCGCGCGCGGGTCCGGCGCGCCAGCAGGCAGAACAGAGATGGAAGCCCGGCCCCGCCGCTTGAAGGGGGATCACCCCTCCCGCAGGGCCGCCACCACCGTGATCTCCACCAGGTCCTCACCCTCCAGCGCCACGCCGAGGCAGGCGCGCTGGGGCGGGTGGTCCATGTCCACCCATTCCAGCCAGGCCTGGTTCATCTCGGCCTTGCGGCTCATATCCGTGATGTAGACCGTCGCGCTGAGCACGAGGCTGCGGTGGCTGCCCGCCGCCTCCAGCCGCGCATCCAGCGCCCGGAGCGCGCCGCGCGTCTGCGCCAGCAGGCTCGGCTCCTTCTCGGGCGCGGTCACCACCGCGAAGACGCGCCCGTCATGCACCACCGCGGCGCTCCGGCCGGGATAGCCGCCGGGGAAGCGCCGGATCACGCGCTATTCCTTCGTCGGCCGGCGGCGGAACGCGTCCAGGCTCACCACCTGCGCCGGCGCGTCGGGCTTGGGCGTGGCGGGCTCGGGCGGCGGGGGAGGGGGCTCGGATTCCACCGCGTCCGGCACATCCTCGGAATCCGGAATGGCCATGTCGCCGAAGCGCAGCCCCACGCGCACATGCGGGTCCCAGAAGGCCACCAGCGCCGCGAAGGGGATCACCAGCGTCGCGGCCACGCCGCCGAAGGAGAGGCCGACGGACACCTTCTGCTCCACCCGGTCCACCGTCAGGTCCCAGAACTGGTGCTGCAGGACGATGGTCATTTCCTGCGGATACCGGGCCTTCAGATGGCCGGGCACCCGGGTGTCCGGATGGTCCGTGCGGAAGGTCAGGTAGAAGTGGTGCTCCCCAGGCAGCCCGTTCTTCGCCGCGAATTCCAGGGCACGAAGCGCCACGTTCCGCATGGCCTCCTCGGTCCAGCGGTCATAGGGCAGGAGGCTCTCGGGGGGCGGCGCGTGCTCGCTCATAACGTCATGTCCAAGACCGGGCGGATTCCGGAAACACCGTGCGTATAGGGGAGGTTCCACCCGGGGCCTAGCGCCCGGCTGAAACCGGCCTCTCCGGCGCGGCCGAGGAGGAGCCGCCGGCAGCAGCGGGCGTGACGCCGAGCACCTCCCGCACCAGGGCCGCCGGATCCTCGGCCGGCAGGGCGCCGTCCAGCAGCAGCATGGCCAGCCCATGCACCATCCCCCAGGACCGCAGCGACGCCGCGCGCGAACCGGCCTGCGCCAGAAGCGCGGCGAAGGCGGCCTCCCGCGCCGTGTCCAGTGCGGGGTCGCGGCCCCTCGAGCGGGCGATCAGCGGCCCGAACATGAGGCGAAAGCGCGCCGGCCGGGCGAGGGCGAAATCCACATAGGCCACCCCCATGGCATCCAGCGGTGCCCCTGGCGCCGCCGCCGCCGCCTGGCGCAGCGCCTCCCCGAAAGCCGCGAAGCCGCGCGCGGCGAGGGTGGCCAGCAGCGCGTCCTTGGCGGGGAAGTGCCGATAGGCGGCGGGCGCGGAGGCCCCCGCCCGCCGCGCCGCCTCGCGCAGAGAGAGCGCGCCGTCGCCGCCCTCATCCAGCAACTCCTCGGCGGCCGCGGTCAGCGCCGCGCGCAGATCCCCGTGGTGGTAGGGGCGCTCTGATGTTGACACCGTTTACATACCCGGTAAGTTAACGGCATTCACATAGAGGCTTGAGGCCGCCATGACCATCCCTCTCCCCATCCTCCTGCATCTGGGATTCGCATCGGCGGCGATGGTCGCGGTGCCCCTGGCCCTGCTGCTCCCCCGCCTCGGCCTCGCCGGCCACCGGCCGCTGGGGCGGCTGGCCGCCCTCGCCATGGCGGGCACGGCCCTGAGCGCGCTGCTGGTTGCCCGCGACGGAGCCTCGCCCCTGCACCTGCTGGCGCTGGTCCTGCTCCTCACGCTCGCCCGGGCGGTGGTCATGGTGCGGCGGGGCCGCGTCGCCGCGCACCGGCGCATGATGCTGATCGCGGCCGCCAGCCTCTATGTCGCGGGCGGCGCGGCCATCCTGATCCCGGGGCGCATGGCGCACCGGCTGATCTTCGGCTGAAGGCATGAGGTGGGGGGATTCTGTTGCCCCGTTCCCCCCGGACGGCGCTTACCTATCTCTAGGCAGCGAGCGCCATGGTCTCGCGACCATTATCGTTGGCACTTGTGATTTAGCCCGATAACGGCGGTACAATGCCGGGCAAAGGACACGTCTTTACCGCGCGCGTCGAGCCTGTTTCGCCCCCATCGTCCCGCTGATAAGGCGGGGATGAATGGTGGAGGCGCCGGGCACTGCCCCCGGGTCCACAACGCTTATTCCACGTGCCGTTTATCACCATAGTCGCCCGAAGGCGGCACCGACCCATATAGGGCAGGGTGCGGAGAATTGCTAGGCGCCCCGCCGGCCAGTGTGGCATGAGGTCATCACACCGCGAAATATCGGGCGGCCCGCTTGCCAGCCCCCCGTAGCAGCGGCACAGTTTCAAAACGATACGACCAGGAGGGATTAGTGATTCCGCTGTCATCCATGCTTCGCGTTTCGGCCGTCGTGGCCTCCGTTGCCCTGCTCTCGGCCTGCGCGACGGACACCACCCCGGCTGCCAGCGCGCCCCCGCCCGCGGGCACCGGCGCCATGACCGGCGACGTGACCGACCCGGGCTCCCGCGCCTCCCGCGGCGGGCCGATGACGGCCCCGACCGCCTCCGGCGCCGCCAGCTCGAACGCCCCCGTCGCCAGCGACGTGGCCGATCCGGCCTCCCGCGCCAACCGTGGCGGCGGCACCGGCCGCACCGCCTCGGGCCGTGCGCGCTCCAACGCGCCGGTCGCCAGCGACACGACCGATCCGTCCTCCCGCGCCAACCGCGGCGGCCCGGTTCGCTAAGGCCCGTCAGGCCGGCGGCTGACGCCGGCCTGTCCCCTCCGGGGATGACAGCTTCGCCGCCGGCCTTCCGCCAGGAAGGCCGGCGGTTTGCTTTGGGCCGCCGGCCCGATCGCAGGGCGGGGGCGCCGCCTGCCGCGCCATCAGCCTCCGATCGCGCCGGCCCCGCCATGCGATGCGGGCTTTCCCGCCCCCCCACGCCCCGCTAAACCGCCGCCTCAGGGGTCGGCCGCCGGGCTGACAGGGGTCGGATCATCCATGGAACTTTCTGAGACGCAGCGGCAGGAACTGGCCGAGGCCGAGGCGCAGCGCCACGAGACCCGCCGCCCCGTCTCGCCGGGGCTGGAGGCGATGCTCTTCCGCCCGATCCCCGTGCTCGACCACGGATTCGTCCGGGTGGTGGACTATATGGGCGACGATTCGGCGGTGGTGCAGGCCGCCCGCGTCTCCTATGGCCGCGGCACGAAGGCGGCGAACGAGGATCGCGGGCTCATCCGCTACCTCATGCGCCACCGGCACTCCACGCCCTTCGAGATGTGCGAGATCAAGTACCACGTGAAGCTGCCCATTTTCGTGGCGCGGCAGTGGATCCGGCACCGTATGGCGAATGTGAACGAGTATTCGGCCCGCTACTCGATCCTCGACCGCGAATTCTACCTGCCCGCCCCGGACCAGCTGGCCGCGCAGTCCGCCGTGAACCGCCAGGGCCGTGGGGAGGTGCTGCAGGGCGCGGAAGCCGCGCGTGTGCTTGACCTGCTGCGCGAGGACGCGACCCGCAACTACGACCATTACCTCGACATGCTGAACGAGGATGCGGAAGGCCGCGTGATCGAGGAAGGCCGCCATGGCCTGGCGCGCGAGCTCGCCCGCATGAACCTCACGCTGAACGCCTATACGCAGTGGTACTGGAAGTCGGACCTGCACAACCTCCTCAACTTCCTCTCGCTGCGCGCCGATGCCCATGCGCAATACGAGATCCGCGTCTATGCGGAGGCGATGCTGGAGACGGTGAAGGCCTGGGTTCCCCTCGCGCATGAGGCCTTCCGCGACTACCGCATGGGCGCCGTCACCCTCTCCGCCCAGATGCTCGCCGCCGTGCGCGCCATGGTGGACGGGAGGGCCCCGCAGCAGGAGGGCAGCGGCCTCTCCAAGCGCGAATGGCGGGAGCTGATGGCCATCCTGGGCCGCGAGGCCTGACCCCTCCGGCGGCGATGAGCAAGGCCCCCGCCGGCAAGGCCGGCGCCACCCCCCGCAAGCCATCCCCCGCCCGTGCCCGCGCGCCCGCCCGCGGCAAGCCTGGCGGCGCGGGGCCCCGGTTCGGCACCGGCATGGCCCGCGCCGCCTCCTGGCGCGCCCGGCTGCTGGGCGGCGGGCCGTCCTGGGTCGGGGTCGCGGTGATCGTCCTCGCGGTGCTCATCATCCTGCCCATCGCCGCCGCCGTGCTCGGCGATATCTGGGCCGTCATCATCGGCGCCCTGATCGGCGGCTTCGCCCTCGGCCGGGCCACCGCCCGCTAGCATCCGCCCGCGCATACCACCGGCCCCCCTCATGCGTTGTCGCGGTGCAACAGCAAAGGAGGCCAGCCATGGCAGGGTTCCAGGGCAAGGTGGCGATCGTCACGGGTGCGGGTTCGGGCATGGGGGCGGCGACGGCTCGCCGCCTCTCGCGGGACGGCTACGCCGTCGTGCTCGCCGGACGGACGAAGGAGAAGCTCGACCGCGTCGCGAAGGACCTGCCGCCCGAGCGCAGCCTCGCCCTGTCGGCCGACGTGTCGGAGGAGGCGCAATGCCTTTTCCTCGTGAACCAGACCCTGGAGGCCTTCGGCCGGCTGGACGTGCTGGTGAACAATGCCGGCACCGCCGTGACCGGCCCGCTGGCTGAGGCCAAGACGGCGGATTGGCGCACCGTGATGGGCACCGACCTCGACGGCGTGTTCTTCCTGACCCGCGCCGCCATCCCGCAGCTCGTCGCCACCGGGGGCTGCGTGGTGAATGTCTCCTCCGTCTCCGGCCTCGGCGGGGACTGGGACATGAGCATCTACAACGCGGCCAAGGGCGCGGTGACGAACTTCACCCGTGCCCTCGCCCTCGAACTCGGGCCCAAGGGCGTCCGCGTGAACGCCGTCTGCCCCAGCCTCACCGTCACCGACATGACGAAGGACATGCTCGGCGATCAGAAGCTCATGGCGAAATTCGCCGAGCGCATCCCCCTCGGCCGCGCGGCGGAGCCCGAGGAGGTGGCGGATGTCATCGCCTTCCTCGCCAGCCCGGATGCGCGCTTCGTCAACGGCGTGAACCTGCCCGTGGATGGCGGGCTCTCCGCCTCCAACGGCCAGCCGCCCCAGGCCTGAGGCGAGGGGCGGTTCAGCGGCGGACGAAGACCACCATCCCGTTCCGCCGCTGGACATCGAAGGCGACGGGGATGCCCAGCCGGTCCCGCCAGCTGGTCATCCGCCGCGCGAGGAGGAAGGCGAGCGGCACGGCCAGGGCGAGGCCCAGCAGCCCCGCGCCGAGATAGGCGGGCCCGGCCATGTGCAGCGGCACGCCCCGCGGCAGGGCGAGGGTGGTCGCCAGCATCGTCGCGCCGAGCATCAGCGAGGCGAGGGGCGGGTAGAGCACGGCGGCGATCGGCCACATCGGCGGGGTCCCTCCCGGCACGTCGCCGGGCACCGCGCCCGGCCAGCGCGGAACGGGCGGCGCCCGGGCCGGGTTGCCTTGCGCGCGGCCCGGCGCCATGCCGGTGCGATGCGCGTCACCGTCTTCGGCTCCGTCAATGCGGATCTCGTCTTCCCCGTCCCGCTCCTCCCCGCCCCGGGGCATACGGTGCTGGGCGGGCCCTGGCGCGCGCTGCCCGGCGGCAAGGGGGTGAACCAGGCCGTGGCCGCGGCGCGGGACGGGGCGGCGGTGCGCTTCGCCGGGGCCGTGGGACGGGACGCGATGGCGGAAATCGCGCTCTCCGCCCTGCGCGGGGCGGGGGTGGATGTCACCGCCGTCACCGCAACCGATTCCCCCACCGGTGCCGCCTGCATCTGCGTGGACGCGGCGGGTCGCAACCAGATCGCGGTCTCGCCCGGGGCCAATGCCCTGGCCCGGGCGGATCAGGTGCCGCCGCTCGCCGCGGGGGAGGTGGTGCTGATGCAGATGGAGGTGCCGCCGGAGGAAAACGCGCGCCTCATCCACCGCGCCCGCGCCTCGGGCGCCCTGGCCATGCTCAACCTCGCCCCGGCCCTGACCATCGCGCTGGAGGCCCTGCGCGCCCTCGGCCTGCTGATCGCCAATGAGCATGAGGCCGCCTGGCTCGCCGCCCATCTCGGCTGTGCCACCAGCGCCGCCGCGCTGCACGCCGCCCTCGGCGTTCCGGTCGCCGTCACCCTGGGCGAACGGGGCGCCGAGGCCGCCGGGCCCGAGGGCCGCTGGCGCAGCCTCCCCTTCGTGCCGGACCGGGTGGAGGACACGACCGGCGCCGGGGACAGCTGGTGCGGCGTCCTCGCCGCCGCGCTGTCCCGCGGGACGCCGCTGGAAGACGCCATGCGGCGCGCCTGCGCGGCGGCGGCCATCGCCGTCTCCCGCCCCGGCGCGGCGGATGCCATGCCGCTGGCCGAGGAGACGGACGCCCTCCTGTGATGCCCGGGCGCTAGTCCACCACGATTCGCGGCCCCGCCGCGCGCGCCCCGCCCGCCTTGGCCCAGACCCGCTCCGCGATGGCGCGATAGGCCTGCGCCTCGCCCGAATCCGGCGCCGCGAGCACCACCGGATGCCCGGCATCGGCATGCTCGCGAATCGCCAGCGTCAGCGGCAGCTCGCCCAGGAACTCCACGCCCAGCCGCTCCGCCTCCACCCGCGCACCGCCATGGCCGAAGACCTCGCTGCGGTGGTTACAGTTGGGGCAGCAGAAATAGCTCATGTTCTCGATCAGCCCGAGCACGGGCACGTTCACCTTCTCGAACATACGGATGCCCCGCCGCGCATCCAGCAGCGCGACATCCTGCGGCGTGGAGACGATGACGGCGCCCCGCAGCGCGACACGCTGCGACATGGTGAGCTGCGTGTCCCCGGTGCCCGGCGGCATGTCCACCACCATCACGTCCAGCGCGCCCCATTCCACCTGGGACATCATCTGCTCCAACGCGCCCATCACCATCGGCCCGCGCCAGATCATCGGCGTCTCCTGGTCCACCAGGAAGCCGATGGACATGGCCTTCAGCCCCCAGCGGTCGATCGGGATGATCCGGTTGCCGTCCACGCGCGGCTTCTCATGCGCGCCGAGCATCTGGGGCAGGGAGGGGCCGTAGATATCGGCATCCAGCAGCCCCACCCGCAGCCCCTTCTGGGCGAGCGCCACGGCCAGGTTCACGGCCGTGGTGGACTTGCCCACCCCGCCCTTGCCAGAGGCGACGGCGATCACCGCGCCCACATCGCCCAGCAGCATGGCGCCGCGCGGCGCACCCTGGGGGGCGCCGTGAGCATGGCCCTGCGGCGCGGCCTGTGGAGCGGGGGAGGGGCCCGCCCGATGCGCGGTCAGCACCGCGCTGGCCGAGATCACCCCGGGCACGGCGCGCGCCGCCGCCTCGGCCGCCGCGCGCACCGGCTCGAACTCCCGCGCCCTTTCCCGGGGCACGGCGATCTCCACCTGCACCATCCCGTCCCGCACCGCCACCCCGCCGACCATGCCCGCGGAGACAAGGTCCCGGCCGCTCACAGGGTCCCGCAGGCCGGCCAGCGCTGCCCGGACCGCCGCCTCGATGCCGCTCACCATCGCTTGAAAACCCCTACATCGCGGCCAACATGGCCATCTGCCCGGACCAGCCCCGACAGGGTATGGACCGCGAATGCCATATGGGCGGCCCCCAGCCTGCGCAAGCGGACGGGGCCGCCTTGCTATCGAGGGAGACTGACCGGCCCATGCCGTGGAACAACAGCGGCGGACCGAGCCCCTGGGGGTCGCCCAGCGGGAACAACCGTCCGCAAGGCCCCTGGGGCACGCCACCCCCCGGCGGCAGTGGCCGCGGCCCTGATCTGGACGATGCGATCCGACAGGCCCAGGAGGCGGTGCGCCGCTGGATGCCGCGCCGCATGGGCAGCAGCGGCGGCGGCAAGGGCCTGGCCGTGCTGGCCCTTCTCGGCCTCGCCGCCTGGGGCGCCTCGGGCTTCTACCGCGTCCAGCCGGACGAGCAGGGCGTGGTCATGCGCTTCGGCGCCTTCAACCGCACCACCCCGCCGGGCCTGAACTACCGCATCCCCTGGCCGGTCGAGAGCGTGACGACCCCGCGCGTCACCCGCATCAACCGCGTCGATGTCGGCTTCCGCAGCGCCGTCGATTCCGGCTCCATCGCCCAGCGCCCCACCCCCAGCCGCGACGTGCTGGAGGAAAGCCTGATGCTGACCGGCGACGAGAACATCATCGACATCGACTTCGCCGTGTTCTGGCGCATCCGCGATGCCGGCGAATATCTGTTCAACACGCGCAACCCCGAGGTCACCGTGAAGTCGGCGGCCGAGAGCATGATGCGCGAGGTCATCGGCCGCACCCCGATCCAGCCGGCGCTGACCGAGGCGCGCGCCCAGATCGAGCAGCAGGTCCGCCAGGGCACCCAGGCCATCCTGGACCAGTACCGCGCGGGCATCGAGATCACCCAGGTGCAGCTGCAGAAGGTCGATCCGCCCAACGCCGTCATCGAGGCCTTCCGCGACGTGCAGCGCGCGAATGCGGACCGCGAGCGCGCCCGCAACGAGGCCGAGAGCTACCGCAACGACATCATCCCCCGCGCGCGCGGCGAGGCGGAGCGGATGGTGCAGGAAGCCCAGGGCCAGAAGGACAGCCAGATCGCCCGCGCCCGCGGTGAGGCGGGGCGCTTCATCTCCGTCCTCTCCTCCTATCAGGTGGCGCAGGACGTCACGATGCGGCGCATCTATCTGGAGACGATGGAGGAGATCCTCCGGAAGAACCCGAAGATCATCGTGGATGACCGGCTGCAGGGCCTCGTGCCCCTGCTGAACCTCGATACCGGCCGCGCGGCCTCCGTTCCCCGGAATGCCACGCCCCCGGCCGTCTCGGCCCCCACGCCGCCCCCGGTGCCCCAGCCGCCCCGCAGCTTGCCGCAGGGGATCGCCCGATGAACCGCCTCACCGCCCTGGCCGTCCTGTTCGTCCTCGTCGTCGTCACGGCCGCCTCCTCGCTGTTCACCGTGCATCAGACGCAGCAGGTGCTGATCACGCAGTTCGGCGAGCCCAAGCGCGTGATCCGCGAGCCCGGCCTGCATGTGAAGCTGCCCTTCATCCAGAGCGTCATCGCCCTGGACCGGCGCCTGCTGGACTACGAGGCCTCGGGCGAGGAGCTGATCCTCGCGGACCAGCGCCGCCTGATCGTGGACAGCTTCACCCGCTTCCGCATCACCGACCCGCTGCTCTTCTTCCAGACCGTCGGCGTGGCCGAGAACGGGATCCGCGGCCGCCTGGCCTCGATCGTCTCCTCCTCGCTGCGGCGCGTGCTCGGCAACGAACGGTTGCTGGCCGTCCTCTCGGCGGACCGGCTGCGGATCATGAACGAGATCCGGGACCAGGTGAATCAGGAGGCCCGCAGCTTCGGCATCGCCGTGGAGGATGTCCGCATCCGCCGCGCGGACCTGCCGGAGGAGAACACCCAGGCCGTGCTCTCGCGCATGCAGTCCGAGCGTGAGCGCGTGGCGCGCGAGGCCCGCGCCGAGGGCGCGGAGCAGGGCGCCCGCATCCGCGCCGCCGCCGACCGCGACCGCACCGTGCTGCTGGCCGAAGCCACCGCCCAGGCCGATATCCTGCGCGGTCAGGGCGAGCAGGAGGCGATCCGCGTCTTCGCCGATGCCTTCCAGCGCGACCCGGAGTTCTTCGGCTTCTGGCGCAGCATGCAGGCCTATCGCGAGGCCTTCGCCGAGGGCGGGGAGACCCGTCTCCTCCTCTCCCCGGAAAGCGAGTTCTTCCGTTACTTCCGGGAACTTCCGAACGCCGCGCGCTAGCCCGGCCCACCGGAAACAGCCTGAATCGGCGGCCCGTCCCCTCCCGGGGGCGGGCCGTTGTTACATTCCCACCCAGGCGTGATCGCTCCGGTCGCCCTTTGTAACAGGCAAGGCCTTTCGCGGGGGCCGGAATGGTCCAATCTGCGGGAGAGATGCAGCCCGGAGCGGCCCCGGCCCCCCGGATGCCGCGTCCCGGTCACATGAAGCCCGAAGGGAAACCTGCCTTGCGCTCCCGCACCCCCATCGCCACCACCCTGGCCCTGATCGCGGCCCTGGCGGCGGCGCCCATGGTCCCCGCCTTCGCGCAAACCCCCATGCGGGACGCGCCCAATTCCTTCCGGCCCCTGGCGCAGCAGCTCCTGCCCGCCGTGGTGAGCGTGCAGGTCAGCACCAGCCCGGCTGCCCGCAACGCCCAGCGCCCCGACGCGCCGGACGCCCCCCAGGCCCCGCCCGGCAGCCCCTTCGAGGAGTTCTTCCGTGACTTCCTCGAGCGCAACCGTCCGCCGGGCGGCCCTGGCGGCCCCGGTGGCCCCGGCGCCCCGGGCCGTCCCTCGCCGCAGCAGCGCCGCGGCACCTCCCTCGGCTCCGGCTTCGTCATCGACGCCGCCGAGAAGCTCGTGGTCACCAACAACCACGTCGTCGAGGGCGGGACCGAGATCAACATCGTCCTGAACGACAACACGACGATCCCCGCCGAGATCGTCGGCACCGACCCGCGCACCGACATCGCCCTGCTGCGCCTGAAGACCGACCGCCAGCTGACCGCGGTGGAATTCGGCAACTCCGACGACGCGCAGGTCGGCGACTGGGTGCTCGCCATCGGCAACCCCTTCGGCCTGGCCTCCTCGGTTTCCGCCGGCATCATCTCGGCCCGCTCGCGCGACATCCGCCAGGGTCTCTATGACGACTTCATCCAGACGGACGCCGCCATCAACCGCGGCAATTCCGGCGGTCCGCTCTTCGACATGGCGGGCAAGGTGGTCGGCATCAACACCGCCATCTACTCGCCCTCCGGCGGCTCCATCGGCATCGGCTTCGCCATCCCCTCCAACCTGGCGCGCGGCATCGTCGCCCAGCTTAAGGAAAGCGGCCGCGTCCGCCGTGGCTGGCTGGGCGTGAACATCCAGCAGGTGACGGACGAGATCGCCGAAAGCCTCGGCCTCAAGCCCGCGCGCGGCGCCCTCGTCGCCCGCGCGCAGGAGGATGGGCCCGCTGCCAAGGGGGGCATCCGCAACGGCGACGTGATCCTGCGCTTCAACAACCAGGATGTGCGCGAGATGCGGAACCTGCCCCGCATCGTCGCCGAAACCCGCGTCGGCACCGCCGCCCCCGTCACCGTCTGGCGCGATGGCAAGGAGGAAACCCTCAACGTCACCATCGCCGAACTGCCGGCCGACCAGGCGGAAGCCCAGGCGCGCGGCGGCCAGCCGTCCGCGCCGCGCAGCCAGGTGGTGGAACTGCAGGGCCTCGGCCTGAAGGTCGGCCCGATCACCCCGGAAGCGCGCGAACGCTTCAGCCTGCGCCCCGACCAGCGCGGCGTGGTCATCACCGAGGTGGACAGCAGCGGCCCGGCCTCCGAGCGCGACCTGCGCGCGGGCGACGTGATCGTCGAAGTCCAGCAGGAACGCGTGAACACGCCGCAGGAGGTGCAGAGCCGCATCGAAGCCCTGCGCCGCCAGAACCGCGCCAGCGCACTCCTTCTCGTCGAGGGCCAGCAGGGCCAGCGCTTCGTGCCGCTGCGGATCCGTGAGGAAGGAAACCAGCGGCGCAACTAAGGCCGGGCATCCCGGAGAGGGCTCTGCCCTCTCCGGACCTCACCCGCCAAGGGCCTGAGGCCCTTGGAACCCCGTTTGACTGCCGTGGATACCCTGATCGAAGGGGTCTCTGGTGAGGGGTCCGGGGAGAGGAAGAATTCTTTCTTCCTCTCCCCGGGACAAACCGTCAGCCCAGAAAAGAAATCAGTCCGCCGTGATCCGGTTCTCACGGATCAGCTGTCCCAGCCGCGCCGTCTCCTCCGCCAGCCGGGCGCTCGCCTCGGCGGCCGTGCCGCCGGCCGGTTCGGTGCCGATCTCCACCAGCCGCCGGGCGGTGGCCGCATCCCGCAGGGCTTCCACGAAGGCGGCGTTCAGCCGCGCGAGGATCGGCTCCGGCGTGCCAGCGGGGGCCACCAGCAGGGCGCGCGGCGAGGTTTCCAGCCCGGGCAGGCCCGCCTCGCTCATGGTCGGAACCTCCGGCAGCTGCGTCGCCCGCGCGGGGCCGGTCACGCCGAGGGCGACCACCGTGCCCGAGCGGATCTGCGGCAGCGCGCTGGCCACCGTGTCGAAATAGATGTCCACCCGGCCCGAGACGATGTCGGTCAGCGCCGCCGCGCCGCTGCGATAGGGGATGTTCGTCATCTCCAGCCCCGTCGCGCGCCGCATGGCTTCCGCCGCCAGATGGTTGGAGGAGCCCGCGCCGGGCGAGGCGTAGTTCAGCCCCTGCGGCATGCTCCGCGCCTTCGCCAGCAGCCCGCGCAGGTCCGTCACCCCCAGCCCGCGCTGCGCCACCAGCACCAGCGGCAGGTCGGCCAGGGCGGTCACCGGGGCGAAGGCGGTGGCCGGGTCGAAGGGCGCGGGGGTGTAGAGGCTGGGCGCCGTCGCGCAGATGGGCGGGCAGACGGCCAGGGTATAGCCGTCCGGCCGCGCCTGGGTCAGCGCGATGATCCCCACCGTGGCGCCGCCTCCGGCCCGGTTCTCCACCACCACGGAGCGGCCGAGGATCTCCCCCGCCTTCTCCGCCACCACGCGGGCCAGCAGGTCCGTGCCGCCGCCGGGGCCGAAGGGCACGATCAGCCGGATCGGCCGGTCGGGATAGGACTGGGCGAGCGCGGCGCCGGCGGCCCCGCCAAGCAGCAGCGCGGACAGCGCGATGGGGCGCAGGAAGCGGGCGGCCAGTGCGCGCCGGATCGGGGTTCGGGTCATGGCACTCTCTCGATCGGGGAGGTGACGGCGTCTCGTTCCTCGTCGGCGGCGGGGCGGGGGCGGGGCTGCCGCCCTGCCATTTGTCCTTCGCCTCGCCGGTCAGCCGCCCGCGTCACGCGGTGCGGTCCAGCCCCCGTCGTCTCATCCGGCGCGCCGAGCCATAACGGCGGCCTGGCCCGGCCGGATGGGGGCGGGTGGGTTCAGCTGCGCTCGTAAAGCAGGCGCGCGCGGATGGTGCGGGGCAGGGCGCGCAGCTCCAGCAGCACCGCATGGGCGTCGCGCAGCCCCTCGGCATCCACCACCACATAGCCGATCTCGGGATCGGTCTGCAGGTACTGGCCCGCGATGTTCGCGCCATGGCGCGTGAACACCTCATTGATGGCGGCCAGGGTGCCGGGGTGGTTGCCATGCACATGCATGAAGCGCGCGCCGCGCGGCCGCGCGGGCAGCACCGCCTCGGGGAAGTTCACCGCGCCGAGGGTGGAGCCCGTATCCGAATAATCCGAGAGCTTGCGCCCCGTTTCCTCGCCGATGCGCGACTGCGCCTCCACCGTGCTGCCGCCGATATGCGGCGTCAGGATCACGTTGCGCAGCCCCTGCAGCGGGGAGACGAAGGGATCGGTGTTCTTCGCCGGCTCCTCGGGGAACACGTCGATCGCGGCGCCGCTGAGATGGCCGGATTCCATCGCCGCCTTCAGCGCCGCCAGATCCACCACCCGGCCCCGGGCGTTGTTGATCAGCACCGCGCCCGGCTTCATCAGCGCGATCTCGTCGGCGCCGATCAGGCTCTGCGTCGCCGGGGTCTCGGGCACATGCAGCGTCACCACATCCGAGCCCTCGAGCAGGGCGCGAAGCGAGGGCATGGACATGGCATTGCCATGCGGCAGCTTCGGGATGGTGTCGTAATAGGTCACGCGCATGCCGAAGGCCTCGGCCAGCACGGAAACCTGCGCGCCGATATTGCCGTAGCCGACGATACCGAGCGTCTTGCCCCGCACCTCCCGGCTATCGGCCGTCGACTTGTCCCACACGCCCACATGGGCGGCGTTGGAGCGGCCGGGAATGCCGCGCAGCAGCATCACGATCTCGCCCATCACCAGCTCGGCCACCGAGCGGGTGTTGGAGAAGGGGGCGTTGAAAACCGGGATGCCCCGGTGCCGCGCCGCGGCCAGGTCCACCTGGTCCGTGCCGATGCAGAAGCAGCCGATCGCGATCAGCCGGTCCGCCGCCTCCATCACCGCATCGGTCACGCGCGTGCGCGACCGGATGCCGAGGAGGTGGACGCCCTTGATCGCCTCCTTCAGCGCCGCCTCGTCCAGCGCCTTCTTCTCGCGCCGGATATTGGTGTAGCCGGCGCCTTCCAGCGTCGCCACCGCGCTGTCGGAGATACCCTCCAGCAGCAGGATGCGGATCTTGTCCTTGGCCAGCGAGATGGGGGCGGGGTTGGGGAGGGCGTCGGGCATGGCGCCGCAGGATTGCCGCATCCCGCCCCCCCGGCGCAACAGCGCCTGGCGCGGGGCAGGGCCGATCCCCTCGCCGGGCGCCCCGGGCGCTACAGATTCGCCCGGATCGTGGTCGCCATCTCCTCCGGGGTCACCCCCGGGCGGAACAGGGAGCGCAGGCTGCCATCCCGCCCCATCAGATAGGTGAAGGAGGAGTGGTCCATCAGGTATTCCGAGGCGCCGGGCGGCGTGACCTTGTTGTAGTAGACCCGCCAGGCCCGCGCGGCAGCCGCCACCTGCTCCGGCGTGCCGGTCAGCCCGGTGATGGAGGGGTGGAACAGCGCCACATAGTCCTTCATCCGCTCCGGCGTGTCCCGCTCCGGGTCCACGGTGATGAAGACCGGGCGAACCCCCTCGGCCTGCGGGCCCAGCAGGTCCATCGCCTGGCCGACCGCCTGAAGCTCGGTCGGGCACACATCGGGGCAATGGGTGAAGCCGAAGAAGATGAGGGCCAGCTTGCCCCGCAGGTCCGCCTCGGTCACCCGCCGGCCATTCCCGTCCACCAGGGTGAAGGGACCGCCGATTCCCACCCCCGCCGGCAGGGCCACCCCGCCCGCGCTGGGCGGCGGCGCATTGCCCAGAAGCCGCGCGAAGGAGGCGCCAACCCCCTCGCCGGGGCGCCGCGCCACGAAGGCGGCGCCCCACATGGCACCGAGGGCCACGATGAGAAGGAGGACGGCGATGCGAAGGGCGCGGGTCATGGCCCGCCATATAGCGCAGCAGGCGCAACGGGGGACGGGGTAGACACGTTATATCCCCTGTTGTTCCGGAACCGTGGTGTCCCCTCCTGGCCTCCATGGTGTGAACCGGATCACCAGGGCCGGAATGAACGGCCGTGCGGCGGCCGGGCCGGGCCGAGCCAAAGAGGCCATTGTCACAGAGGAGTTCGAGACGATGCCTGATCGCATGGCGCGGGACCCCGCGCTGGACACGCTGGCGGAAATCGCCAACGACAATCTGGCCGAGCGCCTGCGGCACGAGGCCGCGGCCCGCATCCTGGTGGCCGCCCGCCGTGTCGGCGCGATGGTCGGCCCGCATGAGGGCGAGCATCTGGTGGATACCCTGGCCTCCGGCTGGGACCCCCGCGCCGTCACCGCCATGGAATATGCCGAAGGCCTGCCCGTGCGCGTGCTGGACGGCATGCTGGGCGCCGCCCCCCGCTGGGCCCGGGCCATGCGCGACCTGATCGAGGCCCCCCCCGGCGCCGCCGCGGCCTGAAAGCGGCCGGGCACGAAGGGGCGCATGAAACGGGGCGCCCCGCGCCCCGGCCCCGGGCCTGAACCGGCGGCGATGTTAGCGCCGCCTTAACCTCTTCCCCGGAAGCTCCACCGCGTCAAAACGACGCGACTGGAGCCACCGATGCCGATCGTGGCCACGGGCAATATGCCCGCGACCATTCTGGAGAACGGGCGGGCCGGGGATTGGTCCGCCCGCCTGAACCTGTCCAGCACCACGGGCGCCGCCATCACGGCCGCCACCGCCGTCACGCTCACCGGCGAGGACGCGGCCCTGTTCGAGGCCAGCCTCGGGCCCGGCGGGCTGGTCACAATCACCCCCGTCGGTGCGCTGGACCGCGAGGCCTTCCCGGCCGGCGCCGATCCGCTGCTGGATTTCAGCCTTTCGGTGAAGCTGGACGGCGTCTGGCAGCCCGCCGCGGGCGGCTGGTCCGTCACCCTGGTCGGCCTGGACGACACCGCGCCCTCCGACCTCCGCTTCCGCAACGGCGGCACCGTCCTCGAGACCGACGTCGGTGGCATGATCGGCGATCTCGTGGCCACCGACCCGGATAGCCGCGCCGGCGCGCTCGAATACAGCGTGCTCTGGCCCGATTCGGCCTTCTTCGAAATCGTCGGCAGCACCCTGAAGCTGCGGGACGGCGTGGACCTGCTGCGTCTGGGCGGCTCCACCCGCGAGGTGATGATCGCCGTCTCCGACGGGCTGAACGAGGCGGCCTTCAGCCTCGCCGTCAGCGTTCTGAACGTGACCTCCGAGGATGATGGCGCCGTCACGCCCGCGCCTTCGGGCGGAACGGGCGGAAGCGGAACGGGCGGAACGGGCGGAACGGGCGGAAGCGGAACGGGCGCCACCGCGCCGGCCGGCGGCACGGCCACGTCCTCCCCGGCCACCACGGCCCCCACCGGGAACGCCACCGGGAACGCCACCGCGGCGAACGCGACCACCCCCGCCACCACCACCACGGTCCCGGCCGATGTGGTCATCATCGCCACCGGGGTCGGCACCGCCGTCGCCGAGGGCGGTGCGACGGACACCTTCACCGTTCAGCTCTCCCGCATGCCGACCGCCTCGGTCACGGTCAGCATCAATGTCGGCGAAGACCTCAACGTCGCCCGCAGCGCCATCGCCACCCCGGGCAAGAGCATCTCCTTCTCCATCGCCCCGGCCGACTGGGCCAAGCCCCGCACCGTCATCCTCTCGGCGGCGAATGACAGCGTGCATGAGGGCACGGAGAACGCCTGGGTCCAGATCCTGACGAGCAGCACGGACAGCAGCTTCGCCAACCTCCAGGGCCGCGGCGTGAACGCCATGGTCTATGACGACGATCCCTCGCCCGTGCCGCCGCCACCCCCACCCCCGCCGGCGGGAACGCCGCCGGGCCTCAAGCTGGTGCAGACCAGCGCCACCACCGCCGTCACCGAACGCGGCTCGGGAGACAGCTTCTCCATCGCGCTCGCCACCCGGCCGCTTGCCGCCGTCACCGTCACCATCACTGCCGGCCCGGACCTCCTGCTCGCCCTCACCGGCAGCGCCACATCGGGCTCGGTGACCCTGACCTTCTCCCCATCCGACTGGGCCTCGCCGCGCGCCGTCATCCTGAGCGCCGTGGCCGATGCGCTGGTCGAAGGGACGGAGGTCGCGGGCCTCACCTTCACCCTTACCAGCGACGATCCTGCCTACAACCGCCTCGTGGCCCCCGCGATGCCCGTGCTGGTGACCGACAGCGTCGCCACCCCCGGCAATTCGCCGCCTCCGTTACCCCCGCCAGCGCCGCCGACGCTCACCCTGTCGCCGGGGCAGAGCGCCGGCGGCAGCGCCATCTCGCTCGCGGGCGAGGCGGCGCTGCTGACATCCTCCACCGAGGCCTCCGCGGTCACCGCCACCGGCACGGGCGTTCTCGTCACCTGGCGCGACGGCACAAGCACGCTGCTGAACGGGGCCACCAGCATCGCCTTCACCGATGGCCGGCTGCTCTTCGAGGGTGAGTCCGCCGCCGCCCGGGCCCTGCGCGCCCATGAGGCAATCCAGGGCGTCGTCCCCTCGCCGGAGGTGCTGGCGCAGAGCGTGGCGCATCTCGAGGCCGGCATGTCGATGGAGACGCTGGCGGGCAGCCTGTTGAACAGCTCTGAATGGGCGGCCCGCTCCGGCTCGCTCGATGCCGCGCAGAAGCTCCAGCTGATCTATCAGGGTCTCGTCGGCTACTCCCCATCCGGTGGCGCGCTGGACTGGCTCAACCAGGCCGCGAGCGGTGGCGCCACCCTGGCGGCGCTCTCCGTCGTGCTGATCGACTCGCCGCAGGCCGCCGCGTTCAGCGAGCAGCAGCACCCGCAAGGCGTCTGGCTTACCGAGAGCGCGCAGCAGACCGTCATCCGCGCCTATGATGCCGTCCTCGACCAGGCACCCGATGCGGCGGCACTCCTGCGATGGTCGTCCCTGCTCGAGATCGGGCACATGTCGAAATACGAGCTCTACTCGTATCTCACCGGCACCGAGCTCTACCAGGCACGCCATGCGGGCCAGACCAACGCCGAATTCGTGCAGAGCGCCTATCAGCAGGCGCTGGAGAATCCTGGCACGGGGCCCCAGCTTCTGCACTCCACCCGCGTTCTGGACCAGGGCGCCGCCTCGCGGGTCGACATGCTCCTCTCGCTCGGCGAGATGCAGTCCGGGATCGGCGGCGGGCCGGGGGCCGGCCATACGGAGCATACGACCTACTCTCCGCCGCAGGGGGACGGGGAGGTGCTGGGCCGTGGCCAGTCCTTGGACGATCTCGCGAACTCGGAAAAGGGCTATGCGGTCAGTACCCGCGCATTGGAGGATCTCCTGCGCATCGATATCGCCGGAAACGGGCTCGCGCTCCGTTGGCGCGATGGCGATGTCGACCGCCTGGGAGGGGTGGAGGAGTTGTCGTTCGCCGAGGGCCGCCTAGTCCTCGATGGCGCCTCGCGCGAGGCTTTGGTCACGCGCCTCTACCAATCCACGATCGGTCTGCACCTCACCGGCGAGAGCGTCCCCATCTTCGAGAGCTTGCTCGACGGCGGGGCATCCCTCTCGTGGCTGACAGCCATGTTCCTCGAAACGAATGAGGCGAGGGCGCGATTCTCCGGGCTGGATTCAGCAGGGAAGATCAACCTCATCTACAAGGACATCTTCGGCATCGCGCCATCGCTCGATGCCCTGGGCTATCTGCGCGGGGCGGTGCAGAACGGCATGAGCCTCGGCGATGTGACGCTCTGGCTCGCCCAGTTGCCGGAGGCGTCGGCCGCCTTCGAGAAAAGCCACCCCACAGGCATCTGGATCCCCGACCCTGCCGGCGCGGCCGTCGTGCGCGCCTACGATACGATGCTCGGCACCATGCCCGATCCGCTGAGCCTGGCGCTCTGGAAGGGCGCCGTGCCGCAGCCGGGAGCACTGCCCGTGCTGTACGACACCCTCATGCGAACCGAGATGCACGAGGTCCTCTATGCCGGGCGGACCACGCGCGAATGGGTCGCCGGGCATTTCGAGGCGGCGCTGGAGCACCCCGTCGATCCCGCCCAGGTGGCCGCCTCATCCGCCCTGGTGGACGGGGGCGTCGTCGCCCCGCTCTACATGGCCATGGCGATCGGCGAGCTGCAGCCGCTGATCGAACCCCAGCGCGTCGCCAGCTCCATCAGCGTGGAGCTGCTCTGAACCCGCGTCACGGCACCGCGGAGATCTCCCGCTTCAGGCAGCGCAGCGTGAAGGCGCTGCGCGTGTGCCGCACGCCGGGCAGGCGGTAGATCTTCTCGCGCAGAAGGCTCTCATAGCCCGCCGTGCCGCCCACGGCCGCCTTGATGATGTAGTCGTATTCGCCGGTGACGAGATGGCATTCGAGGATCTCGGGGATGCCATGCACCGCCTCCTCGAAGCGGCGCAGCGCGCCCTCGTCATGCTTCTCCATCATCACCTCGAGGAACACGGTGTCGGGCATCCCCAGCGCCGCCTGGTCCAGCAGCGCCGCATAGCCCTTGATCACCCCCGCCGCCTCCAGCCGCTTCACCCGCGTCCAGCAGGGGGAGGGGGAAAGGCCCACCTCCTCGGCGAGCTCCGCATTGGAGAGCCGGCCCCGCCGCGCCAGCGCGCGAAGGATTCGTCGGTCCGTGGCATCCATGGGTCCTCCCTCCGGGTTTTCCCGGTTTTGTAGAAGCTTCTTCTGTTCCTTCGGCGGCGCACAAGAAAAAACAGGACAAAACCGCCGGGTCTTCCGGTCCATCCTCCCCCATATCTCGAAAGAGGACGAGCCCCGGAAGAGGGCCGGCAAGGAGGTGTTCCATGGGAAGCGTGCAACGGGCGACGATGCGGCTGGAGGATCGCTGGGAATCCAGCGCCGATCCCGTGCTCATGACCGGCATCCAGGCCCTGGTCCGCCTTCCCCTGGAACAGCGTGCCCTCGACCGCGCGGCGGGCCATGACACCGCGGGCTTCGTCACCGGTTATCGCGGCAGCCCGCTCGGCAGCTTCGACAAGGAACTGCAGAAGGAGGCGAAGCGCCTGGCGGAAGCCGGCATCGTCTTCCAGCCCGGCCTGAACGAGGACCTCGCCGCGACCGCCGCCTGGGGCAGCCAGCAGGCCACGCTGTTCAATGATGGCAAGAAGGACGGCGTCTTCGGCATCTGGTACGGCAAGGGCCCCGGGGTGGACCGCAGCGGGGACGCGCTGCGCCACGCCAACATGGCCGGCACGGCGCCGCTGGGCGGGATCCTCGCCCTGGCCGGCGACGACCCCTCGGCCAAGTCCTCCACCGTCGCCAATGCCTCCGACCACGCCTTCATGGATCTGGAGATCCCCTTCCTCGACCCGTCCGGGGTGGGCGAGATCCTCGAATTCGGCCTGAAGGGCATCGCCCTGTCCCGCTTCGCCGGCACCTGGGCCGCGATGAAATGCGTGGCGGACACGATGGATGCCAGCGCCAGCTTCAGAATCGATCCCGCCTGGACCCCTGTCATCCCGGAAGGAAATTTCGAGGGCGAGGATGGCCGCCACATCCGCCTGCGGGACATCGTGCTCGCCCAGGAACGCCGCCTCCGGCTCACGCGCCTGCCCGCCGCCATCGCCTTCGCCCGCGCCAACGGGCTGGACCGCGTGGTGCTGGACTCGCCCCGCGCCCGCTTCGGCATCGCCGCGCGCGGCAAGGCCTATGCGACGCTACGCCAGGCCATGCTCGACCTCGGCATCGACGAAACCGCCGCCCGCCTGCTCGGCCTCCGCATCTGGAAGGTCGGCCTCGCCTGGCCGCTGGACGCGGAAGCCGCCCGCGCCTTCGCCGGAGGGCTGGAGGAGATTCTGGTGGTGGAGGACCGCCGCTCCTTCCTCGAGGCCCAGCTCCGCGACGCCCTCTACGGCCTCCCCGCCGCCCCCCGCATCACCGGCAAGCGCGACGCCCAGGGCGCGCCCCTCCTCTCCGAGTTGATGGAGCTGGATGCCGCCTCCGTCGCCCATGCCCTCGACGCCCGCCTGCCGCGCGAGGGCCGCCCGGATTCCATGGCCGCCCGCCTCGCCGCGCTGAAGGCGCTGGCGGAGGCCGCGCTCCCGCCCGTCGCGCTCCGCCAGCCCTGGTTCTGCCCGGGCTGCCCGCACAACACCTCCACGGTGGTGCCCGAGGGCTCGCGCGCCATGGCCGGCATCGGCTGCCACTACATGGCCACCTGGATGGACCGGGACACGGAGGTCTTCACCCAGATGGGCGGAGAGGGGGCGCCCTGGCTCGGCCAGATGGCCTTCGTGAACACGCCCCATGTCTTCGCCAATCTCGGCGACGGGACCTATTCGCATTCCGGCAGCCTCGCCGTGCGCGCCGCCATCGCGGCGAAGGCCAACATCACCTACAAGATCCTGGTGAACGGCGCCGTCGCCATGACCGGCGGCCAGACGCCGGAAGCCGAGATGACCGTGCCCCGCATCGCCGCCCAGATGGCGGCTGAGGGCGCCGCCTCCATCACCGTCGTGTCCGACGATCCCGCGCGCCACCGGCACGACCCCTCCATGCCCCCCGGCACCGCCTTCGAGCATCGCGACCAGCTGGATGCCGTGCAGAAGCGCCTGCGTGAGACCCCGGGCGTCACGATCCTGATCTACGACCAGGAATGCGCCACCGAGCGCCGCCGCCACCGCAAGCGCGGCACCGCCGCCGCCGCGACGAAGCGCGTCGTCATCAACCCGCGGGTCTGCGAGGATTGCGGCGATTGCGGCGTGCAGTCCAACTGCCTCGCCGTGCAGCCCGTGCAGACGGAATTCGGGCAGAAGCGCGCCATCGACCAGAGCGCCTGCAACCAGGACTTCTCCTGCCTCAAGGGCTTCTGCCCCTCCTTCCTCAGCCTCGAAGGCGCGGAGGTCGCGGCGCATCCCGAAGCCGCCGCCGCGCCGGTGGACCTGCCCGAACCCACCATGCCCGCCCTGCGGGGGGAGGCCTGGAACGTCGTCCTCGCCGGGATCGGCGGGCAGGGCGTCACGGCGCTTTCCGCCATCCTCGCCATGGCCGCGCATATCGATGGCCGCCCCGTCCGCACGATGGACCAGCTCGGCCTGGCCCAGAAGGGCGGCGGCGTGCAGGCCCAGCTCCGCATCGGCGCGGAAGGGGCCGCGCCCGAAACCCTCGCCGGGCCGCGCATCGGCGCGGGGCAGGCCGACCTGCTGATCGCGGCCGATGCCATCGGTGCCCATGGCGCCGCGGTGCGTCCGCTCCTTTCGCCCGAGCGCACGGCCGCGGTGGTGAATGCGGAACTCGCCGCCACTGCCGGCTTCCTCCTCGGCACGCCGCGCGCGGAAAGCACGCCCATCCTCGAGAACCTCCGCGCCGTCTCGCGCGACATGCTGGCGCTTCCCGCGGCGCATCGGGTGGAGGAGACGCTGGGCGACGCCATCTTCCTCAACGTCTTCCTCCTCGGCACCGCCTGGCAGCGCGGCCTGCTGCCCCTCTCCTTCACCGCGATCGACCGTGCGCTGGAGCTGAACGGCACGGCGGTGGCGCGCAACCGCCAGGCCTTCGCGCTCGGCCGCGCCGCCGCGCTGGAGGAACCCGCCGCGCCGCGCGCGCCGGAGACGCTGGACGCGCTGATCGCCCGCCGCATGGCCGACCTCACGGCCTATCAGAATGCCGCCTATGCCCGGGACTACGCGGATGTCGTCGCCCGCATCCGCGCGGCACCGGGCGCCGACGAGGCCCTGGCGCGCGCCGTCGCCATCCAGCTCCACCGGCTCATGGCCTATAAGGACGAGTACGAGGTCGCCCGCCTCCATGCCGACGCCGCCTGGCAGGCCTCGCTGGACCGGCACTTCAGCGGCACGCGGCGGGTGGTGATGCATCTCGCCCCGCCCATCCTCGCCCGCACCGACCCGGCGACCGGCCGGCCGGTGAAGCGCAGCTTCGGCCCCTGGATGCTGCGCGCCATGTCCCTGCTCCGCCACGGCAAGATCCTGCGCGGCACGGCGCTGGACCCCTTCGGCCGCACCGAGGAACGCCGCACCGAACGCGCCCTGATCGCCGAGTTCCGCGCGGAACTGGAGGCGATTCTGCCCCGCCTGGATTCCACCACCCGCGACACCATCCGCGAATGGGTGGAGGCCTGGGGCGGCATCCGTGGCTTCGGCCCGGTCAAGGCGGCAAATCTGGAGAAGACCCGGCCGCGGCTGGCCGCGCTGCGGGCGCGGATCGAACGGCCCGCGCCGGCCGTGGCGATGGCGGCCGAATGATCCGGCCCGCGGCGCGCGTCGGGAAGCGGGGCTTCAGCCTCCCGGCGGCGCCGCGCCGCGCCCGGCCGTGCCCGCGCCGAAGCCCTCCTCAACCCCCTCCGGCCGCGCCGCGTCCCGCCACAGCAGGATGAGCACCGCCATCACCGCCGGGCCGATGAACAGGCCGATCAGCCCAAGGCTTTCCACCCCGCCCAGGATGCCCAGCAGCACCCACAGGAAGGGCAGCCGGGTGGCGCCGCCGATCAGCGCCGGCCGCACGGCATGGTCGGCCACGAAGAGCAGCGCCATGCCGAAGCCGAGGATGAGCCCCGCCGCCAGCAGCCGCCCGGCGGCCAGCAGCAGCAGCGCCACCGCGCCGAAGACGAGCGGCGCCGCGAAGGGCACCATCGCGGCCAGCGCCGTCATCGCGCCCAGCAGGGCCGGATGCGGCACGCCCGCCACCGCATAGGCGATGCCGAGCAGCAGCCCTTCCCCCAGCCCCACCAGCACCAGCCCGCTGACCGTGCCGCGCACCGAGGCCAGGGCCTGCGCCGCGACGCGCCGCGTCTCCGGCCCGAACAGCCGCTCCCCCGCCCGTAGCGCCCCCTCGGCCACCGCCTCCCCGTCCCGGAACAGGAAGAACAGCGTCAGCAGGGTGAAGCCGAACAGCACGGCACGGTGCAGCACCGCCCCGCCCAGCTCCCGCCCCCAGCCGAGCAGCCCGGCCCCTTCCAGCCGGTGCAGCCAGCCCGCCCAGGCGCCGGGCTCGGCCATTGCCTCCCGCCACCATCCCGCGGCCTGGGGCCCGAGGAAGGGCAGGCCCGCCAGCCATTCCGGGGGCGCTCCGTCGCGCGTCGCATGCGGCCAGGCCAGGACCGAGCGCGCCTCCATGCCCACCTGCCAGGCCGCGAGGGCGAGCGGCAGGAGAAAGAGCAGCGCCAGCAGCAGCGTGGCCAGCGCCGGCAGCACCAGCCGCGCCCCGCCCGGCCAGGCGCGGCAGGCCCGCCGATGAAGCGGCCAGCACGCCATGGCGAGGATCACGGCCCAGGCCAGGGCCGGCAGGAAGCCGCGCAGGATCCAGCCCCCCAGCGCCAGCAGGGCCAGCCAGAAGCCGGCCCGCGCCGCCCGCTGCGGCCAGCCGAAGGAGGGGGAGGGAAGGGGGCTGCGCGGCATCCGCCCAGCCTGCGCTCTCCTGCCGCCGGGGCAAGGGGCCACCGGCCCCGCCGCGCCCTATCGCCGCGGCGCGGTGGTGCCGAAGGCGAGCACGCCCTGGGTGCCCGCGCGGGGATCGGCGTCCCCGGTGAAGGCCAGGGCGAAATCCGGCCGGTCCGGCACGCCGGAGGACAGGCGATAGGTGATCTGCCGCGCCACCCCCGCGCCCGGCACGGGCACCTGCCCATCGAAGGCGCGCGTCACCGTCAGCCCCGGCCGCCGCACGCCTTCGGCCAGCCGCACGAACAGCGCCTCCGCCGTCTCCACATCCATCCTCTCCAGCCGCATGGAGCAGGCGAGGGGGCGGGAGGTGAGGATAAGCACCAGCGCCCCGGTGGAACGCCCGCGCGCCGCCATCACCTGGCCCCGCGCGCCCCGCAGCAGCGCGGCGGAACGGTCGGCGGGCAGGGCGGTGAAGCCGGCCTCCCGCGCGGCGCCGGCGCTGTCCCCGCCGTTCAGCACCCGCGCGCAGATCTGCATGAAGCTGCCCATCGCGGCCGCCGTCTCCTCCGTCAGCGGCGCGGCGGCGCGCGCGGGCTGGATGAGCAGGAGCGCGGCCCCCAGCAAGGGGAGCAGGGACGGAACTGGACGCCGCAGCCAAGAGGCGCCCCAATGAGTGAAACGAGGAAACGAGACCATGCCCCTGGATAACGCCTTCGACCTGCCCGAGGACACCCGCGCCCTGCAGGAGGTGGCCCAGGACTTCGCCCGCGACGTGCTGGCCCCCCGGGCGCTGGAATGGGACGCCACCCGCCACTTCCCGGTGGAGGAGATGCGCCAGGCGGCCGCGCTCGGCATGGCCGCCCTCTATGTGCGCGAGGAATCCGGCGGCGCCGGCCTCAGCCGCCTGGATGCGGCGGTGGTCTTCGAGGCGCTGGCCACCGGCTGCCCCACCACCTCGGCCTTCCTCTCCATCCACAACATGGTGGCCTGGATGATCGACCGCTGGGGCAGCGAGGCCCAGCGCGCCGAGCATCTGCCGAGCCTCGTCACCATGGAGCGCCTGGCTTCCTACTGCCTGACCGAACCCGGCTCCGGCAGCGATGCCGCCGCGCTGCGCACCAGGGCGCTGCGCGACAACCAGGGCTATGTGCTGAACGGCTCCAAGCAGTTCATCTCCGGCGCCGGCGTCTCGGACCTCTACCTCACCATGGCGCGGACGGGCGGGGAGGGGCCGGACGGCATCTCCGCCCTGCTGGTCCCGAAGGACACGCCCGGCCTCAGCTTCGGCGCGAATGAGAAGAAGATGGGCTGGAACGCCCAGCCCACCCGCACGATGGAATTCCAGGACGCGCGCGTCGGCGCCGAGGCCCTGCTGGGCGAGGAGGGCCAGGGCTTCCGCATGGCGATGGCCGGCCTCGATGGCGGCCGCCTGAACATCGCCGCCTGCTCCCTCGGCGGCGCCCAGCGTGCGCTCGACATCGCGCTGGACTACACGCGCGAACGCCGCGCCTTCGGCAAGGCCGTGGCCGATTTCCAGGCCACCCAGTTCCGCCTCGCCGACATGGCCACCGAGCTGGAGGCCGCGCGCTCCCTTCTCTGGCGCGCCTGCGCCAAGCTGGATTCGAAGGCCCCCGATGCCGGCCCCTTCTGCGCCATGGCCAAGCGCTTCGCCTCCGACACCGGCCATCGCGTGGCGGATGAGGCGCTGCAGCTTCTCGGCGGCTACGGCTACCTGCACGATTACGGCGTGGAGAAGCTCGTCCGCGACCTGCGGGTCCACCGCATCCTCGAGGGCACGAACGAGATCATGCGGGTCATCATCGCCCGCCATCTGCTGGGCCGGCGTTAGGCGCGGGTCAGCCGGGCCCATCGAGTCGTTGACAGGGCAGGGGCACGAGATCACAATTTCGCGAGCCAGTTCCGTGAGGCCTGGCCCGACCCCGTAAGGCGCCAGGACGGCGCCAAAGGAGACATCATGGCGTCCCGGAGCACCGCCTGGGGAGCCCTCGCCCTCGCCATGATCCTCGGCGCCACCCCGGCCGAGGCCCAGGGGGAAATCCGCAGCATCACCGTGCCGGCGGGTGGCGCGGTGGTGATCCCGCCACGCGGCGCGGCACGCCTCGCGGCCCGCCCGGCCGGCACGGGTTCCGGCATCCCCATCCCGCCAGGCCCCGGCACCGCCCGCGGCGGCCCCGTGCTCCTGCCCGATACGGGCACCGGCCTCGCCGCGCCGCTGCTCGGCTTCGCCCTGCCCGCCATCGCGGGTGCCCTTCTCGGCGGCTCCATCGCGGGCGCCAAGGGCGGCACATCCGGCCCCGCACGCACCCGCTGAATCCGGGGCGCCACGGCCCGAAGCTTGCTGGGCCGGCGCCATGAACCTCGACACCGACCGCTTCCTCCAGGACCTCGACACCCTCCGCTGCATCGGCGCCTACAAAACGGGCGTCCACCGCCCGACCTATTCGCCCGACGACATGGAAAGCCGCCGCTGGCTCATGCAGCGCATGGCGGAAATCGGGCTCGATCCCGTCATGGACGGCATCGGCAACGTCCTCGGCCGGCATCGCGGCCCGGGGCCGCACCTGCTCGCCGGAAGCCATCTCGAAACCCAGAACCATGCCGGCTGGCTGGACGGCGCGCTCGGCGTCGTCGGCGCCCTGGCCCTCGCCCGCGCCGGCCTGCCCGTCGATGTCTGCGCCTATGCCGATGAGGAGGCGCATTTTGGCAGCGGCTTCCTCGGCAGCCGCTCCCTCATCGGCGCGCTGAGCGAGGAGGAGATCGACGCCAGCCGCAACCGCTTCGACGGCACGCCCCTGCGCGACGCCCTCGCCGCCGCCGGCCTCGCCGGCCTGCCGCGCCTGAGCCTGGAGGGAGGCCGGTACAAGGGCGCGCTCGAGATGCATATCGAGCAGGGCACGCAGCTGGAGGGGGGCGGCCTGCGCATCGGCGTCGTCACCGGCATCGTCGGCGTGCGCCAGTGGCTCATCGCCTTCGAGGGCCGCCAGGACCATACCGGCGGCACCACCATGGCCGAGCGCCGTGACGCCGGCGTCGCCGCCATGCGCCTGCTCCACGCCATCGACACCGAGTTCCCGCGCCAATGCGGCGAGCGCACCACCTGGACCACGGGGCGCATCGTGCTGGAGCCCAACGCGCCCCACATCATCCCCGGCCGCGCCGAGGTCACCTTCCAGTTCCGCGACATCTCGACCGAGGTGATGGACCGCCTCGAGGCCACGCTCCGCGCCCTGGTGCGCGAGAGCAACCGCCGCGACCGCTGCCCCGCGACCCTGACCCCGCTCAGCCGCGCCGAGCCCGCCCCCTGCGACCCCGCGATGATGCGCGCGCTCACCGAAGCCGCCGAGGACCTCGCCCCCGGCGCCTTCCAGCCCATGCCGAGCGGCGCCATCCACGACAGCCAGCACATCGCCCGCAAGCTGCCCGTCGCCATGCTCTTCGTCCCCTCCAAGGGCGGCATCAGCCACCACTGGACCGAGGACACGGAGCGCGACGACCTCGTCCTCGGCATGAAGGTGCTGGCGGAAGGCGCGCGCCGCTTCCTCGGCTAGCACGGCCTTGCCGGCGCGCGCGGCACGGGCTGCTATGGCCGCCCGGCGCCACGCCCGCGCGGCCGAGGAGGAAACGAACCGATGCAGATCACCCGGCGCGCCCTCGGGCGCCGCTCCCTGGCCATGGCCGCGGCACTCCCCCTCCTGCCACGCCCGGCCCTCGCCGCCTTCGCCACGCGCCCCGTGCGCCTGCTCATCGCCTTCGGTGCCGGCACCGGCGCCGACGTGCTCGCCCGCGAATTCGGCAACCAGCTGAGCGCCGAACTCGGCCAGCCCGTGGTGGTGGAGAACGCCACCGGCGGCACCGGCATCGTCGCCCTGCGCAACATGGGCCGCGCGGCGCCGGACGGGCACACGCTGTTCCTCGGCGCCATGGGCAATGTCGTCATCAACCCGCTCGTCAGCACCGCCGCCCGCGGCACGGAGGCGCTGGTCACACCCATCGGCCAGTTCAGCGACAACCCGCATGTCATGCTCATCCACGGCGCGATGCCGGTGAAGGACGTGCGGGAGTTCGTCGCCTATGCGAAGGCGCGGCCGGGCGAGATCAACTTCGCCTCCCCCGGCGCCGGCGGCGTCTCCCATCTCGGCGCGGAGCTGTTCCAGTCCGTCGCCGGAATCGAAGGCGTGCACATCCCCTACCGCGAGGGATCACGCCTGCTGACGGACATGATGAGCGGCCGCGTCCACGCGGTGTTCATGACCGCGGGCGGGCTGAAGCCGCTGCTGGAGGAAGGCCGCATCCGCGCGCTCGGCATCACCGCGCCCACCACCGTGCCGGACCTCGCCGCCCTTCCCGTGCTGGAACAGCAAGGCCTGCCCGGCTTCCGCTACAGCACCTGGTACGCGCTCTACGCCCCCGCCGGCACGCCCGCGCCCCTGGTGCGGGAACTGAACGGCCTCCTCCGCGCCGCCCTGGACAACCCCACCCTCCGCGCGCGCCTGACCGCCCAGGGGGCCGAGGTCTCCACCGGCTCGCCCGAGGAACTGGCGGCACTGATGGAACGCGATACGACAACCTGGCGCGAGATCATCCAGGCGCGGCGGATCATGACGGAGTAGGGGGTCTTTCGGCTGTTGGTCTGTCCCGGGGAGAGGAAGAAGGAATTCTTCCTCTCCCCGGACCCCTCACCATCATCTTTTTCTAGAAGTTTGGAATCACCGGGCTGACGGTGCGCCTCGGGTCATGGACCCGAGGCGACTGCAAGGGCAGGAAAACCGCCCAGCAACCCGAGACCCCGCCGATCAACGGTATCCACGGCAGTCAAACGGGGTTCCAAGGGCCTCAGGCCCTTGGCGGGTGGAGGGCGGAGCCCTCCTCTCCACGACTGACCTCACCTGTCCTCCACCGGCGGACGGCGCGGCGTCAGCGCCTCCACCTGTCGTTTCAGCCGGGTGATCTGCCGCCGCAGGTCGGCGTTTTCCCGTTGGGACTGGCGGAGGCGGGATTGCGCGGCTTCCAGCGCATCGGGCGGGGGTGGCGTGGGCTTTCGCGCGTTGTCCGCGCCGGCGATCAGCTCGGGCCAGGTCAGGCCGAGGCGCTTCAGCAGCCGGTCCGCCGCCAGGGCCGCGGAGGCGCGCTCCCCTTCGAAATCGGAGCCGAGCAGCGCCAGCACCCGCGCCAGCCTTGCCGCATCCGCCGCCCGCATCGCGCCTCCCCGCCGGCCATTCAGACCCGGGCTCAAGCCGTCCGGGCGCCCTGGGTTGCCCCAGGGGGCGGAAAACCCGCCGGGCCGGGGCTGCCTTCCGCCCCGTTCCGCCCTATTCCCGTGCCACGATCCGGAGAGAGGAGGCCAGCGGCCCCATGACCAGCCAGACAGCTCCCAGCCGCGAGGCCGCCATCGCCCGCGCCCGGGCGGAGTTCGACAGCGGCGCCTTCCGCAAGCGGCTGGAGGCGCTGATCGCGATCCCCTCCACCTCGCAGGACCCGGCCCATGCGCCGGATTGCCGCCGCTACCTGGAGGAGGGGATCCAGCCCTGGCTGGCACGGCTCGGCTTCGAATCGAGCATCCATCCGAACCCGGACCCGTCCTGCGGCCCCATCCTCATCGCCAGCCGGATCGAGGACCCGTCGCGCCCCACCGCGCTGCTCTACGGCCATGGCGACACGGTGCTCGGCCTGGATGAGCAATGGTCCGCCGGGCTGAAGCCCTGGGCGATCACGGAGAAGGACGGCCTCTGGTACGGGCGCGGCACCGCCGACAACAAGGGCCAGCACATCATCAACCTCGCCGCGCTGGAGGCCGTGCTGGCCGAGCGTGGAGGGAAGCTCGGCGCCAATGTGAAGCTGGTGCTGGAGATGTCGGAGGAGCTGGGCTCGAAGGGCCTGCGCCCCTTCGTGGAGGCGCATCGGGACTACCTGGCCGCCGACGCCCTCATCGCCTCGGACGGGCCGCGGGTGGAGCCCGCGCTGCCGACCATCGCCGCGGGCTCGCGCGGTTCCTTCATGTTCGACCTGGTGGTGAAGCTGCGCCAGGGCGGCGTGCATTCCGGCCATTGGGGCGGCCTCACCACGGACCCCGCCATCCTCCTCTCCCACGCCATCGCCACCATCGCCGACCGGAACGGCAAGATCCTGGTGCGCGACTGGCTGCCGGGCGAGACGGTGCCGGCGAATATCCGCGCCGCCCTCGAGGGTTGCCCGGTGGGTGGCGGGCAGGGGGCCGCGACCATCGACGAGGGCTGGGGCGAGCCCGGCCTCACCTCGGCCGAGAAGATCTATGGCTGGGCCTCCTTCATCGTGCTCGCCATGCTGAGCGGCAAGCCGGAGGCCCCGGTCAACGCGGTCGCGCCCGAGGCGCGTGCCGTCTGCCAGATCCGCTACACCGGCGATTCCGACCCGGCGAAGTTCATCCCGGCCCTGCGCGCTCATCTGGATGCGCACGGGCTGCAGAAGGTGGCCATCGAGCGTACCGGCATCCGCATGCCCGCCAGCCGCACCCCGCCGGACAATCCCTGGGTGCTCTGGACCAAGGCGAGCATGGAGCGGTCCCTCGGCACGCGCGTGCAGGTCACGCCGAACGCCTCGGGCGGGTTGCCCGGGGATGTCTTCGTGGACCTGCTCGGCACCCCGCTCGTCTGGGTTCCGCATTCCTACAATGGCTGCAAGCAGCACGGGCCGGATGAGCATGTCATCCCCGGCATGATGCGCGAGGGCCTCGCGGCCTTCGCCGGCATCTGGTGGGATCTCGGCGAGCCCGGCACGCCCGCGCGCGGCTGAAGGGCGGCGGGCCGCCTCAGGCGGCCCGCACATCCGCCAGGAAGCCGTCCACCGCCTGCCGGAGCAGGCCGGATTGGGCGGAAAGCTCCTGCGCCGTCCCGGCAAGCTCCCCGGCCACTCCGGCGGTTCCGGCCGCGTCGGCGTGGATGCCGTCCATCAGGGCGCTCACCCGCTCATTGCCAGCCGCCGCGTGCTGCACGCTGCGCGTGATCTCGGCTGTCGCCGCGCCCTGTTCCTCCACCGCGGCGGCGATGCCACTGGTGATGCCGCTGATCTCGCCGATCATGCGGGAAATGCCGCCGATCGCCTCCACCGCCTGGCTCGTCGCGGTCTGGATGGCGTTGATCTGGCCGCTGATCTCATCGGTCGCCCGCGCGGTCTGGGTGGCCAGGGCCTTCACCTCGCTCGCCACCACCGCGAAGCCCCGCCCGGCCTCGCCGGCACGCGCCGCCTCGATGGTCGCGTTCAGCGCCAGCAGGTTCGTCTGGCCGGCGATGTCGCCGATCAGCCGCACCACGTCGCCGATCCGCCCCGCATTCTCGGCCAGGGCCTGAACCACCGCATCGGTCTGCCGCGCGTCGCGCGCCGCCCGCTCGGTCATGACGGAGGATTGCTCCATCTGCCGCGTGATCTCGCCGATGGAGGCGGTCAGCTCCGCCGTGGCGGCGGCCACGGTGCGCACATTCTCGCTCGCCTCGCCCGCGGCGGCGGCGGAGGCGGCCGAACCCTCGGTGGTGCGCGTCGCGGCCTCGGCCATCGGCCCGGCCACCGCCTCCATCCGGCGGGAGGACACGCCGACGCTTTCCACCACGCCGCCGATCTTCGCCTCGAAGTCGCGGGCCAGGGCGTCCAGCACCGCGCGGCGCGAAGCGCGCTCGGCCACCACGTAGGTTTCCAGCAGCACCTCGAGGTCGAGCCAGGCCGCGCGGTTCAGCGCGGTGGCCAGGCTGGCGCGCGCCTGCTCCGCCCGCCCGTTCCGGAACAGGCCGGACCTGCCGGACCGCTCCGTCCCCAGGCCGAGGTCGCGGGCGATCGCCGTGCTCACCGTGGCATGGCAGATGGCCACGGCGTAGCTCGGCACGCCCCGGTTGTAGAAGGCCCGGGCCAGCCGTTCGGCCGATTCCTGGAAGCCCTCGCCCAGCCGGCCGGAGACCACGCGCTGCCAGTGGCTGACGCGCACCTCATGCACCGCCGGCTCCATCAGCGCGGCCTGGATCTCGGGCCAGCCGGAGAAGGTGCCGTGCAGCGACCCGATCAGCGCGGGCAGCCGGTCCCGCGCATATCCCGCCTGCTCCCGGAGGAGACGAAGGTCGTCCTCCGTGATGCCGAAGGCGGCCAGCCTCTTGCGTTGCTCGGGATCGAAGGACTCGGTGATCAAAGGGAGGGGCTCCGGAACGATGAGGCCCGCGGGGGCGGGCTGGGGGAGTGTCCCCCCCCCAACTTAAGCGCCGCTTACCGAAAATCACTTTTTTGAGACGGCGCGCCCGCGGTTCTGCCGACCGTTTCAGTGTTCGAAATCGAAGATCAGTTCCGCCGTTCCCCCACGCCGCGCGGAACGCACGCGATCCGCCAGCCGCGAGATCAGCGCGCCGGAGACGCGGAGCATCGCCGCGTCCAGCGCCGCCTCCTCATCCTCCTCCATCAGCGCCTCCGCATCCGGCAGGGAACCATCCCCCAGCGGCAGCGCCGGCCCGGCATGGATCAGCCGGCAGCGCAGGTTGAACTCGTCGAAGCTCGCCGAAATCCGCACCGGCCCCGCCGTGCCGGATTGGCGCAGCGCCTCCAGCGCCTCCCCCAAGGCGACGCCGGCCCGCACCACCACCTCCGCCCTCGCGCCCCAGACCTTGCCCTGGTGCTCCAGGAACTCGGCGGCCTGATGCGCCTCGTCGGCCGGGTCCAGCCTCAGCTCCGCCGTGCGCTTCACCCCGATCCGCAGCACCGCGTTCAGCCCCACTGCCGTGATCGCGCCCATGGTCAGGCCGGAGGTGACGATGATGCGCGCCCAGTCCGGCGCCGCCTGGCCGAGCGCCGGCAGCAGCATCACCCCCGCGCCCGCCACCAGCGCCAGCCCCACGGTGAAGCCTCGCTGCGTGTTCATCATGCGCGAGGTCGCGAGACCCATCCCCGCCACCAGCAGGTAGGAGGCGGTGTAGATCAGGATCCCCCCGATCACCGGCGCCGGCGTCAGCGCGATCACCCCGGCGATGGGCGGCACGAAGGCGGCCACCATCAGCACCAGCCCCGCCGCCACCCCCACCCGCCAGGCCGTCACCCCCGTGGCATGCGCCAGGCCCACATTGGCCGAGGAGCTGGCGCTGGTCAGCAGCCCCGCCGCACCCTGCAGGATATGCATCAGGCTGTTGCCCGTGACGGCGCGGGAGACGCGCGCCATATCCGCCCGCCGCCAGCGCGCGTCGTTCATCTTCTCCATAGAGAGGACGGAGCCGAACAGGTCCATCACCCCGATCAGCTCCGTGACCAGATAGACGGCGATCGGCACCAGCAGGAATTCGGGGGCGGGCAGGGACCGCCCGGCCATGGGCAGGGCGAGCGGCGGCAGCGAGGCGAGCGTCTCCATCCCCCCCTGGGTCAGCGCCCCCGCCAGGGCGGCGACCAGCGTGCCCACCAGCGCGCCCACCACCACCGCGAGCCGCCGCAGCCCGGGCGGGCCCCACAGGGAAGCCGCGATGATGCAGAGGATGGTCGCCGCCGCCGAGGCGAGCGCGGCACCCGAGACATGACCCGCCGCATCCAGCCCCACCCCGCGCGAAAGCCCGGCGGAGACGAGGGAGAGCCCCAGCATCACCACCACCACCCCCAGCACCTCCGGCGGGAAGAAGGCGCGCAGCCGGGGCAAGGCCCGGGCGAAGAGCAGGCCGGCCACGGCCGCCACGATGGTCGCCCCCATCGCCGCCCCGAGCCCATAGGCCGTCACCACCCCGATGAAGATCGGCAGCCGCGCCGGCGCCGGCAGCGCCACCAGGATCATCCCCGCCCCCAGCCGGCTCGGCACCGCCTGCAACAGCGTGGTCACGCCCAGCATGAAGATGGTCGCGCTGACGAAGCCGCTCGTCTCGGCGGGGCCCAGCCCGATCCCCTGCGCCGCCACCACGGCGTAGAGGATGAACATCAGCGTCAGGAACGCATGCTGCACCCCCATGCTGAAGGTCAGCCCCAGGGGCGGACGCTCATGCTCGGCGTAAAGAAGCTCTTCGGGCCGTGTCGTGCGGGCCGGGGCGGGCGGGGGCAGAAGACGATCGAAGAAAGACCTCAAACGCGACGCTCCGGCTCGGGCGGCCCGGAATTCCCGGTCGGACCCCTGAAGATGCAATAGGCCATCATCGCACCGTTTTGTGGAGCGGCACCGGCGATGCCAGCGCCGTCTCCGCCCGCAAGCGGCCACGGACGCCGCGGCAACGCAAGCGCCGCGCCACACCGCCGCCACATCCGAGTCACGCTTCCTCACGCGCCGCGTCTCGGCCCGTTACACGCCCCGCGCCATCTTCAGGGCATCGTCAAGGAGGACGACGCATGACCCGTACCCGCAAGATCACCCTCTCCGCCCTCGCCGTGGCGCTCGGGGCCGGCGCGCTCGGCGCCGTCGCCCTGCCGGCCATGGCGCAGGAGGGCATGCGCCGCGGCGGCGCGATGCTCTTCCAGCAGGCCGATGCCAACCGCGACGGCCGCGTGACCTCCGACGAGGCCTGGACCTCCCTTTCCACCCGCTTCGCCGAGGCGGATGCGAACAAGGATGGCGGCGTCACCTGGGAGGAGTTCCGCACCTACATGCAGGCCCAGGCCGAAGCCCGCCGCGGCGACCGCCCCGCCCCGCCCGCCGGCCGCCTGGCACGGATGGAGGAGCGCGGCCAGGGCATGTTCCGCGCCCTCGACGCCGACCGCGACGGCCGCGTGACCCTGGTGGAGCTGCGCCCCTTCGCCGAGGCCATGTTCCGCGCCCGCGACGTGAACGGCGACAACGCCCTGACCCGCGAGGAGGTGCGCCCGCAGCACGCCCGGGGCGAACGCCATGGCCCCCGCCCGCAGCCGGCGCCGACCCAGCCGCAATAGGCCGCAGCACGGGCTGCCGGGGGAAGGCATTCCCCCGGCAGCCCACGCGCCAACAGCCCCACGAGAATGCCGCGAGGCCAGGACGATCCGGATTGTCGAGGAATGAACCCGCCCTGGGGAGAAGAGGGGGGTGGTGGGCGCGACAGGGATTGAACCTGTGACCCTTCGCGTGTGAAGCGAATGCTCTCCCGCTGAGCTACGCGCCCGGAGTGGCGGGGGATATCCACCGAGAGGCCGCCCCTGTCAAGCGACCCCGAATGCACCCCTGGCGAAACCGCCGGACCGTTCCGATCTTAACGGAATCCGCGACGCAAGGCTTGGCATGACCCCGCACCGGCACCGCCGCTCCGCCCTCATCGCCCTCGCCATCCTGGCGCCCGGCCTCCCCCTGGCCGCGCGGCCCGCCAGCGCCCAACCCATCACCGCCACCTACACCGTCCATGCGGCGGGGCTGACCGTGATGGAGATCAACGCCACCCTCGACATCACCGAGCGCGGCTACATGGTCGAGTTCCGCTCCCGCATGCGCGGCCTCGTCTCCGCCTTCGCGAGCGGCCAGACCACCACCCGGGTGGAAGGCGTGTGGGAAGGCGATGCCGCCCGGCCGCGCCGCTACGTCTCCGAAGGCGTCTGGCGCGGAGAGCCGCGCCGCACGGTGCTGGAATGGCAGGGCAGCCAGCCCGCCATCCGCACCATGGTCCCCCCCAACCAGGACGAGCGCGAGCCGGTGCCCGACGCTCTGCAACGCAACACGATCGACAGCCTCTCGGCCATGGCCCAACTCGTCCGCCTGGTCCGGCGGGACGGACACTGCAACGGCGCCGTCCGCGTCTATGACGGCCGCCGCCTCAGCGAACTCGCCGCCCGCACCCAGGGCCGCGACCGGTTCCCCCCGGCCCGGGACGAATGGTCCGGCACCGCCCTGAAATGCGCCTTCGAAGGCCGCTTCCTCGCGGGCTACCGCAAGGGCGAAGACGTGGAAGCCGCCCGCCGCCCGCAAACCGGCACCGCCTGGCTGGCCGAGGTCACGCCCGGCCGACCGCCCATCCCCGTGCGAATCGACCACGCCAGCCGCTGGATGGGCACGCTCACCGCCCGCCTCGCCAGCTACGGACCCCCGGGGCAGATGCAGGCCCGCGCGGGGGATTGATCCGGCGCTGTTGCGCCCCGGGAGGGAGAAGGAATTCTCCCTCCCGGACCCTCCCTCATCTTTTTCTTCAAGACTGCCGTGGAATGCGGGGCTGGAGGTGCGCCGAGGGTCCATGACCCTCGGCGACGGTCAGGTCAGCCCGCGCGGCCCAAGGTTATTGCCTGCGGCGCGACAGCGATCATCGCATCCCCGGCAGGCTTGACGCGGGGTCCGGGGCCCCCGCCGGGGCTCCGGCGGAGGGACCGGGAGGCAGCGCCTCCCGGGGGCCACAAGCGCAACCTCACCCCAGCCGTAGCCCCGCCAGCAGCCCCGGCAGGTCCCCCGGCGCGGAGGCCACCGGCGCGCCTTCCGCCATCTCCGGCTGCCCGTATCCCCAGGCGGCGAAGATCGCCGCGATCCCGGCGGCCTTCGCGGCGCGCGTGTCGTTCTGGTGGTCCCCGATCAGCACGGCTTGCGAGGCCTCGCCCCCCATCCGCGCCAGCAGCCCCAGGGGGTGCCCGGGATGCGGCTTGCGCACGGGAAAGCTGTCGCCCCCGCCGATCCCATCGAGAAGGGGGGAGAGGCCGAGATCGTCCAGGATGATCCGCGCCGCCTTTTCCGGCTTGTTGGTGCAGACCGCCAGCCGCCATCCCTCCGCCCGCAGCGCCGCCAGCACCTCGGGGATGCCGGGGAAGGGGCGGGTCTCGTCGGCGGCATGGGCCTCGTAATCCGCCATGAAATCGGCGACCAGCTCCGGCGAGAAGGCCAGGTTCCGGGCCGCACAGGCCCGCTGCACCAGCACCGTCACCCCATCCCCGATCATCCGCCACACCTCCTCCCGGCTAAAGCCGGGGCGGTCATGCCGGGCCATGAGCCGGTCGAGAGCGGAATGGAGGTCCGGCGCGCTGTCCAGCAGCGTGCCGTCGAGGTCGAAGAGGGCGATCCGGTCCATTGGCCCCCCATGCCACCCCGGATTACAGCCCGCAATGCGAGTTGACGCGCCCCGCCCTTGCGGAAGGGCCCGCCCCTGGGGCTTATCCCCCCCATGCAAAGGGCCGCCATCCTCCTCGCCGCCGGTCTGGGCACCCGGATGCGCTCATCCCTGCCCAAGGCGATGCACCCCATCGCGGGCCGACCGATGCTCCGGCATCTCGTCGCCGCCTGCGAGGCGGTGTTCGACCGCATCGTCGTCGTCACCGGCCCCGACATGCCCATGCTGGAGAAGGCCGCCGCGCCCCATGCCACGGTGGTGCAGCACGAGCGCCTCGGCACCGGCCATGCCGCCCTCCAGGCCGCGCCGCTGCTGCGCGACTTCGACGGCGATGTCGCCGTTCTCTACGCCGACAACCCGCTGATCACCGCCGCCACGCTGCGCCGCCTGCTGCAGGCGCGCGAGAGCGCCGACATCGCCCTCCTCGCCATGCGCCCCGCCGACCCCGCCCGCTACGGCCGCGTGCTGCCGCATGAGGATGGCGGCATCGCGCGCGTGGTGGAGTGGAAGGACGCGACGGAGGCCGAGCGCGCCATCACCCTCTGCAATGTCGGCGTGGTCTGCGCCTCCGCCGGGCAGCTCTTCGGCTGGCTGCGGGGCCTCGGCAACGACAACGCCGCCGGCGAGTACTATCTGCCGGATGCCGTCGCCGCCGCCCGGGCGGAGGGCTTCCGCGCCGTCGCCGTGGAGGCGGAGGAGGCCGAGTGCCGCGGCATCAACTCCCGCATCGAGCTGGCCGCCGCCGAGGCCGCGGTGCAGGCCGCGCTGCGGGAGCGCGCCATGGCCGGCGGCGCCACGCTGGTCCGCCCGGAAAGCGTCACCCTCAGCCATGACACGGTGATCGGGCAGGACGTGACGATCGGCCCGGATGTCGTCATCGCCCCCGGCGTCACCATCGAGGACGGGGTCGAGATCCGCGCCTTCTCCCATCTCGAATCCTGCACCATCCGCCGCGGCGCCGTCATCGGCCCCTTCGCGCGGCTGCGCCCGGGCACGGAAATCGGCGCCGGCGCCCATGTCGGCAACTTCGTGGAGCTGAAGGCCGCGATGCTGGGGGAGGGCGCGAAGGCCAACCACCTCTCCTATATCGGCGATGCCAGCATCGGGGCGCGCACCAATATCGGCGCCGGCACCATCACCTGCAATTACGACGGCTACGCCAAGCACCGCACCACGATGGGGCAGGGGGTCTTCATCGGCTCCAACGCCACCCTCGTCGCGCCCGTGACATTGGGGGACGGCGCCTTCGTCGCCGCCGGCTCCACCATCACCGCCGATGTCGCACCCGACGCCATGGCCTTCGGCCGTGCCCGGCAGGACCAGAAGGAAGGCCGCGCCGCCGCCTTCCGCGCCCAACGCCGCGTCCCCCCCACGAAGACGGAGAAGCCCTGACATGTGCGGAATCGTCGGCGTCGTCGGCCGGGAGGAAGCCGCCCCCCGTCTTCTCGAAGCCCTCAGGCGCCTGGAATACCGGGGCTATGACAGCGCGGGCATCGCCACGCTGGTGAACGGCCATGTCGAGCGCCGCCGCGCCGAGGGCAAGCTGGGCAACCTCGCCGAGGTGCTGGCGCATGACCCGCTGCCCGGCACCACCGGCATCGGCCATACCCGCTGGGCCACCCATGGCGCGCCCACCACGCGCAACGCCCATCCGCACGGCACGGCGCGCGTCTCCATCGTGCATAACGGCATCATCGAGAACCATGCCGAGCTGCGCGCCGAGCTGGAGGCCGAGGGCGCCGAATTCGAGACCGAGACCGACACCGAGACCTTCGCCCGGCTGGTGGACCATCACCTCGCCCGTGGTGAAAGCCCGGAGATCGCCTTCTCCGGCGCGCTCAAGCGCGTGCATGGCGCCTTCGCCCTCGCGGCCGTCTTCGCCGGCCATCCGCGCAAGCTGCTGGCCGCCCGCCAGGGCGCCCCGCTCGCCATCGGCTATGGGGAGGGGGAGATGTTCGTCGGCTCCGACGCCCTCGCCCTCGCCCCCCTGACCCGCCGCATCGCCTATCTCGACGAAGGCGACTGGGCCGTGGTCAGCGACACCGATGCCCAGGTCTTTGACGCGAACGACGCCCCGGTGCGGCGCGCGGTCAAGACCACCGCCTTCTCCGGCGCCGCCATCGGCAAGGGCAACTACCGCCACTTCATGGAGAAGGAGCTGCACGAGCACCCCGCGGTGATCGGCGACACGCTCCGCCAGTATGTGGACCCCGCGACCCGCGCCGTCTCCCGCCCCGCCCTGCCTTTCGACCCCGCCACCCTCCCGCGCCTCTGGCTCTCCGGCTGCGGCTCCGCCTTCATCGTCTGCCAGACCGCCCGCTACTGGTTCGAGACCATCGCCCGCCTCCCCTGCGACGCGGATGTCGCGAGCGAGCTGCGCTACCGCGACCCGCCGATGACCGAGGGCGGCGCCGCCATGTTCGTCTCCCAATCCGGCGAGACGGCGGACAACCTGGCCGCGATGAAGCTGCTCCGCACCGGCGGCCAGTCCATCGTCTCGGTCGTGAACGTGCCCGAGAGCACGATGTCGCGCGAAAGCGAGGCGACGCTGATGACGGTGGCCGGCCCCGAGATCAGCGTGGCCTCCACCAAGGCCTTCACCGCGCAGCTCTCGGTCATGGCCTGCCTCGCCCTCAACTTCGCCCGCGCCCGCGGCGCCATCGACGCCGGGGAGGAGGCGCGGCTCACCACCGCCCTGCTGGAGGTGCCCGAGCACGCCGCGCGGCTGCTGGATGCGAGCGCCGAGATCGAGGCGCTGGCCGAGGACATCAAGGGCGCGCGCGACGTGCTCTATCTCGGCCGCGGCAGCATGTTCCCCATCGCGCTCGAAGGCGCGCTGAAGCTGAAGGAGCTCTCCTACATCCATGCCGAGGGCTATGCCGCCGGCGAGATGAAGCACGGCCCGATCGCGCTGATCGACGAGAGCGTGCCCGTCATCTCCCTCTGCCCCTCCGGCCCGCTCTTCGAGAAGACCGCCTCCAACCTGCAGGAGGCCGCGGCACGCGGCGGGCGCGTCATCGCCTTCACCGACGAGGACGGCGCCCCCGCCCTGCGCCGCTTCGCCTCCCGCGTGGTGGTGCTGCCGAAGGTGGATCCCTTCGTCGCGCCCATCCTGCACGCCATCCCCGTGCAGATGCTCGCCTATCATGTGGCGGTGCTGAAGGGCACGGATGTGGACCAGCCGCGCAACCTCGCCAAGGCCGTGACCGTGGAGTGAGGGGGGGGCGGGAACCCGCCGCTTCCCCGCTTCCGCCGACTCGTCCCGCATGCCAGCCTGACGCGGCGCGGAGGCCGCCCCGAAAGGCTGCGCTCCGCCCGAAAACGCGGAAGGGATGGAAATGAGAGAGCACCTGCCAGGCCGGCGCCATGTCATGGGCTGGGGAGCGGCCGCCACGGCGCTGCATGTCATGCCCGCATCGGCCCAGGCACCGCAGCCGCCCGCGCGCATGGACGGCAGCGCCTATGTGCCGCGCTTCGTCTCCTCGCCCGATGGCGTCCGCCTCGCGACCTATGAGTTCGGCAACCCGCAGGGCCCGGCCATCCTGTTCCTGCACGGCTACGCCCAGGCCGCCCTCTCCTGGGACCGGCAGCTCCGGGACCCGGCCCTGGCGCGGGAGTTCCGCATGGTGGCGATCGACCTGCGCGGCCATGGCATGAGCGCGAAGCCGGAGGGCGATGCCTTCTACAAGCCCGGCCAGGTCTGGGCCGACGATGTCCGCAGCGTCATCGCGGAGCTGGGGCTGCGGAAGCCGGTGCTGGTCGGCTGGTCCTATGCGGGGCGCGTGGTCGGCGACTACGTCACCACCCATGGCGCGGCCGCCATCGGCGGCATCAACTACGTGAATGCCAGCAGCTCGCTGGGCGATCCCGCCTTCCTCGGCCCGGATGTCGGGCTGCTCGGCACGCAGGCCATGCTGGCGCCGGGGCTCGACGGCTTCATCGAGGGCACGGTGCGCTTCCTGCGCGCCTGCTTCGCCACCCAGCCCGAGCCGGCCGATTTCCAGACCATGCTCGCCTTCAACATGCTGGCGCCGCATTACGTCCGCGCCGGACTGGCCGGCCGCCCCGCGAATTATGCGGAGGCGCTGAAGGCGCTGCGCCTGCCCGTGCTCGTGACGCATGGCGAGAAGGACCGCATCCTCGCGACCGCCATGGGCCGCTTCACCGCCGCCACCGTGCCGGGTGCGAAGCTCTCCCTCTACCCCGACAGCGGCCACGCCCCGTTCTGGGAGGAAGCCGCGCGCTTCAACCGCGAACTGGCCGAATTCGTCCGGCAGGCCCAGGCCAGCCGTTAGCATCCGGCGCCGGCCCGGGGCGCTCCCCGGGCCGGCACCCGCTCACTCCGGCTGCACCCCGAGTTCCCGCAGGATCCGCCCGTAGGTCACGAATTCCTCGCGCAGCATCGCGTTCAGCTGCGCGCGCGGCACGAAGGCGGCCGGCGCCCTCGTGTTCGCCAGCACGGCCTTCACCGCCGGCGTCTCCAGCCCGGTGCGGCAGGCTTCCTCCAGCCGGTCCAGCACCGGCGCCGGCGTGCCGCGCGGCGCGTAGATGCCCACCTGGCTCAGCTGCAAGGCGTCGATCCCCTGCTCCCGTGCCGTGGGCACGTCGGGGAAGTCCGGATGCCGCCGGTTCGAGAACACCGCGATCAGCCGCATCCGCCCGGCCTGCACCAGCTCGGCGGCGGAGCTGACCACGGCGGCGGAGAAGTCCAGCCGCCCGGCCAGCGTGTCGTTCAGATGCGGCGCCTCGCCGCGATAGGGCACGTGGTTGAACTCCACCCCCGTCGCCTTCTGCACGCGCCACACGCCCAGCTGCGGCAGCGAATTGGGGCCGGGGCTGCCGAAGCTCATCGGCCGCCGCTTGCCCTCCGCGACCAGATCCGGAAGCGTGCGGATCGGGCTCTCCGCCCGCACGACGATCCCCAGCACATTCTCGTTCGTGCCGCACACCGCCTCGAAATTCTCGGGCTGCGTGCCGGCGTTGCGCACCATATGCGGCTGCACGACGATCGCCGTCATCGGCGTCTGGCCGAGCGTGTAGCCATCCGGCGCGCTGGTCGCGACGGAGCGCATGCCGACCACGCCGGAGGCGCCGTCCCGCGTCATCAGCACCAGCGGCTGGCCGAGCGTGCGCTGGAAATGCTCGCTCAGCGCCCGCATCAGCACATCGGCCGCGCCGGGGGTGTAGGGCATCACCATGACGATCGGCTTGTCGGGATATTCCGCGCGGGCGGCGGGTGCGGCACCGAGCAGCGCCGGGGCCAGCGCCAGGGCGGAGAAGAGGATGCGGCGCATGGGGCTCAGCCCTCCAGGATCGCGACGGCGCGGGTCCAGCCCGCGGAGGCCCGGTGAATCTTCACGGGAAAGCACGCCACCATGAAGCAGTCCGCGGGCAGCGCTTCGAGATTCGACAGCTTCTCCATGTGGCAGTAGCCGATCTCGCGCCCGGCCCGGTGCCCCTCCCAGATCAGCGAGGCATCGCCCGTCTCCTGCACGCGCCGCCGCGTATGGCTGAAGGGCGCGTCCCAGCTCCAGGCATCGGTGCCCACCACGCGCACGCCGCGCTCCAGCAGCCACATGGTCGCCGCCTTGCCCATGCCGCAGCCCGTGTCGATGAAGTCGTCCTCGCCATAGCGGCTGCCGGCGCGGGTGTTCACCACCACGATCTCCAGCGGGCGGATCTCATGGCCGATCCGGCGCAGCTCGGCCTCCACCTCCTCCGGCGTCACCACATGCCCGTCCGGCAGGTGGCGGAAATCGAGCTTCACCCCGGGCTGGAAGCACCAGTCCAGCGGCACCTCGTCGATCCGCATGGAGGGCCGCCCGCCCGGCACCAGCGCCTCGTCCTGGCGCGAGAAATAGTGGTAGGGCGCATCCAGATGCGTGCCGTTATGGGTGGAGATGTTCACCTGCTCCACCGCCGCGTACTCGCCCTCCGGCAGCGCATCCACGGGCACGCCCATGTATTCGGCCATGCTCGGCGCGGTGCGGTGATGGTCGCGGTAGTCGATCTGCGGCAGCATATGCGGCGGGTCGCTCGCGATGCCGGTCTTCAGCGTCGTCGAGATGTCGATGATCGTTCTTGGCATGGTCTTCTCGTTTCCTCCCCGCTCGTTCAGGCGGCGGGCCAGGGTGGTGCGGGCAGGATGCTGGCCCGGCATTCGCCGAAGCCGATGGAAACGGCACCCGGCGCATGGGCGCGGCCACGGAAGATCACCTCGTCCCCATCCTCCAGGAAGCGCCGCGTCTCGCCATTCGGAAGCATGATGGGGCCGGTCAGGATGATCTCCGCCATGCAGGCGCGGGATTCATCGGTGGGGCCGGAACAGGTGCCGCTGCCCAGCAGGTCGCCCGGCAGCAGGTTGCAGCCATTGGTCGCGTGATGCGTGACCATCTGCGCGGGCGTCCAGGCCATGGTGGCGAAGTCGGTCGCCGTCAGCCGCGCGGGCCCGCCGCCCTCCGCCTTCATGCGCGGCGTCAGCAGCCAGACCTCGAGCGCGATGGAAAGCCCGCCCCGCGCCTGGTTCTCCGCGGAATCGAGATAGGGCAGGGGAGCCGGCGCACCCTCCGCCCGCCGCGCCGGAATGGCGAAGGGGATCATCGCCTCGGCCGTCACGACCCAGGGCGAGACGCTGGTGGACAGGCTCTTGGAGAGGAAGGGCCCGAGCGGCGGCATCTCCCAGCGCTGCACGTCGCGCGCCGACCAGTCGTTCAGCAGCCCGTAGCCGAACAGCCGCCCCGGCGCCTGGGACATGGGAACAGGCGTGCCGAGCGCGTTCTCGCCCGCCAGCCAGATCGCCAGCTCCAGCTCGTAATCCAGCGCCTCGGTCGGGCCGAAATGCACGCCGTCCCCACGCTTCCACTGCCCGTTCGGCCGCACCACCGGCTCCCCGCTCACGCGGACGGAGCTGGCGCGGGAATGATAGGCGATGGGGATGCTGTCGAAGGCGGGCGGCAGCGGCGCGATGGCATCCTTCGTCGCCCCCAGGCGCCAGGAATGGTCGCGCGACACCATGAAGTCCGAGAAATTGGCGATGGCGCTGGGCAGGTGCATCCGCGCCTCCGCCATCGGCACCAGAAGGGCCTCCGCCCGCGCCGCCGCCGGGCTTCCCTCCGCCAGCAGATCCGAAACCTGCTGGCGCAGCGCGCGGGAGGCCGGGCGCCCCATGGCCATCAGCCGGTTCAGCGTCGGCCCCGCCGCGGCTTCGGCCGCCTCGCCGGAGATCAGCCCGGCCTCCAGCGCCGCGCGCAGGTCCAGCACCTGGTCCCCGATGGCGACGCCGCCGCGCGGGGTGTCCCCGCCACGCGAGAACACGCCGAGGGGCAGGTTCTGGATGGGGAAATCGGAATCCGGCGCCTGGGCCGAGGGAACCCAGGCCCGGCGTTCCGGGTCATGGGTGGAATCGAGGACGTTCATGCCCTCATCCTTGCCGCCTTGCCCCGGGCTGTGAAGAGGAAATATATATTTCCCGTGCTGATCGATAATCCCTCCTCCGAGGATGCGCCCACCCTCTCCGAGGCCGCGGCCCGGCGCCTCCGGCAAGATATCGTCGGCGGCGGCCTGCCGCCCGCCACGCGCCTCCGCCTGCGCGACCTCTCCGCCCGCTACGGCCTGGGGGCGACGCCGCTGCGCGAAGCCCTGGCCCGCCTGGCGGCCGAGGGCTTCGTGATGCTGGAGGGGCAGAAGGGCTTTTCCGTCCCGCCCGTCACCCGCGCCCATCTGCTGGACATCACCCGCTCCCGCCAGGTGGTGGAGCCCGAGGCGCTGCGCCTGGCCATGGAGCAGGGGCGGGCGGAATGGGAGGACGGCATCGTCGCCAGCCTCTCCCTCCTCCGGCACGAGATCGGGCGGCGCGACCCGGGGAGCGAGGAATGGGTGGATGCCTATGAGGCCCGCCACCACCGCTTCCACCGCGCCCTCATCGCCGCCTGCCCGCTGCCCTCCCTCCTGCGCTTCTGCGACGACCTCTACCTGCAGAAGACCCGCTACCGCCGCCTGATGGAAACGGCCCACCAGGACTGGGCCCGGATGCTGGCCGTGCATGAAAGCCTGGCCGAAGCCGTCCTCGCCCGCAGCGCCGGGGCGCCGGCCCTCCTCGCCTCCCATATCGGCGTCACGGCCGAGCTGGTCCTGGCCCTGCTGGGCGAGGCCCCGCCGGAAGGGGCTCCGGCGGCCAAGGACTCATCGGGCCGCTGACCGCGGCAGCCGCCCGGCCGGGCGGGCCGAACGGCACGACCTGCCACGCCGCGCGCCCCGGGGCGGATGACAGCGGCGCCCGACCGGCCCATCTTCCGCGCCGAAGCACCGCCGAAGGGAGCGCCCCCCATGCTCGACACCGCGTCCAAGCTCGTCCTGAAGGACCCCGACCTGTTCCGGCAGGCGAACCGCGTCGGGGCCGAATGGGTCCAGGCCGCCTCCGGCAAGACCATCGCCGTGAAGAACCCCGCCACCGGCGAGGTGATCGGCCATGTCCCCTCCCTCTCGCGTGAGGAGGTCCGCCAGGCCATCGAGGCCGCCCAGGCCGCCCAGCCCGCCTGGCGCGGCCTGCTGGCGAAGGAGCGTGCCGCCATCCTGCGCCGCCTGTTCAACCTGATGATGGAGAATGCGGACGACCTCGCCGCCATCATGACGGCCGAGCAGGGCAAGCCGCTGACCGAGAGCAAGGGCGAGATCGCCTATGCCGCCTCCTTCATCGAATGGTTCGCCGAGGAGGGGAAGCGCGTCTACGGCGACATGATCCCCACCTTCAAGCAGGGCAGCCGCATCCTGGTGATGAAGGAGCCGATCGGCGTCTTCGCCGCCATCACGCCCTGGAACTTCCCGGCCGCCATGATCACCCGCAAGGCCGGGCCGGGCTGGGCCGCGGGCTGCACCGGCGTCATCCGCCCGGCCTCCCAGACGCCCTTCTCGGCGCTCGCCATCGCCGTGCTGGCGGAACGCGCGGGCATGCCGCCGGGCGTCTGCAACGTCGTCACCGGCTCCGCCAGGGAGCAGGGCGAAGAGCTCTCCACCAACCCGATGGTCCGCAAGCTGTCCTTCACCGGCAGCACCGAGGTCGGGCGCACCCTGCTCGCGCAATGCGCCGGCACCATCAAGAAAACGAGCATGGAGCTGGGCGGCAACGCCGCCTTCCTCGTCTTCGACGATGCCGACCTGGACGCGGCCGTGACCGGCGCCATGGCGTCCAAGTTCCGCAACACCGGCCAGACCTGCGTCTGCGCCAACCGCATCTTCGTGCAGGACGGCGTCTATGACGCCTTCGCCGAGAAGCTGAAGAAGGCAGTCGAGGCGCTGACGGTCGGCAACGGCATGGAGGGGGGCGTGACGCAGGGACCGCTCATCAACGCCGATGCGGTCGCCAAGGTGGAGGAGCACATCGCCGACGCCACGGCGGGCGGCGCGAAGGTGCTCACCGGCGGCAAGCGCCACGCCCTCGGCGGCAACTTCTTCGAGCCGACGATCCTGACCGACGTGCCGCTGAGCGCGAAGGTGCTGAAGGAGGAGACCTTCGGCCCCATGGCCCCCCTCATCCGCTTCAAGGACGAAGCGGAGGGCATCCGCCTGGCCAACGACACCGAGTTCGGCCTCGCCGCCTATTTCTACGCCCGCGATGTCGGCCGCATCTTCCGCGTGGCCGAGGCGCTGGAGAGCGGCATCATCGGCATCAACGAGGGCATCATCTCCACCGAGGTCGCCCCCTTCGGCGGCGTGAAGGAGAGCGGCCTGGGCCGCGAGGGCAGCAAATACGGCATCGAGGACTATCTCGAGATCAAGTACTGCCTCATCGGCGGGGTCTGACCCCCCGCGCGCGCAGCCCGGGGGCCTTGCGCCCCCGGGGCCGAGCGCCGATTTTCCCCCCATGAGCGCGCCCCACCCCTACGACTTCGACCTCTTCGTCATCGGCGGCGGCAGCGCCGGCGTCCGGCTCGCCCGGATCTCGGCCGGACACGGCGCCAAGGTCGGCATCGCCGAGGGGCGGTTCTGGGGCGGCACCTGCGTGAACGTGGGCTGCGTGCCGAAGAAGATCATGGTCCAGGCCGCGGAATACGGCGCCTGGGCGCGCGACGCCGCCGCCTTCGGCTGGACCAACCTGGGCGAGCCGCGGCACGACTGGGCCGCCCTGGCCCGCGCGCGGGACATGGAGGTGGCCCGCCTCTCCGGCATCTACAGCCGCATGCTGGCCGGCGTCGGGGTCGAGATCTTCGAGTGCTACGCCCATTTCACCGGCCCGCATGAGCTGCGCGTCGGTGACCGCACCGTCACGGCCAACCGCATCGCCATCGCGGTCGGCGGCAACCCGGACCGGCCGGACATCCCCGGCGCCGAGCACGCCTTCATCTCCGACGACCTCTTCACCCTGAAGGAGCGGCCGCGCCGCGTCCTCGTCGTGGGCGGCGGCTATATCGGCCTCGAATTCGCCTCCATGCTGAACGGGCTGGGCGCCGAGGTGACGCTGGCCTACCGCCAGTCCCTCCCTCTCCGCGGCTTCGACCACGAGATCCGCGAGGCGGTCTGCGAGGCGCTGACGGCCGACGGCATCACCATCCTCCCCGGCGAAACCCCGGCCGAGATCACCCGGGATGGCGAGACCCGCACCACCCGCATGGCCTCGGGCCGGGTGGTGGAGGCCGATGCGGTCTTCTTCGCCACGGGGCGCAAGCCCGCCACCAAGGGCCTCGGCGTGGACGCCGCCGGCATCAACTGCCGCGAGGGCGGGGCCATCGCCGTGGATGACGACCACGCCACCAACATCCCCCATATCTTCGCCCTCGGCGACGTGACGGACCGCGTGAACCTCACCCCCGTCGCCACCGCCATGGGCCATGCCCTGGCCGACACCCTCTTCGGCGCCAAGCCCCGCCGCGCGAGCTACGAGAACGTGCCCAAGGCCGTCTTCACCGCGCCCCCCATCGGCAGCGTCGGCCTGACCGAGGAGGAGGCCGCCCTTCGCGGCCCCGTGGAGGTCTACACCACCCGCTTCACCCCCATGCGCCACACCATCACCCGGCGGGAGGGCCGCAAGACCCTGATGAAGCTGGTGGTGGAGGGCGGCACCGGCTGCCTGCTGGGCGCCCATATGATCGGCGAGGACAGCCCCGAGATGATGCAGGGCATCGCGGTCGCCGTGGTGAACCGCCTGACCAAGGCTCAGCTCGACGCCACCATCGGCATCCACCCCACTGCGGCGGAGGAATGGGTGACGATGCGGGTGGCGACGCGGCGGGTGGGGGAGGGGGCCGCGAAGGCCGCCTGAACCCCCGCCGGCCCCCCGCCGGAGAGGCAGGGCAGGGGCCGGTCATCCACCCTTGCCCCCCCGCCTCCCCCCGCTATGGTGCCCGACCGCCCCGCGAGAGGGCGCCGCCGCCCACACCGGACTGTAACCGCGTCATGCCCACCACCCCCTGGCACCCCGCCTCCTGGCGCGACATGCCCATCCGCCAGGTCCCGGCCTATCCGGACCAGGCGGCGCTGGCTGCCATGGAGGAGAAGCTCACCCGCTTTCCCCCGCTGGTCTTCGCGGGTGAGGCGGACCGGCTGACGAAGCTCCTGGCCGAGGCCGGGGAGGGCCGCGCCTTCGTCCTCCAGGGCGGCGACTGCGCCGAAAGCTTCGCGGATTTCCACGCCAACACCATCCGCGACACCTTCCGCGTCCTCCTGCAAATGGCCGTGGTCCTCACCTTCGGCGGCGGCCTGCCCGTGGTGAAGCTCGGCCGCATGGCCGGCCAGTTCGCCAAGCCCCGCAGCAGCGACACGGAAACCGTCGCCGACCAGACCCTCCCCTCCTATCGCGGGGACATCATCAACGGCGCCGACTTCACCGCCGAGGCCCGTATCCCGGACCCGAGCCGGATGGAGTTCGCCTATCTCCAATCCGCCGCCACGCTGAACCTGCTGCGCGCCTTCGCCACCGGCGGCTTCGCGGACCTGCATGAGGTCCATCGCTGGAACCTCGGCTTCGTCGCCCGCTCCCCGCTCGCCGAACGCTATGCCGACATCGCCCAGCGCATCGACGAGACGCTGCGCTTCATGGCCGCCTGCGGCATGAACAGCCTCACCGCCCCGCAGATCCGCGAGACCGAGTTCTACACCTCCCACGAAGCCCTGCTGCTTCCCTTCGAGGAGGCGATGACCCGCGAGCCGAGCACCCATCCCGGCCGCCACTACGCCTGCTCCGCGCATTTCCTCTGGATCGGCGACCGCACGCGCCAGCCCGATGGCGCGCATGTCGAATTCCTCTCCGGCGTCGCCAACCCCATCGGGCTGAAGGTTGGCCCGACCACGGAGGCGGACGACCTCCTCCGCCTCGCGGAGCGGCTGAACCCGTCCAACACGCCGGGCCGCCTGACCCTCATCACCCGCATGGGCGCGGGCAAGATCGAGGCGAAGCTGCCGCCGCTCATCCGCGCCATCCAGGCCCATGGCTGCAAGGTCACCTGGCTGTCCGACCCGATGCACGGCAACACCCATGCCGCCGGCGGCTACAAGACCCGCTCCTTCGACGCCATTCTGCAGGAGGTGCGCGGCTTCTTCGACATCCACCACGCCGAAGGCACCAATGCCGGCGGCGTGCATGTCGAGATGACGGGCCGCGACGTCACCGAATGCCTCGGCGGCGCGCATCGCCTGACGGAAGCGGACCTCGCCGCGAACTACGCCACCTTCTGCGACCCGCGGCTGAACGCGGAGCAGTCGCTGGAGCTCGCCTTCCTCGTCGCCGAGGAGCTGAAATCCCGCCGCGCCACCACCCTCCACCTCCGGGCCGCGCAATAGAGATGACCTCGCCGCTGGAAGCCGATATCGCGGCCCGCACGGACGTCTACTTCAAGCGCACCAAGGCGATCGTGCAGCGCTTCGGCGATGCGCGCGTCACCTATGCCATCTTCCTCCGCCGCCCCGTCGTTTCCGCCCCGCGGCTGATGATGGACTGGCTGAACACGGTGGCCGCCGAGCGCGGCGCCGCGCTCGATGTCGAGCTGATGCACCAGGAGGGCACCTGGGTCGGCGCGGGCGACCCCATCCTCTACGTCACCGGCTCCTTCACCCATCTCGCGGATCTGGAAACGCTCCTCCTCCAGAAGCTCGGCGCCGCCTGCGTGGCCGCGCACAATGCCTACCAGATGTGCCTCGAACTCCCCCAGGTCGCCTTCCTCGCCATGGAGGCGCGCCACTGCGCCGGGGCGGAGATGCAGGAGATCATGGCCTATGCCGCCTCCGTCGGCAGCAAGGCCGCGAAGGGGGAGGGCGCGACCGGCTTCATCGGTAACGCCAACGACGCCACCGCCCATTACTACGGCGCCCCGCGCGGCGCGGGCACCATGCCGCACGCCCTCATCGGCTATGCCGGCAGCACGCTGCGCGCCGCCGAGATGTTCCACGAGACCTTCCCGGAGGAGAACCTCACCGTCCTGACCGACTATTTCGGCCAGGAGGTGACGGATGGCCTCGCCGTCTGCCGCCGCTTCCCCGAGCTGGCCGCCACCGGCCGCATCGCCGTGCGGCTGGACACGCATGGCGGCCGCTTCCTCGAAGGGCTCGATCCCCAGAAGTCCTATGCCGCCGTCGAGCGCCACGCCCCCGGCGCCATCCGCCGCTACCGCAGCGAGAGCGAGCTGCGCCACCTCGTCGGCACCGGCGTCTCCGCCGCCGCCATCTGGCGCATGCGCGAGGCGCTGGACGAGGCCGGCTTCCCGAAGGTGCGCATCATCGCCTCCTCCGGCTTCGGCGTGGCGAAGTGCCGCGTCATGGCCGAGGCCCGCGCGCCGATCGACGTGATCGGCACCGGCAGCTTCATCCCGGACAGCTGGGGCGAAACCTACGCCACCGCGGACATCGTCTCCTATGACGGCGCGGCGCGCGTGAAGGTCGGGCGCGAATTCCTGCTGCGCGGCGCCCCCAGCAAGGCCTGACTCAGGAGAGCGGGACGGCCTTCACCCCGGCGTCCCGCACCCGCCGCACCTCGCCGCCCGGCACCGGTTCCAGCACGAGGATGAGGATGCCCTGCTGCATCCCCTCCGCCTTCACCCGGTACACGCCGTCCAGCGCGAAGGCGCCGTCGCGCAGCGTATAGCCGCCGGTCACACTCACCTGCATCCGCTCGGGCTGGTCCAGGTTCACCAGCAGCAGCGGCGCCTGCAAGGCCACGGAAAAGCCGCGCCCCTCGGCCGGCGCCGCCGTCATCTTCAGCGAAACCAGCCCGCCGTCATGCGCCGAGACGAAGCGCCCGAAGGCGGCGGCGTTGCGCGCCGTCAGCGCCCCCTGCAGCTCCTCCACCGGGCCGCGGGTCTGCGCCCCCGCCGCCATGGGCGCCAGCGCCATCCCGCCCAGCACCGCCCGCCGCGTGATCCGATCGGCCATGGCCAGCCTCCTTGCTGCAATCCGGGCACGAAACCAGCCCGCAAATGGGGCACCGGCATGGCATGGCGCCCGCCGCCGGGGGCTCCTCGCGCCCAGTTGAGCGTCAGCGCATGGAGACGCCCGGCTGCCCCGTCGCCATCCGCTGCCGGATCATCGCCTGCTCCTGCTTCGCCCCCTCGGCATCGGTGAAGAAGGTGAAGATCGCGAAGCGCCGCCCCCGCGTCACCGGCAGCGCCTCGTGCAGCATGTCGCAGCCGAAGATCGCGGCCCCGCCCGCCGGCGGCTCATGCAGGTCCGGCCCGTATTCCGGAAAGCGCAGCGCGCCGCCTTCATACGCGCCCGTGTTCAGGTTCAGGCTCATCGCGAAGCGGCGGTGCGCGGTGAAGGGCGTGCGGTTGTCCCGATGCGCCTCGAAGGCCCCCCGGTCGCCCTCGTCGTAACAGCCAATCCGCGGCACCTCGTAGGAAGCGGGGGCGAAGCGGAAGGCCCGCATCATCTCCGGCACCACGCGCCGCATCAGCCGCGCCTGGAAGGTCTCGTAAAGCGCCCGGTCGTCCAGGAACACATCCGCCCGGCGCTTGATCCGGTGCGCCGCCGCCGCATCCGCCCCGCCGGCCACCCGGTCCTTCTGCTTCTCGCCCCGCTCCCAATGCGCCAGCAGCGCCGCGACCAGCTCCGGCTCCAGGATATCCGGCACCAGCAGCACCGGCGCTCCGCCCCGGCGGACCGGCGGCTCGCCGGCCGGGGAGGGCAGGGTGGCCAGCGCCGCCCGCAACCCATCCTCAGCCGTCTCCACTCGGGCGGCGAAGGCCAGGCGCCCGCGCGGGGAAAGCACGGCCACCCCGCCCCTCGGCAGGCCCAGCGCCTGGAAAAGCTGCGCCTGCGGGTCGAAGAGCCGGACCGGCCCGGGCCGCCCCGCGCCATCCGGCGCCCGCGCCTCCACCAGCACCAGCAGCGCCCCGCGCGCCGCCGCCGCCTCGGCCAGCGCCGCCGCATCCGCCGGCGCCTCGCCCAGCAGCAGCACGCGCGGCTGCCCGGCGATGGCCTGTCCCATCACGTCGAAGGCCTGGCCCGCCGCATCGGGCAGGACGATCCCGGGCAGGTGGTCGCCGACAAGGAAGACGGAACGGTCACTCATGCGCCCCTTCTTGCCGCCGGACACGCCGGCCCGCCAGCGCCATTCCGCCCATCCCCGCCCTGGCCTAGGGTCCGCCCGCCCATGCCCGACCCGCTCCGCCCCGACACCCTCCGTATCGCCCTGGCCCAGTTCAACCCGCGCATGGCGGAGCCCGCCGCCAATGCCGCCCGCCTCCGCGCCTGCCGCGCCGAGGCGGCGGCAAGCGGCGCCGACCTCCTCCTCGCCCCCGAGCACGCCCTGGGCGGCGCCGTGCCCGCCGCCCTCGCGGCCCATCCGGACTTCGAGGCGGAACTCCACGCCGCCACCCAGGACCTGGCCGCCGATACCGCGGATGGCGGCCCCGCCCTCGTCATCGGCGCAACCTGGCGCGAGGCGGGCGGCCTGCGGGAAGGGCTGCTCCTGCTGGAAGGCGGCACGGTCCGCGCCCGCCGCGCGGCGCATGAGCCCCGTGCGGGCTTCGGACCCGGCCCGGTCCCCGGCCCCCTGGCCTTTCGCGGCGCGCGCCTCGGCCTGATGGCCGGGCGGGACTGGCGCGGCCCCTCCACCCCGGAAACCCTCGCCGAAACGGGCGCGGAGATCCTGGTCGCGCTGGATTCCATCCCCTTCGAGCCGGATGGGGCCGAGCGCATCCTGCAATCCGCCCTGGCCCGGGTGGTGGAGAACGGCCTCCCCTTCCTCCTCCTCAACCGCCTGGGCGCGGAGGATGAGGCGGCGCAGGACGGCGCCGCCCTGATCCTCAACGCCGATCACAGCCCCGCCCTCCGGCTCCCCCCCTTCGCCGAGGGCGTCACCCTGACGGAATGGCGGCGCGACGGCGGCTCCTGGCACTGCGCGCCACGGCCTGCGCCCCGCGCCATGGCGGCGGAGGAGGCGCTCTGGCGCGCCCTTCTCCTCGCCCTCCGCGACCATGCCGCGCGCCACGCCCCCAGCACCATCCTCCTGACCCTCGCGGCGGAACCGGATGCCCTCCTGCTCGCCGTCCTCGCGGCCGACGCCTTTCCGGCGGCGCAACTTCGCGCGCTCCTGCCGGACCCGGCCGCCGCGCCCGCCGCGCAGCGCCTCGGCCTCTCGCCTCTCCCGCTCGCTCTCGCCGGCCCGGCCCAGGCGCTCGCCGCCAGCCTGCCGGCGGAGGCGCCCCTCGCCTGGCCGCGCCTGCTGCGCGCCGTGACCGACAGCCTGGCGGGGGCCTGGAACGCCCTGCCCCTGGTCGATGGACCGAGCGAAGCCCCCACCGCCTTCGCCCCGCTCCGGCACCTCGCCCCCGCCCAACGCCGCGCCCTCGCGGCCTGGCGCAACGCCCACCGCCCCGCCGGCCTCCTCGGCCCGGAATCCCCAGCCCTGCCGCTTCCCCCCGCCAGCCCCGCCCCCGAAGCCGGGCAGGCCCCGGGCGCCACCCCCTGGCAAAGCCTTGCCCGCGCGGATTACAAGCGCCGCCGACTCCCGCCCGGCCTGAACCCCACCCCCCACGCCCCGGGGAACAGGGCCAGATAGAGGGCCACCCCCAACCCGAAGAGGCCCCGGCGCCATGAACGACAGCCCCAAGCCCGCCCCCACCGGCCCCTTCGTCCGCATCAAGGACCTCTCCGGCGGCAATGGCGACGAGCCCGTGGAGGAGATCCGCGGCTTCCTCACCGCCGCCGACGCCGCCACCTTCGCCCGCCGCTACGTGCGCGACAGCATGGAGCGCTGCCGCGCCCCGGGCATGGATGCCGAGGCCGTCCTCGCCGCTTGGTTCGCCTTCGGCGAGGATGCCGAGGCGCTGGACCTGGATGGCGAGCACTGGACCTCGGGCGCCGAGATCCGCAACTTCGCCGCCAAGCCCGCCCGCACGAAGGCGGAACGCGACTGGCGCGCGCTCGACCCCCGCAAGAACATGACCGATGACGAGGAGGAGGGGGGCGAATGAAGGTCCGCTTCGCGCCCAGCCCCACGGGCTGGCTGCATGTGGGCAATGCCCGCCCGGCCCTGGCGAACTGGCTGGAGGCCCGCAAGCGCGGCGGCACCTTCGTGCTGCGCCTGGACGACACGGATACCGAGCGCAGCAAGCCCGAATACGCGCAGGGCATCGAGGAGGACCTGCGCTGGCTCGGCCTCGACTGGGACGAGTTCTTCCGCCAGTCCGACCGCATCGCGCGCTACGACGCCGCGGCCGAGGTGCTGAAGAGGAAGGGCCTGCTCTATCCCTGCTTCGAAAGCGAGGAGGAGCTGAACTTCAAGCGCGAGCAGCGCCGCAAGCAGGGCCGCGCGCCCATCTACGACCGCGGCGCGCTGAAGATGACGGCGGAGCAGCTGGAGCGCGCGCTCGCCAACGGCAAGACGCCCTATTACCGCTTTAAGCTGAACACCCGCACCGTCACCTGGCGCGACGGCGTGCTGGGCGAGCGCAACGTGAAGCTCCCCAGCCTGTCGGACCCCGTGCTCATCCGCGCGGACGGCTCCTTCCTCTACACCTTCACCTCCGTGGTGGATGACCTGGAGACGGGCATCACCCACATCATCCGGGGCGAGGACCACGTCACCAACACCGGCATCCAGATCGACATCATCGAGGCGCTGAGCGGCCGCCCGAACCGCATCCACTTCGCCCATATGCCGCTGCTGACCGATGCGGAGGGCGGGCAGCTCTCCAAGCGCCTCGGCAGCATCTCGCTCCGCCAGTTCCGGCGCGACGGAATCGAGCCCGAGGCCATCACCGGCTACCTCTCGGCCCTCGGCACCTCGCGCGACCCCGTCCCCGCCGCGCCGAAGGACCTCGTGGCGGACTGGGACATCACCCGCGTCTCCCACTCCCCCGCGCGCTTCGACACGAAGCAGCTCCTCGCCCTCAACCGCCGCCACCTGCACGCCCTCGGCTTCGCGCAGGTGAAGGACCGCCTGCCCGAAGGCGCGGACGAGGCCTTCTGGCTCGCCATCCGCGGCAATCTCGACCTGCTGGCCGAGGCGCGGGACTGGTACGACGTCGCGTCAGGCGACATCACCCTGCCCGAGCAGCCCGGGGAATCCGAGCTTCTCAAGGCCGCGCTGGAAGCCCTGCCCGCCGAACCCTGGGACGCCACCACCTGGTCCGCCTGGACCGGCGCGCTCTCGGCCGCGACCGGCAAGAAGGGCAAGGCCCTCTTCCTCCCCCTCCGCCTCGCCCTCACCGGCGAGGAGCACGGCCCCGACCTCAAGACCTTCCTGCCGCTGATCGGCCGCGACCGCGCGGCCATCCGCCTGCAGCGATCGATCGGCTGAAACGATGCAACTCCACTTCCACGACAGCGCGCGCCGCGAAAGGGTGGAATTCCGCCCGATCGACCCGAACCACATCCGCCTCTATGTCTGCGGCCCGACGGTCTATGACCTCGCCCATCTCGGCAACGCGCGCCCCGTCGTCGTCTTCGACGTGCTCGCCCGGCTCCTGCGCCGCGTCTTCCCCGCCGTCACCTATGTCCGCAACATCACGGACGTGGACGACAAGATCAACGCGCGCGCGCGGGAGAGCGGCGAGTCCATCGCCGCCATCACCGCCCGCACCACGGCCGACTTCCACGCCGACATCGCCGCGCTGAACTGCCTCCCGCCGGATGTGGAACCCCGCGCCACCGCCAGCATCCCCGAGATGATCGAGATCATCGGCCGGCTGATCGCGAACGGGAACGCCTATGAGGCCGAGGGCCACGTCCTCTTCTCCGTCGCCTCCTATCCCGAATACGGCCAGCTCTCCGGCCGCAGCCCGGACGAGCTGCTCGCCGGCGCCCGCGTGGATGTCGCCCCCTACAAGCGCGACCCCGGCGACTTCGTGCTCTGGAAGCCCAGCGACGCCGAGACCCCGGGCTGGGATTCCCCCTGGGGCCGCGGCCGCCCGGGCTGGCATATCGAATGCTCCGCCATGGCCTGGCGCAACCTCGGCGAGGAGATCGACATCCATGGCGGCGGCGCCGACCTGATCTTCCCCCACCACGAGAACGAGGTGGCGCAATCCTGCTGCGCCTTCCCCGGCAGCCGCTTCGCGCATCTCTGGATGCATAACGGCATGCTGCTCGTGAACGGCGAGAAGATGTCGAAGTCCCTCGGCAACTTCCTCACGGTGCGCGACATCCTCGCGCGCGGCCCCTGGGCCGGCGAGGCCTTCCGCCTGCTGCTGCTGAAGACGCATTACCGCTCCGCCATCGACTACACGCCCGAGCGTCTGGAGGAGGCCCGCGCCGAGCTGGACGACCACTACGCCCTCCTCGTCCGCGACCTCCCCCGCCCCGAGGAAGGCGACGAGACCGTCGCCGACATGGTCTCCTGGGCGCTGGAACCCCTGGCCGACGACCTGAACACCCCGCTGGTCATCGCCCGTCTGCGGGACCTGCGCGCGCTGGAGAACGTGATGCAGGTCGGCGGCTCGATGACCGCCGTGCTCTCGCGCGCCAACCGCGGCTGGTCCCCGAGGGCCGGCCAAGCCGGCGCCGCGCTGCGCCAGGCCGCCCATGCCATCGGCCTCCTGCCCTCCGACCCCCAGGCCTGGCGCCAGGGCAAGGCGGATGGCGGGGCAGGGGGAGAGGATGCGGAGATCGAGGCCGCCATCCAGGCCCGCCTCGCCGCCCGCGCCAACAAGGACTGGGCCGAGGCCGACCGCATCCGCGCGGACCTCGCCGCGAAGGGCGTCGTGCTCGAGGACGGCAAGGGCACCACCACATGGCGCCGCGCCTGACGCTCCACCTCCGCCGCGCCACGGCGGAGGACCTCGCCTTCGTCATGGCCGTGGAAGCCACGCCCGGCCATGACGCCTTCATCAACCCCCAGCCCCGGGCGGAGCACGCGGCCCAGCTCGCCTCCCCCGCCTTCGCCTATTTCATCGCGGAGGCGCCGCCCGGCACCCCCGCCGGCTTCGCCATTCTCTCGGAGCTGACCGACCCGCGCGGCAACCACTGCCTCAAGCGCATCGCCATCGCCGAGCCGGGCAGGGGCCTCGGCACCGCGCTCTTCAACGCCGTGACCGACTGGGCCTTCGCCCACACGCCCGTGTACCGCTTCTGGCTGCACACCCTGGCCGGCAATGCCCGCGCCCGCCACCTCTACGCGCGCGAGGGCTTCACCGAAGAAGGCCGCCTCCGCCAGGCCCGCCCCCGCCCGGATGGCAGCCGCGAGGACCTGGTGATCATGTCCATCCTGCGCCCGGAATGGCAGGCGCGCCGCGCCGCGTGAACCGCGCGACACCGGATCGCCCATCGCGCCGGTCCCTGCCGCGCGCTATCCTGCCCGAAGCCCGAGGCGACGCCGCCCAAGGCCGAACGGCCGGAGCCCCCGCGTGATCACACATCAGCCCGGCGAGATCGAACGGCTCACCCGCGAACGCGACGCCGCCCGCCGCGACTTCGAGCGCGTGGCCGACGCCGCGGCCGATCTCATGGGCCGCCTGCACGGGCTCGTCGACAGCGGCGAGCTGAAGCCCTTCGGGGAGATGGAGGCGATGGAGCTCGCCCTCGCCACCCCCCATGAGGACCATCCCTGACCGCCCGCCATGACGCAGCCCGGCGAAGACGTCCTCCCCCATGAGGCCACCTCCGCCGTGCTGGCCCGCCTGCGAAGCACGGCCCCGCCGGAGGGCGTGACCCTCGCCTGGGTCCTCGCCCATCTGCGGGAACGCGCCTTCGGCATCCTCCTGCTCCTCTTCGGCACCGGCGGGCTGCTGCCGGGCATCTCCCTCTTCGCCGGCCTCCTCGTCGCCGTCCCGGCCTTCCAGATGCTGCTCGGCCGCACCGCCCCCGCCTTCCCGCGCCGCTTCTCGAACCGCCCCATCGCATCGGCCCGCTTCGCCGCCCTCATCACCCGCGCCCTGCCGGTCCTCCGCGTCATCGAGCGGTTCAGCCGCCCGCGCTGGCCCACGCCCTTCCAGGCCACCAAGCGCGTGGTGGGCGCGGCCATCCTGCTCCTCGGCGCCTGCCTGCTCGTCCCCCTGCCGCTCAGCAACATCCCGCCCGCCCTGGTCATCGTGCTGATGGCCATCGCCTATCTGGAGGAAGACGGGCTGCTGCTCTGCCTCTCCCTCGTCTCCGCCGTGGCGCTTGTCCTCGCCATGGCGGCCGCGGTCTGGGGAACGGTGGAAACGACCCTCTGGCTCGGCGGCTGAGCGGGTTCCGTCTCGTGCTGCTGCGTTCTCGTCTGCCGGTCTGTCCCGGGGAGAGGAAGAAGGAATTCTTCCTCTCCCCGGACCCCTCACCATCATCTTTTTCTTCGAGTCTGGAATCATGGGGCTGACGGTGCGCCTCGCGTCATGGACCCGAGGCGACTGCAAACGCAGGATCAATCCCCCCACCAGAGACCCCAATGATCCGGGGCATCCACGGCAGTCAAACGGGGTTCCAAGGGCCTCAGGCCCTTGGCGGGTTGAGGGCGGAGCCCTCAGGCGAAACCCCCCAGCACGCGCATCATGCCGCGAACGTGCGCCCGCCCGGTGCCTGGAAGGGCCTAGGGTGGCGAATGAACAACGATCATCCCGGCGACCGTCCCGTCACGGCGGCCCATCCCGTCGCGGCGAACGCCCCGGTGCTCCGCCAGCCTCGCTGGCAGCACGACCGCATCCTGTTCGAGGTGGAGGAGCATGGCGTGGCGCTCGCCTGCTCCGTGTCCAAGGCGGCCATCCAGGATGCGGGCGGTCGTTATTCCAACCTGCCGCGCGACATCATGACCGAGTTCGTCCGCCTGCGCCCGCGCATCGAGCAGGCGGCCCTGGCGAAGTTCCGCGAGCGCCCGGGCGGGCTGGACGGCCCGGTGCATGTCTGGTCCGCCGATCTCGACGACGACCCCGAGCCGCCCGCCATCGCCGGCCAAGCCGCTCTCCAGCCCTGAGCGGACGCCTCGGACGGTCAGCGAGGGGTGCTGGCCGTCAGCGCCCCATAAGCCCCGCCGCCCGCAGCGCCTTCGCGATCACCGCCCCGGGTCCGTGGGCCAGAAGCCCCTGATCCATCGGCGGAAATCCGGCGCTGCCCGAAGCGGCATGCGCCGCCTCCGGCCGGGCGCGCTCGGACGCCGCGGCGGCCCCGGGCGGGATCACCTCCATCTCCGGCAGGGCCGCCCCGGCCGCCTCCAGCCCCCAGAATTCCAGCATGGCATGGGTGGAGGAGACGCCGACATCCAGCAGATAGGGCCCGGCCACGCCGCAGCGCCCCTCCGTCCGCCCGGGATGCAGCGGCACCCCATGGCCCATGCCGGGGATGCGATGCACCGCCACCCGCACGCCGCCATCCGCCCCGCGCCAGACCTGCTGCGCGTGCCCGGCCGCCCCGACCGTCTCCTCGGGCGCCGCATCCGCCAGCCCATGCAGGCTGAGCCACTGCTTCGCGATCTCCTCGGCATTGCCGGGATGCACGGTCGTATCCGCATCCCCCTGCCACACCGCGACGCGCGGCCAGGGCCCACGATGCCCGCTCGCCGCCCGCACCGCCTCGCCCCGCGTGGAGGCCGATAGCGCCGCCGGCCGTCCCATCGCCGAAAACGCCTCGGCCACGCTGCGGGCCGCGCCATGCGGCAACCCGGCCAGCACCGCCCCGCCCGCGAAAAGCTCGGGATAGGTGGCCAGCATCACGGAGGTCATGGCCCCCCCGGCGGAAAGCCCGGTGATGAACACCCGCGCCGGATCCAGCCCGTCCCGCTCGACCATGTGCCCGATCATCTGCCGGATCGAGAACGCCTCGCCCATGTCGCGCGCCGTGTCGCCCGGCTCGAACCAGTTGAAGCAGAGATGGCCGTTATTGCCCCGCTGCTGCTCCGGCATCAGCAGCGCGAAGCCGGCGCGATCCGCCATGTCCGACCATCCGCAGCCCCGGTCGTAGCCGCCCGCCGTCTGGGTGCAGCCATGCAGCGCCACCACCAGCGGCGCGCCCCGCCGCAGCCCGGCCGGCCGATAGGCGAGCATCCGCAGCGCCCCGGGGTTGGAGCCGAAGCCCGTCACCTCCACCAGCCGCCCGTCGCCGGAGTGCGCACCAGCCGCCTGCCCGGCCGCGTGCCGGCGAAGGCGCTGCAAGCGGACGAGCGCCGCGAGGCCAAGCCTGGAATCCATCGAAAACCCTTTCCTGCGCCGGCGAGGCCGAACCCGGCCGGCGCCCGGGCGTCATGCTGCAATGCAACATGGTGCGGCGGATCAGCGATCGAAAGGACCGCTCCGGTCCCGGTTCCGTGTGCGCCCCCCCATCGCCCGCCGCACACGCGAGGCCGTGCGGAGCCAGGCGGCATGGCTCCTCCCGCAAACCCGCTCTTGCCCCGGCCCGCGCCAGGCGGCATGCCCCCCGAATGACCGGCAGAGACGGCGGCGCAGCCCTCACCCCCCCGCCCGGCGAGAGCCCCATCGTGGTCCTCGTCCGCCCCCAGATGGCGCAGAACATCGGCACCGTCGCCCGCGCCATGGCCAATGGCGGCCTCTTCCACCTCCGCATCGTCGCCCCGCGCGACGGCTGGCCGCAGGAAGTCGCCTACCGCGCCGCCTCGGGCGCGGACCGTATCCTGGACGCGGCGACCATCCACGAAACGGTGGACGACGCCCTGGCCGACTGCCACCGCGTCTTCGCCACCTGCCCGCGCCCGCGCCACGTCATCATCCCCGTCCGCACCGCCCGCGCCGCGGCGGAAGACCTGCGCGAGATCAACGGCCGCGGCCTCCGCGCCGCCATCCTCTTCGGCCCGGAACGCGCGGGGCTGGACAACGAGGACATGGCGCGCGCCGACACCCTCGTCCGCTACCCCCTCAACCCCGCCCATATGAGCCTGAACCTCGCCCAGGCCGTGATGATCCTGGCCTATGAGTGGTGGATGGCCGAGGAATCCACGCCCCCCCGCGCCTTCATGACCAACGAAACCCGCGTCGCCACCAAAGGCGAGCTGGAAGGCTTCCTCGGCCGGCTCGTGAAGGAACTCGACGCCTGCGGCTTCCTGGACAACCTGCCCAAACGCCCCGGGATGGTCCGCAACCTCCGCCACCTGTTCGAACGAGGCGAGGTGACGGAACAGGAACTCCGCACCCTGCACGGCGTGGTCACCGAACTCTCCCGCGGCCGGGTCGCGCGCGGCGGCCCGGCCGTGGCGGAACCGACGGTGGACCCGCAGATCGACGGCTGAGGCCATATCGCCCGGAGTTTTTCCCCGGAGGGCTCTGCCCTCGACCCGCCAAGGGCCTGAGGCCCTTGGAACCCCGTCTGACTGCCGTGGATACGATGATCGAAGGGGTTTCTGCCCCCCATCCTGCCCTTGCAGTCGCCTGAGGTCCTAGACC